>SAMEA3663257__coassemble_401_pt1 | contig 209733 bp, 154 predicted proteins | sample SAMEA3663257__metabat2_low_PE_016 | metagenome-assembled genome bin SAMEA3663257 (sample SAMEA3663257) | pig gut metagenome | biome: pig gut; feature: pig-associated habitat; material: faeces | place: China | collected 2013 | reverse complement strand
CTGGTCGAAGATTGGGTCAGACGCGATTTGGGTAACGCATGACGAAAACAGGAAAAACATATTATACATATGGATTATGAAAAGACAGATAAAGACGAGCAAATTGCCAGAATAGCGAAAGCGATGTCACACCCGACACGAGTAGCCATACTAAACTTTTTAGCAAAGCAAACCACGTGCTACTTTGGAGAGATAAACGAAGAGCTACCAATAGCAAAAGCCACAGTATCACAGCATCTTAAAGAGCTAAAAAGTGCAGGATTGATACAAGGCGAGATAGAAGCACCCAAAGTAAAATATTGCATCAACAGAGAAAATTGGGAGGTAGCGGGTCAATTATTCGCCGACTTCTTCGGGCAAGAATTAACAAAAGAGAAACGATGCTGTGAATAAATCACTCTTAATAACTAAAAAATACACAATGAAACGAACATTATTCTACGCGCTTATAGTACTATTATTAGCATCATGCGCAAGTAAAAACGGCAGTACAAAAGACGAGGCAGACAATACAACCTCTAAAACGGAAACGACAGACAATGCAAAAGATGGCACTGTGGAACTACTCTACCTCCATGGCAAACAACGTTGCCTTACATGCATGGCAATAGAAAAATTCACAACGGAAGTAGTGGAAAAAGATTTTCAAGAAGAAGTAGCCACAGGGGAGCTATCATACAGAATTATTGACATACAAGAGGAAGAGGAATTAGCGGATAAATACGAAATAGCCTCATCATCATTAATTCTGATTAGCCGAAAAGGAGGAGAAGAAAGAGTGATGAACCTCACGCAATTCGCCTTTGCATACGCACGCAAAGAGAGTGAAAGGTATTGCAGCGAACTGGCAAAAATAATTCGCGAGGAGATAGATAACAGTAAATAAATCTACTCAATAAAAAAAGACATCGCACTCAATCAAAAAAAGATTAGAGAATAAAAATATAATACCGATAAAGATGGATTATATAAACGCACTGCTAGAGAGCGAAACGGTACCGGCATTAACTGCGATATTATTGGGATTGATGACGGCAATTTCGCCATGCCCGATGGGCACCAACATCGTAGCAATAGGCTACATCAGTCGCGACTTGGAAAGCAGGAAAAAGATATTTCTAAGAGGGCTGTTATACACATTAGGTCGTACGATAGGATACACAGCATTAGGCATTGTATTGATAATGATTATAAAAGGCGGATCGAGCATGTTCGGAGTACAAAAATTTTTCACAAAATACGGCGAAATGTTCATCGGTCCGATACTAATGGTAGTAGGAGTATTTATGCTAATCGGAGATAAGATTAAATTACCGAGTCTTAATATTAACAACGAAAAAATAAAAGCAACCGGAAATCTCGGAGCATTACTACTCGGCATCATCTTCTCATTGGCATTCTGCCCTACGAGCGGACTATTTTATTTCGGGATGCTGATACCAATGTCGGCAACAGCAACAGCCGGGTATTTACTACCGATATTATTTGCAATAACAACAGCGCTACCGGTAATGATAATTGCCTGGATATTAGCATTCAGCGCACAGCAAATAGGAGTAGCATACGGCAAGATACAATCGATACAAAAGTGGATGAACTTGGTAGTTGGGATATTATTCACCGCAATAGGCGTATATTATACCATAACGATATTGATAATATAAAAATTTAACAATAAATAAATATAACAACATGGAAATAAAAGTATTAGGCACAGGTTGCTCAAAATGCAAAGCCACCTATGAAACGGTAAACAGAGTAGTAACAGAGCACAAAGTAAACGCTACTGTAGAAAAAGTAGAAGACATTATGGAAATAATGAAGTACAACGTAATGAGCATGCCCGCAATAGTCATCGACGGTAAAGTAGTTGTCAGCGGTAAAACACCGAGCGAAAGCGAGATAATAAAATTATTGGGGCTGTAGTAGATTTTCAAAAATATGATACAAAAATTTGCAGATTGGCTGGTATATACGTTAATGAATATATCGCCCGATACGCCATTGGGTATATCTATCAACTTCTTTTTCTACGACACTATTAAGATACTGATATTACTATTCTTAATATCATCGTTAATGGGTATAATCAATGCCTATTTTCCAATAGATAGGCTACGCAATTACCTGATTAATCACAAATTATATGGGCTACAATACCTATTGGCATCCATATTCGGAGCAATAACACCTTTTTGCTCCTGCTCATCGATACCATTATTTATAGGATTTGTAAAAGGAGGCATACCATTGGGCGTAACATTCTCATTCTTAATAACATCACCATTGGTTAATGAAGTAGCCGTTGCAATGTTTCTCGGATCCTTCGGGGTTAAGATTACGCTGATATATGTGCTAAGTGGCATAATATTAGGCACGTTAGGAGGTATATTATTAGGAAGGATGAAATTAGAACGATACTTAAGCGATTGGGTAAGACAAATACAAGAGCAATCGACAAATCAGACGGCAGAATGGGAGAAAAGCAAGACAAGTTTTTGGAAAAGATTACCTGCAATAATAAAAGACTCGTTGAAGATAGTAAAAGGCGTAATAATATACATACTTATCGGCATAAGCATCGGAGCGGCAATGCACGGCTATGTACCTGAGAATTTCTTTGCAGAATACCTCTCGGCAGACAAATGGTGGAACGTACCTATTGCGGTGATATTAGCTGTGCCGATGTATGCCAATGCTGCCGGAATAGTACCGGTAATAGAGGTATTTGTAGCAAAAGGAGTACCAATCGGTACGGCAATAGCCTTTATGATGGCAGTGGTAGGACTCTCACTACCGGAAATGACGATGCTCAAAAAAGTAATGACCTGGAAGCTGATAGGAATATTTTTCGGCACCATTACACTATTCATAATCATCTCCGGATACCTATTTAACATAATACTATAACGGCAAATGGGTGTAAAAATTAAAGCTTGTACATATCACAAAAAAAATGTAATTTTGCAAAGCAAAACGATTACAATAACAAGCATAAAATAGCATTATGATATGAAAATAGAATTTCGCATAAACTACTACACACAGTGGGGAGAAAGGATATACATCACAGGCAACATCCCTGAATTAGGATCGGGCGATGCAACAAAAGCAGTGGCGATGAATTATACTTCACCCGAGAATTGGTCTTTAGAAATAGAGACAGACGAAAACGAACATAGCATTCTGGAATACAAGTATATATTTAAGAACGAGCAAAGCGGAAAAGTCGAAGAAGAATGGGGTGCGGCACGAAATGTTAGTTTGAAAAGAGCCGTTGACAAACTCACGCTGATAGACGCATGGAACTCCATTTCCGACCCGAATAACAACTACCTTACAGCACCATTTGTAGATGTATTATTAAAGCCTAACTTCACACCGGAGAAAGGCACTAACGAAACACACTACAGCCACATTTTCAAAGTAAAAGCGCCGATGCTGGCTAAAGACGAAGCGATATGCATAGTGGGTAACTGCGCAGAACTTGGCAATTGGGATGTAACATCGCCTCGCATCTTATCGAACAAGAATTTCCCGGAATGGAACATCAACATAAATCTGAGCAAAGCAGGCGAAGAAATACACTATAAGTATGGTATTTACAATACAAAAGAGAACACATTCTGTTGCTTTGAAGAAGGGCGGGACAGAATAGTACCACAAAAAGAGGGTAAGAATCATATTATTGTAACAGATACATTTATTAGAAATTACAATCGTAAATGGCGAGGAGCAGGTGTAAGCATACCTGTTTTCTCACTAAGAAGTAAACGATCGTTCGGATGTGGAGATTTCACGGACTTAAAACTAATGGCAGATTGGGCATCGGAAGCGGGACTTAAGCTAATACAAGTACTGCCACTTAACGACACCATCAGCACCCATACCGGTAGCGACGTGTTGCCATACGCTGCCATATCGGCATTTGCCCTCAACCCACTATTTATCGACCTTGAAAAGCTACCGATATCAGCCGACAGTGAAATAGTTTCGGAATACAAAAAGCTACAGCCGGAATTAAATGCGTTAGACATAATGGATTACGAACGCGTAATAGCATTCAAATTACGTTACATACAGCAATCCTACCTTCAAGAAAAGACAAAATTCCTCAAAGATAAAAAATTCAAAGAGTTCTATAAAGACAATGAATATTGGCTGAAACCATACGCAGTATATAGTTGCATACGCGACCGCAAAGGCACAGCCGACTATCGCACATGGAAAGAGTTTGCCAAGTACAATGAAAAGAAAGCAAACGAATTATCGAGAGCAACACACCCGTGGTTTGACGAAGTAGCACAATGGTGGTACTGTCAATATCACCTACACTTACAACTATCCGAAGCAGTAAACTACGCACACGGCAAAGGAATAGTAATGAAAGGCGACATCCCTATTGGGGTAAACCGCAACAGTGTAGACACATGGGTAGAGCCGGAACTCTTTAATATGGATATGGCAGCGGGCGCACCACCTGACATGTTCGCTATAAAAGGTCAGAACTGGGAGTTGCCTACATATAATTGGGATGCTATAGAACGCACCGACTACGCATGGTGGAAGAAGAGATTTTCACAAATGTCACGTTATTTCGACACCTTCCGCATCGACCATATATTAGGATTCTTCCGTATATGGCAAATTCCGCTCAATCATGTCGAAGGCATCATGGGATATTTAAATCCATCTGTACCACTTTATGTAGATGAATTTGAGAAACGCGGAATATGGTTTGATTACGAACGTTTTACAAAACCATATATCACCGATGAAATACTGAACAACCTTTTTGGCGAAGAAAGCAATTGGGTAAGGCAAAACTGCTTATATATCGAGCACGGCTTTGCATATCGTCTGCGACCGGAATATCAAAATCAAGCGGAAGTAGAAGCTCGATTTAACAAAGGAGAATTCTCCGAGCGAGTAAAATACGGATTATTCGATTTGATATCGAACGTATTGCTCTTTGAAGTACCTGGCAGTGAAGGACGACAATACTACCCACGCTTCGGTATGCAAACCCTAAGCACTTATGCCGCATTAGATTGGAAGCAGAAACAAGTTTTTGACGAGCTCTATGTCGATTACTTCTACCGTCGCCAAGATAACGGATGGTACTATTCGGGATTAAAAAAGTTACAGACATTAAAAACCGCATCCAATATGCTCATCTGCGGAGAAGACCTCGGTATGATGACGCATTGTGTAACGGAAGTAATGAAACAGCTGTCGATATTAAGTCTTGAAATACAGCGTGCACCTAAGACGGACAAGATAGAATTCTTCCACCCGGCAGATGCGCCATATCTATCGGTAGTAACGCCATCCACACACGATATGAGCACCATACGCGGATGGTGGGAAGAAGACCGAGAAGTGAGTCAACGCTTCTATAATCAGCAGTTAGGACATTGGGGAGAAGCACCTTATTTTGCAGAATGGTGGATTTGCAGAGACATTTTGAACATGCATCTCTATTCACCTGCAATGTGGAGCATTTTCCAATGGCAAGATTTGATGAGCATATCTCCGGAATTACGCCGTGAGAATCCTAATGACGAGCGCATCAACGTGCCATCGAACACAAAATTCAGTTGGCGCTACCGCATGCACATCACCCTCGAAGACCTCTTAACGAAGACCGACTTCACAGCAACATTAAAAAATTACATCACCCAAGCCGGAAGATAATTGACTGCAAAATAAGATAGTCTAAACTACTGTAGCTTACTGATGGTGGTTCTCTGAAACAAAGTGTTGAGAGCAAACGATTTATACACGAATCAAAAACCAAACTATAGTAAACAAGAGCTCCCCAAAGGTTCGATAAATAACCTTTGGGGAGCTCTTTATATACAAGAAATCCGAAGCTATAAATTATTGTAAACCGTTCAAATCCTGCTTAAAAAATATCGGAACGTCGTTATACTTCCGAGCAAACACATAAACATCTATAACACATTATATTATGGGCGAAGTTGCCATTTTTCCAAGCAATTTTCGGGCTATTTTGCCGTTTTTCCAAGCGATTTTCGGGCTATTTTGCCGTTTTTCCAAGCAATTTTCGGGCTATTTTGCCATTTTTCCAAGATTTATATTATTTCAGTCTGTTTAAGCTTATATTGTGTTGATTTTCAAAGATGTATATTAGTATTGAGGTAACGGCGATTTATTTCACCAAAATATTAATTACCGGTATTTTAGACAGAATGAAAGAGATTGCAAAACTTATTATAGTAGTAGAAAGCCATATTATAGGGATAGCGATTGTAGCATCCCATTGTACATAATAATCTATAGGGAAATAATGATATAAAATATTTAGTACTAATACATGAATTAAATATACTCCCAAAGTCAAATTTGACAAAGAAGCGATAATCTTTTCCCTTTACAAAATATAGACCCATTAAAATCGAAATATCTAAAGAATACAAATAGAGCAATTGCAACCAACACATTACAAATACTTAAATTCTCCAAAAAATAATACATATTTCTACCTGCCAACATAGAAATACAATACGTGCCAAGCACCATTAATATTAATGAGCATAAGCCTAAAATATATATTATCATACGTTGTTTCTTAGTCAATATAATTTGTTTGTATAAAAAATAACCCAACAGAAAGAACCCAACATAATCAATAGAAAAAGGAAAATTAAGCAAATACGTTTGCAAATAGGTGAAAGTATTGGATTTCACGAACCAAAAAAATAGAATTGAAGTACAAAACCAAAGTAATAACACATATTTTGTGAGACCGCCATCTACTATTCTCTTTAATATTGGAATAATGACATATATACTTATCAACATGTATAGAAACCAAAGATGATAACCATCTCCTGAAGAAAAGAAAATAGCAATAATTTCTTTTACACTAAAAGACATTGATTTAAAATCCGGAATATGATAAATCACATTCCAACATACCAATAATATAGCAAGTCGCTTAATATATTTAGTCCACAACACTTTTAATGAAACCTCTTTTTGAAGCATAAAAGCACCACTAATCATAACAAAAACCGGGACTCCCCAACGAGATATCGCATCAGGGAAAAGAGCTTTTATCCATTGATTAGAGGAAAAAGCATTATCCCAAAAAGGATAAGATACATGAAGTAAAATTACTATTAAAATAGCCAATATTCTAAGAATATCCATAGAATAATTGCGGTTGGCTTGTTTAGTAATTGGGGTTATTTCACTCATAAATTATTTCAATCTATTTAAATTAATATTGTGTTGATTTTCAAATATGTAGGTTAATATTGAGGTAACAGTAGCTTCGGGTGATGAATTATTAAGCACTTTTAAATAGCCTTTTTTGGATGCAAGGAAGTCGATATTTTTATTAATAGCCTCAACATCAGCAATACTCAATTCTTGTTTTCGTGCAAGGATAACATCGGTATCGGCAGTTAATAAAATATTATAGTCGAGCGAAGGGATAAACACACGACCATATCTATATAAAAATTTAGGGCTCAGATATATGCGACTACGGCGACTATCACAAATGATATCAGTATAATAACGGTCGAAAATAACAAGGCGCGTTATTCGCGTAACACTTTTTATCTTTATCCAATAGCCAACAATATAGTCGAGAGAATAATAAAAAAGGCGTAAAAAGGAACTCACTTTACCCGTTTTACCGCCACGATGAGGATCACTATAATTTCTATCAACATCTTTTTTCAGACCGGCAGAATGCGCCACATCACCAAGATTACCGAATAACGTAGGGCGGAAGTGCATATACTCATGTGCATCTCGAAATACTACACCGAGTGAATCAATTAACTTGTTGATAACGGTAGTTTTACCAACGCCATCGGGACCGGTAAAACCAATAGTAAACCCTGTATTTGATTTAAGATAATTGGCAATACGGTAATATTCAAATCGAATAAATCGGACAAAATTTAAAAAAGGGGAACTGCAAAAGGCATGTAATAAAAGTTTTTTGCCATTAGCACCATCGCACTCTTCAATCGAATTCACACCAAAAACTTTTTTCAGCACTGAAATCACGTCAGAATTAGTTTTTACTGAAGTTTTTACTGCATTATATTTCTCCGGATATTTTGCACCTACTGCCCTATCATACAAGTATTTATCCAAAAATTCACATACGATATCAACATGATAAATTTTACCGTTAAAACTTTTTGATTTCAACATAAAACGGGCAGGCAGAAGTTCGATACCAAACACAGAAGTATTGAAAAAGAAGTCGAGTTGAATCAACTTCACGGAGCCATCCAAAGCGATATTACCACAGACCCAAGTAACGAGTCTATCGGACTTTAGTAGGGTAACAATTTTCCAACCGCATTGCTCCACAACATCAATAAGTTGGGACTTCACGTTGGCATAAGTACCTTTTTCGATAATGATATCGATATCACGACTATTATTAAACTCCGGCAAGCCATCATAATTACGCAATACTGCGTAATCGGCATTTGTATTTAAGAAAGCAAAAACAGCCTTTAAGAAATCAGCCATTATTATTTGATTTTCAATAAATTATATTTCACTTTATCTATCACATACTTAGGGTTGCTTACGAAAGCAACGAACATATTTTTGACAGCCGATAGTAATTTTCCTTTTTTTAAATAATAATAAGCGTTACGGAAGGAGTTAGCCGACCGAGCCTCATTTTTCAGCTTAGACAGTTCGGCATCTGACAATGAATTTTGAAAATCTATAAAAGAGAGTTCCGGTTCACCACGACGTCTACGCTTAAGATTAGATTTAATGTGGCGCATACGGAGGAGCATATTAAAAGAATCGGCAGACATACCATCACCTTTACGATATTGATAAAGCACTTCCGGAATTACAATAATGGCATAACCATCTACATATAAATCACTCATGCGAGTCCACAGATCAAGGTCCTCACACAAATCTTGATACCGAGGTTTACCATCGGGGAATCCAACGATATTATGGCCACCAACACTTAAAGCAATTTTTCTATTATACATAGAGGTAGAAGCCATAAAAATCAATTTCTCGTTTTTTGCTTTAATGTAAAAATCTTCTTTAGATTTTTCGCCTATATAGATGCCCCCCTTCGTTTGTTTTCCTTCCAGATTGATATATTCCAAATAGCAACCTACAGCCATCAATTGAGGGTCGGCAGTAATTTTATTGTATAATTTCTCAACCAAGTTAGGATAAGGGCAATCGTCGGCATCAACAAAGAGCAGATAGTCGGTATCAGCGTGGTCTTCAACGTATCTACGGCCATAAGCGAGACCTTTATTTTCGGTGAAATTAACGAGTTCGTATTGGCGAGGATTTTTGTTAAAGAAATTTTTTACGATGTCAACGCTGTCATCTGTACAACAATCGTTTACAATCATCAAATAAAAATCCTGCATAGATTGTTTGAGGATACAACGTAGTGTTTCCTCAATATATTTCTCTGCATTATACATGCAGATGGCAAGAGTAAGATTTGTATTCATCGGCCGAAGAATTTACGTTTACAGTAGATGGCAGTTCTAAAAAAAGGAGCAATAAGAGTGGAGAAGCAAGAATAGAGATAAGCATTATCGCGAATGAAATTCATCGCTCTACCCCAATCAACATCACTTGATACACACTCCTTAATAATATCCGCTTTACGGCGTGGAGAGATGAAAAGTCCATTAATAAAAATAATGCCGTTTTTTAGAGTAGATTTTGCCACTGCTAATATTTGTCTTTTCTCCGCTTCCGAAATGCAAAGAGACACCAACTCTGACACTCTTTTACCTGCTTGCAATCTATGAAAAACGGTATTAGTATTTTTATACTCCACACTTGTTTGGCTGGAATCCATTAAGATATAATGAGTTAGCAATATAGGTTGGTACTGCATAGTGTTAGCAAAAAAAGCGATTTTATGGGACCAATCCACGTCCTCACAACTAAGTTTTTCTACGAAAAATAGTTTATTATCAATCATCAAGTCTCTTTTAAAGACATATTTCCAAGGGGCGTAAGGTAAAGAATTGACAACAAGAAATTCTCTTCCGGACATCACCTCTTGCGATTTAAAATTATGCACCAGCACATCATTAACATTATCAAGATTATGCCGGGCAAAATCGCAAACCAAAATATCCAACCCATGCAGTTTCTGATAATCAACTACAATTGGAAGAGACCCTTTATGAAAATAATCGTCTGCATCGATAAAAACTATATACTCTCCTTTTGCTTCTCGTACGCCGTGATTACGGGCACCGCCGGCGCGGAGATTCTCGGCATTATGCAACAAACGTAAATTAGGATGACTCTTTTGAACATTAGCAATCACTTCTACAGAATTATCTATGGAGCAATCATTTACACAAATCACCTCATATTCTGCATCGTTCAAGCCTTGCATCCAAATACTATCAAGGCAACGAGTAATAGTATTTGCCGCATTATACACCGGAATTACAATAGATAGAAAAACCGAATCACTCATTATATTTTATCAAAAAGACATTATTTACACAAAGATTAATTCATCCAAGGATTTTCGGAGCGTACTTGCCTCCAATAAATCTTACTCTGCTCTTTAAAATATTTAAGAGTAGAAAACACCATTAATATCGCCCATCCATAAGCAATATTACCCACATTCATACCGAGTAATAGAATAAAGAATAAGACTTCGATAGAGAAGAAACCGGTAAAACAGCAAGCAAAGAAGAATACCAACTTAAGGACGTAAGAAATAAGACCATAATTAGTTACCGCCGGCAACACAGATTTACCATCGTAAAAATCCACACCATAGCCAAACCAAAAGTCCAGATTAGTAATATCAAGATATTTAAAAGTATCGATAATGATATTTACGCGTGAAGCGGCAGAGGTATCCACCATTCTCATCTCTTCCGTATCACCGAGAAGTGCAGTATTAAACACGGCTACGGCACGATTAAGTGGCTCATAATCAATCAAAGGAATAACCATATAGATAATAAAAGCAGAAGGGACAATCCAAACGACATACTTAGGTTTGATAAAATAGAGCGAAACTAAAGCCAATCCCACAAAAGCGGTACCACTACCCATAGTTACCATTGTATACAAAAAAGCAATGATAATCCACTTATAATCGACCCACAATTTTGATATCTTAACACTCTCTCCATTCTGATATTCAAGCAGTTTAAGGAAAGTGTAAAAATAGATAGTAAGAATACGAGCTGCATGAGAAGGCTCGATAGCCAAAGTATTAAATTTAAAACCGGAATAATAAGGGAACCCCATCAAGTTAATCAGTGGGAAGTAATTAATACCATTTAAGAAGAGCAACTGCTGTAATAACAGGCAGACGGCATAAGCATATATCACAAACTGCACTACCTTAAGGAAGAAATCCAAAGTAAATACTTTATTGATATGTACTAAATTATAGTACAACCAAAACATACAAATAAACATTGCACTATAATAAAAAGTAGAAGTGCTGCCGGAGGGATGGAGAATACGGCTAATAAGCACAGTAACCCCCAGAAAGAGGAAGCCCAAAATAGCTGCCTTAGATAATTTCGGAGATTTTAACAGAATAAGCAAAGGGGTAATAGACATAAAAACTACTTTTGGAATAGAAACTGCCATACCCTCAATGTATATGAACTGAACACTCATAAATACGAGTGTAAAAACGGCAATGTTACGGTCTGTAAATATATTATCTAGCGTCATATTAATCAAATAAGGTTTCTATTTCGCACAATATTCCGGCATTATCATATCTATAATTCTTAACGCCCAAACGGAGTTGATTATAATAAGCAGAGTCACACATCAAACGAATAAGTTCGGAAGCAAAATTATCTTTAGGCACTACTACACCGGTATTATTCTCCACTATTTCGTAAGCGGCTCCGAAATCGGTAGAGATAATCGGCACGCCAAGGATCTTCGCCTCATAAGCCACGTAAGAAAATGTTTCGGAGATAGAGAGTAAAGCAACTAAATTACAAGCAGAGATAAATGGATAAGGGTTATCCTTAGCACCGAGAATAACAACATAATCCTCTACCCCATATTTCTTGATATTATCTTTAAGAACATTGACTTCCACATCAGAGCCTGCCCCTATAATATACCACTTAAATCGGCTATACGACTTCAACACATCATGCACAATACGAGGAATTTCGTAGAATTGTTTCTCATAACAAATTCTACCGACGGAGACAATAGAAAATGAATCTTTAGGGAAAGAAAAATCACTGATTACTGCTGTTGCGTTACATTTTATAGAATCCACATCCAATGTATTTTTTATTGCTCTTACCTTATCCGCCAAGTCGGAATGCACATCGATAAACGATTGAGCGGAAAATTTACAAGGGGAGATAATATAGTTGAATTTAGAATATACATCGGCATAATTTTTACTCTTTTCGTAAGCCAAAACCCTCTTATAATCCATATGAATCCAGGCTATTTTTCGGTTAACAGAATCCATATAAGAGACAAAATCCGTTATCCAGCCTTCGGCATAAGCCACAGCAACGTCGTATTTTTCAGTGGCTGCCAGTCGGCGGGCCGTTTTTCTCAGATGAATATCAAAAATATCATAGTGCAATTTCAAGCACAATTTAGCAACCAACTTAACTACCAGAGCCTTAAGTAGTTTTATTCCGTGAAGTGACTTATAATTTACACAAAACCAATATAATAATTTATCCTGGGGAAGAACGGAATATTTATCGAAAACATGTTTATAATACCCATCTTGCCAAGCGCAAAAAATGGTAATATCGTATTTATCTTTATCGATAAGGGATAATAGATTTTCAAGGCTCTTTGGAATACCGCCATGGTTAAAATCCCTTATACAAAACAGAATTCTTTTCTTTTTCATCACTTGGAATATATTTTCATTAGCAACCCGAGCGCATAAAAACCTATAGTTTTTGGCAACGACAAATGCATAACAGCAACTATACCAAATTTACCTGCACCACGTTTCACCTTTTTCTGGCAATTACGAACATCATAATAGTACTGCTTAGCAAGAGAATTGCACTTACACAACTTAAAAATATCCCTATAACGCCAAAAAGCAAAAATATCAAGGCTATCTAAGACGAATTTATTATTAGTGTGATTTATAAGCACATAATTAACCATTTCTCCATAAACAGAGATACTCGATTGTAGCCTCTTCTCCATTTTAGCATTAGTCATAATAGAGCCACCACGCACATAATAAGTGTAAGTATAAATGCCGGTAACCACGAGAGAAGCAACCTTGTTAATGAGCAAGAAAGTCCACAATTCATCCTCATGATAGATACCCTCTTTGAAATAGAGCTTTTTATCACGAACGAGGGACGCTTTAACGCATTTATTCCAAGCCATAACGGGGATACTACCGTTACGATAAGTTTCTGCAATATCATTTAAAGAGTGGAAACAGCGATAATAATCGTATTTTTTCGAGATATAATCGCCTGTATCAGACACTACTTTATAATTGCCAATAATGCAATCGGCATCAGTATCATTGATCTGCCTGATAAAAGCCGATAGAGCACCATCGGCAAGAGAATCATCACTATCGACAAATAAGAGATAATCGCCTTGAGCGGCACGGATACCGGTATTACGAGCAGCGGACAAACCGCTATTAGCTTCATGCTTAAGATAACGTACAATGGTACCGGTATTATCCAATACATCATGAGCGATTTGCATACTATTATCACGAGTGGCATCATCAACAAGAATAATTTCATAGTCCTTACAATCTTGACTGATAATACTTTTCAGGCAACGCTCGATATACTCTTCTACTTGATAAACGGGAATTATTATGGATAATTTCATTTTCTATTGATAAAGTTCACCACAGCCAAAGCAGAATTGAAAGGGAGTAACATAATTAATTTAAGCATTGGTTTTAAATCGGAATGAAAGATATCGCCGGCGGAACAAGCAAAAAAGTGCTTTTTAATCAGGGCAATAATTTCGGAAAAATCATCACTAGTAAGGCGACTTTTATTGACAACGGCAAGGCGCATAAAACTCAATATTCTACTCACATACTGATTGCGGACAAGGCGAGCTTGTGGCGATTTTTCACCGAACGCACTATCTATAATCCTAATAACATACTCGTCCGTAATAAGAGTATGAAATTTTTTCACGGAGAGTTTTTTAGTAATAGCCTCCGAGTGAATACGATAGTAATAAACCGCATCTACAAAAGCCACCTTATCGGCAGAAAGTAGCATTTCGCGAGTAGAGACATCATCGGCATCCATCCAATTGGCATCTTTATTCAAGAAAAGAGAAGTACCATGCCACAAAGACTTTTTTACGATGAACCCATTAGCATTCAATTGCCATTTACCGACGGACATCATCACAGCCTCTCGTCCGGAAATTACATATTCACCATGATTCTTTAAAGATAAATCGGGTAAAGCATATTGCACGTTGTTGATATCATTTTGGAACGCAATCATCTGACTGCAAACAACGTCAGCATCTGTGTTTTGTTGACGAAGTACTAATTTTTCAAGATAATCATGAGGAATCATATCGTCGGCATCGACCCAACAAATCAGATTGGCAGAAGCCTTGCTGACAGCCACTTCACGAGGATATTTGGCAGAACCACTATTGGATGACGATTGAAACACCTTCAAGCGACTATCATTTTCTGCCATTTCGGAAATGATGTTCCACGTATCATCTGTCGAGCAATCATCCACCACGATGAGTTCCAAGTCAGATAACGATTGACGCAACACACAAGAGATAGATTCTCCTATATAATTAGCCGCATTATAAGCAGGCATAACAACACTTATAACCGGTTTATTCATAATCAGTATTTCTTTTTATAAAGGAGTAAAATGTATCTTTACTGGCAGGAGTAGCGGTTTGAAACTCTTGTTTCCAGGAAAGTTTATGAAAGGTATTATCGGCAGTAAGTTGTGCAAAAGCAAGACTATCATACTCATCATTCAGCATAGAAGCCAACAAATACGCATCCGGATTATTAAAAGGGCATTTATCGACAAGCTGTTTAACATAAGGAATATCATCATACATCACAGCCAAGAAATAGTCGAAAAGGAAGAAATCGATAAAAAAAGATTTTTTCTTCAAGTATTCCAAAAACAAATTCTCGAGGCAATCGAACATAACGGCGCCACACTGTTTAGAGCAACCGAGAATCCAAACAGCCCAGCGGTATTGCGATACGAAATGGATGCTATCGGGATGCTGCTTAACGCTGAAGAATGGTAATTTACAATCGATATTTATCTTATCGGTTACAAAAACGGTAGCGTCAATCCAAAGACCACCAAACTTTTTTAATAACGAAATACGGATATAATCGGCGAAATGGGTACGCGACATTTTTCCGTTAGCCACTTTATCTTTAATAAAATCCGGGATAGAAATATATTGTTCTACGTTATCTGCCGTAATAAGAACCACCTCACGACCGTCAGCATTAGCTACAACAGATTTGTAACAAACCCGTACAATATCGGGCATATTATCAGCCCCTTGCAGCCAACATACCCAAATATTCCGATTGTCGGCAACGATTATTTCATCTGTATATACAGCATCGGTATATTTATTCAATACCGACGAGAAATTCCTCTTAATATATCTTTTAATCTCGTCGTGCCGACGAAGAATTGCTTTACGACCACCAAAACGAGGATAGACAATATAGAACCACGTAAGGCGCGGACCGAAATTAAACAAATACTTAAAAAACCGATTTACTATAATTAGGAATCTATTCATTGAAATCGCACAACTCTTTTATTTTATTAATAATATCCGGAAATTGGTTACTGAATTTACGAGCAAAAATTTATCAGAATTTTTCAACAATTCAAAATCTTCAGAAGATGAACCCCAAACATACGGATTACCCCTCTTCCAATCTACTTCGCGCAAATTACTTCTATATTCATCATTTAAATGATAGATATTTTCTTTAAATGGAGAATTCCACAATATTGTTTGAAGAAAAATCTCATCACCACACATAGTATATTTGAATCGCTTGAGAATAAATTTCTCTTTAGAAATCAGATACTTTACAAAAGCCTCTGTAACACTACACCAATTAGCACCTTTTTTGAAAACAATATTAGAATCCTGCTTCCTCTTCCAGATTTTATTTACAACTATTTCAGAATACTTACGAATAAAATCAACTTTCTTTCCCAACTTTCCACCTAATTTATAATAACGAGTAAACAAATGATAATAAAAAACTTTATACCACCATTTCTCTCCATCCTCAAAACCAACAAATTCCTTACCATCATTTCTTTTAAAAAAATCGAAAATATAATTTAAAGGTTTGATAGGCAAATCGACACCGGACAACAGATGATAATAAGAATATCCACCAACAGATAGGGCAGTTTTAAAGAGTAATAATTCTGCTTTAATTTGACTAATATCACCCCATCTGATATCAATTCGTTTTGACAAAAGGTGTAATGTACTAAATCTACAAATCAAATTATTAGGAAGAGGAGATTTTTTATCAATCAAAATAAAAATATCACTATTAGGATGATCTAATAGTTCTACTAAAACTTTTAAAATGTCGTACTGAGAATGTGCTATTATCAAAAAAGCATGTTTCATAAAAGTTCTATTACAGCGAAATTTGGAGGTAAATTTTAAAAAAATCAATCTTCACAAAGAGAATCTCTGATTGCTTCGAGGAAAGCAAAACCGTTATTTGTATCGGGCTCAAGGTATCCGCCTTCCGCCCATTCATTCCAAGCAAAAACGAACATCATGTCTGTATCGTAATACTTCTTGGTATTCTCCACCAACTGTTTAAAATAGTATTTAAACTTTTCGGGAGTCACCCCTTGATAAAGGTATCCGCGCTCTTTATGGCGAGGCGTATTATCCCAATCGGTAAAAGCGCAAGGAATCATTTTAGGAGAATTGGAAAGCGGACGCAATTCCAATATACGCTGCCAAGTATAATCATAATCAGCCTTTGAGACCTCAGTAATTTTCTTTTGAGGCAACAAGCTACGACGTATATGAAGAAGACGCTTTATCTCGTGAGAATACTTCATCAATTTCGGGAAGAAAGAAGAATTTTTCTGTCGATTAGCGAGACCGACATACCCGGGATTCATTTCCACTCCGTAGTCAAAAAGAGTATGATCCCAAGAATTATCAAAGCTTGAAGCAGCACTTTGGTAAATATAAGTAAGACCATCAAATCCATTTTCGCGCGCCATTCGAGACCATACATCGAGCATCTTCTTGAGTTTACGAATAATATTAGGGATATAAATCACCATCAGCGGCTTATTATTCTCCGTCATATACCTCGGGTCTTTAAAGAAAGACAACATATAATTAAAATGGTTTACCCAATCTTGTTCGTCGTCGAAATTATGCGAAATTAGAATTTTAGGAGTACGATTCGAAGCTTTCCAAGCATCAGTCCAATCGTGATTAGCCCAAGAAATACAGTATTTTATATCTATTTCAGGATGGGCAAGCAGCATCTCCATTGGTTTTTCAAGCAGGAGGTGACCATTAAACCAATAGTGGTACATACAAAAGCCGTAGATACCATACTCTTTAGCGATGCGGCATTGCCATTTAAGGGTTTCCACGTCACTAAGGTCGTAATAATTGTCATTGAGAGGCACGCGAGGTTGATTATGACCATCGAAAAGAGGCTTAGCCTCACGCACATTCACCCACTCGGTAAAATCCTTTCCCCACCATTCATCATTCTCCGGAATAGTATGAAATTGAGGCAGATAAAGAGGAATTATTTTCATCAAGGAATAATGTTATTATATGAAATAATTTTGTTAGTAACAAACTTATTACTAACAAAGTTATTACACGAAAAATGTTTGGTTAAAAGTTTTATTATCAATAAATTGAACAGAGAGTACACAATTAATTAACACAGAAAAACAGTATTAATTTTCTATTATTTTCAATACTTTTGCAGGGCATCCGCCTACTACGGCGTAAGGGGGTACATCTTTCGTCACCACGGCATTAGCAGCGATAATGGCATAATCACCGATTGTAACGTTAGGAAGAATACAAGCCCGCTCTCCTATCCACACATTTTTACCAATGATAACCGGACCTTTAGAAACAACCGGACGTTCCATAATAGGAATATTCAATTCGGCAATAGTATCGTTATTACCATGGCTATTATCAGTGATAAAAACCATACGACCAATTCTAACGCCATCACCTATTACTATTTTATTTGAGCAAGAAATATTAGAATTGGCACCTATACCAACGCCATTACCAATTAATATTTCCGGTGACAAACTATTTAGTTTAATATCTGTGTAACATCTAATAGACACATCTTCTTTAATGCTACACCCATCACCAATTGCAACTGCGTCTGTACCCTGCAAAAGTGCAGGTCTGCCCATAATAGAATTTTTACCAAAACTTTTAAAGCAACGTTTATATTTCTCGGTATAATAATAAATTTTCGCTCTATAGAAAAAATAATGAACGCGAGCATTACCAAAGCAATGCATGATATAACCCATAAACTTAAATGGGGAATAGAGTATTTCTAACAACCTATTTTTCATTCAAAATATAATTATATACGTTTAACAACGTAGTTTTAATAGAATCGGGATTATGACGAGTTTTAGCTACGGAGATTTCAGCAGAACTGATTTTTTCGGATAAAGCAACGTCATTCACGACCATTTTAATAAGGTTAGCAAGCATATAAGGGTCGTTTGCCGGAAACAGGAAACCGGTTTCACCATCTTTAACGAGCGAAGGAATGCCCCCGACATTAGTAGCCAGCACCGGTATACCAATAAATTGAGCTTCACAAACACTATTTGGGCTATTATCGATATAACTTGGATGTACATATACCGAAGAATTACATAATTCATTGACAAGCACCTCTTTACCTACACTGCCACGAATATTGACATTCACATTATTTGCAAAGATACCGTATTTATATTCATAAAAACGGATGTCGGAAACACCGAAAACATTCCACTCGAAACTCATCGAAGTGAACCGCTTAAGCAACTTGGCGGTTTTCAAAATCAAATCCACGCCTTTATACCACGGATTTGAAATTACACTTATTATCTTGATTTTATCTTGAGACGAAGGCACCCAATGTTTATGCATATTTAAGAAAGAATCGCGGAGAGCCTCCTCGCAATGAAAATATTTGGCATCCGGGTTAAAAAGAGATACGAGAGCCTTATCCCACTCGGTGCGACCCATAAAATATTTGCAAGAACGAATAGTATTAATTTCATGTTCGGCACGACGACGGAAAGACGGTTCGCTACGCCAACCCATAAAACGTCTTTTCAGGGTAAGTCCGCGACCTAACAAGAAGTCGAACTTATTCATTCCGATGGGGAAAAGAGCATTATGATAAGGAGGTAAGCACCCCTGCATATGGATAACAACAGGAATATCGGTATGAGAGCAGATATCACCGAACTCGTTTTCACTGCCAAAAATTTGGATAATATCCGGTTTAAAATCGTCGATAATATCTATATATTTCCGTACTCCATCAGACTTTGAATCAATACAATAATATGTTACATCATCAATAATATTCTTTGGCATTTGGCCATTAAGTTTAAAGGCTACGCCCAAAGAAATATCATTAACAGAATGCAAGATTTGTTCAAGAGAAGAAATCCAACCGCCACCATTATGGGAGTTGCTATAAGAACTATACAACGAAGGCGTAGGCGAAAACCAAAGAACACGCATAATATTTAGTTTAATAAATTATTAAACAAGTCCATCCACTGTTGAGAGACTTTATTAATGTCGAATTTATTTAAAGTAATAGTATTGTTTGAAGCGAGGCGGTTACGCTCATTTTCATTAGACATCAGATAATGTAGTTTTTCGATAAATAGTTTTTCTTTAAAGGGTGGAATAGCATAGCCATTTACATCGTCAATAATAATATCAGAAAGGGCCGCAAAAGAGTTATAAGCGATAGGAATACATTTATATTTCAGGGCTTCAACAAGCACCATACCGAAACCTTCACAACTACTCGACATACATAGTATAGAAGCAGACTGATAATACGTATCCGGATTTACATTACCCGTAAAAAAAATATTCTTTATATTATTTCTCCTACAATAATCTTCGAACTTATTTTTATCCGGACCATCACCTAACATATATAATTCCCAATCGGGGAAATAAGGAAATATTTTCTCCCAAATTTTAATCATTCTATCCGGACGTTTTGCAGAAAAAATCATCCTGCCAACAAATAATATTTGTTTCTTTTTAGGAGTCAAATAATTATCAACAATATAGATAGGATTAGGAATGCAATATATTTTATTATCAGAATCACAATCTATTATTTTCATATATTCTGACTTATAACGTTCTGACAATAAAACAACAACGTCACTACCATCAAAATATCTACAAAGTTTTTGTTTTAAATATTTATTTCTGGAAAAATATCTATAAGGATAACGGATAATCCAAGAAAGTAATGCGATGACTTTATTTACACTTAATTGTTGTAAGAGAATAGGAGCTAATGCATCACAAATATTGATTAAAATAGCTTTTGGTGCAGTATGTAATACACTAATTACCTTACAATCGAATGTGTTTTTTAATATAGAACAATTATTTAAAGCAGAAACTTGATGTGATTGATTAATAATAATATCAATCATATTTACCTTTATAAAATCATTCAAATATTCAATGCTATTACTTTTAGGTAAAACAAAATGATTTTGCACAAAGTAAGTATCATAATCACCCTCTCGTAAAGAAATAATATATGAATTAATGCCTCTCTCTAAAAATTGATTATGTAACAAAAACGTTACTCGTTCTACTCCACCCTTATGAGGAGAAACATACTCTGAAGTAAGGAAAAGAATATTCATAAAATATAGATTCTCCAATGAAACATTTATTATCTTTTTAATTTATTTAAAAAGAAGGCTATATGAGGATAACCTCTTAAAGCGAGAGTCAAAAATGAATGAGGATATTTCTTAATAATTCTATTTTGAGTATTAGGATATAGGTTCTTCATTTTTTTAAATTCTTTATTTGCAAAAAGAATCTGTAAATGCTGAGGTTTCAATGACAGTTTATCGGTAATATTTTTATCTTTAATAATTTCTTCTTGTACCTCAATGAGATAACCTATATTCTTTTCAAGAGTGCTACACATACTATTACTTCTTATTTCATAATGATAAAAAGCGTTATTTAAATAAGAAATACGTTTTACAGAACTCATTAATAGTCTGCAATTAAAAACTACATCTTCACCCAAAGACAAATCTTCCGGCTCAAAACGAATCTTATTATTTGAACTATTAAAACAAGAACAACGAACTAATTTATTACAACAGCTACCATACAATTGGGGATACATATTAGTAGTTAACATCTGTTCTACAATTTTTATTGGTTCTAAATAATTAGGGCGTTGCTCAATATAGTTTTGAGTACCACCCTCGTGCTTAAAATAATCGCAAATAACCATATCAGCATCATCTGCTTTTGCCTTTTTATACAATTCTTCAAGCATATTTGGTTCTACCCAATCATCAGGATCAATATGAATAGAATATTCACCACTTACATTGTCTATACCCACTTGCCGTGCAACACTAACACCTTTATTAGTTTGATGAATGACTTTAATTCTGGCATCTTTCAACGCATATTCATCACAAATTTTTCCACTACTATCTTTACTACCATCATCGACCAAAATACATTCCCAATCAGTAAACGACTGAGCCAATATACTATCAATACATTTACTTAAATATAATTCAACATTATAAACGGGAACTATTACAGAAACAGAAGGATTTGCCATAATTACTTTTTAAAGAACCTATTATAATGAAATTTAAAGATAGTCTTTAAAGACTCTTTCAACGATATTGGTGATTTTAATAAAGAAAGGATTTCCAATCGAATAAACAATAAGTATTCTTTTTCACAAAAAGCGGAAACTATCAAAGAGCTTAATTGTTTTTGTTTAATAGTAGAGCAAATATCTCCACCAAACAATAATGCAACTTTTAACCAATCATTGTAATTTTTCCATAGTTTATCAGCATCATGCATATGTTGTGAAATCCCCCCTTCATGACGGCGATATACAGACATTTGTTCATTAACCCCCTCTATTGTACCAAATCTACTTGCTGTTAAATACAATATTACATCTCCGAAGGAACACCCGATAGCAAATGCTTTTTTATACAATTCGCTATCAATAACCTCCTTTCTATACATTACTGTAGCGGTTTGAAAAGGATAATTTAACAATTCTACATCAGAATAAAAATTATTAACACAATCTCCATAAAGGATATTCACTTTACACGGAGTACTAAATACATTTTTGCAAGCATGATATGTAAGAGAGCATTGAGGATTTTCATCAAGGAAGTCGGCTTGTTTTTGAAGTTTGTGCGGGTCGGTCCAGTAATCATCACCTTCACAAATGGCGACATATTTGCCACGAGTATGGGCATTCAATATTCTACCTAACGAACCGTCATGCTTGGAATATTGATTTTCCGTTTCGAATATAGGTTTTATTATATCCGGATATTTTTCAGCATAATCACGCACTATTTCCGCAGTTCCATCAGTTGAAGCATCATCATGTACTATTGCTTCGAATTTAAAATTAGTTTGTTGCATAACAAAACCATCAAGACATTGACGAATATAATTTACTTGATTATACGTTATGCATCTAATAGTGACTTTAATTTCGTTATCTGACATGCTAACATTTTGTTTCAATTTCAATAATTTTGATACCCATTTTACAATTGGTAATAATCTTCTTCTCGACCCCAAATCTTGGCAAATGGTTGAGTAGTCATTTCTTCTTTAAACTTCAATAGATAATCATGCCAGTTATATTTAGGTTCATAACCTAACTCGAAGACTGTTTTCTTAATATCCAATACAAACTGTGTGGAGTTTTGTTTTTCAGGGCAGTATGTAATAGTAGATTTCTTGTCCTCAGGACAGAAGACGTCAACAATTCCACGAATACGTTCTTCAAGGGTTGTACCTCCACTGCCCACATTATAAATACCTCCATCTACCTGTGCCACCAAAGCTTTTTCAATAATTTGAAGGAAGTCATAAATACAGATAGTTTCAAGGAGACGGTTAGGGTCTCCCCATATTTCGATTGGCTCCCCTTTAATTGCCTTGTATATCAGCGCTCTATCTGAAACGAGCACTTTTTTTCCATCTGTATAAGTGTAAGGATTAGGATGATATAGATAAATCCGAGATAATCTGATAATAAAGCGTTTGATACCATATTCCTTATAGTAATGCTCTATCATATCACAAGCAGCATTCTTGGCAATTACATACATCCAGTGGTCACCTTCCGGCACTTGACGTTGAGCATCTGCAGGTATCGGAACCTTAGAACCAAACAAATGATGGATGTCAAACAATGTTTGTGGGAAAAGAATTCGTTCCGCACCGACTTTTCTAGTGTATTCAAGTACATTCAATGTTCCTTGAATAATAGATTGGATATAAGGAGTGGCTGAAAAACCGCTCATAACAGCCGGTAACATTCCGGCAAAATGAAGAACCGCATATATATTATCTTGTGGCAATTGCTCAAAATCCTTTTCGTTCTCTATGTTTACCGAATAATATGGCATTCCATAGTCAGAGAAAAAACCATTGTCATTTTTTCGGTGTCCTACCGGAATAACATCATATCCAAGTTTATGAAGGTGAACAGAAATATGCGCACCGAGATTGCCTGTTGCACCAAAAACCACTACTCTTTTCATATATTCAAACAGTTATGGAATAATTTTATGATCTGATTTGTAAATTAAATAGCCATCTCTTTCATAATTTGTATGGCTTTCACTGAGGATCAAATTATTGATTGCACCTTCAACATACCATTCTTTACCTTTCGCATCCTTAAAGAATGATAGCATTGATTCTGTTTGCTTACACAAATAGTATATACCTGCATAAGACGGAGGTGTAACTTGTACCGGAGACTGAAATATATCCAATGCAACTTCTATCATACATTTAAGATAATCCACACCGGAACTCATCATAACCAACTTGTTGGAAATTTCATCTCCTCCTCCTCGCAAGTTGACTTCTATAAGATAAATATCCTCATCACGGTATTTTATCTCTATATGTGAGGCACCATTAGTATAGCCAATAGAAGACAACAAATTAGGTATCACCTTCTTTATTTTTGATTGCAATGAAGGGGGAATATCCGCCGGTTGATGATGTCCAAGTTCCACAAAATGGGGAGCCGAAGAAGTATCTTTGTCGGTAATTTGTATCACATGATGGACACCCTTATATGAAATGCTCTCTACAGACAATTCTTTCCCCAAAATATATTCTTCTACTAGTATTTCTCCAAGAGATGATTCTCTTGCATAATTGATTGCAGTTTGAAAACCATGAGGGTCATTTACAAAACTTACTCCCTTTTTAGCACTTCCTCCACAAGGTTTAACCACACAGGGATATAAACCCTTATCACAACCCTCATACTTGTAAAACTTAGGGCTGGATAACCCGGCTAATTTCTCAGATATCTTTCTTACATAATACTTATCATGCAATTGTTCCAACACATGAGATGGAGTTCTATTCAATCCCAATTTTTCAGCTATGTAGGAAGAAATTTCCGATGTTAATTCCGATGCATTGGAAACGACCCCATCAATATTAAGCTCTCTGCATTTATCAACAATCTTATCTTTTTCAGTAATTGAAATGGGATGAAAGAAATCAACGAGATCTTTACAGACTGCACCTTGCTCCCAAGCAAAACAATGAGTCTCCAATCCCATTTCTTTGGCTTTCAAACATATAGGTAGCTGTCCTGTTGAAGCGCCAATTATTGCTAAACGCATCATCCTTTTACTATTACTTTCAACCATTCTTGTTGATTTACTATTGCTTTTTCCAATTCTTCTGCCGAATCAAACCGAAGTACAAGTGTGCCGATGGCATCGTTGGCAGCCTCAAAGCCATGGACATGTTCGCCTTGCTTCACCCAAAGGTCTTCTTCTACCACTTCAGCAGGAAGTGAAGGGGCTATTTGTAATTCTTGAAACTCTCCATCTTTATCGGCATGGAGGATGATTTCTGCCCAATGACCGTTATAAGGCTTTTGCTCAATAGGATCCGGATCGTCACCTACCATGGCACGAGTGATGGCTGTAATCATATCTACACCCGTTGCATATCTGAGCATCTCGCAAAGACGGTTTCCGCCACCTCGCGGTGTCAACTCCATGATATAAGGTTTGCCATTGGGGGAAACGCGGGTTTCGATATTGAAAACGGAAGTTTTCATCCCAAGGAGGGTTATCAATCGTTGGATTTCAGAAGTTAAATATTCTTCTTCCTCCTTCGTAAAAGTAGAAGGCCATGAGTAAGCCGCAGGGGTATACGGGTTGACGGCATTCGCATCGAATCGTTGTGCACAAAAGCTGACAAACTTCAGTTCTCCATTGTAAGAGTAGCTGTCGGTATCTGAAGAACAACCTTTCTTCTCAAGGAACTCTTCGATAATGATATGCCCACTGATGGTGTATTTGAACGCATACTCAATTGCCGACATCAAGTCGTTTTCGTTGTCAACTCGCGTACAACCCTTACTGCCTGCTGAATCGGTAGGTTTTACGATAAGAGGGTAAGAGAATTTCTGCCGAGCTTCCCAAGCCACTTCCTTGCTTGCAAAACCAAATGCCCATGGCTCATTAAATCCATGTTCTTTCAGGAAAGCCCTGAACTTATCTTTGTTTTGCAATATCTCAACCGACTCAAAAGGGCCGAAAGAAGGAAGACCCATTTGATTCTGAACATAGGATGCCGCAACGACTCCCGGGTCACAAGCAAACGACATAATACCATCAATCTGAAGTTCACGTGCTTTAGCAAGCACAGCTTCCTTGTCGATGATGCTCACATTACAGTACTCATCTGAATATTTGTGTGCAATATTATCCGGCAGGTAATCTGCTGTTATCACGTAATAACCTTGTTGATGAGCAGCCTCAATTACAGGCAGAAGGTATCGAAGTCCGCCAAGGAGCATGAGTTTCTTTTGTGCCATTGTTTAATTCTTTACGATAAGTTCAATGATTCTTTGAATATCCTCATCGCTTAGTGCGTGATGCATTGGGAGGCAGATTACTTGGTTTGCGATGCGTGTGGCAACAGGTAAGTTATCCGGATTTGAAGAGTGTAAGCCTCGATAGGTGGAGAATGTGCTTATCAACGGATAGAAATAACGGCGTCCATAAACATTAGCGTCTCTCATTTTAACATATAGCTCATCGCGAGACATACCATATTTCTCTTCGTCTACAAAAATAGGGAAATAAGAATAATTATGACGAACACCCTCAATATCATCAAAAAAGGTAATACCGTAAACATCCTTAAGTGCTTCTCGATATTTGATTGCAACTTGATGGCGTGCTTCAATTGCTGAATCCACTTGACGGAGATTTAGGAGACCATAAGCGGCGCGAATTTCATCCATCTTGGAATTGATACCGGGAGCAACTACCGTGGTTTCTCCGGCAAAACCGAAATTCTTGAGATAATCTATACGTTGCTTGGTTTTTGCATCATGACAAATAAGAGCGCCACCCTCTATTGTATTATACACTTTAGTGGCATGGAAACTAAGCGTAGACATATCTCCTTCGTTCAAAATACTTCTACCGTCAACCTCTACTCCGAAAGCATGAGCGGCATCGTAAATAACTTTCAATCCGTATTTGTCTGCAATATCCTGAATAGCACGTGTATCGCAAGGGCGACCATAACAATGCACGGGCATGATGGCTGACGTACGAGAAGTAATAGCAGCCTCAATCTTGTTCACGTCGATATTACATGTTTGCGGATCTATATCTACAAAAACGGGCGTAATACCATTCCACCATAAAGCATGGGTAGTAGCCACAAAACTATAAGGAGTAGTAATTACCTCACCACTAATTCGCATTGCTTGCAATGCAGTTATTAACGGCAATGTACCATTTGTAAACAGACTGAGAAATGATACTTTAAGATAAGAAGCCAACTCCGTTTCCAACTGTTTATGAAAGTCTCCGTTATTAGTAATCCATTTCGACTTCCATATCTCTTTGAGCATTTCATGAAAATCATCGAGATTGGGAAGAAGAGGAGATGTTACAGTAATTTTACCACTCATATATTATTTCTTTCTTAGTTTTAACAACGACAGCATTTCTTTTAATTCCGGCATTTTAAACAAATAAGCCAAGCCTACATAAAAAATAACACCGGTTGTAACCCCTACAATCAACTGCAAAGGATAACCGGGAAGAACCAACGTAATAATATAAACACATAGGCCCATAAATAGTGTCAATAACAAAATAGGCATTAAATCTTTCATCTGCAGGACATATCCTACATGAATCAGCTTACCGGTATAATAAGTATTAATAAACAAGCAAATCAATGACGTACACACAGAGCCTATCACCATAGCTTTTAAGCTAATAGGGATTGTGATACATAAAACGACTACTATTATTATTTTTTTTATTACTTCCAGGCGGAGGAAGAGATCGGAGCGACCTTTAACTTGTAACAAGCTAAGATTAATAGAGTGAATAGGATACCACATCATACTCAGGCAAATCAGTTGAAGCAGATTCACGACATCAATCCATTTTTCAGTAAGCATTATAATAATTAGAGGTTTTGCCACTGCAGCCATACCAATCATAAGCGGGAAAACGATAAAAGCAATTGTACGAAGGTATTGACGGTAGACACGAGCAAGACGGGCATCATCATTTTGAATTGAACATAACATTGGGAAAGCCACACCGGAAAATATACCATTTAATTGTGATGAAGGCAACTTTGCATAATTCATTGCGCGAGAATAATTACCCAAATCTCGAGCGGAATAAACTTTACCGATTACCAAAGTATATATGTTATTAAAAACCGTATCTAACAAACTAGACAGTAACATTTTATAGCCAAAGTTCCACATGTACTTCATTGTTTGACGAGAGAACTCCCAAGAAGGACGCCAAGACGAGAAAAACCAGAGCAAAAAAGTGTTTAACACCTGTTTAATTAAATTTTGCCAAGCCAAAGCCCACACACCCAATCCATTATATGCCATAATAATACCACAAATACCGGATATAATAGTACAAACAAGACTAATTTTAGAACGAGTTTTAAAGTCCATCCTAATAGAATATTGGATGTGTTGCACAGAACACAACGCACCAATGATAATATTAAGAGAAACTACCTTAGCTAAAGGCTCAAGAATGGGTTCGTTATAAAAGTCTGCAATCCAAGGAGAAAGAATACATAAAATTAAATAACCAACAATACTTGCAAAAATATTAAAGAAGAACAGAGTAGAGAAATCAGTCTGGTTATGATCGGGTTTACGAACAAGTGAAGTAGCGAAACCGCAATCAACAAAAATGCCTACAACAGCGATAAAAATACCAAGCATCCCTATAATTCCGTATTGCTCAGGAGTAAGAAGGCGTGCTAAAATTATACCTATTACAAACTGAACTGCATACGTGGAATACTGACCTATTCCGCTCCAAATTACACCTTTGACAGTTTTTGATTTAAGAGACTCTTCTGACATCAATGATTTTTACTAAATAAATTTTTATCTAAGTAAATAAAGAAAATACAATAATTAATTAAATATTATATCTATCGCCCATTGATTACTTTAAATAATCGTGAACGGTAAAGCGTCATTAGTTTAAAATTTTATACTGATAATATTGACTTGCCGGAAGGATTTTTAGTAATAGAATGAGAAGCCGATTTTGGCGGTAAGGTTTTGGCCTTGGAGGAAACTAGGGGTGTAGCGATTCAGATAGCCTTGTGCATCGAGGCGGAGCTCGTCGGCAACCGGTTCGCTACTCGGGGTATAGCCTTTTGCATTATTCCAAGCAAATTCAAAGATTGCATAGGCATTATTAACGACCTCGTAAATAGCGGTAAACTTGACTTCGTCGTTGGTCCACGTTTTTTCAGCAAACGGCTGTTGCTTAATAAAAGTAGATAGCTCGTATCGAGAATAGATATACTTGTTATACTTTGTTGCCGAAGTATATTCTACCATTAGATTAAGGCTCCGAACGGGTTTATATCCAAGTCGAAAATATATTTCTTGTGAATTATCTCCGAGATAATGGCCGAGGCAATAGCCGTTACTGCTATATGTAAGTATATTATACGGATGCTGATAATTGGCGACATTGGTACGAGTAAACTCGGCAGTAAGGTTCATATCTTTTAGAGGCCAACCGCTCAGTTGAGCTCCCACTTTATAGCTAAAGAAGTTATGTTCGGGATTGGACTTTTTCACACGTGAAAATTTAAATTCGTCGCAATAAAAACTTGCGTAGAAATGTGTATATTTCAGATTTCGAGTAGATATATTAAAGAAGATTTGCGAATTTTCGTTTTCCACCTTAGCTCCTGCATTAATTTGATAATCAACGGAATTAAAGAATGATATAGGTAATGAAAATGCAGCGAGAAGATTTCTACCGCCATAGATAACGGAAGAACCGATAGAGAGGTCGAGATATTTTATAGGAGTAAACGTGAGCATATTAGCGGCGATAAACTTCTTAGCCGGACGATAGAGTATTTCGGGTTTGCCGGAAATAGGATTTTTCTGACTATAGAAGTTAGTTGAGTCGATAATATTACTTACGAGCCAACCGTGAATATAATCGAGTTTGAACCAACTACAAGGGTGGATTTTCAATTCTATCATCGGGAAAGAAGGTGCGTGATTGGAGATGATATTAGAGGAGTTATAAGTATCGCCCCATGAGATTTTATCTTTAAGTAGAGCGATAGAGCCCCACCAAGTGTACGCTTTTATACCGGCATTGACCTCGGCATAATCACCTCCATAACTGCTACGATGATATTCAGCACCCGGAAGATTATTGAGGTATTGAGGTAAAGAGAGAAGAGCATTTGCGCCGGGACCGGAAGGGTAATACTCTTTGCTAAGCCAGTTACCGGAGAAAGAGTGGTCGCGGATGCTACCCCATACAGATACGTGATTAACTATATCGGCACGAATTTCTGCGCCCCACCAACGATGCAGTATTGCACCCTTTTTATTGACAGTGACATCGGCACCGATAATAGGATTTATTTTACAAGCGAAATATTTATCGTTATAATGGAAAGCCGGTTGTAACAAAGCCAAAGAAAAACTGCGATGGTTAGTCCAATTAACGATACCCGTCGGAATAGTATCTCTTTCGAGGGAGTAATCATTAAGGAAGAACAAGAGCTCTTTATATTGGCGTTTTGAAAGTTTTCCCGAGTTTTCGTCATAAACAGTTTTTGCCTCTTCGAGCCAAGAAGCAATTTGATTACGGCCGTAAGGTTTTACTACAGAGCCTATTTCGATGATATGCATCTGAGCAAGCTCGTCGATAAAAGAGTATATCTGCGAATAATCCATACTCTCCGGCACGCCACCTAAAGCGGGTTTATAATCGCTAAAAATTTTATGTTTTGATGAATTTATTTGATGTACACTAATTGTATCAGAAGAAGGTTGAACACATAAGTTTAAGCCGGCACTATCGAGAATATTGGAATTACACAAAACATCTTCGGTAGCAATGGCTTTTTGGGCACCCTTATCGGCAAAAGCAAAGGTAGCAAGGCAAACCGACACTACAAGTAATAGAAACTTTTTCATATAAATAATACCCTCAGTAATTATAAGACTTCCAGATAGGCTTTTCTAACGATATCCCAAGTATAATAACGCTGAGCCAATTCGGAGAAATCGCTATTTAAATTTTCGGTGAACAGGTTTTGTAAAGAGTAGACATCAGAGAAATAGGCTGCCTTACCAAAAGTAGTTTCACGATTATAAACCACATCGTAAGCGATGATAGGGAGATTGAAGAACATTGCCTCTACGAGAGAAGGGTTGGTTCCGCCGGCGCTATGACCATGGATGTAGCAATTAGCATTAGAGCGTAAGACGAAGAGTTCCTCTATATCGTAAATGCTATTTATAAGCGTGATATTCGGCACGTTACTATATTGTTTTTTCAAATTTCGTGCATACTCACTACGTTGCCAATTACCGACGAAGGCGATATTCTTTCCGGATAATTTACAAGCCTCGAGGATAATATGGCAGTTATTTTCCGGCTCAATACGGCATACGGAGATGGCATAAGAGCCGGATACTAAATTATATTTATTCAGAATTTCTTGAATTCTATATTCCGGCACATCCGCCATGGCATGGTCGCCACCATAGGTAATAAGGGAAGAGTGTTTTCCGTATTCCTTTAGGATATAATCCATAATAGCTTTATTATCAGCAACAACGACATCGGAATTACGGACAGCAATTTTCTCGGACCATTTAAGATAACGGCGAGTAAACTTACCCCATTTTTGGCGAGAATGTTCAAGACCATCGATATTTGCAATCACACGAGTCTTAGAAAAGAGGCGGAATAGAGGCAGGAAAGAGGCGCCACTGACACCGAGTACTAGCATTGAATCATAGCCGGAAAGTGACCTTATCATAGCCAGGATATCGTATGGAATACTTTGTATGCCATTGGCTTTTAAGGGGATATACTTTAGAGAAGCATTTTTATATACTTTCAAGGATTGCTTTTGGTCGGTTCCGGAGCAAAAGACGGTAAACTCCACCGAGTCGTCTTCGATAAGGTGCTCTACAAGAGTTTCAAAGCCCCCGTATTTAGAGGGGACACCCTGAATACCGACGATTGCAATTCTTTTTTTGCTCTTATCTTTGTTTTTCATATACTATATCACTGATTTATAATAATGTTTTTTTGTTTTAAGGGTGCTTCGCCCCATACCCTGAAGTACTTTTTTTACTTGAGTTAATTTTCTCACTGGCTTTAAGAGCATTTTCAGCCAATTGAGAATAGAGAGTCTGCGACTCAAAAATCTCTGATATTTTCTTTATTATTTCATCAAGGTGTTGGACGTCAATCTTATAGCCATTAACACCATCATCTACCAACTCCGCCACGCCACCGACCGTAGGTACGATAACGGGGAGGGCTGCAGACATGGCTTCGAGGACCGTCATTCCGAACGTTTCGATGAATCGGTTTTTATCGGAAAGATTAACAAGCAGAGAAGCCTCATTATAAAAATGAGTTACAGAATCTTGACGCGGATAGATAGATAAATTCTGAGGTATTGTTACCTTTCTATCAATAAAGAATTTATCGATATTATTTTGCGTATCGTTAATAACTAAAACGAAATGGTAAGAAGTGAGAGCCGAAGCTATTTGCACAAATTCCACCACACCTTTATACTCTTTTAGCGAGGCAATCATTAGCACTATTTTGCGAGAAAAAGCCACCTCAACATCTGGATGAAGATTCGACAAGAAACTATCCGACAAAGAGTTATAAACCACTCTCACATTATTCTGCCGTTTTAAGAACGAGGCTTGATATTTGGATACACAAATGATTTCGGATGCAAGAGCCTCCATACAGCGACAGAGAAAACGATAAAACGAGCTCTTAATAAAAGCATTCTCGTGATAATGATAGATAACTTTTTTGCCCATAATTTTTGCAGCCAAAGCAGGAGCAACGGGCAGTATCGTGTTGATATAAAAGGCTGTATCTTTTGAAAAGAGGTATTTAAAAGCAAAGAAGAAAGTATAAAACTGAACTCGGCAATAGCGACAAAAAGTTACTATCTTATTGGTTGAGAATGAGTAACTATAGGTATGAAATTTCACATTAGGGAGTTGCTTTAATTCGGACAAGGCACCTTCTGTATTGCTGGTAATGATTTCGACAACCTCGTTTTTGCTCGATTTTTCCAGGCTCCTTTTGATGACGTTAGAGAGAACTTTAGGGCTCCCACTAAAATCATTATATAAATGAAAATAAATCAAGCGTTTAGACATATCTTATCCTAAAATTAGAGCGACATTAGGGTGCAAAGTTACTAAAATTAGAGCGACATTGAAGTGTATTTTCACTAAAATTAGAGCGAGGCGGGTGAATATTTACATTTCCGACAGATAACGTTTAAGGAGAAATGCGCAAAAATACGGGATAGTTAATACATTGTTAGCGTAACCGATATTACCATCGACCAACTTTATACCCCAACTAATATCTGAATATTTTTCACTTTTTATCAATGTTTGTAAAGATTTAGCAGAGGCATTACCCGACTTCACTTCAATAGGAACTAGGTTATCTTTAGTACGCATAAAAAAATCTTCCTCAAGAGTAGAATCCTGACGTTTATAGTAGAAAAGGTCTACCCCGGATTTTACTAAAGCTTCTGCCACTATATTTTCGTAAAGAGCTCCTTTATAAGTTCCTAAATTACGATTTTTTCGAAGGTCAAACTGCACTTCATCATCGAGAAGAGCAATAAGTAACCCGGTATCAGCAAAATAAATTTTATATTTGCTATCATCATAGTTGGCTTTTAAAGGGAGTTCAGGGAAATTGAGACAATAGCAAATAGAGATAATACCCGCATCATTCAGCCACTCGATACAACCCCAATAATCTTTTGTTTTAGCGCCAGGAGCGACTTTAGATATTTGAAATTTTTTATTGTCATGCCCCAGCTGAATAGGAATTCGTTTGAAAACATTCAAAATTTTTGTCTGCTCTATTCCTTGCACATATTTTCTCACATCTTCTTGATAATCAAACACCAATTGACGTTGCATATCAAGAACACCCTCAAAAGTACCATTAGTAATATAATTATTTACAACTGCAGGCATACCACCTAAGAGACAATAATCTCTAAATAAGCCCATATACAACTCTTGTTCCAAGATTGAAAAAGGCTTTCTATCTCGGATATGAGAAAGTAAAGAATCGGCATCATAACCTTTAGCCCAAAGAAATTCTTCGAAATCCATAGAGCGCATAACATAATCGGTTTTGTACCCTACGCTATTACTCTCTATTTTACGATAATTAACACCTAATAAAGAACCGGAACAGATAACATCATACCCACCATGAATTTTAAAAAATTTCAAAGCGGTAGCAATCTGAGGAAATTCTTGTAATTCATCGAAGAACAAAAGAGTCTCACCTTTAGTAAAACGAACATCCGGATTTAAACGAGAAATATTTTTACAAATTTGCTCGGGTTTATATCCGTCAACAATAATATTTTTATAGTGAGGTTCTTCTACAAAATTTATGTAAATCACATTCGCATAATTATTATTAGCGAAATGGAGTATTGATTCGGTTTTACCTATTTGTCTTGCACCTTTGACAATCAGCGGATTATGATTGGAATTTGATTTCCAATCCAGCAAGAAAGCATCGATTTTTCTTGTGAGATATTTCATATTATCCTAAAATTAGAGCGACATTAGGGTGCAAAGTTACTAAAATTAGAGCGACATTGAAGTGTGTTTTCACTAAAATTAGAGCGAGGCGGGTGAAAAATATTTTAGAAGGGCATTCCAAAACTCGAATAATTGTATTTCGTTTTCCGGAATGGAGCCGTTTGAGCGCATAGTATAACGAGACAAGATGTGCAACAAATAGAGCACATATTGTTCTTTATCAATCCACTTACCCTGAGGGGAATTGGCATACTCCACAACTTGACGAGGCTGCCAATGTTTTTCAAAAAAGGCGGACTGAGAGAAGAAATGATATCGATCGAGCAAAGGAGGACAGGTAAATTTAGCGTATTCCCAATCGAAAACGAAGAGAGAGCCTCTTTCAACGAACATATTCCAAGAAGTAAAATCGCCGTGAGAAGCTGAAAAAGAGACTACCTTACCGGAAAAGCGGTCAACAACACCATCTATAGTCGAGCGAACTACATCGGCATTTATCGTAGTCGGCAGCCAAGACAGATGCGACCTAAACCCCATTATATCATTATAGAAATCAGACTCTTCGAAAAGAATATCTTTTCGGGTGTTCTTATCGAGACTAACAATAAAATCTTGCTGTAAACCAGTCCATTTATGCTCCACACGCGAAGTGGGCGTCTTAACCGTAGATTGCACAAAAGCAAAACAATCGTTACTTATTTTATCGCAAAAAAGTACGGAAGGAACATCCTTTATTCCGCAATCAACAAGATATTTCAGTACCGACTCTTCGTGCTTAAAGAGGTTGTAGACTTCGACATTATCGGTTACTTTACAATAACCGAGGATAGTATTGTTTTTAAAAATTTGAAAGGTAAACTTTTGATGAACGGAAGGAGTACCGCAAAAGAGGGCAAATTCCGGTTTTTGAACATTGAAAGCCCTCTGAATAATATTTAATAAAGTGTGATTCAATTGACATCGAATGATGTCGGCATGAACACATTTCGCCGTCATAGGGATATTATGAAGCAGAGGGAAAAGTGATTTTAGCAATTTCCCCTTTATGCCACTTGGCTGATAAAGGCACATAGCGATGGAGATATTATTGGCAGGCACTACCCACGTTTTAGCATCGGCATTAGTAAAACGATAAAATTTATCTCCTAAGCCAACAGTAACAATACTATTTAACAGCGCTGACAGCATTTAAAATAACATCTCTAATCTGCTGACCGTGAATCGACCAAGAAAAGGATTTAGAAGCAAGCATTGCTTTAGAACCCAGAGCATTACGCTCGTTGGTATCAGTAAGACGAAGAATAGCGGACTTCAAATTATCGATAACAGCAAGGCGACTATCGCGGGGAATAATAACAGAGAAATCGTTATTAAAATAGCGTGTATGACCGGTAGAGTCGATACAAATGAGAGGTTTACCAAGAGCCACGGCATCGAAAGAGACGGTAACTGCGCCCTCCTTTAGAGCGGCATTGATAACGACATCTGAAGAACGCATAAGGCTGAAATATTCCGACATCGGTACTTTACCGGTAAATCCAACTATATCATCAATTTGCAAATCATTCACCAATTGTTTAAGTCTTTTACCATCGCTACCGGCGCCCACTATCGTCAGATGAATATTTTTAGCTGAGCGAGCAGCAAGGGCAAAAGCCTCTATGATTAAATCAAAGCCACGCCAAGCATCGAGGCGACCGACAGCGATATACTCCACTACCCCGCTATCGTTTATTTCGCGAGAGGCATCAGAAGAAACAATATCTGCGGCAACATCGGTGAATAACAAAGCCTTAGAAGCATATTTATGCGGGATACTATTTAGAGTGAACCCGGTTTTACACAAGATAAGATCGGCATTTTTACAACGACGAATAAAGCCTATATTCAATGGAGAAAGACGGACTACGACACGGCGAGCAAACTCTATCAATCTCGATTTAGGACCGTAATGTTTGGAAAATTCTGCCGGGATTGACTCCAAGCCACCAACGGGACCCCAAATAAAGAATTGCTTTTTGCCATAACTGCTTACGCGCCAAAGAGCATTACCATAAGTAAGATGATGGAAGATATTGATACCGTTGGCTATCATAGTGCGCTTCACGATTTTATTAGAGCAGAGTTGCCATAAATTGTAATACAATCGCACGCCGCGCAGACCTTTTTTCCAAAATCTTGCCCACTTCGGTAAGTCGTAATAGAGGAAATGAACATTATCATGACTGCCATTCTCAGCAATCCACTCTTCGATAGAACTACGATTACTGCTACGAGTCAACACCCACAAGTCGAAATATTTCAACATTTCGAGAACCCAATGCCAACCAACTCCTATTTCGCTACCGAGACCCGGTTCGCAAGCATAAGCAGAGACAAATATTTTGGGTTTACACATTGAATCAACAGCAGAAATCAGCATAATAATAGGCAGAAATTGACACTAACGGACTTATATCAAGTTAATTATAGAACAATGAGAATATCCATTTAAAAGACTTCGTCAATCGGAATCCGATAGTATAGCAGAAAGACAAAAGAGGAATATCGGCTGTTTTTTTACACTTAATCACAGCCTTAAACATTTCAGACGGAGATAGTTTCTTTATTATTTTATTACCCTTTACATCGGTCACTTGAGCAAGAGACGACAAATCTTCTTTGTACTTACAACTCAAAAGAGTATCTAAAGCATTCTTTGCCCAGAAAAAGAGGAGAGAAGAACGGAAATAGTATTGCATTAATTGAGGGAGCATAACCTCCACAGCAAGCATATTAGACTTGACAATTTCGGACTCAAAATAATCTCTATCATTTTGAAATACAGGTACAATTGTTCCATTATCATCGCGACGGAAATCGACTGTAGCAGGCCAAGGAGAAGCGGAGAAATAGTTTTCTATCAGATCTCTTGTATAAGAATTAATATTACCTACTTTAAAGAAAGGGATATATTCTCCATAAACGGAAGGCAACACATCACGATGAACCGAGAGATAATAGAATTCAATAGGATTTACTCCAAAATAATTCAGCATACCATTGAGCATCAATCTAGTGGAACCCATCCACTCGACGTCGACAAAAGCGGAAGGAACGCCATCCAAGAGTCCCTCTTGAGCAAAATAGTCCTTTAAAACAGCCATTTTACCATCCGTTTTTGAACGCATAAAATCTAGCAAAACCGAATTATTAAAAAACGCCTCTATCACTCGGTCTTCTTGCTCGTGAGTTTCGATGACGGAGAAATCAAATTCGATACCCAGCTTTTTTAAATCATCGACGGTAAGTTGGATATTAGTAAGCAAGTCATCAATTCTTCTACCGATAAGGGTGTGATTTTCGGCAATTGTAAGATATCCATCTGTGCCTGTAATACGCAAAAAAGGAAGGAGAAGAGAGTAACGATTTAAGAAAACCATTCTCAACTCTATGTCCTCATGAGGGATATATTCGGCTATTTTATTAAGAATAAAACCATTACGAGCTAGAAAATAGATACGTTTGATACCGCGACTGCGAGCATTATCGATAACGCTTTGCATAAAAGGCAGGTAAACGGGGATTATATAATCTACAGCAAAGCGGAAAGCGGAATTGCCGTCGACCATCAACCGGGAAGCGCGTGCTATACCGGCAAAAACCGACAATTGCCAACCATCGAGATGAACGAAACTACTATCCACCCAACTCTGTTCTATATCGGTATATCCGGAATTGACGTGTACAGCCTTGATACCTTTTCGCCTTGGCATGCAAACATCGCTACGTTTATTGTCTCCGTAATGTATCCATTTTCGTGGCTTATAAGTATCGCGCACCAACTTATAAAGCGAACCATTATCTTTACGAGCTTTCCATTCGCAAGAAACAATCACCTCGTCGCCATCGACAAAGCACTCCTCTCTTCGCAGAATGAATTCCAAGAAATGAGAAGGCAAATACATATCGCTAATAAACTTGATAACATTACCCTTAGAGCGCAAGTCGGCAATAATATTTTTTATGTTGTTATTAGCAATCAGTTGCTCCTCCTCTATATGGAGTTCCGCATCTATAAGGTCTTGATAATTATAAGGGGCAAAAGAGATAGCGTTGGCTTTAGAATAAAAATCATTGATAGTAAACCCTTTACAGGAGCGACGCCAAATAATAAAAGCCTCTTGTTTTGCCACATCATCCGGAAAGAGGAACATTGCCAGCAGGAGGAATATATTATCAGGTTTGCCGCAACGCCTTATCAATACGGTATCAAAAATGTCGAAAGAGACCAATTTTATGTTGTTCATAGCAGAAAATTGGTTATTAAATTGTTTGCAGAGAGATAATTAACAAGTAGAATTTATATCTAATAATAAACAGAAACAGACGGCTTATTTTACTTCACCGACATTAGCGCGGTGCTTACGAATTGAATAGACTACTACCCCTAATCCGGCATAAATCAGCACATCCAACAAGATGATTAAGTTGACATTGAGCACTGGGGATAAGAAATAATTCATTACCATAAGCACGAAAGAGAAAAATATTATAAAAATCATAGCTTGAATAGGAGAAAAACCTATTTCGAGCAGTTTATGATGAATATGAGATTTATCAGGGAGGAAAGGATTATGGCCGGCTAATACACGCTGGCATGCCACTCTAACTACATCGAGGCAAGGTAAGATAACGGGTGAGAACCCGATAATAAAAGGGTTGTAATTAGAGATAAGGGGTAATTCGTATTTAATAGTAGCCATACGGACGCACAAAGCACTAACGAGGAATCCGATAGTCAGCGAGCCGGCATCGCCCATAAATATTTTTTTAGAATTCTCCGCCTTACCAAAGACGTTGAAATAGAAGAACGGCAACAGCACACCGAGACCCGCAACGGCAAGAAGTACGTAAACATACATCTCGTAGATATAAAACATGATGCCGAGGTACAAAAATGCCACTGCACATAAGCCGGACGCGAGACCATCGATACCATCGATAAGGTTAATAGCATTGGTAATAAAGATAACTATCAGCATAGAAACCGGAATACCAACCCACATAGGGAGTACACCCATACCGAGAAAGCCGTTCATATTATACATCCAAATACCGGAAGCCGACAATAGGAATGAACAAAAAGCTTGTGTAAAAAATTTAGCTCTATAACGAATGCCGACAAGATCATCGCCGATACCCACTAAATAGAGAGTAAGAATAGCTGCCATACCAAACATAAGAGGCTTGATATGGTCGCCGTAATAACTTATTACATAACTCTTATTGAGCAGGAAATCGAGCCCGATAGTATATGATATGGAGAACAAAATCACAGGAACGAAAGCAAAACCTCCGAGGCGAGGAATAGGATTGTGATGAATTTTACGCTCATCCGGCACGTCGAAGAGTTTTTTGCGGAAAGAGACAAGCAGAATTTTCGGAATGAGCACACCTGTACAAAGGATACAGATAAAGAAAACCGAGAGAATATTAAAAATCCAAATCATAAATCAAGCATTTACTAATTCAACGAAATGAGAAGGGACATCGACAGAAACGGCAATAATATCATCGAGAAGCACTACCAATCTGCGATTTCTAACACCCTTAACACGAACAAAAAGGCCTTCACAACCGGCGAACTGACCTTCAACAACCCGCACTCTATCTCCTTTTACGAAATTACATTCCGAGTCGGTATGGAATAAAACGTTATCGACATCAGCCGAAGCCACAGCAATAAAACTATTCATTTGATATTCCGGAACGATAACGGGGATATTTTTCCCTGATAAAGGGCGGGTAATATAATGAAGATAAGGTATATCCGCCTTGACGGATTGAATAATCGGGCGTGAAGTATGTACGAAGATCAAGTCTTTAATTACCGGAATCAATTGTTTTTTACGTTTTCCGCGACGTATAACGATAGAAGTGTGCATAGGGATAAAAGAGTTAATACCACACTCGGACAGAGCATTTTTAGCCATAATATTTCGCCCGTATGTAGCTCTCATAGCAAACCAACAACAAACAGAGTCGGATTGCGGTGCAGTATTTTCATCGTTATATTCCATCAAAAGCGCTCATAAACATTTACAAAAGTGTATAATCTTGGGGCTTTGACTACTGCGTAAAAACGTAATAACCAATCATTTACAATAATATATATTAATTTTTCGCTCAAAAATAAATAGCTTTTCATTGCCACCCACAAAGGTAATAAAATTATATCATTACAAAAATATTTTAATAATATTTATTTCAAATTATTATCATTGATAATTTTTGCAAAACGAATAATTTATTATAACTTTGTAGGTTGAATAAATTACGACGAAATATGGAACAATACATAGTATCGGCGCGCAAATATCGTCCACAAAATTTTGAGTCTGTAATAGGACAAAACTCCCTGACAGCCACATTAAAAGGGGCGATAGCAACCAACCACTTGGCGCATGCATATCTGTTTTGCGGTCCCCGAGGGGTAGGAAAGACCACGTGCGCTCGAATTTTTGCGAAGACAATCAACTGTTTTAATCCGAAAGAAAACGGAGAGGCGTGTGATGAATGTGACTCATGCGTATCGTTCAACGAGCAAAGGTCGATGAACATCATAGAGCTTGATGCTGCATCGAACAATGGAGTAGACAATATGCGTTCGTTTATCGAGAAGGTACAGATACCACCACAAATAGGTAAGTATAAAGTATTTATCATCGACGAGGTGCATATGTTGAGTACAGATGCTTTCAATGCATTTTTGAAGACACTTGAAGAGCCGCCGGCACATGCGATATTCATCCTTGCCACTACAGAGAAACACAAGATAATACCTACCATATTATCGAGATGCCAGATATACGAATTCAGCAGAATTACCATAAACGACATCGTATCCAACCTTAAACAAATAGCACAGAAAGAGGGCATTACAGCGGATGACGACTCATTGAATATAATAGCCCAGAAAGCAGATGGTGCTATGCGAGACGCGCTCTCTATTTTCGACCAAGTAGTAAACTTCTGCGGAGGAAACATCACTTACGACAAAACGATAGCTAACTTAAACGTACTTGATTACGACTATTATTTTCAGATAGTAGATGCTCTACTACAAGGGAAAGTGAAAGAAACGTTGCTGATTTTAGATCAAATTCTATCAAAAGGATTTGAAGGACAATATTTTGTAGACGGATTGGCATCGCATTTACGCAACTTAATGATAAGTAAAGACGAAGAGACATTAAAGCTACTTGAAGTAAGCAAGAATATAGAAAACAGATATAAAGAGCAATCGGTAAAATGCACATTGCCATGGCTTTACAAAGCACTTGAATTGGCAAATGATTGTGACATCAATTATCGCAACAGCCGAAACAAGAGGTTGCTTGTAGAGATACTTTTTATCCGTATTGCGGGATTAGCTGAAGGTGGAATAGAATTAAAAAAAGATAAGCCGGAGTTGCCACTAATTGCTGTTGCAGCATCTCCGGCTGTAGCTAATAAAGCAACAGCCAACAATAGCGAAGCGGTGACTGCCAAGAATCCGACAGTGACTGCCAAAATAAACCGCACGATAAACACTATCAGCATAAAAAGTGACAATATAGATATACCTAAAAGCGAAAGTAGTACCCCGCAAAAAGAGAGTATATCTATTGCCATCAATAATATGCTACCTGAAGAAGACAAAAAAATAGTTTCCGCCATCAATGCATTTCTTGCAAACAACAACATCAATGCGATAGCGGAAAATGTTTTTTTGCAATTCTCGCCTGCTATTGAAGGTAATAACATCAAATTCAAGCTCTTTAATATAACTCAGATAAGGGAGATTGAGAACATCAAACCGATGCTTGAAGCCTTCGTTAACAAGCATTTACAAAGGAGTGACATTAAGGTGGATGTATCTCTTGATGAAAACGCACGGAACAACAACAAGGCATACACGAGGGAGGAAAAATTTGCGGAACTTACAAACAAGAATGCCTATGTAAAAGAATTAACAGAGTTGTTGGACCTGTACATTTAAACGGTAATACGTAAATATATCCAATTATCACTGTCCGTAAACAGTATTATAAAAGATAGCCAAAAGTACTGACATCCCCGTTGGGAGCATCAGTCCTTTTGGCTAATTTATATTTAAGGGAAAATCACAGCCATACGCAAAGGCAGTGATCAATCCGGCTAATGATACTTTCAATAAAGCGTCTCTTCTACAGTAACAGTCTGTCCATTATACTCCCAACTTTTGGAGCCTAACCAACAATTTTTTTCAGAAACAGTAACGACAAACTTACCGTTTGATCCCGGATTTCCTTCACACCAAAGTATATAATTATAATCACGATCAGGATCGATCTGAATACTTGATAAGTTCAATGAAGAAAGATTACAATTATTACAATATATTTCTCTTAATGCCTTCCCACAACCGCTTAAATTCAATGTTGTCAGATTTTTGTTATTCCAGCATCTAAGATTCTTCAACCTTTTAGCTGAGCCTATATTCAATGTTGTCAGATTATTATCAGTGCAAAATAAAATTTCCAATTCAGTACACCCGCTTACATCCAATGTTGTCAGATTATTATCACTGCAAGCTAAAATACCCAATTCAGTACACCCTCTTACATCCAATGATGTCAGTTTATTATCGTCACAGCTCAAATGACTCAATGCAGTACACCCGCTTAAATCCAATGATGAAAAGTTATTATTGTTCAGGGTCAACTCTGTCAGTTGGCTCATCTGGGTTTGTGTCATGTCATACAACGAATCCAAGTTATTGTTTCTGCATGACAGTTTCTCCAAGGCAGTAAAATAACTGATTCCTCTTATTGAAGAAAGCACCTTGTTCGCCGCCTTATTTTCTTTTGTCTCTTCAAGGTTCAGTTCTTTGATATTATTGACTAAATCGGCAGAGAAAAAGTCAGCATCATCAATATAACCCATCTCTTTAAGTTTTGCGGCAAACTTAGGGTCAAAATATAGAGCTATGTTTTCATATTCAGAGACTTCCACGTCACATGTTGCAGTAATATGGTCTTGCTGGGTAGTTACGGTAATTCTTGTCTGTCCGGTTGCTATGGCGGTCACTGTACCCGTTTCGTCCACTTTTGCAATACTCGGATTGTCGCTTCTCCAGATCACGTTATGGTTCTTGACACTATCAGGAATAACTGTTGCAACAAGAGTACACTGCTGTCCGACCCCCATTATACATTTATATCTGTCGAGGAGAACATCTGTTACGTGCACGCTATTATCTTCTTTTTCTTCATTGACGGTAACACTACAGAATGCAGTAAAACCGCCATCTTCGGTTGTCACCGTAATAATTGTCTTGCCCGGACTTACCGCCTTTACTACACCTGTTTCATTAACGGTTGCAATATTGGTGTTTCGGCTGCTCCAAGTCATATTTTGGTTAGTAGCTTCGACAGGAGTAATCACGGCAGTAAGAGGCTTCTTTTGTCCTACCTCCAAAGTCAGATTTTGCTTGTCGAGACTGACGCCGGTAACGGCTATATTACGGTCGCAAGACATGAAAAATGAAGACAAAACGAAGAAGCTGATGCCCCACAATGTCAGTTTTGTAAAAAATTTATACCTCATACGCTGTTAATTTAAAAAGTAACCCGGTTTTAATGTTTAAAAAAGTGTGCCATAATGTAGCATAGCACACTTTTTATTTTTATTGTTATGAAAAATCAATGAATACGAATTTATTCAGCAAGACGCTCAGTATAGGTAACTGTATCACCATTATAATAACCCCATTGATCTTCCTCAACGTTTATTTTTCCAAGTTCTCTTACAGTAACATAGAATATGCCGTTGGAGCCGGGATTGAGGGTACAGTCAAGGTATGTCAGTGACTCACAATCACTCAAATCCAATTCAGTAAATGCACAATTATAAATTCGTATAGATTTCAATGATGAACAACCACTCAGATTTAAAGACGAGAGGCTTTCATTATTGTCGCAGGCTAAAAACTCTAAAGACGAACAACCGCTTACATCCGATGATGTCAATTCATTATATTCAATGAGCAAATCTTTCAATTTAGTACTACCGGCAACATTCACAGTAGTAAGTCCACACCCCCTCATATACAAATATGTCAAATTGGAATATCCGTTCTTGGTCATATCCAATGTATTCAGGCCGGTGTATCCGCAACTCAAAGTATCCAAAGCAAGACAACCACTTATATCAAGTGAAGCTAATGATTTATTATCGGAACAGCTCAAGTATCTGAGTTTGGTGCATTTACTTACATCAAGAGAAGTCAGATTGTTATTATACACAATCAACCGGATGAGATCTGTAAAGTATTCAATACCTTTAAGAGAGGTTAGCTTAGATTCTGCCGTCCCTTTTAAATCCAGAACTTTGATAGTATCAACCTGCTCTATGGTGATACTGTCAGCATCAGGGATGTACCCTCTTTCAACGAGAAGGGCTGCGAAATCAGGGTCGAAATTCTGTGCGATATTTACAGGCTCTTCAGGCTCTTCCGGTTCGGAAGGCTCTTCCGGCTCGACAATAACCTCACAGAAAGCGGTTTTTCCGCCATCGATTGTGGTAACCGCAATAAAGGCGATACCTTCACTTACCGCTTTGACATTTCCTTCTTCATCAACGGTAGCAATAGCCTTATCATCACTGCTCCATGTTACATCTTTGACAGTAGCATTATCAGGAGTAACTGTTGCTATAAGAGTTTGTGTTTCACCGACTTTCAAAGTTATTGACTCCTTGTTGAGACTGACGCCGGTAACGGCTACGTCACGTTCGCAAGAAGACAAACCGGCAACCATTGCAAAAACGGCAATGGCCTGCCACATAATTGTTTTACAAAAAGAAATCTTCATATTTTGATAAATTAAAAATTCAGTTTAAACATTTTAAAAATAATAGTTGAGAGAAATTCTGCAACCGATATTTTCGGTACCATAGAGCAGAGCATTGCTACCCGGGCTAACCAGTCCGTTATAATGTTCCACCTTACCGGTGTTTGTAGAAAAGCCCTCGTAAACAGTATAAGTCTTAGGTTGGAAAGTGACCATAATAGGTGTGAAGTTAATAGCAACACCAAGAGACACCTGCTGAGCTACAAACACCTCGATACCCATATCAACGGAAATACCGAGACCATGTATGTAGCCGGAATTATAACGTTCCAAAGGACGGCCGTAAGCAATACCTAATTTAGCCTCAAAATCATTAAGGTCACCACCCTTTCCCATCATAGGCATTGTGGAAGGAACTCGGTTAAGGTCGGTCAGTTCGTTGCCATAATCGAAAGTCATACGACCTCCGGCAACGGCATACATAAGGTCGAAACCATATGTAAAACGAACCACTTTATTACCTTTCATACCCTCCATACCAATCTGGAACGACACACTGTTAAGTTCACTGCAAACGCGGTCGATAACCTTGTTTTCGGTATCAGGGTCAAAATTTGCGGCATAGTCATCACGCACATACTCGCGATAATTGATAAGACTACCGTTAAGACCCAAAGCCATGCGCAAAGCCATTTTATCAGAAGTATAATATTTGGCACGAATAGCAGCCAACGGGTCTTGAGAGAGGATAAACATCTGCTTAGGATTGGAAGCAAGGTCGGTTATATACGCACCTGCCATATCACCAGCCTTAGGTTGCATACTGCAAGCGCTGCCGAGGCTGGCTGCATTGAAAGTGACTCCAATAGACCATTTGCCTTTTGCCGGCTGATAATACTCCTTCTCCTGAGCAAAGACGAAACCCGGGAACATTGCGACAACCAAAAATATTATTAAAACAGTAGATTTTTTCATATCAGAAAGTGATTTTTGTAATTAATAATTTCTTGTGTATAATAGTGTAATACCAAAAGCAACAAACCCGTTATTTAGGCTGATCCAAGTCTTCGTCACTTATGTTTGCAGCAGGCATCATGTCAAGAACGAAATATCCCGCTTTACCACAAGGGAGTGATTTCTTCACTTCGCCGTAAAAGTAAGTATCGGTAGAAACGAAATCACCATCAGTAAGGTCCATAGCATAAGAAGAACCTAAAATAGAGCATTGTGTTTTTACTTCGAGAACCTGACCGACAGGACATCCTATCTGAGTCTCGAAATAGCCCTCGGAATCGGTGACAATACTCTTGCATGCGTAGTCAACATTACCGCTTCCGTCAGGCACACCATAGAAGACATTAACTACCGTGCCGGCATCAACAATAACAGGATCTTCTGCTAAACCATCTTTGTCGTAAGCTATATAACGAGCGTGACCGGTAACGGTAACTTTTTGTGGAAGAGAGTCTCCACTGAGAGATGTAGGCTCAATTTGTTCACAAGCCTGAAATCCGGCAAACATTACAACTGCCGAAATTGCCAATAAAAATTTTTTAATACACTTGTTCATAATAAAAAATTTAGAGATTTATAATTGTTGTTAATTTGATTTGCACATAAAAAACGATATAGAATATCCCTATCCTGACCGGAATAATCACTTACAAAGTGTACAATTTTGAATTGTAAAATTTTATTGACAATCAATAAAATATCTGAGGTGATTTAAAAATACGTATATTTACGTAGAAAAACACGAATAAAAAACTGACTATATCCGCATTTTTTCGTAATTTTGCGCGTCAAAAAAATGCGACAGACAAACAAGGTTATTCAAATAAAATCGTTTTTATGAAAAGGAATTTCTTGACAATATTATTTATAACAACCTCATTATCAATATTTGGGGAGGGTAAAGAGAACGGATTAAACATTCCCGACTCGTTGTTTTCGGCTGTTCTGACTCGCGCCGAACTTGATTCGATATATACGAAATATCTGGAAGAAGCGAAAAGCGAAAAAGCGAAAATTGTCGGTGCAACTGCCGATTATTACATGGCATACCGGGCATACGAAGAAAGTCTCATGGATTTATCACAATATTATTTGGATAATGCCATGGAAAAAGGGTCGAACGATACTGAGCTGATGGCGGAATGCTACAATCTTGCAAGCATACTTGCCCAACGAAAAGGAAATCTTGAAAAAGCCATAATCAACACCCAAAAAGGGATAGAACTGGAAAGGAAACTTGACAACAAGGAAAATCTGAGCGCTTCACTGAACAACATAGCAGGATTATATCTGACAGCCAACAATTATGAAATAGCGAAGAGATATATAGATGAAGCCATTCAAATAGAAAAAGGGCTTGGAAGAAGCCAAAATATGGCAGTACGGTTAGGAATGGCGTCAGAGATAGAACTAAAAATGGGAAATACCGGCAAGTCATATGAATATGCAAATGAGGCATTCCGGCTCGACAGCACAGACGGCAGGCAAAACAAAACGGCAATACGACGCTGTCAAAGAGCGGCAGTTCTTCAGGAGTTAGGAAGATATGATGAAGCCATCAGAGATCTATATGCAGCAATACCCGTTCTTGATTCAGCAAGAAACCTTCAATCACTTTCAATAGCATACGCCCAGATAGGGGAAATCTTACATAAGAAAAAAAATCTTAAAGAAGCCGAGCAATACCTGACCAAGTGTGTGGAAATATGCAACATCACAGGGAACACATACATAGAATCGCGTGGACATAGAGGACTTTACAAAGTATACAAGGATGAAGGTAAAACGAGCAAGGCTCTGGAACATCATGAAAAAATGGTGGAACTGCAAAACGAAATAAACTCCGACAAGAGTGTCAAACAGCTTGCTCTATTTAACGTACAATATGAGACCCTTAAAATAAAGCTCTCGATGCTCGAAAAAGAGAGGACCATAGCAGAGCAAAAGCAGGAAATAATCTATGGTACAGCCGGCATATTGTTTCTTTCCGTTGTCCTCGTTTTGGTAATAATAATAGCTATTTTAAAGAAAAGAGCAGCACGTATGGCGGAAGAAAAAAATGCGGTACTTATCAAACAAGCCTTGGAGAAAGACAAATTGATTGCGTTGGCACAAGCGTATATGTCGGCAGAAGTGAAAGAAGAGGTAATCTCCATAGCCTCTGACGTACAAGAGTTGCCGAAAATAAACCTAACAGCGCGAGAGTTGGAAATTGCCAGGATGTGTGCCCAAGGAATGCTTAACAAAGAGATAGCAAATGAGTTGAACATATCGCCAAGGACAGTGGAAACCCACAGGAACAACCTCTACCGCAAACTCGGAATAAACAATACCGTGGAACTGCTTCGTTATATGCAGAAAGTAGGATTGTAAGGTTGTTGCAAGGAAAGAAACATCGTATCTGAAAATCAGATGAATAACAGAATAGAATATATAGATTTGGCAAAAGGTATATGTATCATAATGGTGATATGTGTACATTGTGGTATGTGCCTTTCGTTTCCGGGACTGGACTCGATGCGGATGCCATTGTATTTTATCTTGTCGGGACTCTTTTTCAAGACATACGGAGGGCTGAAAAACTTCATCATCAAGAAGACGAATAAAATCCTTATCCCGTTTATATTCTTCTATTTATTAGGATATGTAGCCTTTTATATTATAAAGGCGGTGCGTCCGGAGATGATAGAACTCACTGTAGCAAACGGAATATTGGATGTATTTGTAGGCAGGCAATATTTCAACGGACCGATATGGTTTCTATTGGTACTGTTCTGGACCAATATTCTGTTCTGCATCATACACTTGTACATTAAACCGGAATGGGGAAGGGCAATAGCCGTCACCATACTTACCGCAATCGGATTTGTACTTGCCAAATTCAAAATCGGACTCCCGTTCATAGGAGATGTATCTTTGACGGTGATGCCGTTTTTCTACTTCGGTTACTTATTGAAAAAGAGCGAGATATTGTACCCGAACAAGTACGATAAATTTTTGCCGTTATATGCTATTTTACTGTATGGAGTAGCATTTATGATTGACTATTTTTTCGATTTAAGATTTTACGTACATTACAACATCATAGAAGGCAATTTTCTTCTCATACTGATACTCAGCATATGTAGTGCATTATCGGTAATACTTCTATGTAAATGGATAAAGCGCATACCGGTAATAAGCTATTTTGGCAGATACTCGATAATAGCATTATGTACTCACAACTTTATCAATAGGCCGGTAGACTTTATCGTATCGCGCACACCATTGGCATCACTAAACGATGGCGGATACTTCACCGCTCTATTCACTCTTGCGCTCACGCTGGCATGTATTCCGGTATGTATAAAGCTGATACCGTGGTTCACCGCACAAAAAGATTTAATAAAGATAGAGCAAAACTGATTATACGACAAATGGCAACAAGCTCTAATCGAAAAAAGTGTCACCGGGTGACACTTTTTTCGATTACAATTCCAATGAATTATCTTTTAATAAAAAATCATAAATACTGATTAAAGTAATACCATGATCATCTCTTATAATCGGTCCTTCCTCGCCAAGAATAATAATTTTTTTAAAAGAATCCGGAATACTCAATAAAGAAGCGCATTCTTGTCGAATTTTCTCTTCTGTATCCATACGGTAAGCCGACTGTATATAATATCTTTTACTACCCAGATTACAGATAAAATCCACCTCAAGATTTGCACGGTATTGTTTACCTTCTGAATTTTTCTTAACAATAGGCACTACTCCGACGTCCACATTAAAACCTCTTATTCTTAACTCATTATAAATTAAATTTTCCATCAAATGAGTTTTCTCGGATTGACGAAAATTTATACGAGCATTACGAAGCCCCAAATCCATAAAATAATATTTATAAGGAGAATTAATATATTGTTTTCCCTTTACATCATAACGAATAGATTTTTCAACGAGGAAAGAATCAATGAGGTAGTCGATATAAGACTTAACAGTATCATAGGAGATAACAGACTTCTTGATACTTTTAAAAGAATCGGCAAGTTTATTTGGGTTAGTCAAAGTACCTATACAAGAAGAAATGATATTAATAAGTTCTTCTAAGTCATCATCTTTACGAATGGCATAGCGGTCTTTAATATCTTTAATATAAGTTTCTTGGAATAAATTTTTTAGAAAAGTCACCTTTTGTTCATCATTACGATAAAGTAAGATTTGAGGTAATCCACCATATAATAGATATTCATTTAAACCAGCTTGAGGAGAACCGGGATATACTGACATATATTCGGAAAAGCTAAGGGGATACATACTAACTTCAAAACCGCGACCTCTAAACTCAGTAATAATATCTTTAGAGAGAAATTTAGCATTACTACCGGTAACAAAGATGTCGATATTACGAATTTTGAGTAATCCGTTCAATACATCTTCAAACTTATCAAGCATCTGAACTTCATCAAGTAAAAGATAGTACATATCCTCATCACGGATTGAGCTTTTAACGAAATTATAAAAGTTTTCGGGCACTCTCATTTCCATATTACCAAAATCTTCTAAATCAATTTTAATCAAATGGTCGGGAGAAACACCGCTATCAATCAAGTAACGAGCAAATATTTCGAAAAGAAGATAAGATTTACCACACCTACGCATACCGGTTATAACCTTAATCATACCGTTGTGACGCAGAGAAATGAGTTCGTTTAAATATTTATTTCTATTAATATTTTCCATAACTAATCGAAAAAAGTGTCACCGGGTGACGGAGTTTTCGATTACAAAGGTAAGTACTATTTTTTACACAACAAAATAATAATCGAAAAAAGTGTCACTGAGTGACACTTTTTTCGATTAGAGTAAAATAAGAATGGTGTATTACACCTATAATAATGATGAATAAGAAAAGGCAGGTTAGAATTCGGAAGTAAAATGGAAACGAATTTCGGGGAAATCGGACTGAGCCATTTGCAGGAGGTATCCGCTTTCGGCGAGAAATACGTCTCTACCATCTTTATCTTTAGCCATATATTGGAATTTACGACGTTTAAAATTTTCGAGTTCTTGAGGGTTATCGCTTTCTATCCAGCAAGCTTTAAAAAGTGATATAGGTTCCCAGCGACATTGAGCGCCGTACTCATGGAGGAGTCGGTATTCGATAACTTCGAATTGAAGTTGCCCTACGGTACCGATAATTTTGCGGTTATTATTCTGATGGACAAATATTTGAGCTACACCTTCACCCATTAATTGGTCGAGACCTTTTTGGAGTTGTTTTGTCTTCATTGGGTCGGCATTCTCAATATATTTAAACATTTCGGGAGAGAAACTAGGCAAACCTTTAAAATGGAGGTCTTCGCCGGAGGTAAGAGTATCTCCAATTTTGAAGTTTCCGGTATCCGGCAAGCCGATAATATCGCCGGCAAAAGCCTCATCTACAGTCTCTTTTTTCTGCGCCATAAAAGCGGTAGGGGCAGAGAATTTGAAAGATTTACCGAGTCGGACGTGTTTATAATTGACATTACGCTCGAATTTACCGCTACATATTTTAACAAAAGCAATACAAGAGCGGTGGTTCGGGTCCATATTAGCGTGTATTTTAAATACGAAACCGGAGAAAGGCTCTTCGTGGGGATTTACCGTACGCTCGACGGCATCGACAGGAAGAGGAGCCGGGGCGATATCTATGAAGCAATCGAGGAGTTCTTTGACGCCGAAAGTATTAAGAGCAGAGCCGAAGAAAACGGGAGCTACATCGGCAGCGAGGTAAGAGTCGACGCTAAATTCGTCGTACACACCATTGATTAATTCGAGGTCGGCACGGAGTTGGTCGGCATCATCGGAGCCCACCATATCATCGAACTCAGGGGCTTTAATATCGACGGCGATAGTTTCGCTAACTTTTTGTTTATTAGGGGTATAAAGATTAAGTTTATCTTGATAAATATTATACACACCTTTGAATTTCATACCCATATTGATAGGCCAAGAGAGGGGACGAACGCTGATACCGAGTTCGGCTTCGAGTTCATCGAGGAGGTCGAAAGGATTTTTACCTTCGCGGTCCATTTTATTAACGAAAATCATGACGGGAGTTTTACGCATAGTGCACACCTGCATGAGTTTACGAGTCTGAGCCTCAACGCCTTTAGCGGCATCCACCACGATGATAACGCTATCTACAGCGGTAAGGGTACGGAAGGTATCTTCGGCAAAATCTTGGTGACCGGGGGTATCAAGGATATTAATTTTATGGTTACGATATTCGAATCCCATTACGGAAGTAGCAACGGAAATACCACGTTGTTTTTCAATCTCCATCCAGTCGGACGTAGCGGTTTTCTTGATTTTATTGGATTTGACGGCACCGGCGATATGGATAGCGCCACCGAAAAGGAGTAATTTTTCGGTTAAAGTGGTTTTACCGGCATCCGGGTGAGATATGATTGCGAAAGTACGACGGCGGTTAATCTCTTGTTCGTAAGCCATATATGAATAATCTATTAATGGATTTGCACTAAAAAATTCGAAGGTGCAAAGTTAGTAATTTTTTTTGAAGGAAAGACATCATTTTTCTTCTGAATGAAAAAAGTAAGAAAGAATTTCCTGGTATCGTTTGATGTCACTATTAATTAACTCAGCTTTTTGCTTATCGTTTTTATTATAGGCAGCTATGAGGTCTTTTTCTAATGGTTTCAATAAATCTTTAATTATAAGTGCTTTGTATTCATTGACGACTTCCGAAACGTTATTAACAACATTATTGTAGAATATTTGTTTTACCTCTTCGTCGTGCTGTTTTTTAAATTCTTCGTCTTTTCCCTCATAAGGATAAGCCTCCAATTCTTTTTTAAGTTTATCTTCTTCAAACAATAACACATCTCCGGTAATCTTAGCAATTAGAGGGTTTTCGGAATTTAGAAGCTTTTGTTGCATCGCCTTTTCGTCGATATTATTGATATTATCGTTTATGATGGAAAAAATCTCATTAAAGACGTCGTGAGTAAAGTATTTTCCGCCTCGGGCTATATCAGAAAGGCTTTCCTTAATACCCGACAACAACGTAACATCTTCTTTATTAGCGCTTTCTATTTCGTATTTTGGGTAGCAAATAAGGTAGTGGATAATATTTTTCTCCGAAATAAAATATTTATCATTATTTGAAACTACCGGAATAGTAGACGCCGGGGCTTCGGACTTTGTAGGAGAAGCATTAGGGGTATTATCCACCGCTGTATTTGCAGTATTAACAGTATTAGCGGTATTAGCAGTAGACTCGGAGGTATACTTACCGTTATTGGAATTATTTTGATTATCAGAGTTTTCGGAAATGCTGCGAGGATTAGATGCCACGCTTTTATCCTTTGCATAACGTTCTCTGCGTTTTTGAGCCACTTGACGCACGAGTACTGTTTCAGTAACATTGAGTAATGCGGATGCCTCTTTGATATAAACTTCACGAATGACGAGGTCGGAGATAAGGGATATTGTATCGACAATGTTATTGATAGCCTCGGCTCGTTTAAAAGGATCGTTATTTACATCTTTAAGCAGAATTTTTATTTTAAAACGGATGAAATCTTCTTGATTTTCATTAATATAGTTAACAAAATCTACTGCATTATGAGAGCGAGCGAACGAGTCGGGGTCTTCGCCGTCGGGCAAGAGGAGAACTTTGATATTCATTCCCTCTTTCAAGAGCATATCGATACCGCGCAGGGAGGCTTTAATACCGGCAAAATCGCCATCATAAAGCACAGTGATATTGTTTGTAAATCGGTGGATTAAGCGAATTTGCTCTTCGGTAAGGGAAGTACCGGACGAAGCCACTACATTTTCTACTCCGGATTGATGCATGCTGATGACGTCGGTATAACCCTCAACGAGGTAGCAACAATCGTTTTTGCATATAGAATTTTTGGCTTGATAAAGACCGTAAAGAATGCGGCGTTTCTGGTATATTTCGCTTTCCGGGGAATTAAGATATTTTGCTAATTGAGAAGATTTTGCGGTAAGAATTCTACCGCCGAAGCCCACGATACGGCCGGAGACGGAGTGAATAGGAAATATTACTCTGCCACGAAATTTGTCGGCATAATAACCCTTTTCGTTTTTTGTAACAAGACCTGTGGCGAGGAGATGTTCTTCTTTAAAACCCTTCTGTTTTGCGGCGTCGTAGAAGGCATGATATTCATCCTGGCAATAGCCGAGGTTGAATTTTTTCATAGTCATTTCCGAAAAGCCTCTTTCCACGAAATAAGAATAACCGAGAGCTTTACCATTGGGAGTATTATACAATTGTTCCTCGAAGTAATGGTTCGCCCATTCGTTGACGTTATACATTGCCTCTTCTTTAGAACGAACGGCAAGTTCTTCGGGAGTGAGTTGTTTTTCTACAACGTCGATATGGAATTTCTTTGCCAGGTATAATAGAGCCTCGTGGTATGAGAGTTTCTCGTGGCTCATAATAAATTGCACGGGACCGCCGGACTCACCGCAACCGAAGCATTTATAGATATTTTTTGAAGGAGAAACAGTGAATGAGCCCGTCTTCTCGTTGTGAAAAGGGCAAAGACCAACATAATTCGAACCACGTTTTGTAAGGTTTACAAAATCGCTTACCACGTCGTAAATAGTAGCGGCATCAAAAATTTTTTGTTGTGTTTCTTTATCAATCATTTCAAATATCTATGTATTATACGAACGGCAAACAAAACGAACAACTCAAATAATCAAAGAGTACAACAGAGCAAATACCCATAAGGGTACGCTTTCGTGCCAAAAAATTTATTGTTCGGGTAGTAAAATACCGTTCTTCTTAGCAGAATTAATCACTTTAACAATCCAAGACAAGTTATTTCCGAGAATATGGAGGTTATTAATACCTTCGACATCGGACAGTACTTGTTCGGGAGTATTTCCATGGACCATATTCCAATATTTGGCAGAGACAAGAAGCATACCACTGATAGTGATATACTTATTCAGTTGGTCGAGGGCAGCGGAGCTACCGGCACGTCGGCAACTAACCACGCAAGCGGCAGGGCGACCAAGGAGGCGATTTGACCGATAGATACCGGAATAGAAGACTCGGTCGAGAAAAGCCGTCATAGCACCTGTAGCAGAAGCAAAATACACGGGTGAACCGAAGACAAAGCCATCGTAACCGTCTATGATATCGAGGAAATCATTCACCACATCATCTTGCACGCAACGATGAGAATCGACACAAGATTTACAAGCGATACAGCCGGCAATAGGCTTATTACCAATCCAGAAAAAATCGGCATCAACACCATTGTTATTCAACACTGATTTTACCTCATTTAAGGCAGTGTACGTACAGCCGAATTGATGCGGGCTACCATTTACGAGCAAAACTTTAGGACGTTTATTCTCCATAATAAAGAAATAAATTAACCGACAAGATGATATTAAAGGGCTCTACAAAAGTCATTCAGAGAGATTAAAAACCCTTTATTTATTGATAAAAATCGTAACTGCAAATGTAGTAATATTTTTTTGAATTAAGGGTATCGGTAAATAATATTTTTTTGTAACTTTGCCAATCCTAAATTTCAAACAAACCTAATGCAATATGAAGAGATTAGCATTTATTATCAATCTATGTTTTATAACATTAAGCCTTGCTGCCATACCGGCAAAAAAAGGAGTGATTTACGTGCCAACGGCAGACGGAGACACGATAGGTATTTTGTTGTATGGTGATGAAAATCACTCTTTTCGAACCACTACTGACGGTTATCTTATCCAAGAGGGCGAAGATGGCAACTACTATTTTGCCGAGATAAAAAATAGTATAGTTACCCCTACATCGATAAAAGTCACAAATATTGATAATCGCACAGCGGAAGTAACGCGTCAAATAGAAGCGATAGGCAAATGTGATTTACAGCAGATGACAACCCTTGCGCGAGCAAAACAACAGACGAATAGAGTATCTCTGCCCAAGCCACAAAAGCAAAGCAATAATACGAAAAGCGCGAAAGCAAAAGCGGCTACAGGCTCGAAAGGACTTGTAATACTCGTATCGTATTCCGACTTGGACTTTTCAAACAGCAGAGACAACATATACAATTTATTAAATCAAAAGAATTACAGCTACAACGGAGCAACCGGATCGGCAAAAGATTATTTCGAAAGCTCATCAACAGGGCAATATAGTCCGACCTTTGATGTATTTGGACCGTATAAATTAGACAATACGCGCTCTTATTACGGAGGGAACAACAGTTCGGGAGACGACAAAAATCCGGCACAAATGGTTGTTGACGCATGTGCAAAATTGGCAGCCGATGCAACGGCAAATGTCGACTTCTCTGATTACGACACCGACAACGACGGCTATGTGGATAATGTATTTATTTATTATGCAGGAAACAATGAAGCGGAAGGCGGACCGAGTAGCAGTATATGGCCGCACAGATGGGTAGTATATCCAGGATATGTAAGCGGACAAACGACATACGATGGAGTAACCATTTATGATTATGCTTGTACTTCCGAATTCAAAGGGTCGTACGGCACAACGAGATGCGGAATAGGCACATTTACTCACGAATTCAGTCACGTACTTGGATTACCGGACCTATATATTACGGATTACGGATCAAACCACAAAACCCTCGGTAGTTTCGATATTATGGATGCCGGAGGATATAACAATAGCGGAAACACCCCACCGACTTACTCTGCATACGAAAGATTTTACACCGGATGGCTTACACCTACGATATTGAACAGTGCCGACGAATATAAACTCGGAGAGCTGCAAAGCACAAACAAAGCATATATCATCACCTCTACGGGCAACCATAATATGAACGGACAAAATCCTAACCCATCTACCTTCTATCTGTTGGAGAACAGACAACAAACGGGCTGGGATACCTATTTAGAAGCTCACGGAATGATGATAACCAAGGTTACATACGACTACTACTCTTGGTATTCTAACACAGTGAATAACAGCTCGTACAGCATGGGAGTAGACATAATGGAAGCCGGAGGCGACAGAGGATATGAAACCTCGTCTGACCTATTCCCAGGCACAAGTAGCGTGACGAGTTACTCGCCTTACAACAACTACCCTATCACTAATATCGTAGAGAAGAGCTCAGTAATTAGTTTTGACTTTATGGGAGGCAAGACATGTCCATTTACCGTGACCTTCTTTGCGGGCAATTACGGAGAGTGCGACACGTTAGAGCTCATTGAAACGGCATGTGACGCCGGTGTTAAATTACCGACAGTGACCACATTGCAAAACGACATAGTATTTGAAGGATGGAGTACTGAAGCCGATGCAAGCATTGCCGATGCAGGACAACCGGGCGACGTTTATTACCCTACAGAAGAGTGCTTCTTATATGCCATTTACAGCCAGAACGGTGACATTTTAGATAACGATGGCACACTCTGCTTCTCGGAATCATTCAACAAAATGACGGTAGCATCTTACACTGAAATAACAGCAGACATCGACCTCTATACCGACCGCAAGAATTGGGTAGGAAATAAGATTTACTGCTCAAACGGATCGATAAAGATAGGAAACAATGCAGAAAAAGGAGAGCTTAAATCGCCTAAATTAGGAATGAATGCAAATATGCAGCTCTACTTAAAGGGTTACTCTCCACTCAAATCGGAGTTGAACATATATGATGATAACGACAAACTCGTAAGCAGAATTATATTGAACACCGAAGAGGAGGAGAAGGTCGCCACCATCAGATATATACCTGTACACAGCAGATTACGCTTCGAATGTAGCCAAAACGTATTCTTCCTCGACAGCATCAGCATTTGTGGAGAATATAGCACTGAAGCGCCGATAGTAACGGAAGTGGAAAATATCTATGACGAAAATGGTAAAGTACAACTATACAAAACACAAGGCAGTGAAAGTGCATTACTCACTAATGTACCGGCAGATGCGGAAGTCGTATGCTACGACATTGTAGGACGCAAGCTTTGGCAGAAACACAGCACAAGCGGTACTATGACGATTGAAGTTCCTCAAGGAATGTTCATAATACAAATAATAAAAGAAGATAGCATTCAAATAATAAAAGGATTATAAACCATAAAGAGGTTATCTCCTATGTGCGAAGATAACCTCTTTTTTTATTCTACAAACGATATCCTATAAGTATGATATGGATGAAAAGATAGAATTCATACAGCAATACAAAGATTTTTACAGACAAGAAGTTAAATTACTCAGTGCAGACATCAAAAAACAGCTGAAGAGTGATTTACAAGGAGCCTTAAGCGACGGCATCATCACACCTGAAAAGATAATGAAGATGATGCGAGTAGCCTCTATTGCGCATAGGGAGATACAACTACGCCATTACACAATAGAGGCAGTACTGCTATATCCGCTATTGAACAAGAAAATAAGCACCGATCATATACGCAACAGATACAGCGATACCACTGCGGAGATAGTAGAAGGGTTAGCCAAGGTACAAGCATTATACGACAAACACGTATCTGTAGAGAGTGAAAATTTCAGAAAACTGCTATTATCCCTTGTAAGCGATGTAAGGGTAATAATGATTATCATCATAGACCGCCTTGATACGATGCGTCATCTATCACAGCTACCAAAGGAGGAGCAACAGGAAATAGCACGAGAAGTATCGTACCTCTACGCGCCGCTGGCACATAGGATGGGACTTTACGGAATTAAGACGGAGCTCGAAGATTTATCACTGAAATACACCTCTTACGACATATATAAAGAGATAGCTCGTAAATTAAACGAGACGAAAAAGAGCAGAGACGCATACATTAAAAAATTCATTGAACCTGTAAGCAAAAGGCTCAAAGAGAACAATTTAAAATTTGAGATAAAAGGGCGAACCAAGAGTATCTATTCTATATGGAATAAGATGCGCAAGCAACAAGTGCCATTTGAGAAAGTCTACGACCTGTTTGCGATACGCGTCATCATAGATTGCGACGAAAGCGAAGAGAAAGCGGCATGTTGGAGAGCGTATTCGGTAGTGACAGATATGTATACCGCAAATACCAAGCGACTTCGCGACTGGATATCGATGCCAAAAAGCAACGGATATGAAAGTTTGCACATCACAGTGATGGGACCCGAAGGCAAATGGGTAGAAGTACAGATACGAACCGAGAGGATGGATGAGATAGCGGAAAAAGGTGTAGCGGCACATTGGAAATACAAAGGCGGCAAGAGCGACTCATCCAACACCGACCTATGGCTCAAGAACTTAAGAGATATGCTTGAGAATACATCGGAGAGCAACACCGAAATCATCAACGAATTCAAGATGCAGCTCTACAACGACAATATCTTTGTATTTACCCCTAAAGGCGACCTGATAGAACTGCCAAAAGGGGCATCGGTACTCGATTTTGCCTTTAACATACACAGTAAAGTAGGCAGTAAATGCACAGGAGCATTGATCGACAACCACCATGTATCTTTTAAGCATATACTGCATAATGGCGACCAAGTGGAGATACTCACTTCGCCACAACAGCAACCTCGCATGGATTGGCTTAACCATGTATGCACCTCAAAAGCGAGAACTTATATCCGTCAGCAACTAAAAGAGCAAGAACATAAAGAAGCTGAAAACGGCAGAGAAATACTGCTACGACGACTGAAGAATTGGAAAATCGAATTCAATGATTCGGACATAATGCGAGAAGCCAAAAAAGCAGGATATAAGACGTTGACAGCATTCTATGTAGCTATAAATCAAGACAAAATAAATATGCCACTACTCCGCACTCGGCTCAGTGGCGAGGAAGAGGAGAACGGGCAAAACGAATTACCACGCTCGGCAGAAGAATTTGTAGGTGAAACAGAATTACAAAAAATCACCAAGAATACCGATGCACTGATAATAGACAAAAACCTGAAGAATGTAGACTACACGTTAGCCAAATGCTGTAATCCTATTTTTGGAGACGAGATATTCGGCTTTGTCACCGTGAACGGAGGTATTAAGATACACAAATGCGACTGCCCGAATGCGCCTGCAATGATATCAAAATTCGGCTACAGAATAGTAAAAGCCGCATGGGCAGGAACATCGACAAAAGGCGAATACCCTGCTACACTGAAGATTATCGGTAAAGATGACATAGGTATAGTAACCAACATCACATCACTGATAAACAAAGAAAACGGTACTGCAATGCGGTCTATTTCGATTGATTCTCACGACGGACTCTTCGAGGGCAATATCACTATAGTGGTAAATAACACAGGGCAAATAGAATCGCTCTGCAAGAAATTAACCAAAATAAAAGGAGTAAAACAAGTATATAGAATTTAAAAACACAAGCCATGAAAGCACACATTATTAACATCGGCGACGAGCTACTGATAGGGCAGGTGGTAAATACCAATGCCAGCTATATGGCTGAAGAGCTCAACAAACTCAATGTAAAAGTAACGGGAATAGCAGTAATAGCCGATGACAAACAAGCCATTATCAAGCAATTAACCGCCTCAATGGCAGAAGCGGAATTAATATTGATAACCGGAGGATTAGGTCCTACAAAAGACGATATAACGAAGACTACGCTATGTGAATTTTTTCATTCGGAGCTGACGGTACACGAGCCTACATTAGAGAATGTACGGGCCTACTTCACACGACGCGGGTTGGAATTCACGGCAGTAAATCACGACCAAGCATTAGTGCCGAAATGCTGTAAAGTGATGCTCAACAAAGTAGGAACAGCACCATGTATGGTATTCGAGACGGAGAAGAACATCATCATTTCCATGCCGGGGGTACCCTTTGAGATGAAGTGGTTGATGTGTAACGAAATATTACCATATATAGAGAGCAAATTGGGGAATGAAGCCATAGTACATAAAACCGTACTCACCTTTGGAATAGGCGAAAGTTTTTTGGCAGACAAGATATCGGCATGGGAGGACTCGTTACCGGATTACATCCGCCTCGCCTATCTTCCGGAAGCGGGCAAAGTTCGTCTACGCCTGTCAGCATACGGCGACGACCATAAGAAATTGGAAAACGAAGTGGCATTATTGATAGAGAAACTACAAAAAATTATCGGTGATAATATTTACGGCTACGACAACGACACCATATCTCTCGTAATAGGCAGGCTACTTACCGAAGCAGAGGCAACGATAAGTACAGCAGAGAGTTGCACCGGAGGACTTGTAGGGCATAAGATAGTAGAGAGTGCCGGGGCATCGGCTTACTACACAGGCGGAATAATCAGTTATTCCAACGACATCAAAGAGAGTCAACTCGGTGTGAGCCACAACACATTAGAGGAATACGGAGCCGTTTCAGAAAATACGGCACGAGAGATGGCAGAAGGATGCCGAAAGAAGATGGGCACCGACTATTCCATAGCAACAACAGGCATATCAGGACCGGGCGGTGGTAGCGAAGAGAAGCCTGTGGGACTTGTATATATAGCCATTTCAAGTAAAGAAAAGACGATATGTAACAAGTATGTATTTACCACCACACGAGAGCAGCATCAAGAGCGCGTTGCCAATCAAGCACTCTTCGATTTTTGGAACTTTATAAAAAATAAAAAATAAGCAATACATTATGATAGCAAAAATATTTAACCCATACGTAATCACGATATTAATGCTTATTGTAAGCAACTGCTTTATGACCTATGCATGGTATGGACATTTAAAGAATTTGAACAATAAAGCATGGTATATAGCGGCATTATTGAGTTGGGGAATAGCCCTTTTCGAATACTTGATAATGGTACCTGCAAACAGGATAGGATACACGGTATACACATTGCCACAATTAAAGATTATACAAGAAGTAATAACACTAAGTATATTCATACCATTTTCGGTATTCTATATGAATCAGCCGTTTAAATGGGATTTTGTATGGGCGGCACTATGTATGCTCGGGGCAGTATATTTCATGTTCAGATCATAGAGACAGATGTTATTAGAGACCTTACCGATAATAGAGCGTAACACGAGCCAACCAAATACGTGGCCATGGACAGGAGTGATTATCATATTGATAATCATATCATTAATCACGTCTATATCCGTACACAAAAAGAAGTATAAATTACTTATTAGCAATTTGAAAAACAGCCGAAGCAGGATAATGAATTACGACAAAGAGCAGACGGAGGTATGGGCAAATATATTGATATGGATAATTATAATATTGTGTTACGGGCTAACGGCATCGGCTATGTCACAATATTTCAGAATAACGGAAGGGTTCAACTTAATAACCGTACTGCTATTATCGTTAGGAGCAGGCATCTATCTGCTGATAAAATACGGAGTAATAAAATTTTGCGGTTTTATATTCAAGTTACAAGACAAAGCAACTACGTTTATCAACACATATTTTGTATTAATATCATTGCTTGGCATACTATGTTTTCCGATATCAATAGGCATAATTTACGGCACGGAAATAGTACAAAAAATATCGATAATCCTCTTTGTATTATCCGGTATAATCGTGTTTAATATGGTGTGCATAAAACTGTTTCAAATTTTTTTTAGAGGAATTGGCTCGATATTCTACATTTTTTTGTACCTTTGCGCGATGGAAATTTTACCCGTTTTTATACTACTTAAGATAGCCTTTATGGGTTAGATTAAGCTAAAATAAAGGAGAGTAAAGCTTTGAAAGTCAAGAGAATATTAATATCACAGCCACAACCTGCAGACGGCAAGTCACCCTTCAATATACTTGCAGAAAAGTACAATGTAAAGCTGGTTTTTCGTCCATTTATTAAAGTAGACCCGATAAGTGCACGAGAGTTTCGCGAGCAAAAGGTGAACATATTAGAGCACACGGCTATTGTATTTACGTCGAAAGTAGGTATTGAGCATTTCTTCAGGATGATAAAAGACCTCAACATAGAGCGAAATTTAAATCCTGACTTAAAATATTTCTGCATATCAGAATCTATTGCGAACTTTTTACAAAAGCATTTGGTAAACAACTACCGCAAGCGTAAAGTATTTTTCGGCACTACAGGCAAGTTAGATGATTTATTTTCGGTAATAAACAAGCATCCGAAAGAGAAATACCTTTTTGTACTGCCGGAGAATAATAATGACGGAATAATAGAGATGCTTCAAAACAGCAAGTTAGACTATCACATAGGGGTAATGTACCGCACGGTAAGCAATGATTTCACCCCGGATGAGCCGTTTAACTACGATATGTTGATATTTTTCAGTCCGCAAGGAATAGCTGCACTTTTAAAGAATTTCCCGGATTTCGACCAAGGGGAGATAATAATTGGCTGTCTGGGGTCGTCAACGGCACAAGCGATAAAAGATGCAAACTTAAGGCTTGACATCGAAGTGCCATCGCCAAAATACACCTCTATATCCGTAGCTATGGATGAATTCTTAAAAGAAAATCACAAACGTAAATAACAAATATTTTCTAATTGCTCATAATTAATAAGGAACTTATAGGGGTCTTTTTCAAACTACTCCTATAAGTTTTTTTTATTAAATAGGGCGCACCGAGGGGTGATTTTAAGAGGGGAGGAGACACTATCAACAACAAAGGCCCTCTCAATAACAAAAACGCCTTCAACAACAAATAAAGGTAAAAAAGAGAAAGGTAAAAAAGATGCCAAAACTATATTATTTCAATCCCGAGCACGATTTAGCGTTAGCGAACGGGGCGGCAAATTTCACGCCACCGGAGTCGGCAGTATTCTTATCGAGCGATCTCAGTCTGCTACCATGTTGGTATGCCGAGACGGGAGGCGTAGTACTGTCGGACCAAACATTTCCGGAAGATTACAACCCTATCAATCTCGATATCAAAACGGTAGCACCCTTTACGTCGGACTTGATGAAAGAGTGTAAAGCGGAACCGTGGGGATGGGATTTAGCCATACGTAAATACTTTATTCAAAACGGGGTAGACCCTAATATGCTACCATCTGAGGAGTATATTAGCAAAATCAAAGAGCTATCACACCGAAAAACGGCGGCAAAAGCTATGCAATTTTTGGAGGCAGAAGCCAACGGCAAATACCACTTGCCAAGCACTGCAAAGGAGTTTACTAACATCACGGAAGCAACTACATACATCAAAGAAAACGACGAAGTAGTAATAAAAGCCCCGTGGAGCAGTAGCGGAAAAGGCATTTTCTGGGTGAATAAAACGATGATGCCGAGTACTGAAGGATGGTGTAAAAGAGTAATTGCCAAACAAGGCTCCATAATGGTAGAAAAAGCTTATGATAGAGTGCAAGATTTTGCCATGGAATTTCGGCTGATAAAAGGAGAAGTAATATTTGCGGGGTACTCTTTATTTTACACCGAAGGCACCGGTATTTACAGAGGCAACAGACTACTGAGCAATGAAGCCATAGTAGAGAAACTAAGTAAGCTGATTTCCACAGAAGAGCTCGATTGGGTCAAAAGTCGATTAAGTGAATTTTTCAAGACTGAGATAGCGCCATATTATTCCGGTTACATAGGGGTAGATATGTTCGTTTACCAAGAAGAAGGTAATTACTATTTGAACCCGATGGTAGAGATAAATTTACGAATGACGATGGGAATGGTTGCAAGGATTTTGTATGACAGATACGTATATCCCGGCTCAGAAGGGATGTTTATTATCGACCATCTACCACCGGGAGAGCTATTGGAGCACCACACACAAAGATATGAAAATCAGAAGATGGAGTGTAGAAACAACAAGTTTTACAAAGGCTATTTCTCGCTCTGCCCTATTTCGGAAAACACATTATACAGAGCCAGCATAATTTTGGAATGACGATAAAGAGGGGCAATATCATATAAATTTAAAGATGGAGAGAATAAATAATTGATAAATAAAAATTTAGTGCCTTAAAATTTTTTTAATCCAAAATAATTTTGTTAATTTGCATAAGTTTAAAATAACAAAACTCCTTCTAATATGATATTGATAGCAGACAGTGGGTCGACCAAAACTGCTTGGTGCTTAATAAGTAATAATCAAATAGTTAAGCAAATCACAACTAACGGAATAAATCCTTTTTACCAGACGGAAGAAGAGATAGAAGCCGAGTTGAGAAAGGGATTATGCGCCGAAATAAACGACGAAAAACGCATAAAAACAGTATATTTCTACGGAGCCGGCTGTGCCGACACGGAGATAAACATCAAATTAGCAAAGATATTACAACGAGTATTAAAGAGTGACAATGCCGAAGTGGCGAGCGACATGGTAGGAGCTGCACGCGGTATTTTCAAGCACGAGCCCGGCATAGCATGTATCCTTGGCACGGGGTCGAACTCGGCGGAGTACGATGGTAAAGAGATAATAAAAGGCATACCGGCAGGCGGTTTCATTATCGGAGACGAAGGCAGTGGCGCCGTGCTTGGCAAGAATTTAATAGCCGACTATATCAAGAACCAAATGCCTGCAAACATCCTTAAAGAATTTAAAAAATTTTACGACGGTAGCTACCTCGACGTTGTAAATCACGTATATAAACAACCATTTCCGAACAGATGGTTGGCGAATTTCACAAAATTTATGTATGAATACAGAGAAGACGAGTATATACACGATATGCTCGTTAGTAACTTTATGCTCTTTTTCAACCGTAACATAAAGCAATTCGACGGCTGGGAAAGAAAAGCAACAGGTTTTGTGGGTTCTATAGCACACTATTTTGAGAAAGAATTAAGAGAAGCCGCAAAAAAATGTGGAATTACCGTATCGAAAATTTATCAAACCCCTATAGAGGGATTGATAGAATATCACCAAGAACAGAGATATTGACACAGCGGCAAAAACAATAAAATAAAAAAAACAGATTATGGCTTTTGAAAAGATTACAGAAAAGAGTTCGCTCTATCATAATTTGGAAGAGATGAGTATAGGCGAATTACTCAGCAACATGAATAGGGAAGACAGAAAAGTACCTGAGGCTGTTGGTGAGGCGATACCGGCGATAGAGAAATTAGTAGAGCAGATAGTGCCACGAATGAAGAAAGGCGGAAGGATATTCTATTTGGGCGCCGGCACGAGTGGACGCCTCGGAGTGCTGGACGCCTCGGAGATACCACCTACATTCGGTATGCCTAACACGCTGGTAATAGGCTTGATAGCCGGTGGAGACACTGCATTACGCAATCCTGTAGAAGCAGCGGAAGACGATTTCGACCGCAGTTGGGAAGAGCTAAAAGAGCGCAATATATGTGACAAGGATGTAGTAATAGGCATAGCAGCATCAGGCACAACGCCTTACGTTATCGGAGCATTACGCCATGCACGCGAGAACGGCATTTTGACCGCTTCCATCTCTTGCAACCCGGACAGTCCGATAGCAAAAGAAGCCGATATCGCCATTGAAGCTATTGTAGGTCCGGAATTCGTAACCGGCAGTACACGCCTCAAATCCGGTACAGCTCAAAAGCTTATATTGAATATGATAACGACAACTACTATGATAAAACTCGGCAGGGTAAAAGACAATAAGATGGTGAATATGCAACTCACCAATGCCAAATTGGTAGACCGAGGAACGAGGATGATAGTAGAAGAGCTGGGCTTAAGTTACGACCATGCCAAGAATTTACTACTAATGTACGGTTCGGTAAAAGCAGCCATAGAAGCCTACAATAAGGATAACGACTAACAACTATCAGAAAAAAGAATAATTAAAAACACTATAATATGAAGAAATTTTTACTCCTAATCGTAACACTCGCAATGATTACGGGCATTGCCATGGCAGAGCCTATTACAGTAAGCGGAGTAGTTACAATCAAAGATGATGGAGAGCCTGCTATAGGTGCAGCAGTACAGCTTAAAGGCACTACAAAAGGTACCATCACCGACCTTGATGGAAAATATTCCATTACAGCAGAGAAAGGACAAACCCTTGTATTTACCTATGTAGGAATGCAAACCCAAGAAGTGGTAATCACAGGAGCAGTACACAACGTGGTAATGTCGAGTGATGCACAGTTGATGGAAGAGGTGGTAGTAACTGCTATGGGAGTACGACAAGAGAAGAAGAAATTGAACTTTGCCGTACAGAGCGTGGGAGACGACGCCATCAGCGACAGTAAAGCCGCCAACTTTGTCAATGCCTTACAAGGTAAGATTTCCGGAGTAAGCGTAACAACCGGAGGTGGTTCGCCTAACAGCGGACAACAAATCATCTTACGTGGTATATCATCTATCAACTCATCTCAAGGTAACGAGCCTCTCTTTGTATTAGACGGTATGCCTCTATCGGGTGGAGCAAACAGCATGAATGATATTAACCCGAATGATATTGAAAATATTACAGTATTGAAAGGAGCGGCGGCATCTGCGCTATACGGACAAGAAGGAGCCAATGGTGTGATTATGATTACAACACGCCAAAGCAAGGTAGGCAAAATAACCGTTAATGCCAGTGCAAGTTGGCAAATAGACACCCCTACTCGACTCGTAGAGACACAGACTATGTACGGACCTGGTACCTTAGGATTCTATAAAGAGCAAACAGGAGGCGGTTGGGGACCTACCATATCAGATGATACCCCTATCTACAACAACGTGAAGAACTTCTTCCAAAACGGCTTCTATCATAAATACGACATCAACGTGACGGGAGGTACCGAGAAATTCCAAGGCTTTGCATCGGCAAACTTCTCTCGCAACGATGGTATAGTACCTAACGACTATTTACAAAAAGTAGGCTTGATGCTTAAAGGTACTTATAACATTTCAAAACAGGTGTCTATCAGCATGCTTGCCAATATCAATAACAACCAATACCGCACATCGGGTGGTAGCAGCGTACTAAAAGACGTATATGCATGGCCTATCACCGACGATATTACCAACTATGCAAACCCTGACGGATCAATCCGTTTCAGATATTTCGCCGACGAAAAAGCCAACTCACCGATATCCCCATTATGGAGCAGATATATGGATAAAAACAAGAACACATCTACACGTAACATGTTGATGGGTAATATAGTATACAAACCAATAAAGGGACTTGAGATATCAGGACGAGTAAGTTACGATAGCAACTACTACACCTTTGACGGCTACACGGTGCCACGCTTCGACGACTCTATAATATTGCCGGAGCCGGACATCACATCGCCATATCTCACACAAAGTCAGCTCGATAAAATTAACAAAGACTTGCTTGGAACATACAGCTATACCTCCAGCAACCGCTCATTATTAACCGCAACGGGAACAATCTCTTATCATTTAGAATTACCGAAAGAGTTCAATATGGACTTCATGGTAGGAGGTGAATACAAAGATACCCGTTCGGAATCGGCAGCGATGAAAGGTCGCGACTTCATCATCCCGGGAGTATACAGTATGAGTAACGTAAGCGAAGTAATTAACGTACAAGACGTATCACTCACCCACCGACACAAACGCAATGCCGGCGTATTCGGAGAGATTAGAGCCGACTACAAAGGTTTGGCATCACTCTCTGTAACAGGACGTTGGGATTGGAGTTCTACAATTCTAAAAGAGCACAACCCATACTTCTATCCATCAGTAACGGCAGGTATTATATGGTCGGAGATATTCAAGATTTCTAACGAGAAATTCACATACGGAAAACTCCGTGGCAACTGGGCTAAGGTAGGTAAAGATGCACAACCATACCTCTACGACCGCAAATACACACAATACCCTACCCTACCTGACGGCGGATACGGAACCGACCCGAGCAAGAGTGTGGCACAAAACCTACAACCGGAGATTTCCACATCTTGGGAAATAGGACTTGAATTGAGATTCTGGCAAGACCGTACACGTTTCGATTTAGCATATTATTCTACAACAACCGACAAGCAGATAGTAACGGTACGCGTATCTCCATCATCAGGACATATCCTTATGACACGAAACGAAGGTACTATAAAGAATCATGGTTTTGAATTTCAATTCGACCAAGACATCATCAAGCGTAAAAACGTGACATGGACATTGGGAGTAAACTTCGGACTCAACAGAGGTAAATTGCTCAACTTGCCGGACGGATTGACGGAGATACAAGGTACACAATATGGAGATATATTCCCGACATCATTCTTAGGAGGAAGTACAACGGCGATAACCGGTAAAGACTATCTACGCACAGAAGACGGACAAGTGATAGTAGGCGAAGACGGATATCCGAAAATCAACCCGACAAAATCGGCATTAATCGGAAATCGTGAGCCTATATTCCAAGCAGGTATCAGCACTACTTTCCGCTATAAGAACCTTAGAATAAGCGCACTCTTTGACGGACGACTCGGAGGAGATGTAGCCAACGTAACAGCGCGTAGCTTATGGAGTAGCGGTATGCACAAATCCCTTGAGCAATACCGTGGCAGACAAGTGGTATGGGATGGCGTAGTAGATAACGGTGATGGCACTTACTCTCCAAACACCACGCCTATAGTACTTGATTACAGCACATTGACAAACTATTACTCAGCAGTGAGCAGTAACTTTATCGAAGACGGCTCATATATCAGTTTACGTCACTTGACGATATCATACGATTTCACAAGTCTTGTAAACAAACGCTCACCGATAACTGCACTCTCAGTATCCGTAACGGGAACAGACCTATTTATGCTCACCAAATATACCGGTTCAAACCCAATGATTAATGCATCATCCGATTCAGGAGGAACCGGATCGGGCGGTATCGATAACTTTGCAGTACCGACAACGCGCGGATTTAACTTCTCATTCAATATCGGATTTTAATAAAGGGAGGACAAAGACATGAAAAAGACAGTAATATATATACTTGGCATCATAGCCCTTGTAGCAACCATAAGCAGTTGCGATGATTTTTACAACATCAATACCAGTCCTGACAACCCCGTAGTAGTAACGGCAGACCAGGTATTGCCTACACTACTCTTTTACACCGCCCAGAGCCAATACGACCATGCCGAATACGGAGCATACCTCAGCCAAGCATTGACCACCGGTGGCAGAGCACAAGTGAGCGGATATGCATATAAGAACGGATGGGAATTTCTATCTATGAACCGTCACCCACAGTGGCGCCGACACTTCTACGACATCGGAGTAAACGTAAACTCAATGATAGAAGCGGCAGAAGAGATTAACTCGCCTAACTTCATTCTTATCGGACGCACTTTAAAGGCAAATTCCACACTCATAACTACGGATGCCTTCGGCGATATGCCACACACCGAGGCTTACCAATCCATCCAACCGGGATACGACACACAAGAGAGTATTTACAAATGGATAGAAGAGGAATTAGACGAGCTAATAACACTTTACGACGACCCGGAATATATAAGTTGCCCTACAAATAAGGCGATTACAGCCAAGATGGACCGCATCTACCAAGGCGATTTAAAGAAGTGGAAACTCTACACAAAAGCCATTAAGGCACGTATGCTGATAAGGAAATTACCTAATTGGGACAACACTCCTGCCACTTGTCAACGAATCATTACCCTTGTCGACGAAATTTTGAACGATGGAGATTGGACGGAGCCACTCTACAAATTTGACGGAGCCGGATCGGGAGAGAAGAATTGCCCTTGGGGACCATCACAACCGACATGCAACCTCGGTTGGGCTCAAGGACGTGCCAATCTGCTCACCGATGCAATACCATCTAAATTCTTCGGTTACGGACTACTCGGCATCTATATGTATCAAACATCAACCATCATACCGGGATATGCCCTCGACCCGAGAGCAGCAAAAATGATGTCGCCAAGAGCTAACGGAGTAGGACAGAAAACATTGAGATATATCGAGAACAACATCGGTATGCCTACATCAATGAAACTCACCTATTATCCTGACCTTTATGCACCTGATGGCAACAATCCTTACACTCGCGATGACGGCTATATCGCCCTTATTACTACCGAAGAGCTACTCTTTATCAAAGCAGAAGCCCAGTATTGGTCAGGCGACAAAACCGGAGCTTATAACACCACCATTCAAGCGGTAGAGAAGAGTATGGAGAGATACGGAGTAACGCAAAGCACTACAAACGAAACCAACCGCTACAACTTGTTCTTCGAAGTACGCTTGCCAAATGCCGAATCATTCACTATTGCCGACTTGATGCAACAGAAATATGTAGCTATGTACTTGCAATCGGAGCAATGGACCGACGTACGCAGATACAACTACTCCAGCTCAACAAACGGAATCGCTTACGACAATGTATTTGTATATACGATAAAGAAATGTCACCCGGAAGGCTGTTTAAAGAAATATACAGCAGAAAGCTTTACGGAAGAATTCTCATTGACAAGACCATACAACCTCTACGAAGCCTATTGGACTACACCGAAGAATTATGGCACTAATGCAAAATTCTCACCTAATGCTTGGGTAAACAGGCTCAATTACGACCCTGAAACGGAAGATAAATACAACAGAACGCAACTCGAGCAACTCGGAGCGTACAAAAATCCGGATTGGCTGAGAAAACGTATGATTTGGGCACAAAAGAACAATAATTTCGTAACCTGTGCCGATGGAACCGAATGGGAATAAACCAATAAAAAACGAAGAGATATGAATAAAATAAAATATATTTTACTGAGTATAGCCATCATAAGTATGGCGAGTTGTGACAAGCATGATTCGCTTGACGACGACGTAATAACGGGACCTATGGCACCACAAGTCTATTGGGAAGTCGGCAGTAGCACCGTCAAATCGGGTAGCGATGTAGACTTCACTTGCCAATACTACCTTACCGGAGATGGCACTATCGACCATCTTGAAACCTGGTACAACATAATAAAAACCGAAGAAAAGATGGTTAACTGCCCGTGGCTTTCTACATTCTCTTACTCTATAACTACAAGTACCGAGAGTGAAGAGCGTATGAAACAATGCATAAAAACCTTCGAGCATAATGAAGAGTATTGGAACGACTCTATCAGAGCCTACACCTTCAACTCTACATTCCCAACCAGCAGCACCCTCTCGTCTGTATCATGGGTAACACCGGATACTTACGACGACGACAAAGTAATTACCTATTTCGGAGAAGGATTTAAAGAGCACTTCAAAGACAGCTTATACACCCTTATGAAGTACGAAGACTTTGAAAAGATGCTCACAGGACTTGGTTTGGTTGAAGATTTCAAAGTATATGCCGACTCAATATTCAATGAGAACTCAAACAGCTACGAGTATATCTTCAAAGGCGGAGAAGTACCAGCCGAAGTAAAAACCATTTTCGATGCAATAACTTTCGACCAGCTGATATTCAATTCCGGCAAGAATAATTACGAAATACAATTTAACCGCGCCTACTACATCAATGCCAACCTGCATTGCGTAACAACCAATAACGTACACGGCACAGCTATTGAGAAAAGAATTGATTTAAACTAAAAAGAGCAGATTATGAAAACCGAGAAAATAAAAATATTGATATTGGCAATGATAGCCACTATCTTTGCCGGATGTATAGATCATCTTTTGACAGAAGAAGAGCTACCAAATCCGGAAGTAGCATTTACCTATTCCATTATAGATGAATCTTTTAAGATAGACTATTACGTAGGAGCACAGATAGAATTCGTGAGTACCGGGATAGCGGAAGGCGAATGTAAATGGGATTTCGGCGACGGCGAAACAGGCACCGGAAAAACCATAGTACACAAGTTTACGACCGCCGGCACTTACCAAGTACGCCTCACAATAGAGGGCAAAGGCTATGCAGTAAACCCTATATTTATCAGCGACATCAAGCCTATTTTATCGCTCAATCCGATAGAAGACGAAGTATGCGAAGTAGGAAAAACATTCGTATCCTTTAATGTAGAACTTCCTAATCCTGAAGGACTTGAAGAGGTATATACATGGACATTCCCAACAGGAACCATTAACGAAGCCGGGGAAGAGATAACCTCATTCGAAGGCAAAGACCCGGGCAAAATCAAATTCAGCAACGTAGGCTCACAACAGATACGCCTCAATGTAACTCTTGGAGGACGCATGCTCGAAGAAGGTAAATTAAACGTGCAAGTAGCTTATAACGAAGCAGTACCAACTATCTATTTCGCCGTAAAATCGGGAAATATCATGGCATATAAGCTCATCAATAATTTACCGGAGAACATCCTCAATGAGACTTTTGACATGGGCGTAAAATCGGGTCAACATCCGCTCAACATAATCTTCAACGACTCTGTATTATACATCCTTGACTGCGGATTGCAATTCACATATATCAATGATGAAGACGGCAATATGGGAGATGGAAAGATAACTGTGATGAGCAAAGACGGAAGTAAAGTAGAGACGATGTTAAGCAACTCGAGTGCCGCCTTCGATGACCCGTTCTACGGCTATATTGATGGAGGCAAGCTCTATTTCTCTAATAGAAATACAGGCTTCTCAACCATCAACCTCACCGAGCGAAATCAATCATTCAACCGTGACGATTATCCGTATTACGTGCAAAACGACCACCTCGGCTATTACAACAACGGCTTGAGTTACGGAGCTATGAATGCATGCTTTGGCAAAATAAACGGCACCTGGTATTGGTGTAAGACCTATAACGGCAACGGCATCTTCCGCTTCACAGATAGCGACATACTCTCTGCAGCGCGCACCGACAAAGACCCTGTACCAAGTGCAGGTATCGCCCTACCGGGATTATGTCCTAAATCATTCGTTTACGACTCAAAACGTGGCTACTTCTACTTCACTATCTTCGATACCGGAGCCGGCGGACTTTATCGTTGCACATTATCAGAGCTCAATGAAATAGCCAGTAGGGCCGATGCAGCCAAATATATGGTAAAGACTGCCGACGGCAAAGCTGTTGAGCCAATTACCGAGGCAGGAATGGGAGAAGGCAGTTCCGGCGAATTTATCGGCATTTGCCAACTCGCATTGGATGAAAGCACCGGATGTGTATATTTCGGTTACCGCTCAAGCGACGCCGCAATACCATCCGGCCTTTGGAGATACAATCCTGACAAAGATATTGTAGAACCTGTAATTACAGGAATACAAGTATACGGAGTAAGTATCAACAACAAACCATCAAAACTATTTTAAATAACAAGCATATAACGTTATAATATTAAAAAAGGATGATGGAAAAATAGCCTTTCTATCATCCTTTTTATTCTTAAAAACAAACCCGGACATGAAAAAAATCTCAATATTGATTATCGCACTGATAGCGGTAGTCGACCTATACGGTACTACACCTACGAGAGAAATGCGTTCGACATGGCTCACTACGGTATGGGGTATCGACTGGCCAAAAACACAGATCAGCAACACCTCGAGTACAACGCAGATTAACGCCCAAAAAGCAGAACTTACGGCAATTCTCGACACGATGAAAGCATGTGGCTTCAATGCCGTTTTCTTCCAAATAAGAGGAATGAGCGACGTGATGTATCCATCGAAATACGAAAATTGGTGCCAGTATCTGACCGGAACAAGAGGTAAAAATCCGGGATATAACCCACTACAATTTGCTATAGAAGAGGCACATGCAAGAGGAATGGAGCTACACGCATGGCTAAACCCTTATCGATACTCTTCAAGCAACACCAATTATGGCACACTATCCAACGACTATTCCATTACTCACCCCGAATGGCTGCTAAACTACGGCAACTACAGTTGCATATTGAACCCCGGACTACCGGAAGTAAGAGAAAGAATTAAAGCCATAATAGGCGAAATAATCAACGATTACGATGTAGACGGAATAGTTTTCGACGACTATTTTTATGCCTATGGAGGAACATCGACGACGCTCGACAGCGCCACTCAAAGGGTCTATAAACCGGCGGGACAAAGCATTGGAGATTGGCGACGCGAGAATGTAAACAAGATGATAAAGGCGGTTTACGACACTATACAAGCCATCAAACCATACGTAAAATTCGGAGTATCACCCTTCGGCACATGGACTACTAACGAGAGTGTGGCACAATCGCGCGGACTATCATTACCACAAGGGGTAGGCACAACGGGCAACATGTACGAAGAGATATATTGCGACCCGATAGCGTGGCTCGAAGAAGGCACTGTAGATTACATCTCACCACAACTCTATTGGACGTCGACAAGCAGTTATCCTTTCGGCATACTCTCTAACTGGTGGAGCCAAATATCCTCGCTTTTCGGACGACATTTTTATGCAAGTCACTCCACATCAAGTCTCACCGGAGCCCCGGCTGCTACAAAACAGGTAATACTGCGAGGCGACACTATAAACACGATAGCTTTATCAACAGTCGAACGCTCATCTATCATCGCGATGAGTGACGAAATAAGAAATTCGGAAACAGGACTAAAAAAGACGAACAAACCGAGCAAAGCTGTATCTTTTGCACCATCGGAGATAGAAATCCAGATAGGCTTCAACCGACAATACGACGTCAACGGAGGTCCCGGTAGTATTTTCTACAACACTACCAACACCCTCAAATACGCCTCAATGAGGAATATTTTCAAGAATACTACATACAAAGACAAGGCAATCACCCCTCATATCAATTGGAAAAGCACCGAAATACCAACGCCGCCAAGCAACATCACATTAAACGGAAACATACTCACATGGCAGCGCACCGACTCACTCTATCGCACCGCGATATACATCGTACCATCGGGCAAAACTATCGACAGTGAAGCACTGACTGCAACATATTTATACGACTTCAAATATGGTACAACGTGCACTATTACAGCCAACACCGGAGATGTGATATTACTAACGAGTGTAGACAGATACGGGGCGGAGAGTGCACCAAAATCCATCACTTACGGCAATACAACAGAAAACGGCACTACGTCGGCATCGGCACCCGTACTTATCTACCCATATAACAACAGTGAAGCACTCACACCATGCAACTTGAGATGGAACCGAAGCAATAATGCAATACGCTACGAAGTGCTATTCAGCGACGACAATACATTCTCCAATATAATCTTCAACAAGCAAACGGGAGATACTACATTCAACACAAGCTACGAGCACACTATCAAAGACGGCGTAACCTACTACTGGCGTGTAAGAAGTATAGCACTCGGCAATGTATCAGACTATAGCAACACATATAGCTTTACGGCAAAGAAATTCGGCATCAACACCCCGACAAACGGAGCATCGGAAGTAAGTACCGAATGTACGATAGAATGGGACAGCATCAGCGCCACATCGCTATACACGCTACAAATATCGACAGCAGTAAAATTCAACACACAAACCATTGTATACGAAGCCCAAAGCAGCAATCCGAGATACACGATACCGGAGGGTATATTGAAATCGGGATATACATATTTCGCCCAAGTAACGGTAGACGATGGCGCTACAACTGCGTCAAGCGACATTATCAGTTTCACAACGGAAGTCATCGAAATACCTGTACCACAAATAACGTATCCATCTAAGGGTGAGATAATCACTACAGACAATATCACCATACGATGGCAAGAACAAAAGGCTAACGGATTCAGAGTTGAATTATCACAAGACTCAACCTTTCCGGCACGACAAACAAAAGGCAAGAGTACAAACGGCACAACATACGAATACACTTACGAAGGGCTACAAGCCGGAGTATGGTACGTTAGAATAAAAGCGGCAAACCACAGCGGATATACGGAGTACAGCGACACGGTAAGTTTTACTATCGAGCTACCGGTATCTAACGAAGAGATCACAGAGGAAGAAATTATCACTGTACAAAAAGAAAAGAACACAGTGGAAATCTACTCTAATTTTAACACTTTGGAGGATGTTAAAATCTCAATTTTTAGTATAACCGGCATAGAAATAGAGAGCAAAATAATATGCCCAAACGCACCAAACGAATGTATAATATTAAATATCAGCAATTTACCTGACGGTGTGTATATTTTAAAAATCGCCACAAAAAGTGAGGAAAAAATTTGTCGGATAAAAAAATAAATTATAAATTTGCAAGGTAAGAGGTACGATAGATTAAAAGGAAAATAATATAAATTAATAACAAATCATAAACCAATTAACTTATGAAAAAGAATCTACTCAAATCAGCTGCAATGTTTTTTGCAGCATGTGCCGCAAGCATGAGTTTGACAGCACAAACAGTTTCTTATCCTGAAACATATTTAGTGGATATTTTTGATGCAATGCCACGCACATGGGCATCAGTATCAGAAGACAATGCAGTAGTATCAAACCCTGCAAGACAAGCATTGAACACTTCTAACAAAGTATTGAAAATGCAACGCACAGCCGAAGCATTATCAGGAGCTGAAGTAACATTAAATATTCCTGCAGGCAAATACGGCTATGCACACATTATGATGTATTCAGAGACTGCCGTTACACCACAAATCAAAATTAACGACACTGATGCAGAAATCGTAGCAACAGCACTTACAGCTGAAACTTGGACAGACGTAGTATTTGCAATTCCTGCAAATTCTGCTATCGATTACTTAAGAGTATATGTAGACAATGCAGCTACAGCACCAGAAGCTCCTGTATATCTCTATATCGATAACGTAGAGCTCAACAATGTAGCGGAAGCAACTGTTAAAACAATAGCTACAGCAGCAGTAATCGACCCATTTGAATACAAAGCAGAAGGTGCAAACGGCCAATATGCACTTCAAAACGACTGGTCATTCTCTCAAGCATTAGACAACTACACCTACGGTAGCACAATTAATTTTACAACCGGTAGTAGCACAAGAGGTATGGTTGCTCTCAACGGTAAGATGTACTTCCCTGTACGTAAAGGTGGAACTGCAGAAAACCCTCATCAATTAGTAGTGATGAACGGTCAAACCGGTGAAGTTGAGCAAACTATCAATATACCTACAGATGCGTTTACATATCAAGTAGAAGTAAATGCAGGTACAGATAGTGCAAGAACAGATACTGTTACTCTTGGACTTCCATTCAATGATGCACAAAAAGACAACAACGGTAACATATTCTTCTCAAACCTTGTAACCTCTGCAACCGGAGCATTTGGAGTATGGGGATACAACGTAGAATCAGGCAATTTCTTCAAAGTATTAGTAGATGTTATAGCCAACTATCCTGACTTTGCAACAGCTACAGTACGTTTTGATGCATTCGGCGTATATGGCTCATATCCTGAAAATTTGACAATTATGGCACCAAATGCATCTGCATTAGAGGCTTACAAATGGGAAGTTGTAAATGGAGAAGTAGGCGATGTACAATTAATCTTACTTGACGACTTCACAGGCTTAGCAGAAACAGACCCTAACAAAAACATCAACCCTGGCACAGCTCCACGTATTTACCCTATGGAAGACGGATATTTCTTCCTTGACGGAAATGCCACATTACCAACACTATATGATGAAGAAGGCGTTCTCACATCAAGTTTCTACAACAATGGTGCTGTAGGTTCTAACATCAACAAAACTTATGTTGTTGCACCTGAAGATACTATTAAATACTCTATGAATGGCGGACATAACGGACTACAAGAATTCGAATTTACCAACGCTGAAACAGGCGATGTAGAATACTACCTTGCATGTGCCGGTAGAAATACTGTAGGACCAATCCCTAGCTCATATGTTATCTTCAAATATGCTGATGCAAGAAAAGAATTATCAACTGCAGAAATGGTATATTTCTTCCCTGGTAGAGGTATGGGTAGCGCTTCTAACGCTTATAGAACCGCAGCCATAACTGTTGAAAACAGAAATGATTATACTGCCGACATCTACTTGTATACAGGTGAAAACGGTATTGCAAAATACACCTTCACAAATATGGAACTTGCTAACAAAGTACAAGCTCCAGAAGAGCCTGTTGCAGTAGACAATGCTACAGTATCAAGCAACAAAGTATATGTAAACAACAACACTGTTAGATTGGAAAACAAAGCTAACGTAGAAGTTTACACTGTTCTTGGTCAAAGAGTAGCTGTAATGAACAACGTAGATACATTCACATTAAATTCAGGAATGTATATCGTAGTTGTTGACGGAGTAAGCAATAAAGTAATTATTAAATGATAATAAAATAATTTTGATTAATTAATTAATTAATGGAAAAATAGTTTCGGCTGTGAAGTCGGAACTATTTTTTTTGCGATATACCATATATGAACTCATAAATATTAATGGGCAGAAACTAATGCTAGTTCCTGCCCATCAATATTTTAGTCAAACCTTTTTCAAAAGGAGTAGTTATTCAACTACCTACAAGCTAATCAAAAATTACGCCGGGGTTAAGTTCTGAAGGAGAGTGCCATTCTATGCCCATTTCAGAGAGCACGGTGCGTTTGGAACTCCAATATGCAAAGCAGAAACCCATACCGCGAGGAACGTTATCCGACATCAACAGTTTATCTATTTTTTCTTCCACTTCATAGTATTTCTCCTCCCACAACTCAGTACGCTCAATAGGGTCAAAATTTATATGATGACCATATTTCCTGCACCAATCATCCGTAGAGAGATGTTCGGTATCGATATAGTCGAGCCATATTTGTAGTTCGTCTTGTATATCGTCTTTAGTAAGCGGATCGTTATAATCTTGCAAGTCGGCTTCTTGAACCTCATCTATTAAAGCAAGTTCTCGCTGTAATAGGTTGATAGTAAAGCGAGGGACATCGCTTGATGATATATTATCAACGACGAAATTAAGGATAAATATCTTATCATACGGGGTATGGTGCTCGCTTCGAGCAGGAGTTTTGTCAAGTAAAGCCACAATCTGCTTAGCTAAAGGATAGTTTTTCCAGGTCATCATACCCTGATTATTTTCTTGCATTTGATACATTAATTTAATGGCTTCTTGTATCTCTATCGGATAATTTTCCATAGGTTATAATTATAATTTAAGCATTAAACATTAGTGAAATAGGGATAAAATTTACGCCCAAGCATCGAATCTACCGTCATCATCCGGACCATCGTCCGATAAATCATCGCCGGTATCATCACCATCTATATCATTTTGAAGAGCAGAAATTTTGTCGTTTTCATCGTCAATTTTACTTACCTCCTCATTATCAAAAATCGGGCAATAATACTGCTCTATCTCCGATGCAAATTCGGTTAATCTGCCATAAGTGTAAGCTATAACGGTTTCCGAAAGCAGAGCTTTTGAACCCAACCGAGTACCGTATAAGGCACACATATCTTTAAAGTTCTCATCCTTGTCTACATAATGATATTTAACCATTACGAACAACATTTCGAAAGCCTCATAGTCACCCAGCAGAGCACCTTTTGAGTACCATTCGAAAGCAATATCATTATTCTCAGGCGTTTTGAATTTACCGTAATAATAAATATTTCCGAGATAAACGGCAGCGATAGCAGAACCCAAATTATAAGCCTCTGTTAGCAGCTCTTTAATTTTAGAAGCATTGATCCACTTAAAATAATCATTAAAGGTGTCGTAATCCTCTTCGAGATTTATAGCCAACAGAAGGATAGAAGTAGCATCTCTCTTCTTTTTACCTTGATTGAGAATATCGAGATACGACTCCTTATCAACCAATTCGTTATCATCATTATACCCGGTAGCTAAAGCATAATCGGAATATGCAGAGATGCAGCCGTTTTCAACAGCCTTTTTATACCATGGGAGGGCTGCGGACAATGAACAGAAGGTAAACAAAGCTTGACCTTTTAAGAAATACCAATGAGGATTTAGCGATCCGGTTTCCTCCCCTATTTTAATTGCCGCATCAATAGTATTAAAGGCTTTATCTTTGTCGGCAGTAATACCAAGTCCGCCATAAATATACCTTTTAACAGAGAGCATCATGGCAAACTCGCACCCCTTGTCAAGGGCTTTATTGATATATTGTTGATACTTTAATCTATCCGCCAGACCGAATTCGCCTAAACGATACATCTCTGCCATAAGCGCTGCAGCTTCAGGGATACCGGCATAATAAGCCGACTTCACCCTATCCGTCATCAGTTTACTATAATTTTCGTTATTACGTAATATATAGTGGCAACGTGCGGAAACGAAATAGGCATAAGGGTTATTCTTCTTACATTGTTTCTCGATGAAATCGAAAGTTTTTGGAGATAGAAGGAAGAGATACTGATTGACGGTAACGCACCACATCAAGTATTTCACTACATCTTTATCTCCTTTAGCGCAAGCCGGGAGTGCGTTTTTTACAAGAGCGTTAAACGAGCCGTGACGAAACATTGACTCATAATCGGAATACGCCTTTTCGCTATCGTAATTATTGAAATTTGCCTTTAATGAAATCGACTCACGAACATAAATATTATCACGATCACAAGAAGAAATTTCAACACTATTACCGTTAAACAACTGATAATTAACCCCTTCGAAAACAAAATCAAGAGCTTCTCCATCGTAATAAGTAACTATAGGAGATTCTTTAAGATATAATTGTTTGCAAAGATCCTCACTAATAGGCAATGGTTTACCCTCAACGATATTTTCGCTATCGATAAAAACTTCCATAAGCTTATTAGAAGAGATAGCGTTTCTATCGTTAAAGATGTTCCAAAGAGTAATTGAAATTTCCTTGCTCATAATAATATGTTGTTAATTTATAAAATGATACACAGTAGCAGTGATAAAGAAAAGTAAAGTGAAGATGATAATATTTATTGATGTTTTTTTCAGCACCTCATTTAAAACCGGACCGAGATTATGAGTAAGAAATCTCCAACTATAGACATGAATAAAAATATAGATAATCGGAGTAATCAACGCCCAAAAAGGCAATATTCTCCATACCGGGAAAAGAATCAGCATAGCGATAATCCCGGAAAACAGGTATACAAAACCCATTTTTTCACGACCGAAAATTACTGCCGTAGTGCGTTTATTTTTGATTTTATCGCTATCCATATCGCGATAATTATTCACTATCAACACATTAACAGCGAGTAGACCGACTGCGATAGAAGTAGGCAAAGAAAGATAAAGCAGAGACCAACCACCCTCTTGCAGGTAACAAGTAAGCGTAACGGGCACTACTCCGAAAAAAATGAGCACAGCGATATCGCCAAGACCGTGATGAGATAGGGGGTAAGGACCGGCACTATAAGCTACAGCGCAGAGAACGATGATGATACCGACAGGGAGCAACCACCAACCGCCGTAATAGATAAGGCTACAACCGATTATACTAGTGAGAGTGAAAGAGATAATAACACCGATTTTCATCTCCATTGGGGTAAGAGCACCGATGGTAAGAACGCGTCTGAAACCATCGCGATTTTCGTCGTCGATACCGTTTTTATAATCGTAATAATCGTTGGCAAGATTAGCAGTAATCTGAGCCAGCATTGCAAAAAGCAAACAGATAACAGCAGGGATTAAAAGGAATTTATCCCCAATAATTGCACAAGCCGTACCTGCCAAGACGCCGGAAATACTTATAGGCAGAGTATGGAGTCTTACGGCTTCAATCCATATTTTAGTTTTGTTCATAATATATTGTTTTTAAATCTTTAGTCCAATATACATTCTACAAATACCAAGTGATAATGGTTTGTGTATAACCGTTTTAAATCCGGCTTCCTTCATGATATCGATAAATACGGGAGGGGCAGGGAATTTAAGCACGGAAGCCGGCAAATATTTATAAGCGCCTTTATCGCCGGATACCCAGCCACCAATTGCAGGGAGTATTTTAAGGAAGTAGAGTTTATAACACCATCTAAAAAAAGGATTAGTAGGCACGGAGAGTTCGAGAATAACTAACTTACCATTTGGTTTCAGTACTCGGCACATCTCCTTAATACCAAGGCTGAGATGCTCGAAATTACGGACACCGAAGCCAACGGAAATTCTATCGAAAGTATCGTTATCAAATGGCAAAGCTTCGCAGTCGGCTTGTTCCAATTTAGCGGTGAAACCGTGCTTTTTAATCTTTTCGCGACCAATCTTCATCATCTCTTCCGAAATGTCGATACCCTGCAAAAGGCTCTCTTTATTTGCCTTTTCGGCAATCTCAATCAAGAAGTCGCCGGTACCGCAAGCCACATCCAAAATACGCAACGGAGCGTCGGTATCTATAATTTGACGTACAGCTTTTTTTCGCCAACCTTTATCCACATTCAACGATAAGATATGGTTGAGTTTATCGTAATCAGGTGCAATAGTGTCGAACATTATTTGCACACCCTCTTTTTTTGCCATTGTGATATTGTATTAATTGATATTTAAAATGTTAATTCTATTCAAATCGTCATTATCGAACCTCTGCTTGATGTGTAAGGCGAGATATTCTTGCTCGGTTTGACCGGGAGTAGGTATAAAAGAAATATTAACCCTATTGTTTTGAAGAATACCGAGAGAGTAAAGATCCATAATAGTGCTATAACCGGAGCGGCAGACAATTTCACGAGCATGTAACAGATAGAAAGCAGTTTCGGAAGTAGGCAGATGATTTACACAAAGAGTGTTGTCATTAACTATTTTAACAGCCGAAACACCGGAAGAATTTATTCCTGTTGTATTTACAGAACAAGCGATATTGCAGTTTAATGCAGAAGAAGTGCAAGTGCAGGGTGTATTATCGTTACCGGGTTTACCGCAGATGATAAGGGTTTTAAGTTTGTGGGAGTTGAAAGACGAAAAATTTAAAGCCCAACTCTCCATCATAGAACGTGCGGGTTCGGGACCGGAAATAATCACCACCTTTTCTATGTCATCGAACCGTTTTGAAGTGTCTATTAGACTATTTTTCCCTAAAAACGAATTGGAAATATTTCCCTTATTATAATCAGTGCTATAATTATTAAATCGTGATAAAACACCGATGAAATGGCACTTTTTTGAGATAGGATATTTATGAGAAAGGTCCCCGCTCAAGTTGTATTCATCATCATTATCGGGTATCCACACTTCGTCATAATGGTTGTAAAACCATTTGTGGGCTCTCCACACCATTTTCTCCGCCCATTTAAAGTAAGGAGGCATTTTTATCATCAACTGATGAGAGATATAAATACAATGACATTTATTGCACCAAGCACCGAATCTGTTGTCGGAAATAACCGTATCGATATTTAATTCATCGATTAATTCGCCTAATTTTGCATGTTCACGATATATTGACAACAAGAATTTTGGAGATTGACGAAGCATTGCCCCTACTAGAGAATTACTTTTGGAGTATTGAACCCGGATGCCGGGCAGGTGTACCTGTTCGAGGCCGGGATATTCCGCAGTAAAATAGTCGGCAACGATACCATCGGTAGCAATGATAACATGTTTACCGCGGCTAATCAGTTCGTTTATTATCGACGAAGAGCGAGAGGCATGACCGAGCCCCCAATTAAGTGGAGCTATCAGTATGCGATCTCCTTTAATATTATCTATCCTCTCCGTGAGCATGATGTATGGCAAACGCCTTCTACTATAATATTTTATTTGGTAACCAATGTTTTAAATCCAAGTTCTTCGACTTTATCGGCTATGATTTTCAGTTCGTCGTACTCCACCTTAATCAAAGTATCTACAGGAGGTACTCTATCGAGGGAATAGAGCATAACTTCCGAAGGTTTTATTTTTTTCAGGGCCTCTAACCAGGCACAAACCTCTTTGTCGGTAGTATTATCTATTTTTTTACCGTTATATTCACCTCTAAGGAACATAGTTTGTACAATTACTTTACCTTTGAAAAGTGACAAATTCTCCACCACCTTATCTACGCTGTATTTACCGCAAGGTTGATTTATAATTTGCACGGTTTCATCGAAAGCGGAGTCGAGTTTTTGTATGTTATTATCCACTTTAAGGAGGGCATCACGCACCTCGGGTTTCCATACCATAGTGGCATTGCTGAGTACAGACACCTTTGCTTCAGGGAAATATTTATCTCTAAGAGCAATGGTATCATTGATGATTTCGGGGAATTCGGGATGAGTAGTAGGCTCACCATTTCCGGCAAAAGTTATCACATCGATACCTTGATTTGCATTTGTCAGCTCAATCATCTTAGCCTCTAATGCGCTACGAACCTCATCGCGCTTCGGCTGATGACTTTCGGCTCTAAAATTCCAACCGCATTCACAATAGATACAGTTGAAAGAACAAATTTTTGCGGTTTGATGGAGTAGATTAACCCCTAAAGAACGGCCCAATCGACGACTATGGATAGGCCCTATGATTACTGTGTCAAATAGCATAATAACAGATAATTATTTTTTTACTGTTTTAATAAAGATATCGTTCATAGACGGTAGCACTTCTACGAATTTGGTAATGTTACCGTTTTTATTTATGATTTCGGAGAGCAAAGAGTTACCGCTTATCTCTTCATTCAATTTCACATCGAAAGAGAGCATATCTTGCGAAGAAATTATTTTCTTTATTTCACCCCCGGTGATAGATTTTAAATCCTCCTCTTCAATACCGGTACACTCGATGTGGTAAGTGTTTGTACTTTGAGATTTCTTTATCTCGTTCACTCTACCGGTTAGCACAACTTCCGATTTATTAATAAGGGCGATATTGTCGCATAATTGCTCTACGGACTCCATATTATGGGTAGAGAAGATAATAGTGGTACCTTTTTTCTTGAGTTCCAGAATTTCTTGTTTGATAATATCGGCATTTACGGGGTCAAAGCCACTGAATGGCTCATCGAAGATAAGTAGTTCCGGCTCGTGAAGTACTGTAGTGATAAATTGTATTTTTTGCGCCATGCCTTTTGATAGCTCTTCCACTTTTTTATTCCACCACGACTCTATTTTGAATTTCTCGAACCAATATTTGAGTTTCTTTTGGGCATCGGATTTAGAAACACCTTTCAAGCGACACAGATACATAGCCTCGTCACCAACCTTCATTTTTTTATAAAGACCTCGCTCTTCGGGCAGATATCCAATGCGATAGATATCTTTTTCCGACAACTTTTTACCATCGAACAAGACTTCACCTTTATCAGGGGCGGTGATGTTGTTTATTATCCTGATGAGCGTAGTTTTGCCCGCACCGTTAGGACCCAATAATCCGAAAATTTCTCCTCTCGGCACCGTTATGCTTACATTATTGAGAGCCAAATGATTGGCATATTGCTTGTAAACATTGTTTACTTGAAGTATTTCTGAAGCCATATATTGTTAGTTTTCTTGTTTGTAACGTTTTTGCAAAGGTACTTATTTTTTCTCATATTGCTCTATAAAAGGCAAATGAAAAAATAGCAATGAATTTCGAGGCTATTATCGGTTACGGGCAGAAGATAAATTATTCGGGAATCGGGAACAAGAACGAGGAGATGCCTAAAGCTATTAAAACCCACTTAAAATAATAGTTATTAGGTACTTATCAAATTTTACATACAATCTACTATTAATTCGCGAGATTTTTTGTATATTTGTGGCAATTTTTGAACCTATATTGCGTTATGGGAATATAGTGTAATGATAACAAGAAGTAATGCGGATAATCAAGGCAATTTTACTAACCTTAATTATCTCATTGTCAGCAACAAAGGTATTATCACAAGATACATTTTACGGTGAAGTCGGGGTAACCGGCGGTTGTGGTTTTGTGCTCGGCGATGAGAACAGAATGCTGTTTAATTACGTACAACCATTGGGAGGTGCGTTCCTAAAATACAAATTTAACGGTCATTATGAATTGCGAGCTCAACTCGATGGGGGGCTATTAGGAATTCATAATCGCGATAATGCCAACCTTACATCGCCTTATGTGGGGCTACAAGTGCTCGGAGAGTTTAATTTTTTCAACTACGGGGTAAAAAAATGGGAGGCATATCGCACTTGGGCAACTCCAACAATTTTTGTCGGTTTGGGAGTGATGTACTTTAACGAAACTCATTTTGCCGCCACATTTCCTTTTGGAGTAGGAGCAAAATTCAAGTTAAGCAACAGAATAAATATTGGTGCTTATTGGATGATGGCAAAAGTATTCTCCGATAATCTCGACTATACGAATAACCCGCTTGGGTTGAACAAGGGATTTTGGACGAATAGGGATTGGTACTCCACTCTACAGATTTACCTTTCGGTGAATTTCTACAAAATATGCGCCCCTTGTCGTGATGGAGTGATACGCGATAAACCGCGCCGTAGATAAGTAGTTACATAGCTGTAACAATTGATTATATTGCAATAGCAACAATATTATTTTGAAGATGTCTGATTTGAAAGATAAAATAGATGTAAATCGTATTCCGCAGCATGTAGCGGTGATTATGGACGGCAATGGTCGTTGGGCGAAACTACACAAACGTGAGCGCCTTTTCGGTCATGCAAATGGTGTACAATCGGTACGAGACATAACCGAGGCAGCTGTAGAAACGGGAGTTAAATACCTCACTCTATACACATTCTCTACCGAGAATTGGAATCGTCCGAAAGAGGAAGTCGATGGTTTGATGAATATTCTTGTGGAGAATATCGTCAAAGAGACACCTACATTCCATAAAAATCACATCCGCCTCCGCACGATAGGAAATACAGATATGCTACCGGAAAAAGCAAAAACGCTACTCGAGCAATGTAAAGCCGAGACGGAGCATTACGACACTCTAAACCTCATTCTCGCCCTTAGCTATTCTTCTCGCTCTGAGATAAATAGCGCAGTTAAAGCCATCGCATCCAAAGTTGCCAACGGCGAAATTAAGTTAGACGACATCAACGACGACGTAATATCACAACACCTATATACCAAAGAAATCCCCGATCCGGACTTGCTCATCCGCACTTCCGGAGAAATCAGAATCTCTAATTTTTTGCTTTGGCAAATAGCTTATACAGAGCTATATTTCGTAGATACTCTCTGGCCGGACTTTAGAAAAGATGATTTTTTTAAGGCTATTATTAACTACCAACAAAGAGAAAGGCGCTTTGGAAAAATCAGTGAACAACTAATATGATAAAAAAATATATCAGACTTCTACTCATTATATCGTTCATCTATTTGACGCTACCTTTAGTTGCGCAAACAGATGATCAAGAGCGTTTTTCTTTTGATTACAGCATCGCTCCGCGCACTTATACTCTTGCAAACATCAATATAACGGGAGCTAAATCTTATGAAGACTATATCCTCGTAGGCTTTTCCGGTCTCAATATAGGACAAGAGATTCGTATTCCCGGAAGCGAACTCACATCCGTAGTAAAGAAATTCTGGAAACAAGGGTTCTTCTCCGATGTAAAAATTTATGCCGATACTATCCGTAACGACAGTATCTGGATAACCATAGCCCTTGAGCAATTGCCACGCATTACCAAAGTAAATTATTACGGCTTGAAGAAAGGCGAAATAGAAGACCTTGAAAAGGTTATTGAAGCACAAGAGGGCAAGCAACTCACTACCGATGGTATAGACCGTACGAAAATAGCTATTCTTAACTATCTGAAAGACAAAGGTTTCTACGACGCCACTGTACTTATATACCAGAAAAACGACCCGGAGATAGATGGTAATGTATTCGTGGACATCAGCGTTGACAAGCGTGAAAAAATCAAAGTCAACGACATCATCGTTACCGGCAACGAGGCTTTATCTATTGCTAAAATCGATAGGGCGATGAAGAAGACAAACCGCTCCGGAAAAATCGCCAATATGTTTCGTGCAAAGAAGTTCATTTATAAGCAGTACGAAAACGACAAAAATCTCCTCATAGAAAAATATAATGAAATAGGCTACCGCGATGCCGCCATTCTACACGACACCATAGTGCGCCGACGCGATGGCAAAGTGGACGTCTACCTCGATATTGACGAAGGAAAGAAATATTATTTCGGCGATATCCGTTGGCTCGGAAATACAAAATATCCATCGGACTACCTCTCTCGTATGTTGAACGTGAAGAGCGGAGAGCCGTACAATTTAAAGACCTTGAACAAAAGGCTTTATGAAGATGAAGATGCTATATCGGCACTATATAAAGACAACGGTTACCTCTTTATGCAAGTAGACCCGGTAGAAGTATCGGTAGATGGTGACTCAATAAACTACGAGATGCGCATCTACGAAGGCAAGCAAGCCACTATCAACAAAGTGGTAATCAATGGTAACGACCGTGTATACGAGCATGTAGTACGCCGTGAAATGCGTACAAAACCGGGCTCCCTTTATAGCCAGAGCGACCTTATACGTACTCTACGCGAATTGGCACAACTTAAACTTTTTGATGAAGAGAAGATATTCAGCGGTGTAGATATGCAGCCGAATGTAGAAGACGGTACTGTAGATATCACTTATAACTTGGAGACTAAGAGTAGCGACCAGGTGGAATTCTCTGCCGGATACGGACAATCAGGTATCGTGCTTTCGCTCGGACTTAAATTTACAAACTTCGCTATACAAAACCTGTTCAAGCCGAAGATGTATCGTATCGTGCCACAAGGAGAGGGACAAACACTCAGTATCAAAGCTCAGCTCAACGGTATCCACTATCAAAACTACAGCATCTCATTCTACGACCCATGGCTCGGCGGAAAAAGACCTAACTCTTTCTCCATGAGCATCTTCTATGCTATACAAACGGGACTTAGTCAGCGTTATTACGAAAATTATATGAATACGTTCGACTATTACAACAGCTATTACGGATACAACGACTATACATATAATTATGGTACTACCTCTTACGGAACCGAATACGACAAAAACGTATATATGCGTACTCTCGGAGCCTCTGTAGGATATGGTACTCGACTGAATTGGCCGGACGACTATTTCACCTTTTTTGCCGAACTATCGTACCAGAGATATCATTTAAAGAACTGGTTTAAATACTATTACGGCTTTGAGAATGGTGTCACTAACAACCTTGCTTTATCGCTCACTCTTGCCAGAAACTCTATCAACAACCCGATATATACACGTCGCGGCTCATCCGTATCTTTGAACGTGAAGCTCACTTTCCCTTATTCTTTAGTAGCTGACAAGAACAAAGATTACAGCATGATGACAATAGCTGAGCGTAACAAATGGACAGAGTACCATAAGTGGAAATTCAATGCAAAATTTTTCGTACCACTCACCAGAGACGAGAAATTAGTGCTTATGGCAAGAGCCGAGTATGGATTCCTCGGATATTATAATAAGAACAAACGCTCGCTGTTTGAGAAATTCGTAGTAGGAGGAGATGGAATGTCGGGATATTACTTGCCGGGTAGTGATGTAGTATCACTTCGCGGATACGACGGCTCGTCACTCACTCCTGTAAGTGAAGGAAATAGAAATACTTACTACGGATACGACGGTAACTTGTATACCAAACTCACAGTAGAGCTACGCTACCCTATACTCCTCAACCAGTCCACCAATATATGGGCATTAGCCTTCCTTGAGGCGGGTAACTGCTGGAGTGAGTTTAAAGAGTTCAACCCGTTTGATTTAAAACGCTCTGCTGGAGTAGGTGTGCGTGTTTACTTACCAATGTTCGGACTTCTCGGAGTAGACTGGGCATGGGGCTTCGATACCGACCAAGTAGGTCAACGCGGAGGCAGCCACTTCCACTTCGTACTTGGACAAGAATTCTAATATAACTATAATTAATATGATAAACAGGCACCTCTTAAACCTTTGAGCGTATTTAAACGTCAAAATAGAGAGGAAACAAAACAATAATAAAATTTAGAAGTATGAAAAAGATTGTTATTACACTGCTTATGCTCCTTGTAATACTTACGGTAGCCAAAGCACAGAAATTCGCGTTGGTGGATATGGATTATGTAATGAGTGCAATACCGGCATACGAAACCGCTAACGAGCAACTGGAGCAGATATCAAAGAAATGGCAGAAAGAAGTAGAAGCATTGCTTGTTGAAGCTCAAACGATGTATAAAAACTACCAAACCGAGCTCGTTTTCCTTACAGATGAGATGAAAACGAAACGTGAAGAAGAGATTATCGCAAAAGAAAACGAAGCTAAAGAGCTTAAACGTAAATACTTTGGAGCCGACGGTGAGCTCTATAAAAAACGTGAAGCCCTTATAAAACCTATACAAGACGAAGTGTATAATGCAGTAAAAGAGCTTTGCGAACAAAATGGATATCAGATGGTTATAGACAAATCATCATCTATGAACCTCGTATATGCAGCACCAAAAATAGACATCAGCGACGCACTGTTGCAGAAACTTGGCTATTCAAAATAATTTATTTACCTTTGTAATTTAAATAGTGTTTACAAATATAAGAATTTTTATTATGACGAAAAAATTATTGCTTGTATTGGCATTAGTGATGCCTTTTATGCTTTCCGCTCAAGAAATTAAGATGGGTTATATCAATAGTCAAGAAGTATTGATGCTCATGCCGGAACTCAATGAAGTTGAAAAACAGATGGCTGATTTCAACGAAAAGAACCAGAAATATCTTCAAGAGATGCAGAAAGAAATCGAAGCAAAGATGGCGAAATTTGAGCAAGAAAAAGATAATATGACAGAAGCCATCCGCAAAGTTCAAGAAGAAGACCTTCAACTTCTTTATCAACGTTATCAAACCGCACAACAAACCATCTACCAAGAATATCAACAACAACAACAAAAACTTATTCAACCACTGCAAGATAAGTTAAAAAACGCAATCGAAACGGTAGGCAAAAAACAAGGCCTCTATTTCGTATTCGACATGGCAGCAGGAGCGGTAATTTATAAATGCGACAAAGCTGTAGACGTTACTCCTGCCGTTAAAAAAGAATTAGGAATTTTATAATTACCAAAACTTTATATCAAGGGAGTAACCTTATCAACAAGGTTTCTCCCTTTTTTTATAGGATTTATCCTTGACAATAACATGAAACGAAAAGTATTTTTATCCGCTTTACTTTTGATATTCTGTTTTTTAACGAAAGCACAGAATAATGACACTGTATTACAACGCACCCTTATCGGCTATATCAACAAGCAAGAGGTACTAAGTGTACTGCCGGAAGCCGTGCAATTTGAAGTGGAATACTCACAAATCAAAGCGGAATACGAACAACAGTTCGACCTTTTGACGGAGGAATACGACAAAAAGGTAGAGAACTATTTGTTAAAGAGGAATGATGTATCGGAGGCAATGCGCCTTGCATGGCAAACGGAAATTACCGAGCTTGAGTCGCGCATCAATCTTTACAAGAAGCGTTATCAAGCGGACCTGACGAAACGCCGAGACGAGGTCTATGCCCCGCTTGAAGAACGTATCAACGAAGCTATTTCATTGGTTTGCAACGAGTACAACATAGCGATAGTATTCGATAAAGCTACTCCGGTGTACACCTCTAACCAGTGTATAGACATAACACCTTTTGTAAAAATTAAATTAGGACTATGAAAATAGGTGTATTCGATTCCGGCTATGGAGGCCTCACTATTCTCGGAGAAATACGAAGAGTATTGCCGGAATACGACTATATCTACCTGGGCGATAATGCCCGTACGCCCTATGGTAGTCGCTCTTTTGAAGTAGTTTACGACTATACCCGCCAGTGCGTTGAGCATCTGCTAAAAAGTGGATGCAAGCTCGTTATTTTGGCATGTAACACGGCGTCTGCCAAGGCTTTACGCACTATTCAACAAACCTACTTACCTTATAATTTCCCCGATTGCAGAGTACTCGGTGTAATCCGCCCTACCGTAGAGTGTATAGGAGATATTACCACTACCCGCTCGGTAGGTATTATGGCTACCGAAGGCACTATCCGTAGCGACTCTTACACCATCGAAGTAGCAAAATTATTCCCCGATATAAAAATTACCGGAATGGCTTGTCCTATGCTCGTACCGCTGATAGAAAACAATGAGTATGACACCCCGGGAGCTCGATATTTCATAAAGAAATACGTAGATGCTCTTTTTACAAAAAATCCGGACATCGACACCATAGTGCTTGGATGCACACATTACCCATTGATTTATAATCAGATAAAAGAGGTAGCACCGGCAGGGGTAAAAATTATCCGCCAAGGGAATGTAGTAGCCGAATCATTGGTAGACTACCTCAACAGACATCCGGAGATAACTTCTTGCCTAACAAAAACGGGCAGTATCGACTACTTAACTACGGAGCAACCGGATAAATTCGGCACATCCGCCTCTCTATTCCTGAATGAAAAAATCAACGCAAAACACATTGTATTATAATATTTTATCATGAAACTAAACTTGCAAAAACCTATCGTATTCTTCGACCTCGAGACCACGGGACTCAGCATAAGTAACGATAGAATAATAGAATTTGCTTTTTTAAAAATAATGCCTGACGGGTCGGAACTGGGAGGCTGTTACAGGATAAATCCGACAATACCCATCTCGCCGGAATCAACGGAGATAACCGGAATTACCGATGCCGATGTAGCAGGTTGCAAAACATTCAAGGAGTTGGCACCCGAGATATATAAAATCTTCTCGGGCAGCGACATAGCCGGATATAATTCAAACAATTTCGACATACCGCTACTTGCCGAAGAGCTGCTTCGCGCCGGATACGACCTCACGGCAGAGCCTCACCGCTTGGTAGATGTGCAAGTAATCTATCACAAAAAAGAGAAGCGAAACCTCTCTGCCGCTTACAAATTCTATTGCAAAAAAGATCTTGAAGGTGCACATGCTGCCGATAATGATATCAAAGCCACTTACGAAGTTCTACAATCGCAGCTCGACATGTACCCGGATTTGCAAAACGATATCGATTTTCTCTCTAAATACACTACTTTCAACAATAATGTAGATTTTGCCGGAAGGATGATTTACGACCAAAACGGCGAAATAATCTTTAATTTCGGAAAGCACAAAGGGAAGAGAGTAGAAGACGTTTTCAGAGTAGAACCATCATACTATTCTTGGTTGATGAACGGTGATTTCCCGTTAAATACAAAAAATGTATTTAAACGAATCAAGGACAACATGTCACAACTCAAAATCTGAAAAATTATTAGTAACTTCGCACTCTAATACACATATAATATAAAGGTAATAAATGCTGCATTTGAAACGCATAGATAAATATGTGTTAACCAATTTCTTAACACTGTTCTTTGCCACTTTCTTTATCTGTTCTTTCATCTTGATAATGCAATTTTTGTGGATGAACATCGGAGAGATGGTAGGTAAAGGACTTCCACTTGGTGTGTTAATGGAGTTTTTTTTCTATGCGTGGCTATCGTTAGTGCCGTTGGCATTGCCCCTTGCCATACTGCTTGCGTCGCTGATGGCATTCGGCAATATGGGAGAGAATTTAGAGCTCCTTGCTATGAAAAGTGCCGGCGTATCACTATTCCGCATTATGCGCTCTTTGATGGTGTTTATTATCTTTATCTGCATCGGGGCGTTCGTATTTTCGAACAACGTCATCCCGATATCACAAAAGAAGATGTGGTCACTCATGTTCAGTATCCGCCAAAAATCGCCGGAGCTGAATATCCCGGTAGGGCAATTCTACTCGGGTATCGACAATATGAGGCTTTATGTCAGGTCGAAAAACCACAAGACAGGGGCACTCAATGATGTGATGATGTACGACTTCTCGAAAGGATTTAACAACGCATCCATCACCACTGCCGACACCGTGTACGTTAAAATGACGGACGACAAACTCTTTTTGAAGATAACTTTTATCAACGGAGAGGGGTTTGAAAACATAAACAATAACGAGTCGGGATTCAAATCGAAAAACGTGCCATACCGAAGAGAATCTTTTGCTCGGCGCGAGATACTTATCGATTTTGATGCCAATTTCAACGAGATGGACGAATCGCTACTCAACAATCAACACGTAGCCAAAGACATTGTACGTCTATCAAACGATATTGACTCAATAAACGACATAAGAGACTCTATTAAAGCGGCTTATACCTACACACTACTCAACGAGAAGTATTTTGCGAACGCATATACGGCGGACTCGTTAGATGTAGATTTACATAAACGGGGTAATATGCCATCTTTCACACCGGAAGATGAAGTATTAGACGTAGATACGATATTCAAAAATGCACCATATCGCAGTGCAAAAACGATAGCATCCAGCATGAAAGCCAGAGTATCGTCACTGCTAAACGATGCACAATACAACGCCATTATCATACAAGATAACGAGAGCTATTATAACAGACATGCCATAGAATTACACCGAAAATTCACATTGTCATTTGCCTGTTTGATATTCTTCTTTATCGGTGCCCCACTTGGTGCAATAATCCGCAAGGGAGGACTTGGAATGCCGGTAGTGGTTTCGGTATTAATGTTTATCGTATACTATATTATAGATACAATGGGAGTTAAATTTGCCAGAGAAAGCGTTATCGACGTATGGCAAGGAATGTGGCTCAGCTCTTTCGTATTACTGCCAATAGGTATTTTCCTTACATATAAGGCGGCAACCGACTCGGCACTATTCAACAAAGACGGATATAAATTATTCTTCAACAGAGTTAAAGTAATGATTTTAAGCCGTGTAAAGGGGATAAATTTATTCCGCCACAGTAAAAAAACAGATAATAACTAAAAACAAAATAATATCATGGATTTTAAAATTAATACTATTGAGGAGGCAATAGAAGATTTTCGTGAAGGAAAATTTCTTATTGTAGTTGATGATGAAGATCGAGAAAATGAAGGAGATTTTATTATAGCTGCAGAAAAAATTACGCCGGAAGCTGTAAACTTTATGTTGAAAAACGGCAGAGGCGTATTATGTGCACCACTACCGATAAAACGTTGTCAAGAGTTGGAACTCGACCGCCAAGTAAGTAATAATACCTCTATGCTCGGCACACCGTTTACCATAACGGTAGACTTTTTGGAAGGCTGTACCACCGGCGTATCCATTCACGATAGAGCAGCCACGATACGCGCATTGGCAGACCCTAAATCCAAGCCGGAAGATTTTGGAAGACCGGGACATATCAATCCTCTCTATGCACAAGACCGAGGAGTGCTACGCAGAGCCGGACATACCGAAGCATCTATCGACCTTGCCCGCCTTGCAGGTCTTTATCCAGCAGCTGCCCTTATCGAGATAATGAACGAAGACGGTACTATGGCGCGTATGCCTGATTTACAACTTGTTGCAAAGAAATTTGGCATTAAAATAATCACTATCAAAGACCTTATCGCTTACCGACTCAAACAAGAGTCGATAGTAGAAATGGGGCAAGAGGCATTTCTACCAACCGTTTACGGCGACTTTAAAGTGATACCTTTCCGCCAGAAGTCCAACGACCTTGAGCATATAGCGATAATCAAAGGCACGTGGGAGAAAGACGAGCCTGTACTTGTACGCGTTCACTCGTCATGTGCTACCGGCGACATCTTCGGTTCGCTCAGATGCGAGTGCGGAGAGCAACTCCACAAAGCATTACAAACCATTGAAAAAGAAGGCAAAGGCGTACTCGTTTACCTCAATCAAGAGGGACGAGGCATAGGACTTATGCAAAAAATAGCAGCCTACAAACTACAAGAGGAAGGACTTGACACCGTAGATGCCAATCTCCACCTCGGCTTTAAAGCCGACGAGCGCGACTATGGCGTTGGAGCCAGCATTCTTCGCGACCTGGGAATCACTAAGATGAGATTGATGACAAACAATCCGGTAAAACGTGCAGGTCTCGAAGGTTACGGACTCGAAGTAGTAGAAAATGTTCCTATTGAAATAGAGAAAAACAAATATAACGAGCGTTATCTCGAAACTAAAAAGAACCGTATGGGGCACACATTGCACCTATAATAAATTATGAAACTTGGTAAGACTTCTAAAATAACTACTTATGCCATCACAGCTATAGGGTTTATCTTAACCATAGCAGTGGTATATTTGCTTATGCCTCGTAATCACCAATTTGAGTACTATTACGAGGTAGGCAAACCATGGACGTACGACCTCCTTGTTGCCCCGCATACCTTCCCTATCTACAAAGATGAAGCGCAACTGAAAGAGGAGAAAACCGAGGCTATTAAGAGTCTGAAACCATATCTAAAACAAAATCAATCCATACAAAACGCCAAGATACAAGAGTTCTTGTTAGCCTCTAAAAAGTACACTTTCGACAAAGATATAGTAATAAAATATCTGAACGAAGCGTATAATACCGGCATCATCTCCTTTGAGCAGATGAAGAAGTATGAGAAGATGCAAATCACCTCAGTGCGTATTATCGATGAGAATAATGTAGCACACGAGGTAGCATTATCCTCCCTCTTCACTCCTTCTACTGCATATAAGTATGTAAAAAACACGTTAAGTGAGAATGGTTTGGATTTTGGGGATGTACAATCTATCAATTTGGATGTATTTCTGCAAGAGCCTAATCTCGAGGAAGATGAAACGAAAACAAGGCAAGAGCGCGACGAACTGTTAAGTAGGATTGATTCAAAGCAAGGAGTTGTACAAGAGGGAGTTAGAATTATCGACAGAGGAGAAGTAGTTACACCTGAGGTGTGCCGTATTTTGGACTCATTCAAGTTAGACCAACAGGAGTCGGGTAGCGTTGCTCAGCAGAATATATGGGCTATATTAGGACGACTTGTGCTACTCGTGGTGCTATTACTCTTTCAATTTATCTATTTCTACCTCTACCGACCTAAAGTATCCGGCTCGTTTCGATCACTGCTACTGATGGTTATCATGATGGTATCGATGCTTGCCCTACTATCCGTTATTCAGAGGTTTTCAAGTTTCAACCCCTACATAGTGCCTTTTGCATTATTGCCTTTGGTGCTCAAAGTGTTCTTTGATTCAAACTCAGCGCTTTTCGTACATATCACTACCATCCTTATCGCATCACGAATGGTATCCAATCCATCGGAATTCGTTATCATACAAGTGATGGCAGGTATGGTGGCAGTATTGAGTCTGAAAGAGATGAGTTCACGCTCACAACTTGTAAAGTCGGCAGTATTCGTATTTTTAACCTACATAGTTACATTTACCGCCATGGAACTCACCCGTGGAGTAATGTGGAGTAACTTCCATTGGGAGAACTACTTATACTTCTTTATAAGTTCGCTTTTGCTACTCATAACATATATCATCATCTTTATAGTAGAGAAGTTGTTCGGCTTTTTGAGCAGTCTCACCCTTGTAGAGCTATCTAATATCAACAACCCTATCTTGATGGAATTCAGTGAGAAATGTCCCGGCACATTCCAGCACGTACTACAAGTAAGTAACTTGGCAGTAGAGGTATCGAAAGCGATAGGAGCCGACACGCTACTTGCCCGTACGGGGGCACTCTATCACGACCTCGGCAAGATGTCGAACCCGCTCTATTTTACTGAGAATCAAACGGCAGGCATTAATCCACTCAATGAATTGCCATACGAGGAGGCAGCTCAAATAGTAATCTCCCACGTCACAGACGGGGTAAGAATGGCACAGAAAGCCGGCTTACCGCAGAGCGTTATAGATTTTATTGCCATGCATCACGGATGTAGCAAAACAAAATACTTCTATAACTCGTTTAAGAATAAGTATCCGGATGTAGAAATCGACGAGAGCAAATTCACATATCCGGGACCGCTACCGAGCACAAAAGAGACGGTGATACTGATGATGGCGGATGCCGTTGAAGCTGCATCACGAAGTTTAAAGTCGTATAACGAACAAGATATCGACAAACTGGTTGACAATGTAGTAAACGGACAAGTTGCCGACGGGCAGTTTAAAAACTCCCCTATCTCATTCCGCGACATAGAGATAGCCAAACAAGTATTCAAAGATAAATTGAAAAATATTTACCACTCACGAATCTCATACCCCGAATTAAAAAATAAAGCCAAATGAAAAAGATAATCGGAATAATTATACCAATAGTAGTAGCGGCAATAGCTATAGTATTGATATTTACTCGTTTTGCTTTTTTCAGAATAGATTTAACGGCAGAGAAACGATATACCCTTTCCGGCTCGACGAAGGAGCAATTGAAGCAGATACACGAGCCACTGTTGCTAAAGATGTATCTATGTGGCGATTTGGATGCCAATATGCTCCGCTTATCGAAAGCCGTGGAAGAGATGGTGGAAGAGATGAACATAAAAGCCGAATACCCTATTACGATAGAGAAGATCGACCCGAATAAAGAGGTAGACGATGAAGCGCGTTATGCGAATTATTACAAGCTTGAAAACAGGGGACTTAGAGGTATGAGCGTTACGAAACGCGAGAAAAACGGCGCAATGACGGAGCAGATACTATTCCCATGGGCAGAGCTTTGCAGCAGTAGAGACACAATGGCAATAAGCTTGATGAGTGCATCAAACGGAATAAGTGGAGAAGAGGCTGTTAATGCCGCCGTAGAGGACCTTGAATTTCAGATAATCGATGCAGTAAGAGTACTCAATCGCACCGAAGTAAAGAAGGTAGCATTTATCGAAGGGCATAACGAATTATCGGAGATAGAAGTATACGATGCATCAGATGCCCTCAGCCGTTATTTCCAGATAGATAGAGGAGTACTCGGCTACGATGCCAACGTACTTGACGGCTATAGTGCAATAATCATCGCCAAACCGATGACGGCATATTCCGAACGCGATAAATTCATCATCGACCAATATATAATGCGCGGAGGTAGAGTACTATGGCTTATCGACGGCGCACGTATGTCGAACGACATGCTCTCGGAAGGCGGAGTATCTCCACTTATCAAACTCGACGTCAACCTTAACGATATACTATTCCGCTATGGAGTGAGGGTAACACCAACCATATTAGAGGATATGCAATGTGCTTATATACCGATAAACATGGCGCGACCGGGAGAGGAAGCACGATTCGAACCTATACCATGGTTCTTTACACCACTACTACAAGTGTCGCCTTACCACCCGATAACGAAGATGATATCACCGGTGAAAGCGGATTTTGCATCGGGGATAGAATTAGTAGGCGACACAACGGTTCGTAAAGAGATAATCCTTGCCACCGGCAATGCCAGCCACGTGCATTTCGCACCATCGCAAGTAGACGTTTCCGCGGCAGTACAAGTAGAGCCGGAAGAGTATTTCAACAACGCCTATATTCCTGTAGCCGTGTCACTTGAAGGAAGTTTTACATCGGCATTTATGCACCGCCTCGTACCGGATAGTCTCAACACCAGTAACATCATCGAGAAGAGTATAAACACCCGCATGATAGTAGTTGCCGACGGCGACATCATCCGTAACGATATAGAGAAGTACAACTCCGAACTTATGCTGGTGCCCCTCGGCTACGACAGGGTAACCAAGCAAACCCATGGAAATAAGAACTTTATAATAAACTCACTACTCTATCTAACAGATGATGAAGGGGTAATGAACCTAAGAAACCGGAAGGTGGAGCTCCGTTTACTCAACAGAGCGGTGGTAAATTCGAATCGAAATCTTATCATAGCCTTTAACACTATCATCCCTCTCGTAATCATAGCTCTGTTCGGCGGAGTATTCTTTATTATACGTAAACGCAAATACAGTAAGAAATAATGTATTATATAGGAGCCCACGTAAGTGCATCCGGCGGAGTGGAAAATGCGCCCCTCAATGCACACAATATCGGAGCAACAGCTTTTGCTCTGTTTACAAAAAATCAACGACAATGGTTTTCATCGCCGCTAACCGACGAGAGCATCAGTCTGTTTAAGAGTCGCTGTGCCGAATACGGCTATACTGCGCAGCAGATACTGCCACACGATAGCTACCTTATCAATCTCGGCTCACCCGAAGCTGAATCTCTCGAAAAGAGTCGCAAGTCATTTATCGAGGAGATGCAACGCTGTCAGCAATTGGGGCTCGACAGGCTTAATTTCCACCCGGGGTCTCACCTAAAGAAGATTTCGGAAGACGATTGCTTAAAGATTATTGCAGAAAGCATCAATATAGCACTATCGAAGACAAGTGGAGTGACGGCAGTACTTGAAAACACTGCAGGACAAGGCAGTAACCTCGGTTATCGATTTGAGCATCTGCGCACTATTATCGACAATGTAGACGATAAAAGTCGCGTAGGAGTATGTATTGATACGCAACACGCCTTTGCATCGGGCTATAATCTGCTTGCCGATGGCTTTGATAAAGTATGGAAAGATTTTGACGACATCATCGGGTTCAACTACTTAAAAGGCATGCACCTCAATGATTCGAAGAAAGAACTCGCTTCACGCGTCGACCGTCACGAAACGCTGCGTAACGGCTTGCTCGGCGAGTCGCCTTTTATGCGCATCCTAACCGACAGCAGATTCGAAGGCATACCTCTAATATTGGAAACACCGGACGAAAACCTTTGGAAAGAGGAAATAGAATGGCTTAATAACATCACAAAATAAGATAATCTCTTTATTATTCAATTATACAGCAATGACCGTAAATAAAAGAATATCAGTATACTTTGTATTTATACGCGATTTAGTGTTTGAAGCTCAAAAAACCATTGTAGACAATTACAAAGAGCGACGCTTCGGCACTACAAAATTCTTTTATTCTTTCGTAATGATATCCGCCATACTCATTTTTTTGGCAAATATCATTAAGCATTGCCTAATAATGGAAGACTTCAATGTCAATGGCATGATAAAAGACATCGTTTTCGAACCAGCCGTTTACATTGCAGCCTACTATCTTTCTTACTATCTACTCCGATTCTTTTACGATAAATTTATTCCGAATAAAATAGATAACGAGCAGTTGAACTACCTGTTAATACCAATATTTTCGGTGTTTATGTTAGTGAAAGTTCTACTCTGCTTTCTTGTAAATATGTGGTTTTTAAACTTGTTTTTCATTTTGGCAGTACCAATTCTATGGATATTTTCACAAGGGGTATTGAATTTGGAAAATAAGATAAAATACTATTTGGTAGTATCGTCGATAGTAACGATTTTATCGATGACGCTTATCAAAATGGTATTATCGATAATAGCCCCGAATTTTTAAGTAATTTATTACGATACATATCAAATAAAAGTATTAAATTTGCAGTTGATTAGGAAGTAATTATGAGAAAATATATAATGCTATTGGCTACCGTTTTGGTACTGCTACCCTCTTGTCAGAAATTTTCGACATGGAAAGAGTATAACGAAGAATGGTTAGCGTCAAAGCGAACGGAAATCAAGCAGACATCACCTTACGAGGTAGTGGAGTTAGGCTCCGGCATAATAATAGAGAAAATACATACGGGCTACGGGGCAATACCAAAGCCTTATTACGACCCGGACTTGGAGATATCCAGTTATGTACGAGTATCTTACACCGGCTGGCTTGCCGATGGTACCCTCTTTGACACGGGCGAGGAGGTTAACTTGGTATTGAGTGGCACGGTAGAAGGCTGGCAAGAAGTACTATCCACAATGCCACAAGGCTCACTTTGGAGGATATATCTCCCCGCAGAAAAAGGCTATGGAGCCGATGGTAGCAAAGATGCCTACGGCAATTTTACCGTACCCCCTTATAGTGTGATGGTTTTTGAAATAGACCTTGTAGAAGTACATAACTTTTAGAAAAATAATATATGAAAAAATTGATTCCCATCTTATTCACAATTCTGATTATTAACGGATTGACGGCACAAAACGAGAATAATCAGAATGCCTTGAACGGAGTACTAACTCCGATTCAACAAGCGGTAGGTATGAATAATACCAATACGGCAGAGAAGGCGAAAGCAACTTCTTCAGAACAAAGAGCAGCATCGACGTACACCGAAACGGAAGATTACATCGATAAAACTTACGAAGAAGAGACTTATGCCGACGAAACTTACGAAGATGAATTTTTCGATGATGAAGTTGCCGGAATAAAACTCAAGGTAGACGAAGTAATAAACCCTCGCTCCAATGTGAAGTACAACCCTTACGTTGTGGATATGTGCCACGCATTCACACAATCGGAGATAAATAGGATGACCTCTATCTTGGAAGATGTTGAAATACGAACCACATGCCAGGTAATAGTGGTGGCAGTACCCGGTATTGAAGGCGATGATGAAAACTCTTTTGCCTACGACCTCTTCAACAAATGGGGAATAGGCTTTAAAGGCAAAGACAACGGATTGCTCTTATTGTATGTTAAAGATATTAGGGCGATACGATTCGAAACAGGCTACGGCCTTGAAGGGTTATTGCCGGACGCATATCTTAGCGAGGTAATGCACGACGTTATGTTCCCTCTACTCAAAGAAGGAAGAATAGGCGACGGCATTATCAACGGATTGACAGAGATAGCAGCTACATTAACTACGGAAGAGGCTATTGCGGAGATGATGACAACACATCAATCAGACACGCACACAGTAGTAAGTGGGATATGCTATTGGTTGATGATATCCGTCATCGTAACGTTACTTTTCGCATTCAGCATCTATAAAAACACTACAAAAGATAAGAAAAGCGAAAAGAAAGACGATAAAGCGGGTGAAAACGAGAAAGACAAAGGCACGGAAGCCTTGGTAGCCGCCAACACAGGTATCACAGCAAACAAAGAGAAGAAAGAGACGGAAGAGAGTGTAAAGGTAGATTATTATCTCGAGAAGCAAATGCATACATACAAACTGATATGGATACTCTTCCCAACCATACTCTTATTGCGTATGTATCTGAAACGATTGCGAAAAGAGCTACGCCTCACAGCGCAAGTATGCCCGCAGTGCGGAGGAAAAATGCACTTGCTACAGCCTGAATTGGCACGCCAATACTATACTAAGGCAGACGAAACCGAGAATCGTTTACACTCGGTAGACAACAATTATTGGGAATGCGACACATGCAAGCATCGTAAAAAAATCTCCTACCCGAAAGTAGGAGGCAAATACACACAATGCCCACAATGCGGAGCATATGCATCATCAATAATATCAAGTAGCATACTGACATTAGCAACAACAACTCGCACGGGCACCAAAAAGCTTGTACATCGCTGCGAATGTTGCAACCACGAATATACCACAACCCAGATATTGCCAAAAATATCATCCGGAGGTAGCGGAACGGGCAGAGGCTCAAGTTTCGGCGGCGGAGGCTCAAGTTTCGGTGGCGGTAGATCGGGAGGCGGTGGCGTTAGCGGACGCTTTTGATTATATTTTTTATTTAACTAATTAATAATTAACAATTCATTTAAAATTTTTTCCCATGAAAAAAACTTCATTAACCACGATTATCGTGATTGCCGTAATAGCAGTTATTGCATTATGGTTAGTAAAAGGCTACAACAATATGGTAGCATTAGAAGAGAGTGTAGATACAGCTTGGTCAAATGTAGAAGCCGATTATCAACGCCGTGCAGATTTGCTTCCTAACCTTGTAAACATCGTAAAAGGATATGCAGCACACGAGTCTTCTACATTCGAAAATATAGTAAGTGCACGAGCTAAAGCGACACAAATCACCGTAGACCCTAAGGATATGACTCCGGAGCAATTGGAAGAATTCCAAAAAGCACAAGGAGAAGTAGGAGCTGCATTCGGTAGACTTATGGCAATAACAGAGAATTATCCGGAACTCAAAGCAAATGAGAATTTCCGCGAACTTCAAAAGCAATGGGAAGGTACGGAAAACCGTATAAAAGTATCACGTAAAACGTATAACGAAACGGCACAAAATTACAATACTACTGTGCGTAAATTCCCTAACAACCTAATCAGCAGCATTTTCGGATTTAATACGAAACCATACTTCCAAGCTGATGAAGGCGCAGAGAAAGCACCTGTAGCTACATTTTAAATAAAAGAAACTATATGATAAAACGAACATTATTAGCCTTATTAATCCTGTTTAGTATAATAAACGGCACATTACAAGCGCAGAAACTCGGATTTATAGCGGGTTTACAATTGAATTACGGAAACATCATCTCGCTTGATGAATATGCACAATTCCAATCGATGCCAAATGCCGGATTTCATGCCGGAATGCTATACGAGATGGACTTCAGCAATCGATGGGGATTTGATGCAGCCGCGATGTACGAAATGCGTAACATGTGCTGGAATATGAACTACACGGAGGAAGGTAATGAAACGTCGAACAGATTTCATCGCCAAATAGGCTATCTTAATGTTCCTGCACACATATATGTATATCTAACGCACACCGAGAAAGGGGCATTCTCTATCTTCGGCGGACCCGTATTTACATGTGGACTTCACGCGCGTGATTTGGCATATGAGAATGCCGAACTACACAAGCCTGTAACGTATATGAACGAACATATGTTCAGCAAAGACGATGGCGGAAGAATAATGAGATGCGAATTTGCAGTAGAGCTTGGATTTGCCTATAAATGGCAAAAAGGCTTTCAATTCAGAGCATCTTATATGCACAGTATCAATAACGGAACCTTAAATAAATACCTATATACACTACCTATGGAGTATAAGTCTCCAACCTATTTTACTCAAGGTGAATTAAAATTATCTTTTGTTTATCTTTTTGATTTGCGTAAATAAGATAAATTTTGTACCTTTGTGCAGAAATAAAAATTATTTTTATTAATCAATATAATCATGGTAAATTATAAGGATTTAGGCCTTGTGAACACTAAAGAGATGTTCAAAGGAGCAGTAGATGGCGGTTATGCTATTCCTGCATTTAATTTCAACAACATGGAGCAGATGCAGGCCATTGTTTCGGCATGTGCAGAGACAAAATCACCGGTAATTCTTCAAGTATCAAGTGGCGCGCGTAAATATGCCAATCAAACTTTATTACGCTATATGGCACAAGGTGCTGTAGAGTATGCAAAAGAGCTCGGTTGGGAAAAACCTCAAATATGCCTACACTTAGACCATGGCGATACTTTTGAATTGTGCAAGAGTTGCGTAGATATGGGCTTTTCATCAGTGATGATAGACGGATCACACCACTCATATGAAGAGAATATCGAGCTGACACGCAAGGTGGTAGAATATGCACACCAATATGGAGTAACCGTAGAAGGTGAGCTTGGAGTTCTTGCCGGCATAGAAGACGAAGTATCTGCAGAACATCATACTTATACTCGACCGGAGGAAGTTGTAGATTTCGTAAAACGCACGGGAGTAGATTCTCTTGCAATATCTATAGGTACATCACACGGAGCAAATAAATTCACTCCGGCACAATGCACAAGAGATGAGAACGGCAAACTCGTACCACCGCCACTCAGATTTGACATCTTGAAAGAGATAGAAAAACAGATACCGGGATTCCCTATCGTACTCCACGGCTCCTCTTCAGTGCCTCAAGAGTATGTAGATACTATTAATACTTATGGCGGTAAACTAAAAGATGCTATCGGCATACCGGAAGAGCAACTCCGCGAAGCAGCTCGCTCTGCAGTTTGTAAAATCAATATCGACTCTGATGGTAGATTGGCGATGACTGCCGTTGTTCGTAAATTCATGGCAGAAAACCCAGATAAATTCGACCCACGTCAATATCTCGGTCCTGCCCGTGAAGAGCTTAAAAAACTTTACATGCACAAAATCAATAATGTGCTTGGAAGCAACGGAAAAGCTTAATAATTAGTTTATATTTCTACTCAATGATAACACTTTTCAAGCGTATACGCTTGAAAAGTGTTTTTTTTATATGATAAACAGCTCCATCTGCTTAAAAATATTTACTCTTACCTTTATGTAATTCAATAATTCTTTGTACCTTTGTTATGGTAAAGAAGGATAAATGATGGAATATAATTTTTTAGACATATTTGCGTCAGCCGTAGTATTCACCTTGGCTATAGTGCTTACATTTATAAAAATGCCGGACGGCGAGCATTGGAGAGCAATTCGACGGATGAATAAATTGCTCATAATCTGCTATATAGTCATGGGAATATCAAATATTGTCACTGCAATACTAATGGGAAATGATTCACCGAGTCCGATAATGATGGTGTCGATATTGGTTGTATCAATGTACCAAGCAATGCTGTTTACTGCAACATGTGTTGTATTCATATATCCTAAGAAAATAAGTGTAAGTTGGCTTATTATCAACGCAGTAGCAATAGCTATTATAAGTGTGGGGATAGTAACATTGGTATGCATGAAGGGCAATTTCGTCGAAGTAGGAATTTGGACGGGTATCGTTGCTTATGCAGCGGAACTGGCATATTATTGCCGGCTTTTCAGTAATTCCTACAAAAATAGTTTGCATAAATTAGAAGAGAATTTCGACGAGGATATGCGCGATAATTTGAGATTGGTAAAGAACTCCTTTATAGGAGCACTTGCCGTGGGAATTTGTGCATTGATGTTTGTAATATTCAGACTTGGAATTGTATGTTATAATATATTCACATGCATCTACGTCGTATATTATGTTTATCTTGTTATTAGTGTTATCAACTACCGTATTGAATCGGGATACATCATCAAAGCTATAGCATTCGATGAAAAGGCGTCCAATAAATCGTCCGATAATAAGAATGTTGAGGCAGAACTATCGACACTAGCGATGAATCCGGATGCTGAGGCACAACTCTCAGCTGCTCTCGAGAGGTGGGTAAAAGAAAAACAGTACGTCCGCAACGACCAAACAGTAGAAGAGATAGCCACCGAACTTGGCACTACACATACTATGTTGAAGTGGTATTTCACTAATCGTATGCACACTACTTTCCGCACTTGGAGGCAAAATTTAAGATTGATGGAAGCAAAACGCTTGCTCAGTGATGAAAATATACCTACATCAGCCATCCCTAAGTTAATCGGTGTGGTAGATAAGAGCAACTTTCATAAACTATTTCGAAAACAAGAAGGTATGACACCTCAAGAATATAGGAATAAAATAAAGCATTGACAGAGCTTTATATCAGTGTCAAATCGTGGTATTTCAATGAAAACATCGAAATACCACGATTTATTTTACGGCAGGTTGACCATAAATCAGTAATTTTGTAAGTCATTAGAGAAACTGAAATTTTTAATAACTACAATAACATTTAAACATTACCATCTTATGAAGAAAAATTTTACATTATTATGGTTGTTTCTTAGTTTTGCGACCTTATGTATGCCCGTCTTGCAAGTTACCGCACAGACGAGTACAACAAAGACGCGAACAATCAAACTCACTTTTGCCGGTCGCGGCGAAAGCAAAACCGTTGACGATGTCTTGGTAGAGAACCTCAGCAACGGCCTCAGCGTACAAATGGACGGAAAAGATACGTTGGTACTTAAAGTCGCTACAAGCACTACAGATGTAGAAAACGTGTATTATGACAAAAACAATGAAGACATCTGCATTTTTGACGACAGAATGCTGGTCAGCCTGCAACAACCCGGAGAAGTACAAATTTACGTTTACGGGCTTAACGGTACTACCATCTACCAAACAAGAATGGATGCTTCATCGGGTAATGCCACCGTATCAATGCCACAACTCCCGAGTGGAGTATATATGATACGTGCTACAGCACCAGGATTCGACAAGAGTGTGAAGTGGATCAGCGGTCGCAGTGAAACATTCAGCATATCTGCCGGTGTCGCAATTGACTGGGCTTCTACAGAACGATCTCAGCAAATAGACACTCAGAAACCTATGTATGTTTCAAGCAATATGACTAATTGTGTCCAAATGAATTTTACCGAAGGCGATGTTATTCGCTTTACAGGTACATCAGGTAATATGACAACTATCTATACGCTTTCTCCACGCACCAGTCACCCTGTATATTTTGACTTTTTCAGATGTCAGGATGCCGACGGTTACTATTACACCATCGTTCGTGCCGGTGACATGCTGTGGATGGCTGAAGACCTTCACCGAGTAACCAATGTCAGCATGACCTATGCCAATGCACTCGGAGCCGATGCATTGGCAGGACTTATCTCCAATCCTGACATCGCCCTTGTTGCTACTGATGACAATACCGGACAAGCTTATTACAGTAAAGCCGGAGCCATCAAAGCTCTGCCGGAAGGCTGGCGTCTGCCGACACAAGGCGAATTGGACTATGCCATCAAAGAGTTCAATGGCGGTAATTACAGTACGGCAGGGAAATGGTTTAAAACCAATGGTTTTGCAGTCGACAGCACTTCTCTCCGTATGAGTACAAGCGGTTGCTATAACGGTAGCGTTATCAATACCGATTCCGCTTATCTGATGACGCGTAGTACCTTGGGCGGTGTAATGCTGGTTATGCAAATGAACGACGCAAACGATAATGTTGCATTTAAAACCAGCACCGGATATTTGATTCCAGTACGCGGTGTGCGTCAAGCACCTTCCGCTTACAACGAGATGATGGAAACTTTTGGCTGTATCAACAATGCCAAGCAGAAAGTACCGAGTGAAAGAGCATTGGATAGAGGTCCGCTCGGCAAAACATACACTATGTATGATATGGGACAGAGTATTGCATTTGACTACTCAAGCGGACAATACAACAGTATTTCAGCAGAACCTCGTAGCGGAATTATTTACAAAGACACCACTTCCAATAATTGGAAATTTCATACTAATCGTAACAGAAACTTCTTGAGTGACCGTGGTACTAATAACGTTGACAATAACGTGCTTCGCAAAATGGCTGCCATGAACAATGGCGCCGGCACTCAATGTATTGTAGAGATGCAATGGGGTCGCCTCTTCCGTATTATAACTGAAAATAACGTTTTCAGTAACCATCCTTCGGTATTCAGTTATAACCATGAGGATGGCGTGTACATCACTATCGCCGATGACGAAAGCAATGGATATTCCGTATTGAATCCGCAGACCGGAAACGGCAACCACAAGGGATTCTACCTCCCGCTCAATGCTTACATGAAATGTTTAACAAAAGAAGTATTAAATTTCACATCTTGGTCTATGAGTGGTAACACTAGACGTCGCAACGAAGCACGTATGGATTATTTGCAGAGAATATTCCAATTACTTACCGCCGACTTCAATCAAGACGGTGTGGACGACCTTGTTATTTGTATCGACGGTGAAGTATGGGTGTACGATGGAAACGCTATGCTCACTGCCGCTAAAAACGGAACCATTAGTGGAAGTTATACCGAACAACCACTTTACCACAAAAACTTTAATATGGTTAACGACAGTACGGAAAAGGACGCATCATACTGCTCGATAAATAAACCGGTAACACGTTTTGCGGTAGGTGATGTCAATGGTGATGAAATTCCTGATATTGTCGTGCTTCAAGTGGGCGTAACAGATACAACAGATACAACAAACTTAAACGGTATGGCGGAATTAATGTTGTTCCAATCCGGTAATGTGGAAGTTGCACCGATGGCTTCACGCGTTATCGCCAATAATTACGGCAACGCCATATTCTGCGATGTCAAAGTGGGTAACGTATCAAATAGCAAATACGATGATATCATTCTCTTCTTCCGCAATTATACCGATGCTAACGGTTTTGAAAAACAAGGAAGATTGTGGCGTACCATGTATGATCCTTCCGAAGCTAACGGTCAAATCTATGCGGAAACCGACTCCACTTATATTGTATATAGTTTCAGAGGCGATATTCGTCAAGTAGGTAATAACAATGTGACATTGGCACACTTGCGCGGCAACGGATATCCTTACGATATAGTAGTAGGTGCCGATATGTGGCATTGGGATGATGCCACTGATATGTTGAAGTACCAATTCCAGGTACTCCCTTATTTAGATAATCAAATTTGGTCTATCTATGCAGATAATATCATTGCTGCAGACCCTGAAGCTGACGGACGGGATGCACTCATATACTTCCATAATTGGAGTACTTATGAGGATAATGATGTATTTATGTTCCAAGGTCTGGCGGAAACATATTTTGATGGCGAATGTATTGAAGACAATTTGAGAAACTATTACAATTTTAATGGCGATTTATTGAAATACTGTAATTCCGGTTCAAAATGGGGAGACAATTGGGTTAAACAGCAACTTGAGTTGATGTGGTGGTATCGCTACACCAGCACCCAAGAGTGGGCAAGTACTGCCGCCCTCTGTGCCGTAAACGCTCGTAGAGGTCCTAATACCAAGACACTTAGATACAAAGGTTATCAGATGTCTTTCACGGAACCACGTATCCACGCATTGCTTGCCGCACCTCCTACCTACACATACGGAGAGAATGAAATCCGTCCTGATTATGATTTTGTAACACAGTGGGGATACTCACGCAGTACGTCAATGCAGACTACCACCTCCAGTAGCATCAGTGCTTCGGTAATAGTAGGCTTCGAAGCTGAAATCAACGCACCTATCACCGGTACCAAACTCGGTGGAGTGGATTTCACAATGAAGATGCAAAACGAGTGTAGCAACAGCACTTCTCACAGCACTACAGTCACCTACAGCCAATTATACGAAGCTCGCGATGACGACCGCGTAGTATTGCAGACAACTCCGTACGACACATATATTTACGAAGTAGTGGAAGCTGAAAATGTAGACGAGATAGGCAATGAACTCATCCTATCTGTCCCAATGGAGACTATGACCGTGGGTCTTGGCCTCACCGATTACGAACGTTTGATGGGTGATGCTAAAAATGCTCCATATTTACGTGAAGTATTCTCTCATACAATAGGCGACCCGTTCTCATATCCAAAGAATAATACACAAATTAAATGTAATGTGCCGGATGCTCAAATACTTTGGGGTAACGGCAAATGGGACAGTTGGGTAACTACAGGAACCGGAGGTGCCGTAATTCGTGAGATTTCTCTCGATGAAAGCACAGCAACTTCCGCTGCATTCTCTTTCTCTGTAGAATCGGAATTGGTGGTTTCATCACTCGGTGTTAAAGCCGGAGCAGGTTTCGGCTACAGCAACACCAACGAAACTACACACGAGGAAACCAGTGGCTTTACCGTATCGGCATGCGTACCGGGTCTGGCATCAGGCGATAACTCCGGTCGCAAATTCTTCGACTGGAACTTGTGCTGGTACAAATACACCATGAACGGGCAGACATTCCCTGTTGTGAACTACATAGTAAAGAAAAGATAAGGATACCACAGGGCAGAAACAAATAAATTGATATAAACAATAATGCGTTACGTATCAGTCTCACTGATGGATACGTAACGCGTTTTATGTCAAATTTAGTGGCAGACAATGAAATTTAACATATATTTATCGTAAAAAATAAAACCCGTTTACATTCTGTTGTATTTTTGTTAAAAAATTTATTCCTATTGAATATCAATATTTTAATTAAATTTTTTTCAGAAAATATACCTCTTGAATAAATATTTATTCGTACCTTTGCGATATTTTAGAATTGAAATATATAAATTACTACATATGAAACTTAATAAGTATTACTTGGTTATACTATTTTGTATAATCAGCACATTATCTATGTATAGTCAAAGTTCCGTTGTTATAAGCGGCTCAACGTCGGGAGAAGAAACGAATGTTTCTTATTCGATAGGGCAACCGATAGTAGGTTATGGAGCCGATAATAAATCCTCGATAAATATTGGAGTACAGCAGATTTTTGATGAAATTATCTCTTCTGCCGAAGATTATCAATTCTCCGATATAACACTAAGTGTATTTCCAAATCCTTTTGTAGACAATCTGGAAGTTATGGTATCGAATCCGGACCCATCATATAAAATTCTTATTTACGACACAAAAGGCAGTTTGGTTAGTTCTTTTGCACTTACTACTTCCCCACTCACATTGAATTTATCGTCATTGCCTGAAGGAGTTTATTATTTGGCATTGACTGATAAGAACTTAAAGCTTCTTGCAAAAGAAAAAATTTTGAAACACATTTAGAATAAAATATATATGAAGAAAAAATTATTTACTCTACTATTTTCGTTGTTGCTACTACCGGCAATAATGCAAGCGCAAGTGCCTGATGGCTTTAACTTTCAGGCAGTTATTCGCAATGAATACGGCGCATTGGCAGCAAACCAAGTAGTAACAATGAAGATTTCCATTACGACAGACGCTAATGGTAACAATGTGATTTATACTGAGAATCACTCAGCGCGCACTAATAGTCAAGGACTGATTACCCTTGTAGTAGGACAAGGCAGTAATCCGTCTTCGTCGTTTAGTGACATCAACTGGGGAGATGGCAGTAAGTTCGTTAAAGTAGAAGCTGACGTAAACGGTGGATTTGATTTTAGATTAGTATCTGTAAGTCAAATACTTTCCGTGCCATATGCGTTAGCTGCACGTTCCGCCGAGTCGGTTACCGGAAATGTTAGTTATAACCAACTTACCGATGTGCCCGTAGTAGAAGGGTTTTCAGGTAATTATGACGACCTCTCCGGTAAACCCGAGCTATTCTCGGGCGATTATAATGATTTATCTAATCTCCCTAATTTATTTTCCGGAAGATATGCCGATTTGACCGGAAAACCTTCTATCGCCGATAGTGTAAATAAATATACTTTCAGTGGTAGCTATAATGATTTAACAGACAAACCTACATTGTTTAGCGGAAGTTATAACGACCTTACCGATGTGCCTCCTATGCATGCAGGCTTTTCCGGTAATTATTCCGACTTGGCAGGTCAACCTAATTTCAGAAACGACTCTTTGCCGGTATGGAATAGTTTTATCGATTATAATCTTTTGAAAAACAAACCGAATCTCTCTGCCGACGGCTCTTTCAGTGGTAGCTATAACGACCTTAGCGATAAACCTAATATCGAAAATATTGCTACCAATGCAGCATATACCGTAGTCGGAAATTGGAGCTATGGCAGTTTAAAGAATCTACCGGTTTTCCCGGATTCTATCGCCTTTTATAGCAATAGAGTTGATTATCGCAAAGTCTCTAACCTCCCGAATATGAAGGATACTGTAGAGAAATATGCTGTCAATACCGGTGGTACTTCAGACTATAATTTTTTAGAAAATAAACCTAATTTCGCAGACTCTGTAAGTAGATATGCCTTCTCGGGCAATTATAATGAGTTGTCAAACCGCCCGAATATTAAAGATACTATTAGCGAATACGGATTTAGTGGTAATTATGAAGATTTAGAGGGCCGACCTATCGGAGATAAGCATGGCCAAATATTATATTGGAATAATAATTCTAAAGAATGGACAAAGATTGAACCGGGCTCTGCCGGTTACCTCCTCGTGGCTAATTCCGAAGGTGTACCTCAATGGACTAATCCTGCCTACGTGATGAAAAATATCGCCAACACTAAATTTGTTAAAGTGATGGTAAATAATTTCCCTCTCGCTCATGCTACCGTTCAAGACGATATGGGATTGATGCACAACGGAGAATTGGAAGTGCCGGCATTTGAAGATGTTAATATTTCCGTAATTACCGACGATGGTTATGGCGTAAAAGATATCGCTGTAAACGAAATTAGTAATTTCTATGCCGATAAGGGTAATGGTTACACCTCTTTCTCTGTGTCGGATACCGACACCGTCTTTACTATTGATATTACTCTTGAAAGTGATACACTGTTAATATATAATCAATATTTCTATCCGAGAGAGAATGCGAGTGACTCGGTAGATATTGTAATTGATACAGTGTTGGTTGGTTATGGTAAATCACTTACTTATGATTTACAATTATTAACAGGTTTCGGTTTCTCGGAATATGAAGTTTCAGGTAATGGAAATTTTGAATCTATTACCGAAGGTATAAGATCAATAACTATTAATAAAGTAACAGGCAATGAGGTAATAACTCTGAAGTATCGCCAAGGTCTATTCTCTGTGGGTGACCTATATTATGAAAATGGTGCTTTGAAAGGCGTTGTTTTCGAAGTGTTATCGGGAGGTGAAGAAGCAAAAGTTATCTCTTTGTCTTCACTGAATAGTACATATACTTCTCAATGGAATAATTCTTCTAATTTATATACCAGATGGGGAACTATAGATGTTTCTGATGGTTCTAATAATATAAACAACGCAGGATCAAATCCTATCTTTATTAGGGCAGCCTCTTATGGTGTAGGTTGGTATTTGCCTGCTATTAACGAGCTTAACTCTTTTTACGATGCCTTGCCGTTTATTAAAACAATTCTCGAATCACAAGGTGTAGATGTAAATAGTCTTAATATCGTTTGGTCTTCAACAGAGGAGGTTAATTCCCCTGAATTTGCTTATCTATTCGACTTTAATAAGGGTGCTAAGTTCAGTATCGATAAGGCCGTATATGGTAAAGTATTTGCTATCAAAAAAGTTGTTAAATAATAAAATATAAGATAAAATGAAAAGGATTAATATTCTGTTATTGTTAATCACAATTGGTGTCCTCTCTGCTTTCGCGGGCACTAATTGGGGTTACATCGATAAAATAAAACCAACCACGGCAACGGTAGTTTATGAGGAGAGCAATGGTCGTTTTAAGATTACATTCAACTACTATTTTAACCCTACAAATAGTGCTAAAGACTGCTCCCTTACCGGTGACTCTTATATCAATGCAGAAATTGATGATATCGGTAGCATAAAGATTATGAAACTTTCAGGTTGCTCCGATTGCGAATATGTAAATTACTCCGATTGTGCCAATAGTTCCGATAATGGTTACATAAAAGTAGGTAGTAGTTTTGTCACTTCCGGAAAATTCTCAGAAAATGTTTCTGATGGTAATGCCGCAAGTGCTACATTCTATTATTATCCGCCGGCAAGAGCTCTTGGTAAAGCAGTTTCTTTCTATTTCTATTTTAAAATAGAACAAGACCAAGATGGAGAAAGTGCTGTTACGGAAACTGCAACTAAGACAGGAGCCACTCTCCCTGATATCGCTGCTTCCGACTTCTCAGTTAGCTCTACTTTTGATCAAGCGAAAGGCCAAATAAAAGTTACTGCTAGTTGCTCTAAATATCAAATTCCGCAAAACCTTTATTGGAAAGGTGTGAATAACAAATCTGTAGAAATTACTTCATCAAACACATCACAATTAGTAAGTCGTTCTGATAATGGTGTGAACTTAACAAACTCTTTCGAACTTAGATTTAGCGAAAAAGTAACTAAAACCGTAACAGTAAATCACACTATTAGCGGTTATCAGGAAATTAAAAACTTTAGCGCTACTTATACTTCTGATGGTAAGGTGAATTTAAGTTGGAATTTCTCCGGAGGATCCGGAACTTGTATCTCCGACCAATTCGTTATCGAGCGTGCTAATAACATACATTTCTCTAATGCAGAGCAAATAGGACTGAATATGTCGGCTACACCTACTACTAAGAATTATAGTTTTACCGACGACCTCGTTCAGAAAGGTGTATATTACTCACCTATCTATTACCGTATTACACGTTCTACTACCAATACTCCAAGCCTTCCGAATTGGGGTTGGAATTTTGGTCAAATGGTCACTATAAGTCCTAATTTCCAACACGTTAGTGTTACATCCGCTTCTGCTTCATTAGTGGAGGTAAATAACGACGATGCTATTAAAATTCAGTGGACTATCAATGATGATTCCTATTTGTGGAGTACCGGTTCCCGCTTCGTTATAGTACGTGAAAATTCTACTACAGGTACCTCTAACGAATTAACAGGTCTTTCTACCACTGTTATGAAAAGCGGTGAATATTACGATTATGCCATCCAACAATGTAATACATACATATATAAAGTATATGTACAGCCGGGTAATGAACAAGACTTTAATACAAATGTATATGTAACTTCAGGAATTACCCCTACCAAACAAGGCTCTTTGGTGTGGGCGGATGCTTCTAAGGGTTATTATTCCGACCGTATCGAACTCGATTGGGAAACTACAGGTACTTACGACCAGTTCTCTATCTTCCGCCGTGTACATAATGGCACCGATACTACTTTCAATGCTCTCAAAACCATTGATGGAGCTTCTGTGCTTACTCACTATCGCGAATATGATGATATGGCAGAAGCCGGTACCGTTTATGATTACAAAATCATCGGCTTGCTGAAATGTTCCGAAGATTTGATTGAGTCTAACGCTGTTTATGCTACCGGTTTCCGTACCCCTACAGGTGATGTCTATGGTAGAGTTACTTACGAAGGCGGTCAAGCAGAAGATTCTGTTGAGGTTTACCTCTCAAGTAGCATGAATTCTTACGGTTATTCTCTGCTATTCGACAATAGTAATGATGCCGCTTATGTGGATAATTTCAAAGCCTTGGATGGTGCTTCCGAATTTACTTTACAAGCTTATGTATTTAACAATAACAGTAATGGTAATATCATCTCCAAGAGCGGTATGTATGAACTTGGTATCAACACATCCGGTACTCTCTATTTTAAAGTGGGTAACGTTACGTTGAATACTACTACTTCTTATGCAAATACTTCTACATTCTTCCACGTTACCGCTGTTAAAGAGGCTTCAAGATTGGCTATTTATGTAGATGGCGTGTTGGCAGATGAGCTGAATGTATCTGCTTCTATGACCACTAATACGAACCGTTTGAATATTGGTGGCGGTAATTTCCGTGGTAATATCGATGAAGTACGTATCTGGAAACGCGCCCTCACTGACAATGAAATAGCTAAAGACTATTCAAGATATATTGTCGGTAATGAAGATAACCTCGTTGCTTACTATTCTTTTAACTATATCGTGGATAATGAATTCTACGATGTATCTCATACAAAAGATTTTAACTTTAATAAAAACCACGGCGAAATGTCGAATGTTACGCTCTCTACCAACATTCCTACTAATGCGCAACTCGGCTATAGATCTTATACCGATAATGATGGTAGCTATTCTATACATGGCGTTCCTTATTTCGGCGGCGGTACATTATATACTATTATTCCGAAACGCGGTATCCACCAATTCACTCCTCAACGCGAAGATAGATATATCAGCGCCGGAGCCCAAAATCATACTGTAAACTTTACGGATATTTCTTCTTTTGAAGTCTCCGGTACTGTTACTTATGAGGGCGGTACTTACCCTGTACAAGGTGCCTATTTCGAAATTGATGGAGTAGTTGTTTTAGATGACAAAAATAATAGAATCCTTACCGATGCAAATGGTGAATTCACAATAAAAGTTCCTGTCGGTACTCACGAGGTAAAAGTGAAAAAGGATGGCCATACATTCCTATATGACGGACGTATTTGTGACCGTAACCTCGCAGACCTTAACTACCAAGATAGAGTGCCTAATCGTGAACTCACAGATATCACAAAAGTTAAATATATCGGTCGTGTTGCCGGTGGTGTAATTCAAGAAGGTTATCCTGTGGGATTCGGACTCTCTAAAAATAACCTCGCTGATAATATCACCGTTACTCTTACTCATCAACGTACCGGCTATTATATGAATAGCAACCAAACTACCGTTGTGTATAAACACGAATTGGATGGATGCGAGGCTGAGGTTGATTCTAATGATGTTGTTTACGACAAAGATAAAGCTACTATCAAAGTCAATAACAATACAGGTGAATTCGTGGCTTACCTTATACCGGAGAAATTCATTGTTACTGTAAATGCACCGGGTCAATCTAACATACCGGGTAATAACACCGAGTTAAACCTTACTTCAGTATTTAAAGACCAATTCGAGAAGTATGAGTATAACGACTCCGTTATAGTTACTAAACTCGATACTACTTATCAAACCACTATATATGGTAATGATACTGCGGTTACTCCATTCGTTATTGCTTCTCAATCTACCGTATATCTTGATAAGAAAGATTCTGTAAAATATAATGCAAAACAGCAATTCATTTTACGTAATAAACCTGAGGTAACAATTTCTCAACTTGCCTCTAATATGCAAGATGTATTGCCTTACTTTGGAGAATCTTTAGTAGTATCTGCAAACCTTGTAGGTAATGTGGATTCCGTTCATATTATCAAGCCTGACGGCTCTTATATATTCGAAAAGCCGGTGTTCCAACAGGGCTGTACATATAACTTCCTTGCAGAAGTTTATGAGGGATATCGCTATAATGGCAACGGTGCGTTGGATAAAGTGCCTACTTCCGGTGCTACGGTTAAGTTTACTAACAATATCACAACCACAGATGCTACTTCTTATAGCTTGGAACTCGACTCTGCCGGACGAGGTATTTACACTTTCGTAGGTGGAGATATCAATATCGGTAGCGGTGTTAAAACCATTTCAGCACGAGTAGAAATCGGTTCTAATTCTTCTACAGCTACTTTCCCTTGGGTTTATCCTGCTTCTATCGATAGTGGTAAGGTTTATGTAATTGGTAGTAATAATACCGGAACAGACTTCGTTACAGGTGGTCCTGACCGTATACTTAGCGTGCTCCGCGACCCTCCTGGATCAAATAGTTACGCTTACCTCGAAAAAGGTGTTACAGTAAATCAATCTAACTCTTATAAGGGCTCTGTTTCTAATGAGGGTTCTATTGGCGAAACTTTCGGCGCAAAAAATGCCGTCCTTACTTTAGTAGGTGGAGTTGGTGCCGGTACTATTACCACTACCTCTGAAGCCGAGTCCGGAACTACTATCGGTGTTAAACACTCTGAAGAATATACCGGTGTGAATACTTCTCGCACTTCTTCTACTTTCACTACCCGTTTCCAAACATCCCCTTCTCCGGAATATGTGGGTGCAAATGGTGACGTATATATCGGTTATTCTACAAACCTCTCTTTCGGTAGTACAAATGTGGTTTCTATCGTAAGTAAAGCCGAGTATAACCGTAATACCAATAATGGTACTGAAGACTATTACGATAATGTATTCTACGATGAAGACGATAACTGGGTTCTCGTTGAAGGTGATGGTACTAATATCTCTCAAAACTTTAGTACTCTATTCGCTTATTCTCAACAACATATCTTAAATCGCCTCATCCCTAATCTCGAAGACCTTAGAAACAAACTTTTGATGCAAATTTCAGATTATGATTCTCTTGGTCTTGATTCTCTTCAAGCTATTGCAAATCAATTAGATACTGTATTCTATCTCTCTTATTTGCCTCCTACCGACCCTGACTTCGGTAAGAGCAACAGCGATACTTCAATCGTAAATAAATCTTATGGTACTCCTAATAATAACCTCGATGGACCAAGTTATCGAGTTATTTATAAGAATGTTATAGACAATAATTACGTTAATAACTTGTTTAAGGGCAAATTAATTCCTATCCCTGATACTATCAATTATTTAAATCAAGCTATCAGTAAATGGGAACAAGAAATTGCTAATAACGAAAAAGCAAAACTTGAGGCGGAACTACTCCAAAACTATTCAGTACAAGCAGGTGCGGAACTGGAATATAGCGAGTCTTATTCCGGAGCAAGAGTTCATAATAGCTCTTTCGATATTGCTGTAGGACTTTATGGTAGCACCGATGTCAGCGCTACTGCATTCGCAGTAACTTGGGACCTTCATATCGAAGAAAATATTGTTACTACTCAAGGTGGAGAATTTGAATCCGAAGTAGAACGCACTCACTCAAAAGGTTTCGTGCTTAGTGAAGAGGGTACCGACTATCTTTCTGTCGACGTTTGCCGCGAGAAAAACGAAAATAATGACTATAATAACGGTCAAGGTTTCGGCGGTTCTGTTGATGAGGGAAATGTAGACGAACTCGATTATTATCCTTCTTTCGTATTCCGTACTAAAGGTGGTGTTACTTCTTGCCCTCACGAGGTAGAAGAGGTTACCCAATTCTATAACCCGGGTAGTTTACTCTCCGTAGCTACTATCTCTATGGAAGATCCTCTTATCTATACAGATAACGACTATGTTGAGAATGTTCCAAGCGGAGAAACAGCTAAATTCACCGTTTATATGACAAACCAATCGGAAGCCAAAGAGGCTATGTGGATGAACCTCAAAATCGACGATAAATCAAACCCTAATGGCGCAAAAATCTTTATGGATGGTAGCCCTATCGGTAGCGGTCGTAAATTGATTATCCCTTCCGGTGAACTCCTTACCAAAACTATCGAAGTGGGTAAAGGTGCCGTACTCGATTATGAAGACCTCCAAATTATCCTCGAGTCTGAATGTCAACCTTCCGACGATACCGACCTATTCGAAGATATCGCCGATACCCTCATTCTGCAAGTTCACTTTATCAAGTCTTGCTCTGATGTCGCTATTATTCAACCTTATGATAATTGGGTGTATAATACCAAACTCGATACTATATCGGTAGATGGCATTAACCAACACTATATGAATGTCCAACTCGGTAACTTCGATGTAAACTATACTGATTTCGACCATATAGAATTACAATACAAAGCCGCTTCCGAAAGCGATAATCAATACAAAACTTTGATGTCTTTCTATAACGACTCAAGTTTGTATAGACAAGCTCTTGCCAATGGTCTTTCCGCACAGATGATTAACTCTCTGGATGGCGGTAAGATTAACTATAAATTATTCATGGATAACCTTGCCGATCAACGCTATAACTTACGCGCTGTAACTATCTGTAATATTGGCGGAGATTTGGTATACAACTATTCTGAAGTTGCTTCCGGTATAAAAGATATGTATAACCCTCGCCTCTTCGGTTCCGCTCAACCTGCCGATGGTATTCTCTCTGTAGAGGATGAAATCCGATTGAATTTCAACGAACCTATCGCCGATGGTTATCTTACTAAGAGGAACTTCCAAATTACCGGTGTGAGAAACGGCTCTACTACCGACCATAACGTATCTCTCGTTTTCGATGGTAGCAGCGATTACCTCTACACCGATGCAGTACGCAACTTAACAGATAAATCATTTACCGTTGAGATGTGGATTAATGCCGACCTTCAAGATGCGGTTCTCTTCTCTCATGGTAATGTAAATCAAAATATTGCTCTTAAAATTACTGCCGACAAGCACCTCGTTGCCGTTGTTAATGGCACAGAATACATTTCTTCCGCTACATTCAATTACGATAGAGGCTCATGGGCTCACGTAGCTATGGTATTCAAGAAAGAGGGTAAAGTGGCATTGTATTACAACTACACCGAAATACTCTCCGATGCAGTATGTGGAGCTTATTCAGGTATCGGTAACTTTATCATCGGTGCTTCTTTGAATAACGACCAATATTTCAGTGGTAAACTCCATAATATCCGCATTTGGGATGAGGTACGCTCAATGGCAGATTTACAACTCTATAGCCTCTCAAAACTCACCGGTAATGAAATAGGACTTATGCTCTATGCTCCTGTTAATGAGGGTAAAGGCTCCGTAGCTCAAGATTTGGCACGCGGTTCTAACTTCGCTATCAATGGTTGTGAATGGTCAATGCCTGACGGCTATGCAACTATGTTTGACGGTAGCACCGGTTACTTGAAATTAAATACTGAAGCAGCTTCTATCCCTGAGGATGTAGACTTCACTATCGAATTCTGGTTCAAAGCCGACGCTTCTAATGCCAACGCCGTAATGCTCGCCAATGGCGACGCCTTCGGTAATAACTTCGGTGGTAGCCAAGATAAATTCGAAATCGGCTTCGATGCAAACTCTATCCTTTATTTCGCTTGCAACAACCATAAAGTTGCTGTCGATGGCGTTTATAATGATAACAACTGGCACCATATCGCAGTAACAGGCGGTAGAACTCAAGGTCGCTTGCAATTATATGTCGATGGAAACCTTAAATCTTACTCTTCTATCAGCAACTTTACATCTATTGGCGCCGCTTATGCATTCGTAGGTGCCCGCGGTTGGAATGAAATAAATGCTAGTATCTACACTATGGATAAATACTTCCGTGGTAATATCGATGAGGTACGTATATGGAATCTTTACAAAACCGCTTCTGTGGTTAAAGAGTATATGAATAAACGCCTTAAAGGTGATGAGATAGGTCTTATCGCTTACTATCCATTCGAATATTACGATGAATGGCAAGGTAATATGGATTTGAACTATACTCTCGTAGACCAACATGTACTCTCCGACCCTACTTATGTTCCTGCAGTAGCCGAAGCTAACGGACAAGCCGTAGAATCTATGCTTGCCGCTCCTATCCTCGATAGAGGCCCTGCCGAAAATCTTAGCTTCAATTATGTGGTTAATAACGACGCTCTTATCATAACTCTTGACGAGCCTGCCGACCTTATCGAAAAAACTATCGTTACTCTCGTGGCTGATGGTATCCTCGACCAAAATGGAAACGAAATATTATCTCCTATCATGTGGAGTGCTTATATCAATCGTAACCAACTCAAGTGGAGCCAAAACGAGTGGACCGATACCAAGAAACTATATGATGAATACGAATTCACTATCGATGTAATTAATAATGGTGGTTCTATTATCAACTACGAAATCACTAACCTCCCTTCTTGGTTGACGGTTTCTACTCAACAAAACAGTATCAACCCTCTATCTGTAAATCATATTACTTTCACTGTAAGTAAAGACCTTAACGTAGGTACTTATTCCGAAGTGGTATATCTTACAAATGAGAATAACGTTAGCGAACCTCTCTATATCAACCTTACCGTTGTTGGTGAAGTACCTGATTGGAGCGTAAATCCTGCCGACTTTAAATACAACATGTCGATATTCGGTAAATTACGCTTCAACAACATCTTCTCCGACGATAAGTACGATGTTATCGCCGCCTTTAACGGATCGGAATGTGTAGGAGTAGCAAACTGCTCTTATAATTCAGATGTAGATATGTGGTTTGCAATGCTCACCGTTTACAGCAATGTATCACAAGACAAAGCACTTACATTCCGCATGTACGATGCCTCTACCGGAATTGTTTACCAAGCTATTCCATCAGAGGAGATTACCTTCCGCAACAATGCTATTTACGGCACACCGATGAACCCAGTAATCTTCGACGGAATGGAGATTGTCTACCGCGACATCAACGTCAACAGCGGATGGAACTGGATAAGCTTCAATATCGAAACTGCAGCATTAGACGATATCAACACAGCCCTTGCCTCTGCAAACTGGCAATCAGGCGATATCATCAAGAATCTTGAGACATTCTCCGACTACTCAGAGAAGAAAGGCGCATGGCAAAATGCAGGTTGGAAACTCACCAACACAAGCATGTACATGGTATATTCTAAAGAGCCACAAGTAATAAGCCTCAGCGGTATAGTTTGCAACCCTGTAAACTACCCTATTACTATCAAGCCTCTGCACTGGAACTATATCTCTTACTTGCCAAATAAGATGCTCCCTGTTAAAACAGCCCTCAGCGGTTACGAAGCAAAAGAAGGTGATGTAGTTAAGTCTATCAACAAGTTTGCAATGTACAGTGGCAACAACTGGATAGGATCTCTCGAATACATGGAGCCTACAATGGGTTATATGCTATATAGCGGAGCCAACACAGAGAAGAAACTCATCTATCCATCCACCTCTACTACCTCAAGTTATGCCCCTGCAAACAATGTATCGGCATACTCATCTAACATGAGTGTAATAGCTATCAGTAACCAAATAGATAACGGAGACGTACTCGAAGCATATGTAGGCGATGCACTTCGCGGCACAGCAATAGCTGTAGAATACAATCGCGGTAAGGCATTGCAATTCATCTCCGTAGCAGGAGAAACTGCTAAAGAGCAAATCATCTTCAAGCTCCACAAAGCAGACGGCACTACCCTTACATCAACAACATCCGTAATCTATGAGCCGAATGCCGTTAACGGTACTATCGAAGCTCCGATAGTTCTCGAATTCGAAGAGGTAAATATCAACGTTGGCGAGCCGGAATTGAGCTTATATCCTAACCCTGCAAAAGCATTTGTAGAGGTAACTGTAACAGGCTTGAATGCCGATGAAGCCGATGTAATAATAACCAATGCTGCAGGAGCCGCAGTATTCGAAAATGGCAATGCCATGGTAATCGACGGCACCCTCAAGCTAAACATCACTCTCGACGGATTGGCAACAGGCAATTATATGGTAACAGTATCTGTCAATGGTGTTCAATACACTGCTAAATTCATTAAATTATAAAAATAAAATACGCTTTTGGGAGAACCCTCTCCCAAAGCGTATTATTTAAATTGTTGAAACATAAAATTATTACAATATGAGAACCAAATTATCATTGTTTGCCATTATCGCTTCTTTGCTTTTTTTAGTGTCTTGTGAAGATAAACCGGTATATAACACCTATGAAAATCCACATTGGGCAGTAGAGTCATATGAAGGATTGTCAGAATCTTGTACCATAGTAATGCAATTGCCGGATAATCTACTTCCTTATCAATCGGAAGAAGATGTAGTCGGAGCCTTTATTGACGGAGAATGCCGTGGAGTATCAATCCAACAAAACGGCTTATTCTACATCATCGTGTCCGGCGCAGCAGACGAAGTAGCAAATATCTCTCTTCAATACTATAATGTACCATTGAAATATTTATATCAAGTAAATGAGGAGATACCATTTGAAGTAAACGGACGCATCGGAACAACTGACGAGCCTTTTGTACCTACATTTACTAATATCTAATTTTATACCGATATAATTATGAAAAAAATATATTCGCTTTTATTGCTTATAGTAATAGGGGTATCGGCAATTAACGCTGAGACGCAAGACACTACGCGACATAATAATTTCGGAGCGTGCCGCGACAACTGGTATATCGAAGTGGCAGGTGGAGCCAACATCCTATTCTCAAAAGATGCACGCCTTAATTACAACGAGAAGAACCTTACGCCATACGTCTCTTTAGCAGCCGGTAAATGGTTTACACCATATATCGGAGGTCGCCTTCAAATCGAGGGCTATAAAGCAAATTCGGGTAGCGACGGCACAGGTAATTTCTTGTCAGATAAAATAGCATCAGGCTTTGGCAATACCGACCCTGTACGCGACAACGTCTCTATTCGCCCTGACGGTAGCTATGTATATCCGGTTTACTTTATCAATGCACACGTAGATATGACGATGAGCATCTTAAGCCTTGCAAAACACGGCTTTTCCAATAAAGACCATTGGGATGTGATACCATCTGTCGGTGTAGGTTACAGCCACGTTTTCAACGTAAACGGAGTGCCGGCAACAAACTCATTTACAGCACACTTCGGCATTATGTGTAAATACCGCATTATACCGGAGCTCGATGTCAACATTTTTGCCAATACCACCCTCTTCCCTGACATGTATGAAGGACGCCTTACCGGTAGCGTAGTAGACCCACTGTTCGCTTTCGGAGGTAGCCTTACTTACAACATCAACGGGCATAACTTTACCGGCAAACGCGTAGCACCAAAAGCCTTAAAGAAGAAAAAGGAAAGTAAACAAGTATTCGTTGACAACAGTGCCCTTGAGCAAAAAATCGACGAGCTCTCAAAACAAGTGGCAGAAGCAAAAGCCAACGAGGGAGAAGAGCAAAAGAACTATTTCAACTACAACATCATAACCGGCTCGGAAGAGAGCGCACAACAGTTGAACAACAAAGTAGTTGGCTCTATCCTATTCCAATTAGGAACCGCAACACCGATATCGGAAGTCAACAATCAACTTGTAAACGCAAGCGAATTGCTTAAAGCATTCCCTAACGCAAAAATACAAGTAGAAGGTTATGCCGACAAAGCAACAGGAAGTGCTGAGCTCAACCAAAAATTATCGGAAGATAGAGCAAATTATGTAGCCGACATGCTGAAGAAGAACTACAACATCCCGGAAGAAAAGATGATAATCAAAGCATTCGGTGGCACACAAAAAGCTTACGACAGCACCGACTCCGAGCAACGTGCCGTACTCTTACGCATCATATTCTAACAAAAAAATGACTTTTTCATAGCAGTACTATTTAAAGTACACACGTGTCACCCCGCAAGTATCACATATTGCGGGGTGACTTTTTTTTACACTATTACTTGGCAGTATTAAAATAAATGTTTAACTTTGCAATGCTAAAAGTTAAATAAAATATCGGCATGGCAGATTTGAGTATAATAAAAAACACACTTAAGGAGAAAAGAATAAAGATTAAAGATTTTTGTAAAGAGCTGAATATCACAGAGCAAGGCTTTGCCAAGATAATGCGCACCAATTCTACAAAAATAGACACCTTAGAGCTTATCGCCTCCAAGTTAGGAATACCCGTATCTGCATTTTTCTCCGATGCTACCAAGGCAGAGGTGAGCAACTATATGGACGTACCTATTGTGCCGGCATGCGCTTATGCAGGCTACCTACGCGGCTATGGCGACCCGGAATTTATGGATACACTACCCACTATGCCCGTGCTCATCGACAAGAACTACAAAGGGCATTACATGATTTTCGAAGTCAAAGGCGACAGCATGTTCAACGACTCATCGAACTCACTCATGTCGGGCGATATGATTATGGCACGAGAAGTAAGGCAAGAGTATTGGCAATCGAAGCTGCACTATAAAAACTGGTATTTTGTAATAGTGCACCGCACCGACGGCATTCTCGTCAAGCAGATAACAGACCATAACGTAGAAACGGGAGAGATTACTTGCCACTCCCTCAACCCGTTATACGAAGATTTCACCCTCAACCTCTCGGACGTTACCGCGCTATACAACGTAGTATCGTTAGTAAGCCGAGAGATGCGATTATAGAATTTTAGTGGTAATAAAATATATACAATGAAAACAAATCTTAGTTCGCAAATCGTATTGCGACAAATTCCAAAGAAGTATTATCAACCGGACTCAGCATTAGAGGCATCCGGCATCTCACGTTACGAAAAAATCAACACCTTTATAGGTCAAACCGCCCTCGAAGGGGCAAAGAGAGCAGCGGCGGAAGTGGCAGAGCTAATCAGAGCAAAGGCGGCAGAGGGCAAGAAATGCGTACTCGGCCTCAACAGCGGACGCTCCCCTATCGAATTCTACGAAGAGCTGGTACGCCTGCACCGCGAGGAGGGTTTGAGCTTTGCCAATGTAGTAGTTTTCAACCTTTTTGAATACTACCCATTGGATGTCAACTATCCTCAAAGCTGCTTGAATCAAATAAAGACAATGCTCTTCGACCATATCGACATTGCACCGGAACATATATTCTCTCCAGACCCATCGGTGCCACAATCACAAATCTTCGCTTATTGTGCTGACTACGAGCGCAAGATAGAGGAATTCGGAGGCATAGATTATCAGATATTAGGCATCGGAGGCGTAGGAAATATCGGATTTAACGAGCCGGGCTCACAGCCTAATTCCCACACTCGACTGATACTCCTCGACCCAACATCACGCAAAGAGGCTATCCGACTTTTCGGCACTATCGACAAAGTACCCGCCGGAGCAATAACCCTCGGAGTAGGCACAATACTAAAAGCCCGCAAAATAGCACTATTTGCATGGGGAGAAGGAAAAGCCGACATCGTAAAAACCGTTATCGAAGGTAAGATGAGCGAGCAATACCCGGCATCATACCTGCAAATGCACGACAATACCACCGTATACCTCGACATCCATTCCGCATCATTCCTCACCCGCATCTCACACCCATGGCTTGTAACCTCTTGCGAGTGGAACGACAAACTGGTGCGCCGCGCTATAGTATGGCTCTGCCTTAAATTGAACAAGCCGATACTTAAGCTCACCAATAAAGATTATAACGAGAACGGACTGAGCGAACTCCTTGCCAATTTTGGCTCAGCATACAACGTAAACATAAAGATTTTCAATGATTTACAACATACGATAACCGGATGGCCGGGAGGCAAACCAAATGCCGACGACTCCTTCCGCCCGGAGCGTTCAAAACCATATCCGAAGCGCGTAATAGTATTCTCACCGCACCCCGACGACGACGTAATCTCTATGGGAGGCACTATGAAGCGACTGGTAGACCAAAACCATGAAGTGCACGTATGCTACGAGACATCCGGAAATATCGCTGTTGGCGACGATGAAATCATCCGTTTTATAGCCTTCGTAAAAGGATTCGTAGATATGTTCGACCCTAAAAACGAGGCAATTATAAACAAATACAACGAGATAAAGAAATTCCTTTTAGAAGAGAAAGGAGATAACGATATCGACACTTACGACGTTCGAATGCTGAAAGGACTGCTCCGACGCGGAGAGGCAAAAGCGGCATGCCGATTTATGGGCTTGCGGTCGAAAAACGTACACTTCCTCAACTTGCCATTCTACGAGACGGGAACGATAAAGAAAGGCGATTTAACGGAAAAAGATATCAACATAGTAAAAGAGGCGATACTCGCAATCAAGCCACATCAGATATACGTAGCGGGCGACCTTGCAGACCCACACGGCACGCACAAAGTATGCCTTGACGCGGTATTGGCAGCCATCGACGAAATAAAAGACGAATATTGGATGAAAGAGTGCCGCATATGGATGTATCGCGGAGCATGGATGGAGTGGGAAATCGACCATATAGAGATGGCAGTACCAATCTCACCGGAGGAGCTTCGCTCAAAACGCAATGCCATCCTCAAGCATCAATCGCAGATGGAAGGCGCACCATTCCTTGGCAACGACGAGCGCCTCTTCTGGCAACGCAGTGAAGAGCGCAACAAAGCCACTGCCGACCTCTACAACCGCCTCGGCCTCGCCGCCTACGAAGCCATCGAAGCCTTCGTACAATACAAACCGCTGTAAAGAATGCCTAAATAAGCTATTGATAAGGGCTTTAGCTGAATAAATCAAAAGGCACTAAAAAAATGAATATGACAACTACTGATATCAAAGACTTAATGCTCTATGGCGAACGCATCAACATAGAATATAAAGAAGCCGGCAGCGATTTGCCCAAATCACTGTGGGAGACCTATTCTGCTTTCGCAAATACCATTGGTGGAGTTATAATCTTAGGTATCAAAGAAAACCACAACAGATATGATGAAAATAGGTTTGAGATAAAAGGCGTGGCTAATGCCGACAAAATACTTAAAGCGTTTTGGGACACCATCAACAGCGACAAGGTGAACCGTAACATTCTGTTCGACGATGATGTGGAATGTATCGAGTATGAAGGAAAGACGCTCATCGCCATACATGTGCCAATGGCGAATTACACAATGCGCCCTATCTATATCAACAAGAATCTATTGAGTGGAAGCTTCAAACGCAACTATGAGGGCGACTATCATTGTACCGACGAAGAAGTAAAATCAATGTTGCGCGATTCCAATGAAAACGGGAACGATGGTCTAATGTTAGAGAATTACAATATGAATGACATTGACCTCCCCACCCTTCATGCCTATCGCAATCATTTTAAGGTGAGCAATGTAGACCATGTCTTCAATCAGCTTGACGACAAAGATTTCCTCCGCAACATGGGAGGAATAACCACCGACCGAAGCACACGAAAAGAAGGACTCACAATGGCAGGTCTAATGATGTTTGGCAAGGGCCTTCCTATACGCGACCGCTTCGACAACATACGCATGGACTATATTGACAAGACCAACTTAATAGGTGACAGCCGATGGAGCGACCGCCTTACCTACGACGGCACATGGGAGAATAACCTCTTCAATTTCTTCACTCGCGTCATGCCAAAACTAACTACAGACCTGAAACGTCCCTTCAAACTCGAAGGGATAGAACGCATAGATGAAACTTCTATCCATAAAGCCGTCAGAGAAGCCATGACGAACATGATAATCCATGCCGACCTATTTATCACCGGTGTGCTAAAAGTAGAAAAACACGACAAAGAATTTATCTTCTCAAACCCCGGTTCTTTGAAACTCCCTATCGAAGACATCATGAATGGAGGAAATTCCAAAGCCCGCAATCCTCGCATCCAAAACATGTTACGCATGATAGGCTATGGCGACAACATAGGTAGTGGCTATCCTACTATTCTAAAAGCATGGAAAGATGAACATTGGCGAAAACCCACCTTGCTCGACCGCACTGAATTAAGACAAGTAGATCTAACAATGCCCATGATAAGCCTATTGCCTGGAAGTGTATTGAGCGAGATGAAGTCTTACTATGGCGAGGAAGCATACTATACTATGACCTCAGAAGAGCAAATGATACTAGCATACGTGTGGAATGGCGACAGCATCAATAACACAGAGTTACAACAACTATTAGGTCTAAACTCCATCGAAGTCGGCAAAATACTTCATCAAATGGTAGATAAGCAACTGCTGAATAAGGAGAACAAAAATCGTTGGACTACCTATACATTACTTAAAGATGGCAATACTGATTCTATAGGTGAGGAAATAAGCAAAGAAAAAAATAATGTCACCGATAATGTCACCGATAATGTCACCGATAATGTCACCGACAATTTGTTTTCTCAATTAACAGTAAGGCAACAAAAGATTTGCAAATTGCTTGAAAAAGATTCTTTCTTATCTACCAATACTATGTCTAAAGTATTATCCGTTACTACAAGGACAATAAAACGAGACCTTGCAACATTACAAGAAAAAGGAGTACTTATTCGTGAAGGAAACTCCAAATCTGGACATTGGATAATTAGACTCATCAATGATAATTAAGAGATACTTTTTAATAAAACAATGAAAAACAAACATGTGATAAAAAGACGGATGTCACCTATAATATAGAAGCTGTTCAAAAAATCAATAATTTGAGAAACTCGACGAATAATCACTAAAAATCTTTGGAGTTTGTCAAAAACAATTCTCAAATAACAGCACATAATATTACTACTAAACATGGCATTTCAACCCATGGAATATAAAAAGTCTCCGTCAATTAAGAGATTCTAATATTATAAAAGAAATATTGTTGTCTAGTAAAAATATATTTAGCAAAAAAATCCGGGCTGTCACCTTTTCTTATTAGGTATCAGCCCGGATTGGTTATTTAAGATTATTGCTATAACATTCCACAAGCTTCTTTCAACAAATTAAGCATTTCATCTTCATGTTCTGAGCAAGTCTTTTCTCGCCATAATTGGCAATTATCAGTAGTAACTTCACTCATTCTGCGAAGTTTCAGACTTCCCTTACCTATCATTCCTTTAAATGTAGATTTTTTAGCATTTGGAGCTAGATTTGAAAATCTTGAATTTTCGCTTCGCTGAATCAAGCATAAATTTCCAAATCTATTTAATCCTTCAGGACCAGCGTCCTCCCAACGAGAAAAAGTTCCATTCGATGGATTTTGAGGGTACCAATGTTCTACAGAATTTCTGAATTCAAAATCAAAATCTATTTTAGTATCTTGCTTCCAAAGCAAATAATCGAGATAATTGAGAACAATGTGAGGTGTTGCAACACCTAAATAAAAATTGTCTTCATTATTTAGGAATTCTATAATAGGTTCCTTTGCTATTTCATTTACTTTATCCTCATATATCCATCCTTCGGGAGAGCGGTCTAAGTAAACATCAGTCAACCATATCAGTAATTTTGTAATCCAATGCATTACTTTTGGTGAAGTATAAGATACACGCATAGCGGCTTGAAGCATTAAGATATCCTTGTTGTGTTGCTCATTATACCAAAAACCATCGGGCACTACCTTCGTAAGTCTATAAAATGCTATCTTTTTTCCTCCTTGACCAGACGAACATATATCTTTTAAACTCCATTCCCCATCTTGAGAGGCATCACCTACAAACTCACGTTTAATAATAAATTTATCAAACAAATAACGAGTTCTAAGCAAACAGACGATAAAGCTTTTAACAAAATATTTTGGGTCAACAGGTTTATTGTTGATTTCACCTTGGCGAAGCACACATTCAAAATCTTTGACCAATTTTTTATCATCCAACAATTTGTCAAGCAAGTCTGTATTTGATGTGATATTTTCTTGATGTACAAAGACACGAAGAGTATGAAGAAGGAAATATGAAAAACCGATAATACTTTCAAATCGAGTTTTCTTATCCTCTTCATTATATTCATCTTCTGTATTTATCATGAAGTCCGTTCGAATAGCTTTTTTAATTTCATAACTATTTGTTTGTTCCTTCGAAATAGACAAATTAAGAAAACCATTAATATCTGGAATATCATTCCAATATGGTCCAAAAATTTCCTCTCTTAACTTTTTAGGGAAATGCATTTGAACATAACCATCCATATTTCTGCAAGCATCCCATATTGTAGCAAATACCTCTTGCCACTTTCTGTCACCTTGCAAATAAGCCATTAACTTGGCTTTAAGTACATCGCTCAACTCCAGTTGCTCACCACGTGTATTCATTATCTCAAAATAATGATTGAGATCTGTATGCTCAGGTACTTCTATGCGATATAAAAGAGTTTTGTGAAGATTATCTTTTAATAAAGTAATATTGTTGTTTCTAAGTTTATCGCGAATGATTTTATATCCACCTAAAAGTTCTTTTTGAATATTACTATCATCATTTTGATCGGAAGAAATTCCGGAAGCGATTTTATCTATATTTTCCAAAGTGTGATTACTTTTATCTCTACATTCAAATCGCAGTGCTACATGCTCTTTGTCTTGAATTATATCAAGATACTTTAATAACAAAAAGAGGGTTGTTAAACGTTGTTGCCCATCAATGACTTCAAAGGCATCTTTTCTACGATGTACAATTAATGAACCAATATAATATTGTCCATCCATCGGCACGTCCATTATATCATCAATTAATTGAACAATATGCTCTTCTTCCCATGCATATCCACGTTGATACAGTGGTACTATATAGTGTTCATCTGTAAAAATGTTCTTTTCGTTATTAATAATACGAAATTCTGTTACCATGTTTTAAAAGCCTTTAAGTTTCATATTTTTTATAAATTTTAGTAGCTCGTTACGTTCTTCAAGGCAATGCCTACCTGGCACCGATTCCGGGATTTTTATTATTATATTACCTATTTCTGTATGTTTACGAGCTTGAGTAATCATAGCAAAAATAGGCATACTATTGTGTATTCTATCTTCAACAGCATATTTGTTTACGGAATCTAACGATATATTTTCCAATTCAACACGCAGAATGAAAGCCCACATAAAAAATTTTTTTAATGCTAAAGGGTCAAGAATGTGAAAACGGTCGTAATATAGTAAAATAGCCGCTTTGTAAAGTCCTCTAACATGTTTCATTCCTACACTACAATGCTTATCCTCTAAGAATTGACGCATTTCAGAAAAATCCTCCTTCTTTCTCAACTCAGATTCAATGTTTTTCAATAATTGTAGATAATGATCCACCATTTCGAAAAAATCGCTACCGGCAACAAAAGGTTCTGTTATTTGGAAATAAGGCATTGCCTTGTATGTGCGACGTGCAAAGGTATATGTACTATCTATAGACACACCTTTATACGTATCTATATCTTTATCTGTAAATTCCCATGTTTTACGACCTCTTGACCAATTCCAAATAGGAAATAGATAATCACGAAAAAGTTCTCGAATTTTTGATACATCTTTCTCTTCCCATTTGTTCACAGCACATTCCATATCATAAGTATTTCCATACATTTCTCTGAGATGATATGCTTTGAGTAAATCGTGAGGATCAAGAGCTCGTCCTCGTGTATTTTGTGAATCAAAAAGTTGAAAGGCTTCAGCCTCTTTATCAACATAAATAACAACTACCTCAAGTATATTCTTCATGGCTTTAATAAAAGCCCCTTTTTCATCAATTGTTCTAAGAGAAAACCACTCCTTGATACATTGATAATTCTCATTAATGTGTCGAAGTGTAATGTTGTCTGTGAATTTGTTATTAAGAATACTGTTATCAAATGTTGGATCTAGATAGTAATTCAATAATGTAAGTGAAATCATGCGTTGCTGACCATCTACTACATTTAGAGCATTACCATCTTTATGTAAAATAACCGTACCGACCCTATATTTGAAATTGGTGTATAATCTACTTTCGTTAATTGCATGCTCAATATCAAGAAGTAAATCCGTAATGTTATGGACACTCCATTTATATGGACGTTGATATTCAGGTATATTTAAATTGTATCTTAAGCAATCGTTTACCGATTTAATTTCGATTTTATTTTGTTTAATCATTGGTTAAATATTTCAAGTTTAATGATCTATCCCTCTTCTAAACAAAGAGTGCGTAAGCTTACGCAATCCTTACAAGAAAAAAATAAAAAGAATTGAAAGATGAATATCTCTTCAGCCCAAAAAACAATCATTTTAATTTAGATATACCAATATGTTTTACGCTTTTCATAAAAACATATTTTCTTATTAAAAGGCCTTTTGGTAGTTCTTAAATAAGTTTTATTTAATAATTTAATAGGTTGAAGACACATCATTTACATTATGATTATTTATCTTTTAAACTTTGTATTATTAATATAATTAAATATATAACTCCTAATACTGCGCATAATAAAAATATGACTAATATTGCAACTGAAAATATATCTATAAATTTATCTACTAACATAATTTTTATTTATTTACTATTTTTACTTATATAAATTAATATTTTACTAGTATCGCTATTATTAGTATTGCTATCAAAAATACTATTCCTAGTATACTTAACCCCATTATTTAAGTAAGTTTGTAAATCATATTCTAATTCTTTTTAACCTTTATATCTTTTCCAATTTTACTACTTAGTTTACTTACAAATCCACCTAATACTCCGCCTAATCCTCCACTTAGTATTCCTCCTATTGCACCTATACCGGCTGTCCATAAGGCTTTTTATATCGGTTAATCCCGCTGTAAAAAATTTATACTTTCTTCTTCCACGAATTTCATGAATCAATAAAAGCAATGCAATATTACAAATCTGATTATAGAATATATATTTTAAATATACATTCTACTATTATGCTACAAAGGTACATATTTATTTTGAATAAAATACATTACATTAAAAAAAATATTGCCGTTACTCTCAAGGGGGCAACGGCAATATTTGTAATAGAATTTGAGGAAGTCTTCAATGAAATCCACACATCCATTTATAAATAGGATTTTGAACGCAGAAGCGTGATTAAAAAAACAATATAAATTCAGTTCAACTTATACTGTGTTCCGGCATCAACATGCTGAATAGTGATTTAAAAAACACTATAAATTCAGCCGAGTTCGAGGACCGACTTGTATTGACTTAGCTAAATCGCGAACAAAAAAGCACTATATATTCAGCTGGACCTTAACGAATTAAATTATGATGCTATCTGAATCGTGAATAACAAAAGCACCAAAGATTCTGTATATAGCAGTTGCTTCTTGCAAATATTTGTTTACAGCAAAACTACTTCCGACGCGATAATATTAAGATACGGAGTTCAATAAAATAAAGCAATGGATTTCAGTACTTTATCTTGAAATAGTTCAAAAGTTGTTTGTAACTATCTTGTGCAGTATAACAAGTGTCTATCAGATAACCATTTACTGACCCCCAATTTTGAATGCCACGATAATAGAACATTCGAAGCTCATCTGTAATAATAAATGGCACATGACCACTTTGCAGGCATTGCCAGAATAACAACAAGCGACCTACTCTGCCGTTTCCGTCTTGGAAAGGATGGATACGTTCGAAGAAAACATGGAAATTAAGAATATCATCAAATTCCACCTTCTTGATGGCATTGAATTCGGCAACCAAAGCTTTCATACGTTTATGAACATCTTCGGGCAAGGCAGTCTCATTACCACCTACTTCGTTAGGTAACTTTTTATAATCGCCAACTGCAAACCATGATTTTCGACTATCGGAAGTATTCGTTTTGAGTATTGCGTGCAATTGCTTTATATGAACTTCCGTTATTTTGTCCATTGCGTGGTCAATGACATAGTCGATACATCGAAAATGATTGACGGTCTCAATGATATCATCCACAGAAGTGCTTTCAGTAGTAATACCAAGCGTGTTAGTCTCGAAGATAAAGCGAGTCTGCTCCTTAGTTAGACGGCTCCCCTCAATGTGGTTAGAATTATATGTTAAGTCGATTTGAGTACGGTGATAAATACCACCCTTTAACCCGGAACTCTTTTCTTCACGCAAACGGCTCAGCAGGGGAGTAATCTTTTTGCCGCCTTTCTTTGGTAGTACAGCATCGGCGGGTATATTCCATGTCTTACCCGTCAGAAAGGCACCGTCAATTTTCCCTTCTGCACAATAGTTACGAGCGGTACGCTCACTTATGTCGTATTTCTTTGCAAACTGAACAACAGATATATATTCCATAATTCAAACGAATAGTCTTTATCGGCAAATAACAATTCAAAATAACTTACAAATATACGATTTTTTGCCGTTATCGGCAAGAATATCGACTAAAAATCTCTGATTACTTCCTAAAAAAATTGCAGCAACATAGATTTGGGCATTCATTTCACTCTAAAATACTGCTGTCCGTTAAATATAATTTTAGCGAAAAAACAATCAGTATTAAACTGAGGAAAACCAAAACTTAGCTGTACGGGAGAAACTTCTTTAGCGAAAGAATAGAGTTTACATTTCTCCGGTATGAACTCCAAAAGTATTTTATCCGACTCAGCGGGGCATTTCATATTAAGTGGCTTTGAACTGTTTTTTATATCTTCACGAGTTTTACAAGATGGGAATATAATCTTGTATAACTATCTTGTAAATTTTCGTCTATTTATAAAAGAGTCTGCAATTATTTTTATACCTTTGTAGCCAAATAATGACAATTATATCCTAGTAAAGTCTATTTTAATAGTAGTAATCATAGATGATAGCAGTGGGAAAAAATATTTTAAGTCTAATCAAACTCACACTTCATTGTATAATAGTCAATAGGCTACAAACCGAGTGAAAATACCAAGTTCACTTGGATTATGCCAAGATGCGAAGAAGAACGAAAACAATGCTTCTATCTTAAACTTGGCAATCGCTATATAACATAAATTCAATTGAAAATGAAAAAAAAAGACATAATACAACAAGAAAATAGTCACTTACATGTAGTAGATCCTGAATATGTGAAACTTGTCTCACAAATTTCAGACCTTTGGGAGGTCGCAAAAACGAAGGCTGCTACAGCTATCAACACAGAACTACTTGATGCAAACTGGAAAACAGGACAATATATTGTAGAGTTCGAGCAAGGAGGTAACACAAAAGCCAAGTATGGTGACAAACTATTAGTTAATTTATCCAAAGATTTAATAAGAATTAAAGGACGAGGTTTTAGCCGTTCTGTACTGAATTATATGCGCAAGTTTTATCTTGCTTTCCCAAAATGTGCGACAGTGTCACACAAATTGACATGGAGTCATTACATTGAACTACTCAAATGTGACGACCCTATGGAAATGCAATTTTATATGCAGGAATGTATTAAAGAAAGATGGAAAGTTAGGGAACTTAGACGACAAATCAACTCGTCATTATTTCAAAGGCTGGCTCTCAGTACAGACAAAGAGGGGGTTCTTGCACTTGCTAATCAGGGACATCAAGTACTAACACCAGAAGACATAATTCATGATCCTTATGTACTTGAATTTACAGGCATGCCTCGGCATAAACAATATAAAGAGTCTGAACTTGAAAAAGCTTTGAAAGCAAACATGGAGCATTTTTTATTGGAGTTAGGAAGAGGCTTTGCCTTTATAGGTCGGCAATATATCATACCTATTGGCACAAGACGATTCAAGGTTGATTTGGTCTTCTATCATGCAATCCTAAAATGCTATGTTCTCATTGACTTAAAGCGTGCAGAAATAAAGCATAGTGACATTGGGCAAATGAATCTATACCTAAATTATTTCAAAAATGAAATTTGTCAGCCCGATGACAATCCTCCGATTGGCATCGTTTTGGGAGCTAAAAAAGATGAACTACTGATGGAGTATGCCCTGCAAGGTATAGACAACCAACTTTTTACAGCACGTTACCAACTATATCTACCTAATCGAGAAGAACTTCAAGCACAATTAAACTTATTGCTTAATAATACAGATAGTAAATAGCATATCCCTTATAACACAGAAACATTAAAAAAAGAACTTAAGAAAGGTATTTGATCCAAATACATCTCCTCACTATATAAAATAAATAGCTATCTAACGTTAATTTAATTTTATTGCTGTCCGGTAAAAAATTGTTTTAGCGAAATGCTATAAAAGCAGTCCAAAATAACTATTTTCACTTACCACCGGAGGTTTCAAGAAATTAGTTCACACAAACATTTTATCTATTGACAAAAAAAGCACACTATTGCCGAGTAAAAAGGCGACATTTACTCAAAAAATTACTCTCCCCAAAAGTGGGGATATAACATAAAAAAGCAGCTCAACGACACACGTCGCCGAGCTGCTTCCTTTAAATATTTACACTCATGAAACTCCTTTGCAGATGATGATCATCACCTACAAAAGTATTATTTTACAATCAATTTTCCTATATATACATCCCCTGTGCCGGAAATTACACGAATATGGTAAACTCCTGCGGTAGATATTCCTTCGATAGTGATAGGATAAATTGTTGGTTTGAAAATCACAAGTTGTTGACCCACCGTAGTGAGCACCTCTACCGTCATACCGGCTTTTTCGTCCTCTGTCCACTCTTTGAGCAGATAAGTAACTTCGTCGCCACGAATAGGGTTTGGAGCCACTACTATCGGGATGAGGTAAGAATTTTCGATGCCGGTAACTACTTCAAGATTGAGTATTGTTACTGAGTCACAACCCATAGACGACATCGTTCTATAAGAATACTCACCGGCTTGAGAATAGGTATTTCCGCCGAACTCGTAAACCTCGCCTTGATTAATAGTTTCAGAAATATGAACGGTATCAGTAGGAATGAACGTGAGTTGTACTTCCACGATAGAGTCACATCCGTTAAGATTTGAAACAACGCGCTCTGCTACGGTATCGGCAGTGACAGCAGGTATATTAAATCCGTAACCGTTATATTCATAACCTTCGCAAGCGTAATCTTCGACAACGAAGCGTGGAGCATCGGTCACCACTAAAGTAAGATTTACTATAGAGTCGCAGTTGAGGCTATTTGCAAATGTATTGGTATAACTACCCGGCTCGGTAAGTTCGTTATTGCCGAATTGATATGAAGAGCCTTGGCAAATAGTTATCGTAGTATCTACATTAGCAGGGATAATCGTGAGGTCGAGAACGCGGATAGAATCGCAACCGAGACTGTTAGTAAATTGTTTCGTGTAGCGACCCTGAGTAGTAAGCATCATGTCGTACCAAGGGTAAGGCGTACCCTCGCAAACCACGGCTTTCTCCTCAATATTTGTCGGTATTACGATAAGATTCAGAGTGATATGCGATTCGCAACCTCTTGCATTAGTTACCGTATCTACATATACGCCCGTCTCGGTAAGCTGTTTACCATTGAAATTATAAGAGCTTCCCTCACAGATATATTCGTTGAGAGTGCTACTTGCATCATCCACATACAAGTGGAGAACTACAATACTGTCGCATCCGAATGAAGAGATGAAGTTCTTTGTATATTTACCTGACGTAGAATAATTTTCTCCGGCAAAGAGACCTTTATTATAAACATCTCCCGGGCAGATAGTATCGAAAATCTCTTGAGAATAGACAGGAGCGAGGTATAGGTTGAGCACTTTTATCGTATCAGCCTGACCCTCTTGATTAATCAATTTGGTTATTGAGAATTGATTTTCGCCTTGAGACATCTGCTCGTTAAGGATATTAAATCCGTAAGCGTAATAATTCTCGTTTCCACATATTGTATCGAAATATTCCGGCTGATAGAAGCTACGAGAAACTCGCAAGTCGAAGATACCCATACGGCCCGAAGTAGTAGAACCCATATTATCGCCACGAGCGATACGAGTGGATATACGCACCATCACGTTCTTACCGGCATAGCGATTAATCTTCTTGCTGAACGGCAGTTTAATGGCGTTACTACCATCGGCAGGGGTCTTTCCGGCTATATTGAGTAAAGTATCGCAAACGGTGGCATCATCAGAGATAACAGAGACAATCATACTGCTATTCTCGGAATAATTGTAGTAGGTGAACGAAACGAAAGTATTTGAGTCGAGCACTTCGATAGCAGGAGAAACCGCCATGAAATGTCCGGTCTTAGACAGAGTACTCAGCGTAATACCGTTTTCAGCAGTAGTACCGAAAGACCAAGATCCGCTACCGCTCTTTATCTCATCATAAGTCTCCCAACATTTATGGCTTTCGCCCAAATATCTGTACGGCATAGGGTAGCTACCACAATCCATAAAGAGCATTGCGCTGCCCCAATCGGTAGTATCATTACCCATTTCGCCACGCACATAAATGGTATAAGGGGTGGCGTAATCGAATCCGCAGTAGTTGAGATTATTCTCAGCCATCAATGTATCGAGGAGCATTACCGATTTTTCGTTATTAATAATTCTCAATCGATAAGAGTCGGAATTACCTGCCCAGCTGATATCGGCGCAATGATTATCATTCTGCGATACGAAAACATTCGGTTTCATGACATTCACAGTAGAAATCACCACACTGTCGATAGAGATATAGTTTACAGCAGAATTTAGCATATCTACCATAAATCCGAGTTGATAAACACCGGTCGATGGCGCCATAAAGTCGCAATAATAGATGTCGTACTCCTTATCCACAGCCGCTGAAGCGAGGGTATGGAATCCATCGTTATCGAGGTAACCGAAGTGGAGCACGTCATTGGCATTATAGCCGCGAGCATAGGTTTGAATACGATAGATAGTATCTTTAGTAACGGTAAAATTACGAGTGAGGGCAGAATGGTTGCCATAAGCAATACTCATATATCCGGTACCGGATTTCGGTTCACGGTAAGAATTATTTGCCGCGCACTCCCAGTTTGACTGAGTAGGACGATTAGTAGGTGACAGTGCCGTTTGATACCAGCAGTTAGAAGGACCCATACCGATAAGCACATCTTCGAAGTCATCGACAAATTCATTATTTGCATCAACGATGTCGGCATCACAAAGTGTACTGAATGCAGTAGTGAAATAGGTAGATACATCACCGCCACCGCAGTCGAGATTAACCTTAACGACGTATTCAGAGCCGGCGGATAATCCGGCAACGGAGATAGTGTCGCTATTAGAAGTGCCACTTGCCACCGGAGTGTTGATATCGTTCACACTGTAAACGGCATAATTTATTGCAGCCGAATTATTAGAAGAGGCACAAACAAAAGTAATAGAGCCGGTAGATCTATCTGCCAAAGAAACGGAGCGGATAGTACCGCAGTTCTGCTTTTGAATAAACAAGCGGTCGATAGAGAACGGCGGTTGTACCGGAGTGGTAGAAGCGGAAGCGGTAGCATTATGCCAAGAGATGACGAGCTTATAAGTACCCGGTTTTTCTACATTAAAGGCAACCGTTTCGGTGGTCCACAAGTTCTTTCCGGAGAGATTAGTAGTGCTATATAATTTCACTGCATAATCCGGCAAAGTAGTACCGGAAGCAATGAGTAAATCACCGGCTTCGAAATCTACACTCGTCGGAGCGAGGAAAATACGAGAACAAGCTATTGCACCGCGACCCGTACAGCGCCAATCGTAAGATATTTCGTATACGCCCGGCTCGTCGAAATTCACATTCCTATATACATAGACGTCGGATGCAGCTGCCTCGTTATAATGATATCTGTTTGCAACGCCATCGGTAACGTACAATGCTTTAGTACCGGCTTTAACGGCATCCGGATCGGTACCGATAATAAAGCGGTTCGGCTGCAACTTCCTATCCTCACCATTGATAAAATGCCAACCGGCATTCTCACTTTCCGATTCGAAATAAGTATAGAAAGGCATTGAAACGTAATCGCTACTTATAGTGCTGAAGTAAACGGTATCCCAGGCAGTAGTGCTGTTTTCGCCACCGTTGCTACAATTGGCACGAGCTGTAAAATAATAGGTCGATTCCGAAATTAATCCATTGATAATGATACTATTAGTGTTGGTGGTAGTATTGCCGGAAGTAACCAATGAGTTATCGGCTTTATAAAGGGCGAAATCGAAATTCACGACGTCATGGGCAACCTCCCAAGCGAGGGACACCATTGTATCGGTAACATTGTAGACTTGCAAATTACGCGGAGCAAAGCAGAGGTTATCGCTCCAACGCACTTCGAGGTCATCGATATAAACAGTACTGTTGGCATCGGTGCGTAACACCACTCTGCCCTCCGGCACGTTATAATTGCTAAAGTCTACAATAGCATTGATAATATTATTCTTAGCAGTAAACTCTTTTACTGCAATAAATGATGAAGCATCCGACAAATCGGTTTGCACACCTACAACGAGGTTTCCGTTTCCTTGAATATTGAAATCTACCACGGTAGCGGAGATGCTTAAGTCGAATTCCGGCAGAGCAACGGCATTTTCACGACGCATCAAGAGGGAAGCCGGCGTAGAGCCGAGAGCCTCGTTTACAACGACAGGGTATTGACCTGCATTGTCACTGCTTACCGTCAATCTTTCGAAGCAATTAGGGAACGGGAATGCCATATTGGAATAGGTGTCGAAATCCTCGTTCCAAGAGCTACCGCGTGCTATCGTCTTAATATCACAAGGGGTATTTATAAAGATAGGATCGCTCCATTCCGTTGCAACACCATTACAGAAAGTACGATAATAGATATAATAGGCGGCAGATTTATTCAAACCGTTGATAATTACATCCTTACTTGTTGTATTTACGATTGTGCAACTGTTGACGTCGGTACCTACCGTGCCATAAGCCACTTGAAGGGTATCGGCATTATAATAGAAGCGAGCAGTAACACTATTTTGCGTAACAGCGGTAATTTCTACTTTGTTGACATCGACACACTCAGGCGCATAATCCACCACAATATCGTCGATATAAATGGTACGATTATTAGCGGTGGAAGGACCGTATTTAATAGCGATATAATAATCTTGATAATCATCGCTTAAGACGTTGAATGCCACAGTATTGTAGTTTATCACCGTAGTAGATTTAAATTCTGCAACAGGCACGAACGACTCGGCATCTGCAGAGTTACGCATCAAGCCCACAACGATAGGGGCATCGCCATTATTAAGCATCTGATAGCGATAAGCAAACGACAATTGAAGTTCGGTGACAGGCACGTCGAATTTAGGCAAAATCATAAAGATAGGGTAATCGATGGAAGAACTCATCGACAAGCAGTAGTTGCCTGAAGCGGCATAATATTTAGTGCCGGAAGCAAAAGAAGGATAAGAGCTTGATTCCGGAGCTTGGGTGTAGAATGAGAAGCAACCGTTGCTCTCTATCAAAGCGTCGGAAGTGAGCGTTTCGAAACTTTCGGCATAAGGGATATTGATAATATCGGCACAAGCGGTACGGATAGATGCAGGACCGAGCCATTTACTTACACTACCGGCACCACAAGTAGTACGCACGTACAAATCGTAAGTCTTGCTTGGGAGCAAATTACTTACGGTAAACGGAATATGCTGGGTATAAGTGTAATGTTGAGTAGTGCTGAAAGCCACCGGAGTAGCAGAGTAAGGGTCGGCACCAGGCTCTACAGCCACATATTCCCAATTAAGGTTACTGCTGATACTATCGGTGATATATGCTTTTACATAAGTAGATTTACAGCTATCCACACCGATAGAAATAGGGCGGATACACGGGTCTACGTATTGGAAGTCGAAGGCACGCATACGGGCACGAGCACTATTATTCAACAACGAAGAGAGGTCGGAACGTTGTCCACCCGTAGATGTAGTTTGGAAAATGATACGCACTTTTTCGCCGGCATATTTCTTCAAATCCACCTCCCTATCGAAGATGTATTCCATCAGATTATCAGCAGAATATACCACATACGTCAATGTATCGGCAATAGTTTTTCCGAAATCGGTAGAGACGCAAACGAATATCGTATCTGCGGCATAATTCTCAAGAGTAAAGAATACTTTTGCCGTCTCGTTTTTAGTAGTATCCACACCGGTAAGGTCTAATATCGGCGACATAAGTTGTGCCATGTTGTGACTAGCATTTAGAGAAGTACTGGTAAACTCTATATAATAATTTATTGTAGGAGGACCTGAACTACCACTTGATGTAAAAGGCTTATAATTCCAACCGTTATACTTGAATTCCGGATAAGAAACAGAAGCCCAGCAATCCGGCAATGAGCCTTGATAAGAGGTATTCGTTCTGTAAAAATCATCTACGTTGATATTATAGAAATAGTTATATGGCTCGCAATAAGTAGTGAAATTCGTAGAATAAGCCACATAACTTTCGTCGGAAGGGGAGCAAAGAGCTACAACCTCGAACATATATTCGGAAGAAGCATACAATCCGCTGAAAGTAATATCATTAACTGTAACTACCGTATCGATATCGGCAATAATGTCGACATCATCGCCGGCAGGGATGTAACGCAAACCGCGAACATGCCATTGAGTTTCAGCTCCACCGGCATTCCAACGAATATGCGCTTTATCATTTTCTACATTAACCACTTCCACATTAGTAGGCATTGGGCACGATGGTGCTTGAGAGATAATGATATCATCGAAATAGCATGTGGTACCGGCATTTACTACTATGGCGATATATTTTGCATTGGCAAATTCGGCATAATCCGGAGTATTAAGCACGCTGAAGTCGGCATTAAACTGATTCCAAGTGTAAGAAGAAGGCAGAGTCACTGTTTGCACATGCTCATAACTATCTACATTGGTAGGGTCATTAATAACACCTATATCGAAAGAGATGCCAAAAGTAGTAGAATAGGCATATCCGGAGATAGTGACATTAGCAAGCGAAGCTACATTGAGCTCCGGAGTAATTATTGTTACGCCGTTCACTTTAAATGAGCGCTGACCCACTTTCTGCTGTTCGGAAGTGACTTTAAACACGCTGGAAGTGTTATATCCGAGCGAACTCCAACAAGCGAGGTCGGATGCAAGCTCGAAATTCTCTTGGATAGGCAGACTTACAGGGGCGCATTTAGTACGGAAAGTAGACACTGAGCTCCACTCGCTCGGCTTACCGCTGCAGAATGAGCGCACAGTGTACCAATACTCGGTATTAGGCTGTAAACCACCTATTTTAAAGCTTGTAGCAGTAGTCGTATTTTGGTACACATCGTATAGCGGATAATACTTATCACACTCTACGGAAGAGACGCGCACTTCCACACTATCAGCAACATAAGTAAATGAGATAGTGGCAGAGTCGACTCCCGCTTGTGCCTCGATATTGAGCGGTGGCACACAAGAGATTTCGCTTACCGAAAGTTCGTCGATACATACGGCATTTACTATAGAAGAATTTGTAGCAAAAGAGTACAGACCAAGGTAATAATCCCCGGTTTGCGGCACAGTGAAATAACCCGTTATCGGAGTCCATGAAGTGGAATTTGTAAATGTGCTAAGGAAAGAGTTACGGCGGAAAGATGCAGTATCGGCAACAGAAGCATAACCCATTGCAAAATAAGCACCTTGTGTATTATCGTCTTCATCGGCACGAGTTATACAACCATAAACCTGCATTTTATACTGCTTACCTGCCTCGAGGTGGAAATGACGATACGTCCAGTTATGGTAATTAACGCCGTTCCTTGCAAATCTATTTCCCTTATACGGGAGTACTTCCGCAGTAGGATTTGACGCGGTAACTTTCTCTACACAATAGAGATAACCACTGGCGGTTGTAGATTTCTCTCTCTGATATTGTTGGAAGAAGCAACCCTTAATGGTATCTGTAGTAGTAGATTTTACTACAAAACGTGTTTCAAAATCTTCAATAAAATCGTTTTCTGCCGTAATGATAAAGGCATCGCAATAAGTACGTACGGACAAAGATTTTCTGCTCCAAGGAGATTGAGAATCCGGGCTACAATAGCGACGGATATATACCTCGTAAGGGAAATCAGGTTGAAGTCCGAAAGCTTCAATAGAGTTGACGCCTCCGTTAGAGGTGAATATTGTAGTAGCCTCTTCAGGATCTGCACCCGGAGCTACAAAGCAAGTCTGCCATGTATCATTATGCCAAGCAGTATCTGTCACTGTTACAAGCACTGAATCTTTTGACAAAGCCTCAACTTTAAAATCTTTTAGTCGCTTACAATCAGGCACCTCCTCGATATACACATCATCGAGATAGAAAGTATTACCATTATTTGAAATACCCTCGAAGAGAACGTAATTTTCGCCACCTATATTGGCAGGGAGCTCAAGGGTATACTCGTATTTAGCGGATTTAGCCTCTGCCGGAGCATTCTTATAATAAGCATTATAGAAGCCCCCCACCACAGCATTAAGAGTATCGTCCGGAGTAGGAGAAACCAAGATCCGCAAGCCTTCGTTTGTTTTATTAGAACCATGACGATACATGGTAAATACCACTTGATAACGCTTGGTAGGGTCGAAATTCAAAGCCGGAGTGGCAAGTACTATTCTATTTCCGGCAGTACATTTCTTGAAATTAGCACCACCCGGAACATTATAAGAATTTGAAGAAGTAGAAGTAGTAGAGACACCAACCCATGTTTCTTCACCATAATTTGTGGATGATGTACCATTCTCTTTTATCACGGCACGCGACCAACCGGCAGGCGGGAACAACTTGGAAGTAACTCTGTTGAACTCTTCTGCAAAAGGAATAGAATAAACATTTGCTTTGGTGTAGACCTTCTCAAAAACGAAATCCACCCAAACGGAAGTATCACCGGCACCGCAATAAGATGCCACACTACCTTTAAGTTCAAGAATGTCGCCTATCGGAAGGTTTTCAATAGTGCAACTCGTACCGGTTACAAGCATTTGATTGCCATAAACCGTATCCGGGTCAGCCTCATTGTATTTAGAGATATATCTGTAATTTACAAGGTATTGAGTCTCGTTTTCACCACGAGTCCAACTGATAGTAGCAGTATTTGTAGTAGTGCCATCGAGCTTAATATCCTTCACTTTACGGCAAGAAGGAGACGCATGTACCGACACATCATCGATATAAGCTCCAGCAGCACTATATTGTGTACAATATTCAAAAATAACATACACATCGCCCGACATCGGTATTTTATAATAATACTCATACATACCTTTTGCGTCAACTACAGGATAAGCCCCCGTATATGTACCTATAGTGCCTAATTTCACACCACCAATAGTATCGGCAGTAGTATTGACCCATACATTGACGCACTCTTTAAGTTTTGTTGCGGTAGTAGACGAGGTAGAGGCAGTACGATACATAAAGAAACTAACATCGTAAGTATTAGCAGCCGGGATATTCATAGCAGGGAGTACGGCAATATATCTACCTCCGGATTTACCATATTGAGCTTTAAGGCTCTTCTTACTATTATTAGTATAAGTAGTGGATGTATTCAAAGTCCAACAAGCGGCACCACGGTCTAAACCGCTACCGGAGCCAAGTTTAGTTTGGGCAAAGTGCCAACAATCCGGCAGTTTATCCTCGAAATCTTCAAAATAACTATCTTCCTCGTTATAGCACAGCGTGGAGATTGAGACAGGAACGCTCCACTCGGAGGTATCACCTTGATTACAAACCGCTGCAACGGAAATAGTATAATCGGTATTTTGTTGTAGACTCAAAGTATAAGGCACTTGAGTAAATGACTGATAATTGACGTTATTACCATTAGTAATGCGAGCTACATAATTGCCGGCAGGGATAAATTCCTCATCCCAATTGAGAACGGCAGAATTATAAGAGACGTTAGAGACGCTGACATTCTCGAGTCGGGAACAGCCCTCATTGAGCACGGCAGAGAAGTCGTCGACATAAACATTACCGACAGAAGCACGGAGTACCACGCACACAGTATCGCCATAATCAGGTATAGATGAGATTATTGAAGAATTAAAGCGGGCAGGAACCCAACTATTTGTATTCGTAATATTCACAGTGCCGATAATCACCAGATAGCTGAAGTCGTAAGGATTTCGAGTGATACCAACCTCTAATTTTGCATTTGTAGTGGCATAATATTTAAGATTCACCTGTATGGAATCGGATTTAGCCATAAAGACACCTGTGGTGATAAGACCGTCGTAAGTATTATCATCGGCAATCAACAATGCTTTTCCGCTACCGGTAGAAGTAACTGCCGTTTGCAGCGCAGTGCCACGATTATAGCCTGAAGGGATAGTCCAACAAGCGGGGATATCACCCGTCTCCCCATCAAAATTATTCAGGATAGGAAATGTTACATTGTTACAAAGGGTAGTAAAGCTGTAATACGGAGCATACTCGCTGTAACCATAGTTATTACCGGAGCAGTCGCTACGAACGGTAGCCGCATAAGCGGTATTAGGCGAAAGACCGTTGATAGTAAATTGCTTTAACGAACTGCTGATAACGGAATCGCTACAAATAGTATTTCCGGTATTTACCTCACGGATGGTAACTCGGTAAGCATTAGGGTCGTTGCCCCTGCTATCGATATTCCAACTCAGAGTAGCGGAATTTGTAGTGATGTAAGAAGCAATCAGGTCGACCGGTTTTTTACAAGTAGGGGGCTCAGCCACCCTCACGTTATCGAGGTAATGATAAGCCTTACCGGAGCCACCATTGCTGATACTTTTAAAAACAACCCTTGCATTGGTGCTGTTTACAAAAGCGTTAAGAGAATAGACATACTCGGTCCACGTAGTTACATTTTCCAATGTATCGAGGACGTTGTTATCGAGATAAACAATCATCATACCACCGGTAGGATTTTTGTACATAAAGGATAATTCTACCGGCACGGAGATGTTAATTTCCGGTGTTTTGAGCACGGAATACTCCCCTTGGGACGAATTATAAGAGTTGAATCTGAGGCAAACGCCGTCGTAATTATCCGTGGCGTTGTTATAATATTTCCACACCTCGCCAGCCGCGACGGTATAATCGGAGTTATCCCACCCCGATGGCACCGCTTCCGCCCCCGTCATAGAATTGAAATTCTCATTGAGCAGTACGGTTTGAGATTGAAGAAATCCGCCTCCAAAAAGCAATAGAGATACTAAAAAGGATAGCATCAACAGAGATTGTCTTTTCATAAGCATGTAAATATAATTAATAAAAATATAGATTATTAAATTTTTAATGGGTAAGATTGATTTACTTACTTGTTTGAATTATAGATATATAAATAGCTTTATAGACTATAGTTCGACTTGGCAAAGGTACTACATATTTTTTTCTCCACAATAATAAAATGATTTTTTAACATATTATGCTGATGAAGTACCAATTTTAGTTAAAAAAACGGACGGATGCCTTTATGGCATTCGTCCGCTAAAATGATGGAAAAAATCCAAACAAAATGTATCTTATCTTGTTATATAAAAGTTTACACTAACGTTTGCACCGAAGTTACCGGTACCTAAGAAGAAGCCTTTTGAATTAGGGCGAATTTTTTCGGTCCATTCAGTGCGTTTGCCGGTAATGGTGCTATAACCTTCAATAAGTTGATCTTGTTTACCGCCTACACCGCCATAGATAGAGAGGTTAACCTCGCCACCAAGAGATATTTTAGGGGCAACGAACCATTCAACGCCAATGAAACCAGTTACACCGAAATAATGACCGCTCATAACATTATTTTTCAAAAGACGAGGATTAATAACGCCGGTACGTTCAGGTAATTCAGTTGCAGTACTGAAAGCGGAAGAAGGTTTTTGATTGATATCGGTGATAGCATTACCCCAAGAATAAGAATAATTGTCTATCAAAGCCACATAACTGAGACCACCGCCGAAAATACCTTGTACGCGACCTTTACCGAGGCGATATTCACCACCGAGGAAGAGGCTTATGTTTGCATGATTGCTTTTCTCGGAATCGATAACTTTATCTTGAGAGAACGGATCGATAGCAAGAGCGGCATCATTTAGAGAATAAGCTCTTGCGTTAGAATACATATAGTTGAAACCGAGGTTAATGCGAGTAGCGAATTTATCGGTAACCATATATTTCATAGAGATAGAGAGCAAATCATCATCGAGCATACCGAGGTCTCTCACCGTTTTATTATGAAGAGGTTGACCACCAAACTCGTTGAGCGAATTGGCAGTGGCACCGTTAGCCAACTGACCTACATATGTAAGGATAGGTACAGCGTTGATAGTGATACCCAAATCTCCGCTTTTCGGAAGATAAGCACTATAATCTTTTACTTTAGCAGCCTCTTGTGCATTGGCAAAAAGCATAGCAGCGGAGAGCACAACAGCGAAAATGTATTTTATATTTTTCATATCGTCTAAAAGTTTAAAAGTTAATTAATTAATATTTCCAACCGATGCGATCTCCATTTTTATAGAGTAGAGTCAAACCGGAATAGTCTACATCAGGATTGCCAATACCACGCACTTGCTCTTTTGCCATCGGAGTAGTAGTTATATTTTTTACACCAAGATCCACTATATTACCGTAGATATAATTCTCGCTTGAATAACTTTTATTTCCTTCAAAAAGTGTAGGAACTATTTGAGTTCCCCATTCATTAAGGTCTACATCAAAATAGTGATGAACAAAATTATTGTTGAGATGAGAAACTTGTAACTCAAACTCATAACTTTTAGAAACAGGGATATTAACTTTAAGTTCAAACATACCCTCAGCATCTGTAGTACCTTTAAATAAGAAATAATCTTCACTAATATCTTGTACAGAGATAGTACCATCTAAATTATTATCAGTTAAAACATAAATCATAAAAGGCATATTGTTGTAAGGAATAGATGTTCCTACGAATTCAGAACCAACCGACTCCCAACCTGTATAAGTTAATTTACCTTTTAAAACCACTTCCTGCATCTCGGTTTCTACATCAGAAGCAGATTCAATTCCATAACTGCCGATATAATAATAAGTATCACCATCCCGCAATGTAATTTTTGTAGTAGCGGTAGTCATTACAGCATCGATATAATTAGCTGAAGTACCATTTAAAACTTCATTATATAGATAATTTTCATAAACGAAAGATTCGCCATAAACCGTTGCTTGAACGCCCTTATTTGTAACAGGTACTTCGATAGAGAATTTACCGTTTTCGTCAGTAACACCATAGAAATATTTAACTCCTACAGCACCGGCACAATACTCTGAATTAGCAACTTCTACCACTACAGTTTTACCTACTGCAGGCAAATAATCTTCAACAGATTCTGTATAAGTATGAATTTCAACATAACCGGTAACGGTAGCCTTACCGGTAAAAGTATCTAAATTTAATTCTGATTTATTGCAAGCTTGCAATGCAACCAACAGAGCAACGAGGGCTACAGCGGCTATTTTAAAAATATATTTCATAATTTGATAATATTAAAAGTAATGATTTAACGAGAAATGTAAAAATTAATAGTAAAGTTTGCACCTATATTAGAGGTGCCGAAATCGAGAAGTACACTCACGGGACTCACTTTTTGCACCCACACATCCGGTTTTCCGGAAATAGTGTTGTAAGCCTCGGCAGTGTAATTATCTTTAGTTTTGAAGGCACAAAGTAAAGAGAGATTTACCTCGGCACCGAGAGATATTTTCGGGGCAACGAAATACTCAATACCAACGCCTCCTGACACTCCTATACCATGATAGAAGGAGTATTTATCGATATACCTGCCATTAATCATACCGCTTTTGTCAGGCAGTATTACATTAAAGCCGGCATCTGCGATCGACGGATTTTGATTTATATCCGTCATGGCATTGCCATAAGAGCAGTCTACAGTTTCTTGAGCAACTACATAATTGATACCTGCGCTGAACACACCTTGGAGTCGTCCTTTGCCAATTCTATATTCACCTCCAAGATATACCGATCCTTTATGGGCAGTAATACGGTATGTATCAATAACTTTCGCCTGAGAGAAAGGGTCGATTGCAAGGGCTGCATCATCATACACATATTGCTTATTGTTAATGAGCATCAGTCCGTAACCGAAATTTATTCGCGTAGCGAAATTATCTGTAACCATATACTTCAAAGAGATGGATATCAAGTCGGCAGGCAAAACATTATAATCTCTTACGTCGTTATTATAATAAGGCTGACCGCCAAATTCTTTCAAAGAATTAGCCAAAGTGCCGTTAAGAAGCTGACCGGCATATGTAGCAAGAGGATTCAAGTTAGCGGAGATAGCCACGTCTCCGCTTTTAGGCAGATACGCACTATAATCCTTAACTGTTACCTGTTGTTGCTCTTGGGCATTACAAAGAGTTGATAATAGCAGGAATAAAGATAATATGAATAAACTATATCTTTTCATAATTACCATTTCCAAGACCATTGAGAACCGAGAAGGTTACCATAAGTAAAAACTACGGCACCATCCTTAATATCTAAATCAGGGTTTCCAATACCATATAAACCGAAAAGAGATACAGGATAAGCTGTAAGTTCGAGGGTTGCTTCATGAGCAAAAACACCCTCTGTAGTATACTCAATATCAACTTCTTCTTCTCCTTCATAATAGACAGATGTTTTTTGAGTTTGCCATTCCGCTAAATCTACATTATAGTAATGATGTTCGAAGGAATTATCTATATAATTTTTTTTCACTATTAACCTAATTTCTGCGCTATTGTAATTCGGCACAGGGACTTCACAAGTAAAATAGCCGTTTGCATCGGTTGTTACATCGTAATAGAAAACGGCGTCAGAATAATTACTATAGACATTTACTACAATAGGTTTATTGGCATAAGGAACATTACCTGTAGTATAGCCACCGGAAGTAGCTTTCCAACCTTTATATTTTACATAACCGCTAACTTTTACCTTTACCTTATCCATATCATCATAGTCATAATAACTATGATCTGGTACAAGATTAATATTCAAAGTATATACTTCTCCGTTTACCAATTCAAAATCATTTTCGATATAATTACCACCGAAGAGCACATCTTCTATCACTGTAAATTCATTATAGTTATTAGGGATAGAGAGCGTAGAGCTGAATGCTTTAACTTTTATGGAAACTTTTACAGGCTTAACCCCGAAAGGCACCTCGATAGAGTATTGACCATTTTCGTCAACTACGGTTTCGTAAACAAGATCGCCGGAGGCATCAGGGTCCAATTGCGAAGCATCCATGATTACCTCAACAGTTTGTCCTACTGCGAGTTGATAATCTTCGATGATTACCCCATCCTTGAGTGTCATACCGGCATTATACCGCACACTACCGATAATAGTAGCTTTACCGGCAAAATCCTTCAATTCTAATTCTGATTGTTTTTTGCAAGATTGCAAAAACGGCATTATAACCACTAAGGCTAATGCCAAAAGTTTTACTAATGATTTCATATACAAATTATTTAGTTAATAAAAACTCTAAAAAAATGAATGTTGGGACTAAATAAAATGAATAATCAGTTTATTTAATAGGGACAAATTAAATTTCATATTATAAAGTTCACGCCTTTAGTCGGCGTGAACAAAACTAACCAACTAAAAAGTGTCATTATTAATTCTCGCGAACAAACAATGAAAAAAATTTCCTTTTATGAAGTACACGTTTAGTGTGCTTACTATTAGGAATAGTATCAATATTTAATATTTGCTTCCTTACGATTTCCTTCATCTGTGAGAAATGTAAGGCTCTGTTGTTTTCATTTTCAAAAACAATCTCATCAATATCATTCATAAAATGGGACAAAATAAAAGTTGATTAATTACACTGCAAAGGTAAGGATAATTACAACACCAAAATTGCCTTTTTATAACTTTTTTTTGCCAATTAAGCCCTGTGGAAATATTTTAAATTTGCCAATAAAGGACATTTTTTGACGCCAAAAAGTTGATTATAAGATTGTTATTTAGTCAAAAGCTCCTTTAAAAATTTTTCTGTAATTTAAGAGATATTTATATTTTGCACCTAAAATAAGTTGCAAAAAAAATCGGCATTGTGTACCACTATAAGCAGGATGAGTAACACACGATTATTGCATAGATGCCTACCCTATTCAGCCCGTTCGGTCCGTATTTTACTATCATCAATATGTAACATGGAAATATCATTTGCATATACGAAAAAAACTTCGTTACTTTGCAGTCGAATTTAAAATTTTCTCATTGAGGTGGTTTAAAAAGGCAAGTCTATTTGCTAATAAAACAATCCGGCAGTACTTAACTGCTTAAAGATAAGCTTGTTATACAAACTTCACCGAAGTATTGATATTATAATATTAACTAATAAATAAATTTATGTTTGATAATCAACCCAAGGGGCTATATGCCCTCGCTTTAGCGAACACAGGTGAGCGCTTTGGTTATTACACCATGCTTGCAGTATTTGCACTCTTTTTACGTGCGAACTTCGGATTGGACGCCGCAATAGCCGGTCAGATTTATTCCGGCTTTTTGGCACTCGTTTATTTCTTACCTCTAATAGGCGGTATTATAGCCGACAAAATTGGCTATGGCAAGTGCGTAACTATTGGTATTATTGTAATGTTCCTCGGCTATGTACTTTTGGCATTGCCAATGGGTGGCATAGACAATGGTTCTATCGTAATGCCGATGATAGTGATGGTACTGGCGCTGATAATGATTAGTGTTGGTACCGGTTTATTCAAAGGCAACCTTCAAGTAATGGTAGGTAATCTGTATGACGATCCACGCTATTCCGACCGTCGCGACTCTGCCTTCTCTCTCTTCTATATGGCTATCAATATCGGTGCAATGTTTGCTCCTACAGCTGCCGTTAAGATTATGGCATGGGCTCAAAGCTCAATGGGCGTAAGTGCAAACGACTCTTACCACTTTGCTTTCATGGTGGCTTGTGCATCATTGATTCTCAGTATTATTATTTATTATGCATGCCGTCCTTGGTTCAAACATGTAGAGAACTCTGCAAAACAAGCCGCTGCCAAAGGTACTGCAGTAGAAGAGTTGACTCCGGAGCAAACAAAGAAGCGTATTGTAGCCCTCTGCTTGGTATTCGCAGTAGTAATTTTCTTCTGGATGGCATTCCACCAAAATGGTTTGACTCTCACATTCTTCGCCAATGAATTTGTAAACCCTGTTTCTACCGGTGTACAAACGATGTGCTTCGATATCATCAACCTTGTGATGATTGCCATTTTAATTTATGCTTTGTTCGGTATATTTGGTAAAGGCAGTGCCAAATCAAAAGGCATTTGGGGCGGTATTGGTGTATTAGCAATTGCTGTTTTGGTTTTGAAATATTTCAATCATCCTGATTCAGTAAATGTATCAGCTCCTATTTTCCAACAGTTTAACCCGTTCTATGTAGTAGCTCTTACTCCTATCTCTATAGCCCTTTTTGGTGCATTGGCAAAGAAAGGCAAAGAGCCTTCAGCACCTCGTAAAATTGCATATGGTATGGTTGTAGCAGCTATTGCCTACATCATTATGACGGTAGGTTCAATAGGATTAAACAGCCCTGAAACACAGGCTACTCTTGGCTTGGATGAAAAAACTTTTGCAGACGCTAACTTGCTTATCGGCACATATTTAGTGCTTACCTTTGCAGAATTGCTTCTGAGCCCGATGGGTATTTCTTTCGTTACGAAAGTAGCTCCTCCGAAGTATAAAGGAATGATGATGGGCGGTTGGTTTGTAGCCACTGCTATTGGTAATTACCTTGTATCTATCGGCGGTAACCTCTGGGGCAGCATGCCTTTGTGGGCAGTTTGGTCGGTATTCGTAGGCGTATGTTTGGTTGCTGCTATCTTCATGTTCAGCATGATGAAAAAGCTCGAAGACGCAACAAAATAATTTTATTGCTGTATCGCTGTCCGGTAAAATTTTTAGCAAAAAATTAGGGTTGACATTTCTCTGATGTGATGATGTGAACCCGAAATGGATAAAAGTTATTTTATGCTTTCTCGTGTTTTACCTGACTGTAATAATAGAAAAAGCTCTCTCACCCCGTTTGGAGTAAGAGAGCTTTTTCTATGAATATATTATTCTATTTCACAATATTTAGTCTCTGTAAAATGATGATTATTTCAATAATTTTACGGATTCGGTGCCGGATTCGGTTACAACATTCATTATGTAAGAGCCGGTAGGTAATGCAGATATATTAATTGTACGCATCTCGACATCGGCAGAATCGGCAACTGCAGGTACGGTAAGCAACATCTTGCCGTCGATAGTATAGATATTTACAACGGCACTCTGCGGGCATTGCAAGTATACGTTTTCGGCATTTTGCCATACCTTATAGTTATCCGACAATATCTGCTCTACATCGGTAGTGGTATTTACGTCGGCATACACACATTCGATATATACATCGCCCGTAAGTGATGTAATCTTATCCGATCTTGTAATCACCACAGCAGCAACGGTCCACTCTTCACCGGCTGAAATATAATCTGCAAAATCCACTTCGTACTCATCCCAATTTACCTTATTCAAGATAGTTACATCAACGAGGATAGAGTCGCTAAGGTCGGCATTTTTAAGGAGTAGCGACAATGTATTGCCGGATGCATCGCCTTTGATGCTTAAGTAATACTTGATATTCTTATCTACTTTGGCAGGTTTGCGTAAATTATATCTCACTGCAGAACCTGCATCTCCGCTGAATGTATAATTCAAGTCGTTACTAGCTTTCTTATTCATATATACCGAAGTAGTTTTTTTAACGGTAGCCGTCTTAACGCCTTCACTTGTAGTGGCATCATAAGCAAGAGAAACTACTGTAGGGTCGAAAATTGTAGCAAGAGAGCGTGCCGGGATATCTTGTACCGTAAATGGGAGCACCTTCTGAACTCGTGTATTGAGGCCTTCGGTATCGGTAACGGTAGCATCTATTACTAAAGAATAAGTTTTACCGGGCTCCAAATCAGTGATAATATCGAAATAGTAAGATCCGTAAGGGGCGGAAACTTTATTCACCTTCGCACTACGAAGATTTTTATCTATCACATTACCATCGGCATCAATCACATAAATACCGTCGAGCACAGAGGCACTTACGAGCGGTGCATCAAAGAGCATAAAGAAAGATGGTCGGATATAGAGCACATTATCTTGGCTTGAAGGGTTTGAAGAGATGAGCGAGAGTATGTCGTGTGCCTTGGTAAGGAATTGAGACACATAATTTTGTTGAAGATGATTAACGAAACTTGTATCCGGGTGGCACGCGGTAGTGTCGAGAGTAACGGTATAGAGTGTTGCACCGGTAAACGGATCGTTAGGGGTGAATACCATGTGTGAATTATTGTTGGTAAACTCTATTTTGCCGTTTACGGCAGGCACTATAGAAAATGCGTTACGAGTAGCGGCGGTATCCATATCCCAGTTAAAAACGAATTCTATAATAGAGGCGCAACTGATACTGTCGGTAGGGTTATTCTCCGGTGAGAAAGAGACGATAGTAGGTGGAGTTTTACGCTGCATCTTTATTGTAGAGTTGAGGTACGACATCTCGTTTGCTTGCACCGCAACAGAGAATTTACGAGTATAATAGTCTTCTTTATCTATTTGAACATCATAATTTCCCGGTTGAAGATTTTTAAAGAGGAAGAAACCGTTATTGAGGTTATCAGTGGTATATTGCTCCAAAGTATCGGTATTTTGTATTAGCGACACCTTAGCACCGTTTATAGGCAAATAAGAATCGCGAGAATTTTTGATATAATTATACGAAGGCAATTCGGCAGGGCGGTCGTTATCACGCACGCTACCGGCTATATTACCTGTTGGGATAGAATCTTTTGCAAGATAATTCATAAAGGTCTTATAGAAATGCCAAGCCTCCATCCAGCGATAGTCGTGATTTAAAAGGCGATACGTCTCCGGTTGATAATCGTGCATACAGCCCTCGGAGATAACGCCCGGAGTAGTAAGTCCGCGAAGCACTCCATAACCATCGCTCCAGCCCATTGCCGTACGGGCGAAAGTCTTGTCGCCTACAACGCTGTAATTAGAGTTTCCCCAGCAGGTTATTTGGTTGGAAACAAGGTTCTTGGCTATCTCGGTACTGATAAGTCTACCCTCCTCGCTGCATGGTGTGGCAGTAGGGTAATTATAAGTATCGCCCGGTGTTTTTCCGGCATAAAGCTCAAGCACGTAATTGGCTGTACCTCCTGCATTTGAGTGGATAGATAGGAAGAAGGTGGAGCCGAATTCGTTATTCATCCGCACAATCTGCGACAGAGCCAGGTCGTCCGCCTCACGATTTTGCACGCGAGAGATGGCGGTAGTAAAGCCCGCATCATCGAGCATTTTTTTTAGCATCAATCCTTTATCAAGGTTACTCCACGACTCCCAAAAACCAAGGGTATCTCCCGAAGTAAATGGCGAAACCACCATATTACGGTCGTCACTACCATAGCCACCATGGCCCGGATTGATATAAATTCTAATGCTGTCTCTACCCTCTGCAAAGAGAGCGATGCACAACATAGAACAAATACATAGAGTAAAAAACTTTTTCATGTCTATTTAAGCTTAATCGTTATTAATTTATCCATTGTAAAATAGTGTACGAACGGCTTTTCGGGGTAGGGGTATACCGACACCACGTCCGTACTAATAATTTGTCGCTCGAGCGAACGGATATCAACCGCCACCACGTCCGACTTGGTGAAGTTATTGCCATCATCGTAATCATCCATACCGATAACGATGCGGTTATCGTACCAAACGGGTGCATTCAATCGACCCAATTCAGCCACTATTTTCCCCTTTAAGTTGCATACAAAAGTGCCCTTCAAAGGTACGTTATACAAGATATATTTGCCGTTAGGCGACAGCGTCACCCAGATATACATAGAAGCTTGGGGTGGCGGTGTAGGGTTGATTTTGTGAGTCTTCCCCCTCCTCGTCACCTCTATATATTGCTGTTTACTGCTTATCGACACGCCCTTATGCGCCGTTGTCGACTTAAACTCGAGCGGTGCTGTAGCCGCTTTACTTTCGACTACGGTCACCGAGTTGAACAGTTGCGCATAAATACCGTCAACGGCAAACAGCAACACGCACAGCAGTAACATCTTACGTATTATTCTCATTTTACTTCACTATGAATTTTGCCGTAGCACGCGTTGTACGCACCACGTATACTCCCTCTTTCAATGACGAGATATTTACAGCGGTACTCTCGCCGGTTGCTTTGGTAGAAAGGAGCATTTTACCTTCTATGTCAAACACTTGTATAAGTTCGCCCTCTACATCGGTACGTACGTAAATCACCTCTTTTGCAGGGTTCGGATAGATACATATCTTCTCTACATCACCAAGAGGCACAGAAGTAACAATCTCAGCACCGTAATATTGGTCGAGACTGATAAATTCGATGTAATGACTACCTGTAGCGGTATTTGTAGCATCTATCATAAAGTTGAGATTCTGCAAGATAAACGGATAATAGAGCAAATCGGCACCATTCTCAACGACGTCGGAAGGGAGCAGAGTAAGCGAGTTAACCTCTTCATTATTCTGCATTCCGTACAAATTCACATTACGTATTGTAAGATATGTAGGCACCTTAAATCCAAAATATATTTCCGAGAAATAGAGAGAGGAGCGATAATTGAGTTTGATGCTATCCGGCAAAGAGTACAATCTCATATTTCCGGAGAGCTTGATATAAGGCGAGCGAGCAATGGAATAGTTGAGCTCAAGGCGATTAGGCTTTTCAGCATTCCATGTGGCATTCCAAGCAGTAGAAGAGGTTTTCAACGTCCATTTATCGGCAACATCCGAGAAGTCGGTTGCCGTCATCATATGGTTGTTTATTTCGGAAATAACGAGGAGTGTATCGCGACATCCGTTCTCTTCGAAATAAATTTCGGTTCTGCCATTGCTTTTACCATTTAATCGACCATCTTCATCTATAGTCACTATATCGGCATCTTGCACGGTAAAATTAACCGAAGCAGGATTTACAAAGAATTCTTTACCGTTCAAGAGTGTAGTCACCTCGATAGGATAATTAATATCTTGGTCGACGATGACGGAGTCGAGGCGGAAACTAATGTCGGAAGCGATTACTTTAAGTGGCATTGAGCAAGAGATACCATTATAAGTAGCGGTAATTACGGCGTTATCCACAGCAACGGAGCCGGCATTGAATGTCGACCCGCTACAAGTACCGGCATTATTATCTACCGAGAGGGTAAACCCTTTAACGTTGTCACAAATAAGAGTACCATACCTGTTGTAGCCCATTATCACCGGGGTATATTGAGTGAGGTTTGGCACCTCAATTTTATAATCATAGAAATGTATTTGGGTGATTACAGAATCGGTAGGGGCACTGTTTACCACCATCCAACCGTTACCCACGGCACGTTCGTTACCATCGGCAGGTCGGTTAATAATTTTATGGTGCACCACCATTTCTGATGAGCCACCACCATCGAGACCGGCAACGAAAGCCGCACCCATAGAGACGAGGATACCGCTCATATCGGTACAAGTGATACCAACCGAACCACCCACCATTTTACCATCGGCAACAAAAAGGTAGAGCCATCTGCCATCGGCTGAATAGGCTATAGCGGTACGCGGATAAACGGTAGAATTATAGCTGTCGGTAGTATTACGCGATGTGAGCACACCGTCTTTAACGAGCACTGCATTACCACCCACGAGCTGGTCGATACCCGGATATTGACCGTCAACAGTACGCATCTCCATATGCACTGTGAGTTCATCACCTACCGAGAGGGCATTAAGAAAAGTAGCCGCATCACGTACTCCGGAAAGTACCGATTCATCGTCGGCAATAGGTTCGCCACCATCTATATTATTCACTATACGGCGTACAACAACACGTGTGTCTTTATTCACGCCCCACTTATCCCCGGCAACGGGCACCACTACCACTTCGGTACGTGGCACTGTATCGTACCCCGCATTATTCTCATATGGGCGAGTAACAGCTCCTGCATATTTATTATAAAAAGTAAGATTGCATGAAGCGAGAGGCACATTGGTACGCTTAAAAACGTACGAGCTACCATTATTCAGAGTAACGGTGCCGGTAAAATACATGTAGTTGATAATAGGCACTTTATTTGTATCAATAGCTGCAAGCCCCCACCAGCCGCTACCGTCCGGTGCCACCTGCATCTCTCCGTTCTGAATACTGCCACCGCGAGGCAAACCAAGAGGACGTTCAGTGCCGGAAGAAATAAGGAAAAAGTCTGAATTAATACCACAATAAGCATCATGCCCCTCATGGGTATATCTGTTACAAGCCGAGGTAACCAATTCAGTACCCTCTACACAATCTTTACCGAGAAACGTCTCTATATTATTATATTGATTATGCAAATCTATAGTAAGAGTATAGAAATGCTCGGGACCGTCGGTCAACAAACCGTGACAAAAGGTGGTACCCGGTCCCACAACTTTATATTCTATAGTGTCGATATTACGCGCCACTCCGTTGATAATATAATTACCACCATAAAGATTAACCGCAACTATAAATAGTATCGCACTGTAAATAAGCCTTTTCATAATTATTTTATAATAATTTTACTACTCTTATTATTCACATTTATGATATACATACCTTTTGCAAAGCCGGAAATATTGATATAATTATCGGTCAATACACCGGAGCTTACAAGTCTGCCCTCGATATCTACAATAGAATAACGCTCACCGGCACACTCATTAGGCAGATAGATAAATTCGGTAGCCGGATTTGGATAGATATCGAGACGTGTATCGGTAGCAAAATCGGTAACCGTTACCACTACATTACCATAATAGAGATATAATCCGTTGATAATAACAGAATAACCGTTACCTTCTGTTAAACTTTCGGAATTGATATTAAGACGAATACCCTCTACAAACAGAGGATAAATAGCAAAGCTGCCATATTCTTTTATATCGGATACTTTAACTACCAACTCATTCTCGGCATTAGCATTTATATTTTCGAAAATAAATGTTTGAGCCAAATTGTTATTATTCGAGCGGACAGAAATAATTGCACCCAAAAGCTCCATACCGCGAGTATTAAAGCGGAAACCGATGCTATCCGGCAATCCGAACAATCGGAAATTAGCACCAAGTTTAATATACGGAGAGCGAGCGGAAGAGTAAGTAAAATCGATATGGGCAGCCTCTGTTCCGGTCGCACTCACCAACGTAGTTTTCCAAGAAGAGATAGCAGAAGAGGTAAGCGTCCATTCATCATTAGTGCTGCCATCCCATTTCTCTGCATACAATATATTGGTTGCCGGGTTTTCTACAATAACTTTCAGAGTATCGGAGAAATTGCCGAGCGAGCCCACTAATATCGTCTCTCCAGTGGTAAGGGCATGTACCACACCATCTACCACCTCGCACACTGTAGGGTCTGCCACCTCCCAAGAGAGGGCTTTACTCAAAACTTTTGGAGAATTAAGTCCGATAACGGCATCAATATCCACATCATAAGGGTGATATTTATCGATGATAACGGAGTCGAGCACTATTTTAATCTCCACCTCATTATCTTGAATGACGTATACCGGGCATTGTGCATCGCCGTAACTAACGGTGAAATGGCCGTTTTTCGTTCCTGAAGCAACAAATACATTGTTATCTATGTGACCGACATCGGCGTCATCACAAGAGAGTACGTAGCCGGTGACGTCGGTATTAATCAATGCACCATACTTATTGTATCCCATTATTCGAGGAGCGCACATTCCGTATTTCGGAAGATATACATTAGGGTAATAAGGGGCAATAGCAGCGATAGTGTCATTATCCGGTGCTGTATTTACAGCAAAAAGAGCATTTGATACAGAGCGCTCGGGACCGTCACTGGTGCGGTTCATTGCTCCGAAAGGTGCAACATAATGGGTAGAAGAACCGCCTCCATCAAGGTTAATAGCGGCATAAGCACCACCCGACTGCATTATCTCGGCAAGGGTATATGTAGTACAACCCATAGATACTCCGCGACCATCTACAACACACATTATAACGGTATCACCGCTTTGAGAATAGCCAAAGCCGGTACGAGGGTGATTCTCATTCCAGATATTATCTATATTGGTCTCTACCACACCATTATATAGCATAAACGGACGGGTATCACCTCCGAGCGAGTTAGAAACATTGATTGTATCACCATCCAGAATAGTAGCCATAGAAATAGTTACCGTATCGCCGGCAGCAAGTGTAGCCACAAAATCGGCAGCTGCACCATGGCCCGAAAGCACTACTCCACCATCAGGAATAGGGGTATTACCTGCAGCGAGATTCACTCCGGTTACAACACAATGTATTGTGCCCGTTGTATTCCAAACCTCACCATTGCAAGGCACCATAGTAGCCTCATTACCATAAATATTAGTCTTGGTAGAGCGACCTTGATAACGATTATATATTACCAACTGATCGCTGAGTCTGTTATAATTTACATGGCTTACGGGATAAGAATTTTCGCCTTTAACTGCAGTGCCTGTAAAAGTAATTCTATCGGCAAGCATCGGCATATTATTTTCGTCGAAAGCCATCACATTTCTGCTATTATTAGGTGAATAAGCAAATTCTCCATTACAAACGGTGGCGGAAGTAGGGAGCCCGACATCGCCGGAAGTGTTATAGAAATCACCATTTGTACCGGTAAAGAGTCGATGCCCCGGTTTGCTGTGGCGATTCGCTTGTGAAGAGACCGTCTCACCCAATAAAATAGAGTCGCGACCCACGGTAACCTCAAAAGAGATATAAGGATTAGTGCGACATACCTTACTGAAATAGACGTGCAACAAACCACCCGTAGTACGAGTAAGTTGCAACGCAGTATAGGTTGAGCCGGGACCAATAGGGTAAAACGCCAACGTATCTATGCGATACACTCCATTATTAAGCGTAATCGTATCTTGTGCAGAGACAAAAATACTGCATAGCATCAAAATAATAGCAAAAGTAAACTTTTTCATATCAATTATAATTTATGTCATCATATAAAATATCAACATACAAAGGTACAAAAATTTTACTTATAATACTTTTTTTTCCACCACATTAATAAATAAAAATAATTTCATACCTTTGCAAAATAATAACAAACGATACACAAACGTTTATATCATATAGTATTAATGGTAAATAATTAATACTATCACAGATAGAAAACAACACAGACAGCAATATGAAACGATTATTATTACTTACGCTAACTATTTGTTGCATAGCAATAAGCGCACAAAAAGTAGTCAATCCTCTAAACTGCCCTTATTACATCAAAGGAACTACGGAAATCAACCCTTCGACGGGCGAGGTAACCTTACACAATATAGAGACCAAGGGTTTCAGTTTTAAAAATTCCGGAGAAATAATCAAAGGAACGGAGCAAAAAGAGAAAGCCGTTTTCGTATTCGACCAAATCACGGCAGAGCCCGAAATCGACCTTATCGACAAAAGATTGCAGCTGTGGCGACAAGATAAATACGGCAATTGGATGACCGACGAAGAGAGCGGAAACGGTATCACCGAGCAAAAATTGAACAAGAACATCACCATCATGCTCGTACTCGACTGCTCCAACTCTCTCGGCGACGACTTCGTACGTGTAAAAGCCGGAGCCAAATCTTTTATCGAAAAGCTCATCTATGCCTCCAACTCGGAATTCGTGCATATCGGTGTTATCGGTTTCTCTTCTATCGAGAAGACTCAGGTGTGTGATATCCGCCCGCTGAACTCAAAGACGATGACGGAAATCATCACCTTTATCAACAACCTGCAGCCGGATAACGCCACTGCCCTCTATTATGCGATGGATAAAGCCACTACAATGCTCAACAACTATGTAGATAAAAACTTCAAAAAAATTCCAGACACGAACTACGAGGGCTCTTGCTTACTTGCATTCACCGACGGTATCGACAATGCCACTCGATATCCGGAACGCAAGATATTCACCTACAACCAAGCGTATAACGACATAAAAAACACCCTGAACAGCACTAAGATAAAAAATCAAACCATAGAGACTTACGTTATCGGAGCTCGCGGAATAGACATTAAGAGCGAGGCACAAGTGGCAGATTTCAAGAGTAATTTGGAAGGACTCATTCCGGAGGATAACGAGGGAGAATTCAAATACTTAGAGAATATGGTAGAGCTCGAAGCCACGTTCCAAGAGATAGCCAACGGGCTCACACAGCGCTGGCAAAACCTCTCTTGTACGGCACCACTTACCCACGAAGGCGGTGTGTGCTGGACCCTCGGCAATATACCGGAAACGGCAAGCCGTAAAAGCGAAGAAGCACCAGAAGTGAAGCACGTAGCTCTACGCCACTATATAGCACCTATCGTGGGCATCGGCGGTGGAGTAATTCAAGATAAATACGCTCCGGAAGATGGAAAAAAATATTACGGATTCTTTAACTTGGAAATCGGTATCGACTATGCCTACCCTATCACCAAAGACTTCAGTGTGGGTGGCTACTTCATCTATTACAACGGCTTTCATGGTATTAAAACCACACCAAACTGCTATAATCCGGGCTTTAAAATCGGACCGCTTATCACTGTTGGCAACTACAGTTCAGGCGGCAGTGCCTTCATCCTCGGCATCGGCTATGAATACGGAGCTGTAAAAGGCTTTGACACCAAACAGCACCGCTTCGACATCCGCATCGGCGCATCCATCGTCAACGGTCACTTTGCCGGTCTCGACATCTCCACCGGCTACGGCACCCAATGCTGCCTTACTTACGGCTACAATTTCGGACTGAAAAAATAATATTGTCCACCCACTATTATAGCATTCAATATTATTTATAAGTTTCATACAAAAAAGATTGTTTTAACCAAGAATCCCGACCCTAATATATTTAGAGTCGGGATTCTTTATTTTCAATTCCAGTATTTACAAGTTGCTTTGTATCAATATATTGCGTCTTAAAAAGTAGAAAAGTGGCGACGTGAATTCTGAAGATGGCGAAGAGGATGAAGATTTAACACTTTTAACCTTTATCAAGGTCAAGAATGAAGATTTTGTGTAATGTGTAGCGAGAACAATACTGCTTTGCTAAAGTGTAGAAATGTATGCAAATGTAACTCTGGATAGGCAAATGAGCAGGACTTTATGACAATAAAATTTAAATTATGTCATTAAAGCATTGTTAAATGAAAGAAAATATATACCTTTGTAGTCGGAAATATTTGCAATCATTCCGACCATAATTAATATAAATATTCGATGGAGAATGCAGTAGTACAGCAGATTAGAAAGAAGATTACTCGCAGTAAGTTCGGTGAGATATTCTTTGTTTCTTCTTTTCCTCAGTATGATGTTGAGTATGTCACAAAGTTACTCGCCATATTCGAGAAAGAAGGATTGATTACACGTATAGCCAAAGGAGTGTATGTCAAGGCGCGCAAGACACGGTTTGGTATTCTATATCCTTCGGCTTATGAATTGGTGACAGAGATTGCCAAGCGTGATAAGGCAAAGGTTATACCGACAGGTACCACAGCTGCTAATCGTTTAGGGTTTTCGACGCAAGTACCCATGAACACCATTTTTCTGACTACGGGTTCTGGGAGAAAACTAAAATTGGGAAATAGAACAGTGACCTTAAAACATGGTGCACCAAAGAATTTTGCTTTCCGTGGGCGATTGATGCCAGAATTAGTACAAGCATTACGCAGCATTGGCGAGAACAATATCACTTTGGAGGATAAAACAAGGATAGGACAATTATTTACAGAAACGCCAGAAACTGAGACAATAGAGCACGATTTATTGTTAGCTCCTGTATGGATGCGACAAATTATAAAGAAAGAAATAAAGCAATGAGTAAATGGATAGACTTCTCGCTCGAAGAGCGAAAGGCGATGATACAAGGTGTAGTTGAGGCACGGCAAATTGATGAAGCTGCTGCCGAGAAGGACTGGTGGGTAACAGCAGTATTGTATGCACTGTTTCACACCAGCGTATCTGAATACCTGTTGTTCAAAGGTGGTACAAGCTTGAGTAAAGGCTGGGATATCATCAACCGATTCAGTGAAGATATTGATTTAGCATTGAGCCGTGACTATTTTCTGAACGTCAAGCAACTCTCTTGTGCAAGCTGTACTAGTAATACACAAATCCATAATCTTCGAGAGAAAGGGCAAGACTTTCTGTTTGGTGAGTTTAAGGACGAGTTGATGACAAAACTGGCTGACATGGGGCTTGAAGTTGCTGTTCTCACAGACAACGATGTTTCCAAAGAAAATGGTGAGCCCCAAAAGGTTCCACATGACAAAGATCCTTCTGTGCTTTACATTCAATACCCCTCACTCTACAATAGCCAAGCCGCATACGCAATACCGACGGTAAAAGTGGAGATTAGCGTTTTGTCTATGTCCGAGCCTTACGAGATGAAAAGAATCTCGTCGCTGATAGAACAAACATATAAAGAAGAGGATGTGGACTCCAACCTTGTTCAGACAATCCGCACCGTCAGTCCAGCAAGAACTTTTTTGGAAAAGGCATTTCTGTTGTGCGAAGAGTTCCAGAAAGACGAACCGAGAACGCATAGAATGACACGTCACTTCTACGACTTGGAAAAACTGATGCAAACCCCATACGCAGAAATGGCTCTCAATGATTCAGTTCTCTATCGTGAGATTGTGGAACATCGTCGCAAGTTCTATCATGTTGGTTATGTGGATTACGACAAAGAGCTACCTGCCAATATCCAGATTGTACCCTGTAAAGAACTAATGTCGGCTTACGAAGCTGACTACAACGAAATGAAGGAGAGTTTCATTTATGGACAACATCTGACTTTCGGTGAGTTAATGGGAAAGATAACGAACCTTCAAGAAAAATTCCGGGCTTTAGATGTTCCTAAAAGTTGAATATAGATGAATTTTTAACAAAATCCTCTTTTTCCTCCAACCTCTGCCACAGCTTGGCTGGAGAGAACGTCCTTGACTTTGATGTTGTTGTACGTTGCCACACCCATTGGAGTAGAGATGCCTTTGAATGACCACTGGACATCAATCTTATCCATATCGGAGCAAACAAGCAAACCGTTTCTCAGGAATAAATTCTCCACCAACTTGGTGGAGTTTCTCAAAACTCAATTCTGCACCAGCTTGGTGCAATTTTATCGCGGATTGACTTTCAATTCTTTGCAATTCTGCACTAACTCTCTTAACTAAAATTTTCCTGCCTCACCAACTCCTGTACTGGCACTTCAAACATATTGGCTATTGCAATGAGTGCCTCAAGTTGGTCTATATTTTCCAATTCTGTCATAGTCCCATGCTGCACGCACCTCTTAATCATTAGAAATGCGTATCTAATACAACAAAAAATTACGTACTACATTTTCTATTTGCAAATACGTGTAATCCAGCCTACTATGTCGATGAGAAGTTCATCGGAGATGGTTTGCTCTATGATGCCGTATTCTAAAGGGAGCCCGGTAGTGCACTTCTGAAAGAGATGGTTACAGCCGGCATACTGCTTAAAGAAATTCTTGTCGCTACACGGCACGGCACGCTGTATAGCTTGCAAATTCAAGTCGGCAATCACTTGTACATCCTTCGTGCCATTGACAGCCATTATCGGGCACGACATCGACTTTAAAGCCAACGTCGGGTCGTAATCGATAAAATAATTCATCCATGTATTATTCAATTTCTTCACACGCTCTCTATATTGACTCGTGGTAATCACCTCTTTTATACCGGATAATTTGTTAATCATATTTACCTGCTCACAAAGGGCAGTATCGGCTTTAACCCCCACACCGGCAAGCGAAATCACGAAATCCGGTTTAGCTCCAATACCCTTACCCGCAAGCATAAAGGCTATTGATGCCCCCTCGCTATGACCGAGGATTCCGATTTTAGTAAAGCCACGCGCGCGCAAAAAAGCCAATCCCGAAGTGGCATCTTCGGCAAAATCGGCTGTAGTGGCTTTAGTAGCATCACCTGTAGAGGCAGCGAAACCACGATCATCATACCGCAGCGATGCGATGCCGTGGCGCGCAAGATAATCGGCAATTACAAGGAAAGGCTTATGCCCCATCAACTCCTCATCCCTATTCTGGAGTCCGCTCCCCGTGACAAGTAGCACCACAGGCACATCTTCTCCGGCATTATACCCTATCGGGTAAGTCAATGTGCCTGCAAGAGTAGCCTTGTCGGCATTAGAGAAGGAAACCTCCTCGGCTTGATAAGGATACGGTTTTACAGGCTCTTGAGGGCGCCGGGGCATATAATCTCCACGAGTAAGCACCAATGGCAAATTCATTCCATTTTGATGGAATACACCATTTATAGTATCGTTTTTAAGCCGGGCGGCATACTTCACATTCAACTTAGAGATGGATATCTCAAATGAATCTGCCGGGAAGATTATCAAGCTCGTCGTCAAGCCCTTAGCACCCTGATTCGGACTATCCATTGTGCAAGCCATAGTGCCGTTATCAGCTTCGGTAAAATGCAGAACGATAGGCAACTTCATCATGCCGGCGTCCAAATCTCCATGCCACGTGCCGCACAGCTTACTGCTATTACTCGAAAAAATAAATTGCGCTTTGACAGGCAAAAAGCAACACACCAAAACGGCAACAATCACCACCTTTTTCATATCAATATTTTTCATTATACAAACAAGCAATTATCCTTCAATGTATAAGAAGGAGTAAGAAGTTTAACACACAAATGTTAACATCACTAATAATGTAAACCTAATCAAATATGATTTTCCCCTTTCTATATCCGTAATTTGATTCAATAATCAAAACCACCTCTTCCGAGAAACTGGCAAATTCATAACAATACCTGGTTTCTACACAGATATCGGTGCCTATAATTTGATAAAGATTCTCTCCAATCTTTTTAACTTTAACGACATATTTCCCGGTTTCAACTGTTGTAGGCGACAAAATATATTCCACATCGATAGTGCGAGAATACGAATCTACCGCTTTTGTTTTTGTGGAAGGCGTAATAATTTCATATAATTCTGCAATATCATAACTACTCTCGGCACAGACAGAACCAGCAAATAATAAAAAGGCAAAACAGAGAAATAAAGCTTTTAAGTGTTTCATGATGAAGTTAGATTTAATATTAATTACTTGCAACAGTAACAATCACAAAAATAATAAATTGTTTATTGCTTGTACAAAGGTAATGATTATTTTTGAATTCAACAAAAGCAGTGTTAAACATATCTGAACAGCTGAAATTTAACATATTTCGTCGTCTTAGAATGGAAAAAATTGTTTAACTTTGCAAATGAAATAATTACACAAATCGTTTTGTAATCTATAACTCACTAACACATATAATATTATGCTCAGGAAAATACGAATAGCCCTTGCGATATTCTTCTGGCTTTCCGTTACGGCTCTTTTTCTGGATTTTACCGGCGTCATTCACTATTGGCTTGGTTGGACGGCAAAAATACAGTTTCTTCCGGCTCTCTCCGCCCTCAATTTCATCGCTTTAGCCGTACTTATTATCATCACTTTCCTCTTCGGCAGGATATATTGCTCCGTTATTTGCCCGCTCGGCATCACTCAAGACGTAATATCTTGGCTTAGCGGCAGACGTAAGAAAAAGAGATACCGCTTTTCTTTTTCCCCTGAAAAGAAGATTTTACGCTACACTTTTCTTGGTATAACGATAATAGGTATATTGGTAGCCGCCATCGCCCACACCGGCATTATCGTTTCACTTATCGACCCGTATGCTATCTACGGCAGATTTGCTACCGGCATCTTTAACCCGCTGTACAAACTGGGCAATAACCTCCTCGCCTATTTTGCCGAACGCGCCGATAGTTACGCCTTCTACAGCACCGACGTGTGGCTCAAGAGCATCTCAAGCCTCGTTATCTCCATCGTAATGATGATTATCATCGTGGTACTCGCCTGGCGTAGCGGTCGCTCTTATTGCAACAACGTATGCCCCGTAGGTACGTTACTTGGCTTTATATCAAGATATTCCCTTTTCAAAATAAATATCGACAAGAGCAAATGCAACGCTTGTGGCCTTTGCTCGCGCAAATGTAAATCTTCGTGCATCAACGGCAACGAACACAAGGTGGACTACTCGCGCTGCGTGGCTTGTATGGATTGTATCGACACTTGTAAGCACGGCGCTATCAGTTACCAATTCGCCTATGGCAAAAAAGGTTGCAATGCAAAGAATAATGGTTGTAACACTGTGCGCACCGATAATACTGCTGACACTAAGAATTCTTCCACCAATATTACAACGGAACAGATAGGGGGCTCGGCTGATATTGCTAAAGCTACAATTTCTACTAACGTCGATAATTCCGGCACGGAAAATAATTCTGCCGCTGACACTGCATCGATGAGTCGCCGCGAGATGCTCACCGCTACCGGTCTACTCGTAGCCTCTACAGCCCTGAATGCCAAGGGGAAACGTGTTGATGGTGGCTTAGCGGCAATAGTTCAAAAAGAGGCACCTAAGCGCGAGCATCGCATCCTGCCGCCGGGGGCAAAAAGCGAGCGTCACCTGGCTATTCATTGCACGGCGTGCCAACTATGCATCGCTGCATGCCCTAACAACGTGCTCCGCCCGTCTGCCGACTTTAAATCGCTAATGGAGCCGGAAGCCTCTTACGAGCGCGGATACTGCCGCCCGGAATGCAACAGATGCTCAGAAGTGTGCCCTGCAGGTGCCATCCATAAAGTATCTGTCGCCGAAAAATCTTCTCTGCAAATAGGTCATGCCGTTTGGATAAAAGATAATTGCGTGCCCCTCACCGACGGTGTGGAATGTGGCAATTGCGCCCGTCACTGCCCGTCAGATGCCATCACTATGGTGCCTTCGGAGCCGGGAAATGCTTTCTCTCCTAAAATCCCTTCTATAAATTCCGAAGTCTGCATCGGTTGCGGCGCATGCGAAAACCTTTGCCCGGCAAGCCCTTTCAGCGCAATATATGTAGAAGGAAACGACGTACAAAGATTCATTTAATTATATGGTTTGCCGAGTCATTTTAATTACTAAGTCTTTTTAATTACTAAGTCTTTTTAATTACTAAAATCTTTCCGGCTTTTGATTAACCAAGGATTTTTACTATCGAAACATCAAACCATAACTAATTGATAATAAATAAAATACGATTATCAAACGGATAATAAGATAATTATGAATAATCAAGAAAATAAAAACGAAAATATAAATCGCCGTGAATTTCTAAAGCGTTTCGGCATAGGAGTAGCGGCAGTATCGGCATCAACACTACCGGGATGCAACGAAAAAAGCGGACCGAGTGGCTTTAACACCAAGCAAGGAGAGGTGCCGACCGACAAGATGACCTACCGCATCAATCCGAAAACGGGCGAGAAAGTATCGCTATTAGGCTATGGTTGCATGCGCTGGCCTACAATTCCTTCTGCCGACGGTAGCGGAGATATCATCGACCAAGAGCAGGTCAACACCTTGGTAGACTACGCTTTAGGTCATGGCGTCAACTATTTCGATACTGCTCCACCTTATCTGAAAGGGCAATCGGAGCATGCCACGGGTATAGCCCTCAGCAGGCATCCTCGCAGCAGCTACTATATCGCCACGAAGATGTCGAACCAAGCCTTTGCCGGTCAAGGCTTGTCACCTCAAGAGATGTACAGAAAATCGGTAGAGATGTACCGCAACTCATTGAAGGAGTTACAAACCGACTACCTCGATTATTACCTGCTTCACGTTGTAGGCTTGGGAGGCGGAATAAGTGCCCTCGAAGAGAGATTTTTCAATAGCGGCGTTCTCGATTTTCTTTTAAAAGAGCGAGAAGCTGGTCGGATAAGAAACTTAGGCTTCTCATATCATGGAGATATCAAGGCTTTTGATTATATGCTCTCGCGCCACGATGAGTTCAAGTGGGATTTTGTGCAGATTCAGCTGAATTATGTCGACTATCGCCACGCCACAGAGGGGAATTACAATGCCGATTACCTCTATGATGAACTTGCGAAACGCGACATACCGGTAGTGGTAATGGAGCCACTTTTAGGCGGAAGATTAGCCACATTGACTCGCTTCTTGAACAGTCGTTTACAAGAGCGTCGACCGCAAAAGAGCATTGCATCATGGGCATTCCGCTTTGCGGGTTCGTTCCCTAAGGTGCTTACCGTACTCAGTGGTATGACCTATATGGAGCATCTGCAAGATAACATACGCACATATTCTCCGTTAGTGGAATGCAGTGCTGAAGAGCTTGATTTATTAGAAAATACGGCACAGATAATGCTCAACTACCCATCCGTGCCATGTACTCGCTGTCAATACTGTATGCCATGCCCTTACGGCATCGATATTCCTTCTATTTTTGCGCATTACAACAAGTGCATCAACGAGGGTAATACACCGGCATCGACACAAGACCCTGATTACCGCCGCGCCCGCCGTGCCTTTTTAGTGGGTTACGACCGCGCAGTACCGGGAATGCGCCAAGCAAGTCACTGCATCGGCTGCAACCAATGCGCACCACACTGCCCTCAATCCATCAACATCCCACAAGAGCTCCACCGCATCGACGAATTCGTTGAAAAACTGAAACAAGATAAGTTATAAAGGGAAGATGGACTATCCAGATTATGAGTTATACGATACGCTTTGCGTCTCTCGTTGTGTACTCCCTGACTTGGAAAACCACCAACTGCATACCGTGGCTACTGCCTGTGGCTATCAATTAGAGGATCATCACCATGCGTTGGCAGATGCCGAAGCATGTGCGTGGATTGCGAGAGAGATATTATAAAGATGTAGTATGGAAAATCAGATTGTCATATACAAGGATGAGAGCAATGCCATTCAACTTGAAGTCAAGATGGACGGTGATATGTTGTGGCTGACACGTGGACAGTTAGCCACATTGTTCGGTCGTGATTACAAGACCATCAGCAAGCATATCAACAATGCTCTTAAAGAAGAATTGGCCGATGAAGTGGTTGTCGCAAAATTTGCGAATACCACTCAGCACGGTGCCATTGAGGGCAAGACCCAGACACATGAAGTAGAGTATTTCAATCTCGAAATGGTCACTTCCGTCGGTTATAGAGTTAAAAGTGCCAGGGGTATTCAATTTCGTAAATGGGCTAATCGCATCTTGAAAGAATACCTCATCAAAGGCTATGCCGTTAATGACCACATCCGCAAGGAGCAAATTGGAGAGTTGCGCCAGTTGGTGGGAATGATTGGACGCACCCTGCAGAACCAACCGTTGATTTCCACGGATGAGACCAATGCCCTATTTGAGGTGGTGACAGACTACACATACGCCCTTGATACCCTTGACAATTATGACCCTGCACTGGGCAATCAAGTTGTCATCAGTTACGCCGCATACAATTTTTAGCATACGCTCAACAACACGTCCCAGAACCCATTAGTAAATTAGTAACTATATGAACAAAGCAATCGAGCGATTAAGACAACTCGTGAACAAAAAATATCCCGGACGAAGAAGAGCCTGAAGAACCATCAAAGCTCAGTAACCATAATTGCTTGCTATTTTATCTGGTCAGTCTCCCAGACATCGATAGATGGTTGGAATATTAGGATTTTATCTTATAGTGTGTCTATATATCACTGATATATAATAATATACGTTTTATATGATTAAGGGTAACAAATAGGTAACATTTATAGAAATGTTTTGCGACTACTTTCCATACCTTTTCTCAGTTAAGGTCATGGAGAAAAAGCGTATCTCGTTCATCTGACGACTGAATTTAATGGCTATATATTGAGATTTTCGGCATTCACAAGGTGTGTTTCTTTGAGAATTTCGGCAATTTTTCTTCTTTTCCTTTGTTATTTGGGATTCTATAGCTATCCTTGCACCGAATAAAATTATTACTGTCCGCTAAAATTTGAGGACGGCAAGATAGTATGCTCGAGCACTGATCATTCGGTGTTCGAGGCTGTTTTTCTCAATTTCAAGTCCCTATCAGTCAAAGAGATGCGCGTGTACTCAGCTGCTTCCTCCACCGTCATGGGCTTGTGGCGGTTCTCGCGTACCTGATGTTTACGGTTCTCTTCCTGCTGCTTGATTAGCAGCGTTCTAATGCCCATCACCTCATCCCGAAGCTGGGCGACGACCTGCGGAAGGTCGTTGAAAGTCAATACATTTTGTTCCATATATTTCATGGTCTTTGGTTAGAGACCGGGTGCAAAGGAACTCAATGATGCCATGCTGACTCCGATTATTCACGATAAGCAAGAATAATCAATCAGCATGGGTGTTTTACATGGAAAATAAGTGGTTTCAGGTGTGAAGAAAGGGGAAAAGAAACTGTAGAGTTGCCTTCACTGTACAGACACATAAAAAGAAGGTGGGCGAAAACCGATGCTAAAACATCAACTTTCGCCCACCTTTAAGGGGTATAAGAATCTTATTATTAAAAGAGAATTAGCATTCCGATTTAGGAAATACCATTTAGCCGAAATACTGGTAAAGATGAATCAACGTTCCATAAACAGGTCATCCAATGTAATTGATTGGTTAACGATACTGGCATGTTCGCCTCTTGCTATTCCCATCGTCGTAACCATAACCAGTTGGATGCTATGCGTCTTGTTGTGCATCTTACTTGCGACAAAGGCTTCTATTTTATTCATGAAATTCTCTTCATCGGTTTTCGTTATGGCATATTTGGTGCCCGTGAATTTCATTTCACACAGATAGTCTGTCCTATCTGCTTTGCTTTCCAGCAGTAGGTCTATCTGAGCACCTCTTCCGTCAGGACTCTTTCCTCTCCAGCAATAATTACTGTCGATGGAAGCTATACGCAGCGAATCCTGAATACGAGGCAAATGCTCTATACAAAGCAGTTCAAATGTATCTCCTGCCCATGTATAGAAAGTGGGAGTTCCATGAATGGAGTTCCATACTCCCTTCTTGGCCTGCCCTCCCTGTATGAAACGCAAATAGAACAAAGAGAAGAAATCGATCAGTTGATAGACCGTCTCCACCCGTTCTTTACCATAGCGCGGATAAGTCCTGATGATATCAGATTCTATAAGATTTTCAAGCAATTTGGTAAGGGTTCCTCCACTTTTGACATCTATAGCCGCACCAATCTCTTTTTGAGTCATTCCGTAGAATTGGCTTCCCAAGACTTTTACGATATCCACATAGCGTTCCTTGCTGGCATAAAGTCCGGCATAGACATCGACAAACTCTTGATGTATTTTCTCGTCAGCAAAGAAAATACGGTCAATGTTTTCCGTAATTGTCTGACTGTTGCGTAGTTTGTCGAGATAAAATGGGACACCTCCCAAGGCCATGTAGCAGATGCACATCTCATATCGGGACAGACGGAATCCGTTGCGCCTGTAATACTTCTGGCATTCAGCCAATGTAAAGGGTGCAAGTTTTATTGTCTCGGTAAGCCTTCCGTGCAGTCCTCCGTAATCACGAATCACATTGTCAAGCATCCAGCTCGTTGCCGAGCCGCAAACCACCAGCACTATATTTCTTTGGCTGTCTGCCCATGAGTTCCAAAAATAGCCGAGTTCCGAAATCATCTCAGACGATTGAGGACCCGCTAGCCAGGGCAGTTCGTCTATGAGAATAACCTTTCGACGAGAGCGTATGCTTTCAAGCAGTTTACGTAGAAGCAGGAAGGCTTCACGCCAACAGGATGGCTTTTCTGACGTAGTGGCATCAAGACCTGACAACAAGAGAGAATCGTAGAAATGATCCAACTGCAACTTGCGGTAAGTATCGTAATTCTTATCTCCGTCCTTCAGATATGTGCCGACAGCAGAAAAGACAATCTTGCTGCCATACACTTCACTAACCAGATATGACTTGCCTATGCGTCTGCGTCCATAGATGGCCACAAACTCAGACTTCTTAGATTTGTACAAACGCTCAAGTGTCGCAATTTCAGCTTCTCTGCCAATAATATTCGGGTACTTCATCTTTATATGTCTTTAATGTGCTACAAAAATACAAATTTTATTTTGAACCCAACCATTCTTTGTCTAAAAATCAGCGAAAAAGGGAATTTTTCTTGATTTTCGCTGATTTTTAAAAGGCATGCTTCTCTATTTTATGTGGAAATGGTAGTCATCTTCATCAGGCTCGTCTATCACGATGCTCCCCTTGTTAGGTTGGAACTTGAAGTTACGGATGCTATCCTACTCGATGTCCTTCATCACATCAGGAAACATCGCCTTGATGAAGTCTGCACGTACATAGCCATTGTAACCATTCTTGGTACCCAGACGTTCACCGATATTCCAAACAAAGTGGCGGAGATCGAGGGTGGTAAGTCTCTGTTTCAGCCTGATAGGGATTGGAGAATAGGTATATTCTTCCGACCAATGCCTTACTTCCTCGCAAAGGTTCTCCAACTCTTCGCTGTCATAGACATAGGGCGACATGGTATATCTGGAATTATTGCTGTCCGGTAAATTTTTTTTAAGCGATAAAAATTAGGGTTGACATTTCTCACGAAGTATCAAACCTTTTGGTTATCTTTGTTGTTGCTAATTTAAAAAAAATAACCATGAGCAAAGATAGCGCAAACCGAATGCATAAATTCAAGTTTACTTGAATAATATGCTAAGGCGCCTCCCATCTTACTGAAAGATAATAATTTACCGAACAGCCGGTATATAATCAGGTATTAAATTTACTTGATAAAGATAAAATCCTAAAAATCAGTCGAGAAACTCGGGGAAGCGAGGCATATGTAAAGCGATTTGATGGGTATCAACACCTTGTAGTAATGCTATTTGGGGTGCTGAAACACTTTGATTCTCTGCGAGAACTTATTCTACCACAATTACCCTTTTTGATAATATACTTAAAGGAGTTGGCAGACATCCAAAATCAGGGAAAAAAGAAAGGGGGTATGAAGGTGCATACCGTTATGAAATATCATGTAGGAGTTCCTATGGTAGTGCAACTTACATCAGCTGCAAAACACGACCACTACTTATTAAAAGAAGTCCATTTGCCGAAAGATTCTACATTGGCTATGGACAGAGGATATATTGATATAGCTCAATTTCAACGATTAACAGAAGAAGGGGTATGTTTCTATGGTCCGATTAACTCTTATGTACTATATAGATTTTATCGCTTTTATGGAAAATCCGGATAAAACATGGAATAATATTCTTGCAAAAGAGGCTCTAAAAGCACCTCCGGAACAAACACTTTTCGACTAAGGGGCTTACTTTTTTAAAAAGAAAGTCCGAAACCTGATTTTAAAGGGCTTCGGACTGGTATTTTATGCCTTCTCAAGTTTTACCGGACAGCAATAGTTATAAATGGAAGAATAAATTGGATTGTAAACAGAATTGGGATTGGAATTATAAACGGAATTATAAAAGAAAGTCCCCCTAAATATAGCAATGACTGATGCTTCTTACGAGGTATCAGTCATTGCTATTTATATTCTAATAAAAATTTAAAACGAAGGAGTATTGTGCACTTCTTGCACTTCGTTTGTGAAAGAACAAGAAAGTTATATAGCGATAAGGGCACCTATAATTCCATGACAGCCATTATCATTACAGCTTTGTGAGGAGCATAGCAACCTCTGTATTTGTTGCGATTCAAATTTTGACAATATTCAGAAAATAATTGCAACACAACTCAACCTTTTTACGAACAAGAGTAGCCCTCATTGTCTCATCTAACGAAGCATAAACCTCAGTTTGCATGAATGAGGTAAGGTCATTGATTTGGGATTGTAACTCATTCATATTGTTACTTTTTAAATCGTTCGTCCTTTTCAATCAATTCAAAGAAAGGCAAATCTCTAATTCCCTCTACCCTTGATCCAATCTTACATACACCTTCGAATAATTTAGCTTTATTGATAAACTCCATATAACGCTCACTATTAGGATCACCGGCGCCAAAAATACTTGCAATCTCTGTCTTACTAATAGAATTAACGTGATGTATAACCCAACTGAGAATAAACTGTGAATAATCTTCTTTTGAAGTCTTAAAGTCACTCACATTCTGTGTCGAAAGAATCATACCCACTCCGAACATACGACCTTCGCTGATGATACTACGAAACGAGTTGAAGTCTTTCTTCAAAAATTGGTGGGCTTCATCCACCATTATCATGGCACGCAGTTCTCGGAAACCATTCTCTTGCTTACTACCACCCATCTGACGCATCTCTGCATAAAAAAGGTCAAGTATCAACGACACAATTACTTTCTTTGTGTCATCCGGGTAGAGAGTCAAATCAATTACACGAACACTATTGAGCCATTCGAAAAGCGATACGCAACCACTATTATCTGTAGTGAAGATAGTATAATCACGCAACTTATCAAATAGAGCAAATGCCTTGTCATTAGCATCGTATGTCTCAAAATACTTCTCAATTACCTGCTCCATTGTGGGCACTGGATTTCCCCAAGAACTTAACTCCTTCGTAATGCCTGCATCCTTATATGTATCTAAGATTACTTGCTTGATATTGCTCTGCTGCTTCAAACCTAAACCATATGCTTTAGCGAATGAATCTGCTATTCTATCAGCAGTAATTGCAGGAAGGTTCATCCCCTCAACTTCATCATTTACAACTAATTTTAAAGGATTGAATGGATAGTTAAACTTGTAACAAGTACCACCAACAGCATCTAAAAACTCCTTGTCCTTATAGTCGCCCTTATAATCAAACACGAGCATTCCAACCGGCTTGCCACCAACATTATTCACACCCTCCTTGGCGAACTGAGCAATTATCGAACGAGCAAACTGAGTTTTACCAGTACCCATCGTACCTATAACTCCCATATTCGGATGGGAAACCATCTTAGTGTTGTTAGGTTCAAATACCACCTCACGATGACTTGATTGAGTATGACCAACCAAAATTTTAATACTATGAGAAATATTTTCTTGAATCACACATTCTGTAAGTGTATCTTTTTGCGTTACATTCAAGGATTGCTCGGCAATTAGTGCACTTCCACTTTCAACTATTGTATTAGTAGAAATATTCTCATTATTACTATCGTCGGATACTGCCGAAGAATTCAATTTACTATTCTCAACCACCTCTTCATCCTCAATCTCTATCAGTTCAATTTGAGATTCATCATCTACTAAAGCAGAATATACTGGGTTATTAATAGCATTCAACGTATCAGAATCAATCATAATCAAATCTGTTTCTAGGAACTTCATGTGGTTATTCTCTGGTTCTGCAATAAACTGAAAGCATTCCTGTTCTGAGAAATGAATTTCACAAATAGGTACATTATCAACAAGAGAGGTAGAAAGGCTATGTGTTGCGTGACTAAAGAAAGAAACAATAGCTGCACTACCCATTTCCCTAACAGGAAGTATCTCTTTTAACGTATATTTCAGATTTAACAATTCAAAACGGTACTTCTCAATCGCTTTATACGCTTCGTCTGACAACAGATTATTGGCATTCAGTTTCTCTGCATTCGTTAAGTATTGTGAAGTAAAGAATGTACGGTAAATATTCTTAGTAAAGTTCGCATCTCCAAATAGATGTTTCTTAAGCTGAAGAAAAGTCTGACTAACTTGCTTACCTGCCTTATCTGCCATCGAGTTATTTTTAGAGAACTTCACCTCAACAGGATAGAGATATAACTGAATATCGTTATCATCTGTTGCATCAAGACCAATCATTAGTAAGTCATCAGACATAGCACCCTTAGCTCCCAAACTTTTCTTAGAGAAAATGTATTCCTGTGGTAATCCTATTGACCCTGTTACACGCAGGATCTCTTCTAGCGAGACAGGAATCCAATGCACATTCTTGTTACGGTTCATGAATCGCAACATAGCAATGCTTGCTGCTACGATACTCATCTTCTCACGTATCTGGTCTTCGCTCTTCTTGACAATATCAAGCATCCAACTACCATTAAGGCAGTTGAAGTAATTCATCATCGTTTCATTGAAATGTTGGAAACGTTCTTCTGAAAAAGCATATTTTTCGTATGACTTCCGAAGCATATTCTCATACTGATCCACATGCTTTGTCACGGTAATACTGTCATACTTTGCGTTTATAGTGTATTGATCGGTATAGTGAACAATATATAAATTCTGTTTGTAGAAAAAGTTGATGTCAACCTCTGGATTGATGAAAGTTACCCAGTTGGCGTTATCATATATTGATTGGAGCAAATCTGACTTACTAAACTTAAACCTCTTTGCAACACAAGTACTATTACTGAATACACTATTACCTTCATGCTCTTCATTTGCATAAATAGTATTCAGGGCTGTTGTCATAGGATAAATGAAACCAAGTTGTTCCTTAATACCGTTTGTACCATATCCTATAATATACGCACCCATCTTATTGTATGTAGATGGAATTGAAATCAATCCATTGAATGATAATTCAGTACGAAGTTCAGAAGTAACTTGTCTTATGAACTCTGTACCCGTATCAATCTGATAAAATGCAATATGAGAATATCCAATCTGCCCATTAGGACTCAATGCATGTTTATAGAACGACACACGAGTAAACAACTGGTGTATTATTTCCTGACTTGTGTATTCACCCCTTGATTCAAGTTTTAAATTCAAGGACTCGATTTCGCGTGTAATAGCATCAATAGAATCAAGACGATTCAGTTTTTCAAAGAATGTCTCTTCCATAAGATTATCAACGTATTCATGGAGTTCTATTTTCTGAACGCCTTCAGAATACTGTTTTCTTATGAATTCTACAACACCCTTGATAACATTAGTATCATCAGCAATACCAATTGTACTAATAATTATTGGACAATCCTTATCTTGGAAAAGATACCTAAAGTGCTTTATGAAAGCCTCCATCTTTGTCCAAACCATTTTTGTTGTAATATCATTTGTCCTTTCTTGGGGCTTACAGCTTACACTCTCATAGCTGAGCCAATTACGAATTTCTCCAATTTCCTTGTCGGTATATGGACGTTTTGGTGAGTCATTGAAGTAGATGTAAGGGATAAGATAGAATGGTGACAGAAGTTTCTTGGCAAATGTAGATTCCTCCTTGTCATCATATTGACTGTCGTATTCAAGAGCGTAAGCAACCAGCAACGGATGGAATGGCGATAAATATAACCTTTCCCATGTAGTTACTATTCCTAACTTTGTCAAATTGTACTCTTCTTTATGCAAACATCTGCTGTTTGGAATGCTACTAATCGATGATAAAACAGCATTCCAGTAGTTTTCAAACAAGACACGTAATTCATCATTCATCTTACAAAGAGATGGAATGGTGTTGTGATTATTATAGTAAGCAAATATCTGGGTTAATGTGTTTTGCACACTAATAGGTAGTTCAAGAATTTCGTATTCAGGTTCATATTCACCAGTTAAACTATTAGATACGTGATTTATGTGAGAGCAACCGTTTTTAATAAACGCTTCCTCCCAATCTAAATACTTCTTCCAATAAGAGTAAATAGGTCGAGGGGTACCATCAACAACGACCTCTCCTCCTTCATACGTGCCTTCTTCTATTGTTCCAGGTCGAGCAGGCGGAACAGGTTTCGCAATATTTAGTTTAAGTACAAACTTTACCTCTTTGCCTCCAAAATCAACAAAGAAATCAATTTGGTCATTCTCATCATCGGCAACAACTGGAACTTCCAATTTTGCATTATCTGTCCATACCACTTTGTTGTCAAGTGGAATAGACAATAGTTCGTCACCATTACCAAAAGTCAAAACATCTGCTTCATCTGGAACGACAACAACAATTTCTCTTTTTTTGTTTATAGAAAAGCATTCTTCAATGTCTTTGAAGAAACTTTTGTTACAAGGCAATTTCATCATAAAGAAATCATGATGATTGTCATTCAAACCTACTGATTGCTTGATAAGTGTATCTCCAATAGTAACCTTCAGTACTTGTCCTTGTGTTTGGCACACATCAGAGGTTACCTTCTTTATTTCTTTATTGAAGGTTATCTTAACTTGTTGTCCTACAGATTCTGTCTGGTCACAGATTACCACATAAGAGGTTGATTTCTTCTTTTTATTTCCTTTGGTGAACGAAACCATTGAGGTCAACAATCCTTCAGATGGTAGTTCTATATCCAAAAGTTCCAAGTTTGCAGTGGCAGCTTTCCGTTCTATACTATCAAGAAATTCTTGGAAATCAATGTTTCTCCAAGAATCAGCATTAGAAACAATCTTCTTTGACAGTTTTTCGTCAAGGAATCTCTGTAATAGTTTGAACTTATCCGTGTCATCATCTTCATTCATGATGTCACTAATCTTCCTGTATATTTCGTGGTTCTTTTCAACTCGATTTCCTATTTCTGCATCAGAGGGTTTGAATGTACCATCATATACAGCCTTGTCGTTAAAGAAATCTAAGTCATTGTAATGCCCCTTTAATGTTTGATCTGCCAATACACTAAGTGCGTGACCGAAGTCAAAGAGATTACATGTTCCATCTGCAATGTACTCAGAAATCTTATTAAGATGTTTATCCAGGTATTTACGTTCAAGATCCTTTGAGATAACATCTTCTGCTTTTTCATGAATATCTCGAATGATATAGCTTGAATGCAAAGGACCACCTATTGCTTGTAAATCTTGACAAGCAGTTATAATAGATGATAAAATGCTATCTGAAAGAATGAAGATTACACCAAAATCCTCGTATTTTCCACCTATTACTCCTACTGAATTTCTGATTGTGGTAAGATAATCTTCTGTTGAGGTTTTATCATATCCAATGATAATAGAAGACGAATCTGAAGAGGGTTTGATTACATATGTATCATAAGACTCCTCTATTACAGAAGAGTCATTGCCTTGATAGATTCCAGAAATGGTAATTTTTTCACATGCATCATTCAATGCTTGCATTAACATATTCCGATGCTTGTCGTTCTCTACTATCATAAAGTATCGGCTACCCTTCTGCATTGGATATTTTTTGAAATAACCAATCAGGAGTTCATTAACTATGTAATTATAATACGACTGTAACATATTGTGCTTCTCCGGAATCACTCTTCCTGTCTAAAAGGTTCAACTTTAACAAATACTCCTCAATCGCTAAACGACTACCTCTGTTGAAGTATATTCCATAGCTATTGAATAGTTTATATAGGTTTTCTAACTTTGTCTTCTTACTCTTTGTAAATAATGCCACAAGAAATGTTAGCATTTCATTATCAAGAACAAGAACAAAATTACCTCTTCTACTTTGCAAGAATCTTACACTTAATAAATCTATCACTTTTTTTCTCATTCGGGATATGTAACTCGGAGATTGAAGGCCTGTACAAAGATATTCAAGAGTATAAATAAATTCGTCATATGAATGCACGTCAATTTCCATTTCTTCAATTGATCCACTTTCACTTGTTCGTCTATTGAATACCTCCCTCTTCTCTTCTTGGTATTTAGAAAGAAGTTCATTACATAACTCGCGATTTTCTTCAAAGTCAGTTTCATTCAACTTTTCATAAATATTGTTATAGAAACCAACATTACCACCCAATACACTATTAAGGATGTCGAGTGCCTGCGACTTGCCATATAACTTATCAAGTGAAGATTTTGAAATCTGGTATGACCATCCTCTTACAACAGCATCATGGTTAACAGATGCGCGTTCAGAATTCAATATGAAATAGAACGGAGCAGGCACATCTTCATTTTGCTTGTCTTTGGCAGTAATTCTGACTATTGCCTGTGTTACAGCATAACAAGCATAAAAATGAAGAAGAAGATGAAGGTATTTTACCTTTACAGACTCTTCTTGTTTAAGCATCCAACTGAGATCTTCCAAAAACGAATTCTTTATATATGGAAGAACAATGTAGTCACGTTCTTTTGATTCGTCTGAGCATCCTCCAAGTGGAGTCAAAGCCTCCTGAAGAATCTTTGAAAACAAGTTTGGTTTTTCAGCATGACCAGAATTCTGCAATTCTTCGGAAAGCATGGAGTATAGATAATTAGCAAGCTTTCTTTGCCCATCATTATATTTCTTTCTGTCCTTTGTAGAAATTCTCTCATCATTTGGTACTAATGGAAGATATTTCAGAAACGAAGAGTCCGTTATGTTCAAATTACCATTGATAAACATGATGTCGCTCATCATACGAACAAATTCTGGTATTTGTTCGCTAGGCATCTGTTTTTGATTGTTCAAATATTCCTTGACTGGTTCAACGGCTGACTTTTCGAAATCCTCTATTGGTCTTGTTCCATCATTATCCCACAAACGGAAGAACTCGCCTGTTGTACCATGCAAACCACACTTTTTGTCGTATGCCGAAGTTGGATTGGAATTAAAGGGCAGTAACTTTATTCCTTCCTGCCAATTATCTATGAACTTACCACTTTGGTGATAGTGTTCGTTATATGCTTCTATATTGATTTTCATTGTAGCTGAATATCTCCAAATGATGATTCACTTAGTTTTAAAACTCCAGTATCAGACCTAACAACCGTGATTTCCTGTTCACAGTTGCACTTTTCAACCAGCCTTCGTACAAATCTACTGAAAGTTAAATCCTTTTCATTTTCATAGGATAGAGCAAGTTTTCCTCTATTTAATTCATAAAGATATGAATAAAGTTGGAAGTCCATTCTCAACGATACTGGATTATCAGGAAACGTCCATGACATATCAAATCTCATAAGGAACTCGTTCTTATACGATTCAGAATGGTATGATTTCACAGGCTCGGGTTTGAGTTGTAAACTGCCAAATAATCTATAGCGACCACCTTGTATGTTCAACGGAACCATATTACTCTTCTCGTAATAAGAGCCATAATGACGAGGAATGGCTTTTGCCACAACATCATAAATCTCTTTCATTTTGTGAACATCATTGTTGAAAATTCCTTTGAGTAACGCAAGATATGATTTATATACCTCACTCTCAGTATGATAAGAGAGAAGATGCTTTAATCGAAACACAAACTTGGTTGTCCTTTCTATATCTCTTCCATTATTCGCATAAAATTCATTTGTGCGTTTTAACAATTCTATAGGAAGTTCAGATGTTTGTTGCACGGTCAAATATGTGGGAGGTATTGAATATGAAGTAAACAATACAGAAAGTTGTTTATCGTGTTCTGTGCTACTTTGCTTAAGAGGATCAAGCTTGCTAATTGCCTTTTGAATCATATTGCCACAACCACAGTAAAGAAGAGACGGAAGCAATGCCTCGAAAAATTCATTCTTCTCCTTATACTCATCATAATGAGGATAAACGATAATCGAATAGAGGAAATCCAGAAACTCTCTCGGTGTAATAATAAGTTTGTATCTTACTATAGCTTCAATTATTGTTTGTACAATTGTATTTCGTACGTCAGGAATACGAAGCAGTTCGTAGTTAAGTATAATAGGGTCTTTGAGGCTGACACCACTTGCTATGTCGGCTGTATATGCTGCATAAAAAGGATTATCAATTGCATCAGCAACAACTTTCTCCATAATTTTTGATAAGAAATCAGAAGCAACAGGAATATCAGACGAACTATCAGCGTAGAACTCAAATACCTGTTCGTCGGTAAACATAATGACCTTAACCCTTTCTGTATTTATTGGTGGCGTTGTGTCATCATCGTCAAAAATTGGCAAAGTTGACTTGACTATCTCTTCATAATACATCTTAAATTCCTCATCATCAATGAGAGCATTGAGTTTGCCGAGATTAATGGCAAGAACTAGCTTCTTATTCGTTTTATATAGATTTTCATCTTTATATTCAACTAGAGCTTCTTTTAATGTATCTATAGCAGTTTTTTTGGGGGAACTACTTGCAGTAGCATCATTATAAAAACTACTATCATCCCAATCAGACATTTGCTTAATACGACTGATAAGGTGAGACTTACCATCACCTGCACTTCCAACCAAGAGAACAATACCGCCACCAGCATTGTCTATTTCATCCATTTTCTCCAATAGTTTAGACTCAATAGGACGATCAACATGCATATACTCATCCCAGTTAGTAAAAGTATTTCCATTCTGGACAGAATCAACAGAATGCTGACTCAGATGAAGAAATGCTTCTTTTAATCGTAATGCTGCCATATATTATTTTTTCCACAATTGAGGGTTTATTAAGTTTTCCATTTTATAGTTGAACATTTCCAAAAGTTCTTCTCGATGTTCCGGGAATTTCTCTAATGTCCTCATTACTGATTTTAATGGTAAGCACATTTTAATTTGTCCTTCACCTTCACCATAATAACCATTTTTCAAGTCTTCTTCAAACTCTTCGAACGATTTAAGTTGTGGACGTTGAGTAATCCCTTTAGAATGCTCTTCCCAATATGATTGATTTCTATAGACAAATTCCCAAAAAGACATCTTTTTGTAAAATTGTTGTTGGTTACACCATCGAGCTATCTGTATATAGAGATTGGAAATTTCATATTTCTTATAATCCTCATGTCTCATAACATAACCAACACAACCATAAGTCATTAGAACTTTAATGCGCTGGAACAATTCCCAAATATCATTATAGAATTTCTTGTGACTATGTTCTGTCAGTTTAAATCCACAAAATAAATAAAATTTTGTTCCTTTCTTAGGATTATAACGTTTCCACATCTTTAGGGCACGTTCTATTAATTCTCGATCTTTCCAATTGTCAAATGCAAAAATGAAATCTCCATGATACTTTGATTTTGCAAGCATCTGAACCATTAGCTCACCATCTGGACTTTGTGCCAACATACGCTCGTCAAGACCTTGTCGGAACTGAAATGGTCGGTTTGTATCTATAAGTTCTTGAAGAAGTGGCTCCCAAATAGTTCTATCTGCAGCAAGGAAGTTATCATCCCATAAGTAAATATATGGTCGTACTAAATGCCCACGTTCATCTCGCTCATTATCAAGAAACCACTCAAGTTTTGAATATCTACAAACTGTACTCTCCAGTTTGTTAATACAGAAAGGGCAATGGCGTACACATCCACGAGTAAGAAATCCAATAGAGTATTTCTTATAATCCTTATATTTATCACCTTTATAACCATTTTTAATCTTTTGTTCAACATATGCATCATAAAGCTGATAATATGGCATCTGCCGTGCCATATCTATACCTTTTTGCTTATTTCCTCCTCGATGATTATCAAGAGTATTTAAAAATTTATCATTTTCAAGTCGATGATAATCTTCTTCTCGTTTCTTACGATATTCCTTCACATTAGTCTCATTTGCATAGAATCCTGTACCACCTATATGAAACTTAGCTTCATCCAATGTATTTATAGCCTTTATATAAAACTCAGGGAGTTTTGTAAAAGTGAATACTCTCGACATAAATACATGTTGATACTTATTAAGATTTACTTTTGGGTCAAGAATTAGTTCAAAAGGAATTTTATTATCACTTAAGAATCCTGCAATCTTCATAAGAACAAGATTGGGGTGACGAGTTCCATTGTCAAGTAAATCTGCATCACACAAACCTATACATTCACATATTGGTTGTTTTCCTAATGCTTTCATTCTTTATTAATGCTACAATCCTATTTGCTTACCGCTACTTTGTGAGAATTTAAATTTATTGTCATTTATAAATACAAAGGTAATTAAAATTCTTCAAACTCAATAAAAAGTATTGAAAATATTTTACCACCCTACTTTGCTACCTCTTCATGCTTTTTGCACTTAATAAAGATTCATCAAATAATGTGTCATTAATGTACTTATCTAATCTAATATTATATTTTTCTTTATGATTCTCATCAATAGCTATTGTTACAACAAATATTATGATTAATTAAAGCATAAAAATCCATCAACATCCCACAAGAGCCCACCGCATCGACGAATTCGTTGAGAAACTGAAACAGAATAAGTTATAAATGGAAGAATAAATTGGATTGTAAACAGAATTGGGATTGGAATTATAAACGGAATTATAAAAGAAAGTCCCCCTAAATATAGCAATGACTGATGCTTCTTACGAGGTATCAGTCATTGCTATTTATATTCTAATAAAAATTTAAAGGAAAGATTATTTTGCTCTTCTTGCACTTAGTTTGTGAGACTACAGCTGTAGATTCACAAACTAAGTGCAAAATTAGTGACAATATTATTTAGCAATAATTTAAACGCACAAAGGCTTTTTTTAAAGAATTAGTGAAAGAAGTAATGAAAATTATGAAAATAAACAAGATCTCATAATCACCCACATCTTCCCACACGTTCTACATAAAAAAACTTCCGATGATAATAAACCTCGGAAGTTTATTTTTATATTATAGCACTGATTTTCAATATACTATATCAAATTTTACAGTGCTTTTTGAATTACATCGAATAGTTTATCGAGTTCTTCTTGGCAATTATTGAAGGAATCGTCGGTATCTTCGATGGTGTCTTGAGCTTCTTTTTTCTCTTTACCTTTCAGCTCTCCTGATTCCATTTTTGCTTTATAATCTTCGTAAACCTCTATCATTGACGAGAAACTCTCTATTCTATTCACTTTTCCATATCCTTCGTATTTATTTCTCAATTCAAATCCGCTTGCAATTACTCTTACTTGGTCTCCTTCATATACTATTTTTAGGTTAAAATTCATATATTCATAGAAATAACCTGCAAAAGGATTATATCTCCATTTCGTATTTTTTAATACCTCAAACTCCATTACATTACTATCGTCTGTTTCTAATTGCACCAATGACTCGAAAGTCTGTTTTTTGAAGGCTATTCTAACATCCTTCATCGCAGTAGATACATCTTTTGAAGTAGGAAATACTTGTTCCACTACTACTTGCAATTTGTCGTTAACAGTAAAGTTCCACTTCTTCTCAGTTTTTGCCATCATTGGTAATACCAGAAGAATACTAATAGTAAAAAGAAATAATTTCTTCATAATGATATGTATTTTAAGTTAGTTTATGTATCAAAAAATATGACCGCACTACATAACCGGTAGCAACCCCGGGTATAACGGGAATAATTTGTATGTATCTCAAAAAATAAAATTTCAATAAAGAGTGAAATCAATTTTTAAACCTCGACAAAGATACAAAAAATTTATTAAACATCTCTTGCAGATTAATTATTTTCTGTCAAAATCTGCATACCGCTTTCAATTTGATGCAAGGCATAAAAAAACCGAGAAGAGAAGACAAACAAGCGATGCAGACCGGGGCATAAAGCAATGAATATCAGCGAGAAGCTCGAGAAGGCTAATGAAGCATTAAATACATAAATCAAACAACAAAAGCAACTCCCGTTAATAATTATCTACGGAAGTTGCTTTGCTATTTTAAGTACTCTAATACTTATTTTTATTAGTATTCTTATAAAGAATTATACTGTAAATACAGGTTACTATTCCACGAAAAGCTCTATTTTACAGTAATTTTTTGTGTTCCGTTTACAGTTTTAACGATATAAATACCTTTTAATTTACCGTTATTTTCTGTAACATCTCTACCTAAAACGTCGTAAATAACGAATTCTTCGGTAGAATATATTGTGCCTTTATCCGACCATATCTTGTTGATAGTCACCTCATCAACGGCTGTTGGAGCGTCAAAGGCTTCGATATTGGCAAATTCTTTCCAAACGTCTGCAGTTTTATATTGCTCTAATGCAGAATATCTTACATTCAATTTACAAGTAGTGTTCAATCCAGCGGTAAAGTTGTCCTCAAAAACACTTGAAATAAATACCGGTGGGTTTAGAGCCTTACAAGTTATAGCAGCAAGTGTACCTGCGCCACAATCTACAAAGGCTTCTGTGTCGATAGTTTCGAGCCCCGTTCCGAGAATAATTCGGGTCAATCCATTAGCAGAATTTGCAAAGGCTCGGCTCTCTATTGTCTTCACGCTGTTTGGAATATTAATTTCGTTTAATGCGGTGCAATTCTCAAAAGCAGATGCTCCGATAACTTCTATTCCATCTACAATATTGCTGTTTCTGCATCCGTACATCAATGTATTTGTAGCGGTTTCTACCACTGCATTGCAATTATTACGGCTGTCGTAAACACTATTTGCCGGGTCAACAACGATTCTTATTACGCTATCAGCGCAAAGCACTCTTCTGCCAAGGCTGTTGACTCCGCTACCTAACTCAATGTCTTTAATGCCATATAAAGCGTAATCTCCTATTGTGCTTACACTATTCGGTATAACTATAGAGGTTATTGTTGCCCCTGTAAAACAACTATCCTCTATTACCTCCACATTAGAATTATCGGCAAATTCAAAAGAGGTCAATTCGGCATCATTAAAGACTTTTGCTCCAAGTGTAGTAACGGAATATTCGGTTGAATTAATGGTTATTGCACTCGGAATAGTAATCTCATCAACTTCATATCCAACCACTTTTGCGGTATTATTGACGCCATCCAACTCGTAAATCAATCCATCTACATTGACGGTTCCTATCGGCAATATTTTGGTAAATTGACCCCAAACACCGTGACTTTTATAATCAGAAATAGCCTCTACAGGTACGTAAAGCACACATGTATTCTTATTTATTCCGCCAAAGGTACGCATAAAAGTAGTATTGTCACTCAAATTCGGCGGAGTAATGGCTTTACACACAAAAGATTGCACTTGCTTACACATACCAAAACACAAAGTATCTATAAACTTGGTGTTCTCGCTCAATACCACCTCTTTCAAACTATCGCAATTTTGAAACATTCTTTTCGTCATAGTGTCAATACCTGTACCGATTATCGCTTTTTTAAGTTGTTTATTTCTAGCAAAGGCATTTTTACCTATTTTTCTAACGCTGTCACCTATGACAATCTCTTTCAAACCGGAATTATAAAAAGCAAAATCACCGATATAATTTAAAGTATCGCTAAAGGAAATCGACTCAAGGTTAGTACAATTATAGAAAGCCGAATCACCAATAGTAGTCACCAATATTTTTTTGAATGTAGGTCGAAATCCTATAGTAATGATTTTAAAATAAAAGCTTGGCACAGTAAGATTTCCGTGGTAACAATCGCCTCTGATAGTACCATCATTTACGACTTTAACACCGTCATAATACCATCTAGTGGAATTAGTACCCTGTAGATGCAAAAACCGGAAAAATGTCCAAACCATAGATGAACTTAAATAATTCTCTTTAAAAGAACGAGGTGTATGCATAAAACAACTGCTTTTGGCAATTCCTCCAAAAATTGAATCATAATTGTCATACTCCAATGTAGGTACAACAGAAGAATAGCTATAAATATGACTCAAACCGGAATTATCAAAAGCATGATTCATAATATTTTGAAGCTGACCTGTAAACACAATGGTATCTAATGCCGAGCAATTCTCAAAGGCACTAGTTCCAACTTCAAAGACATTACTACCACAAATAACTTTTGTAAGAGATGTGCAACCGAAAAATGCCGAATCGGAAATAGCCTCAACAGCATAATTGGTACCACCATAAGAGATAGAATCAGGGATAACTACTACACCTGAATAAAGAACTCCGGCACCACCGGAAGTTACACTCGCCTCTGACCCGAGGTTGTAATAAACCCCATTCAAACATACATCGTATGCAAAAAGCGATGAAATGAATGAGATTACAAAACAAAATGCTAATAAACGTTTCATTATGATAAAAGTATTTTTTTAGTAATCGACTGCAAAGATACTAAATATTTTAATTATACAAGAATTTGAAAAAAAATATTTTTCACCCCTACTCTCAACAAGCAACTGCAAAATTAGTGACAAAATTTGAAGAAGACCTCAACAGGAGATAAAAAATTAAGTTTTTCTCTTGGTCTTGCATTAATACGGTGTTGGACATTGATTATATTTTGAAGTTTAACTTGGTTAAAATCAGTACCTTTAGGGAAGTATTGTCTAATTAATTTATTAGCATTTTCGATAGCCCCTTTTTGCCAAGAACAATAAGGGTCTGCAAAATATATCTTAGTGTTAAGTTTCTTTGCAATCTATTCATGATTAAAGAACTCAATTCCGTTGTCAGTGGAGTGAAACCATGACAGGTATGTTTCCTTAATTCTCCCGTTTTGTCTTCTCTGATGAGTCGATATATGCTTTCATGAGAGATACAAATATGCTTGTGAACTTGTAAATATCCGGAAATTTGTTCCGGAGACCAATCTTTCTCCACAAGCAGCTTCAAAGCCTCTTTTTTTTACGTAATCCGGTAGCTTACGGTTTGATACAGAACGCTCTCGGCGTATTTGTGTCAACTCGCAAGCAATGGTAAATATATACTTGCCAAATCGGTTTTTATTACGCTTTATTTCTCTGCTAACCGTTGATACTGAGCATCCTATCTGTCGAGCAATAACAGTTAATGTCTTTTTTTCTTGTAATCCCAGGTAAATTGCGTACCTTTGCTCTCGGGATAATTGATTATATTTCATAAGACAACACAAAATTAATTATTCCCGGGGAGATTTCGGTCTCCCTTTTTTATTTTTTTTGTATTGCTTATTAAAAAGTATCTCTTGTAAAATTCTCAAACTACTTTTCCCTCTTTTCGCGACCTCTTACCCCATGGGGTAAGAGAATGATTTTGCACTTCGTTTGTGAATCTACAGTCAAACTCACGTAAGAATATTTGTATATTCCAATGATTTACCATTCAAGATTTTTTCATATCTTTGTACACAGTATCCGTTTCTTGCAAGGAAATGGATATAGAGAAGACTTTTAAGAACATACATTTTAATATGTAGAATTATATATTACTTATTATTGGAATACCTATAGCGTTATTTATCGTCTATAGATTTTTTTGGACGCTTTCTATTGGAGGAAGAGCTATTGCAATCGGTTTAGTTTGGGGAGCTTATTCTACTATATGGGTGTAGGATTTTGGATTGGGGCAGTTATAGGAGTAATTATTGGGCTACTATTACCATTGCTATTTGATTTATTGGGGCTTGACTATGAGGAAGTTGAAAAGAAACCCAAATGTCCCAATTGCGGCTCTACACGCCTTCGATATGAAGTTGAAAGTACTGGTAACGGTGATTATGATACTCATTGTTATTGTAAAAGCTGTGGATATAAACTATATTAAAACTGGCATATTATGGAAAAAGACTCTAACTATTTGGAAAATTACGAACCCACATTGCAATCAGTGGCTATGAGAATCGCATGTGAACATCTCGGTAAAGTGGTAGCTCCCGGCACGCCGTTACCGAGTGTTTGCAACAAGTTTGACATGCAGGAACTCATCATAGGATTCGAGATGGAATTCGACATGGACATCATCGAGGAAGAGAAAAACATCGAAACTTTAAACGATATAGTTGAGTTGATTCGCGTCCGATTTTCGGAAGAAGAACTCAAAGAACGCATGAAAGCTATTCTCATACGCAGCTTGAATTCTCCTAATGAAGATGAACCTGAATCCGAAAACGAAGTACCAATTTTATCGAATCCGGCAGAAGGCATGTGCGACCAAGTATCGGTTGAGGAACAACAGGTACTGGACAAGATGATGGACTATTTATCCAATCCGGACAACGATTTAGATGGATTGGCGCATATACTTGCCAAACAGGCAAAGTAATGAAACAGACAGGCGAACCAAACTACATGACAGTCGCACTTGATATAAAAAAGAATTACCGTTTTTTATGGTGTAAATAATTAAAAATAATATATTAAAACAACATAATAATGCTTACATTAGAAGAGCTACTAATTGAAACAGATCCGGATTTAACCTTAGCTGCAACAATGGTTATCGGATTTGATGACAATGGGCATTTGGCATTAGAGTATAGAGTCACGGATTGTAATAATCCATTGGAAACCCGTATAAAGTATGTGTCTGTTGACAAGGAAGATGCATATGTTTTGGCTAAAAAAGTAAATGTCGCCTTAACAAAACTTCCAAATTATATTTGCCAGAGATATGGAAAACGACCTTTATGCGAGACTGTCCCTTCTGAAGCTCATGCTTTGTTCGGCGAAATATTGGATTTCTACAAATATAATAGCATTAGATACCAATTAAAGGTTTGCATTAAGAAAATATAATTCCAAATCTCATTTGCTTGCCAACATCAATATTATTCAAATTGGCATTCTCCATATAACAATCATATTTGTTACTTATCTGTTACTTTTTATAATTTAGTGCAATAATACTAAATATTTTAATTGTACAAGAATTTGAAAATAGAAATTTACAAAAAAATCACACTGCAAGAATCGATTCATATTTACTGACCCCCTTAAGTTATTCATCAAAAAAGAGAGAAAATATAAACCACATTAGAAATCAGCCCTTTAAAAGAGTCCGACATACAGCAAAAAGAACACAAAAAAAGTGTCCGGTATCACTACCAAACACTTTCTTTAAAAATATAGTTTGCTTAATTATGAAAAAATTAATAATTTTATTTTATTAAAATTCTTTTCTAAGGAAAGAAATAGAGTCAGCAATATGAGGATACATTACTTCGTCTATTTCGATGAAAGGCACCACTTTACGATACTCTGCAACGAGAGCTTCGAGGGTATCGGAAGAGCGAAGCGGACGGCGGAACTCAAGTGCTTGTGCTGCATTGAAGAGTTCGATAGCTAATACTCTTTCGGTATTGAGGGCTACGCGCACGAGTTTTGTTGCCGCGTTAGCTCCCATAGATACGTGGTCTTCTTGACCTTGGCTACTTTCTATAGAGTCGACAGATGCAGGCATACATAAGCCTTTACTTTGACTAACAATAGAAGCTGCAGTATATTGTGGTATCATAAATCCGGAGTTAAGACCCGGTTTGGCTACCAAGAAACTTGGCAAACCGCGTTTACCACTGATAAGTTGATTGATACGTTGTCCGGAAATAGAACCGAGCTCGGCTACTGCAATAGCAAGGAAGTCCATAACGATAGCAAGTGGCTGTCCGTGGAAGTTACCTGCCGAGATAACCATATCTTTTTCAGGGATAACAGTAGGATTATCTGTTGCTGAGTTGATTTCGGTTTCTACAACTGAGCGCACATAAGCGATAGCATCTTTAGAGGCACCGTGTACCTGTGGCATGCAACGGAAAGAGTATGGGTCTTGTACATGCTCTTTATGGCGAGCGATGATTTGACTGCCTTGAAGAAGCTCTTTGATACGTGCTGCAGTATCGAGTTGACCTTTATGTGGGCGTACTGCGTGAACTTCGTAAGTAAATGGCTCGATACGACCGTCGAAAGCTTCGAGACTGACACTACCGATAACGTCGGCAGCACGGCTGAGTTGCTCGGCTTTAATCAACGACCATACGGCATGTGCTGCCATAAATTGTGTACCGTTGAGAAGTGCAAGTCCCTCTTTTGATTTAAGAGTGATAGGCTCCCAACCGAATTTGGCATTCACCTCTGCAGCAGGGCATTTCTTGCCTTCGTAATAAACCTCACCAAGTCCGAGAAGTGGCAATGACATATGAGCAAGCGGAGCAAGGTCGCCTGATGCACCAAGAGAACCTTGTTGATATACAGCAGGGAATACACCGTTATTAAACATATCTACAAGGCGTTGTACCGTAACGAGTTGCACTCCGGATACTCCGTATTGAAGTGATTGTATTTTAAGGAAAACAATGATTTTTACTATCTCTTGGTCTACCTCATCACCTGTACCGCAAGCGTGGCTCATCACAAGGTTTTTTTGAAGTTGTGAAAGCTCGTCAAGTCCAATACTGATATTACAAAGCGAACCAAAACCGGTAGTTACTCCGTAAATAGGCTCTTTTTGGGTTTTCATTTTATTGTCGAGATAATCGCGACAAGCATTGATACGTTCGATAGAACCTTTTGATAAAGAGAGTTTATAACCCTCAGTCATAATACGTTTGATATCATCTATAGTAAGTCTTTCAGATGAAATTTCATGAATTTTCATAGATATTATTTTAAAGCGTTTTTGATAATATTATCGTCTTCTACAATATTAGGCATAGTAACCACGAGGCCCGGAGTGCGGTCCATTTCGCGTTTGATAGCGAACATAGCGCCTTTATTACGAGCCCAAGAGCGGCGAGCGATACCATTGTTAACGTCCCAAAGGAGCATGTTATTCAAGCGGCGTTCAGAATCGGCACTTCCATCGAGTACCATACCGAATCCACCGTTGATAACTTCACCCCATCCTACACCGCCACCGTTGTGGATAGATACCCAAGTAGCGCCGCGGAATGAGTCGCCAATGCAGTTTTGCACTGCCATATCTGCGGTAAATGAAGAACCGTCGTAGATATTTGAAGTCTCACGATAAGGAGAGTCGGTACCGGAAACATCGTGGTGGTCGCGTCCAAGCACAACAGGTGCGGAAATTCTACCTGCTTTGATAGCATCGTTGAATGCTTGTGCAATTTTGATACGTCCCTCAGAATCGGCATAGAGGATACGGGCTTGAGAACCTACTACAAGGTGATTCTTTTGTGCCTCTTTAATCCAGTGGATATTATCGTCGAGCTGACCGCAAATTTCGGCAGGGGCAGTTTTACGAATCTCTTCGAGCACTTCTGTAGCGATAGCATCTGTCTCGGCGAGGTCTTTAGGGTCGCAACTTGTACATGCCCAACGGAAAGGACCGAAGCCATAATCGAAGAACATTGGACCCATGATGTCTTGTACGTAAGATGGATAACGGAATTTACCATTTTCGCCCATTACATCGGCACCGGCGCGAGATGATTCAAGGAGAAATGCATTACCGTAATCGAAGAAATACATACCTTTTGCAGCGATTTTATTTACTGCAGCAGCGTGACGACGGAGTGACTCTTGCACTGCTGCTTTGAATTTCTCAGGCTCTTCCGCCATCATTCTGTTACTCTCTTCATAAGAATATCCTACAGGGTAATAACCACCTGCCCATGGGTTGTGGAGCGAAGTCTGGTCACTACCGAGGCTCACTCTGATATCATCTTTTGCAAGACGCTCCCAGAGGTCTACAACGTTACCTTGATAAGCGAGAGATACGGCTTCTTTATTTTTAGATGCCTCGAGCATACGAGGAATGAGTTTGTCGAGATCGGTATAAACCTCGTCTACCCAGCCTTGAGAGTGGCGTACGTTAACAGCTTTAGGGTTCACCTCGGCAATAACGGCAACAACACCTGAGATGACACCGGCTTTAGGTTGAGCTCCGGACATACCTCCAAGGCCTGCTGATACGAATATCTGACCCGGGATAGATGGTGCAAAACCTTTTTGCATCTGTTTACGTGCGGCATTAAGCACTGTAATAGTAGTTCCGTGTACAATACCTTGTGGACCGATATACATATAAGAGCCGGCTGTCATTTGTCCGTATTGGCTTACGCCAAGGGCATTAAAGCGTTCCCAATCGTCCGGTTTTGAATAATTCGGAATTACCATACCGTTGGTAACCACTACACGTGGTGCATCTTTATGAGAAGGGAAAAGTCCCATCGGGTGACCGGAATACATTACAAGGGTTTGCTCATCGGTCATCTGACTGAGATATTGCATTGTAAGGCGATATTGTGCCCAGTTTTGGAACACTGCACCATTTCCTCCGTATGTAATAAGCTCGTGTGGGTGTTGAGCTACTGCAGGGTCGAGGTTATTATTAATCATCATCATGATGGCTGCAGCCTGACGTGAGCGATAAGGATACTCGTCGATATGACGTGCTCTCATCTCGTAATCAGGACGGAAACGATACATGTATATACGTCCGTAACGGTGAAGTTCTTCGGCAAATTCCGGCGCCAATACTGCGTGATGTTTTTTAGGAAAATAACGTAATGCGTTACGTAAAGCGAGTTCTTTTTGCTCCGGTGTAAGGATGTCTTTACGTTTAGGAGCGTGGTTTACTTTTTCATCATAAGGCTTCACTTCCGGCAAAATATCCGGAATTCCTGCCATAATCTCTTCTTTAAAAGTGAGTTTCATAGTAATATGTTATTATTATTTATTTGTTACAAATCTTTTATGTTCTCTTTATGAATTCTCTGTTTCTGCTTTTCGTCTTGATAGAGAATAGTTATTTTGCCATCGCCGAAGTTGCTGTTATTCATAATGGTAAGGGTAATATTTCCAAGCACTTCGCCGGTGGTAGCGTCGAATAAATCTGCCACGTTTCTAAAGAAGTCGGAAATAATCTTCACCGTAACGTCGTTTTTCTCATCAGCTGGGAGTTTTTCGTATTTCTCCATCGACATACCGGCAGATTTCTCCATCATATTCCTCATCATACTCTTCACTTTAGCCGTGTCGAGCTCGCCATTAGGGCACACACTATTATATATGCTGATGAGTTTGTCTTTGCTACTCTCTACATTCTTTTTATCTACAACAACGAATTCGGCGCGATAGTTAATTTCTCCATTAGATAATTGAGCCATTTTATCCGTTGCATTCGGGTTTTTACACTCTTCTATACTTGTAGGAGTGCCATATTTCTCCGTCAAATTACTCTTTAAAGTATTATATCTCTGCTCCAATTCCGTCCAATTGGTTTGCACGGGGAAAGTAACATATACGTGCGACATCTGCTTGTCTTTATCTCCGCAAACGTAGACGATGCAATTGGAATAACCGGCAAAAGTACCGCTAAGGAGCACGTTATTATCTACATAAGTGTCTAATTTAAAACCTTTTGACTGAAGTTTTCTAACAAAAGAAGATACACTCCCTTCTATTGGAATACCCATAAATTGCAAATATTCTTCTTTATCGGCATTTGCCGGGAAAGCACAATTCAAGGATATTACCGTAAGTAACAACAAAAGTAGTATTCGTTTCATAACTATAAAATTAATTTATTGTATATAATCGAGGTCCGACATTTTAAGAATCGGGCTTCCCTCGTTATTGTTAAAGTCTATTTTAATTTGCGACAACACCTTCATGGCATGGTCGTAACCGATATTAAAAATCTCCTCGGTATGTTCGATATCGAAGATGTCGTACTTCTTAGCCTCAACGGGCTCGAAAAGGATGTCGCAAGAACGCTTTTCTGGTACGGTGCTCGACTGAATTGAGAGGTTATACACGCGAGCAGCCACATCGAGAGCGGAATCTACCGATGGGTTAGGGGATATCGGGTTCACATGACAGCCGGCGAGCAGTCGGCATTTTTTTCGTATTACACGGCAAGGCATATTATTAAAGATGCCGCCATCGACATACACCTTATCGCCTATCCTTTTAGGAGTCAAGAAAATAGGCACACTGCTCGACGCCACTACCTTCTCTATCAGCGGACCTTCAGAGAAATACTCGTTTTTGCCCTCTACAAGTTCGGTAGCATTAACGATAAGCGGTATTTTAAGTTCTTCAAAGGTGGTACTCTTTATCACGCCGGAGAGCATGGTTTCGAACTTCACTTGTGAAAAAAGTCCCATCTTCTGCCTTCTGAAGCTCACGTAGTTAAAGAATTTCGTCTGCTTGAAGAAGTAGCATATCTCGTCCGGTGAAAGCCCATCGGCATACATTGCACCTATAATAGCGCCGGCACTGACTCCGGATATTATTTGTGGTTTAAGGTTAAACTCCTCCATTGCTTTGAGCACTCCGATATGGGCAATTCCTTTTGCTCCACCGCCACTCAACGCAATTCCTACATTATACATCTTATTTTTTGGGTTTTCTATAGACTCTGTTTTCATCATGCATTTATCAATAAATAATACATATATATACCGAATATTATCAACAATGAAAGTCCTTCATAACGCGATATATCTCGTTTGGTGAACATGAAAATCAACAATAAGATACCTGAAAGCACATTCATACCCGCATCAAGTAAAAATCCATCGTAGAAATGAAGGGGACTAATTGTGGCGCTGATACCTACTACAAAGAAGATATTGAAGAGGTTAGAGCCAATAACATTACCGATAGCAAGGTCGGTATTCTTCTTAATTGCCGCCACAACGGAGGTAGCGAGCTCCGGCAAAGAGGTACCGAGGGCAACAATAGTAATACCTATAACGCTCTGACGCACACCAAGATATTCTGCTATAAATACGGCATTATCCACAATGAGTCTGCCGCCCACTACAAGCCCTACGAGCCCCACTACAATGAATATCAACGCCTTCAGGACGCTCATTGGGGCTGCTGGATTGTCGGATTTAGTATTTACTTCTGTCGTATCAGCTTTATCTTGAGTATTTTCTTTTACTACGCTGCTATTATCCGTTTGAGTTAACGTGGCAGTTTCTTCCTTAGACGTTTTTTCCACGCTTTTATCGCCTTCCGACTCTATATTTCCGGTCGTTACCGCTATCGATTTCTCTTTTTTACGCGATTTCATAGCTTGATAAAGCGAATAATACATAAATCCCGCAAAACAGACAAGCAATATCAACCCATCAATACGAGAAACGCCATCGTCATTACCTATTTTTATCAGCCCGAAACAATTACTGCCAAGCAATAATATTAATAATGTAGAGAAGATATACATCGGAATTTCGTACATATAGGTACTCTTCTTACAAACAATGGGATAAATAAGAGCGGAGACACCGAGTATCAACATCGTGTTTATGATATTACTACCCAAAATATTCGTAAGAGCAATATCCGATGCTCCGTTTAAAGCGGCGGTAATATTCACAACCAATTCGGGTGCAGATGTTCCAAATCCCACTATCGTAAGTCCGATAACGAGGTCCGAAACATTCATCCTTTTTGCCAACGCCGACGCCCCATCTACGAGCCAATCCGCTGCCAAACAGATTACTACAAACCCTACTATTAATAATATACACTTAAGTATCATCTTTATTTTTCTATTTCTTATTGTCGTTATTCGTTTGAAAGCCCTTCAATGCCTTATTTACTACTACATCATCCTTAAAGATGTATTTATAATACTCGTCACTATCTCCCAAGAAACGATTATGAATAATCTGCATTTTAAAATACTTCATTGTTTGCTCTATCGTTTTACTCTTCTCTGCCGGGCTGATAACGTATCCTTGCTCGGTGCAGAAATCGAGAAACTTAGCGTCGAGATGCTCGCTGTCAATAAATTTCTCTAACGACTTATAGTCGCTGTATTGGAAGAATTTATTGATATTATTCATCATATAGCGAAGTATGAACTTGCTCGGTAATCCTTTGGAATAAAGATTATTAAGCGACTTATTATAAGGGATGGTATCGAAAGGCACAAAAACGTCGGGGGTAATACCGCCACCGCCGTACACCACTCTGCCTCCGATAGTTCTATATATTTTAGTAGTGTCGTTCTTAATAGAATCGTTATTAAAAATTTCGCCGGAAGAGAATCTGTCGAAAAACTCCTGCATATACGACGAGTTATCGCCTTTTACATAAGGTTTTTGAATGCATCTGCCGGAAGGGATATAATAACGAGCCACAGTGACGCGAGCCTCGCTGCCATCAATCAGTTGGAAAGAGTGCTGCACTAGTCCCTTACCGAAAGAGCGTCTGCCATACACCAATCCGCGATCGTTATCTTGAATTGCTCCTGCAAAAATTTCACTCGCAGAAGCGGAAAATTCGTTGATAAGCACCGCCAATTTCATATCCTTAAAAGAGCCGGTTCCATCGGCAGTAAAGGTCTTACGCGGAAATTTATTTCCTTCAATATAAAGTATCTGGCGGTCTCTCTCAAGAAATTCATTAGCCATCAGCACAACCTCGTTCAATATACCACCGCCGTTATCGCGCAAATCTACAATCAGATTTTTCACTCCCAATATTTTCAGCTCTGCCACTTTAGTGAGAAACTCATTGTAAGTGGTTTTGGTAAAGGAGTTTATGGCAATAATACCGGTCTCTTTATTTAGAGCTACTGCAGCCTCAATACTACTGCTTGGCACGAATTCACGATTTATGTTAAACTCAAGCAACTCGTTATAACCCAGCCTTTTGACTTTAAATCTAATCTGTGTACCCTCCATGCCGCGCACGGTTTTTGCCACTACATCACTCTTGATAGAATCGCCGGTGAATGCGGTATCGTTTATCATCACAATCCTATCGCCCGGCATCAAACCGGCTCTGGCAGAAGGCGTTGACGGCATTATTCCGGTAACGTAAATAGTATCTTCAAAAACCATAAAATACATACCCACTCCGGAGAATTGCCCGTTGAAATGCTCTGTCTCCTTTTTCACCTCTTCCTGGTTTAGATAGGTGGAATGCGGGTCGAGATGGCTGAGGATAGAACTTGACAGAGAATCCTCTAAAGCCTTCATATTCAATGAGTCGACATAGCAATAATCCAGAATACTCAATATCTGCGACACCTTGCTCTGCCCCTCTTGACTATAACCGATAGGGTCGAAATCGGTCGAAACCCTATTGTTATATAGTTTAAGTGCAACCACGTCCGACAACACTCGGTAGCCCCAACCAATGAGCAAACCGACTATCATCGAAGCCCCGATTATTAATGGTATATATTTCTTTTTCATACAATTACACTCTATTTACTCTTATCTAAAAAAGCATCCTTATTCTATAAAAATTCATTCTCTAATCGTATAGTTCGTATTAGTTAAGTACGTGAAAAACGAGCTCAAAAAATTTACAAAAACTGCAATATACAACTATCCGAATGTCGATGAGAAACGTGCGACAACTTACTGTATCAATTTAGATTTGAACGAAATCGACGGTAATTCCGGCTTCGCGGAGCAAATCGATGCCATCGCGAATACGATACTCCTCGCCGTACACCACTCTCACTATTCCGGCTTGGATAATGAGCTTGGCACATTCGATACATGGCGAGGCGGTAACATACAAAGTAGCACCGTCGCTGCTATTATTTGAGCGCGCTACTTTGGTAATTGCATTCGCCTCCGCATGCAAAACGTAAGGTAAAGAAACGAAATTCTCATCCTCACAATTATTTTCAAACCCGGAAGGCGTGCCATTGTATCCATCAGATATAATCATCTGATTTTTAACGAGAAGAGCACCAACTTGGCGACGTTTGCAATAGGAGTTTTCCGCCCAAATTCGAGCCATTCTCATATATCTTTCGTCCAACAATTTCTGTTTTTCTGTTTTGTCCATACTACTCCAAATTTAAAGTTACAAAGGTAGAAAATTTTCCCATATTAATGTATATCTTAAAGCCATTTTTTATCTTATTTTTTATTATTTGATAATCGAAAAAAATAACGTAACTTTGCACTTTAAAATTAGTTTAAACGGCATAATACAAAACTCTATTGAAATGGAACTGCAAATCTATAACACACTATCGCGCAAGAAGGAGATTTTCAAGCCGATAAATGCTCCGCACGTAGGCTTATACGTGTGTGGACCAACTGTTTACGGCGATGCTCACCTCGGTCATGCTCGTCCGGCAATAACTTTTGATATTCTATTTCGATTTTTAACTTTTTTGGGATACAAAGTACGCTATGTACGTAACATCACCGACGTTGGTCACCTTGAACACGATGCCGACGAGGGAGAAGACAAGATAGCCAAAAAAGCACGCCTCGAGCAACTCGAGCCTATGGAGGTTGTTCAGCACTACCTCATCCGTTATCATAACGCGATGACGGCTCTCAACGTTCTGCCACCGAGCATCGAGCCTCACGCTTCAGGCCATATCATCGAGCAGATAGAATTTATCAAAAAAATATTGGACGCAGGTTACGCCTATATCAGCGAAGGCTCCGTATATTTCGACGTCGAGAAATACAACGCCAAATTCCATTATGGCAAGCTCTCCGGCAGAAATATCGACGAGCTTCTCGAAACCACTCGTAAGTTGGACGGTCAAGAAGAGAAACGCCGCTCTATCGATTTCGCCCTTTGGAAAAAGGCTTCTCCCGAGCATATCATGCACTGGCCTTCTCCTTGGAGCGAAGGATTCCCGGGTTGGCACCTCGAATGCTCTGCTATGGGCACAAAATATCTCGGTGAAACCTTCGATATTCACGGTGGTGGCATGGACTTAATGTTCCCTCACCACGAATGCGAAATAGCTCAATCTTGCGCCGCCCTCGGTCACGAAACGGTGCACTATTGGATGCATAACAATATGATTACCATCAACGGACAGAAGATGGGTAAGAGCCTCGGCAACTTCATCACCCTCGATGAATTCTTTAACGGTAGCCACAAACTGCTCAGCAAGGCATTCTCGCCAATGACGATTCGCTTCTTCATCCTTCAAGCTCACTACCGCTCTACCGTCGACTTCTCTTCCAAAGCCCTCGAAGCATCGGAAAAAGGCTTGGCTCGCCTTCTTGAAGCTTATTGCCGCCTCAAAAAATTATCTGCCGGAAAAAATTCTACCGTAGATGTTAAAGGTCTAAGAGAGAAATGCTTAGAAGCTATGTGCGACGACCTCAACACCCCTATCGTAATCTCTCACCTCTTCGACGCCGCAAAAGCTATCAACAGCATTCACGATGGTAAAGAACAGATTTCTGCAGAAGACCTTGCCGAACTCAACGACGTCTTCAAAACTTTTATCGAAGATATCCTCGGCATCAAAACTTCAGAAGAAAACAGCAATAGCGACGCCTACCAAAAGGCTATCGATTTACTCCTAAACATTCGCCTCGAGGCAAAAAGAAATAAAGATTGGGCAACAAGCGACAAGATTCGCGACGAACTTACTGCCCTCGGTTTTTCTATTAAAGACACCAAAGATGGATTCGAATGGCAATTATAAAAGCCTGAAATCAATATTATTATCACTGCTTTTGATACTCGTAACCCTCTGCACGTCGTGTAAAAAAGAGGTTCCGAGCATCAAAGGCGGCTCTTTTACTTTCCAAGAAAAAAAATACCCCGTCAGCGCCGTTCGTTACGACCATATAGGATACAACGCCGACGGCAAACACATCATCCGCTTTATTGCCTACCCCGCCACATATTCTTTCAACTACCTTAAAGGCACTTGCTCCGGAACCGGCTCCGTAATTAAACTATTCATCAATGCAGACGACCGCTTTCTCGCTGCAGGAAACAACTACTCCATATCAGAAGAAACCGACTCTACCCTCTCTGCATTAATTTCTTATTCGGAAACGGACACCGTATATCATTTCTTCGACAATGCCAATCTTGACGTTGATACCGTTTTCGACGAAGCCACCGACAAATACTACTTCCAATTCGTCATAGAAGCCATCAGCGAAGGCGACAGCATATCGGGTAAATTTATCGGCACCCCGATAAGCAACATCACCGTTGACCAACTGCCGTACGGAGAACTTAATTTCGACACAATCCAAGCGCAACTGTGCCGACCGGCTCTCTGGCATTGGGGTAACCTCTTCTCCGAAAGCTACTACCACGAATTCACTTTCTTCTCTACCGACGCCCGTTTTAACGATAAAGGAAATATCACACGTGGCATCCAATTCGTAATCGGCATCAGCACCACAGAAAGCACCATTTCACCGGGAATTTACCCCGTTTCTTATTCTTACGAAGCCAACACCACTCTGTATGGCCACAAACTGAACAATACTCCTTGGGGTACTTATTGGCAAATAATGGAAAACCAATCGGCTATCGGCAAGGCAAATATACTATCCGACACATTAATAATCGACGGTTTCACCGAGAAAAACCTCAATATAAGATTTACTTTTACCGACCAACTTAAGAATACCGTTACGGGCAACTACAACGGTCCTTACAACGAATATAACTTGTAATATGTCAAGAGACGAACAACAAAAGGCATTCACGCGACTCTTAGAAATAATGGAAACGCTACGCAAAGAGTGCCCATGGGATAAAAAACAGACTTTCGACTCACTCCGATGCAACACTACAGAGGAGTGCTTCGAACTTACTGATGCTATACAACGCCATGATATGCAAGGTATTAAAGAGGAATTAGGCGACGTGCTACTGCATATAGTCTTCTATTCTCTTATGGCTCAAGAGCAGAACGAATTCGACATCAGCGACGTATGCAACGGCATCAGCGACAAACTCATCTACCGACACCCTCACATCTACGGTGATGTGCATGCCGAGACTCCGGAAGATGTAAAGCAAAATTGGGAAAAACTTAAACTCAAAGAGAAAGGTGGCAAGAAACGAGTGCTCAGTGGCGTTCCTGCTGCTCTACCTGCCCTTATTAAAGCTCAACGCATTCAAGAAAAAGCACATAGCGTAGGCTTCGACTGGACAAATAAAGAAGAGGTATGGGATAAAGTGAAAGAAGAAATGAACGAATTCATCGCTGAAATCGAGCATAACGACCAAAATGGTATCGAAGCGGAATTCGGCGACCTTCTCTTCTCTCTCGTAAACCTGGCTCGCCATTATAATGTCAACCCTGAAAATGCTCTTGAACGTTCTAATAAAAAATTTATTTCTCGATTCAACTACGTTGAAGAACAAACCATTCAAAAGGGTAAAAACCTAAAGGATGTTTCTCTCGGTGAAATGGACGATTTATGGAACGAGGCAAAGCAAAACGAAAAACGTATTAATCAGAATAAATAATCACAAAAACATTAATAACTTTAAACACTTAAAAAATGGACTCAGAAAATCTTAAAACAGTAGTTGACAACCTGATCAATGGCAGTATGGAATTCGGAAAACGCATCCTTATCGCCCTTGTAATCTACATCGTTGGTAAATACATTATTAAATTTATCAACAAATTAGTGGCTAAAGCATTGGAAAAACGCCACATCGATCCTGCTGTAAAATCATTTGTTTGCAGCCTCATTAATATATTATTGTTAATCCTCCTCATCTTATCGGTAGTGGGTGCCCTTGGAATCCAAATGACTTCATTTGCCGCAATCCTTGCCTCTGCCGGTGTTGCCGTCGGTATGGCTTTGAGCGGTAACCTCCAAAACTTTGCTGGTGGTATCGTTATCCTTATCCTTCGTCCTTATAAAATAGGCGATTTCGTACAAATTGGTGGCGAATGCGGTGTTGTTAAATCTATCCAAATCTTCAACACTGTCCTTACTACAGGCGACAACAAAACCATCATCATCCCTAACAGCTCTATCGCTTCAGGTAACCTCACCAATTTCAGCACCGAGGAGAAACGTCGTGTAGATTTCAGCTTCGGCGTTGACTATGGTACCGACATCAAAAAGGTTCGCAACGTGCTCGAAACTATCATTGCAAACGACTCTCGCATTCTTAAAGACCCTGCTCACTTTATCGGTCTTGGCGAACTCGCCGACAGTAGCGTTAATATCACAGTACGCGTTTGGGTAAAATCAGCCGATTATTGGGACGTATTCTTTGCTATGAACGAAACGGTTTACGAGACATTCAACAAAGAAGGTATCAACTTCCCATTCCCTCAAGTTACAGTACACAAAGCTGAAAATTAATTATTTCTTATCTCTATAAATCAAAAAAAGGGGGCGTGAATAACAATTCACGCCCCCTTTAACTTCTACTTGTTTAACTAATTTATTTACACTTATGAGAGACAATCTTAGAACAATAATTTAGTGCATCCACTTGTTTTGACACCGCATCATCGTAATTCCCGCGTACTTTATTCTTACTCCTTCTGTGTAGCAAGAATAAAATCACAGTCAACAAAACGACCACCGAAATCACTACCACGAATATCAAACTCAAAAAGCGATAACTGGCTTGCTGATCTTCCATTGCTTTGTAAAGTTGCTCATGCTTATGAGTCATGAGGATTTTTTTAATATACAAATACTAAACCCGTAATTTATGCGTAGGTATAATAATTATAACGGCTTATTTTCTTAAAAAAGAAGGGCTGAAATATTTTTTTTATATTATCCTGTTTTCGTCATGCGTTACCCAAATCGCGTCTGACCCAATCTTCGACCAGTC
>SAMEA3663257__coassemble_400_pt1 | contig 210524 bp, 184 predicted proteins | sample SAMEA3663257__metabat2_low_PE_016 | metagenome-assembled genome bin SAMEA3663257 (sample SAMEA3663257) | pig gut metagenome | biome: pig gut; feature: pig-associated habitat; material: faeces | place: China | collected 2013 | reverse complement strand
CCTCTTACCCCATGGGGTAAGAGAATGATTTTGCACTTCGTTTGTGAATCTACAACTTTCTTTCTTCTGCTATGACATAAAAAAGGTTGTATAATAATGTGTGTATCTCATATATTTTTAGTAAATTTGTAGGTTTGAAATTCGCATAATTAAATATCAAGAAATTAGAGTAGAAACGTATTGATAAATAATAATATATATCTGAAAAAACTATATATCATCATTGGTATGATTGGACTATTGTTTTCGTCTATCCATGCCAATAATACTGTTTTTGCCCTAAATGAATCGGATTCGATACCATTGGTTACCGATTCTTTGTCTACCATTATCGATTCTGTAACCGTTTCTCTCAATAATAATTTGTCTCATGATTCTATTCCCGATTCTTTATCTTCTGTCAATAACATATCTATATCTGCAGATTCCGTTTCTTTAATGAGTTCCGACTCCTCTATTGTCGCTATCGATTCCATATCGAATAAGAATAAGTCGTTTCTCGAGGCGGAAGTTGAGTATCAAGCTAGAGATTCTATTGTCTTTTATGCCGATGGTACCGGATTCCTTTATGGTGATGGTCAAGTCAAATATCAACAGGCTTCTCCTATTGAATTGAAAGCGGAATATGTTCGTTTTAAATTAGATAGCGCTACTATTTATGCTATTGGTGGCGTTGATTCTACCGGTAATCCTGTCGGTAACCCCGTCTTCGTGGATAATGGTCAGGAATACCAATCTAAATATATGAGTTATAATTTTAAGACTCATCGTGCTTATGTAAAGGGTGGTGTAACTCGACAAGATGAGGGATTTATTGTGGCTGATCAAACCAAAATGTTTGAAGACCAGAGTTTCTTCTTAAAAGATGGTAAATATACTACTTGTGATAATCATGATCATCCTCATTTCTACTTGCATATTACTAAGGGTAAATTAAAGCCCGGTAGTTTTATTGCTGCCGGTCCCGCTTATCTCGTTATGCAGGATGTTCCTCTTCCTATCGCTGTGCCTTTCGGTTTTTTCCCTATAACTAATAAATATTCTTCCGGCGTTATCATGCCTCAATTCGGCGAAGATTTGGAGCGTGGTCTATACCTTAAAAACGGTGGTTATTATTGGGCTATTAATGATTATGTTGACTTGGAAATTTTAGGAGAAATTTATACAAAGGGTACTTGGGCTATCTCTGTTTCTAGTAATTATGCTCTTAGATATAAGTTCCATGGTTCTATCTCCGCCTCTTTCCGTCAAGATGTTCGTGGCATCAAGAATATGGAGAATTATAGTAGAGCACGTAATTTCGGTATCACTTGGCGCCATCAACAAGACCCTAAAGCCAGTCAGTATAGTTCTTTCTCCGCTTCTGTCGACTTTAAAACCAGTGGTTACAATACTAGTAATATTAACAACTATTACAATCCGTCTGAGATGTCTTCGAATATTACTTCTTCTACTGTCAACTATACTCAGCGTTTCCCTGATAGTCAGTGGAGTATATCTGCGAATGCCTCCCTTACTCAAAAAACTCAAGACTCTACGATTAGTATTACTCTTCCGTCTCTTACAGTAAATTTGGCTACTATATATCCTTTCCGCCGTAAAGTACAAATTGGTAAAGAGCGTTGGTACGAGAAGATTTCTTTGTCATATACCATGTCGTTCTCCAATTCCATTTCTACTAAAGAGCGTTTGCTATTTAAATCAAACTTTGTGAAGGATTGGAGAAATGCTATTAAACACGAACTTCCTATTAGAGCTTCTTTCACCCTTTTTAAATACCTTAATATCAGTATTTCTGAAACTTATACTGATAGGTGGTACTTTAACAGAATTTTGAGAGATTGGGATACTCCAAGTCAAACCGAAGTTTGTGATACTACTTATGGCTTCTATCGCGTATATGATTTCCGAACTTCGGCTTCTATGAATACCAAGTTATACGGTTATTATACCCCTATTCGCAAATGGTTCGGAGATAAGGTTGATAGAATTCGCCACGTCATGACGCCTTCTATCTCTTTCTCTTATAATCCGGACTTCTCCTCTCCGTTATTTAAATTTTATCGTTCATATACAAAAACAGTTGTCGATAAAAATAATGTTAACGGTATATCTACCGAGGAGGTCGTATATTCTCCTTATAGTAACGGTCTCTATGGTGTGCCTGGCAGAGGTCAGTCGGCTTCACTCAACTTCAGCTTGGATAATAACGTTGAAATGAAAATTAAAGATAAATCCGATTCTACGGGTATGTCTTATAAAAAGGTTAGCCTTATCGATAAATTGGCTATTTCGTGGGGATATAACTTTGCTGCCGACTCAATGAATTGGAATAACCTTAGTGTATCTCTGCGTCTTAAGTTTACAAAAAAATTCAGCCTTTCTCTTAACGGTAGTTTCGACCCTTATTGTTATTTGCCTAATGAGAAGGGTAATATAGTTCGTACTAATGAACTAAGATGGAATCATGGGTTGCCAATGCACTTCCTCGGTACAAATACAAGCTTTACGTATACATTCAATAATAATACTTTTAAAAAGAAAGAAAAGAAAAAAGATCAAAATACAGAGGATACGGCAGAAGATGCTTTCGACCCTCTTAACCCTAATGCCGGTATGGATATCGACCCGCTTACCGGATTGCCTCGTGCAAAACAGAAATCCGATGAGCATGAAGAGGATAAAGATAAATTAAAGGATAATGACGGATATGCTCCTTTCGAAATTCCATGGAGTTTTACATTCGTATATCAATTCGGTTTCCGTATTAATTCTACAAAAGAGAATTATAGCGAAAAACTTATGGCTTATAAACTAAAGTATTATCATTCGCTTACTTTCAATGGCTCCATTCAGCCTACTCCAAAATGGAGACTTACTTTTACAGGCTCTGTTGATCTGGAGAAATTTAAAGTTACTACTACCACTTTCTCTGTATATAGAGATTTACATTGCTGGAATCTTTCCGCTTCTATATCTCCTTTCGGCTTATATAAGAGTTTTATGGTGTCTGTTGGTGTTAATGCTTCTATGTTGAAGGATATTAAATATGATAAACGCTCTGATGCCAGCAGAAATATTAATTGGTTGGAGAAATAATCTTAATAAATAACATTTTAAATAATTATTAATATGCAAATCTCAGAAAAAAAATTGGTCATCCTACAGTACAAATTATATGTAAAGGATGAGTTTGGAAAAAAAGAATTGTTTGAAGAAACTACACCAGAACGTCCTTGTCAATATATTCAAGGCATCGGTATGTTTTTGCCTAAATTTGAAGAGTATATGGAGGGTCTTTCAGAAGGGGATACTTTTAATTTCATGATTGAAAAACAGGATGGTTTCGGAGAATACGATGAAAAAAATATTATCGATCTCCCTAAGAATATATTCTTTATTGATGGTAAATTTGATGAAGAACATATCGTAAAAGGTGAAATAGTACCTATGATGGATTCCGAAGGTAATCGTATTGCCGTTGAGATTGTTGAAGTTAAAGATGATGCTGTTACTGTAGATATGAATGCCCCTCTTGCCGGAGAAGACCTCTATTTCGAGGGCCGTGTTATCGCTGTTTCAGAATTGACAGATGAGGAGATTCATTCAATGATGCATCATAGTTGCGGCGGTGGTTGCTCTTGCGATTCTTGCGGTTGCTCTTGCGGCGAAGAGGGTGGTTCTTGCGGTTGCAATGGAGGTTGCTGTTGATGGTGTTATCGAATAATTTGTTGTAGTTTATTTTTTACTGAAAGATGAATACATTTGGTGATAAATTACGTTTTACCTCTTTTGGCGAGAGTCATGGCATTGCTGTTGGTGGTGTGCTGGATGGTTTTCCTTCCGGGGTTAATGTAAATTTTGATTATATACGGCATGAATTGTCTCTTCGCTCTCCTGCGTCTGTCAGTCATGCTACTCAACGTGTAGAGCCGGATGATGTTGAATTTCTTTCAGGTATTTATAATGGTGTAACTCTCGGTACTCCAATTGCTTTTATTGTAAGAAATAATAATCATAATTCTGATGATTACCGCCATCTCGAACATATTTTTCGTCCCGGTCATGCCGATTATACTTATCAAATAAAGTATGGTATTCGAGATTATAGAGGGGGTGGCAGGGCTTCTGCCCGCGAAACTGTGTCTCGCGTCATTGCCGGTGCTTTTGCTAGTCAATGGTTGAAATCTATTGGAGTAGAAATCCACGCTTTCGTAGATACTATTGGTAATATTTCTTTACCGAGTGATTATGTTTATGATAATTTAGATAGAGTAGAGAAGTCTCCGCTCCGTTGCCCGGATGCCGTCACAGAACAAAAAATGAATTTACTTTTGGACGAGGTAAAACGGCAAAATGATACTATTGGCGGTGCGGTTACTTGTATTATTAATGGTATGCCTGCCGGTGCAGGTAATCCTATTTTTGGTAAATTACAACAATTATTGGCTTCTGCATTTATGTCCATCCCGTCTGCCAAATGCTTTGAATATGGCTTAGGAAATAATGCTTCTATTTATCGGGGTAGTGAGAGTAATGATGCTTTATCGTTTGTAGATGGTGCTCCCAAATTTTTGTCAAATCATGCGGGTGGTATTCTCGGCGGTATTTCTACCGGTGAAGTTATTAATTGCCGTGTGGTTTTTAAACCTATTTCTTCTATCGGTTTGGAGCAAGATACAATAAACGATAATGGTGATAATATAAAATTCAGAGTTGGCGGGCGTCATGATGTTTGTGCCGCTCCTCGTGCCGTTGCTGTTGTTAAAGCAATGGCTGCCTTGTCTCTGATGGATGTTTTATTATAACTTAATTGTTTTGTAATGAGAGATGAAAAGTGGGGTATTATCGTAAACCCATGTTCAGGACGAAGAAAAATTCGTAAAGATTGGATTAATATTTATAGAAAATTAAAACGTGCTGAAATTCATTTTACAAGTCAATTGACAGAGTATGAGGGTCATGCTGTTGAATTGGCTAAAAAATATATAGCTCAAGGATTTAAAAATATTCTTGTCGTTGGTGGAGATGGTACTATTAATGAGGTTGTGAATGGTATTATGTCGTCTGACGTTAATACAACGGATGTCTCTATCGCCGTTATCCCTTATGGCACAGGTAACGACTGGGCTCGCTATTGGGATTTGAATAATAAAAAGAAAAATATTGTAGATGTTCTTTATAATAGAGTGCGTCGTATTGTAGACGTTGGTAAAATAGAATATGTTCATCAAGGTCAAATAGTTACTCGCTACTTCCTGAATGGTGCCGGTATAGGCTTTGATGCTGCTGTTTGTAAACGTACTACAAAACTAAAAAAAATCTATGGTGGCCACTCTTGGATTTATCTTTTGGCTTTAGTACTTTCGTTAATCGAATATCGCTCTTCTAATATGAAAATCAAGAGTGACAAAGAAGATTATAACGACAAATTTTTCTCTATAGCTATTGGAAATGGTTGTTATTCCGGCGGTGGCTTGTGCCAAACTCCTTCCGCGAAACCCTATGATGGGATTTTTCATAGTACAGCTATAAAAAAATTAGCTATAAAGGATATGCCTTCTGCTGTAAAATACCTATTCTCAAAACGCCTTGATACTCACAGAAATTGCCATAGTATAGTTACAAAAAATATGACGGTCGAGCTGTCTAAACTTGTTGATGTGGAAACGGATGGTGTGTTGCTACCTATGGTTTCTCAATATAAAATAAGTATTGTGCCTTCGGCTATTAATATGATTGTGTAAAGTATAGTCCGCATAATTTATTCCGGGAATATATCGGGGTATTTTATGCGGATCTCTTTTATCCTTTGTTCCAATTTTTCCCTGAATATATTATATTCGTTACTATCTGGGTGTAAGGGTCTGTGATTTAGAGATTTTGTTATTTTTTCTATCTCAGGCATTATCTGTCTGCTCTCTTTTGTTATCATGCTTTCGCAAAATCTTTCCCATATATATTTAATTGCTATTTCAGATGGATGTATCATGTCTTCGGCAAAATATCGATAGTCTCGTAGCTCATCCAATACTATCTCATACGATGGAAAATATATTATATCATATTTTTTACATAGTGCTTCCGTAGCTAATAGCAATGTTGCTTTATTTATCTGGTTGTTGTGCATCCCTTTCCCTGCATAACGAACGGGACTGATTGTAATTACTATCTCTATTTCGGAGTTGATTCGTTTTATTTCTTCAATGGCTTTTGTTGTTGCTTCGATGATTTCTGTTATTGACAGCATCCTCTCGATGAATAATTTATTTGGTAACTTATGACAGTTGCCTGCCGTTTTACCGTTAAAATCGTACACTACCGATGAACCGAATGTAATTATTATATGTGTAGCCTCTTTTATGAATGTATGCTGTAAATGTAGATTTTCGTTTATAGTAGCTAATAACATCTCTTTTTCCGATGCGCAGTATTTGCCATGATGGAGTAATGAGTACCACAATCCGTTATTATATACTAAGTCACTTTCTGTATACTCTTTGTCTTCTGCTATATGCATTAGAATATCACTTATAGTTATCGGATTGTATACTATTCCATTAGGGTTGTTTAATACATTGAACCGCATATCTATAAGTTTATTTCCGATATTATCGGCAAAGCACGATCCGATATTAAGTATTTTTGAATTGTAGTCTATGCTATTATATTCAGTTAATTGAATCGGTGTTGTAAGTTGCATATATATATTCTATTGCTTTATCTATAATTGCATCTATATTATTTTGTACATCTTCTTCTGTAATATGTACTTCAATGTCTGGTTCTACACCGAATTCAGTATGATTCATATTAGAATCAAACATTGGTACCGCACTAAATCTTATCATCCAACCTATTGGTAATTCTTGTGAAAGCGGCATTCCGCCACCTCCTCCTGTTATGCCTCCAATTACGGTTACATTCGGTGCGTGTTTCACTCTTACTATAAAGTCGTTTGTGGCTGAATAACATTTTCTGTTGGATAAAACTACTACTATTCTGTCGCTCCAATCTATTGGTGCTTCCGCCGGGTCGGTATATATAGGCATCGGTTCAGAAAAATCATTATGTCCTTTCCCGGTTTTGTGTTTCATATATCCGGTTATCGTTTTTTCTTTAAAAAAACATGATGCAAGTCGCTCACTATAATCCAATTGTCCGCCTCCATTACCGCGAACATCAATAATTATTCCTTTTGCATTTCTAAAATAGTAATCCATATATCCTAAGTTGGCAGACGAGAATCCGTTGGAAAAACTACTATATTGGATATATCCTATTTCTTTATTATCTATAAACGAATATTTAAATCCTCCCGCAATTTTAGGGTCATTTTTTACATATTTATCGCTATATATTATGTGAGAATAATAGTCCTCCGGATAATCTTCATACCATCCTTTACACCTGGATATGTCAAAGGCGGAATATAAATTTACATGCCCGTCTTGTAGCGTGTCAAGCATTTCTGCCATTAAATTAAATAAAGAATATACATTTTTACAATACTTTAATCGTGGTTGATATTCATTGTATACTCCTATCCAATCCAACTCCTTTGCTGTAAAATAGCAGTATTTCTCATCTAAAATTTCCCACAATGCATCAAAATTCGTTTGTGCATCATTGTTGTACTCTTTTATTGTATTGCCTTCACATCCATTCAATATCAAAGAGATACATATGAATATGTAGAGTAATGTTTTCTTCATTTTAATATACGATTACCGAGTTTTGTGGTTGTGATTTTAATCCGCACTTAAATTCTATATCAACTACCACTCCAATCTGACCTGATAATTCTTTGTTGTAAAAATATAGGTCGTTCCCCTGCCAATAGTCGAAATTATGAGTAAATGCAGTATATAATGTAAATCCTTTAAACAAAAAATTCAGAGATAAAGTACCTTTGTATCCTTGTCTATTGTGAAATGTGGTGAAGTGCACTACGTCGTTTAAATTCTCTGAAAGGTATTTGTATACTTCATAATACGATTGTCCCATTTCCGGTACGAACATACATCCTATTATCGGTGTTGCCATTTGATATTGAACTAATAGTCCGAATTTATTCCATACGTAATGATATTGCGCATTAATATTGGCGAATAATTGAACTTGTAAATCGTTTGAAAAGATGTTGTTTACATTTCTACTTTGATATTTTGCTCCTTCGTAAATATCAACATATCCACCGAATTTAATATTGAAATTACCTTTGTTTAAGTTATAATACGATCCAAATCCTAAATTTATTCCCAAGTATGTGATATATGCCGATTTTGATGCATTCAGAGGATGTGAATATCGTATCTGTTCGTGTATATTCCAAGATGCTTTTTTATTCTTATAATATTGTCCTTGAGAGAATTGTAAACCATATACTATTCCGGAATACTCTTGGTTACTCAAATTATAATCAGCCATTTTAATCGTTCCGATAGAAAACGCATATTTCGTGGAGAGTGTGTTACTCTCCTGACTGATTATCATTTGTGTTGTCGTTACTACAAAGATAATTATTAATATTTTTCTTAGCGCTTTCATTTTATTAGAAGTGAACTATCTCCGTAACTTAAAAATCTAAAGTCGTTATCTAGTGCGAATTTATAAATCTCTTTCCAATTATCATCTTTTGTAAATGCCGATATTAATAATAATAGAGTACTCTTCGGTTGATGAAAATTAGTAATGAGTTTGTTCACTAATTTGAATTCAAATGATGGTACTATTAATATTCTTGTAGCTGCATTAATTACTTCTAAATTATTCTCTTTCATATAGTTTATTATCGTTTGTAACGATTCTTTCACCGATAAAGAATAATTATTGGTATATGGTTCCCATTGGTCGACTTGTAAAAGTGGGTTGCGTGGATTTTCTTTTATATGACATCCGATGTAATAAAGACTCTCCAATGTTCTTACAGAAGTTGTGCCTACCGCTACGATGTGATTGATAGAGTGTAATAATTCTGTTATAGTAGATAATTTTACAGATATAATCTCTTTATGCATAGGGTGTTCGCCTATGGTTTCACTTTTTACCGGTTGAAATGTGCCGGCTCCAACGTGTAGTGTTACTTCTCGCTCTTTTACTCCTTTCTCTATTAATTGTGTGAGTATGCTTTTTGTAAAATGAAGTCCTGCCGTAGGTGCTGCTACCGAACCGTCTATTTCAGAATACACTGTTTGGTAAGTTTTTTTATCATTTTCTTCTGTCGCCCGATTTAAATATGGGGGTATTGGTAATTCCCCGTAATAGAGCAGAATGTCGGAAAATGTAATCTCTTTATTGTTCCAAGAAAACTCAATGATATGCGTCATCTCATCCTCTTTTCCAAGCCGTTTGGCAGTTAATTCAATAGATACGCCTTTTATTGAAATACTGTTGGTAATCTTCTCTTCTTTCCACTTCTTTAAATTTCCAACCAAACATTTCCATTCGCAATGCTCGTTACTCTGAAACGAAAGGTTATATTCTATCGGGTTGTGTGGCTCTAAACAAAATATCTCTATCTTCGACCCGGTAGCTTTCTTAAAATGTAGTCGAGCTTGTATGACCTTGGTGTTGTTGTATATTAAAAGGTCCTCTTTATCTAATAATTCAGGTAAATTGAAAAATTTATATTTTTCAATTTTTCCTTTATTCCAATAGAGTAAGTTAGATGTATCTCGTTCTGCCAAAGGGTATTTGGCAATACGACTGTCATCTAATTGATAATTATAATCCTCTATTCGTATCTCTTTTACGTTCATCAAAATATATTATATTTTTATTTTCGCTTATGATAGATGTTGTTAGTTTGTGATATTAATGTATCGGGATTAGAAACTCTGAGTAACATCAAATTCTGATTTTGATCGATAATTGCTATATTCGTTGTGTCTACATCCCATACATAATCTCCGGTAATTATGGTATCGGCTGTAATTATTTCACATGTACCATTCGATTTAAAATCTAATGCAGTAGTATCGTTAGTATAAATACCGGATACACTTTTTATTAATGAACTTTCTTCATTATTATCGGCTTTTTTGCCATTACAACTGATTAAAAATATAGATAATAGTATTATTATCAGTAAATTGATTTTCTTCATATTGTCTCTTAATTATGTTTCTGCAAAGATACATAAAATGATATAATTACGCAATCTATCTGAATTATATTCGTAGTGTGGGAATTTTTATTTTATTGTATATACCATTATAAGACAAATATTTTACAAAGTTGAATTTTACTCTGAAATTTATTTTCGTAAAATATTTCATTATTCTGTAAAGATTGAGTGTAATATCTTGTAGTTTAATGAATTAATACAGATGTGATTATCTGCTTAAAGAAAATGAAATTTCTTGCGTGGATATTAAATTAATTAGTTAACTTTGCAGTGAAAAGAATAATAAAAACTAATAATACATTACATAATGAGCGAACAAGAAGAGAAAAAGATGCCTTCTGCCGAAAAACTTCGTGCTTTACAGTTGGCAATGGAGAAAATTGAAAAGGATCATGGTAAGGGAACCATAATGAAATTAGGTGATAATCAATGCGAAGACGTAAATGTAATTCCTACAGGCTCTATCGGTTTGAATATTGCTCTTGGTGTTGGTGGCTATCCTCGCGGTAGAATTATCGAAATATATGGTCCTGAATCAAGTGGTAAAACTACTTTGGCTATTCATGCTATTGCTGAAGCTCAAAAAGCCGGTGGTATTGCTGCTATTATCGATGCAGAACATGCTTTCGACCGTTTTTATGCAGAAAAATTAGGCGTAGATGTTAATAATTTACTTATTTCTCAGCCTGATAGTGGAGAACAAGCTCTTGAAATTGCCGATCAACTAATTCGTTCCTCTGCTATCGATATTATTGTAGTTGACTCCGTTGCTGCTCTTACTCCTAAAGCAGAACTCGATGGTGATATGGGTGATAATAAAGTCGGCTTGCAAGCACGCCTTATGAGCCAAGCCCTTCGTAAACTTACTGCCAGTATTAATAAAACAAATACTACTTGTATTTTTATTAACCAACTCCGTGAAAAAATCGGCGTTATGTTTGGTAACCCGGAAACAACTACCGGTGGTAATGCCTTGAAATTCTACTCATCAGTCCGTCTTGATATCCGTAAAACAAGTGTAATTAAAGATGGTGAGAATTCTCTCGGTTCACAAACTCGAGTAAAAGTGGTTAAAAATAAAGTGGCTCCTCCTTTCCGTAAAGCTGAATTTGATATTATGTATGGAGAGGGTATTTCTCGTACAGGTGAACTTGTTGACCTCGGTGTGGAAGCTGGCGTGGTTAAAAAATCAGGCGCTTGGTTTAGTTACGGTGATGTAAAACTCGGTCAAGGTAGAGATGCCGCTAAAAAGGCCCTTCAAGAGAATGTTGAATTAGCCGCAGAAATAGAAGCTAAAATAATGGAATTTTATAAACAATAATCCTTAATTTATTCATAAAAAAAGCATTCTGCAACTTATACAGAATGCTTTTTTTATATTTATTTATTGCTAATAAAATCCAATATCTGCTCGGCATGTATCTTGGTTTTTATCTCTTTAGGCGTGAAAATTTTTTCTATAATTCCATCTTCATTAACCAAATATGTGGTGCGAAGAGTTCCTATAGTTTTTCTTCCACAAGCTACTTTTTCTCCCCAACAGCCTAATTGCTGTAGCAAATTAGTATCCGTATCCGCAATTAGAGGAAATTCCAATCCATTGGCATCGGCAAATTTCTTTTGCAACTCTTTCTTATCTTTACTTACTCCAATAATTTCATACCCCGCTTTTTGGAGCTCTTCTTTATGAGATTGTAGCGAACATGCTTCTGCTGTACATCCCGATGTGTTTGCTTTCGGGTAACTATACAAAATTATTTTTCTTCCTTTGTAATCACTGCTTTTTATTTCCTTTCCATCTTGGTCTATTCCAAGTGTATCCGGAATTTTATCTCCTATATTCATATTCTTTTTTGTTAAAATAATTTGTCCATTATAATGAAAGTCATAAATCCAATTAATAATGCATATGTGGCTTGTTTCTGATATCCATGTGTGTGCGTTTCGGGTATCATTTCATCGGATGTCACATAAAGCATGGCGCCTCCGGCAAAGCCCAACATTATTGGTAAAAAATAGGTGGACACACTTCCTAATCCATATCCTATCAATACTCCAATAATCTCTAAAAGTCCTATAGCTATGGCTATTAAAAATGTACGAATACCAGATACCCCGGCTAATAATAGTGGGGCTATGATTACTATACCTTCCGGAATGTTCTGCAAAGCAATACTCAATGATACCAATAATGATGCTTCTCCGGCTGAGTTGTTACTGATACTTACACCGGCTGCTATGCCTTCCGGTAACTTATGAATCGCGATAGCTAATACAAATAGTAAGATGTTATTGAGCGAGCGATTGTTTATGTGTGTCTCTTTGTCTATTCCGGTGATGTAGTGTAAATGAGGTGTAATAAAGTCGAGTACATTTAAAAATATAGCTCCGGCTAATACACTTAATATTATTATCCAGTAACGACTTGAAATGGTTATGTCAAACGCTGGTACAATGAGCCCTAATGTGGATGCAGCTAACATTATGCCGGCACAATATCCCAATATAGTATCATTCCATTTGTGCGGTAACTTTTTTAAGAAAAAACCTATTATAGAGCCGAATAATGTAGTACTGAATAGCCCTATTGCACAAACCCACAATTCATTCATTTAGTAAGTCGTTGTCTATAATATTCTTAATTACATCTTTAGATTGCGCACCTATTATACGCTTAAATGTACCGTCTTTTGAAATAAAGAATAGGGTAGGTACTGATTTTACAAAACATATGTCTGCAAATTCTGCATTTTTATCAATATCTACTTTTATTACCTTAATAGTATCTTTATATTCTTTTGCTATCTCTTCTAATGTGGGAGCTAATGATTTACATGGTCCGCACCATGTGGCGTAGAAATCCATTATTATGGGTTTTTCTCCCGTAAATTCCCAATTACGGATGTTTTTTGTATAGTCCTTTATATTCTCCATAACTAATTTACTTTTGATTTGTTTTATTCTTATCCTCTGCAAAGATAGTAATTTTATTTTTATACCACTATTATTTTAATGTTAAATTTCAAGTAAAAAAGTGCTATCGGATTTAAATAAATAAACCGAATATAAATTTTACTTAATTAATGAAATTTATTTTTCTATATTAAAATAAATTACTAACTTCGCATGTGATTATAGAACTAATATAAATTTATTCAATTATGGCTAATAAATATTCTGGAACACAGACAGAAAAGAATTTGATGACGGCTTTTGCCGGAGAATCAGAAGCTCGTAATAAATATACCTATTTCGCTTCAAAAGCAAAGAAAGAGGGTTTTGAGCAGATAGCTGAAATTTTTCAAAAAACAGCTGATAATGAAAAAGAACATGCTAAACTTTGGTTTAAAGAGTTGAATGGCATTGGCGATACAGCACAAAATTTGCAATCTGCTGCTGAAGGTGAAAATTACGAGTGGACAGAAATGTATGAGGGTTTTGCTAAAACAGCCGAAGAAGAGGGATTTCCTGAATTAGCTTTCCGTTTTCGTCTCGTCGCTGCTATAGAAAAACGTCATGAAGAGCGTTATAGAGCATTGCTTAAGAACGTAGAAATGCAAGAAGTGTTTGCAAAAAGTGAAGTTAAAGTTTGGGAGTGCCGTAATTGCGGTCATATCGTTGTCGGTGAAAAAGCTCCTGAAGTTTGCCCTACTTGTTTACATCCTCAAGCTTATTTCGAAATTCATATTGATAATTTCTAATTTTATTTCTTATGGCAGCATGGAAATGTACAGTGTGCGGCTACATCTATCAAGGTGATAAAGCTCCTGATATTTGTCCCGTATGTAAAGCTCCTGCTTCAAAATTTGTTAAGTTGGACGCTCCAAAATCAGACAAGGCAAAAAAAGGTTTTTTTGATAGTCTGAAGAATTTGTTTAAAAAGTAATTAACCTAAAAAAAAAGCGGTGGTCTCCCATCGCTTTTTATTTTTTTGTTCCTCTTAATATCTCTCTTTTTCCACCCGGTGGTCCCGCCAATCGTTCTACTACAAATCCGATTTTTTGCATACGTCGACGGATCTCCCCTTTTGCACAATAAGTTACTAAAATCCCTTGATTGCGAAGATGATCGTATATCTTTTTTAAAACCTCTTCGCTCCACATCTCAGGTTGTTTCTCAGGTGAAAATGCGTCAAAATATATCACATCATAGTAGTCGATTAATGATATTGCAGTGAAGTCTGCCTTTAGTTTTCTAAATGTAAATGAAGGCGTTATCTCTACAAAATTGTTCCATTCCGACGTGTGTAAACGTTCAAATAATGAATATTCAGTCGGATTTAATATGGTCGAATACTTTATATCTTTTATTACTTCATGTTGTAATGGATATTTCTCTATCGTTGTGTATGAAATATGCTTGTCGCTACCATGAATTAATGAAAGTATAGCATTCAATCCCGTACCGAAGCCGACTTCAAAGATGTCGATATTACTTTTGTCTATTTGTTTCAACCCACAATTAATAAATATGTGTTGAGATTCGGTCAATGCACCTTTTACAGAGTGATAATGTTCGTCAATCTCTTGTACGTATAGTGTATTGCTGCCGTCTTTTGTCTGTTCTATCGTAATATCCATATCTTTGTTGTAGGTAAGCTTAATTTACATATTATCAATAAAGAGAAATATATTCGTATGTATTGCCTACTGCGCTAAGGTACTTCTCAAAATTTTCTTTTGTGATTACTACAGTTCCTCGACAGTCATTTGGATGGAAAGATAGCTTATCTGCATTCTGTAAATTCTTATCCAAGAAAAGGTGTACGTGATGCTCAGTGTCGTTAATTAATCCAAATGGAGATACACTGCCCGGTTCTAATCCTAAATATTTCATCATTCGTTCAGGTGATGCAAACGATAGTTTACCGCATGATGGAAGTCCTTGTGCTATAAGCGATTCTTTTAGCCTATGTTCCAAATCGTGAATGTCGAGGTCATAGTCACAATGGAAACATACTAAATAGTGCTTGTTGCCTTTGTGATTGCGGAAGAATAAATTTTTACAATGTATACTGCCATCGTTTTTCCACCATTTTTTTGCCTCTTCTATTGTTTTGCCTTCCGGATGATTATAATTTTCAAATGGTATATCGTGCTCTCTTAAATAGTTAAGTACAACTTCTTCTCTTGTCATTTATATATATGATTTAAATTGATAATTTGCGTATTTCTCCATTGATAATTGGCGATATTTTATGGTAACTACAATTGAAGTGTGCGGCTATCATATTCCGAGCAAATTGCCCGTGAGTAACTATAATGATGTTTTCGAAAGAGTAATTTGCTTTAATTTCTTTTAATGCTTTTTGTGCTCTATCGTATATTTCAATATCCGTTTCTGCAAATTTACCATATCTATTGCCATTAATAATTTCTTCTTCATTAAAAGCATAAGAATCTCCTTTTTGAGGAAAACACCATTTGTCGTTTTTCTTAAATTTTTTGGCGGCTTCTGTAATTGTCATTCCGGTATGTGGTCCCCAATTTCTCTCTCTTAATAGAGCCATAGGGATTATCGGTAGTGAAAATTTTTGTGAGATTATTTCTGCTGATTCTATAGCTCTTTTTAAGTCACTAGAAATTATGCAATCAAATTGCATATTAGTTTCTTGTAGGTGCTTAGCGGTGTTAATTATCTGATTTTTACCATTTTCTGTTAAATTACCTGGTAAGTGTCCTTGCAGTATCATCTGCTTGTTTTCTATGGTTTCTCCATGCCTTACAATATATAGCATCATAATGTTTATCGGTAATTTATCTATTTGGTTTTATCATCTCTTCATTAGCATAGTCTACGGCACGATTGATAAAATCGCAAAATGGCTTTGTGGTTTCAAAAATTTCAGCAACTCGTTTTACTACGTTTGGTGACGTAATGAATTTATTATCTATTACTGCATTAAGGCAATAACTTTTCAGTCGCATCCAATCGGAATATGGTGCAGCTTCATCGTATCCTTTCGGTACTTTTTTCAAAGCCCCTTCCATATCCACTACAAATCGTGCATCAGCTTTGCGTAATACATCTTTTTCAAATTCATTCCACCCGTCACAAATGTCTTCCCTAATAATTTTTACAGCATTTGAATCATAACAATAATTGCCTGATGCAAGCATATGAGCATTAGGATATTTGTCAGTAGTACCTGTACTTACGTGAAAGTAATATCCCGCATGCATAGATTTTTTACCTCCTGGTGCGATAAATACTCCAAAATGAGTCTTATATGGTGTTTTGTCCTTACTAAAGCGTGTATCTCGATAAAATCGGTATGTACAATCGGTAAGTTTTAAATTCTTTACTTTACTATCAAATTTTCCTACCTCTTGTATTAGGTCAATAGCTATATTGTTCCATTTTGCTTGAACCCTTTTGTACCAATCTTTATTTGTTGTAAACCATTCTCTATTGTTGTGTTTATCAACTTCTTGTAAAAAATGAATTATATCTTGCATTTTGTAATTACATTATTTCCATTCAAAATTGGTTTTATCTGCCCCAATTTCGAAATGACATTTGGCGATGCCTAAATCTATTTTTGTGTATCCAAAAATGGAGAATCGTTTAGTGGCGATTACCGTTGCTTTGTTGCCATTTACAGGTGCTTCGTACTCAAAATAAAACTTTTGTTGATTCATTGCTGTTGGAGCCAATAGTGTTGTCGTTACTCCTTTTTTAAACCATTCCGGTGTATCTGTACTTATATTGCTTACTTCTTCCGGTAATTTATGCTTGATTGTATGAGGTGCTTCATCTCCGTATCCTATAGCTATCATACAACAGAGTTTCTCATCTTTCTCTTTGGTATAAGCATCTTTTATGTTGTTGTAAGTTAATCCTACCCAACATGTATTTAATCCCAACTTTTGTGCATAAAGTACCAATTGCTCTCCATAATAGCCTATGCGCTCGTCAAGTGATTCGGATTTCTTGCCTATCATGGCTATATAATTTGTTACTCCATAAAACTTGCCATAAGCCATTTTACCTTTAAATGCTTTTGGTTCGTTGGTAATCAACTGTATATGTAAATCTCCTTTTGAGTTTACTTCTTTAATTTTTTCTTCAATACTATTCACTATGCCCGATTCGAGTGGTATATTTTTGTACTTTCTTACAGATTGGCGCTGTGCTACAGCTTCTAATAACGTTGTCATATTATTGATTTTAGTTTATGCAAAGGTAATAATTTCAAATGATAAACGTATGAAGATATTGATTTATTTTATTGTATAATCAAATAATTATGCTTAACTTTGCCATTGTTAATGTATTAGCTTTATACTTGATATTATAATCTCTTTAGTTGCTTATTGTATAATTTTTATTGTTGAATTAATTAAACATTAATTGAGTATGGGTAAATTTCGTAGATATAATGTTTTTATTAGTTCTACTTTCAAGGATATGGATTTTGAACGAGATATTATCAAGTTTAAAATTATTCCTAGAATTAATCAAGAGTTGAAAAACTATAATGTAGAACTCACCGCTATTGATTTAAGAGTGGGAATCAATACAAAAAATTTGAGTGAAGTTAAAGCTACTCAGAAAATATTGGATATTTGTGCTCAAAGCATTGATAACTCTCGTCCTTTTTTTATCGGGTTGATTGGTGCTCGTTATGGTTGGATTCCTTCTGATGAAGAATGGAATAAATTTATAAGACGTCTTCCAAAAGAATATCAATTAAGTATGCAAGAGACTCGCGGTAAAAGTGTAACCGAGATAGAAATCATGTATGGTGCTCTAAATCAATATAGTCTTGATAATTCTAACGTGATGTTCTTTATGCGTAATTTTGATTCGTATAAGGATATTCCTGCTGAGTATTTGGATAAATATGTCGATAATGACCCGGAAAAATTAGATAAATTAAATGTTTTAAAACAACGTATTTATGATACTTTAAATACTAAAGGCGGGGATAATGATTACGTTGTGCCTTATTCTTTGAGATGGAATAATGAATGTAATGATTTTGATGATGAAAATTCCGAATTTGAAGAGTTAGCTTATCAACTCATTATGCATCATGTCGTTTCTGAAATAGAAAAGAATGATTATGAATATAATTGGCAAATAGAAAAGGATATTGCTCTTTCTACTCTCGAAGCAAAGTTATCGGGAATTTGTACCGAATTACCTTTTTATGAAAATAGAATGGAGAACACTCTTTTTGTTGGTGATGTGGGTAGTGGTAGAAGTACTTTGCTTGCTTATCAATATAAATTATATAAAGAGCAAACTGATGATATTTGTCTTGTTGCTTGCTTGAATAAATCTATTAAACTATTGTATCCTAGATATTTGCTAACTATGTGGAGCCTGGAGTTAGCTTCAATACTTGGAGAAGAATCTTGTGACTATGTTTCTTTCATTTCTAATGAAGAAGTAGGTATTCAAACTATTTGTGACGATTTTTATTGGCTTGTAGATAAAGCATTAGATCAGGGTAGAAGAGTTACCGTATTTATCGATGATGTGGATGCTTTTTTTCGTGTAAATCCAGGTGGAGCTTTCTTATCCTGGCTCGACCTACGCGTCAATGTACTTGCTACTACTACTATTGATTTCTATAAAGAAACTATTTTATATCATAATAATTTTGACGTTGTTACTCTCGATTATCTATCTAAATCCAACCAGAAAAAATTAATCTCTTCGTTAGAAAAAAAATATTATTTTGAACTTCCGGAAAAAGTTAAGAAAAAGCTGGTGAAAGACGATCATTTACCTGTTTTTACCTCTACTTGGTTTCGTATTTTCTGTTTATTGAATTCTGTTGATTTCAATGAAATACGAAGTAATATGAATTTTCAATCTGCCCTTGAAAGTTATTTGTTGTCAATATATGATGATATTTTTTCTTCATGTGATGATAATGAAGAGTTGATTCCAAATTTGTTCCTTACTGGTGTTTGCACAATGTATGGATATGATATTGATTGGTATCAAAATTTACTGGGATATCTAAGTAGTTCGCCTTTCGGATTAACTTTAGATGATTTAAGACAATTGGCAGGAGAAGATTGGGATGATGTTGAATGGCAACATATTAGTTATTTTTTGAGCGATTTTATTGAAGTGGAATTTTTTGAAAAAAGAATTATTTCTAAATCTCCATATTTCGGGCTTGATGAAAATACGCCTTATAATGATCTTGTCAGTTTCTTCGAAACTTATCCTCCTAAAGATGAAACCAATTTTGATAATTTCGGATATGCAATGCTTAATGTTGAAACTCCTCTCGTAAAGTATAATTCTAAAATTTACCCACTCTCTCTTTCTGTTGTTTATGCTCTAATAAATAATGATTGGTTTGAGGATGAAAAAATAGATGATTTTTGTGAGGTATTATCAAACAGCGAGATTTCTGAATTGATGGAGCAATTTCATAATATATTATCTTATTATGATAAGAATTATTTGTTACCAATTGAGGTAGAAAACGCTTTTAATAATTGGGAAGAATTGTTGACAAAGCGAGAAAGAAAGGAATTAATTAAACTCTTTGATACAATCGAAAATAAATTTAATTATAAGCATAAGATATTAAATGCGTTAGATAAGATATACAAGTACTCTCCCGAATTAAAAAAGCCTGAAGGGAATATAATTAATGATAGTTTGGCTGAATTATATCAAATTAGAGAGAAGAATCCTATGGCTGAACTTTTGTCTTTGCATGATAAAGTGTGCAATGCTTATGATGTACTAAAAGATGTAGACAGGATAAATAATGAATACCAATTAGAGTATATTCTGTTTATTTTCCTTCATGTTTTTGGCTCTGCTATGAAAGTTCTTAAAACTAAAAGTGTAGTAGGAGATGATGCGAAAATTATTTCGGATATTTTGTCTTCATCAGAGTATGGCTATATCATTTGTTATTATCGATTGAGGTATGCATTTCCGTTTAATTCTGCATTAAACAAAATTGCTATGATGATGGAGCTATCTGCCGAAAGAATTGCCGAAAGAGAATCTTGTATATATCCGCATAGTAATAACATTAAAGATTGCTTGTCTGAAATTATTGATTTAATGGATAAATTATGATTGCTACTATATGAAAATAAAAAGAAAAATTGATGCTATTTTATCTCAAAGCACGGGTCGTCAATTATTGTGGTTGTTTATCATTACGATAGTGCTATTGTTAATATTTTTTGCCATTGCCTATTTGTTTTTTGATGGTTTTCTATGGCAAGATATTGTTGCTCTTTTTCTCGATCCTGGTTGTTTTGGGGGAAAAGGAAATCATGATGCATTTCGCTTGATAGTTTCTCTCGTGGGGTGTTTTACTTTTTCTGCTCTTTTGATTTCTGTATTTAGTAATATAATCGATAATATCAGTGAGAGTTGGCATCAGGGTAGGGTAAGGTATTCGCATAAAAACCATATTATTATACTTGGTTCTGCTACTCATAGTATTAATATGTTGAAACACTGTTCGTTGTTTCCTGATGTTGATATAGTAGTTATGACATCTGCCGATGTGGAACTTTATCGTCATTTGTTGGAACGAACCGAATTGCCTGCTGATGTGCGTCGCCGCGTTGTATTGTATAATGGTGAACGTGATAATATGGATAATTTAAAATCCATTCATCCGGAATTGTCATCAAGAATTTTTATAGTTGGAGAAAATAATGAGGTAGACCATGATAATATTAATTTTAGAGCGTGTAATTTGTTACAGTCGATTTGTTCGAATCTTAGTAGTGATGTTTTTGTTACTGTAGTTATGGATGATTATTCTACTATGGAGGTCATTGCTCGAACAAATAGTGTAAAGAATTCATTTCTTCATATAGATTTTGTTAATATAGGAGAGTATCAAGCGGAAAAACTTATTGTGAATACCGATTTCATGCCGATATTGACAGAGGAGTGTAATGATTCTGCACATTTTGTTATTTTCGGTAATTCGGAAATGGCTCGAATTGTATCTCTTACTATTGCTCATAATGCTCATTATCCGAATTTTACTAATTGTGGTAAACGTACTCGTATAGATTTTATTTCCTCTGATATCGAACCTATGATGCGCGATTTTGTGTCAACTTATGAGTCTCTTTTTACTCTTTGTAATTGGTATTTCTATAACGATGGTATTGTTGAAGCATATAAACCATCACCCGAAATGGGCGATTATTTGGATATAGAGTGGCATTTTTATAACTATTCCGTTTATTCAGAAACTATTAAAACGCATTATTATGAAATATGTAATGACAATCATGGTGCTACTAGAATAATTGTTTGTGAAGAAAATGACAAAATGTCGTTGGATACAACCCTTCATTTGCCCCAATTATTACGGTGTATTCCTATTGCAGTTTATCAGCAGAATAGTTGTGATATTTTAAGTCAAGCCGTTACAACAGGTTTATATGGCGATATTACTATTTTTGGCTATGCTAATGAAACTGATTCAGACCCACTATTTTTACATCGTATCGAACGAGGTGTAAAAGTGAATTATTTTTATGCAAACCGTTACAATTCTACACCTCCTAAATATGAGTTAGATGCATGGTATCAAATTTCAGAAGCACATAAGTTCAGCAGCATTTATGCCGGTAATGCCTCTGTATTGAGAAATAAGACAACGGATGATAATACTTCGGATTATATATTATGTGAAATGGAACATCGTCGTTGGTCTGTTTCTTGTCTTATTCTAGGATATAGGGCTTTGTCATTGGCTGATTCTGCACAGGCAAGGGAAGATAAAGATAAATTTAAAGAATTGAAGCGGAGCTATATACATCCGGATATAACCCCTTTCGACAATTTGAGCGAAGAGGAGCAATCTAAGGATAAATTAATCATCTCTGCAATGAAATAAAAAAGAGAGGATATGTTATTAAAACATATCCTCTCTTCATTTCGGAGAAAAAGTTTATTTAATCTCTATAAATCTGGTTTCAGGTTTTTCCGGTTCAATATTTTGTTTTGGAAGATTGATACACAATACGCCATTTGTCATTTGTGCTTCAATATTATTCTCATCAATATTTTCCGGCAAAGTAAATTTTTGTTCAAATTTGTAGTAGTTGAATTCGCGACGGATGTATTTCTTTTCGCTTTGTTCGTTTGTTTTGTCGGATCTTTTCTCCATTTTAATAGAAAGCAATCCATTGTTTACAGAAAGATTGAAATCTTCTCGAGTTGTGCCAGGGGCTGCAATTTCAATTTTATACTCTTTTTCATCTTCGGAAACGTTGATTGCCGGAGTTGAATGTTTAAAACTAGTACTCATCCATTGATCGTTGAATAAGTTGTTGAACTCATCAAATAAGCTTGGAAATAATCCTTGATTGTTTTTAGAAATAGTAGGCATCATAATTGTAATCTCCTATAATTTAAATTGTTTTACATTGTTTGAATTGGGCTTGGATTTCGCCTTTTGAGGTTTATCTTTGTCCGTTTACTCTATTATTTGCATATTTTATGCCATAAAATTTTGTGACAAATTGTCGTTATTATCACAATCGATTTATCACAATCGGGTCAAATTATTTGTAAGTATTATTGAAATTTTATTTGTAAATATATGATTATATGAAGAAAAATAATTATCTTTGCATTGAATTAAATTGTAGTATTTTGATTTTTATGGTTGAATTATTTAAATAAATATTGCTATGAAAAAATTATTTGTAATAAGTCTTATTGTTCTGTTATTCTCTCCTTTAGTTGCTAATAATCCGGTTGTTATTTCCGTTAATGAAGGGGTTGAACTTATGAGTATTATGGCTCGCTTAGCTGATTATAGAGAGTATAATTCTCAAAACTGTGCTTTTTATATTAAGGATATAGAAGATTGGTTCTCTGATTATAAAAATCATGAGTCTATAGATTTTATGAGGAGAATTCGAGCAACTAACGGTATTTCATATGATGCTGTTGCTACAATGAGTATATCACTTGATATGAGTGGTAAAAAAATAAAATTGTTGCCTATTGATACTACTAAAATAGATAGACGTTGGAAAGGTATTGATATGGATTCAATATTATTCTATATCAATAAATTTAGTAAAGATACTAAGTTTAAAAAGTTTTTTAAAAATCATAAAGAGGCTTATGACTCTGTGATTACGAAATGGCAGTCTGAAGTTGAAGAGGTTTTTGATTATGCTTGGTATTCAGATTTTTATGGCAAAGATATGAAAGGGAAATATCATGTAGTGATTGCCATGTCTAATGGAAATAACCATTATGGTCCTAAATTAAAAATTGGAGACAATATAGAAGAGCCTTATGCTATTTTGGGTTATGCATGTGGTGAGAATAACGAAATTCCTCCTTTTTATTGGTATAAAGGTCTTGTACTTCACGAATTTAATCATTCCTTCGCAAATTCTGTAGTTCTAAATTATGATACTATGGTTTGGAATGCTATTTGTGATAAAATCTTTAAATTAACATTCGGGTCTATGAGGTTGCAAGCTTATGGTAATGGTGGTACAATTCTCGATGAATCTCTTGTTAGAGCTGTATCAATTATATATATGATGGATCATAATGAGGATATCGAACGAATAGAGAATACTATCTTCTATGAAGTTTCTTTAAATTATTTTTGGATGCCGGAGTTAATAAATAGTCTGAAATATTATATGGCAAATAGAGATAAGTATCCTGACTTACAATCTTTTGCTCCGAAATTAATAGAATTTATCGATCCAATAATTGATATGCAAATGGAGAGGGTGAATGGATGCTTTAAATGATATCATTTCTAAAAAGCTGTAAGTTTATCTACTTGGATATATAAATCTATGTTGCTAATAAACAGCCCTAAGCCTTTTAAATAGGACTTAGGGCTGTATTTTTAAATAATATACTATTTATTGATATTATTTGGGATAGCAATCTTTACAGTAGTTAAAATTTGTACTTCCATCGCTATTTGTTCCAAAATCTCCTTTGTTGGTTAATTGTATGCCACATTTTCGGCAGAATTGAGGTAATTGATTATTATTGAATTCTTTTATTTTTTTAGAAAAACCTGCTTCATATAGTTCGAATTCTTCAGGATTATTTTCTGCTACAAAATATCCTTCCGGTGTATAATATGTACCTTCAATGCCTTCTAAATATCCCGGGTGCAATTCTTTTGCGAGGAAGTAGGGTACTTCAGATGTGATAGGTTCTCCATGATAGTGAATGTTTAATGTTGAAGCAAGTACAAAGCCGGCATGCTTGTAAAAGTCGATATTACCCTCCATACAAAGTAATTTTACTCCATACTCTTTTGCTTTTTCAATAGAATATCGGAGTAATTTTATGCCATATCCTTTCCGTTTGTAATTTGGATGTATACTGATTGGTCCGAATGTCCATGCAGGTAATATACTTCCGTCAGTTTTTATTATTTTAGCCTTGGAAAACATAACGTGACCGATAATTTTGTTATCTTCTTCCATTACAAGATCCAATTCAGGTATAAAATTATCATTATCTCTATATTTTTTCAGTACAAAATGCTCGGTACATCCTGGACGATATACATTCCAAAATGCTTCTCGTGTGAGATTTTCTACTTCGCGAAAATCATTTGGTTGTTCATTTCTAATTTGCATATTAATTTTTATAGTAAAATTGATTATGTCTATGTGCTTTATGCTATATAGTGGTGATTTATGGTTTTTCCAATCCGGCTTTTAAGCATCTAATAACTGCTGAGTTAAATCCGGCATGGTCTAATTCATTTAATCCGCGTATTGTTAATCCTCCCGGTGTTGTGACTTTGTCTATTCCAACGGCAGGATGAATATCTGCGCCTTCTAATACAGCTACGGCTCCTTTCATAGCCTGCATTGCAATATTTTGAGCATCTTTAGGATATAACCCCATCTCGACTCCACCTTCCATCATTGCGTGAATAAAACGCATTACATATGCAATTCCACATCCGGATAACATATTTCCTGCTGTTACTTCTTTTTTAGTGCATATTTTTACTTTGCCTAATGAAAGGAATAGCTCTTCTATCAATTGAATTTTGTTTTCTTCCATATTTTCTGCAGGCATAATGAATGTCATACTTTCGTAAAATTCTGCTGCAATATTTGGCATTACGTATAATACATCGGCATTGGGATTGCCAAGCATGGTACGAAGTGTATCGGTATATATGTTTGCTGCTACCGATATTATTATCTGCTTTTTAAAATCTATATTTTGTTTGATTTCATTAATTACTTGTTCTACAAGCCAAGGCTTTACTGCAAGTAATATAATATCGGAATTTAAGATGGCTTCTTTGTTGTTTAAAGATGTTTTAATATTAGGAAATAGAGTAGTGTATTTCTGAAGTGTTTCTTCTGTGCGTGCAGTAATTGTAAGGTCGTGTAATTGTTTTTTAGACCATCCTTTAATGAGTGCTCCTCCCATATTTCCGGAGCCTATAATTGTGATTTTCATATTTTATAGATTTTATAGTTTTAAATTTTATTTGTTTTACAAAGATACTATATTTTTTTTGTATTGATATACAAATAAATAGCGAAGTTATCTATAAGATAGCTTCGCTATTATTCTTTTAAATGAGATATTATAGGTTGTTTATCGCTTTTGCTTTTTCAATAAAGTAGTTGTTACTACTATTTAATAATGAATATTTATAATTACTCCATTGTGCCGCTTCGTCTTTTATTTCCATATCTTCGCCCGTGTCGTTTGCAATGTAGTCTTTAATTCTATTTTGCCATTCACGTATGCGTGCAGAGGAATTATTATAATCCATTAATCCATTTTCAGGTACAACTATTTTTTTAAGTTCATCTATGAACATTTGTTTGTACTGCGGTGTTTTGATAACTCTTTGCATCAATTTTCCCATTGTGCCCCATTCTGTAGGGTTTTGTTTAGCAGGGTCGTAACAGTTGCTTGTGCCTAATGTGTTATCATAGTCGTATGGTAAAAAGAAGACTTTATAATTTTCCGGGTCTGTAGAGTTGAAGTAGAGGTAGTAATTATTACCATTATTCCAATGGTCATCCCACATACCTAAGGCTACACTAACAGCATACGTTTTTATAAATAACTGTACATCACATATTTGAGAGAACCATTCTGCAAATTCATCTCCGTTATCTTTAGAGTTTAAAGTGCGGATAAAATGTTGTAATTGTGCTTTGGCTAAATCGAATCCTACTTCCGTTTCTTTTAATTCATAAGTATATTCGTGGAGATTATCATCTTCTCCCATGTTTGCATTTTCGTTACGTAGGTCTGCCGGTCCATTTGATGTATATGTGCATTTCCATAAATTACCATCTGCATTTTCGAATTTATCAATCTTACGCTCAATATATTTATTATCGTAAGGTTCAATCATGGAGTATACCCCATAATATGCTGGTTTCGGGTCTCCTTCTACTTCTATCCATAAGCGTGAATAGCATATTTCTGCTGCTGTCCATACTCCGGCTCTATGAAATAAGTCGTATGAGAATACTTCTCTTACGTATGTTGGGTCGTTATTAAACCATTTGAGATTTATCTTGCGAATACCTCCGATTTCATGATTATTATCTTTTTCGTATTTTCTAAAGTTCAATCCGAAATGACAATGTTGCCAATCGGCTTGACCTCCTCCTACATGAGTACCGCTTCCATTTTCAGGTCGTCTTCTGGATGTATTGCCTCTTAATCGTACTCCTGAATTATTAATATTAAAAACATCATCGCCTTTTTTGAATGTAACGTCGCAATGAACGTACTCTTTGGTGTCATTATTAGCATCGTATTTTGATAGTAAATCATTCCATTCTTCTAAGGGGAAATGTAATGTAATTTCCGGTATTGCTTCAAAATCAAATATATATGCTAATCCATTATCCACTGTTATCGGATTTTCAGTTTCTCCAGGATTATCATTATCCTCAGGATTTTCATTTTCAGGGTTATTCGGTTTTGATGGGAATAGATTGTCACAAGATGTAAAATTTATACATATTGCGAAGAGCATTAAAATAGAAAAATTAACATAATATTTACTCATAACTTAAAAATATAATAATACTAGCATTTTTACTTTTTATAAATTACCACACCAATTATATTATAAAAATAGGGTGATCAAATGATTGATGCACCCTATTTTATTTATCAGTTTATTATTTTCTGAATGGAGGACGGACAACAACTGCCGGTATTTCTTTATTACGAATTTGTACGGCTATTGTAGTTCCTAATTTAGTGTATTCTGGTTTTACATATCCCATACCAACACCAATTTTTCTGCATGGTGACATACATCCGGAAGTTACACGTCCGATAACATTTCCTTGTCCATCGGTTAATGGATAATCTTGTCTTGGTATACCGCGTTCTTGTAATTCAAAACCGATTAATTTTCTTGTTGTTCCTTCTGCACGTTGACGTACATAAAGTTCGCCATCGATAAGGTTTTTGCCTTCTGCAGGTTTTGTAATCCATCCTAATCCGGCTTCTATTGGGGATGTTGTATCATCAATTTCGTGACCATAGAGACAGAAGCCCATTTCAAGACGTAATGTATCACGTGCTCCTAAGCCAATAGGTTTGATTCCGTATTCTGCTCCTGTAGTGAATAATGCATCCCAAATTTGTTTTCCAAATTGTGGATAGAAATACAATTCAAAACCTCCTGCTCCGGTATATCCAGTATTTGAAATGATTACATTATCTACACCGGCAAATTTGCCTTCTGTGAAGTGATAATATTTGATTTCGCTGAGGTTAACATCTGTGAGCTTTTGGAGCATCTCAGTTGCTTTTGGTCCTTGTACTGCCAATTGTGCTATTCTATCTGATGAATTCTCTAATTCAACACCTTCTTCATTATTAGCATTTACCCATTCCCAATCTTTATCAATATTTGCTGCATTTACTACGAGCATATATTTTTCGTCTGAATAGTGATAAACGATAAGGTCGTCTACAATACCACCTTTACCATTAGGGAAACAGTTGTATTGTGCTTGGCCGTTTATTAATGATGCTATGTTGTTTGAGCATACTCTTTGGAGGAATTGTTTAGCTTTTGGTCCTTTTACCCAAAATTCTCCCATGTGAGATACATCGAATACACCAACACCATTAACAACGGTAAGGTGTTCGTCGTTGATACCTGTTGAGTATTCAATTGGCATATTATAGCCTGCAAATTCGTGCATTTTTGCACCTAAACCGATGTGAATATCGGTAAATGGAGTAGTTTTCATGTTATTATTATTTTACTAGTTTGATAATATTGACAATTGTATTAATAGCTTTTTCCATAGATTGTACCGGAATGTACTCGTATCTACCATGGAAGTTATGTCCTCCTGTGAAAATATTTGGACAAGGAAGTCCTTTGAAAGAAAGTTGTGCTCCATCGGTGCCTCCTCTGATTGGTTTTACACTCGGAGTAATACCTGCTAATTTCATTGCTTCAAATGCCAAATCTACGATATGTTTTACTGGTTCTACCTTTTCTCTCATATTGTAGTATTGATCTTTGATCTCTATAGAAACTAACTCTTTTCCATACTTGTTGTTAATTGCTTTGGCACATTCAAGCATTTTTTGCTTGCGTTGTTCAAATAATTCACGACTATGGTCACGAATAATGTAGTTTACTTTTGTCTCTTCTACAGTGCCGTTAAAGCAAATTAAATGATAAAAACCTTCGTAGCCTTCTGTGTTTTCTGGAGCATCTACAGGTATCATTTGAGTGTATTCTTCGGCTACTTTGATAGAATTTATCATCTTTCCTTGTGCGTAACCGGGGTGTACATTACATCCGTGTACTATGATGCTTGCTCCGGCAGCATTGAAATTTTCATATTCCAATTCTCCAATTTCACCACCGTCGATAGTGTATGCCCAATCACATCCAAATTTTTTTACATCAAAATGATGTGCTCCTTGACCGATTTCTTCGTCCGGAGTAAATGCAATACGTACTTTTCCGTGTTTTATTTCCGGGTGCTCTAGTAAATATTCTACAGCAGATATGATTTCTGTTACTCCGGCTTTATCATCGGCTCCTAATAGAGTGTGTCCATTAGTTACTATTATGTCCTGACCTTTATATTTTAATAATTCAGGGAATTGTGTAGGAGAAAGAATATATTGCTTTTCTTCGTCCAAGAAAATATCTCCTCCATCATAATTTTTAACGATACGTGGTTTAACGTGTTTGCCACTTAAGTCAGGTGCTGTATCGAGGTGTGCAATAAAACCAATTGTAGGTATTTTTTCAGAACAATTTGAGGGTAGAGTAGCCATAACGTATCCGTTATCATCTACGCTTACTTCTTCTAATCCGAGTGAAGTCAGTTCTTTTACCAATTGCTTTGCAAATACCATCTGACCAGGTGTGGATGGAGTCATTCCTGTGTTTTCGTCAGATGTAGTTGCATATCCTACATATTCAATAAATCTATCAATAAAATTTCTCATGATATTAATTTTTATCGGATTACATATTCATACCTCCACAGCAGTGGATAACTTGTCCACTAACATAGCTGGATAAATCAGAAGCAAGGAATGTTGCTACATTTGCTACATCTTCAGGAGTTCCTCCTCTGCGTAATGGAATTTGTTTTGCCCATTGCTCTTTAACTTCATCGGATAATGCATTTGTCATATCAGTAATAATAAAGCCTGGAGCAATACAGTTCGCTCTGATTCCTCTTGAACCAACTTCTTTGGCAATAGATTTTGCCAAACCTATCATACCGGCTTTTGACGCAGAATAGTTGCATTGTCCGGCATTTCCACTAACTCCTACTACGGAACTCATATTAATAATAGACCCGGTTCTTTGTTTCATCATTATCGGTGTAACTGCATGGATGAAGTTAAAAGCTGATTTTAAGTTTACAGTTAGCACTGCATCCCATTGTGCTTCACTCATTCTCATCATTAATCCGTCTTTTGTAATACCGGCATTATTTACTAATATATCAATGCGTCCGAATTCTTTAGAAATCTCTTCTACTACTTTGTGTGTTTCATCAAAGTTAGCTGCATTGGATGCATATCCTTTTGCTTTTACACCAAAACTCTCTATTTCTGATTGTGTTTTAAGTGCATTGTCATCTATATTGAGGTCTGTAAATGCTATATTACAACCTTCAGATGCAAATTTTAAAGCTATAGCTTTACCAATACCGCGTGCAGCTCCTGTAATCAGAGCAGTTTTTCCTTCTAATAATTTCATAATATTGTATGCTTTAGTTTATTTATATAATAAAAAGATAGTAGGCTTTTTATGTATAGTACCTATACTATCTATTGTTGATTTCCATTGTCGTATAGTTTTTGTTTTTATTATTTCAGAGTCAGAAGTAATATCAACTGCAATACAGAGTTTTATATTGTCGCTCAACGTTTTACAAATGTCTTCCACTAATTGAACATTCCTGTATGGCGTTTCTATAAAGATTTGGGTTTGACTCTCTGAGAATATTTTTTTCTCGAATCTTTTTAATGTGTTTATACGTTCGTTTTTATCTATCGGTAGATATCCGTTAAATGCAAACGATTGTCCATTAAAGCCACTTGCCATCAAGGATAGAAGAATGCTTGAAGGACCTACTAATGGCACTACTTTTATGTTTTTTTCTTGTGCTATCGATACAATATCTGCTCCAGGATCTGCTATTGCAGGGCAACCGGCTTCTGATATTATACCTATATCGTTATTGTTTTTTATCGGTTCAATATACGATATTAATAATGTCTTGTCAGTATGTTCGTTTAATTCAAAAAATGTTAGTTCATCTATATTTATTGTTCTATCTACTTGCTTTAAGAATCTTCGAGCAGTACGAATATTCTCAACTATAAAATATTTTATCTGCTTAATAATTTTAAAGTTGTAATCAGGTAACACATTTGATAGTGGTGCGTTACTTAAATGTGTAGGAATGAGATATATAGATGCCATATATAATAATATCGACAATCCGTGAATATTTATTCACAGATTGTCGAGTGTGTTATTTATTATTTAATGTTTGGTTCTTCAAGTCCATAGCCGTTTTTCTTGTCGATGGCTTTTAAGTATAAGCCAAGGAGTAAGGCTATGATTCCCAATGATGCAAAAATTAACATTGGTATTGTATAATTATATTGTACAGGGTCTTCAATGCCTATGTTACATGCTTTTAATACTTTACCTATAATCATAGGGAATGCAAACAAACCGATATTTTGGATCCAAAAGATTACTGCATATGCAGAACCTAACAATTTGTTGTCAATTAATTTAGGTACACTTGGCCATAATGCTGCAGGTACAAGAGAGAATGAAATTCCTAAGAGAATAATTGCTAAGAATGCAATTACAGGTGCTATCATTGTGCCTTTTGTAGCCGGTAAGATTAATGCAAATGTTGAGTGACAAATAATCATTAATAATGCACCGAAGATAAGCATTGTTGCTCCTTTCCCTTTGTGGTCAAGGAATGAACCGAGGAACGGAGTAATTGCAGCTGCTCCTAATGGGAATACTGCGAAAATCATACCACAAGTATCTGCTGTGTAACCAAGATTACATTGCAGCATGTTTACTGCATATTTCTGGAATGGGAATATTGCAGAATAATATAATACACATAATAATGATACTACCCAGAATACTTTGCTTGAGAATATTTTACCCAAATCAGATATTTTAAATGGTTCTTCCGGTTCTTCTCCGCTTTCTCCCATTTGTTTCTCTAACTTCTTATCCATGAAGAAATAAATAGTGAAAGAAATAAAACCAACGAGCATTAATATCACACATAATAATACAGGACGTGATACATCTGCTGTAGAGAATAATTTATTAGGACCGGCAAATAATGGAGAAAGTAACATGGCTGCCGCTACACCAATACGTGCTATAGCCATCTCTAATCCCATTGCTAATGCCATTTCTTTGCCTTTAAACCATTTTACAATACCTTTTGATACTGTAATACCTGCCATTTCTACACCACAACCGAAGATCATAAATGCGAATGATGCCATTTTTGCAGACGAGGATGTAGTTTCGCTAAATGGGAAGAATGTCCAGAAATCTTTTAAGAATTCGTCTGCGGCACTACCAATAAAAGCGTCTGATACAGCCCAATATTTGACTATCGTACCTATTACCATTAATGTTGATGATAATAAAGCTGTATTTCTTACTCCAATTTTATCAAGAATGATACCAGCAAAAATGAGGAAGAATACAAATACATTCAAGAATGTTTCACTACCGGCATATGTTCCGTAATCGTCCGGACCCCATCCGCGGGTCTCTTGTAATAATGCTTGTAGTGGAGATAAGATGTCTACAAACATATAGGCAAAAAACATTGCCGATGCCAATAGAACTAACGCAGTCCAACGCGCTGCCTTGGAATCGCGTAATAATGTGTTAATTTTTTCTGTCATTTATTTAGTATTTTAGTTAATATGCTTCATCTGCAAAGTTAGTGATTATTTTTGTTTCTCACAACTACCTTTATTCTTCAGAGAAATGTACGAGTACTTTCCTATATGAATTAAATATTTTTGATTTGGATACGAAGCCTAAATATTTTCCTTCTGCATCTATTACAGGCAAATTCCACGCTCCAGTATTCTCAAAAATATCCATTACTTTATCCATCGACGTGTTTATTTGTATTTTTGCCGGTGGTAAATTCATTAGTTTCCTTACTGTAAATCTATCATATAAATTAGGTCGAAACATTATATTACGTACTTCATCAAGTGATACTATTCCAACTAATTTGTTGGTGTCGTGTTCAACTACCGGAAATATATTTCTATTACTTTTTGATATTACTTTTACCAATTCTCCTAACGTCATTTCCGGATATACAATAGATAAATCCGTTTCAATGAGATTATCCATTTTTAAAAGTGTAAGTACGGAACGGTCTTTATGATGTGTCAGCAATTCTCCTTTTTGTGCCAATCGCATTGCATATAGGCTGTGAGGTTCAAATAGTACAATAGTGAGATATGCTATTACAGATGTAATCATCAGCGTCATAAATAAATCATAACCTCCGGTTAGTTCTGCAATCAAAAATGTTCCAGTTAAAGGTGCATGCATCACTCCACTCATAAGCCCTGCCATTCCTGCAAATGCAAAGTTAGCATATGGTATGTTAAATCCAATTAAATTAAATATTTCTGCAACAATATATCCGGTTAAGCACCCCATAAAAAGACTTGGTGCAAATATACCTCCTGTACCTCCTCCTCCATTTGTAGCTGTGGTTGCTACTATTTTGAAAAATACTATTAATGATAAATATAATAAGATAGCCCAATGCTCAGTGCGGAAGTTGTATAGCAAAGATTGGTTGAAAAGATTGCTACATTCTCCTGATAATAATTGGGATATAGTATCATATCCCTCTCCGTATAATGGTGGAAAGAAAAAGATTAATATACTTAAGGTTATACCTCCCAATAATATTTTTTGATATGGCTTCTTTACCTTTTTAAAGATTCCTTCTAATGCGTTTACTCCTCTTGTAAAATATAAAGATACTAATCCACATATTATTCCTAATACTATTAAATAAGGAATTCTTTTAAGTTCGAATGGGGTGAACGAGTCGAAATTAAACATCGCTTCGCTTCCCATGAAGAGATATGAAAATGATGTTGCCGTTACAGAACTGATTAATAACGGAGCTATTGATGTCATTGTTAAGTCTATTAAAAGCACTTCAAGAACAAATGTAACTCCGGCTATTGGTGCTTTAAAAATACCTCCAATTGCACCGGCTGCACCACAACCAACTAAAAGCATCAATGTTTTTTGGTCTAATTTGAATAACTGCCCTAGATTGGATCCAATTGCAGAACCTGTTAATACTATAGGTGCTTCAGCTCCTACCGATCCGCCAAACCCGATTGTAACACTAGATGCTATTATAGAACTCCAACAATTGTGCAGTTTAATAATGGCTTTATGTTGTGATATAGCGAACAATATTTTTGTTACTCCATGTGATATGTCGTCTTTAACAATGTATCTTACATACATTGAGCCTAATGCAATTCCGACGATAGGAAATGCTAAGTACCAATAATTCAATTTATCATCTCCAATCATAGATGTAACAAAATTCTGAATCAGATGAATGGCATTTTTTAATATTAATGCAGCTAATGCGCATCCAAGTCCTGTTACAAATGACAGAATAATGATAAATTGCTTCTCCTTAATATGAGCTTCTCTCCAATGAAGTATGGACGAATAAATGTCGTCTATTTTTGTTGTGTCTATCTTCTTCATTATTCGTATAGATAGTATTTCTTGGAAATATTAAGATAAGCTTTTTCGTCTTTATTAAAATATTCTTTAATATCCGACCATTTATGGTTGATACTGAAATGCTTTCTGATATAGTCCGTTCCACATACTTTGTCAAACATATTATATCTTTTTGCATTGGCATTCTTAAATGTAGCTTTGTCTGGATACATCTCATTTAGTACCTCCATTATAATAAACTGAATTTCAGTTAATCGGCATTCATTATAATCGGTAATGTATATTTGTACCCCGCCGCATAATTCCCCACTGAAGGTAGAATAAAATGGTTTGTAATATATAGAACGGAAAATAACGCCTTTTAAATTCTTGTTATTTAAATAATAAGCCAATGAATCTCCATTAATCCAAGGGGCTCCAACAGTTTGAAAGGGTAGAGGGTATCCAACACCGATATTTAAATAACCAAGTTCACCTAAAATTCCTGTCGTAGGGTAGTATATAGCAGTGTTGGCACTTGGAATATGTGGCGATGCAGGTACCCATTGTAATTTCGTGTCATTCCATGTCATATCTCTATTCCAGCCCTCCATTTTTACTACTGTCAATTTGCATTTAACACCCAACATATTTTCATTATTAAGCATCAATGCTAATTCACCAGGAGTTTGTCCGTATATATATGGGATATTAAATTGACTGACAAAAGAGATATAATCTGATTCTACTAAATTACCTTCTATTTTTTTTCCTCCTAACGGGTTTGGACGGTCTAATACTACAAATTCTATATCAGATTCTGCAGCAGATTGCATAGATAAACCCATAGTGCTTATAAAAGTGTATGATCTACATCCGATATCTTGTATATCATATACTAATACATCTATATCTTTGAGCATATCTTTTGTAGGTTTACGACTACTACCATATATAGAGTAGATAGGAAGCCCCGTTTTTTCGTCTTTAGTTGATTGTATTTTATCACCTGCATAAACATCTCCTCTCACTCCATGTTCAGGTCCGTATAATGCAACTAAATTAACTTCTTCTGCTTCATATAATATATCTATAGTAGATTTTAAATTGCAATCAACCCCCGTAGGGTTGGTTATTAAACCAACTCTTTTCCCTTTTAAAATGTCAAAATTATTTTCTTTTAATACTTCTATTCCCGGTTTTACCATTATATTATGTCCAAGAATAGTGATGTGTGTTAGTAATAGGATTGTTAATAGTATGATAATTCGATTTTTATCCATCGATTTAATGTTATTTTGTTTTGTAAGAGCATCTTACTTTACCATTGGAGATATTTTTAAGCTTGTTGCTTATCATTTGACGTCGTATAGGCGAGATGTGATCTGTAAATACATGACCCTCTAAATGGTCGTATTCATGTTGAACAATTCTTGCAAAAAAACCATCAAAAGTAGTTGTATGTTCTTCGAAATTTCTGTCAAAATAATGAATCGTAATACTTTTTGGGCGAGATACTTTTTCGTTTATATTAGGTAGACTTAAACATCCTTCTTCGTAAGTAATCTCTTCTGTACTTGATTCTATTATTTCAGGATTAATAAATACACATTGTGATGTGATAATATCCGGAAAATCTTCGCGCATTGGTGTTGCGTCTATCACAAATAAGCGTATTGATAACCCTACTTGAGGAGCTGCTAATCCTATACCATTAGAATTATACATGGTAGCAAACATATTGTCAATTAACTCGTTAAGGTTCGGATAATTGTTGTCAATATCTTCTGTTGGTTTCCTCAATGAATTTTGTCCGTAAAGATAAATTGGTAATATCATATTTTATAGTACATTTAAAACTTGTTCTTTAATTTGTTCCAGTTCGTCTTTCATTTTGACAACCAGAATTTGCATTTCACTATGGTTTGATTTAGAGCCTAACGTATTGATTTCTCTGCCCATTTCTTGCGCAATAAAACCTAATTTTTTTCCCGGTGCTTCATCTATTTGCATAGTTTCTATGAAGTAATTCATGTGATTGCGTAAGCGTACTTTCTCTTCGTTGACGTCCAACTTTTCTATATAATATATCATCTCTTGCTCTAAACGATTTCTATCAATGCTTATCTTATCTTCGATAGATTTCAAATTCTCTTCCAAGCGAACTCTAATTTTTTCTACTCTCTCTTTTTCATAGTATTCAACTTCGTCAAGTAGTTTCTTTATATTATCAATCTTAGAAACAAACATATTTTGTAGCGAAAGCCCTTCTTGTTTTCTAAAATTATTTATTTGAGAAAATGCTTCTTGTAAAAGTTCTTTAACTGCATTCCATTCTTCCTCTTCCAGAATAGTACTCTCTGTTTTTAAAGAATCGGGTAGTCGTAATATTATTTCCATTAAATTTGCAGGTACCGGTATATTTAATGTATTGCAAGTGTTTTCTATTTGTTCTTTGTAATTGGAAATGATATTTTGATTAAGGAAGGTCGTTGTTTGAGAATTATTATCTTCTATATATAAAGATAAATCTATTTTTCCGCGCTCAAGATTTTGGGCTATTAAATTACGGATTTCAATGTCTTTTTCTCTGTATAATCCAACAATTCTAGTGGAAATATCTAATTGTTTTGAATTTAAAGACTTGATTTCTATTACGATTTTTTTGTTCTTGTAATTGCATGTGGCTTTACCAAAGCCGGTCATTGAAAATAACATAATTGTAATTATTAGTGAGTTATAAATATTATTTTCAAATGCTATTACTCTCTTATACTTTTTTGTTTATGAATAGCATTCTTAATGCAAAGTTACAAATTTTTTACTATATAGAATGGGAAAATAAGTACTAATTTTTCTATCCCTTATTTTTTAATATTTTGAAGTGAATTGTGAGAGCCAATACTGCAATTAAAAATGATATCCCTGTTGCTACCGGTTGTGCCATCCATGCTCCATCTAAACCATATATCGGTGGTAATATGTATATAAATGGAATTAATAATAATACTTGTCGGGATATTGATAATAAGATCGATATCCATGCTTTACCTATACTTTGAAAATAATTCGTTGTGATAATATGAAAGCCAACTAAAAATAGGCATAGTGTGTATATTTTTATAGAATGGGTTGTAATGTTGATTAATTCATTATTATTTGAATTGAATATCATGGCTATTTGTCTCGGCATCGTCATGCCTATTATCCAACCTATGGTTGTAATTATTGTAGCAAAGATAAGGCAGATTTTTAATGTATGTTTTACTCTGTCGTATTGTTGTGCTCCATAATTATATCCTAATATTGGTTGTATTCCTTGACTTAATCCGATGATAGTCATAGTTACAATTGTAGTATAAGATGTTGTAATTCCAAATGCTCCAATTGCTAAGTCTCCTCCATATTTAAGAAGTGTATTATTCATTATAATATTAACAACGGAAGAGCATATCTGAAGTAAAAATGGTGCTAAACCTATTGATATGATTGATAAAAAAGCATGTGTGTTAAATTGAAAATATTTTTTGCCAAAATGTAGGGTGTTATTTTTTTTGAAAAAATAATGAGTTACCCAAAAACATGAAATTAAGGCTGATAGAGTAGTGGCATATGCTGCTCCTTCAATACCGGTTTTTAATACTATAATTAGAATGTAATCTAGAAAGACGTTGAGAATGGCTCCAAACAAAAGAGTAAACATCGCAATTCGAGGATGCCCGCTCGACCTGATTATATTACTTAAACAAAAGTTTAAAGAGATAAATATATGCCCTATGATGATTATTTTTAGATAAGATTTTGCATATGGGATTGTATTTTGAGTGCCCCCGAACATATAAAGAATATCATCTAAGAACAAGAGACAAAATACACTTATTATAACGTAAAATATAAATGATAATACTAGCGCGTTGAAGACAATAATATTGGCATTGTCTTTGTCATTTTTACCGAGTAAAATAGATATTCGAGCTGCAGCTCCCTGTCCAATAAGCATACCAAATGCCCCCAAAATATTCATTATCGGGAATGTTAGTGCTAAACCGCTTAATGCGTATGCGCCTATTTCCTGCCCAATAAATATTCTGTCTACTACATTATAAAGGGTATTTGCTAAGATACCAATTATTGCAGGTAATGAATAATACCAAATTAATTTGGGTATTTTTTTGTCTTTTAAATCTGTATGCACAATAAAAATAAAGAAAGGGTACTTTGTTAAAGGCACCCTTTCAGTCACTTATCCAAGATATACTTTTAGTAATTTGTTTTTCGAATTGTTTCGTAAACGTCTAATTGCTTTTTCTTTAATTTGTCGAACACGCTCTCTAGTTAATCCGAATTTTAATCCAATTTCTTCTAGGGTCATCTCTTGCATTCCTAATCCAAAGAACATCTTAATTATGTCTCTTTCTCTTTCTGTTAATAATGAATCAAGAGCCCGTTCAATTTCTTTACTGAGAGATTCGTTAATTAAAGATGAATCTGCAACCGGAGAATCTTCGTTTACTAATACGTCTAATAATGAATTCTCTTCACCCTCTACAAATGGTGCATCAACAGAAATGTGTCGTCCTGAAATTTTGATAGTATCAAAAATTTTGTCAATAGGCATATCCAATACTTCTGCCAATTCTTCTGCTGATGGCCTTCTTTCATTTTCTTGCTCAAATTTGGACAATGCCTTGTTGATTTTGTTGAGCGAACCAACTTGATTAAGAGGTAAACGTACAATTCGTGATTGCTCTGCTAATGCTTGTAGGATTGATTGTCTAATCCACCATACAGCATATGAGATAAATTTAAAACCCCTCGTTTCATCAAATTTTTCTGCAGCTTTTATTAATCCTAAGTTACCTTCATTGATTAAGTCCGGTAATGATAAACCTTGATTTTGGTATTGTTTTGCTACAGAAACAACAAAACGTAAATTAGCACTAACTAATTTGTCTTGGGCTGCAGTGTCTCCTTTTTTAATTCTTTGTGCGAGCTGAACTTCTTCTTCTACTGATATAAGTGGCTCACGTCCAATCTCTTGGAGGTATTTATCCAAGGAGGCACTTTCACGATTTGTAATCGATTTGGTGATTTTTAATTGTCTCATCATCTCTTTAATGAATTTAGCTTGCAAAGTTAGGCATTTATTTTTATATACGCAACGCTTATTCTAATTTTATTGCATAATGATAAATTTTACCATTAGGGCTTATGCCGGAAATGAATAACACTCTATCTTGGTCGTCGGCATTGATAGTCTGATTTATTATATTGGTTAAATCCCTTTCATCATAAATCTTATTGCCATTCACTTTAAGTATAATAAAGTCTTTCTTAATTCCTTCTTTTGCTAATATGCTATTATTATCTAATTCGGAAATTTGTATACCATATTGCAAATTGAATTTCAGCTTTATTTTGTTATCAACTGCTTTGAACTTTGCTCCTAAAATGTTATTGTCTGATAGTTTCACTATATTCGTATTTCCGGAACTGTTTTTTAATTTTATATTTACAGTGTTATGATTATGTCCACGTATATATTCGACTTTAACTACATCTCCCGGACGACATTTGCCTATCTGTTCTTGTAATTGAGCTATTGATGATATTTTTATGTCATTAATTGAAGTGATAATATCTCCTTCTTTTAAATTGGCATCTTTTGCAGCTCCATTTTCACTTATCGATACGATATATACGCCTTGTAGAGTTTCTAAATCTTTCTCTTTTTGCAATTTATCAGTAATTTCAGCTACTTGTATGCCTAATACTGCTCTTTGTACTACAGAATAGGTCTTTAAATCGTTTACTACTTTACTTACTATTGATGTAGGTATAGCAAAAGAGTAACCTGCATAAGAACCTGTTGTAGAGGCTATCGCGGTATTAATACCAACCAATTCTCCTTTAGTATTAACAAGTGCTCCTCCTGAATTTCCCGGGTTTACTGCAGCATCGGTTTGTATAAATGATTCGATTTTCATTTCATTATTCAAGATGTTGATATTGCGTGCCTTAGCACTGACGATTCCGGCAGTAACGGTAGATGTAAGATTAAGTGGATTACCAACAGCAAGTACCCATTCTCCTACTTTTAATTCTTCGGAATTGCCAAATGGTATTGTTGGTAAATTTGTAGCTTCTATTTTTAACAATGCCAAATCTGTTGTTGGATCGGTACCTATTACTTTCGCGTCAAAAGAACGCTTGTCATTCAATACTACTTCTACTATACTGGCGTTATCAATGACGTGATTGTTCGTTACTACATATCCGTCACTCGAAATGATTACGCCAGATCCCGATCCTTCTTGGTATTGAGGCTCTTTCGGCCCGGATGGTATACCGAAAAAATATTCCAATATCGGATTGATTCCTTCGAAATTGTTTTTTAATTCCATTTTTACTTTTACGTGTACTACGGCTTCCACCGTTCTTTCTGCAGCAAATGTAAAGTCAATATTTGAATTGACTTGCGCAGATGACGTGTATTGTACAGGAATTGGAGCTGATACAGCTAATGGATTTTCTTCACTTTTTGGAGTGTTATTTGTTGCATAAACGCAAATTATTGTACCTAATGTAGTGGCAAGTACAATACCTAAAACTAAAAAAATCTTTGTCCGTTTCATGATTATATTTGTTTGTTTTTGTATTAAACGATTATATTCTCATTTTAGTATGCTGTAATACCTTTCTTAACTCTTTGTATTACTTTTTGTTGTTATCTAACTCTTTTTGTATATCTCATCAAATAGTATGCCTGAGAAATATTATGACATTTTTTTCAATTATCTTATTGTAGAACTGAAAAATTGTCAGTATATTTGCAGAGAATATAAATTTAAATCGATATTATGAATACACGTTATTTGGAGTTGTTGGGTCGTAGCTTCCCTTCTATTGCCGCAGCTAGTACAGAGATTATAAATTTGGAAGCTATCTTAAGTTTACCAAAAGGCACTGAGCATTTTTTATCTGACATACATGGTGAATATGAAGCTTTTGACCATGTTATGAGAAATGCAAGTGGTGCTGTTGCTCGTAAAGTTAATGAGGAGTTCGGTAGTGAATTACGAGAAAAAGAAAAAAGACAGTTGTGTACATTGATTTATTACCCGGAGGAGAGACTCGAAATTGTTAAACAAGAAGAAGAAAATCTTAAAGAGTGGTATATGATTACTCTTATTCGATTAGTTCGCGTTTGTAGAGCCGTCTCTTCTAAATATACTCGTTCTAAAGTCAGAAAAACTTTACCGGAGAACTTCTCTTATATTATCCAAGAATTAATGCACGAAAGCGAAGATGATGAAAATAAAACTGCTTATGTTCATGCTATCCTTGAGAGTATTATTCAAATAGACCGTTCCGATGCTTTTATTATTGAGATGTGTCACCTTATTCAACGCCTTGTAATAGATCGCCTCCATATCGTAGGAGATATTTATGACAGAGGTGCAGGTGCTCACCTTATTATGGATAGATTAATTAATTATCACGACGTTGATATTCAATGGGGTAATCACGACGTTCTATGGATGGGTGCTATTGCCGGTAATGTAGCTTGTATGGCAAATGTGTTGCGTATTTCTTTGAGATATGCCAATCTTACTACTTTAGAAGATGGTTATGGTATAAATTTATTGCCATTGGCTACTTTTGCGATGGAGTATTATGAAAATGATCATGTAGAAAATAATCCTTTTGCACCCAAAATGAATTTTGCCGATAAGCATTACGATGAGCGTAACATTAAATTGATTGCCCAAATGCATAAGGCAATTTCCGTAATTCAATGGAAATTGGAACATGATATTATTGCCCGTCATAAAGAGTGGAATATGGAGTTTAGAAATTTACTCCATAAAATAGATTTCGATAAAGGCTTATTGTATTTGGATGGTGAAGCTTATCATTTGAAAGATTGCAATTTCCCTACTATTGATAGAAATAATCCTTATCAGTTGACTCCTGCAGAAAAAAATCTGGTAGATAATCTGCTAACTTCTTTTGTAGAAAGTCCTAAAATGAATCGTCATTTGCAGTTGATGCTTGAAAAGGGTAGTATGTATTTGGTTTGTAATGGTAACCTTTTGTTCCATGCTTCAGTTCCTATGAACGAAGATGCTACTTTTAAAGAAGTGGTAATAAATGGAAAATCATACAAAGGGAAAAAATACTTGGATTATGTAGATAGGTTAATCCGTATTGCTTGCCAACCTTGTAAATATCTACCTGAATATCAGATGGCTTTAGACTATATGTGGTATTGGTGGTGTGGTCCGGATTCTCCTACTTTTGATAAGAGTCAAATGGCTACTTTTGAGCGTTATTTGGTCGTTGAAAAAGGTCCTCATAAAGAGATTCAAGGTCATTTCTATAAATTACGTGATGATAAAAAAACTTGTGATATTATTCTTGACGAATTTGGTGTGAGTGGAACTCATCGACATATTATAAATGGTCACGTTCCTGTCAAAACTATTGAGGGCGAAAGTCCTGTACGTGCGAATGGTAAAGTTCTGGTTATCGATGGAGGCTTTTCTCGCCCGTATCACAAAGAAACCGGTATTGCCGGTTATACCCTCATTTTTAATTCTCACGGATTACAATTAGTTCAACACGACCCTTTTGAAAGTAGAATTAAAGCTATAGAACAAGGCGTTGACATCAAGAGTACGGAATTTTTAGTTGAATTCGATACTCAGAGAATGATGGTGAGAGATACTGACAGAGGAAAACAATTACAGCAACAAGTAGATGATTTAAAAGATTTACTGGAGTATTACAAACTGAAAATCTAATATTTTTTCCATGATTTTTGTTTTGTAAAGAAGTAGTAATTTAATGATATATTGGCAGTTAATGGAAAAATATTTATTTTAGAATTAGTAGTTATCTTTGTCGATGTAGATGAAATGTAAAGTGTACTATTCATTTTGTATTGATAATCAGCGCCTAATGATAAATACAGCCCTTGTCTGTGATTTGCTTTTGTACTACATAATTTAAATGTAAAATCACAACCTATAGTGCCAATATATTGAAGCATATTTATATCCATATACCCCATTTCCAAATAAGAGGAAAGGGGTATTTTTTTGTCAAGAGGTGCAACATATTCTCTGAATGCAAGGTGATTAACCCCTATATGAGGTGTAATTATTACCGATCTTTTAGGTGCTACGTTAAATCCATAACCGATATTGAAGGATACTATATAAGAATCCGTCATATGTCGAAATTTATCTGTAGTTGCTTTTTGTAAAGGAGTTACTCCGAAATCCAAGTTAATTAAAAAATTATATATATATCCCTCTAATCCGAAATCAATATAATGTATGTTTTTGTTTAGCTGATTAATTTGGGATGTTGTAAATTCGGTAAAATTATTGAATTTAGATTGAGAGAATTTATATCCAAAATACAACCCAAAGCCTCCTACGTGTGAACGGTGATATGTGGAATATTGTGCTGCATCCGAATCATTTCCCGGCATCATTGTAAGATATATTGTATCGTTAAATTCTTTGTTTATCGTTATTTCTTTGGTGTAATATCCTATGTATTTGAATCTTAATATAATTTTTTTTTGAGGAATAAGGTCTATGGAAAAATAACCGTTAATATCCGAAATAGTGTAAATATCCGTGTTGTTTTGTTCAATGATAACAGCAGAAATAGGTAACCCTTCACGGTCTTTTATGAATCCACACACCTCTTTACAATTAAGGGTTAAGGAAAACAATAATAGAATAGATAATATAATTAAGTTCCTCATTTTATTTCTTTTCATTATAAAATTTACAAACATTATTAATGCCACATTCTTCACATTTTGGATTTCTTGCAGTACATACGTATCTACCATGTAGTATCAACCAATGGTGTGCTTTTGGAATCAGGTTATCAGGGATGTGTTTTACAAGTTGTTTTTCTGTTTCCAATACCGATTTACTTTTTGTTAATCCAATTCTGTTTGACACTCTGAATACATGAGTATCTACCGCCATAGTTGGTTTGTTAAATGCTACTGCCAACACTACATTAGCTGTTTTCCTTCCTACCCCCGGTAATGTAGTCAGTTCCTCAATACTATTAGGTACAATCCCATTGTATTTTTCCATTAATATAGAGGACATCTCTTTTAAATGCTTTGCTTTGGAGTTGGGATATGATATAGAACTTATCAAGTTATATATTTCACTTTCTGTAGCTTTACTCATACTTTCAGCATCCGGATATTTATTTAATAATGTTGGTGTAACCATATTAACTCTTTTATCCGTACATTGAGCACTTAATATTACTGCAACTAAAAGTGAGAAATTATCGTGAAATATTAATTCCGGTTGTGATGGTGCATTTGTAGAGATGAACCAATTAAGTACTATTTCATATCTGTTTTTTATCGTCATATCGGTAATTGATTTATGATGCAAATATACGATATTTTATCTCATCAAAAAAAATAGAGCGATTAAAAATTTTAATCGCTCTAACTTTATTTTATCGAAATAATTTTATTTGTCAGCTACAGCTCTACCGGCTCTTAATGCATCGATGTTTGCATTAACAACGGCATCACCTTTTTTACCGAAAATACTTCTGATAGCATTTTCTAATTTTTCGATATCAATTTTTAAATATTTAGATGCGGCACCAAGTACAACCATATTAGTACCTTTAGGGTTTTTAATTTCTTTTGCTATAGCGTCTGCATCAAAAACAATGTGGTTAGGAATCTTATTAATCTCTGCCATCACCTCTTCTTGATTTGGGTAATTAGGGATGTTGATGAAAGGATTTTGATTAGTAATAACCCATCCATTTTTATGTAAGAAAGGAAGATAACGTAATGCCTCCATTGGTTCTACAGATAAAATGATATCGCATTGACCTTCAGGAATCAAATCAGAACAAATTGGTTGGTCACTGATTCTTAAGTGTGATTGTACATCACCTCCACGTTGACTCATTCCGTGAGTCTCAGCTTGTTTCATGTACCATCCCATATCAAGGGCGGCTTTAGAAATGATTGCAGCAGAACTTAAGGCTCCCATGCCGCCTACACCACATAATATTATATCTATTTTCATTGTATAAATCTCCTATTTAAATTATTGATTCTTTTTTGCAGCTTTAAGACGTTTGTTTAATGCTACAATACATTCACGACGTGGAATGATTACAGATACACCTTTATATCCGATTTCTTCTTTGAATACTGCAACGTTCTCTTCGAAATATTTTTTTAACGGTGTAATTACACGTATATGTTTAGGATCAACTCCAATTCCTTGACAGATGCTTTCTATTCTTCCTGTTGCAGAAGATTTTTGAGAACCGGTCATACCTGTAATTTCGTTATCAAGTATTACGATAGTTACATTTGCGTTATCTACGCAACAGTCGAGAAGTCCCGTCATACCGCTGTGTGTAAATGTAGAGTCACCAATCACTGCTACAGATGGTAATAAGTCAGCTTCAGAAGCTCCTTTTGCCATAGTTATTGAAGCACCCATATCTACAGTAGAATATATTGCTTCGAATGGAGGCAATGCACCTAATGTATAACAACCTATATCTGAGAATACTCTTCCTCCTGGGAATGATTTCATTGCTTCGTTCAGTGCTGTATATGAATCTATGTGAGGACATCCGTCGCAAAGTTTTGGAGGACGTGGGGCTACTAAACTAGGAATTGGCATACCGCATTCTACATCGATACCAAGTGCTTTACCTACTGCGTTAGGAGAAAGCTCGCCTGTACGAGGTAGTGTTCCATCCAAGCGTCCTTTTATAGTTTTTCCTTTATTTAGAATACCTCTTAATAGACGTTCGTATAATGGTTGACCCTCTTCTAAAATCAATACTTCGTCACATTCATCATAGATTTTTTCAACCAATTTTGTAGGTAATGGATATTGACTTATTTTAAGTACAGGATATGGACATTTGCCATTTGCAAAATTTTCCATTAAATAGTTGTATCCTATACCACAAGCAATGATACCTAATTTTTTGTTTTCACCATCTATATATTTGTTGAAAATACTATTTTCAGACTCTTCAATCATCAATTGTTGTTTGTCTAACAAACTTTGATATTGACGGCGAGCTACTGCAGGTAATAGTATATATTGCATTTTATTTTTAGGATAAGACATCTCATTCTGAGCTCTTACCTCTGTTTTGCGTGTAACGCCGGCACGAGAGTGAGCCATACGTGTAGTAATACGCATCATAATAGGTAATTTTAATCGCTCTGAAAGTTCATATCCATAATGAATCATATCATATGCTTCTTGTTGATTTGATGGCTCTAATGCAGGTATTAAAGCAAAATCTGCATAAAATCTGGAGTCTTGCTCATTTTGAGAAGAGTGCATTGACGGGTCATCAGCAGCAATATAAATTAATCCACCGTTTACACCGGTAATAGCTGAGTTTACAAAACAATCTGCAGCAACATTCATACCTACGTGTTTACAGCAGTATAATGCTCTTTTTCCGGCATAGCTCATACCTAATGCAGCTTCCATCGCGGTTTTTTCATTAGCACACCATTCGCTACGAATTCCGCGTTCTTTTGCCATCTTGGAATCTTGAATATACTCTGTAATTTCTGTAGATGGAGTTCCTGGATATGCATAAACTCCTGACAATCCGGCATCTATAGCGGCTTGTGCTATGGCTTCATCGCCTAATAATAATAATTTGTCCATGTATTACTATATTTAAGGTAATTGTTATATTTTCATTTTGAAAGTAAAGGCGCTTTTTTGACATTGCAAAGTTACAAATTATTATTGAATTATCAATTTTTTGGCTATAAAATTATTTGTAATATTGCCTTTCTCCAAATATTGATGTTCCGATTCTTACAATTGTACTACCTTCTTCTATTGCTATTTCATAGTCATGAGACATACCCATAGATATTTCTTTGAAGGCTTCATTGCACGTAAACGTATTAGTTTTTAATAATTTAAATGTATTTGCTATTGATTGAAAATCTCTGCGAATGATATTTTTGTCATCCGTTAAGGATGCCATTCCCATTACTCCGCAAAATTCTAAATTAGAAAAATTTTTAATGTATTCCGGAGTAAGAAGATTTATGGCTTCTTCAATAGTAAATCCTTGCTTGGTTTCTTCTTTTGCTACATGTAGTTCTACCAAAATTTTTTGAATTTTTTGATTTTTTACAGCAGCTTTGTTTATTTCTTCCAGTAATTTTTCGCTGGATACACTATGAATTAAATCGGCATTAGGTACTACGTATTTTACTTTATTGGTTTGTAGATTACCAATAAATTGCCATTGGATATCAGTAGGTAATTCCGGTACCTTAGCCACTAATTCTTGAGGTCGGTTTTCTCCAAATAGACGTTCTCCACACTCGTATGCTTTTAAAATATCTTCGACAGTGTGAAATTTCGAAACGCATACCAACTTTACGTTGTTTGGTATAGTGGATCTAATTTGTTTTATATTTTCTTGAATATTAATCATTTCTTTTCTTCAGGTTCGTATTTGAATACATCAAGTATCATTGTTTCAGTGATGGATGTTATGGTATAATCCATAATACTATTGCTGAATTCTTTTTTAATGACTGACAACGCATCTTCTAATGATGAGGCTTGTGCCATTAATGTTTGAGTTATCTTTTTCTCTACACCTTTATCTTCGTCTATACTGATTAATGCAACCTTACATCTATACCATTTGTCTCCTTCATCATTAAATAGTACATCAGAGTATTTGCATCTTTTTACAGAAGCAACCATAAAACTACCCGATGCGTATGCTTCACATTTATCACATATTATTGTTTCGGCATCAGTAAATGATAATGCATCTACCAGATACGGTTCTGTTGTCTTTTTTTGTAATCCGTCTTCGCCAATTTTTTCGTACGTTACTTTACATTCAAACCAAGTTGCCATTTTAATAGAAAGATTTAATTAGTTTTTCAATGAATTTTCTGGATTCTTTATTCTCTTTGAAATTGGTTTTACTCAGTATTTGAATATATTCCGAGAAAATTTTTGAACAAGGAGAATCCGGATATTCGTTTATATAATTTATAATTTCGTTTTTGAAATCTTCATTCATTTCGTGTGTATACCAATCAAAAGCCGGGGTGTTATCACTTCCGAACATCAACAATATCATATATCTTTGTTTGTATTCGTGAATTTCCATATTACTAGTATCGTTATACTCTTGAATGATTAATTCAGTTTCATGAAGTCTGTTTGCAATTTCACTACAAGGTACTACTATGCCAGCGTCTATTAGTATTGGTTCTTCAATTTCTTTTTGTTGGATGGATGCTACCATTTGTTCGTATTGAGTGAGATATTTTTGAAATAGATTATAGACATGTAATGGTAAAATTTCGTAGTAAATACTTCCTTCTACGTAGTCTAATACGATCCCATAATTTTGTAACTTTTCACTCAGTATTTTGGTATTGTCATACACCTCTAAATAATCAACTTCTGCATTGTATAGTAAATCATTGATAGAGTCGGTTATACGTTTTCCTACGTTATTGATATAATCGGTGTAAAGTAATCTAATTTCATTTGCTTGCTCGATAGAGTAATGTGACTTAGATATTTTATCTTCGATTTTTGATAAAGATTCTATATCATAGGATGACGAATCAGAAATAAGCTTTTTGGTTTTATTAAAACTTATATCAGCACAACTCGCTAAAAATATGATAGATAGAATGATAGTAAATGTTTTTTTCATACTGTTTGATAGATTAATTGTACATAAATTTCGTCCTACAAATGTATAAATTTATAATGGATTGGCAAATATAAATTGATGATAATTTTTCGGGTATCTGTAACTTATATTTAATAGGTGTTTTGTAATTGTATGGTAATAATTATTTGCACCTATATTGTTTGAATACTCTTGTGATTTTAGAAACTGTTGATAATTAGGGTATATTGACTAGTAGGCTAATTCTAAAAAAAATAGTAAATTTGCAATGTAAAAGAAAATCCGCAAAGAAAATAGATAATGATATGGCTAAAACAAGATTGAATAATTCTGGTAGTAGTAAAAACGAATCGAAAATTGTTAGTTTAGAAGGAAAAATTCCTCCTCAAGCCTTAGAAATGGAGGCTGGTGTATTGGGTATATTACTGCGCAGGAAAGATGCGTTTTCTTCAGTTTCCGATATTTTAAAGCCTAATTATTTTTATAAACCTGCACATGAAAAAATCTATGCGGCTATTCAACAATTATCTTTATCTCAAAATAGTGTAGATATTCTAACCGTTGCTCAACAGTTACGTCAAAATGGTGATCTTGAAGTGGTTGGAGGTATAGAATATTTATCATCTTTAAATGCATCCAATACGGCATCTGTGGTAAATATCGAGTATTACGCTCGTATTATAGTTCAGAAGTATGTATTGAGAGAGACAATAAATAGTTGTTCCGACTCTTTAATCAAAGCATATAATGAAACCTCAGATGTCGACGAGGTTTTACAAGGCTTGTCAAATGCTATTTTTGAACTACAGCGTAATAGCATGCGTAGGGATTTTAAACATATAGAGCCGGTTGTTAATGAAGCTTTACGTAGAATTTCTGAGGCATCGAAAAATAAAGATAAGATGAGTGGTATTCCAAGCGGATTTAATGAGTTAGATGCCGTTACTTCCGGTTGGCAAAAAAGTGATTTAGTTATTATTGCTGCCCGTCCTGCCATGGGTAAAACCGCTTTTGTTTTATCTATGGCAAAAAATATGGCTGTTGATTATAAAATTCCTTGTGCGATTTTTTCACTTGAGATGAGTGATGTACAATTAGTTAACCGTCTTATAGTAAATGTTACTCGTATTACCGGTGATAAAATCAAGAATGGTACTTTAGAGAATCATGAATGGGAGCAACTTAATAATAAAGTTAATGATTTGCTTCAAGCGCCGATTTATGTGGATGATACTCCGCAACTTTCGGTTTTGGAATTAAAGACAAAGGCCCGTAGATTGGTTAAGGAGCATGGTGTTCAGATAATTGTTATCGACTACCTTCAACTTATGACGGCGGAAGGTATGAATTTTTATAGTCGTGAGGGTGAAGTGAGCCTTATTTCCAGGTCGTTAAAGGGGTTGGCAAAAGAACTTGATATTCCTATTATTGCATTGGCTCAAGTAAATAGAAATAATGAGTCGCGTGGTTCGTCCAACTCTGTTGATGGTAGAAAACCTCAATTAAGTGATTTGCGTGAATCAGGCGCAATTGAGCAAGACGCCGATATGGTATGTTTTATTCACCGTCCTGAATATTATAAAATTTATGAAGATCCTCAAACAGGAATGGATTTACGAGGACTAGCTCAAATTTTGATTGCAAAACATAGAAATGGTGCTACAAAAGATATAAACTTGCGCTTTATCAGTGAATATGCATTGTTTTTAAATATGGGTGATTCTTCGTTCGAAAATCGAGTTGTTGCTTCAAGTAGAAATAATGGAAGAAAGACAGAAACTGCCAACAATATTATAGAAACTCCATTGCCTGATTCTTCTAATGATGATTTTGACGGTATTAGTAAATACAATACACAAAATTCTGTATTTTAATAATTTATCAATAATAAATAATTTTAATTTTTATGTCAGAAAAAAAAGAAATCGGTCTTCCCGAGAATGCTGCCCGAGAATTAAAGCCAGGTGAGAAATACGAGCCTATATTACCTTCGAACCAAGTGGTTCCTGAGGTAAGTGTATACTCGGTTTCTTTGGGTCTTGTTATGGCGGTCTTATTTTCAGCTGCAGCTGCTTATTTAGGTCTTAAAGTAGGTCAGGTTTTTGAAGCTGCAATTCCTATCGCAATTATTGCTGTGGGATTGTCTAATGCTACAAAAAGAAAAAATGCTTTAGGAGAAAATGTTATTATTCAATCTATCGGTTCGGCTTCCGGTGTTATTGTTGCAGGTGCTATTTTTACACTTCCTGCTTTATACATCCTTCAGGCTAAATATCCGGAAATTTCCGTTTCATTTATTCAAGTATTTTTAAGTTCATTACTTGGTGGTATATTGGGTATTCTATTCCTAATTCCTTTTAGAAAATACTTTGTAAGTGATATGCATGGTAAATATCCTTTCCCTGAAGCTACTGCTACAACGCAAGTGTTAGTGTCGGGAGAAAAGGGTGGTGGTCAAGCAAAACCTTTATTAATTGCAGGATTAATTGGTGGCCTTTATGATTTCCTTGTTTCAAGTTTCGGTGCATGGAGTGAAACTCTGTCTACTCGTATGATTCCTTGGGGAGAGAGTATCGCTCAAAAACTAAAATTACAATTCTCTTTAAATACTAGTGCCGCTGTTCTTGGTCTTGGTTTTATTATCGGTTTGAAGTATAGCCTTATCATATGTGCCGGTTCTTTCTTCGTGTGGTTTTTTGTCATCCCTTTGTTAGGTATGACTACAGATGGTTCTGTGATGTTGAGTGAACTTGACCCAACTGTTATTTTTAGTCAATATGGCAGAATGATTGGTGTTGGTGCTATTGCTATGGCTGGTGTTATCGGTATTATTAAATCATGGGGTGTTATTAAAGGTGCTGCTGGTCTTGCTGTCAAGGAGTTAGGCGGTAAGGGTAAAGCAATTGCAAACGCAGTGCCTCGTACTGAAAGAGATTTATCCATGAAATTTATTTTAATATCTATTGTATCCGCACTTATTATAGTATTTATATTTTTCTATTTTGGAGTTATCCACAGTTTTATGCAAACATTGGTTGCTTTTGTTGTGGTAGTAGTTATTGCATTCCTCTTTACAACCGTTGCAGCAAATGCTATTGCAATTGTAGGTTCTAATCCTGTATCAGGAATGACTTTGATGACTCTTATTGTTGCTTCTGTAATTTTAGTTGCAGTAGGTTTAAAAGGAACTAGTGGTATGGTTGCCAGTATGGTTATCGGTGGCGTTGTATGTACTGCTTTATCAATGGCTGGTGGTTTTATTACCGACCTTAAAATTGGTTATTGGATTGGTACAACTCCGGCAAAACAAGAAACTTGGAAATTTTTAGGAACTCTTGTTTCTGCTGCTACTGTAGGTGGTGTCATCTTGGTACTGAATAAAACGTATGGTTTCTCAGGTGAAAATGCTCTTGTTGCTCCACAAGCAAATGCTATGGCTGCTGTAATTGAGCCTCTTATGATGGGTCAAGGCGCTCCTTGGTTATTATATGGTTGTGGCGCTATTTTAGCTCTTCTTCTTAATTTTATTGGCGTACCTGTATTGCCTTTTGCACTCGGTATGTTTATTCCTTTACAACTTAATGTTCCCCTTTTAATTGGTGGTTTAATAAGTTGGTTTGTTTCAACTCGTTCTAAAGACGCTTCTGTTAATAATGCTCGTATGGAAAGGGGTACTTTACTAGCTTCAGGATTTATTGCAGGTGGTGCTCTTATGGGTGTCGTTTCTGCTGCAATTAAATTTGGTGGCTTGGAATTGTTTATGACAGAATGGAATAAATCGGTTGCTGCTCAAATTTTAGCTGTAGTAATGTATATTGCTATTATTGTTTATCTAATACTTGCAAGTCTTAAAGCAAAAAAAGATAATTGATATATAGTCTTTATATATGACAAAAAAAGCTGAATGAAAATTCAGCTTTTTTTGTTTTTATGAGAAGAGTAAATTATATCGCAATCTTGATTAAATTATTATTTCCGATTTGTACGAAATAAACGCCTTTAGGAATAATGTTTTTATCTATACCATTATTGTATTGAGACGAAAAGATTAGTTTGCCATCTATAGAATAGATGTGAATGATAGTTTCTGGATTAATGTTATTAAAATACAATTTATCACCTTATACAAACCAATTCACATTATTAGTATAATTAGCACTCTCGTTATCAATAACTCTTTCCTGTAAATATATCATAAATCTATCATCTTCTTTGTTGTTATCAGTTTTAAATGTATAATTAATTATCTCATTTAAATTTACAGTAATGTTATAATTGTTATCTACTAGATATAACGAATATTTGTTTCTATCGAATGTAATATTTTCTAAAGAGATATTGTAATACTGTGTAGTATCTGGAATATTGAGTCCTAATAAAACGGGTTGGAAAACTGCGCTGTCAGGTAGCGCATTAAAACACAAGTCAATGCCATTTGTAATTGTATAGATTTGTGGACAATCGCTTCCGATAAATTTCATTAAATCTTTATTATATTCATATTGTACGGAGTAATCATCATTAATTATAAGTGTAGTCTTATCTAGTTGCGAACTAACTGAATTTAAACTAATTATAACCCTATTCTCATTAATCATTGAAGAATAAACATTAGAAGTAGATTTTCGGAAATTAATTATTCCGGTATCTGATACTTGAACAAGAAATGACCTATATGGTAGTATTTTGGCATCTTTTACTTCGGATTGGTAATATTTTTTTCCTATACTATCCGGAATAGAGATATAGTTTATTTTTTCATCGTTTAAATATAAATCATGATTTGTAATGTCGTATAGTAAGCCGGAACTGATTAAGTTCCATCCATGGTATGCCGGATTTGTTGAATTATCATTATGATATACTACATTTACATTATGCAAAGGAGTAGGAATGTCGGATGAATAAGAATGAATATAGTTCAATTGTATAGAATCATGAGTAATAAAGTAGTATGTTTCATTTTCTGCAGTACTTGTGGCTATAATATACCCCTGCCCAGAATACAAAGTATCATTGGCAGATAATGTAACCCATCCGTATTTTTCTTTATTTGACGATATAGTAGATTCATATCCGTATTTGGCTACTCGTGCACCATCGTGTTTCTTTATTATAAAGTCGCTACCGAATGTAGGTACAATATTGTTGTTTTTTCTAATATCACTAATAGCGCAGTTAAATGGTAAACTAAAGTAATAAAATCTTTTGTTATTAATTTTAAAATGTACACCAATACCATTGTCAGCATAATATGTCGCATCCTTTACGATATCAAATTTACTTGACGAAGCATCACGCCCTTGAAGTAAAAGTAGTGTGTCGGCATGATATGAGAAAGGAATAGTAAAATATGTATGTGTATAATAATTACAACATAAAGAATCTATAGGTACATAAGTGTGAGTGATACCCCATGAACTATGAGCTAAATATTGTTGGAAATATCTACCTTTAATAAATGTATTTGTATAGTTAGGCTTGTTGATAATAATATTATATATGTATGTTTCTCCTATTTTTGAGCAATCAGGACTTGTACAATTACATGTAATAGGACCGCCCGACATTATTATATACCGTAGACCATCGCATTTTTCTATGGCTGATGAGTATAAAGAACTAACCCCTTTTGGAACTGTAAAGCCCTCAATCTTTGTGTTTTTAAATGTGCCTATTAAATTGCCTTTAAGGTTTTCATTTAATTTAATATACGATAGTGACGAACAATTGTCAAAACAGTAAGATCCTAATTTTCTGGTTGATTGAGGGAGTATAACAGAATCTAATAAAGTGCAATTAGTAAAACAATATTTGCTTATACTATCAATATTTTCCGGAAGATTTATTCTCTTAAGATTACTGCAATTTTTGAATGCCGAATCTCCTATGGAAATTAGGTTGTTGTTGAATCTTATATTAGTAAGATTTGAACAATACGCAAATGCATCTTTATTTATATTTATACAGTTCTCGGGAATTTTAATGCTATCTAATGATATACACTTGTAAAGGAGATATTCCGGTATTTCCTTTAAAGAATCCGATAATTCTATATGTTTTAGATTAGTACAATTATTGAATACATTACTTCCCAAGTTTATAACGCTATTAGGAATCAAGATACTATCTAAAGAAGTGCAGTTGTAAAATGCTTTTAGTTTAATTTCAGTTAGAGAATTAGGCAATTTTATATATTTTAAATTGCTACACTTTTCAAATGAATAATTGTTTATAATAGTAACGTTATCCGGAATAATTATACTATCTAAAGAAGTACAATTTTTAAAAGCAGAAGAATTAATTGTAGTAAGATGTTTAGGGAGTACTATATGCTTTAGTGTTGAACAATTTTGAAATGCACTTGAACCAATTTCCGTTATAGGGTAGTTTTTCTTATTATATAGTAGTGAATCAGGAATAAATATTGTGTCATATTTGGAGTATTCAGGAAGATTAGCAACAATAGTAACTTTCTTTGTTGTTAATATGTCTTTGTTAGTCTTAAAAGTAATATCTCCAAAACATTTTACGTTTAGTAGTAATCCCAATATTATAAAAATGTATATCTTCTTCATCCTCATATTGTTGTTAAATTGATTTAATGTAAGCGCGTCTTAGTTTATGCATTTTATAATCGAAATATTCCCAATTAGATCTGTTTTTAATATTATTCTCCAATATAGCCGTTGTTTCGGCATATTTTATACCATATTTTTGAAAATAAGGTATTTGATCGTAGAATAATAGAGAGTTAACTCCCTTATTTTGGTAATCAGGTCGTACCGCTATTAATAATAGATTGAAAACATCCATTTGTTTTGCTTTTAATGCTTTCAAAATATGATACCATCCGAAAGGAAATAATCTGCCCTGACATTTTTTTAATGCATAAGAAATGTCTGGCATACCTATTCCAACTCCCACAATTTCTTCTTTTTCATTTACTACTATCGTAATAAAATCGAAATTTAATAATGGTATATACATTTTCGAATAGTATATTTTTTGTTCCTTTGTTAGAGGTTGAAAATTGTATAATGGCTGATACGCCGCATCAATTACATCAAAATAGCTATATCCATATTTTTTCATTATTTCTTTAGCATTCTTGACTTTATCGATACGAAGCTTGTTTCTACTCAAAATCATTTGGGCTACTCGCTCCATCTTTTCCGGTACCTTTGTCGGTACTGTTACTTGATATTCTATCCAATCTGCTTCTTTAGTTAATCCTAAATTTTCGTAATGAGTGGAGTAGTAAGGGAAATTATACAAACTTGCCATTGGAGCTACATAGTCAAAGCCTTCTAACAATAAGCCTTGGTGGTCGAAATCCGTAAATCCTACAGGTCCGTTTAAAATTTCCATACCTTGACTTTTCCCCCATTCTGCTACAGCATTTAGTAGGGTAGAAGATACTTCAAAATCGTCAATAAAATCAAACCATCCGAAACGAACTTTTTTATTTTTCCAATGCTCGTTAGCTATTTGATTGATAATTCCACAGATACGACCTACTATTTCACCGTCCTTATACGCTAAATACATAATGAATTTACAATGTTTTAAGGACGGATTTTTCTTCGGATTAAATGTGTTTAAGTCGTCAAATTCTAATATTGGAGTATAATATTTATTTTCTTTGTATAAGTTGTTTGCAAAACGAACAAACTTCTTTAATTCCCTTTTTGTATTTACAACTTTTAAAGATATAGCCATTTATTTTTTTAATAAGTCAATAGTTCTTATAATGTCATCACTTGAAAATACTGCACTTCCTGCAACTAAACAATCAGCACCTGCTTCATATAATTTAGAAGCATTATCAATACACACGCCACCATCTATTTGAATAAGTGCTTTGCTATTATTCTTTACTATTAATTCTTTTAAAACTTTAATTTTTTGATAGGTGTGTTCAATGAATTTTTGACCTCCAAATCCGGGATTGACACTCATTAATAGTACCATATCAACGTCATTGATTATATCTTCAAGTACGGATACAGGTGTGTGTGGATTTAAAGTGACTCCAGCTTTCATTCCGGCATTATGAATGTTTTGTATAGTACGATGAAGATGTGGGCATGCCTCGTAATGCACGTTCATCATCATGGTGCCTAATGCTTTTATTTCATTAATAAATTTATCCGGGTTTACTATCATTAAATGCACATCAAGAGGCTTAGTACACAATTTACTTACGTATTTTAATACTGGAAATCCAAATGATATGTTTGGCACGAATACACCGTCCATAATATCTAAATGAAGCCAATCGGCATTACTCTTGTTGATAATATTCAAATCTTTTTCTAAATTGCCAAAGTCAGCAGAGAGAAGCGATGGCGATAATAATTTATTCATGAGTAGTATATTTATTAAATTTAATTTTAATGCAAAGGTACAAATAATGTGTGAATTAATTGTATTGATATAAAAAAAACTAAGGCATATTCACATATACCTTAGTCAAAAAAATCATGAAAAACATTTATAAATCAGCGAAAAATTTTTTTGAAAAAAATTTTTTTCAATTTAGATCCTTTGAAGGGTTATACGTTTTAGAGAATTCTAAAAGAAACTCTATCACTTCCTTCTTCGGTTCTAAGATCTTTGCTGTTGTAATATTTTTTTGCAAAACAGAAGTAGATTTTTTTATCATAGGCTTGAATTTTATGGTTCTACTTCTATAACGCATTATATTTCGTTTTCGTGTACAAAGGTAGTTATTTTTTTTATATTACCCTATTCATCAAAGAAATTTTATTGTTGAGAAAATAATTTATATTGTTCGAGCAGCATTTACACATCTCTATTCTACCATCTATAGTGCCTGTTCCTATGTGTGGTGTCATAACAACGTTGTGTAATTTAAGTAATTCTTCCGAAATATTAGGTTCAAATTCAAAGACATCTAATGCAGCTCCATAGAGGTGTCCGTTTTTTAAATATTTGACTAAATCTGCTTCCTTTATATGTGCTCCACGTGCTGTATTGATAATGACTGCTCCTTTTTTTGTTTTAGAAAGAGTCTCTTCGCATATTAAATGATGCGATTCAGGTGTATATGGTAGGTGCAAGGAGATAAAATCAGAGGTTTTTAAAAGCTCATCTAAACTAACGTAGGTTGCTTTGTATTCTGATTCAACTTCAGGTGGTAGTTGCTTGCGGTTGTGATATAATATTTTCATTCCACATGCAGATGCTCTTTTGGCAACCGATTTTCCTATATTTCCCATTCCTATTATACCTAACGTTTTACCATATATAGCGATACCTAAATTATTCATTACTCCAAATTCAATTTTTTCTCTCTCGAATCTGAGTTTATAGTCTAATTCAGCAATTCTATGGCATATAGATAACATCAATGTAAATGCATGTTCTGCAGTCGGTTCGATTACAGGATCCGGAGTGTTGGTGACAATAATATTACGTTCTTTTGCTGCTTTAAGATCTATATTGTTAAAACCAACCCCGAAATTTGTTATCAATCTTAATTTAGAGGCTTTTGATATTAAATTTTCATCAATCTTATAGTCGAATGTAGGTATAAGTATATCTGCATCGTGAATTAAAGATTCTAATTCTTCGTAAGTAAATTTACTATTTTCCGGCATTATTAATTCGTGTTGATTAATGCCGGTAAAACCTTCTGTAGGTAATTTTGTTGTTAATAAAATCTTCATGATTAGTGTAATATTTTAAATATGGTTTCTCTTAATAATTCATAATGCGAGGTAGATACGTTTCCGAATCCTTTTGATTTCGCATCTAAATCTCGTAATAATCCAACAATATAAACTACTTTATTTGATGTATAGTATTTTTTGGCTACTAAGAATTTTCTTGAAAAGAATGTGCTGGATAATCTCAGTTTTTCTTGTATCAAGTACTCGTCATTGTCTTTAAGCCAAAGTACATACATTAAATTTTCAAAAAATTTATAGAGTATATTGATAGTGGCAATTATACTATTATGCTTTGGGTCTTTTGCAAAAGAGTCTATAATAAGGTTGGCTTTAAATATTTGGTGATATGCAATTGCATCTACTAAATCAAAATTTGTAAATTCTTTTGAAATACCTATGTTATTATTTATGAGCTCTTTAGTAATGACATTTTTATTTTCATTGGCTAAAATTATTTCTAATTTAGTTAGCTCATTCACTATATTGCTCAGTTTGTTGCCTACAAATTCTGATATTAAATTTGCTGCATCTTGCTGAATTTCAATGTGTTTGTTTTTTAAGTAAGAAATAATCCATGCCGGTATTTCATAATCATATTTTTGTTTGCTTTCAAATACTATTCCGGATGAATTTATGCTTTTATATACCGCTTTACGTGCATCCAAAGTGCCGTGTTTATAACATAAAATTAGTATGGTAGATGGGGTAGGCTGTTCAAGGTATTTTTGTAATTTATCCAGACTCCTGATTGATTGTGCTTCTTTAACTATAATGAGTTTGTGTTCACTCATCATAGGTAATTCTCTAGCAGCATTAATTATCACTTCACAGGTCGTATTTTTTCCATATAATAATTGATAATTATAATCTTTTTCATCTTCAGTGAGTATGTTATCTTCTGCCCATTTTGAAATAACGTCTATATAATAATCTTCCTCACCCATTAATAGGTAAATGGGTTTGTATTGTTTCGTCTTAAAGTGACTAATAAGTTGTTCTGCAGTAATGCTTTCTGTCTTTTTTGCCATTGTTATTCAAAACGAAGGTGTTTTATGGTTCTGGAATTATGTTGTATACTTAATAAAGCCTTAATACCTATTTGAAGATGCTCGTTTACAAAGTTTTGTGTTACAACTTTGTCGGAAGATGATGTTTTTATTCCTTCGGGATGCATAGGCATATCACTTACTAAAAGGAGAGCCCCGGTAGATATTGAATTATGAAAACCGACAGTAAAAAGTGTTGCCGTTTCCATATCAATTGCTATGCTTCGTACTAATCGTAATTTATTTTTAAATTCTTCGTCATGCTCCCAAACTCTACGGTTTGTGGTATAAACAGTCCCCGTCCAATAATCTTTGCCGAAATCTCTGATGTTAGAACTTACCGCTCTTTGTAGATTAAACGCAGGTAATGCAGGAACCTCAGGAGGAAAATAGTCGTTTGAAGTTCCTTCGCCTCGTATTGCAGCACTTGGCAAAATGTAATCTCCTACCTTATTTTTATCTTTTAATCCTCCACATTTACCTAAAAATAAAACTGCCTTAGGCGCAATGGCACTTAATAAGTCCATTATTAAAGCTGCATTTGGAGATCCGATTCCAAAATTAATTATGGTGATATTATTTGCTGAAGCATTAGGCATATTACCATTCTTTCCTAATATTGGAACGTTGAATTGTTCTGCAAACAATTCAACGTATTGAGTGAAATTAGTGAGCAATATATAAGGTGTGAAATCTTTTAGTTCTCGTTTTGTATACCTCACTAACCAATCATTTACGATCTCATTTTTCGATTTCATCTCTCTAATATATCTTTATATTTCGGCCAGTTCGTGTAAATACTAAATGATTTTGTTTTAAAGTCCGTTTCACAAAAATAATGCTCTTTTCCATTGCTTATGATTAAGTATGGTACGGATAATTGCAGATTGTACACAAATATCTGGTCAAATATTTTTTGATTAATTTTTATGTCAGGTTTTTTGTATTCTATTATTATCAATGGGTTACCTTCGTTATCATATATTAGACTATCGCATCTCTTTGATAATCCATTGTATTTAATCGAAACCTCATTGGCAAATTTAGAAAGGGGGACTTCCATTATTTGAGAAATAAAAATATTGATATTTTGACGTACCCATTCTTCTTCCGTCAACTTTACCCATTTACGTCTGATATAATCAAAAATGGATATAAACCCGTTATCATCTTTTACCTTTATATAATCTGAGTAATCCGGAGCATTTAATTGCGGTAATGAAATGGATTGGTTATTATTCATTTATCAATATTTCTTATTTGGCATATTTTTATTCATCCCTTTATTATTTCTCTTGTCGTAATACATATCGGTAAGTCTGATATTACTTCTGCGCAAATCAATTGCACCTTCTGATATCTCATATAAATCATTAAGGATGATAATGTCGTCTACAATTTCTTGATTGAAAGTAGAGTAGCATCGTTTCATATAATTGGCAATCATCAATAATAATTCATTCCTATTTGTTATGGAAGTATCTTTTGCTATTCTTTTTATGAATTGAATGGTGAATCTTCCATAATGTGGTTTATCTAAATATTGGTTAGGAAGTGGAATTGCTTCCGGATTTTTGATATTATCTTGAACATTTGATATGTCATAAGGATAATCGATATCTAATTCAAAGTTAGACATTAGTGCAAGATGATCCCATAATTTATGTTTAAAATTGTCGTTATCTCTCAAGTATGGAAATAAATTACCCATACAATCGATAATAGAACGTGCGCATCTGTTTCTTTCGTTTCTATCTTCAATTTTCTTTGCGATTTCTACCATATTCTGAATATTTCTCCCGTATTCAGGTAGAATAAGTTCGTGTTTGTTTGTGTTATTTTCCATTTATTAAATTGTATAATTTGTTAGATGGTGTAGTAGCTTGAAACTCCTTTAAGTAAAATGGTTCGTAATAAGCTATATTCTCAAATTTCGAGTTAGTATATTGTTCTATTGCCAAATTAACCATTTGATTCGCTGTAGGGATAATGTCGGTAATGATTTTTATATTATTATGTAACTTGAGTTTTTTACATTTCTCAGCTCCATTACCACATATATATACATTATTATTTTTTGCATATTCCATACAAAAGCTATCATCCAATATCGTAGCTGATGCAGGTTTGATATCAGTTAAGTTGCAGTTGTACAATGCTGTATATACTTCCATTCGTCGAGCATCTATGGCAGGGCATATATATCCATCTTTGATATGATGTACATTTTTTGTGATTTGAGCTATCAGTTTCAGGGTGTTGATAGATATCAATTTACAATTGAGTGCATAACACAATCCTTTCGCTGTAGAGCAACCAATTCGTAGGCCTGTATAACTGCCGGGACCTTCACTAATACATACTGCATCTAATATTATTTTGTGAGTATGTACATAATTAATTGCCTCTTGTATATAGACTGGTAATAATCTCGCATGATTCATACTTTCTGAACTTATAAAATTCAGAATTAACTGACCATCAATTGTTAACGCTACACTGCATACTTCGGAAGTAGTCTCAATAAGAATAAAATTATTCATTATTCACGTTCAATTTATTACTCTGCAAAAGTACAATTTTATTTTTGAATAATCAAATAAAAATAATCTCGTAAAATTTTGGTGTGTCAAAATAAATTACTACATTTGCAGTTGTAAAACCATTAAATTTAAAGCCTATAGAATATTTTTACTTTTTAATTTAAATATTAGAATTAATATTTTGGCACTGTATTATGGTGTCAATATATATTATGTATTTTTAAAATTAAAGAGTATGAATGTTTTTGAGACTTATACCGATGAGCAATTGGTGAATTTATTTTATTTAGGTCAAGATAAGGCTTTTGAAGCTCTATTATTTCGCCATAAAGAACGTATCTATTCTTATATAATGAATATGGTGCGTGATGAAGATTTAGCGAATGATATTTTCCAAGAAACTTTCATAAAAGTTATTACTACGATTAAGCAAGGAAAATATTCCGAATCCGGAAAGTTTATCCCTTGGGTTACTCGTATATCTCATAACTTGGTAATAGATTTTTTCCGCAAAAAAAATAGTGATAAAACAGTGTCAAATATAAATCAAGAAGGAAATGATATATTTGATACGGTATCTTTGTGTGATAATTCTATTCAAGATATAATTGAAAAAGAAGAATCGTATGGGGATATATTAAAATTGATTTCTTTGCTTCCAAATGATCAACAAAGAGTGATTAAATTAAGATTTTACTCCAATCTGAGTTTTAAAGAAATTGCAGAACATGAAAATATCAGCATAAATACTGCCCTTGGCAGAATTCGTTATGCAATATTGAATATGCGTAAAAATGCTATTAAATACAATGTGATGAGGGATTTGGAAAGAATGTTTTGTTGATGATAGTTATTGTTTTAACCCCTTTTGGATTAATAAAAAATTAGTTGTATCTTTGCGAAAATTTGTTTAATAGAAAATTTATAAAATACAATATGAAAGCTTACGTTTTTCCTGGTCAAGGAGCGCAATTCCCGGGTATGGGAAAAGATTTGTATGAAAATAATACAAATGCTAAAAGTCTTTTTGAACAAGCAAATGATATTTTAGGTTTTAGAATAACTGATATCATGTTTTCCGGTACATCGGACGATTTAAAACAAACTAAGGTTACCCAACCAGCAGTGTTTCTTCATTCTGTAATTTCTGCTATAGTTATGGGTGATGAGTTTGTTCCACAGATGGTTGCCGGTCACTCTTTAGGCGAATTTTCAGCATTAGTAGCTTCCAAAGCCCTTTCTTTTGAGGATGGATTGAAGCTTGTATATGCAAGAGCTATGGCTATGCAAAAGGCTTGCGAACTTAATCCGTCTGTTATGGCAGCCGTTCTTGGTCTTAAAGATGAAATTATCGAAGATATTTGCTCTAAAATAAATGGTGTTGTAGTGCCGGCAAATTATAATTGTCCAGGTCAATTAGTTATTTCTGGTTCTAATGAGGCTATTGATGAGGCTTGTGTAAAATTGAAAGAAGCCGGTGCTAAAAGAGCTTTAAAATTGCCTGTCGGTGGTGCATTTCACTCTCCTCTTATGGAGCCTGCTAAAGTGGAATTGGAAGAAGCAATCAAAAAAACAATTTATAAAGAACCAATCTGCCCTATATATCAAAATATAGATGCTCGTCCTCATACTAATCCTGCTGAAATTAAAGCAAATTCAATAGCACAATTAACGGGTCCTGTACGTTGGACGCAAACTATACAAAATATGATTGCAGATGGCGCAGATTATTTTAAAGAATTAGGCCCGGGTACTGTTCTCCAAGGTCTTATTAAAAAAATTAATAGTGAAGTAGTTGCAGAATAATTTAGAATTGAGTAATGTTATGATTAGACAATTGGTTGATAAAATCTATTATGTTGGCGTAAACGACCGTCAAAAAGATTTATTTGAAAATATGTTGCCACTTCAATATGGCGTTAGTTATAACGCATATTTGATTAATGACGATAAAACTGTTTTGGTTGATACTGTAGAGCATCCTTTCGTTGAACAATTAATTGATCAAGTTAAAATAGTTTTGAACGGAAAAAAATTGGATTATCTCATTGTTAACCATATGGAACCTGACCATTCTTCCGGTATTAAAACATTGAAACTCCTTTATCCTGATTTGCAAATTATCCTCAATGCAAAAACTGCGGACATGATAAATGGTTATTATGGTATTTCCGATAAATTAGTTGTTGTTAAGGATGGAGACACTTTTTCTACAGGAAGTAAAACTTTGAGTTTCCATTTTACACCAATGGTGCATTGGCCGGAAGTTATGATGACTTATGTGAAAGAAGATGAGTTACTATTCTCGGCAGATGCTTTTGGATGTTTCGGAGCTCTTAATGGAGCTGTTGTTGATGAAGAGTTGGATTTGTCTGTTCATTATACCGAAATGGTAAGATATTATGCTAATATAGTCGGTAAATACGGAATGCCGGTTCAGACTGCATTGAAAAAACTCTCCGGTACTCCTATTAAAATGATATGCTCTTTGCATGGTCCAATTTGGAAAAAAGATATTGCTAAAGTAGTCGGTATCTATGATTCGTTAAGTAAATATGAAGCAGAACCGGGTGTCGTTATCGTTTATGGAAGTATGTATGGACATACAGAGCAGATGGCAGAAGTTGTTGCTGAAGGTGCTGCTTCGGTAACCAAAAATGTAAAACTTTATGATGTGTCTCGTACTAATGCCTCATATATTTTAGCTGATATTTTTAGGTATAAAGGATTTATTTGCGGTTCTCCTACATATTGCAATGAGTTGTATCCGGAAATTAATTCATTATTAGCGAAAATTAAAACCAGAGGTATTAAGAATAGAGTATTCGGTTGTTTTGGTTCCTTTACTTGGGCTGATGCTACTATAAAGAATTTTAATGCTTTTGCCGAGGAAATGAAATGGGAACCTATTTCTGTTGCCGGTATTAAACAAAGCATGACGGATATTCAATGTAGTGATTTATATAATTTAGGTAAAAGTATTGCTGAGAAATCAATGTAAATTGTAAAATAATATGAGACTGATAATTCAATCCAATTACGATAAAATGTCAAAATGGGCTGCAAATTATGTAGCTAAAAAAATTCTTGATGCAAAACCTACAAAAGAAAAACCATTTATTCTTGGACTCCCTACGGGTTCATCTCCTCTTGGAATGTATCATGAATTAATTAATTTGTGTAAAAGACATGTAATCTCATTTGAAAATGTGATTACCTTCAATATGGATGAGTATGTTGGTCTGCCAAAATCTCATCCTCAAAGTTATTATTCTTTCATGTGGAATAATTTCTTTTCTCATATAGATATTCCAAAAGACAATGTGAATATTTTGGATGGTAATGCAGAAGATTTTGAAATTGAATGCCAAAACTATGAAGATAAAATTAAATCTTTAGGTGGTATTGATTTGTTTTTGGGTGGTATCGGTCCTGATGGTCATATTGCTTTCAACGAGCCTGGTTCTAGTTTGGCTTCTCGCACCAGAATGAAGACCCTTACAACTGATACAATTATAGCCAATTCGCGTTTTTTTGACGGCGATATTAATTTAGTTCCTCGTACTGCATTAACAGTTGGCGTTGGTACAATATTAGACGCTAAAGAAGTACTAATTCTTGTAAATGGTCATAATAAAGCAAGAGCATTAAAACATGCGGTTGAAGATGGAATTTCTCAAATGTGGACTATATCCGCATTACAGTTGCATCCTAAAGGAATTATCGTATGTGATTACGATGCTTGTTATGAATTAAAAGTTGGTACATATAAATATTTTCTTGATATAGAGAAAGATAACCTTTCTCCGGAATTATTGCTTAAGTAAAATGAGTCAACCTCGTTATGAAGTAGAACCGGGCATCAACGATTGTTTGATTATTAGAGATAGTCATAGTTCCGACTTGACTTCTTTAACCAAACATGCTCTCACTTTTTTGGAACAACAATCTGCGAATAGTTATCTTCGCAGAACTTTGATTGTGTCTGATATAGATGGAAATGATTTAGCCAATGAAATGTTTTTTGTAAATATTCAGATGGTTATTAAAAGTAAAAGTGTTAATCGCATCATCTTTATCGGTTCGGAATTGTATAGTAGAGCATCTCTATTTTCAGAGATGGATGATAAATTATTCTTTAAAAATACAACGGATTTTTTATCAAGCGATTTTATCTCTTCTCTTTCAAAAGAGGTATTACTATTAAAAATTGCACCTCAATTTGATCCTAATAGAGTACTGTTTCATCTCCAACAAATTGCTCATGATACTGTTATGGAGATTAATTTTGATGCTTTATTTCATAATGTCGACCATTTTAGAGCGAAATTAAAACCAACTACCAAATTGATGTGTATGGTAAAAGCATCCGCTTATGGTAGTGGTTCTATCGAAGTGGCACAAGCATTACAGCATTATGGGTGTGACTATTTAGCAGTAGCTTTTGTTAATGAAGGTGTTGAACTTCGAAATGCAGGTATCAAATTGCCTATTATGGTGTTAGACCCTGTAATGCCGGCTATTCATCATCTTTTTAAGTATAATCTCGAACCTGAAGTTGGCTCATTTGAGTTTTTCCACACTCTTCTTGATGAGATAAAAAAGCATAATCTCGAAAAATATCCTATTCATATAAAATTGGATACAGGGATGCATCGTGCCGGTTTTGAAGAGGAAGATTTGCCAAAATTGGTACGATTAATTAACGATAACAATAAATACATTGTCGTCCGTTCGATATTTTCACATCTTGCCGCTGCAGATGAAATGACTCCGGAAATGGATGAATTTACTCTACAACAAATAGATATTTTTAGTAAATATACTCAGTTTATTGAAGATAATATTCATTATTCAGCTATCAAACACATTCTAAATACAGCCGGTATTGAACGTTTCTATGATTATCAATTCGATATGGTACGTCTTGGTATTGGTCTTTGGGGGGTGAATTGTTGTAATGAAGATAAACTTCGTAATGTTTGCTCTTTATCCACCAGAATAATGCAATTAAAGACTGTTAAAGCCGGAGAAACAGTTGGTTATAGCAGAAAAGGAGTCGTAAATACTGATAAATTAATCGCTTTATTGCCTTTAGGTTATGCCGATGGTTTGGACCGAAGATTAGGTAATGGTGTCGGGTCGGTTTTTGTGAATGGTATTAAAGTTCCTATTATAGGTAATATTTGTATGGATCTTACAATGATTGATGTTACCGGTTTGGATGTAAGGATTGGAGATAAAGTTGTATTATTTAATGATAAACAAGGATTATCTGATATAGCTAATCTATTGGGGACAATTCCTTATGAGGTACTCTCTAAAATTTCAGTCCGTGTAAGACGATTATACTATAGAGAATAAATTATGGATACTTTTCTTACCGTTAAAGATACAGCCACAGCTATTTTTAAGGATAAAGGTAGTAAGTTTATTGCTTTTATCTACCCTGTGTCTACTATTGATGAAATAAAAAGTATCCTTGATCAAAAAAGAAAAGAGTATTATGATGCACGACATGTATGTTACGCATATATGTTAGGGTTTGAAAGACTTAATTTTAGAGCTAATGATGATGGAGAACCTTCAGGTACTGCAGGTCGACCTATTCTGGGACAAATTAATAGTGCTAATTTAACAGATGTCTTGATAATTGTAGTTCGATATTTCGGTGGTATTTTATTGGGAACAAGCGGATTAATAAATGCATATAAAACATCGGCTTATGATGTTATCAATTCTGCTGAAATCATTACTAAAATAGTAGAAAAATCGTTTGTGGCAACTTGTGATTATCAAACGGTTAATGATGTGATGAAAATTATTAAAGAATATAATTTAGAATTGGTAAAAAGTGAATATAATTTGGATTGTTCTTTTACTTTTAAAGTTAGAACTTCACTAATAGATACGGTGTCTAAGAAATTTAGTAATTTGGATTTTGTACAATTTAATCAATTGGATGATGAATAAAGCAGTCATTTTAATAATTCTAATTTTTTCAAGTATATTATCTTATTCTGCAGATATTAAAATCAACGGTTTGTATTATACTCTTGATAAATATCGAAAAACCGCTGAAATAACATATCGTGGTGAAAATCCTTATAGTTATAAAGGAGAATATAAAGATGCTATTGATATTCCTTCTAAAGTGTCATACAAAGGAGTAGAATATAAAGTTATTTCTATTGATGAATGTGCATTCTTAGGATGCGAAGAGCTATTGTCTGTAAATATTCCAAGTTCAATCGGTTATATTGGAGATTCCGCTTTTAAAAATTGTATTAATTTAATGTCAGTGTCTTTTACTAATAGTGTAAGAACTATAGGTGCAATGGCTTTTCATAATACGAATTATCTAAATTCTATCCATTTTAAGGGTACAATATACGATTATTGTAATATACAAATGAGGTCTTCCTTCAAAGTGGGTTATGATTTATATATCAATGGTGAAAAATTAAGCGATTTATATATTCCTGATGAGTTGGAAAGCGTTAACCCTTTCTTATTCTCCGGTTCTAATATTATCTCATTACATATACCGTATTCGATTAATAATATTTATGAGTCTGCATTTGCAAATTGTAAAAGACTGAAAGAGATTAAAATTTCAGGGGGTGTAAAATATATGTCTTATCATGCATTTTTTGGAACTGATAGTTTAAAGAAAATTGATTTTATTGGGTCTTTAAAAGAATGGTGTAATATAATTTTTGCTGATTGTTATTCAAATCCAACTTATTATACTCATTCGCTATTTATAAACCATGAAAAAATTCAAGTCCTTAACATTCCGGATAATGTAACTGAAATTAAACATTATGCTTTTACTAATATGGATATAACTGAAATTAATCTTAGTAGTTCTGTTATATCTTTTATGAGTTCGGCTATTGACGGTTGTGATAAATTAAAGAAAATTGTTTGTAATTCTTTTATGCCACCTGCAGTGTATGATGAATTTAGCCTTAAAGCCGATCAATTGTCTTTATATGTTCCTAAGAATGTATTGATGATGTATTTTGATCATCCTTTCTGGGGTAAATTTACAAATATTACTCCTATATTAGAAGAAGAATAGGTATGGGTAGAATAATGTCGATAGATTATGGCCATGTACGAAGTGGTATTGCTGTGACTGATTCTTTACGTATTACGGCAAATGCATTGACTACAGTAATCACGAAGAATATTTTTGATTTTTTAGATACTTATCTTTCTAAAGAAATTATTGACATCTTAGTTGTCGGTTATCCGCGTAATTTAAAATATGAACTTGCAGATATTACTAAGGAGATAGATATCTTTATCAGTAAATTCTCTGAAAAATATCCAAATATAAAGGTTGAATTGATAGACGAACGGTTTACCAGTAAAATGGCTTTTCAAACTATGATTGATAGTGGTATAGGTAAAAAGGCTCGACAAAATAAAGCTTTAATTGATAAAATCAGTGCTACTATAATATTAGAAAATTATTTAGATTGGAATAAATAAAATGAATGGAAAATTAGTGATTTTTTCAGCTCCTTCTGGTGCCGGAAAGAGTACAATTATTAATAAACTCCTTGCTAAAGGATTAAAATTTAGTTTCTCAATATCCGCTACAAGTAGAGCTCCTCGCGGAACAGAAAAAAATGGCGTTGAGTATTGGTTTCTTTCTAAAGAGCAATTCCAAGATAAAATTAATAATAATGAGTTTGTTGAATACGAAGAGGTTTATCCTGGTTGCTTCTATGGTACATTGAAATCAGAAATAGATAATAAATTATTACTTGGTAATAATATGTTATTTGATGTAGATGTTAAGGGTGGTATGAATATTAAAAAGTACTATGCTGATAATGCTTTATCTATTTTTATTCTTCCTCCCAGTGTAGAAGTCCTAAAAGAAAGATTGATTAATAGGGCAACCGATTCTGCAGAAATGATAGAGAAGAGGGTAGCAAAAGCTAAATGGGAGATGTCTTTTGCAGACAATTTTGATGTTCAAATCATAAATGATGATTTAGAAATTGCTTTCGAAAAGGTTTATTCCGTAATTAATGATTTTTTAAAAAAGTAGAATGAACGTATTATTGTATTTCGGTTCGTTTAATCCTATACATAACGGGCATATTGGTCTTGCTTTACATCTGATGGAAAATTATAATTTTGATGAGATATGGTTTGTCGTATCTCCTCAAAATCCTTTGAAACAGAAATCTTCTTTGTGGAGAGATGATATCCGTTATAACTTGGCAAAGGAGGCTTTAAGTAAATACAATAATTTTTACGTATCTGATATTGAATTTAATTTACCACAGCCTAATTACACCGCAAACACATTACGCAAATTGTCTGAATTACATAATGACAAAAATTTTGCATTATTAATAGGAGAAGATAATTTAAAAATTTTCGAGAAATGGTTTGATTATCAGTATATTATTGATAATTATTCAATTTATGTTTACCCAAGAGGAGCAGAAAATAAAGAGGAGGGGTATTATCAATATAAAAATATAATACGGATAAAAGCTCCGCTATTTAATATATCATCTACTATTATCAGAGACAAATTGAGAACTGGAAAATCAATTTCCGGATTGGTTCCCCAAAATATAGAACAAGAGATATATAACTATTATAATAAAGGCTTGATTATAGTGTAATTAAATTATTTTTTGTTGCCTATTATTGATAACTTTACATATATATAATCCCAAGATTGTTATTATACCATTTAATATGAGAATTTCAAATCCGAATTTGTAGCCGAACAGAAGTTCTTTTGAATACGTATCTATAATTATAGTTAAGATTATTGATATAGCAGAAATATATGGTATTGCTTTGTCAATAATCTTCCATTTTGTAAATAAGCCTACAAAGAATAGCCCAAGTAATGGTCCATACGTATATCCTGCAAATTTAAAAATTGTTTTAACTACGCTCTCATCGTTAAACAGATGAAATAATATTATTATGAGTATAAATGAGAGTGCAACAATAGTATGGGCAATATTCCTTACCTTTCTTAATTGTATTTCAGATTTCCCTTTATTGTTATAGATATCAATCATAAATGAAGTAGTCATAGCTATCATAGCCGAATTAGCACTGGAAAATGCACTTGCAATAATTCCTAATATGAAAAATATTGATACAGAGAATGGTAAATATTTTGTTGCAAGGATAGGATAAATTTCATCAGGATTCATTTGTTCTGTAATCCCTTTCGTATTAATGTATATTACAAATAATACTCCTAAACAGAGAAAAATAAAGTTGACGGGGATTAATGCTACACTGAATGAGAAGAAATTCTTTTTAGCTTCGTGTATGTTTTTTAAACTAAGATTTTTCTGCATCATATCTTGGTCTAAACCGGTCATTACTATCGTAATAAAAGCGCCTGATATGAATTGTTTAAAGAAGTTATTTTCGTTATTCCAAAAATTACTGAAATCAAATAATACAAATTGTTCGTTGCTGTAAATAGATTGGACTAAAGATGTAAAATTCATATTTAATTCTTTACCGATAGAGAATATCGTAAAAATTACTGCAAAAATCAGGAAGAAAGTTTGAATCATATCGGTCCAAATAATAGATTTTATGCCACCTTTTATTGTATATGCCCATATTAATAAAACAGATATTATGGCATTGAGGAAAAAGGGTAGATGTAACGGATCAAATACTGTAATCTGTAATACTAATATTACTATAAATAATCTAAATCCGGCTCCAATCAGTTTTGATAATAAAAATAGTATAGCACTTGTTTTATATGATATTTTACCAAATCGCTGTTCTATATATCCGTAAATTGAAGTCAAATTCATATTGTAATATAAAGGTAATAAGATATACATTATAACAATGTAACCTAAAAAATTACCTAATATTACTTCAAAATACGTCATTTTAGTGGCTGTGGAAACTAAGCCAGGTACGGAAATAAAAGTAACTCCGGATAGAGTAGTACCAATCATTCCTATTGCTACTACCCACCATGGAGAATTCTTATTTCCCTTATAAAAATTATTGATGTTATTACCTTTTGAAGATAAATAACTTACTGAAAATATTACAGCAAAATATACTATAATTATGCCTATTACTAAGTATGGTGACATTAATGCTTATTTTACAATAATTTCTACTCTTCTATTTTTTGCATGACCTTCCGGAGTATTTGAAGTATCAACAGGTTGTGAACTTCCCATGCCTTTGGCGCTTAATCTTTTAGGGTCTATTCCTTTCTTTATTAACGCATTCATAAGCGCATTTGCTCTGCGCTCTGATAATTTCATGTTATAATCCGCTTTACCTTGATTATCGGTATGACCTACAATTTCTATATTTACTTTCAAATTTTTCTTTAAGAATTTAGCTAATCTATCTATTTCTGCATATGATGTGCTCAATATAACGTCGGAATCGTAATCGAAATACAAGTTATCCAATCTTACGGAACTACCTGTGGTCATTGGTTGCAATGCTACAATAATACTATCTTGTGTGTTATCTATTGCTGCTGTGAAATATAGATAGCCTTTCATTTCTATGTTCAATCCAAAATTACCATCTTCTGGTAGAAGTGCCGAAAAGGTTCCATTCTTTTTATCTGAAATAGATTCGAAATATTTGGAACTTGTTGATTGATCAAATATTTCAATTTTAGTTTGAAGTGGTTTTTTAGTATTAGCATCAAAAACCCTACCGAATTTTGGACGAATAGGTTTTGGTCTTAAATTATATGGTAAATCAATTTCATAAATCTCTAACTTTTTCCCATTCTTCTCTATTTTATTTGAAGCAAAATATGCTTTATCTCCTTTTCCATTGACTACAAAACCGGACTCATTTCCATGTGTATTGATAGGGTAACCGATATTTACCGGTGTTGACCAATTGCCGTTTTTATCTTTTTTAGACACGAAAATATCATTACCACCTAACCCTTTGTGTCCGTTTGATGAAAAGTACATTGTTTCATTATCGGCATGAATAAAAGGGGCAAACTCAGATTCTTCGGTATTAATTGGAGCGCCAAGAGGTTGTGCATTATATGTAGTAAGAGTACCATTTTCATTAATTTTTACTTGAACGGACCAGATATCTCTCTCTCCTAATCCTCCGGGTCTATTTGTAGTAAAATAAATTATATCTCCGGTAGGAGACATTGCCGGGTTACTCTCCCAATAAACTGAATTTGCAGGTTCTCCAAGATTCATTGGGTGAGACCATTCGTTACCTCTTTTTATAGAGTAATAGATATCACAAGAACCAATATTGTTTTCGTTGTTACATTGTACAAAAAACATATATCGTCCGTCTGCCGAAAAACTTTGAGATCCTTCATTCCATGGTGTATTCATTGGTTCTGGCATTGGTCGACTTTGTGTCCAATGGTCTTCTTTCCAAAAACTTACGTATAAATCTTCTTGTAGACGCTCTTGTCCTCCATAATCGTACCGCGGAACTAATACGGTGGTAGAAAACATCATACCATCGGCTGTTATACTAGGAAAATAGTCATCGTATGGTGTATTTATTGCGGTTAAATTTCGTGGTTTAAAAGGAACAGGATTGTTTTTTAGTTCCAATGCATATCTATATCTTTCCAATTCATTCGACTTATATTTTTGTAACGACAAATCACTAACTTCATTGATTGTTGATATTGCATTTTCATAATCGCCGTTTAAATAATAGCTATTAGCTAAATGACATATTGTTTCATCCGAATATTCTAAATTCATGTTTTTCAATTGTTCCAATATTTCAATAGCTTTGTCCACATCATCCATACCTAAATATACAGCAGACAATTCCCAATATGCTTCAACAAAATTTTTGTCTTTTTTTATCGCATTATTAAGATGTTCGATTTTCTCGCTTTTGGTAAATGCTTGTTTCGAAAGATTATAATACTCAATAGCTTTCTTGGATTTTGTAGTAAATCCTTGTGGATAAACTAAAATAGAGTTTATCATTAATACAAAAAGAATGAATAACGTTTTTTTCATAAATCTTGATTTATAATCTGTTTTACATTTTCTATCATATCATAAATATTATCATCAGAGAGATTGCTCGTATCAATCGGTTCATGTATTATCATGGAAATCTTTCCCGGAGTAAAAAACAATTTATTATAAGGCATTACTTCGAATGCTCCTTTTATTGTAATAGGGATAATAGGTAAATGTAAATCTCGAGCAATAGTAAATGCTCCTTTTTTAAATTTACCAAGACACCCGTCTTTTGTTCTTGTCCCTTCCGGAAAAATTACAACGGAATTACCGTTTTTCAGTTTTGCCTCGGCTAATAATAAACTTTTTTGGGCTTGTATTGCACTAGATCTATTGATAAATATGTGCCCCATAATATCGCATGCTTTGCCGACAATAGGAATTTTACGAATCTCTTTTTTCATCACCCATTTGAATTTACAATTCAGCCACCCGTAAATTAAAAAAATATCAAATATACTTTGATGGTTGGAGAGGAAAAGATATGATGTATTTGGTTGGATTTTTTCATTACCTTCTACATGAATTTTGACAAAAGAAGCGTAACAAATTATTCTAGCCCAAACTCTTCCGGGATAATATCCCCATTTATTATCACCAAATATCGGTATCATTATTATAGTAGCTGCACCACATATTAGGGTGGTAATGATAACTATAGGTATAAAAATAAAAAGAGTATATATAAATAATATGATTTTCTTTAGAGCATTCATTATAGTGCTGTTTTGATATGCAAAGCTACAAAAATTTATTTGAATTGATAATATTTAGTAGCAACTTTATTAGATTGAGTCATTAAAAATTCTTACCTTTGCATCGTGAAATAAAATATATAAATATCATCAATTAACAGCTTGTTATGAATAAACTGGAACAAATGAATAGAGCGGCTGATAACATACGAATATTAGCTGCTTCTATGGTTGAAAAAGCTAAATCCGGTCACCCTGGTGGAGCTATGGGAGGAGCAGATTTTATTAATGTATTATACTCTGAGTATTTGGTTTATGATCCTGAAAATCCTTATTGGGAGGGTCGAGATAGATTTTTCTTAGATCCGGGACATATGTCTCCAATGTTATACTCTGTATTAGCTTGTTCTGGAAAATATACTTTAGAAGATTTAAAATCTTTCAGACAATGGGGTAGTATTACTCCGGGTCACCCTGAGGTAGATGTTAAACATGGAGTTGAAAATACATCAGGTCCTCTTGGTCAAGGTCATACTTTTGCAGTTGGAGCTGCTATTGCCGCTAAATTTTTGAAAGCTCGATTAGGGGATGTCATGAATCAAACTATTTATGCATTTATTTCTGATGGAGGTATTCAAGAAGAAATATCTCAAGGTGCCGGAAGAATCGCCGGCCATCTTGGCTTGGATAATTTAATAATGTATTATGATTCAAATAGTATTCAACTTTCTACAGCAACTAATGAGGTTACAAGTGAAGATGTTGCAAAGAAGTATGAAGCTTGGGGTTGGTTTGTAATGCAAATAGATGGGAATGATGTAGCTCAAATCCGTAAAGCTCTTGATGCTGCTAAAGCTGAAAAAAATCGCCCTACATTAATTATTGGTAAAACAATAATGGGTAAGGGAGCTCGTAAAGCAGACAATACTAGTTATGAAAATAATTGTGCTACTCATGGAGCTCCTCTTGGTGGTGATGCTTATATCAATACAATTAAGAATTTAGGTGGTGATGTTGATAATCCTTTCCAATTATTTGAAGAGACAAAAGAGATTTATTCAAAACGTCGTCAAGAGTTAATATCTATTGTAAAGGAAAAATTACAATTTAAGGCTCAATGGGCTATAGAAAACCCTGATAAAGCAGAAAAATTAAATAGATGGTTCTCAGGAAAAGCTCCTGTTATTGATTGGAGTAAAATAGAACAAAAACCAGATCAAGCTACTCGTTCCGCTTCGGCTACATGTTTGTCTCTGTTAGCAAAACAAGTAGAAAATATGATTGTATCTTCTGCCGACTTATCTAATTCTGATAAGACTGATGGTTTCTTAAAACAAACACACGCATTAACTCGTGATGATTTCTCCGGAGCATTTCTACAAGCCGGTGTTGCAGAATTAACTATGGCTTGTTTGTGTTTGGGTATGGCACTTCATGGTGGGGTTATAGCTGCTTGTGCTACTTTCTTTGTATTCTCAGATTACATGAAACCTGCAATCAGAATGGCTGCTCTTATGCAACTTCCTGTAAAATTTATTTGGAGTCATGATGCTTTCCGTGTTGGAGAAGATGGTCCTACACACGAACCTGTAGAGCAAGAAGCTCAATTACGTTTAATGGAGAAATTAAAAAATCATAGCGGACAGAATTCTATGTTAGTACTTCGTCCTGCCGATGTTTATGAAACTACTGTAGCATATAAAGTTATGATGGAGAATACTTCTACTCCTACCGGTATGATTCTTTCTCGTCAAAATATTAAAGATTTACCTGGAAACAGATTAGTTGATGCTGAAAATGTTGCGAAAGGTGCTTATATGGTAATCGACAATAAAGATTCGCAAATAACATTACTCGCCTCTGGTTCTGAAGTGTCTACTTTAGCAGAAGCAGCAGACATATTAAAGAATGAAGGAATTAATATCCGTCTTGTTTCTGTTCCTTCAGAAGGTTTATTTAGGTCACAATCTAAAGAATATCAAGATTCTGTCTTAATTCCTAATGAAAAACGATTTGGATTAACAGCCGGACTTCCTTGTAATTTGGAAAAATTAGTTGGAGAAAATGGTACTGTATTCGGTTTGGAATCTTTCGGTTTCTCAGCACCTTATAAAGTATTGGACGAGAAACTCGGTTTTACTCCTATTCAAGTAGCAGATAAAATTAAAGAAGCCTTGAAGTAATTTAGTTGTTATAGCTATACTTGCAATAAAAAAGTGTAATATAGAGTGTTTCTATATTACACTTTTTTTATGCGCAAAATATTTGCATAATAGTAGAAATCTACTTAACTTTGTATCGTGATTAAGATATGATTATATGAATATTAAAAGATTACTTATTATCAATCAGTGTTTGAAAGATAATTCAAAAAAATGGTCGTTACAAGACCTTATAGATGCATGTAATAAAACCAGTAAAAATTCTAAACGGTCAGTGCAAGCAGACTTGGAGTTAATGAGGAATAGTGAAGCCGGGTACAATGCACCAATAAAAGTTGTAGAAAAAAAATACTATTCTTATGATGATAAGAAGTATTCTTTATTGAATCAGTCTTTGACAGAAACGGATAAACAAAATATTTTAAACGCATTAGATGTATTATACGATTATGCTTCTTTTGCTTCTTTAAAAAATATAGATACTTCTCTGTTTTCTTTGCATGAAAAAATAGCTATATCTCTTAATTTACCTTTGCCGGTTAAAGAAGAAAAAGAGAACAATACAGCCGTCTTTGTAAGACTATGGGTCAATTATACAATTGCAGATGAAATTATTGATAAACCTATTGATGAATCGCAAAAAGTAGAACTTGCAGAGATAGATGGTAGCCTTATTCTTCAATTGAATACTGTTATTAATAAAAAATTTGAAGATTATCTGGCGGCGAATAGTGAAAATATAAAAGTATTAACACCTAATTCTCTACAAGCTAAAATCAAAAAATTGATAAATGGCTAAATCTTACATCCAAATTTTTCAGGATATTTTGCATTGATATTACTATAATATTTTTTTATTATTATAATATCATCTTCATAGTTGGTTGGAATCAATAATTTATTGTATCCAACCTTCTTTTTCTTGAAATCTAAATATGCGAGCACAATAGGAACGTTTGCCTTTTGTGCAATATAATAGAATCCTTTTTTCCACTCATAATTTAAGCTCCTGGTTCCTTCCGGTGTTAACCCAATAATTAGAGAATCTCTTTTATTGAATTCTTCTGCAATAATATCCGTAATATTGTTTTTTTTACTTCTATCAATAGGAATTCCGCCTAACGATTTCATGATTATTGATAAAGGAAATCTAAACCACTCCTTTTTCATAAAGAAAGAAGCCTGTAAATTAGTTGCGTATTTGAATAAAATGCCGACAATAAAATCCCAATTGGATGTATGAGGAGCAATACATACAACGCATTTTTTTGGTAATTCTATACTCGTATCAAGTTCCCATTTAAATAATGATAATAATTTCTTCGCTATTAAGTTTTTCATAATATATTGTTATTTAAGATGTTATAGATTGAATTTGCACAATTTTCACCATCCATTGCACTAGATGTGATACCACCAGCATAGCCACTGCCTTCGCCGGCAGGGAATAATCCTTCTATATTAATATGTTCAAACGTAATAGGATTGCGTGGTATTCTAATTGGCGAAGATGATCTACTCTCCACACCTACTATCAAAGCATCATTAGTAATAAAACCCGGCATTTTTTTATTAAATCCTTTAAAGCCTTCTTGTAATGATTTAGAAATAATAGTAGGCATCCATTTATGTAAGGGAGAAGCTATTACACCCGGTAAGTAAGAACATTTCGGAAGGGTAGAAGATGAAATATTATGAACGAAGTCGGATAATTTTTGAGCCGGAGCTTGTTGTCCCGATTCAACTGCATTATAAGACATGTTTTCGAAATCTTCTTGAAATTTTAATCCGGCTAATTCTCCGTATTTATTATATTCAGGTAAATCTTCCGGATGTAATTCTACAACTATTCCCGAATTTGCATAAGCAGAATTACGCCTTGAAGCACTCATTCCATTTACAACAATCTGACTTTTTTGTGTTGCAGAAGGGACAATACATCCACCGGGACACATACAGAATGAATACACACCACGATTATTAACTTGTTGTACAACCGAATAAGATGCAGACGGTAAATATTTGTTATTAGCAGATGAATGATATTGTATTTGATTTATCAATGCTTGAGGATGTTCTACTCTTACTCCCATTGCAAATCCTTTTGCTTGAATTGCTATATCACTATGGTATAGAGAATAATAAATATCTCTAGCGGAATGACCGGATGCTAAGATAACGAAGTTTGATTTATAAGAATCGCCATTCTCACATCTTACTCCTTGAATTTTATTAAATTCAATTTTAAATTGTGTAACTTTAGAATTATAATGTATTTCTCCTCCACAATCGAGTATTCGTTGCCGCATATTTTTTATCACTATAGGTAATACATCCGTTCCTATATGAGGGTGTGCTTCGTATAAAATCTCATCTTGAGCTCCATGAAGATGGAATATTTCCAATATTCGCTTTATATTACCTCTTTTATTTGAGCGTGTATATAATTTACCATCAGAAAAAGTTCCTGCACCTCCTTCTCCAAAGCAATAATTACTCTCTTCGTTCAAAGATATATTCCTACATAATAAAGCAATATCTTTTTTTCTTTCCGATACATCTTTACCTCTTTCAAGTATTATTGGTTTTAATCCTAATTCAATTAATCTTAAAGCTGCAAATAACCCTGCAGGACCGGCTCCTACTATGATTATCTCTTTGGATTTGGAAACATCACGATACTCATATATATTTTCATATCTATAAGTATATTCTTCCGAGATATAAACTAGTAATTTTAATATTATAATTGGATTTTTAGACCGAGCATCAATAGATTTCTTTATTACTTGAATATGAGTAATATCTTCTATAGATATTTGTATTTGCTTAGAAATTATTTTCTTAATTATTTCTATTGAAGATGCTTCTTGCGGAGATAATCTCAATTGTAATTCTTGAACCATAAAAAAAATTTTTTACAAAGGTACTTATTTATATCCATATAAGTACAATGGTGCAGAAAAAATATACTATCTTTGTAAAAAATTTTTGTATGATAGAAATCGGAAATACTATAGTTAGTTTTGAAGTATTAGAGCAATGTTTTTGCTGTGATTTAAATACTTGTCATGGTGATTGTTGTATAGAAGGGGATTCCGGTGCACCACTTGAAGAAGAAGAGTTGGAAGAATTGGAAAAAGTTCTTCCTATTATTTGGGATGATATCTCTGATGAGTGTAAAAAGGTTATCGAGGCACAAGGTGTAGCTTATCGTGATGATGATGGTGACCTGGTTACTTCTATCGTAAATAATAGAGAGTGTGTGTTTTCATACACAGATGCGGATGGTACTCGTAAGTGTGCTATTGAAAAGGCATATAGAAATCATAAAACTGATTTTTACAAACCTATATCTTGCCATCTTTATCCTATTAGACTTACAGAATATAAAAATTTTACTGCTGTAAATTATCATAAATGGCAGGTTTGCCATTGCGCTGAGGTGCTAGGCAATAAATTGAGATTACCTGTTTACAAATTTTTAAAGGAACCTCTTATTAGAAAATTTGGCGTTGATTGGTATAAAGAATTAGAACAAGCTGCTAAGGATTTTGAAGAAACTTATAAAAATATAGAGTAATATGAATTTTTTAGAGATTGGTTTGTTATCTCTCTCATTAGCAATGGATTGTTTTGCCGTGGCAATAGCAGGAAGTGTTTCTTATGGTAAATATGATCTTTCTAAGATATTGCGAATGGCATTCTTTTTTGGATTATTTCAGGGTATTATGCCGGTCATTGGCTATTTTGTTTCTATTATATTGTCGGATTTTATTTTTACATACAACCATTGGGTTTCCTTAATTATTTTGGCGTATATCGGAATCAAAATGATTGTAGAGAGTATTCAAGATCGTAAAAAGTCGGATAAAGAATGTGATAATAAAATGTCACCATATGGTTCATTAAGGATACTTTTGTTATTAGCAATAGCAACTAGTATTGATGCTTTAGCAACAGGACTTATTTTTGTTAATCAACAAGGGATTATATTATGGGCTGCTTTGATTATAGGTTTAGGTAGTTTTATATTTACTTTTTTGGGTTGTATTATCGGATTGAAAGTAGGGCAGAAGCTTAATTTTAATTTTGAGTTATTAGGTGGTATTATCTTAATAATGTTAGGGGTAAAGATATTTATAGAGCATTATATATGATAAAAATAAAGCATTTGAAATACTATGAAATAGATAAATCTAAATGGGATAATACAGTATCTTGTTCCGATTTTTCTTTACCATATTTTTTTTCATGGTATTTGGATGTTGTATCTCCCGGATGGGAAGCATTAATTGCAGAAGATTATAGTTATATAATGCCTCTTACAGTAAAAATTAAATGCGGAATTAAATATGTAATACAACCCCCATTTACTCAACAATTAGGTGTTATTTCTTTGTCAAAAAATATTGATTGTCAAATAATTAATAGTTTTATTAAAAGTATACCATACTTAATATACGATATTAATTTGAACTATAATAATTTTTCTAAAGAGTCTAAAATCAATTTAATTATAGATGCAGAAAAGTATGCACTAGTTTCTTCCGCTTATAATAAAAATACTAAAAGAAATATTGCAAAAGCTATTAATTCTGATTTAAAAATTAGAAAAATTGATTTGAGTCAATTTGTAAATTTACTGAATAGTACCGAGTGTAAAATCAAACAAAATAAATCGTTACTGATAGATTTATTAAATGTATTATATGAAAAGCATTCTTTATATGTGCGCGGAATTTTTAAAGATGAAATGCTTATTGCGGGTGTGGCTGCAATAGAATCTTTGGATAGAATGATTTATCTTATTCCTATATCTACTAATGATGGTAAAAAATATAGTGCGATGTTTTTGCTGTTAGATGATTTAATAAAATATAGTATGGATATGGGCTATACATTTGATTTTGAAGGCTCTATGATTCCAGGTGTTCAAAATTTTTATAAGGGATTTGGTGGTAAAGAACAATTATATTACAGAGCACATCGATTGCGTAATAACAAACTATTTGAATATCTACATAAAATATTCTAATAATTTAAAGTCTCATTTTAACTTACGAAACATTACAGCTGTCCAATTATTATCTATTTTTTGTTCTCCAATTTGTAACCCAAGTTCTTCTGCTTGTGTTTTGATAATATTTAAATCTTCTTTATAGAAACCACTTAAAAATATTTTTCCATCTGTATTTAATGTTTGCACATATTTACGTAAATCCGTTAATATAATGTTGCGATTAATGTTGGCAAAAATAATGTCAAACTTAGAGCTTATATTATTTAATAGGGTAGAATCGCCAAGCATTATATTAAAATTATCTATATGATTTAATCTACAATTATTATTAGCACATTCAACACTCCATTTATCTATATCAATTCCTATTGCTTGTGTTGCTCCACATTTACAAGATAAAATACCGAGAACACCTGTTCCGCAACCAAAATCTAATATTTGTTTACCTATCATATCATTCTCTAAAATAAAAGATAGCATCATGCGGGTTGTTTCATGGTATCCTGTTCCGAAACTTTGTGTAGGATTTATAATGATATCGTATGAATAATTTTTATTTTCCGAATACTCAGAAGAATGAATAATACATTTATTATCAATAATAATTGGTTTGAAACTATCTGTCTCCCATATAGCATTCCAATTTTTATCTTCCATCCTTTTTATCGAATATGTAATATTTTTGTAATTGATATAAGGAATGCTTTTTATTGTATTAATCATATTCAATTCATTAAAAATGGAGTTAGGGCAATAAGCCACTAACCCCATATTTATATTTTCAAAAGAATCGAATCCAAGTTCACAGAGATATTCCGCTAAAATATCATTTGTATAATCATCAGCATGAGAATTGCGGAAAAATACTTGAATATACTCCATAATTATGCAAATGTAGGTAATTTTTCTAATGCAACATCCATTCTCCGAATAGTTTCTTCTTTACCTAATACGGCAGTAACCTCAAACATATGAGGACCTTTTAATTCTCCAACAAGCATTAGTCGGAATGGATTCATCACATTACCTAAACCATATTCTTGTTTTTCACACCATTGTTTTACATATTCTTCTGTAGTGTTCGGATTATCGAAATCATTCCATTCAATTAAAATTTCACGAAGTTCTCTCATCATTTTAGGAGTTTCCGGTTTCCATCTTTTTTGAGTTGCTTTTGCATCATATTCAGTAGGAGCAATCCAAAAGAAAGAACATAATGGCCATAACTCATTGATGAAGTTTACACGACTCTTCATATAAGATACTACTTGTTCAACCTTTTCAATAGGAGTATTAATGCCATTAGCAATTATATCTTTGTTAAAAGCTTCTGCGAGTATCTTATTATCCGTCATTTGAATGTATTGATGGTTGAACCATTTGCCTTTTTCAAAATCAAATTTAGCACCACTTTTAGAGCATTTATCTAATTTGAATAAAGAAATAAGTTCATCCATATTCATGATTTCTTGATCGTTACCGGGATTCCAACCCAAAAGAGCAAGGAAATTAATTACAGCTTCAGGTAAATAACCGCTTTCTCTATAGCCGGAAGAGATATCGCCTGATTTTGGATCGTGCCATTCTAATGGAAATACAGGGAAACCTAATCTGTCACCATCTCGTTTACTAAGTTTACCATTACCATCAGGTTTTAAAAGCAATGCTAAGTGTGCAAATTGAGGCATTGTATCCTCCCATCCGAAAAATCTATATAATAATACATGAAGAGGTGCGCTTGGTAACCATTCTTCACCTCTAATTACATGTGATATCTTCATTAAATGGTCATCAACAATATTTGCCAAGTGGTATGTAGGTAAGTTATCGGCAGATTTATATAATACCTTATCATCAAGGATAGACGAATTTACATGTACATCTCCTCGGATAATATCGTGGACCACAATTTCTTCATTTGGTTCTATTTTTGCACGTACTACATATTGTTTACCTTCTGCAATTAACTGTTCAACCTCTTCTTTTGAGAGTGTTAATGAGTTTCTCATTTGAAGGCGAGTAGATGCGTCGTATTGAAAATTAGCAATGGATTCTCTTTTTGAATTTAATTCTTCCGGGGTATCAAAAGCAATATAGGCATGTCCTGAATCCAGCAATTGTTGTACATATTTTTTATATATATCACGACGTTCACTTTGGCGATAAGGACCATATTCCCCACCAAAAGAAACACCTTCATCAAACTTAATACCTAACCATTTAAACGATTCTAAGATGTATTCTTCTGCTCCCGGAACAAATCTGGTAGAGTCGGTATCTTCTATACGGAATACCAACTCTCCATTATTTTGCTTTGCAAAAAGGTAGTTATAAAGACAAGTTCGTACTCCTCCAATATGTAATGCTCCGGTTGGAGATGGTGCAAATCTTACTCTTACTTTTCTTTCCATATTAATTTATATTGACATTCAAATTTAATTCTTTTAATTGGTCATCATCCAAAACGGATGGAGCATCTATCATAACATCTCTTCCTGCATTATTTTTTGGGAATGCTATGCAATCTCTGATAGAATCGAGGCCGGCAAATAACGATACAAATCTATCCAAGCCATAAGCCAAACCGCCATGAGGAGGTGCCCCATATTTGAATGCATTCATTAAGAAACCAAATTGAGCTTCTGCTTTTTCTTGTGAGAATCCAAGTAACTTAAACATTTTATGCTGTAATTCGCTATTGTGAATTCTAATAGAGCCACCACCTACTTCTACTCCGTTAATTACCATATCATAAGCATTTGCTCTTACAGCACCCGGATCTGTGTCCAATAAATCAACATCTTCTAATTTTGGAGAAGTAAAAGGATGGTGCATTGCATAAAATCTGTTATCTTCTTCACTCCATTCAAATAGAGGAAAATCAACAACCCACAAACAAGAATATTTATTTTTATCTCTTAAGCCTAATTGGTTACCCATTTCTAGACGTAATTCACAAAGTTGTTTTCGAGTCTTTTGAATATCGTCACCACTTAAAATTAATATTAAGTCACCAACTTCTGCGTTCATTGCAGATTTTAATGATTGAAGTACCTCTTGTGTATAGAATTTATCAATGCTGGATTTAACAGTGCCATCATTTTCTATACGGGCATATACCATTCCCTTAGCACCAATTTGCGGTCTTTTCACAAATTCGGTTAATGCATCTAATTGCTTTCTTGTATATGAAGCAGCACCCTTAGCACAAATACCACCAATATATTTGGCATTGTCAAAAACTGAGAAACCGTATCCTTTAAGTACATTATCCAATTCTACGAACTTCATATCGAAACGGGTATCAGGCTTATCTGAGCCATAATATTTCATAGCATCATGCCAAGTCATTCTCGGGAAATCTGGCAAATCTATACCTTTAATGGTCTTGAATAAATGTTTGCTCATTCCTTCAAATAAAGAGATGATATCTTCCTGTTCTACAAACGACATTTCACAGTCTATTTGAGTGAATTCGGGTTGTCTATCGGCACGTAAGTCTTCATCTCTAAAGCATTTAACAATTTGAAAATAACGGTCGAAACCACTAACCATTAATAATTGTTTGAATGTTTGAGGAGATTGAGGAAGGGCATAAAATTGACCGGGATTCATACGACTAGGAACAACGAAATCACGGGCACCTTCCGGAGTGGATTTGATTAATACCGGGGTTTCCACCTCAATAAATCCATGCTCATCCAAATATTTTCTTACTTCGAAAGCCATTTTATGACGAAGTTCCAAATTGGCTCGTACACAATTTCTTCTTAAATCCAAATAACGGTATTGCATTCTTATATCATCACCGCCATCGGTGTTATCTTCTATTGTAAAAGGAGGAACTTGAGCCGTATTTAATATTTTCATATCAGATACGATAATTTCAATATCTCCGGTAGCTACTTTATTATTTTTAGAGCTACGCTCAGATACAGTACCTTTTACTTGCAATACATATTCGCGACCAAGTTTATTAGCCTGTTCGCACAAAGATTCATTCACCTCATTATTAAATACAAGTTGTGTAATACCATATCTATCTCTTAAATCTACGAAAGTCATGCCACCCATTTTTCTAGTACGCTGTACCCAACCGGATAAAGTGACATTTTCTCCGATATTGGCAAGTCTTAACTCGCCGCAAGTGTGAGTTCTATACATATTTATTAGATGTTATCTTATTAATATATACGATTTTAATATTGAAACGTAATGAATAAGGTTTCAATACGCAAAGTTACTTTAAAAATATTAATTAGCATACATAATATTGCTTTTTTTAATAAAGTGTAAATCAAAAAATTATTTCTACCTTTGTATGTACTTTAAAATTGATTTTTATATGATACTAAAAGAAGTAATAGATAAGCTAAATAGTTTTTCTCCAAATAGTTATCAAGAGTCGTTTGATAATTCAGGCCTTCAAGTCGGAGATATGTCTCAAAATATAAATAGTGTATTGGTATGTCTTGATGTAACCGAAGATGTATTAAATGAAGCCATTTCAAGAGGAGCAAACTTAATTGTATCTCATCATCCATTAATTTTTCACGGATTAAAAAGAGTAACTATAGACACTTATATTGAGCGGATTATTCGTTTGGCAATAAAAAATGATATTGCAATTTATTCAATGCATACAAATTTGGATAAAATTCGTTATGGAGTAAGTTGGAGATTGGCCGAAGAATTAAAGCTGAAAAATATATCTATATTATCAAAAGATAAAGAAAATGTTAATATAGGTTTAGGTGCAATAGGAGATACTGATGAGGAATATGATGAGTTGGAATTTTTACAATATGTAAAACAAAAGTTGAATTTACAGGTATTAAAGCACTCTCCATTATTACATAAAAAAGTAAAGAAAGTAGCATTGTGCGGAGGAAGCGGAGCCGAATTTATTTCTGAAGCTATTGCGCAACAAGCTGACATATATATAACAGCTGATGTTAAATATCACGAATATTTTACTGTTGATAATCAATTAGTTATAGTAGATGTGGGTCATTACGAATCAGAAATTATCACAAAAAGCATTATTTATGAACAACTTATAGGATTTTTTCCTAAATTTGCAGTTGCAATATACCAAACCGATAATAACCCGGTTTGTTATTTGTAACTCTTTATAATTCAGATAAATATAAATATAATAATATACTTGATTTATGGTAAATAATATTCAGAAAAATAGTGAAACCAAAGAAATTCCGGTAGAAGAACGTTTAAGAGCGTTATATAAACTTCAAAAAGTGGTTTCTGAAATCGACAAGATTCGTACTTTAAGAGGAGAGTTGCCTTTGGAAGTAAAAGATCTTGAAGATGAGATAGAAGGATTAAGGACTCGTGTTAGAAAATATCAAGATGAAATTCTTTCATGTAATCAGGTAATATCACAAAGCAAATTGACTATCAATGATGCTAATGCAAAAATAGCTAAGAAAGAAGAAGAAAAGAATAACGTCCGTAATAATCGTGAGTTTGATGCAATATGTAAAGAAATAGATTATCAAAATCTTGAGATTGCATTATGCACTAAAAATATTACAGATAAAGAGCATGAAATTGCCAATAGAAAAAGTGAATTAGTTGGAATAGAAGAGGCTCTCAAAGATAAAATGGTTGATTTAGACCAAAAGAAGAATGAATTAAATGAAATAATTGCAGAAACCAAGCAACAAGAAGAGCAGCTGATTAATAAAGCAAAAGAGTTAGAGTCTATGATAGAAGAGCGATTACTCAATGCTTTTAAACGTATCAGAAAAAATGCAAGAAATGGATTAGCTGTAGTTACTGTAGAGCGTGACGCTTGTGGAGGTTGTTTTAATAAAATTCCACCACAAAGACAACTTGATATTAAAACTAGAAAAAAAATCATCGTATGCGAGTATTGTGGTAGAATTTTAGTTGATACTTCAATTGATGAAGAAATAGAAAATTCAGCAGAGTAATATTTCTATCTAAAATATGTACCAAAGAGTGAATAGGAAGAATCTTATTCACTCTTTTTTTATATCTATAATAGAGTATTTATAAATACAAAATTTAAGTATATGCTGTATTTTATATTTATAAATAATTTAAAGAGTTGTTCCAAGGTAATATTTTGTTTGTCTAAATATTATTTTGGTGTTGTAAAATATTTGAATTAACAATAGGGTAGTGTAGATTTAATTTTGTGTAAACCAATTATTTACGTTAAAAACTTAATGTTGTAGTTTAAATATTTCATAGGGTTGTATTTAAAAACATAAAATTAGACAGAAAAAGAGTTGTGTAATTAACCAATTAACTAATTACTAATTATTTAAGATACAAGATTTAAATCATTTCTTTAAGTTAGCGTTTATATAAGTATTATCTGAAAATTAGGTAGTTATTAGGTAACTTTCAAATGTAAGTATTATTTTAAATTTACAAATATAAAAGAGACGGTTTTATAAATATAAAAGGAATAAAATTTGCATGTATAAAATTATTATATTATCTTTGTAAATCAAAATTTAATAATATAAATGAGCATTCGTATCTATGAAAGACAGAATATTATACCTTATTACTATGCTGTGCAACGGTAGTAATTTAGAATTTTCCCAGAAAACCGGGATAAATAATGCGACATTATCTAATTTAAAAAAAGAAAAAACTAATCCTACTCTGGATATGGTTTATAAAATTCAAAACGCATACCCTGACATTGATTTATATTGGTTAATTAATGGAACAGGGTCTATGTATAGTTCTCAGAAAAATGAAGAATTAGATAATAAACTTACAGCCGTACAAAAATCGCTTCCATTTGATGAGCCGGAAACGATAGAGAAGCAAGATACGAATACTGTATTAAATGAGAACTATACTTCTACTAATTCGCTTAAAAATAATTCGACTTCTGAAAATTTCAATAGAGAAAATAGAGATTATCCAACAAAGCAATCAGATTATGTTTTAGATAAAGAAAAGAAAATTTCCAAGATTATCGTTGTTTTTGATGATGGCTCCGTTCAAATAAGATAATTTTTTCCATATTAAGTATCTGTGTATTAGTTAATTTTATAAGTATAAAATCATATATAATACTTTAAAAATTAGTCATTTTATTGTATGTTTGATTTATAAATATAAAATGAAGTGATATATTATATTATCTCTCAAAAAAAATTATTATCTCTTTGTCAATCCAAATAAAAATTGTACCTTTATAAAAATTTGTGGCAATAGTATTATTTGTTCTATATCACAAAGTTAACTCGAATTTTGGAAAAAATTTATAATACGTATGATAGATAATCAAGAAAGAATTACACAAATAGATGTAGAGAGTCAGATGAAACAAGCGTACATCGACTACTCTATGTCTGTAATAGTTTCTCGTGCATTACCTGATGTTCGTGATGGTTTTAAACCTGTTCACCGTCGTGTACTTTATGCAATGAATTCAATAAATAGCACATATGATAAACCGTTCAAAAAAAGTGCTACTATTGTAGGTGAAGTTATGGGTAAATACCATCCTCACGGAGATTCTTCAATATATGGTACATTAGTTCGCTTAGGTCAGTCATGGTCATTGAGATATCCATTAGTAGATCCTCAAGGAAACTTTGGTTCTGTAGATGGAGATAGTCCTGCTGCAATGCGTTATACAGAGGCAAGAATGTCTAAAATAGCAGATGAAATGCTTAAGGACATAGATAAAAATACCGTAGATTTTGTACCTAATTTTAGTGAAACTACCAAGGAGCCGTTAGTTTTGCCTACGCGATTACCTAACTTACTTATAAATGGTTCTTCCGGAATTGCAGTTGGTATGGCTACAAATATGGCGCCACATAATTTATCCGAAACTATTGATGCTATAATAGCTTATATTGATAATAACGATATTACAATTCCGGAATTGATGAAATATATTTTAGCTCCGGATTTTCCTACCGGAGGCTATATATATGGATATGCCGGAGTTAAAGAGGCTTATGAAACAGGAAAAGGTAAAGTAATTATTCGTTCTAAAGCTGAAATAGAAGCTGCTCAATCATCATCAGAATATGATAAAATTGTAATTACCGAAATACCTTACGTAGTTAATAAAGCTGAGCTTATTAAGAGCATTGCAGATTTAGCTATTGATGGTAAAGTTCAAGGTATTTATAATGTAAACGATGAAACCGACCGTCAAGGAATGCGTATCGTTGTTGATGTGAAAAAAGATGCCAATGCTTCTGTAGTATTGAATCAATTATTTAAATATACTGCACTTCAAACGTCTTTTAATATCAACAATATAGCTTTAGTAAACGGTCGTCCCCGCACGTTAAATTTAAAAGATTTAATTCATTATTTTGTTGAGCATAGACATGAAGTTGTTACTCGTCGTTCCCAATTTGAGTTAGAGAAAGCTCAAGAGAGAATGGAATTGCTTGAAGGATGTATTATTATTCTCGACAATTTGGATGAGGCAATTGCTATTATACGTGCATCTAAAACTCCGGCTGAAGCTAAAGATAATTTAATGGCAAGATTTGGAATTACAGATCGACAAGCCACTTATATTTCAGAATTGCGTCTTCGTCAACTTACTTCAATGGAGCAAGATAAACTCCGTGAAGAGTATGAAGAACTTTTAAAACGAATTGAAGATTTAAAAGATATTCTAGCTCGGTATGAAAGACGAATGGCTATTATTAAAGAAGAATTATTAGAGATTCGTGAGAAATATGGCGACGAGCGTAAAACACAAATTATCTATTCAAGCGAAGAATTTAATCCGGAAGATTTTTATGCAGATGATGAAATGGTAATTACAATTTCACATTTGGGTTACATAAAACGTACTCCATTAGCTGAGTATAAAGCACAAAACAGAGGTGGAGTTGGAGCAATCGGAGGAAAGACAAGAGATGAAGACTTTATAGAGTATATATATCCTGCATCAATGCATGCAACAATGTTATTCTTCACTCAAAAAGGTAGATGTTATTGGCTAAAAGTGTATGAAATACCGGAAGGCAATAAACAAAGTAAAGGTCGTGCAATGCAGAATTTACTTAATATAGGCAGTGATGATAAAATTAATGCTTTTATTAGAGTAAAACAACTTCAAGATGAAGAATTTAATACTACTCATAATTTGATTTTCTGTACAAAACAAGGTGTTGTTAAGAAAACGATGCTCGAGGCATATTCTCGTCCAAGACAAAATGGAGTGAATGCTATTACTATTCGTGAAGACGATCAAGTTATCCAAGTAAGATTAACGAATGGAGATGATGAAATAATTCTTGCATCTAAGAATGGAAAAGCTATTCGTTTCAACGAGCAAACCGTACGTATTATGGGTAGAAATGCAACCGGTGTAAAAGGTATGACCCTTGAGGATGAATCAGATGAAGTAGTTGGAATGATTGCAGTACCTAAGGATAGTAATGATAGTGTATTGGTAATTAGTGAATATGGTAATGGAAAACGTTCATTACTAGATGATTATCGTATCACAAATCGTGGTGGTAAAGGTGTTAAAACTATTAATATCACAGATAAAACCGGTAAATTGGTAGCAATTAAGAGTGTAAATGATGATAATGACATAATGATTATCAAGAAATCAGGAGTTACCATTCGCATTCATGCAAAAGACATTAAAGTAATTGGTCGTGCTACACAAGGTGTTAACTTAATCACTTTAAAAGATGGCGATCAAATTGCTTCTGTGTGCAAGGTAATTGCGGAAGAGGAAAATGTAGATACTACTTCAGAAAATGAAGAAGTTAATTTAAATACAGATTCCATGGAAGCATAAGTTATAGGTAATTAAACTCATATATAATAATTTAGTCAAACAATTAAATTACGATAATAATTAATAGAATACGTATATGAAAAAATCATTTTTAGTTTTAGCGTCTTTACTTTGTATAGTAGTCGCTGGATATTCACAAAAAAGTAACGTGAATGCTGCAAAAAGCAAAGCATCATCTTTGGAAAATCCTGATTTTAATGCAGCAAAACAATTGATTGAAGAAGCACTTGTTAATGAAGAGACAAAGGGTAGTGCAAATACATGGTTTGTTGCAGGTTATGTATATGAAACATCTTCCGATGCTGAGTTTTTAAAAATAAAACAAGGTCTAGGTGGTGATATGATTTTAGCAGGTCAAGATGCAGCAAAAGCCTATGAGTATTATTTAAAAGCTTATGAATTAGATCAATTACCTAATGATAAAGGTAAAGTAAAACCTAAATTTTCAAAGAAAATTCAGCAATCTTTATTAAAATTCTATCAAGAAGATATCTTCTATTATTATGGTGCTGAGAAATATAATAAACATGAATGGATTGATGCTAAAAATGCTTTTGAGAAGCACACTAGTATATTGGATATACCATTTATGAGTACGATGAAAGAGCTTCCTATAAAAGATTCATTGTATTATGAAAAACAATTTTTGGCAGCTCAAAGTGCTTGGGGTGGAAGTTTATATGAAGATGCTGTACGTATATTTTCTGATTTAAAAGGAAAAGGCTATCAAGAGAATAAAGTATATCAATCTATTTGTGAGATATATAAGAATGATATTAATGATACCACAAGTTATTTTAATACATTATTGGAAGGAAACAACAAATTCCCTCAAGAATTTTATTATTTGGGTAATATCATTAATCATTTTATGTTTAGTGGACAATCTCAAGAGGCTATTAAATATTTGGATATGGCAATAAAAGAAAATCCGAATGATGCTCAATTGTATAATGCATATTCTTCAATTTTAGAACAACAAAAAGATATTGAAGGAGCTAAAAAATATATCGATCAAGCATTAGTATTAGATCCTAATTTTGCAGATGCATGGAGTACTAAAGGAAGATTAATTTATAATCAGGCCTTCTATAAAGAACAAGAGAGCTTTAATGCTTCCGGAAAAGAATTAAAATTACTTGAAGAAGAATTCATAAAACTTTATGAAGAGTCTATTCCTTATTTCCAAAAAGCTATTGAATTAAATCCGAATGATTTTGAATCAATGAAAACATTAAAAAGCCTTTATTATAAATTATCTTCTCAATTCCATATTAATAAATACGATGAGTTGTATAATCAAATGCAAGAGAGATTGAATAATTTCTAAGATTATTTTTCTATATAAATTAAAGGTGAGATGATTTCTTCATCTCACCTTTTTTTATGATAACGATAGAGTAATTATTCGTATATTTCATCATATTTATTGAAAGGAGGAGAATTATACAAGTGCTATTTATCATAATGTAAATTATGATATTATTTGGTAAGATATAAAAGTATATGAACGTTTTAGATTAATTGATGTATAGTATTAATATTACGAGCATTTAAATAGCTGATAAATTAATAAGGAAATAGCCTAAAATAATAGAAGAAAAATATTAACTTTGCAAAGTGTATAGAATATATACATTTTAAAAAGAAAATATTTATAACTAATTGAAAATGAATAAGAAAAAAATTATCTTCATTATTTTAGGAGTTCTTATCCTTTGTTTTGGTATATTCTTTTACTTCCGTTTTTATTTCGTATTTGGCGAAGGTGTTAAAGCCGGTCAGATAAATTATATAGAGAAGAAAGGATATGTTTTTAAAACATATGAAGGAAAAGTGATTCAGTCCGGATTCAAAAGCAATAAAACCGGAAATACTGCGATTCAAAATTATGAATTCAGATTTTCTGTTGAAGATTCTGATATAGCGGATTCATTAATGCGTTGTTCCGGAAAAGAAGTAGAATTACATTATAAAGAGTACTTTGCTCCCCTACCTTGGAGAGGATATAGTGAATTTATAGTAGATAGTATTGTTGCTGTACATTATTAATATAAATATACAATGGAATTGATAAGTAAATATGAACCTCAAGAAATTGAGAATAAATGGTATCAATATTGGCTAGATCATAAATATTTTTCCAGTAAACCGAATGGTAAAAAAACTTATACTATTGTAATTCCACCGCCTAATGTTACCGGTGTATTACATATGGGGCATATGTTGAATAATACCATACAAGATATTTTGGTTCGTCGTGCCAGAATGAATGGATATAATGTTTGTTGGGTACCTGGTACGGATCATGCGTCAATTGCTACTGAGGCTAAAGTAGTTAATAAATTAGCGAATCTTGGAATTAATAAACAGGATATTACTAGAGAAGAATTCCTTAATCATGCTTGGGATTGGACTCATGAGCATGGAGGTATTATTCTAAAACAATTACGCAAACTTGGTGCATCTTGTGATTGGGATAGAACTACCTTTACAATGGATGAAATACGTTCGGAATCTGTTATTAAAGTCTTCTGTGATTTATATGATAAGGGACTGATTTATAGAGGTGTTCGTATGGTCAATTGGGATCCAAAAGCTCTGACTGCCCTATCTGATGAAGAGGTTATTTTTAAAGAACAACATGGAAAATTATATTATTTAAAATATAAAATCGTAGGGGAAGATTCATATGCTATTGTTGCAACTACCCGACCGGAAACGATTATGGGTGATACTGCTATGTGTATTAATCCTAACGACCCTAAAAATGTTCATCTTAAAGGTAAAAAAGTAATAGTACCTCTTGTAGGTAGAGAAATACCTGTTATTGAAGATGAATATGTTGATATTGAGTTTGGTACGGGTTGTCTTAAAGTTACTCCTGCTCATGATGTTAACGATTATATGTTGGGGGAAAAATATAATCTTCCTTCTATTGATGTATTTAATGATGACGGCACTATAAGTGAAGTGGCAGGCATGTATGTCGGAATGGATAGATTCGACGTTAGAGAGCAGATTGTCAAAGATTTAGAGAATGCAGGATTGCTTTATAAAGTAGAAGATTATACTAATAAAGTTGGATATTCTGAAAGAACTAATATTGTAATAGAGCCAAAATTATCCATGCAATGGTTCTTAAAAATGCAACATTTTGCAGATTTAGCTCTTGCTCCTGTAATGAATGATGAGATCAAATTTTATCCTGCCAAATATAAGAATATCTATTCTCACTGGTTAGAAAATATAAAAGATTGGTGTATCAGTCGTCAATTATGGTGGGGTCATCGCATTCCTGCATATTATTTACCGGAAGGTGGATTCGTTGTTGCCGAGAATATTGATGAGGCTTTAGAAAAGGCAAGAATTAAATCCGGAAATAATAATCTTCAAAAATCAGATTTACGTCAAGATGAAGATTGTCTTGATACATGGTTCTCTTCTTGGTTATGGCCTATTTCAATTTTTGATGGTATTAGAAACCCGAATAATGAAGAGATTAATTATTACTACCCTACTTCGGATTTAGTTACAGCTCCGGACATTATTTTCTTCTGGGTTGCACGTATGATTATGGCAGGTTATGAATACTGTGGTAAAATGCCATTTAAAAATGTATATTTTACCGGTATTGTAAGAGATAAGAAGGGTCGTAAAATGTCAAAATCCCTTGGTAATTCGCCGGACCCATTGATGCTTATCGAAAAATATGGTGCAGATGGTGTACGTATGGGAATGATGCTTTCTGCTCCTGCCGGTAATGATATATTGTTTGATGAAGCTTTATGTGAGCAAGGAAGAAATTTCAATAATAAAATTTGGAATGCTCTTCGATTAATTAAAGGATGGCAAGTTGTAGAAGGAGATCAACCGGATTGTAATAAACTATCAGTTAAATGGTTTGAAGAAAAATTGAAGCAAACTATTGTTGAAATTAATGACAACTTTAGCAAGTACAGAATTTCTGACGCTTTGATGTTAGTTTATAAATTATTCTGGGATGAGTTTTCCGCTTGGTATCTGGAAATGATAAAGCCGGCTTATCAACAACCTATTGATAAACAGACTTATGATAAGACTATAGAATTTTTCGAGGTATTGATGCAACTACTCCACCCTTTTATGCCGTTTATTACAGAAGAAATTTGGCATATTCTTAAAAGTAGATCTGAAGATGATTGTATTATGATATCTCAATTACCGATTATTGATTCTTATAATAGTACTATTATCTCTGATATAGATACAGTAAAAGATATAGTAGTTGGTATTCGCACAATCAGAAAAGAAAAGAACATTCCTTTTAAAGATGCTATCAGTTTGGCAATAAAGGGTAATCATGATGATACTTATAATTCTATGATTACTAAGATGGGAAATATCAGCAACATAGAAAAAAGTGAAGTATCAGGTATTTCAATGTCTTATATGGTTGGTACTACAGAATATTCTGTAATCTTAAGCGATAATATAGACGTTGATGCCGAAATTAAAAAGATTGAATCGGAAATTGAATATCTCAAAGGTTTTTTAGCCAGTGTAATGAAAAAGCTTAATAATGAGAAGTTTGTTGCTAATGCAAAACCTGAAATAGTAGATATGGAACGTAAAAAACAGGCTGATGCAGAAAGTAAAATAAAGTCATTGACGGAAAATCTAAATAAATTGAAATAATATTTTCTGAGATATTTTAGAGAGATTGAATATTTTTCAATCTCTCTTTTTTTTAGATATACTTTGTATGTTATGAAGTAAAAAATAAAAAAGGATGTGCCTATTTCGACACATCCTTTTTTATTAAGTATAGGAAAGAAAAAATTACCAGAGTTTCTCGATAATTTCACCACCTTTAACCATTGCAGCTTCGTTAGCAGGTAACAATTTGTGGTGACGCTCAGGTAATGATTTTTTCAAGCCTAACATTACGTTATCCATTTCAACAACAGGATCTATTTTAAGAAGACCACCCAAAACAAACATATTAAAAGTTTTGTTTTGATTGAGGGCAGCAGCAGTATCTGTTGCAGCAATACGATAAACGCTGATATCTTTACGTTCCGGGATACGAGTCATACCATTAGGGTCGAAGATAAGAATACCACCAGGTTTAACTCTTGGCTCGAATTTATCCATAGAAGGTTGATTAAGAACAACCACGATATCATATTTTTGAAGCAATGGAGAACTGATAGGGTCATCTGACAAGATAACTGTAACGTTTGCAGTTCCACCACGTTGTTCTGGACCATAAGCAGGCATCCAAGTAACTTCTTTGCCTTGCATCAAACCGGCATAAGCAAGAATTTTACCCATAGATAATACGCCTTGACCACCAAAACCAGCTATTATAATTTCTTTTTTCATATTTCTTATAATAACCTCAAATAGGGAATCCTAAATGAGAAATTTTACGGTTAAAACTATTATTAAAAATAAAAGTAAGAGATATTATTTCTCTTCATAATGTTTTTTCTCGGTATCTTTAATATCTCCAAGAGGATATTTAGCAAACATATTCTCTTCCATCCAAGCATTAGCTTGAACAGGAGACATTTTCCAACCGGAATTACAGTGAGATACAAATTCTACGACAGAAGTACCTTTGCCATCGATAGAATTTTGGAATGCTTTACGAATAGCTTTTTTGGCGCGAACAATATTAGCAGTTTTGTGAACTGATTGACGAGTGATATAGCAAGTACCATCAATTTCTTTCAAGAGAAGAGAAATTTTGAGAGGGAAACCATAGATATCAGTGTTACGGCCATAAGGGCAAGTAGCAGTTTTCATTCCTTCAAGAGTAGTAGGAGCCATTTGACCACCTGTCATACCATATATACCGTTGTTTACAAAGAAGATTACTATATTTTCACCTCTGTTACAAGCGTGGATAGTCTCTGCAGTACCGATAGCAGCCAAGTCACCATCGCCTTGATAAGTAAATACAACTTTATCAGGCATAAGACGTTTGATAGCTGTAGCTAAAGCAGGAGCACGACCGTGAGCGGCTTCTTGCATATCAATATCAAGATAGTTATAAGCGAAAACTGAGCAACCTACAGGAGCAATACCAATAGTTTTATCTTGAATGCCCATTTCTTCAATAACTTCGGCAATTAATTTATGGATAACACCATGAGAACAACCTGGACAATAGTGCATTATATTGTCAGTTAAAACTTTGGATTTGCCATATACCAAGTTTTCAGGTTTAATGATATCTTCTTTAGTCATAGCTATGAAACTTATTTAATAATTTGAGATTTTAAAGATTCAAGAGCTTCTTCGGCAGAAGGAACGATACCACCTTGACGACCATAGAAACCAACAGGACGAGAACCGTTAACAGCAAGGCGAACATCTTCTACCATTTGTCCTGCACTCATTTCTACAGACATGAAACCTTTGACTCTTTGTGCTAATTCTTGAATTTTCTTTGTAGGGAATGGGAATAAAGTAATAGGACGGAGTACGCCGACTTTAATTCCTTCAGCACGTGCTATTTCTACAGCGTGTTTACAGATACGAGCAGAAGAACCGAATGCAACGAATACATAATCTGCATCGTCGAGCATGTATTCTTCGTATCTAACTTCGTTTTCTTCAATAAGTTTATATTTAGCTTGAAGACGGTTATTAGTAGCTTCCATTACTTCAGGCTCAAGAGCAAGAGAAGTAATAATATTTCTTGGACGATTAACTTTACCGGTAGTAGCCCATGGACATTGAGCGATGAGCTCTTCCATAGTACGACGTGGTTTGAATGGAGGAAGTACAACTTTTTCCATCATTTGACCGATAACACCGTCAGAAAGCATAAGAACAGGGTTTCTGTATTTGAAAGCCAAATCAAAACCGAGACTTACGAAGTCTGCCATTTCTTGAACACTTGATGGAGCGAGAACAATCATATGATAGTCACCGTGACCACCACCTTTAGTAGATTGGAAATAATCGGCTTGTGATGGTTGGATAGTACCAAGACCCGGACCTCCACGCATTACGTTAAGAATTAAACAAGGAAGCTCTGCAGCTGCGATATAAGAAATACCTTCTTGTTTAAGAGAAACACCAGGAGATGAAGATGAAGTCATAACCATTTTACCGCAAGCAGCACCACCGTAAAGCATATTGATGGCAGATACTTCACTTTCTGCTTGAAGAACAACCATACCAGTTGTTTCCCAAGGTTTGAGTACTTGGAGGGTTTCCATAACCTCAGATTGAGGGGTAATAGGATAACCGAAATAGCCGTCGCAACCGCTACGTACAGCAGCATGGGCGAAAGCTTCATTACCTTTCATTAATTTAATTTCTTCCATGACCTTTGAACAACTTTTAGAGTGTTACTTTATAAACAGTTAAACAAGCATCCGGACATACATAACCACAAGAACAGCAACCTACACATGCGTCTTCATTGACCATTTCTGCGTAATTGTATCCTTTGGCATTTACTTGAGATGCTAATCCCAAAACTTTAGATGGGCATGCAGCTACGCACAAACCACATCCTTTGCAGCGTTCGGTATCAACGACTACTGCACCTTTGAATTTTGCCATAGTATTAAAAATTTGTTTAAGTATTTATTTTATATTTTGTGCTTTATACTGTTGCATAATTCACACCGCAAATATAAGATTTTTTTTTGAGATAATGAATAGTTTCCTCATTTTTTTTTTAGTATCATTTTGATAGTGTTTTCGCTTGTAATTGTATTATAATGTTGGATTATTTCCGTTTAAAACGTATTTATATACTATTTTTTAATTGAGTGTTTATGTCTTAAATTTTAACCAAAAAAAAATTGGTCTTTACCTTATAAAAAAAGGTGAAGACCAATAATTTTTTATTGTATTTTTTATTATTACCAGATAGAAACTCGTTTTTCCGGTGCTAAATAAAGAGGACTTTCCGGAGTTATATTAAAGGCTTCATACCATGCTCCAATATGTGGAAGCGCTCCGTTTACACGCCATTTACCGAGTGAGTGTGGGTCAACTTTTGTACGACGTACAACCTCTTCGTCTCGAATATTTCCAGCCCATACATTAGCATATGAGATGAAGAAACGTTGTTCAGGAGTAAAGCCGTCAATCACTTCAAGTGGGGCATCTTTTGTTGCATTTTTAAATGCGTGATATGCTACTTGAAGACCTCCGTGGTCGGCTATATTTTCTCCTAAAGTAAATGCTCCGTTTGCATATAATCCGGGAGCTACTTCGATTTGATTAAAGTACTCTTCCATTACTTTAGTACGTTGTGTAAAGTTCTCTTTATCAGAATCAGTCCACCAGTTAACCAAGTTACCATCTTTGTCGAATTGGCAACCTTGATCGTCAAAACCGTGTGTTACTTCATGAGCTATCACAACGCCGATTGCACCATAGTTAAATGCATCGTCAGCTTCCATATCAAAGAATGGATATTGAAGTATACCAGCAGGGAAACATATTTCATTTGTAGTTGGGTTATAATATGCGTTCACTGTTTGTGGTGTCATATACCAATCATCTTTATCTACAGGACGATTTAATTTATCTAACATAAAGTCCACTTCAAATTTAGACGCTTTTTTTACGATGTCCCAATAAGAATCGTCTTTATTAATTTCCAAAGAAGAATAGTCAATCCATTTATTTGGGTAACCAACTTTTACATAGATAGCACTTAATTTTTCTTGAGCTTTGGCTTTTGTTTCTTCGCTCATCCAATCGAGGTTGTTGATGCGCTCACTGTATGCTTTAAGAAGGTTATCAACAAGTTTTTCCATGCGTTTTTTTGCATCTTCGTGGAAATATTTGTCACAATAAATTCTTCCTACTGCCATACCTAAAGAACTATTTACAACTTCTACAGCTCTTTTCCAACGTGGAGATTGCTCTTCACTACCTGACATGATTTTACCATAGAATTCAAAGTTTTCTTTAGAGAAATCATCACTCAAATAGGATGATGCAGAGTTGATTAATTGCCATTTGATGTAGGTCTTAATTTGATCTATTGGGGTATCATTTAATATAGCAATGGCTTCTTTTACAGCACTTGGTTGTGAAATGCTGATCTCTTTAACTTTGATATTCATTGCATCAAATAATGCTTTCCAATCAAAATCAGGGTACTCTTTCAAGAGGTCATCATAAGAATATTTGTTATAATTTCCTTCAGGATCACGTAATTCCACTTGAGAAAAATGAGAATTTGCGATACGAGATTCAATATTCATTACGAGCTTAGCATTATTGGCTGCTTCTTCAGTAGTAACACCAATCATTTCAAACATCTTTTGTACGTGTTGTACATAGGCATTTCTCACTTCTGTAATGCTTTCGGTAGTATCGAAATAATAATCTTTTTGACCCATACCTATACCACCTTGATAGGTTTGAAGTAAATTGCTTTTAGCATTTTTGATATCTGCATCAACATACATTCCGAAGAAAATATTTACATTAGATACTTCGCCCATGTATTTAGCAACATCAGATGCGTTATTGATGTTGTCAATCTTTTTCAAATCTTCAATAATAGGATTGAAGCCTTCGGCATTAAGACGTACACTATCTATAGCAACAGTGTAGAAATCAGCGATTTTTTGAGCGTCAGAACCTTTACCTAATTCTTTACGTTTGCTAACAACGTCATCAAAAATAGCTTGTAATCTTTTTTGATTATCTTCGCCCAATTTATCAAAACTACCATAGCGAGAATATTCAGCAGGAATCGGGTTTAATTTCATCCAACCACCGCATGCATATTTATAAAAATCTTCGCCCGGTACTGCGGTTGTATCCATATTTTCCATTCGGATACCGGCAGATAACTTTTGCTCTCCATTAGAAGAGTTGCATGCTGCTAAAAATAATGCAGACAGCATAATAAAAAAGTTTATTTTTTTCATATCTATTATTTATTAAAATTCACTCATCATAGATTTAATAATGTCGTTCACCATATCAGCGAATTCTTTTGGTGTTTTCTCCCCTACTACCCCTTCGCCTTGTTTACGAACAGAAACAATATTATTATTCATCTCGTTTTCGCCGACAATAAGGAGATATGGGATACGTTTTAATTCATTATCACGAATTTTTCTTCCGATTTTTTCATTTCTATCATCAACAATAGCGCGAATATCGTATTGAGATAATTCGTTAGCCACTTGTTGTGCGTAATCATTGAATTTTTCGGAAATAGGAAGGATAACGGCTTGATCCGGAGTTAACCAAAGAGGGAATTTACCTCCTGTATGCTCAATGAGTACAGCTACGAATCTTTCCATAGAGCCGAAAGGAGCACGGTGAATCATCACTGGTCGATGTTTTAGGTTATCAGCTCCGGTATATTCAAGGTTAAAGCGCTCCGGTAAGTTATAGTCTACTTGTATTGTACCCAATTGCCAGCGACGGCCGATAGCATCTTTTACCATAAAGTCGAGTTTTGGGCCATAAAAAGCGGCTTCTCCTAATTCAACTTTAGCTTTAAGACCTTTATATTCACAAGCTTCAATAATAGCAGATTCTGCTTTATCCCATACTTCATCCGAACCGATATATTTTTCTTTGTTATTAGGGTCGCGTAATGAAATTTGAGCTTCGAAATTTTCGAAATTCAACGCTTTGAAAATGATGAAAATAATATCCATTACTTTCATGAACTCCTCTTTCAATTGATCCGGACGACAGAAGATATGGGCATCATCTTGAGTAAATGAGCGAACCCTTGTTAATCCGTGTAATTCACCACTTTGCTCATATCTATATACTGTACCGAATTCCGCATAGCGTAAAGGTAGGTCTTTATATGAGTGAGGTGTAACTTTATATATTTCACAGTGATGAGGGCAGTTCATTGGTTTTAACAAGTATTCTTCGCCCTCCTCCGGAGTATGTATAGGTTGGAAAGAATCTTTACCATATTTTGCATAGTGTCCGGAAGTTACCCATAATTCTTTTTGACCGATATGAGGGGTCATAACTTGTTGATAACCAAATCTCTTTTGTATTCTTTTTAAGAATTCTTCCAAACGGAGACGAAGAGCAGTTCCTTTTGGTAACCACAATGGTAAACCTTTACCTACAGCGTCGGAGAATGCGAATAATTCCAGTTCTTTTCCAATTTTTCTATGGTCGCGTTTTTTAGCCTCTTCCATCAAAACAAGATATTCGTCGAGCATCTTCTTTTTCGGGAATGTAATACCATAAATACGAGTCATTTGAGGACGTTTTTCGTCACCTCTCCAATAAGCACCGGCAACACTGAGAAGCTTAATTGCTTTGATATCTGCAGTATTAACAAGGTGTGGACCACGGCAAAGGTCTGTAAAATTACCTTGATTATATGTTGTTATAGTGCCGTCTTCAAGGTCGTTAATCAATTCACATTTAAATGTTTCTCCTTTATCGGCAAACATTTTAAGGGCGTCAGCTTTAGAGATTTCATTTCTTACAACATTCTCTTTACGAGTAACTAATTCTGCCATTTTTTTCTCAATAGCAGGTAGGTCTGATTCTTTGATTACTACGCCTTCGGCAGGCATAACATCATAGTAAAATCCGGATTCAATAGCAGGTCCGATACCGAATTGTATGCCCGGATAAAGTTCTTGTAAAGCTTCGGCTAATAAGTGTGCGGATGTATGCCAAAAAGCATGCTTTGCTTGATCATCATCCCATTTGTGTAGTTTGATTGTGCAATCATTATTAATAGGACGATTAATTTCAATGATTTCATCATTGACACTTGCGGCAAGAATATCATTTGCCAATCTTGGTGAAATAGATTCTGCTATTTGGTAAGCAGTAGAACCTTTAGAAAACTCTCTGATAGAGCCGTCAGGAAATGTTACTTTTATCATATTAATATTATTTGTGTTAAAGGATAATTCCAACCATCTCATACAAGCGAAATGATTTACAAAAAACTATCCCACAATGATTCTTTTTTCGCAGTGCAAAGGTACAATTTTATTTCGAAAGAAAAGTTTTAAATTGACATCTATACTCACTTTTTTTTACTTGGAAACCACGCCAGCTATATGTGAGTAAGGATTATAATTTATCAATTCAAAATCTTCGTATTTAAAGTCAAAAATACTTTTCACATCTTTATTAATTATCATTTGAGGTAACGCTCTTGGAGTGCGTTCTAATTGCATTTTAACTTGCTCTATATGATTATTATAGATATGAGCATCTCCTAATGTATGAACGAATTTACCTGGTTTAAGTTCTGTTACTTGAGCAACCATCATCAAAAGTAACGCATATGATGCAATATTAAAAGGCACGCCTAAGAAGGTATCTGCGCTACGTTGGTACAATTGTAATGAGAGCTCTCCGTTTGCAACATAGAATTGAAAAAAAGCATGGCATGGAGGTAAATTCATATTATTTAAATCAGCTACATTCCAAGCACTTACAATCAATCTTCTGGAATCCGGATTGTTTTTTATTTGATTGATAACCTCTGAAATTTGATCTATAAAACCACCATTATAATCGGGCCATGAGCGCCACTGATACCCATATATATGACCTAAATCTCCATTTTCATCAGCCCACTCATTCCATATTCTAACTCCGTTTTCTTGAAGGTATTTCACATTTGTGTCCCCTTTTAAAAACCAGAGCAACTCGTAAATAATTGATTTGAGATGTAGTTTTTTCGTTGTCAATAACGGGAATCCGTCTTTTAAATCAAATTCCATTTGATGACCGAAAATACTTATAGTTCCGGTGCCGGTTCTATCATCTTTATGTACACCTTCATTCAGTATTCTATATAATAATTCGTGATATTGTTTCATAATTAGTACAGTTTATATGTAGTTTTAATTACTTTAAATTCAGTACGACGATTTATTTGATTACAAATCTCTTGTTGCTCATCTGTCAGATTGAGAATAAAATCCGGTGTAAGAATATCACCCTCTTTTAAAAATTTGTATTTTTTTGCCAACTCCGATGACACAACTACCGGTTGTGTTTTGCCATACCCTTTAGCTTGTAGTCTCTCTTTATCTATTCCTGCATTAATCAAATAGTTAACTACCGATTGTGCTCTTTTTTGTGATAAATCCATATTGGTTTTGTCGTTACCAACCATATCTGTATGAGCAGATAATTCTATGACTATGTTAGGGTTATCATTTAGAATTTTGACTAATGAATTTAATCCTGCCTCAGAATCTTCCGTCAAGGTCCATTTTCCGAATTCATAGAAGATATTATCCATCTTTACCGGTTTCGAAATGGAAGACAGCATAAAATCGTTTTTAAAAATTTTGCTGTCTTTTAATTCGTATGTATCCAAAATATGAGAAGCATTCAAGTATCCTTTATGCGAAGCCATCATTACATATTTTGTATCCAAGCTCAAATTAATTCTATAAGAACCATCTTTTTTAGTTCGTACTTTAACGATATCGCCGTTGTTACCAACCAATCTTATAGTTGTTTCTCCCAAATAGTTACCGTCTTGATCTATTGCAAATCCTTCAATGGCATAAACGAACGGAGGATATTCGAATTTATACAGCTTATCAATAAATTTTTTCTGATTTCGATTGGAAGAAAAATAGCCAAAATCATTATTTCTACTAAATGTGATACCGAAATCATCGAAAGGAGAATTTAATGGGGCCATCATATTTGTAACTATCCAATTTCCGGTAGAATCTTTTTCAGCCATAAAAATATCCAATCCTCCAAGACCCGCATGTCCGTTGGAAGAGAAAAATAAGACTCCATCATGACGTATATAAGGAAACATCTCATTCCCGGATGTATTTATCTGAGGACCAAGGTTTTCCGGTATACTCCAACTACCGCCGGAGTAGGTAGAAACATATATATCTTTTTGTCCGTATCCATCTTGCGCATCACTTACAAAGTATAACTCATTACCGTCAAAAGAAATTGATGGGTGAGCACAAGAAATACTACTATCCGGGAATAAAGTAACTAATACCGGTTCGCTCCATTCACCACCCGACCGCTCGGATCTCCATATTTGAGCAGCTTCGAAGTCATCAGGGCAACGTGTAAAATATATAGTCTTGCCATCGGAGGTTAATGATACAGCCCCTTCATCGGCAGTAGTATTCACATCTCCTTCTATTGGTGCTATTTCTTCCCATTTACCTGATTTATTTTGCTTTGTAAAATAGATATTATTATTCTGTACACCAGTAATAGGATTGTTAGAACGAATATTCTTTGTAGGTCTATTAGAAGAAAACATGATAGAATTCGATTCATCGCCAATTAAGACGGGGCAGAAATTAGAACCTTTTCTACTATTAAATTCTTTTGCTTCCGTTACTTTGTATCTATTAGGATTTCGCAATTGTATCTGTGCTTTTTTAGCGGAATACAATCCGCATTGAGCCTCATAACTATTAGGATAACTCTTTAAATATATCTCAAAATTCTTTTGTGCCTCCTTATATTTTTGAGTAACCAGAAGACTTTTTGCTATATTCAAATACATTATCGAATCGGGATATTTATACCTTATTGCGGAGTTATACGCCCTAATAGCTCGTGGGTGATTGTTTAAATATCTATAACACTCCCCCATTTTAAAATTAACCGAAGCTTTTAATTTTTTCTGTTTTTTAGAAGATACTTTACTTTGAAGTTTTTTATATTTCTCACTTGCAGCATAATATTCTCCATTATCATATAATTTATCAGCCTTTTTTAAGCGCGCAGCCGTACTGCATCCTACCAATGTTGATAAGATTATCAATAAGATAATATATGAAGAATATCTTTTCATGGTTTAGTAATTATTTTTCTGATATTAATGCTACATACCCTTCCGTTGTTGTAATAGCCCATTTGTTGTCTGTAACGGGAACGATAGTATTTATTATAGAATTTCCGAACTTATGTTTCCACAGAATAGTTCCATCAGTTGGATTTACTGCGACAATCAATCCTTTTTTTGTCGAGAGTAATAATTTGTTATTATTTTCTATCAACATAGAAGAATTATGGTCATATCCGAATTCAGCATTAATTTTCCATACAGTTTCGGGTTGCGAAGAAGTAGTAGAAACAGCCACAACGCTATCATTCATACATTTCGCAAATACTATTTGTTTATTTTTAGATATACCGATAGATTCTCTAACTTTATGCTCTTTGGTGCGCCAAATGGTATTGCCGTTATTAATATCAATTGCAGTCATGTATCTATCCGGAGCAACGATAAATACTTTGTTATCAGCAACTACAGGCCAAACAGCTGCAGGCGAAAAGTGAGGTCTTAAATTACCATTATTCCACTTCCAAATAAGATTACCATTGGTTTTATCCAAACAATATAGATAACTGTCCCAAGCCCCGAAAATAATTTTATTATCCACTATTACGGGACGAGATTCTTGGTAATTTTTCAGTTCATTGTACGACCATTTTAAGTCTCCGTTATTAATATTGATAGCTCTGAAGCACTTATCACTACTTCCTATATATACAATATCGTTATCTACAATAGGGGAACCGATTACTGCATTATTGGTTTTAAATTTCCATACCAATTTTCCGGTATTTTTATTTAGACAATATATAAATCTGTCGCAAGAACCGAAAACGATATACTCTTTATAAATAATCGGAGTAGATGCAATACGGTCGAAAGAGTTGAAAGTCCATATTTCTTTACCTTTTTTTAGTGATAAACAATGCATAACTCCATAATCATCACCGAAATAGATATTGTTTTCATCTACAGCCGGAGAGCCATAAATACCTACTTTATTATTAACGACCCACTCCTCCTTAATATTTTTATATTTGACGTTAACCGAATAGTCGGGGCGCAAATCGGATTTTGTATTACCTTCGAGATAAATTTTTTGTCCAATAGAGAGTTTAGCCCATTCACGTTGTGGTTGACCGATTATCTTTTCGTTTACCGAAATTGAATCTTTTGTGATATCATAAATCGTATATCCACCGATAGAATCATTTGCTCTCAAAGAAGATCGGCACAATATACCCGGTATTTCATCATAATTATTAAGTAAATTTCTGTGATAATGACCTCCGAGAAATGCTTGAATGTTGTATTTACGAACAGCATCCGTCAGATTATACCAGTTATCCACATCACCATTTTTTAGAGGATAGTGAGTAACTAAAAAAACGGGAGTCTTTTTGCCAATATTTTTTAATTGTCTTTCAACCCAAATAATATCTTGAGGAGCAATATGTCCGTCCCCCATTTTAATAATTGGACCGGAATTAAAACCGAGGAACAAGAAACCGTTAAATTGTAATCTGAACTTATCATCACCAAAAATACGCTTGAAATCGGTTGCACCCGATTCACTCCATTTTGTATCATGATTTCCTGGAATGATATAGTACGGGTAATTTAATTTATCAAGTTCTTTTTTTGCAAGCATTAGAGATTGATAATCACCGGTTTCTGCAATATCTCCACTTACTATAACAAACGCAATATGGTCTTGTTTATTAATGTCGGCAACAGCTTTTGATAAATCCTCTGTATTTTGTTTGTTGTTAACAGAAATATGAATATCAGTTAATTGAGCAAAAGAAAATGCTACATTAGATGATACCGGAGATTTATAATAGTCCGAAATAGTATTTTCTTGTTGTTGACAATATGAATAAAATGTACATAACAACAATAAAATAGCAATAAACAGTTTGCTTAATCTATTGGTATACTGCATATTATAGGTATTTTAATAAATGATCATTATAGATGCAAATTTACTTAGAATAATTGATATTGACAACACATATAAAGAAAAAAGGTTATGTTTTGAGACATAACCTTTTTTATAGAATTTTCAAATAATAATTTTATGCTTTATAGAGATTTACATCCTCTGCATTAAAGTTATTAATGAAATGTAAGTGTTTAGCGAATTCGGTTTGAGCGTAATTATAGTATACTTTAGCCGAGTTTTCGAATTGATTATCTCTTGTTGCATCGATTATAAGCAGATACGTCATGATAATATGGCCTGCCATTTCTACCATACGACGTGCAATAAAGTCGGTATACTCTTGATTTTTAAGTTCCACTACTCTATTTACAATCTCTTCGTATTGGTTAGTCATATTAATCAAACCATTCTTTATATAATCGAAGCGAGCATCGATATTTTCGTTTTCGTATTTACGAATTTGTTTTAAATAGCTATGAGTTGTTACGTGGCGAATAGCGGCAACGGTTTGCAGTTGAGATGTACCTTCGTATATAGTAAGGATACGAGCATCTCTATAAAGACGTTCACAAGGATAATCTTTCATAAAGCCGGAACCGCCATGAACTTGAATACAATCATATGCATTTTGGTTTGCATATTCCGAAGCAAACATTTTAAGCATAGGAGTGAAAGCATCGGCAAGTTTTTGATAATCTTTATAATCTGCTTTCTCTTCCGGAGTAAGTTTTCTTGTAGCCTCAATAGCCTCGTAAGCTTTATAAACGTCGACAAAACGTGTGCATTCGTAAAGAATGGCACGCGAAGCATCCAATTTTGCTTTGATAAGAGAAATCATCTCAAAAACGGCAGGGAATTCAATAATAGCCTTACCGAATTGTCGACGGTCTTTAGCATATGCAAGAGCCTCTTCATAAGCTGCGGCAGAAAGACCTACAGACTGAGCACCGACGCCAAGGCGAGCACCATTCATCAATGACATAACGTATTTGATAAGACCCATACGACGTGTACCGATTAATTTTGCAGGTGCATTAGAGAATACAAGTTCACAAGTAGGCGAACCTTTAATACCTAATTTATTTTCGATGCGGCGAACTTTAATTTTATCATTATGTTTGTTATCACAAACGAAATAAGACAAACCACGGCCATCGGTAGTACCCTCTTCAGTACGAGCAAGAACTAATTTAATATGAGCATCACCGTTTGTAATAAAGCGTTTTACACCATTAAGATACCAAGTTTGGTCTGCTTCATTAAAAGTAGCTTTTAATTGTACTGCTTGTAAATCTGAACCGGCATCAGGCTCGGTAAGGTCCATAGAGCAAGTTTCTCCGGCACAAACGCGAGGTAAGAATTCTGCTTTAATCTCTTCAGAAGCGAATTCTGCTATAGTTTCGGCACAATCTTGTAGACCCCAGATATTTGCAAATCCTGCATCGGCACGACTGACAAGTTCTGCAGCCATAACATAAGGAACCATAGAGAAGTTTAAACCGCCGTATTGACGAGGAAGAGACATGCCATAAAGACCGGCTTTAGCCAATGTATCATGATTTATTTGAGTTCCCGGAGCGTATTTTACTCTATTATTTATTACTTGAGGACCATCATGATCAACACCTTCTGCATTAGCAGCAATTATTTCACCGCATATTTCGCCGACAATTTCAAGAATTTTATCATAAGAGTCGATAGCATCTTCAAAATTTTCCGGTGCATAATCATATTTATCTTTATCCTCGTAATTTCTCTCCTTAAGTGCAACTATTTTCTCCATCAAAGGATGGGAGAGTTGAAATTTTAGTGCGGGATTTTCTTTATAAAAGTTCATAATAAAATAAGATTAATACGGTTTTTATTTGGTGTTTGCTTTATAATATTTGATTAATTTAGGAACCACATCTTCCACATTACCGGTAATAACGTAGTCGGCAATAGTGTTGATAGGAGCGTTAGGATCATTGTTAATAGCAATGATAATAGAGCTATCTTGCATACCGGCAATATGTTGAATTTGACCGGAAATACCGCAAGCGATATAAAGTTTAGGACGTACGGTTACACCAGTTTGACCAATTTGGCGTTCGTGTTCGCAGAAACCGGCATCAACAGCGGCACGAGAAGCACCCACTTCACCACCGAGTACTGAAGCCAATTCATATAGCATATTAAATCCCTCTGCACTTCCCATACCATAACCACCGGCAACGATAATAGGGGCTGATTTAATATTTAATTTAGACTTTTCAATGTTACGATTAATAACTTCAACAACGAAATCTTCGTCAGAAACATAATCGTTAACATTAATCTTTCTCACTTCACCTTTATAGTTGGCATCGAGAATTTGTTTTTTCATAACGCCTTCTCTTACAGTAGCCATTTGAGGTCGGCATTCCGGGTTAACGATAGTAGCCACAATATTACCGCCAAAAGCAGGACGTATTTGATAAAGTAGGTTCTCGTAGCGTTTATCGTTTTTCTTGTCTTCATACTCACCTATTTCAAGCATTGTACAGTCGGCAGTCAAACCGCTGAAAAGAGCGGAAGAAACACGAGGACCTAAGTCACGACCAACAGAAGTAGCACCTAACAGAGCCACTTGTGGCTTTTCTTCTTTAAATATTTTTACAACGATACTTGTATGAGGTAAAGTAGTATAATATTTTAATCTTTTATCATCTGCGATAGTGAGACGATCAACACCATAAGGGAATACTTGAGCAGCAACGCCATCCAGGTTATAGCCTATAGCAAGAGCCTCTAATTTACAACCTAATTTATTAGCCAATGTACGACCTTTTGTAAGTAACTCAAGACTGACTTCCGCAACAATGCCGTCTTCAATTTCCAGATATACGAATATATTGTTCATCGTTATTTTGTTTTTACATTAATAATTAGAAAAATACTTATTCCATTATCCGATAGTATGGTTTACAATAAGTTCTTTCATTAAAGCATCAATCTCAGCGTCGGTTGGCTGCAGACGTTTACTCTCTTTAGCGGCAAAAACCACACTCTCAATCTGTTTAACTTTTGTAGGAGAGCCTGACATACCGAGCCATTTAGGGTCGTGTTCGATATCGTCAACACTGAGTTCATTGATTTTTAAGTAAGGTTTTTTGTTTAATAATTCTGTATAATCCAAACCGGCTTCAGCAATTTCTGAAGGAGTTTTAGCCAATTTGTATTTCATGGTCAGTTTAGCATGACGAGGGCGACAAGGGGCAGCTGAGCCATTTACTGTAACCAGCATAGGGAGCTTGCCTTGAACGACTTCCGTACCACGCTCAAGACGACGTTTAACGACGATAGTGTTATCTTTAACGTCGACAATTTCTTCTGCGTAAGTAATTTGCGGAAGGTTTAGTTTTTCAGCAACTTGAGGGCCCACTTGAGCGGTATCACCATCAATAGCTTGTCTACCACAAATGATAATATCAATTTTACCGATTTTACGAAGTGCACAAGATAATGCATATGAAGTGGCTAATGTATCGGATCCTGCAAATTCACGACCGCTAAGAAGATATCCACCATCAGCACCACGGAAAATACTTTCTCGAATTACTTCAGCTGCACGTGAAGGTCCCATAGTAAGAATATGTACTGTAGAACCAGGATTTTTTTCTTTTAAACGCAATGCTTGTTCCAGAGCATTTAAGTCCTCCGGATTGAAAATTGCAGGTAGAGCGGCACGGTTTACCGTTCCATCCGCTTTCATTGCATCTTTTCCAACATTACGTGTATCCGGTACTTGCTTGGCAAGTACTACAATCTTTAATTCCATACGTCTAACTTATTTAGTTAAAATTATCAATTGGATAAAACGTTATCCGTTGCAAAGTTAACAAAAAATATTTATATATCAATTCACTCTGTATAACATTTTAATATTCAAGATAAAATAACTATTTTTGCAGTCGATTTTGAATAACACAAGGATGGATACTCTTACAGAAAAATATATAAAAAATCATTTGAATGATGATGTATTTCAATTGGCGTTGGGAAAAAAGCACCCCGATATAGACATTCAATTTGCACTTCGTCAAATTTCAGGCTATCAAAACATTAAGCGCAAAGTACCTGCGTTTACCGAGTTTGAAGGATTATTATACCCTACTCACATCTCTTTAGAACAGTGTTCAAGTCAAAGTACAGCTCAATTCAAAGCATTAGAAATAAGTAAGTTATTTCCGGATAATTTTTCATTATTAGACCTGACATGCGGTTTCGGTGTTGATGCTTTTTTTATCTCAAAATATGCCGGTCATGCCGTATTGTTAGAGCAAAACAAAGAATTAGCCGACATCACAAAGCATAATTTTTCCATACTTAATAAGAATGTCGAAGTAATAAATATAGATGCCGAGGATTTTATCAAATCAAATACAAAACGCTTTGATGTAGTATTTATAGATCCTGCTCGTAGAGGAACGAAAGGTGAGAAAGTGGTTTTATTAGAAGATTGCACTCCAAATATTTTGAATTTACTGCCCGATATAAAAAAGATTACTGATGTGTTGGCAATAAAATTATCTCCTATGTTTGACATCAAGCAGCTGATTGCCAAACTTCCCGGCATAAAAAATATATACTCTATCGGTGTGGATAACGAATGCAAAGAGATATTTGTGATAATGGATTTTAATTCCAATGAAGAGAAAATCATTGCCGTAAATATTTCGGATAACGAAAATAAAATCTCCTTAATGGAATCTACATTACATGCCGAAGATAATACGAATATCTTATACACGGCAGAACTCGGCAAATATATTTATGAGCCTTATGCCTCCTTTTTAAAAAGCGGGCTGTTTAAAACTATTGCTAATACATATAATGTAAACAAAATTAACGTCAATTCGCATCTATATACTTCATCGGAATATATAGAAGATTTCCCGGGACGAAAATTAGAAATAGTTGATATGGTGGAATTTAATAAAAAAGAAGCCAAACGATTTTTTGAGAAATATAAAAAAGCCAATATTACGGTAAGAAATTTTCCTATAACGGTAGAAATGCTCCGTAAGAGCTATAAAGTAAATAGTGGAGGGGAAAATTATGTTTTTGCAACCACAATTTTCCCCTCTACAAAGGTATTGATTAACTGTAAAAAGATCTGATTATTTCAAGATTTCGATAAGAGGTATCTTTATAGAATCAAATTCCGCTTTCAAATTATCAGGAATTGGTTCTACCGGAGGCGAATCCAATTTTAAAGGATTAACAGGTTCTCCGTTTTTCCAAACTCTGAAATCGAGGTGCGGACCTGTAGAAGAACCGGTACTACCGACGTAACCGATTACTTGACCTTGACTAACGTGCGACCCTTCTTTAATATCTTTTGCAAACTTAGAAAGGTGTAAATAAGCAGTAGTATATACCGAGTTATGCCTTATTTTAATAGTGTTTCCACCACCACCTTTATATCCTTTTGCCACCACTACTCCATCACCGATACTCATTACGGGAGTTCCTGTCGGAGCAGCATAATCTACACCTGTGTGTGGACGCACAGTTTTATAAATAGGGTGCTTACGTGCATATGTAAAATGGCTTGATATTCTTGAAAAACTTAATGGGGCTTTCAAAAATGCTTTTCTCAAACTATTTCCTTCCAAATCCCAATATCCTTTTACGTCTTCTTTCTCATAATACACCGCATAATATTCGTGATTAGCATGGTGGAATATCGCGGAATAGATAGAATCAACACCTATAGATTCATCATCGATGTATAATTCGCTATAATAGACGATAAAACTATCCATTTTTTGAAGTCCGAAAAAGTCGATAGTCCAAGCATAAATATCCGACAATTTCAAGGCTAAATTGATGTCCAAATCGGCATCACAAATGGCGTTCCACAACGAAGAAGTGATTACAGCCTTTGAAACATTCTTCTTCGTAACTGTAGGCTTTGAATATAATGAAGCAATTACGGTATCTTCTCTAAAATTTACAACTGCAAAATCTTTTTTGGACATGTGGTAGACGAAATATTGCAGATGCCGTACAGAGTCGTCGGTAACATAAGTGGTATACTTATTGCCGGCTATAATTTTGCGCGAACTTAAAATAGAATCCGGAATAACATTCAAATTATTAATATCATTCGCATTTGCTCCGCAATTACTTAATATAGAAGAAAGATTTTGACCATTAGCAATAACGTGCTCTTCCTCAATTAAATCCGTAACATCAACACCAAATTTCACTATTTTCGGAATCTCTACAATAGCAGAATCATTATCTGCTACAGATTCCTTTCCTTTGTTTCCTCCATCTTTTTTACAAGAGAAAAAAACAATCGACAACACAATTAATGTAATAAGCTTGTATTTCATATTAATCCACTTTTATACATTTACAATCAGGGAAATAAATCAGATATCCAAGAACATCCTTATACCCCATTTTCTTAATGATAGAAATATAGTTTTGAATCTGATTATTATATCTCTCATTAAATTTTCCGAATTTATAATCAATAATTATAGCGTGATTATCTTTCAGCATAAGACGGTCGATGCGGATATTACGCTTTTTATCATAATCGAAGATTTCTATTTCATTGAAAATTTCGTAGCCATTATTTTCTTTAAACAAATAAGCTAATTCACTATTACGAATTTCTTCTATATAGCTATAAATCCGTTGTTTATCTTCAATAATTCCATCTGCACAAAATTGATTAACCACGTTATCGATATCCGAGAAATATTTAATCTTTTCAAAAATACCGTGCATGATAATTCCATGTTGAATTTTTATCCTCTCTTCATCGGATAAATTTCTACGCTCTTTAGTAACGAAAAGGTTATTGTTTATATTGCTATAATAATTAATGTCGAGATATCGCACCTCATCCTTTTGTTTATCTTGCACATCATTGTTTTCCAACACTCCTAATGTGTATGTATCCGCATTCTGGTCCATTAATTTTTTACCCTCGTCGGTCTCAAAGATATTTAGTATTATTTCTCCGAGGCTATTAGATTTATTTTCAAAATTAATGAATAAATATTTTTTCGGACGTGTAGTAGCTACATAAAATATGTTCAGCATGTCCGTCAGTTTATCGAATACATTCTTATTATAAAGGTCTTTGAATTTAGAATTTTCCAATTTCTTGTTGTTGATATTCAATATGACCTTATTTTTCTCAAAGTCAGTAAAGAGATATTCTTTATGAAACTGCTCTACTATATTAGTTTTAGATGCTTTAAAATTGATGAACGGTAAAAATACGGCATCAAATTCGAGACCTTTTGATTTATGAATAGTAATAATCTGCACTGCATCATTAGCATTAGGCATCGTAATAGAGATGTTATCCGATTTCTCTTTCCAATACTTAAGAAAATTAGATATGTTGTGATACTTGAATTTATCGTAGAAAGTATTGATATTGTCTATTAGAGATTGTATATATAGATAATGTTTTCCCCCATCCAAATTTGTCAAGTCGAAGAATTTATCAATATTCTGGACCATAGGTAAGAGCGACATCTTACTGATTTCTTTTATTTTTTCTATTTTTACATTGATGGTATGAGTAATATTTTTTTCAAAAAATATTTTCAGCCATGCCCTCAGCCATTCGTCAGTAGAATTAAGGCTTACAAGTGTCCAATCTATATCTTCAATATTTTTATTCAAAAGGTAGTAAGTATCTATCAATAGATTAGCTCTAAACAGATTATCATTCATATTTGAAGTAAACTCCACCATAGAGAGGATAAACTTAACTGCATTATTTTCAGCTGTACGTAGAGCATCTGCCGAATAAAACGGAATACCCTCTTGTAACAGACGATTCGCAACCGAATTTCCTTCACTATTTCGGCGTACGATAATTGCCATTTTAGAATACGACACATTATTATTATGTAGAGCATCTATATTCTCTACCATTTTATCAAGGGCAACATCTACAAACCTGTTTTCTTTATCGGGGGTAATAAAACAGCACGACACGAATCCTTCAGAATCGGCTTTGGCATTCTGTTTTGTCTCATCTTTTTTATAAATGGAGGTCAGCGGTTTCAACAACCCATTATCAGCGTCAATTTTTTTAGGTAATTCGGTAAAGATAAAGTTGTTAAACTCCACGATATTCTTTGCACTGCGGAAGTTATTATCCAAAGATTGAATATTTACAATATCCGCTTCGTCCTTAAAATCATTGCCATTGCCTATATTATTTAAGATATTCCAATCGCCGTTACGCCATCTGTAAATACTCTGTTTTACATCACCTACAATTAAGGATTCGTAGTTCTGGCTGAAAGCCTCTTTAAGCAAAGGAACGAAATTCTTCCATTGTAGCTGGGAAGTATCCTGGAATTCATCAATCATATAATGGTGTATAGAAGAGCCGATTTTTTCGTAAATAAAAGGGACATCGGACTTGTCAATAATTTTTTGAATAAATTCGTTGGTAGTTGATAAAATTACACAATCGTTCTCCAAGCACACCTGATTAATATTCTCTTGAAGAGATTGAGTGATACCAAGTATGTAAATATTCCTTCCTATCTCATTGAGAGTATTGTATTTAATTTTCTCTTCAGAATTTTCGGAAACGAGTTCCAACACATTATTTATAAGGAGGCGAATTTTAGAAATATAGGCATCATCCAAATATTTTAAGTCGGTCTTCGTATACCACGAGCCGTTATCATTATTTTCGACAGCCTCTTGAAGCGACTTTTTTATAGAGAATTTGTCCGGATTATCTTTTACATCGCACAACTCCAAAATCTGCTTTTTTAAATTTGCTTTAATTTTAAGGTCGCTGATAGTAGGCTTCTCGTTCTGTAACTCATCACACGCCTTCGCCACTTTAGCTTTATAGTTTTCCTTACTGATTTGAATTTTCTGTTTCAGCAAAGATAACGAATTAATATCAAGGCTTTTATTATCTTGAATCTCCATGCGGAAAGCCTCTTGATTGATAATATTTTTAAGAGCTATAATATCATTTCGGATATTCCATGACTTACCATCGCTAATATTATCTTGAGAAAAAGTTAGCATCCAACGAAGGAATTCTTCAGAATTTACCTTCTCATTAAGCATATTATCCGTTGCCTCTTCGATGATGGCATCCGTCTCCAACTCTACACGATAATTCATGTCGATATTCAATTCATGAGCGAAAGAGCGCACTATCGACTGAAAAAAGCTGTCAATAGTAGAGACTCGGAAGGAAGGGAAATCCTGAAGTATATCGGAGAGTAATTTACCTGCTGTGACAGAAAAAATATCCGGGTCGGCATCCTTTAAAAAAGGGCAATCCACCCTTAATTTGGCAACGTAATCATCAAAATCATTATTAGCCAATTTAAACAGATAATCCAGAATACGCTTTTTCATCTCGTCGGTCGACTTATTGGTAAAAGTAACGGCGAGAATAGTACGATGAGCGTTATTATACCATCTATTACTATTGAAATTGGAAGTAAAAACGGCATCGCGTATAAACGACTCCTGAGCCAGAAAGAGGAACTTTATATAGTTATAAGCTAATTGGTACGTCTTACCGGACCCGGCAGAAGCTTTATAAACCTGAAGTAAACGATTATTTTGGTGATTATCAGCCATAAAACGAATTAAATAAACAGCCTACAAAGTTAGGAAAAATATTTAGTTTATCATAAAAAACGGACAAATAAAAATAGAATTTAGCGCGTAACAAGGATGCGTAATATAGGTAAAGAAAACCGAAAAAAAAAGAGATGAAAAATGGGTAATATTTTTTATAAAAGCTTTTGCAGTTAGCAAATAAAAAGGTAACTTTGCACCGCGAATATTTTAGAAAAAATATATACAAAAAAATAACTAACTATTAATTTTAAATCTTTATGAAACCAACTCACATTGAACATCTTGGCATTGCAGTAAGCAAGTTAGATGAAGTAATTCCTTACTATGAGAAATTACTTGGTACAAAATGTTATTCTATTGAAGAAGTAGCTGATCAAAAAGTAAAAACAGCATTTTTCAAGGTAGGACAAACCAAAATCGAGCTTTTAGAGCCAACATCAGAAGATAGCACTATTGCAAAATGGTTGGAAAAGAATCCACGTGGAGGTGTTCACCATGTAGCATTTTGTGTAGAGAATGTACAAGAAGCATTGGATGAAGCAGCAGAAGCTGGCATTCAATTAATCGACAAAGCACCACGTAAAGGTGCAGAAGGTCTTAACATTGCATTTTTACACCCAAAATCAACTCACGGTGTTTTGACTGAAATCTGTGAAAATCCAAATAAGTAATTTCTGAAGAAATAATATAAATTTTATTTACAATGGAAAATAAAGAAAAAGTTAAACAACTTATAGATTTACGTGTTCAAGCCAAATTAGGCGGTGGACAAAAACGTATTGATTCACAACATAGTAAAGGTAAGTTCACTGCACGCGAACGTATCACAATGCTCCTTGATGAAGGTTCATTCGAGGAATTGGATATGTTTGTAACTCACAGATGTACAAACTTCGGTCTTGAAAAAGAAAAATATTTAGGCGACGGTGTTGTTATCGGTCACGGTACAATAGAAGGTCGTTCAGTATATGTATTTGCACAAGACTTTACAGTATTCGGCGGTTCTCTTTCCGAGACAATGGCACAAAAAATTTGTAAAGTAATGGACCTTGCAATGAAAATGGGAGCTCCAGTAATTGGTATTAACGATTCAGGTGGTGCACGTATTCAAGAAGGTGTTACCGCACTTGCCGGATATGCCGAAATCTTTGAGCGCAACATTCTTGCATCAGGTGTAATTCCTCAAATTTCAGCTATTTTCGGACCATGTGCCGGTGGTGCCGTTTATTCTCCTGCATTGACCGACTTCATCTTGATGACAGAAGAAAACAGCTACATGTTCGTTACAGGACCAAAAGTAGTAAAATCCGTAACAGGAGAGTCTATCTCTACAGAGGACCTTGGTGGAGCAAAAATTCACGCTACAAAATCAGGTGTTGCTCACTTCCGTGTTGAAAACGAGCAAGCCGGTATCGAAAAAATCCGTGAATTGATTTCTTATCTTCCACAAAACAACCTCGAAGAGGCACCTGTAATCCCTTGCAACGACCCTATCAACCGTCTTGAGGATGAATTGAACGAAATTATCCCTGATAATCCTAACCAACCATACGATATGAAACGCGTTATCAATGCAATCGTTGATAATGGTAAATTTATGGAAGTTCACGAGAACTATGCTAAAAACATTATCGTAGGTTTTGCTCGTTTCAATGGTGTATCAACAGGTATTATCGCTAACCAACCGGGCTTTATAGCAGGTATTTTGGACTGCGATGCATCACGTAAAGCAGCACGTTTCATCCGCTTCTGCGATGCATTCAACATTCCACTTCTTACATTGGTAGACGTACCGGGCTTCTTACCTGGTTCAGGACAAGAATATGCAGGTATTATTATCCACGGTGCAAAACTTATGTTTGCTTATGGTGAAGCTACTGTACCAAAAGTAACAGTAACATTGCGTAAATCATACGGTGGAGCACACGACGTTATGAGTTCTAAACAATTACGTGGTGACTTCAACTACGCATGGCCAACAGCCGAAATCGCAGTAATGGGTGCTGCAGGTGCTATCGAAGTATTGGAAGGACGTACTATCAGCAAGATGGAAGATCCTGAAGAGAAAGCTAAATTCATTGCAGAAAAAACTGCTGAATACAAAGATAAATTCTCTAATCCATATCAAGCAGCTGCTTACGGATACATCGACGACGTTATCGAACCTAGAAATACTCGTTTCCGTGTAATTCGTGCATTCCAAGCTTTACAAACTAAAAAGCTCTCTAACCCATTGAAGAAACACTCTAATATTCCTTTATAATATATGGTACTTGCATCAATTAATTGGGGTAATGCCTTGATTATTACTTTTATGGGCATTGGCATCGTATTTATCGTACTTGTATTTTTGATATTCATTATCAGCCTTTTCGGCAAACTAATGGCACCAAAAGTAAGTGTGAAAAAAGCCACCAATAAAGATCAATCAGGAGCAAATCAGAATGTAATAGAAGAGACTATCGTAGAGCATATCCCTGCTTTAGATAGTGCTGCTATTGCTACTGCCCTACATTTGTATTATGACGATGTACATGATGAAGAAAGCCATATTATTACGATAAAGAGCGTAGAACGTAGATATTCCCCATGGAATTCTAAGATTTATGGTTTAAATAATAATCTTATTCGTAGATGATATGAAAAAAATTAATTTTTCAATCGAAGGCGTAAAATTCAACATTCAAGTTGGCGAAGATGATGAAATATCTGTAGATGTTGCATTAGCCGACAAATGTTGTAATAAAACTACGCAAACCATTTGCTCAAATGGTATATCTGCTCTTGACAGCGTTGCAATAGCAACAGCATTAAGTCTTTATTTCAACGAAGAAGGTTGTTATGAAGAAGAAGTACACGATATAGAGAGTGGTAAATTAACTATCAAAACGGTAGATAGAAGAAACTCTCCATGGAATTCAAAAATTTTCGGGTTTTATAATCTTTAATAGTCAAATTAAATGAAGAAATTCAAATTCTCTATAGACGGAAATAATTTCGAAGTTTCCGTAAACGAATTGGACAACAACACAATGGACGTTGTTGTCAACGGAAGTAACTACACAGTAGTAGTTGACAAAGAAGGAAATAAAGTATCTAATGCTACTGTAGCTGCTCCTGTTGCTAAAAAGACTCCGGGTAAAGTAGATCCAATACCGGCACCAACTCCAAGCGCATCAGCAAAAGTTGTTACCGTTAAATCTCAATTACCGGGTAGCATTATCAAAGTAATGGTATCAGAAGGCCAATCAGTTAAGAAAGGCGAAGTTATCATGACCATCGAATCAATGAAGATGGAGAACAGCATTATGGCAGAAGCCGATGGCGTAATCAGCAAGATTTATGTAGAAGCCGGCAAGAGCGTAATGCAAGATGATAAATTAGTAGACATTACAGTATCAGGCGCACCTGCAGCCGCTCCGGCACCAGCTCCTGCTCCTGCTCCGGTAGCAAAACCGGAACCAGCTCCTGCTCCTGCTCCTGCAGCAGCACCGGCACCGGCAGCTAATGCAGCAAATGCAAAACCTGTAAAATCACCGCTTCCAGGTAGCATTATTAAAATCTTAGTTTCTGAAGGTGAAAGTGTTAAACGCGGTCAAACATTGCTTACTATGGAATCCATGAAGATGGAGAACGAGATAAAAGCAGAAAAAGACGGCGTTGTTACAAGTATTAAAGTTACTCCGGGTCAAAACGTAATGCAAGAAGACGACTTGCTGATGATGGCATAAAAATCAAAATTATATAATAGGTATATGAAGAATATATTAAAAATAGTTTTGGTTTCGGTTGTTTTCCTTCTTTCATTCGGTGGCAATAAATTAGTTGCACAAGAAACTGATACTTCAGCAACTGCCGAAGTAGTTGTTTCAAGTGTAAACGAAGATGTTGTTGCAAATGAGGTAGAAGAACCGATAGAATTGGGGAAATCAATCAAAAAATTTGCTCAAGACTCCGGTATTTATGCTCTTTTTGCAGATAAATACGGTTGGAAGTACTTGGTAATGATCTGTATAGCTTGTTTACTTTTTTACTTGGCAATAGTAAAGAAGTTCGAGCCACTGCTTTTATTACCTATTGCATTCGGTATGTTGCTCACCAATATACCGGGAGCAGGACTTTACACACCGGAATTGTTTGCAGACGGACACGTACATTGGCAGGAATTTGCCAATGGTGCAGGATTATTAGACTATCTCTACTTAGGAGTAAAATTAGGTATATACCCATGTTTGATATTTATCGGTGTAGGATCTATGACGGACTTCGGACCGCTTTTAGCTAATCCAAAAAGTTTGTTGTTGGGTGCTGCAGCACAAATCGGTATTTTTGCCACATTCCTTGGAGCAAGAGCTACCGGATTGTTCTCACCTGCCGAAGCTGCATCAATAGGTATCATCGGTGGTGCCGACGGACCAACCGCCATCTTCCTTACTTCAAAATTGGCTCCACAACTTTTAGGACCAATTGCGGTAGCTGCATACTCTTATATGGCACTTGTACCAGTAATTCAACCTCCTATCATGAGGGCATTGACAACCAAGAAGGAGCGTGCAATACAAATGAAACAAATACGTACGGTATCCAAAAAAGAGAAAATTATTTTCCCTATAATGGTAACTATCATTGTTGCATTGTTATTGCCGGACGCTACCCCACTTTTAGGCTGTTTGATGCTCGGTAACTTGATGCGTGAATGCGGTGTTGTAGAGCGATTGACAAAGACGGCACAAAACGAACTTATGAATATCTGTACGATATTCTTGGGAATCACCGTTGGTGCTACTGCAACTGCCGATGCATTCTTGAATGTACGTACCCTTATGATACTTGGTATCGGTATACTTGCATTCAGTCTTGGTAGCGCATCAGGAGTATTATTAGCAAAATTCATGAACCTGTTCTTAAAGAACCCTATCAACCCACTTATCGGATCTGCAGGAGTATCAGCAGTACCGATGGCAGCACGTGTATCTCAAACAGTAGGACAAGAAGAGAATCCAAGCAACTTCTTGCTTATGCATGCAATGGGACCAAACGTAGCCGGTGTAATCGGATCTGCAGTAGCAGCAGGTATCATGCTCAATATGCTTGGTTAATAATTAATATAATTTCAATAAGGGAATCTTTATATGTAAAGGTTCCCTTATTTTTTAGTATTATAAAGTATGAAGAAAAAGATATTTTTGATAGTAGGGGTACTTGCTTTAATAGCTGTTATTGCTGTAGTAATAATAGACCAATGTAAGGTAGTAAGCGAATATCGAGTAAGTCTGCATCGCAATTATTTTGAAACGGAAGGCTATAATTCAAAGGAAGCGGTAATATCATTACCCTTCGAAGTGATGCTGTTAGATTTTGTCACAGATACAACGTACACTGACGATTGTTATTTTAAAGCAACGATATTGGTACAACCGCATAATAATAACAATCCGGACAGTATAGAAACGGTGGTATTAGAGCCATATCAAGTAGAGGAATACAAAAAACATCGCATCTATATAAGCGAATATTTCTACAATAAAACGGAGAATCAGCTACGCGTATTAATGCAAATAGAGCAACGTAAATATCAAACATACTGAAATACAAACGAATAAAAAAAGGAATAAAAAAGGCTATAAATTAAAAAATAATACGTACCTTTGCAGATGGAAAAAGTGCCCTATTGTGTAATGGTAGCACAGCAGATTCTGGTTCTGTATGTCTGGGTTCGAGTCCTAGTGGGGCAACAAAAAAGCGGATGCTGAAATATTCGGCATCCGCTTTTGTTATATGTGGGTTATTGAATCCAGAAGTCATCCACTAGATATAAATTTTGTTTAGCTCTTGTCATAGCAGTGTACACCCACTGATATACATAAGGTTTTTCTAAAGCCGGAACAGACCTTGGAATATCCAAGAATACATTATTCCACTCACCACCCTGCGCTTTATGGCAAGTAAGAGCATAACCATATACAACCCTTAAAGCATTAAGATAAGGGTCTTTCATTAAATTATCTTTAAATTCACGTGATTTTTGTTTAATCCCCTTATCATTCATTCTATAATAGAAATTTATAAACAAATTTTTCTGTTGCTGTTGAGTAATATTCGTTTGATTACCATACAATACTTCCTCAATCATTAACTGCGAATAAACCTTTTGTGTAAAGAGTTCTTTCACTGATATATATATAAAATGTAAACCACCTCTATACTCTTTTTCACCAATACTTTCCACTACACATAAGTCACCATTCATTAATCCGGAAATAAGATTATTTTGAGTAACTAAAAGTAAATCTCCAACTTCCAAATGATTTGTCATATGACCAAAAGCAGGACGTAATAGTTCTGTTGTAATAGCACTTTGTCTATTAGAAAAACAAATGAGTGTAGCATCATTAAAACCATTACTTTTAACTTTGGCAATATAATCTTTAATTAAAGAAGTTTGGCTGGACAATAGGTGAATATTATTATAACCTCTCATAGGGAATTTAGCCCATTTATATGGTTGAGGATTAGAATATAATTTACGCATTAAGTGTGCGGACTGAACAATATCAATATTATCACTTTGACGAACAACTTCAGTTAATTCACTTTCAACACAATTATAATTATATTTATTTTCAATATAATAAGCAGAAAGAGCCGGAGAAAAAGGTTGAGTAATAGGAGGTAATTGACATACATCACCTACAAAAATGAATTTTCCCTTAGGGTTAAAAGCAAATAAATCTGCGAGTAATTTCCCGGAACCGAAAACAGCTTGAGAAACATTTTTATCAGGGCAATCTGCAATCATAGAAGCCTCATCAACTATATAATAAATTTCTTCATAATTGTCTACATCATAATTAGAAAGGATAAAATTCAGGAAAAGTTGACCGGTAGCATCCACACTGGTAGCATTGATATCTTCAACCATTTTTTCCAAATTTTGATTTAAATCGGTAAAAGTATAAATTTCACCATGTACAGTTTTTGCCGGGATATTCGTAAAGTTAGCTAAAATTTTGGCAGCACGACCGGTAGAAGCAAGAAGACGATAATTGATATTTTGTTTTTCCATCTCTTCGATAAAAATCTTCATCAAAGTAGTTTTACCCGTACCTGCATATCCTTTAAGTATAAATACTTTACTATTATTATCCTTAATAAAATTTTTAAAAGCTCTAAAAGCACTATTTTGACCTTTAGTAAGCACTAAATCAGACATAATATGTAATACAAAATTAAGTATAAAATATTTGATACACAAAGGTAATAAAATAATTTTATACAACACAATAAATTAACGATTTTCCTATATCAATTTTATCCTTGTTTGTGTGGAAGTTAGTGTGGGAGCTAAAAAAAAATTATAATGGCAGACAAGAATTTAGGTCTTAATCCTTGTTTGTGTGGAAGTTAGTGTGGGAGTTTTAAAGTTATGGAAAAAACATTAGGAGGTGATAGAGTCTTAATCCTTGTTTGTGTGGAAGTTAGTGTGGGAGATATGGTCATTGGCTTGTATAGTCCTTTCAAATATGGGTCTTAATCCTTGTTTGTGTGGAAGTTAGTGTGGGAGCATTTGCTTATATCATGTCAAAATTTTATGAAAAGGTCTTAATCCTTGTTTGTGTGGAAGTTAGTGTGGGAGGTTTCATTGACGAGTTCTTTGACCAAAGATACAAAGGTCTTAATCCTTGTTTGTGTGGAAGTTAGTGTGGGAGTTGTCGACTGAAAAGCAACTTAAAGCCTATGAGTTGCGTCTTAATCCTTGTTTGTGTGGAAGTTAGTGTGGGAGAATTTTAAAGCTATTTCAATAGCTGAATTAAATGGTCTTAATCCTTGTTTGTGTGGAAGTTAGTGTGGGAGTCGCGAAGCACGCAAAGTACTCGGTCTGGTCCTCCCGTGTCTTAATCCTTGTTTGTGTGGAAGTTAGTGTGGGAGATCATCTTCGTGGCGGTTCGGCAAAGGAAGTTTGCCCGTCTTAATCCTTGTTTGTGTGGAAGTTAGTGTGGGAGAACTTTCACATCTTCGCTCACGCGGATTTCCTTTTTGTCTTAATCCTTGTTTGTGTGGAAGTTAGTGTGGGAGAACTTTCACATCTTCGCTCACGCGGATTTCCTTTTTGTCTTAATCCTTGTTTGTGTGGAAGTTAGTGTGGGAGTTTAGTTTATAACAGATTAAGAGATTTTAATTTTTGGGGTCTTAATCCTTGTTTGTGTGGAAGTTAGTGTGGGAGACTACCTAATTATTAACTTTAAAAAAAATCAAACTATGTCTTAATCCTTGTTTGTGTGGAAGTTAGTGTGGGAGATTATTGGAAAACTTATTTTACTTATACAATGTATGAGTCTTAATCCTTGTTTGTGTGGAAGTTAGTGTGGGAGCAGGATTACTCTGATAGTTGAGAGCAACGAACGTGTCTTAATCCTTGTTTGTGTGGAAGTTAGTGTGGGAGTTGAATTGAATAACAGCGATATCGAGGCAATAAGAAGAGTCTTAATCCTTGTTTGTGTGGAAGTTAGTGTGGGAGCGCGCGCGGTTGATCCGCTTTTGTCTAAAATTGCTAAAGTCTTAATCCTTGTTTGTGTGGAAGTTAGTGTGGGAGACAATCATTAATAACAACATAAAAAGATTAATATTAGTCTTAATCCTTGTTTGTGTGGAAGTTAGTGTGGGAGTTAGAAGAAAAATTTCTAAATTGTGCGGTTTGAAAAATGTCTTAATCCTTGTTTGTGTGGAAGTTAGTGTGGGAGCTTTAAAGAAAAAATAGCAAGTAACTTGTTGGAGTTCGTCTTAATCCTTGTTTGTGTGGAAGTTAGTGTGGGAGAGTATGTGTTTTAATGGCTTAATTTTCACTGTTTTAAATTCAAAAGCACAGAAAATTTCGCCAAAAAAGTGTACTATTATTCGTACTGCAAAGGTAATCATTTTATTCATACCCTCAAAATTATTTTGATTCAAAATTTCAAAGATCTTACCTATTGATACTAAAAAAACAATGTGGTTTTTGATTGTGTGATAATATCAATATCTATATTCTGACCGATTATCTTCATTGATCGTAAATAATCGGATGTAATAGGTACTACTAAAATGCTATCTTGATTATCATATGCTGCTTGAACTTCAGTTAAATCATTCCTTATTTCTTGATATGTTTCCATACTCAAGTTTGCTAGAAAAATTGATTTCTGAACTCTTGTACATCCTTTTCTTTCTAAATATTTAACTACATAATTACGCACTTTATTACTCTCTATATCATACATCACAAAAAACAACATATTCGTACTTTTTCTATTACTATTTGCAATTCCTAATATACATGATACTCGCTCATTTATATCTAACAGTTGTTCCCACTCTTCAATATTTCGATTTGGAGATTTACCCAACTGATTACAATCTTTCTTCAATCGTTGAAACGCAATCAAATAATCCTTTGCATTCTTAGTTCTTCCCATATTACTACCCTACTTCAAATAATTGATGAGCAGTTCTTGTATTAATTCATTTAGTTCTTTATCCGTTCCTCTTCGAGGAGAAACCACTACCGAATACCCTTTTCTACCATAAAATAAATTGCATTCGGCATATTTATTATTAACTCTTACTTTTATCTTCTTCCCGTAATTAATATCAGTAATTTCTAATACTTCTATCTTTAATTCCGTTAAAAATTTTCGTAAATCATCTATTATCTGATTTAATTGTTCCGGCACATACACATCCGATTTTACTTTCTTTTCTTTTAATAGACCTAATACATTTTTAATTTCGTCAATTGCATTTTTATCAGGTTCTTTTTTAACAAATTGTGTTTGAGGTTTATTGTTTTTCTCCTCTTTATCTATTTCACGCTTTGTATCAAACAATTCACAGAGATTATTTACATCTATAAAACTATCCAAGTCAACAACGTCTGCATTAGGGTTATAATACGCCTTTACATCACTCGATAAAAAGCAAGCTCGCGTTACATCACTCGTTTTACAATCTATAATATCTTGCAGACTATGTGTATTCGCAAAAGATTGTGCGAATTTCTTATAAAACACTTGAAATAACCCGGAATCATAACACCTTTCTTTTAATTTAAAAAGTAATTTAAGACCATCATTACTTGGTGATATATAACACAATACAACCCGAGAATCTTGAATTAATCTTGATTTCAAAGTCAATAAATCTATATTTGCAGATGATATATGGTCTATATCAATTACAAAATATGATATATGAGCGAAATTCTCTGTTTTTCTAAGTGAAGGATTAAAACAACCGCAAACGATATATGGCAATTGTATTTTTAATGAGTGATATTTTTTCTCATCAACACTACGTACTGTACGTAATGTATATATCATACGTTCTAAATCCGATTGCGGTTCTGTAATGATTTTATACAATTCTACAACAGATAACGGTTTCAGAATATCCGTATTTGACCTAATATTTACTCCTTTATATACCATAGCTGTTCAATTAAATATTATACTTTTTGAAATGTTGTGCCAAACTCTGAGCATATAGTTGAATATGTGTTTCTCGGGTTCGAGAAAGGCCATTCATCTCTATTATCTCATTTAAATAATCATTTATGGATTGTATTATGATTCGCCTACCTAAATTTTCGAGCCATATTCCTCCATTCGGTGCCGTAGAATAATAATCATCAGTAATCACATTTTGACAAGCTAAATCGTAAACTATGTAATCGACCCAAATTCTAAAAATTTCTATTACATCATACACCAATACAGGTCGATTATACTCATCTCTATGTAAAATACCGATATAAGGATCGATACCGGCTTGAATTAGAGCAGATTCTATTTTACCATATAGTATTCCGTAACCGTAATTTAAAAATGCATTAACGGGATCTCGTGCAGGATGTTGAGTACGCTCTTTAAATTTAAGATAACTCGGTAACACAATATTTAATGCTTCAAAATAGATTTTAGCGGAAGCTCCTTCCCATCCTCGCAATTCTGCGGCAATATCCTTCACCATCATTGCCTCTAATGATTGGATTTTATTTCGATACACTTCCAAACGATGTATGTTACTCTCTACATATTTTGTATCTTCAATAGTGTAACACATCGTCATAATCAAAGCCTGCTGATTATCTATTTTTTTAATTATGATATCTTTTATCCAATCTACAGCATCTTTAGATGACGAAAAATTTAATTGACCTTTACGAATCGTTGATATAGAACCATATTTAGGGCTCCATATCCTTCCCAAAGGGCTACCGCTTCTGTCTACAAATACTACTGGAATCTCATTTTCTATCGCCAAAAGGGCTGCATTACTTGTAATACTCGCCCCTTTGGAAATTTGGATATTGGTTACTTTATCTACAGGGATGCGCTGACGTTCTTTACCTTTAGTAACTATAAAGGCATTATTCTCTATATTCAAGTTAGCACCAAATGTAGATAAAACGAGTTCCATAATAATACTAATTATTCGTAACGACGAAATCTTTCAAATTTAAAGAACACATTCTTCATGCCTTTTCCTAAATCAATAACCGTACGCACTGATGTAGATGCGAGGCAATTTACGCCACTCTCTTGTAATCTTTTTACAAGCTGATAAGTAAAGGTCATCTCTCCCATCAAGTGAACTGTTATTTCATTAGGTTTTTCGGCTTTAGATAATATCAAATTATAATATTTATCCACCAATTCTCTTATAACTTGCTCGTCTGCCAAAGGATCAATTACCGGAAAATCCATATCTAAAATACTGCCGTATTTTAAAGCTTCGTTTGTTTGATTTTGATCCCAATTCACTGATTTGTGATTTGATAAATTTATGAATATCATTATAATAAGTCCTTTATATTAGTTGCGTTTCTTAGTTTATTTTTATCAATTAATTTAATTTTAGATACCTCTGCTCTATTGATTAATGTTTCCATCTGTTTACTTATACCATCTTTATCTTTTGCTTCTTCAATATATTGAATAAAATCCGTCAAAGTAAAAATATAAGATTTTGCAAATAATCCAAATTTTGTTTTTAAGGCATCAGATTTGTAAATAGTATCTCCCAATATATTTTCTTTCTTTTCTTTAATTTCAATTATAACATTTCCGTTTTTATCTTTCTTCTCTTTTTGTTCTGGTTTTACATTAATAATAGATGTTTTACACTCAATCACATAGAGTGAATTTTTGTAAATAAACATTACATCTATTTCATTATCAACGTCTTTATTTTTTGGTTCAATATTAAGCAAGATATCAATAGAATTAAGAACTTTAAGTTTTGGATTCGTATAAATTTTTGCTCCTACTAATATTTCATCATCAAATAAACCCAAATCTGATTTTACTCTATATCCTATATATTCTTCAAACCATTCTCCAGATAAATATTTAATTTCCAACTTATTTAACTTACCATTAGTTAAAGGAGTATATTCTATTTCTTTTAAGAAATCAAAGACTTTATTGAAATCATCTTCTTTGGAAATTCCTTTGTTACGTTTGTCTCTCAACAAAGTTAAAGCATCTTGATAGTTGTCGAATACACCATTACAATATTTATCAAATATTATTTCGGTTTGTTCCTTTGAAATACCACTACACTCTGTTTCCTTAATTGTAAAACCATATCCGGTTAAATACTCTTTTAATGATATTTTTTCTGTGAATATAGGTTTTGAATAATATGGATATAATTGACTATACTCTAATGAATTACCGGAAATATAATAAATCTCGGTATTTGGTTTTTCTTTAAAATAATCATATGCAGCAAGCATCATCATCTTTGTACCACCGGTGATATTAACTATAATTTTTTCGTAGTCTGAATAATTAAAATCGTAAATACCATTTTTAATTTCAATGTACGAATCATGTGGTACAATTTGTTTGAAAACATTTTCAATAACAGATGCTTTCATAATATTGTCTACTATTCCATTATTCTCCATTTGCTGGGTAGTAATCATCAAATAATCACAGTTGATATATTTACTTTTTACCTCTTTAATCATTTGGATATTTGGTATTGTTTGATCACTTATCAAACTAACTAATAATGTTTTATTCATGGCTTTACATATTAATGTTAAACAATTCACTATCGAGTTTTATACTAAGAGCTTTTTCATTAGTCATTCCCATATGTTCATCACTAAGAGAATACATTAAAATATGATGATCATTACATTTTTGTTTTGCAGCATCACTCATTTTAGCATCTGTAATAAATATTCCTTTACTACCCATGCCTCCATAGTTTTTTATTACACTGGCAAATTTATCAATATCAGTGGTATTCTGAATTTGAGTTTTACATTCTACAAATAATGGTTTAGTACCGGTATTAATAATAATATCTACTTCATTCTTTGCAACGTTGTTTCTAAAAGGGAAAACACAATTCATACAAATCTCTTTGCATTTATTCCATTTAGATAAAATTTCTGCCACTTTGTATTCAAACCATCCGGTGTTAAATGCCAGTTCAATAACATGTGGAGAAGATAAAGTATATTCATGGGGAATATCTTTTTTAAGAAGGCATATTTTTACATATGGTTCTGTAGATGCATCTCCCTTATTCCATTCCACATATGATGAAGATCTATTCAAATCAAATCTATTTGATTTAGTATTCTTTAAAATATTCTTATTTTTATCGGACAATACTGATAACAATTCATTAAAATCCGCATAGTTAACTTTCCGAATTTCCTCTAACTGCCGAGCAACCTCTTTATCTTTATCCGTATAATCTTCAAATTTTCGATAATTATTTTCTATTGGATTGCTATATAATTTAAAATGCGTGTGCATATCAAAAGAGAAATTCTGAGAGCCTATCATATTTTTATAATCCCATACAATATTATTTTGATCGATATAGATAATAGACGCATTAGGCTTATTATAAAAACAGATACTAAAGAAATAAGCCCATGATTTCAAACCGCTTGATATATTTATAGTAACCTCATCGTCTTTATATTGTTCTGCAAGGTTATTAACAGCATTTAATATATGTTTAGGGGCAGTTTCTTCAAATCTAATAGATTCAGACTCTATATTTATTTCTTTTTGTATTACATCCATCTGACTTTTACTTACAGATGAATAGACATATACAATTTTATCCGGTTTCGCCGCACAAATTCCGATATAAACGGGAGCCAATTGACCTCCTATTAAAGTTATATGTACTTTTCTCATAGTTGAAACAATTTAAAAGTATGCCTATATTATTATAGGCATACTATTTATTCTATTATTGATAATTTTATAAAGCCGAGGACATCGCTATTAGATTCTATGCGACGAGATTTTGGAAAATCATATTCTTTATAAAGATGATTCTTTGGACGAGATGCCGGAACAACGTGTGGTTCAAACCATTGATATGGCTCCGTCCACGCACCGGTTGTAAATCTCCATCCGGAAGCATGACCAACTCTTAATACACACTCACTACCCGGTTCACAATCCTCTATATCTTGAATGACACCACTAATTGAATCGATATAATCATTAGCACCTTCTTTTTCTTGTGATATATCTTTCCAAAATTCAATATCATCTTCGATTAACTTCTTTGTATGTCTATTTATAGTATTAAATATAGATGATAAAGATTGCATCTCATTAGGCAAAGGTTTTACTGAATTATTCCTATTAAAAGCTAATCTATGATTATCTAAAGCAAGTGTAATATTACACTCTGATTCACAATCATAAGAAATAACCTCTATACTTTGGAGTTTAGAAACATCTTTCAAATTATCTTGATTATTTCTAATGTTTAAATTTATCTCATCGATAGCTACCTCACTTCCTTTGTCGAAAAATGCATCACCTACACGTAAATATTTAAAAAGACTATCCTGAACATCTCCAAATAATTTTTTCTCTAAATTTGATGACCCCATTTTTCCAGAATTATTAACATCATTTAGATTATATCTATTAGGACTACTATTTATGATAGAAGACAATATTGCTGTACGAATGGCACCTTTAATAGAGCTACCTGGGATATAAGGATATCCACGACCATCATGAATACATTCTTTTAGAGTTTTATCATTTTGTATTGATGAATAATTATCTATTACACGAGAAGCATATTCATTAGGCAAACAATTTTTTCCAACTCTCCCCAAAAATTCTTTTAAATTTTCTCGTCTTTCAATTGCAGATACCCAATAATCAAGCTTTTCTATACCAATAATATCCAATACTTTTTCAGGATCTATTACATAAATATTATTTCCATCAACTACAAAATCAGTATTATTTTGCAAAAGATTTCCATTACCTATATGTACCGACCGAAGTGTTGTTACTTTTACTCTACTCATAGTATTACAATTTTACGGGTACAACAAAGGGTTTTCCACTACGATAAACCGGATGTAAAGTATCGTCATTCCACTGAGGTCGTAAATCCACTACTTTACCAACCAATAGTTGTGTTGTAGCAAACACAGAACCGGTACCAAACATATATATGGATTTTTTACGAAGATGACGGAATTGCTCATTTTCACTGCCGGAAATATACCCTCCTCTAAGCTGTAAATCATACATAGATTTTTCCAAATCTATATTATTCAATTCTTCTCGAGTAGGGATATACATTGATAGTATCATTGACGAATAAGAATTACTTACTTCGGGAATAATATCCTTTTCAATAAACTCGCAGTCAAACTTACCACCACCAATATTTCTATCAGTACCAATACCATTTTCGGACAATATTGAGAATAAGTTCTTAAACACATCTATCTTGTCTTCTTCGCAAGATAAAATACAATACAAACCGGCATTATTTCTGAAATATGTCCAATCGAAAAAGAAAGGAGCAGTATCGTTATTATTATCTCGTGATACTTTTACTCTTTCATTAACTTGCGAAACAAATGGTTTATGAAAATTAGTACTATTCTTAGAAACTAAAAAGGCACCTTGTAACTGCTTTCTTTCAACAGTAATTTGAGTTCCATCAACCAATGATTTCCATATATCAGACTCTATATACTTTAGTTTTTTCAATTCTTTTCGAAAATCTTTCTCTTCTTCATTTTCTTCCTTCATATTCAATTTTGAAGCTGGAGAAGGTAAAAAATAGTGCGTCTCTACTTGATTATCTTCATAATAAGGAAAAGCAGAACTGATTATGAAAGAATTTAAAAACTTTTCTACTCCACTACTATCTACATGAGTAGCATATATCGATGCAAGAGCAGAAGAAATTACATCACTCTGCAACACACTTGCAGAGAAATCGTAATTCTCCTTACCGGTACCGATATGTAATGGAGAAAGATTTTTAAACTTAACTATTAATTGTTTCATAGTCAATATATTTTAGATTCTCCATTTTTATTATCTAATATAATTTCTACTTGACCATAACCTCTTGAACCTTGACCACCAAGATAATCATCATGAAGCATTTCTATTGCTTTATAAAGAATACTTTTTAATTCTTCTTCATTTTCATCATCAAAGATATTAAGTACCATACTTAATTTGAATTCAGCACCTGCCGGTACTCTTTCAAAAGTACGAGGATTAGCTTTTGAAGTAACTCTATCAATATTTACTTCTGTTTTACTTTCTGTGTAAGGTAAATCGGTATTTTCAAATATTTTCGGTTTTGATATGTCCAATTCAGCATCACGAACAATAAGTCGTGAAGGACGTGTATTATCATTACCACCTGCAACACCGAATAATTTTCCGGATTCTGAATTCGGATCCGTAGAGACCTTACTACATCCATTTTTTATTTCAATTAATGAACGTAATTTACCCTTTAATGAACTACCCGGAATATATGGAATATTATTAATAGGGTTACGTACAACAAACTTATCCGGACCACCAATATTTAAAGCAGCATTTGTTCCACCGATATGAAGACCTGTTTTGAGTATTATTTTACCTGTGAATATGATTTTTTTTACTAATTTATGTGCCATAACTTTAAAAATTAAATTGTTTTACATTACTTATTGTTTAATCAAATATTAATCTTTTCCTCCATATGCTTTATGATACGCCAATACAGCTTCAATTAAATTACAAAAATTCTTGTAAGTTTTGGTATCTGTTACATACGGAAAACTGTTGTCAAAAATCTCTTTAAATAATTTTAGACCTTGATTATTTCCATCTCTTCCTAATGCATAAGCAACTTTAGGTTTCAACAAATAAAAAGAAGTTTTTTCTTTCTCAAATTCACTCATCTGAATTCGTTTTATTTCTCCATAAATACTACGTATTTTAGAGTTTGTCAAACCATTTCGTGCCATATATTTACCAGCTTTTTCAACAAATGTAACCATTTCTTTATCAGCACCGATAGTTATCCACTCCTTTTTAAACTCATTCATGAAATCGACAATATTTGAATTTCCATTGTTAGAAAAACTATTTTGTGTATTAGGTCTACTATCCCCTACACGAGGTCTTCTGTTATTTGAATCTTGCATAATTGTAAATATTTTAATTATTATTTTTAGTTCTATATTCTAATTCAGCCCAACGAGCGGCAAATGCCCAAAGCTCTAACGGGTGATATTCCGTTGTTATTTCTTTGGCATTTAATTGTTTATTATTGTTACCACATATCTCTTTGATACAATTATCTATCAATGCATTAATTTCACCTTGATTATTACGTTCTTTAAATCGGCTCAAATCATACGTTAGCATCCAATATACTTTTGGATTGCTGATTTTATGATTTTCTATATTAGCATTTTGATGATAATTCATTATCTTAGAAATAAATGATTTTGGCAATTTTCCACTATTTAAATACCCTAATAAAGTATCTTTTAATTTTAGAATAATAGGATATTCCTTATCCCAATTCATAGGGAAGTCCATAAATGATATAGAATTCTTATGGAATGAATTTACAATATGGCTCTTCGCATTTTTCTCCTCTATATCACTTTCATCTGCTCCTTTCATAATTGGATATTTTGGTTGTAATATAGCTACACCACCGGATAAAGAAAAAGCTTTATTACCACAAGTAAACTCTGCAAATTTATTCTTTATTTCTTCTGCCATTTTTATTGTAACCTTCCAATCGCCTACAATAAATACATCGTCACCTCCACTATATACAATAAATGAATTATTACGATACTCCGGTTTCTTCCAAATAGTATTTAAATAGCCGGAAAAGAAATAATCGAATGAACGACTTAGTGCAGCATACCTTGACAATGTTGCTCTACACTTGTGTATTCCGTCTTGAAAAATACTACCAAGGTTATCTACATCCATCCGTAACACTCCCATTCTTGAAAATTCATCATTATTGTAGTTGTCACACATTTTTTCAAAGCTACCTGCTTCAACTTCATTTCCTCCATAAAATTCAAGGCCGAAGATATTATTTACACCGCCAAGAGATGGTAGCATAAAATCACAATTACCATTATGCCCATTAAATGTTATTACCGTAACATTATCAGCAGAACCTTTCAGTTGATCTTTTTTGTCTTCTATATCTTCTTCACTTAAGAAGTAATATGTAAAACCTAAATTCAATGGTGAAATATGACGTTTGTCTGTCCAATATTTAAGTTCATCACCATCATTTAGCACTATATAGTCGGTATCTTTTAATTTTGCACCTAAACGAATCTGGTCTACTGTAATTTGTTTTAAGGGTTTTAATTCACCCTCAGATTTAGGATTCTCATCTTTAGAAAATTCTTCTCCTGTGATAATATCCCTTTCTGCATCCCCTCCATTCATTATTGGCTCAAAGAAATTCTCATAATTATCTTTTATCATTGAAGAGAATTTTCTTTTCTTTTTATTATCTCGCTTTTCAAATAGAGCTTTCCATACTTTTGATATATTCGAATTATTATTTAACCATAAAGTATCCTTGGATAATTCCACATAATCTATTGCAACATATAATGTAGTGCCATGTGCTTTAAATAATTCAGTTTCTATTTTTGAAATTGCCACATTCAACTTATCTATAACAAATTTCGTGTTAGGTGCTAAGATATAAAAACTACCTCCTGAATTATATATTATATTTGCTTGGAAAAGATTTAATTCCTTTAGTAGATATCTTACTATTGTGTCGGATAACAATCGAAGATAAAAAGAACGACCTTTTAGATTTTTACCTGCATATTTTGATACTATTTGATAAATATACGATTGTATACCACTAAAATCGCCCCCAATCAATAAGAAAGGTTCTTTTCCTTTTTCTTCTACATTCTGATAATCATAAAGTGAAATAGCTAATGCTGCTGTTGTTTTTAAATGGTCGTATAGGGAAACATCAGGGAAATTAATAGTACTGGATGGTATACATGAGGTATACTTTTGTAGCAAATTCAATAACGTCTCACTAAATGCTCGGTATGTATCTGCTTGAATAAATTTAAACTCCCCTACAAATTTTTCCCATAATGATTTATAATCCGGTACAGAAGTAAATTCTGACTTAGGGAATGAATTTTCATCCAAACTAAGTTGATGTATTGGCAAATGCTTCCAATCCGTTTTACGATCGATTACTTCCGGTTCCAACTTTATTGTTTCCAGAATAGAAATCATTCTTTTCTTTTTAAAAGCATCCCAACCTTTTTCATCTTCATCTTGAGCATCCTTAAAAGCCGTATCCGACTCTCTATCCATACCGGAAGAAAGACAATCTGCCTCTTTAATGATTTTACCTAAATCTGATAATTGGTCTTTAGAGAGATGATGCCTTTAAGCCAAATTTTTTAAATTATCTTTTTCTGATAAATCCGTATTGACTAACTCTTTAAATACCAAATCAAAATCTTCTATAAACTGTGCTGTCCATAACACATGCTTATGAGAATAATTTCCATTAGTTTGAGGACAATATACAGATTCAATTTTAGAAAAATTTTTCAAATACTTACTAGAATAAACACTTCCTGTATCCGCCCTCTGATAAAATTTTCCGATATCATGCAATAATGCTGCAAGATAAATGTGTTCCCTTATTTTATCATTCATAAATTATATATTATTAATTTGTTTTACTACTCCAAAACCATGACTAACTCCTTTACCAATACCAATATAATCATGCAAATATACATTACTCTTAAACGACACATCAAACGATTGCATCTTAACTCCTTTAAAAGTATATATTTTACTATCCAATATATCGGTAATTTTACATGATATCTCTTTTTCTAAATGTACATTTAAACCGGTACACATAGATAGAATATTACCTATCAATAATTTTTCCAACTTGGCTGTTTTTTCAACTATGCCTTCCAATGCAGAAAATTCTTTATAATTCTCGGAATTAAAAGAAAGCCATTTACGTATAGTATAGTTAAATGTATTATCCCATACTTGTACAATCCATTGTTCCGCTTTGACCTGTTCTATAGTGAAATTTTCTTGCCTTGTACCTATATTTAAATTAAAATCCGCACCTGCAAAAAAATTACCTATTGCTTCGGTTCCATCTCCAATACATATTATTGCGGCTTTTCCATTTATCCTTTTATATTGTATTAAAGGATATCTATATCTTAATCCATCGTCAATATGATTATGAAATAATGTAATATCGGCAGGAACTTTACTTATTATTGCTCCTCTAAATGCCGGTATTTCTTTAAAAAATATTTCATTTTCAAATCTAATGGTTAATATTGAGGTCCTATTTATCATATCTGTATCAATAAATTAGCTATTTATTTAATATCGATTTTTTAGTGAAAAATCACATCTCAAATATAATCATTTCCATTGAATAAAAAAATAAATAATAAATTTTATTTACGCAAAGGTAAGAAAAATAAATTTTATCAACGTATATTAATTACATTTTAATAGTACCAAAGATATTTGGTACCATTAAATTAATCATTATATCTCTCTGTCAATTTCTTTATCCTATCCCTAAAAATTGCTCGTACATTTGTCGGTGATACTACTTCTATATTTTCACCCAATTGTAATACTCTGCCTATTAATTCATTATTTACTTCTACATTTATCTCTATTTCACCAAAATCATTATTTGTATTATCAAATTCTTTTATCACTCTTTGTGATTGATGAAACGGCTTTGTTTTTATAAGCATAAAAGTATAATATGAGTATACTCTCAAAACAATATTTTCTACCTGATTTCCTTCAATATGACTTACACCGATTATTTCTTTAAAATAGTCGTTATAAAAATTATCCGGACTTCTTCTATATTTAAAATTATTATCGGCTTGCTTTATTTTTAATATTCTATCTAATGCAATATTATACGCAAATTCAGGAAATCTATTCTCTGCATGACCTAATACAAACCATCTACCGTTAAATTCTCTAATAATATGTGGATGGAAATAAAATGATACTTTTTCTTCTTCAAATGGTTTATACTCAACATATAATACTTTTTTATATTTAATTGCTTCATAAAGAAAAGGAAGTAACTCTATATTCTTATATATTCTATCTACTCCGGAATTTAAGAGATTAGAGCCTTTAACACGCTTTTCTTTTATTTCTAGTAAATCGAAGCTATCTTTAAAAAAATATTCAAACCATGAAATTGGAATAAATCCAGCAGAATCAAGACAAAATTGACGATATCTACGGAAATCAGTTATTATTTGTGATTTATATAATTCAGATAATGGGTCTCCATCTTCTCCTATATACTTAAATGTTTTATTTCTATTATTTCCTTGAATCAGAATGCTTTCGTTTCCACATTTTAATCTTATTGTATTTATTATGTCATTAAACGCTTTTTTTAATTCGCCATAATTAGCACATTTAGATATAGGACATTTCAATTCATCAGAAATACCTATTCCTAATTCTTCCTTCATTATATCGGTATATGATACCCATTCTCTCTTAAGCAAATGGCGATAGATAATACGCACAAATATTGCATAATAACTATCGCCATTAAATATGTTTTTTCGTTTTGACATATTATGTCTTTTTTTAATTATTCTTTATCACATCATTTCATTCCATATCCAAATAATGGTGTCGGGTATTCGCCTTGGGTGATGAGGGTGGTGAGTTTTTCTACTACGGCAGGGCGGTCGTCGGCATAGGTGACGCCGAACCATTTGGAGGTGGTGTCGAGTACTTTGACTTTTGCTATACCTCTATTTATCAGATTATTCACCACTGTAGGTATATAAAATTCAGCTTTGTCCGTATTCAACTTCTCTTTGAGGAATTCTACAAAATATTCTTCTGAATATTTGAAATAGTCCGGCGTGAAGCCCCACATATTCATAGATACAAGAGTATCTTCGCCAAGAACCTTCTCTACCCCATTCTCTGTATTGGTAATAACTCCGTTATTTCTGCGTATAGACGTATGCTCCACTACCGTGGTCAAATAGCCGGAAGAGTCTTGCGAGCATACTCCGCGACTAACGGTACCGCTCTCACTTAGTGTGTTGCCAACATAATACCCTACCATACAGTAAGAATTAACGGTATTCTCCATACGCACAAGCTCTTTAGCAAGTACTTCAAAACTGTTTCTCCCATAAAAATCATCGGCATTTATCACAGCAAACGGCTCATTTATCAACTCTTTGCCCATCAATACGGCATGGTTCGTACCCCATGGTTTTGTTCTTCCGGCGGGACAAACAAAGCCTTCGGGTAATTTGTCTACCGATTGAAAACATACATCCACCGGTATATGATTTTGATACTTACTTAATACTATTCTGCGAAAATCATCTTCAAAATCTTTACGAATAACAAATACAATTTTTCCAAATCCCGCACGAATTGCATCATACACAGAGTAATCCATTATAGTTTCTCCATTCGGGCCTAATGTATCGAGTTGTTTTAATCCGCCATAACGGCTTCCCATGCCCGCTGCTAAAATAAATAGTGTTGGTTTCATCTTTACTGTTATTTTTTCTATCCGCAAAGTTACTAAATAATTATATATGCTGATAATTTTCTTCCTTATTTTTTTTGCTTATCAAGATATTATTTATATTTTTGTTGTACAATTAAATACCCTATGAAAAAAATTCAGTTGCTTATTATATTGCTCTGTCTCTGTAACATAAACATAATTGCTCAAAACATGAAGATTATGACTTACAACGTTGAGAATCTGTTTGATACTCAACACGATGAAGGAAAAGATGATTACGAATATCTGCCTTCTTCAAAGAAGAAATGGACCAACACAAGGTACTATCATAAAATTCGTGATGTGATGAAAACAATTACAAATATCGGTGGTTGGGAGCCTCCTATGCTCGTTGGTCTGTGCGAAATTGAAAACGATAATGTGCTAAATGATATGACTCAATACCCGCCTTACTCGAATCTGAATTACAAATACGTGCATTTTGAGGGTCCGGACAATAGGGGTATCGATGTAGCCCTACTATACAATACAAACTTATTCACACCAATACATTCCGAACCGATACATGTAATGCTCGATGACGGCAGTTATAGTCGCGACATATTATACGTTAAAGGTACTGATTATCTTGGAGATACACTTCATGTTTTCCAAGTGCATTTTCCTTCTCGCCGCGAAGGTGAATTTGCTACTATATCTAACCGTGTTACAGCTGCTACAATTCTAAAAGAGCAAGTGGATAATATTCTTCTTGAAAACCCGGCTTCCGGCATCATCATTATGGGCGATTTTAATGACAACCCGTCCGATTTTTCTCCTGCTACGATACTTGGTGCGAAACCTTTTAATCAACAGAAATACGAGAACGGTTCGCTATACAACTTGTGTTGGGACGGATATATGTATGAGGATAAAGACGAGGGTACTTATTTCCATAAAGGGGTGTGGGACTGCCTCGACCAGATAATTGTTAGCGGTGCTCTGATGAATGGTAACTTAAAAATCAAATTCGGCAAACACGCTAAGATTTTTAACCCTACTTGGCTCGGTAAATGGAACAAAAAAATGAACTTCAACATTCCGAAACGTACTTATGCCGGACCAACATACATCGGCGGCACTAGCGATCACTACCCTATTTATATAGATTTTAATGAAACAATTATTGTAGAAGAATAGTTGCAATACGAAATAATTTACGTATCTTTGCGTTATCTTTCTATTACTAATCACTTAAATTTATTCAACTATGGCAAGTCGTAGAAAATTAAAAAAATGCGTGTATTATGTTGCCACTTCTATTATTCAAGAGGCAATAGTTCTCAACAGTATTATAGAGGATTTTTCCGACACTAAAATGGATTCAATCATCAACGATACTGTGACAGCTTATCGTGATATAATGCTGAAAATCAACAATCCAGAAGGAACTGATAATCCAAAAGAGATTAAGAAATATTACAACACTATCATCGGTCAGTTCCAAACCGAAGTAGATAGAATTATTAAAGAATTAGAATAAAAAATATACTCCCGATGCCACGCCGGCATTGGGAGTATTTTATTATTTATCATATTATGAAAGAAAAAGTATGTCCGCGATGTGGCAGAAAATTTTTCTGCAACCATGAAAACATTACCGAATGTCAATGCGCAAGTGTGTTACTTACACCAAATGCTCGGAAATTTATTGCAGATAATTATGACGATTGCCTCTGTGCCAACTGCTTAAAAGAGATTACAGAGAGCTGTAAATAATTTTATCTGCGGTTTTTTCTCCATGGTTTTTCAAAATCAATAAACTCGTCTAAATAATTATTGAAAGTGCGAGATTTCGATTCTTTACGGTCGGATTTTCGCTCTTTTTTATCGCTCTTATCCGCTTTATCTTTTCCTCTTCTGCTACGTTCTCTGTCCTTATCCCTATCTCGATAATTATCTCTATCGTTGTAATATTTACCTCGAGATGTTCCGGACTTCTCGGAATTGGACTTCTTATTACCTGATTTTTCCGCAATGGCTATTTTATAATTTCCAGCCTCATTTTGGAAGGCTTGAATCACGGCATCCGCCTGATCTTCAAACACATCGAAGAAGGTAAATTTATTGGTTATCTCAATATCACCTATCATTATACTCTTGTCTTGAGTTACTTCATTGATAACTCCAAGTACAGAGCGTGGTGTAGCATTCTGCTTAAAACCATATAATATTTTGAGTCTTACCTTTTTACCTTTTTTCTTCTTCTCTTTCTTCTCCGTTTTAAGGTCGATATTTATATCTTCCGAATCCTTATAATACTCTACAAAACGGTTAAATTCCAGCGAAACGAAGCGCGAAATAATCTCTTCTTTTGACAAATAAGATAGCTTCGCGGAGATTTGTGGCATAAACACATCTATCTCTTCGTTATTAACCTGTACATTCTCCATCTTGTCGATTAGATGAAAGAGTTGCCTTTTACATACGTCCATACCTGTTGGTACCATTTTGCGGACGAACTCCTTCTTAATAATCTTTTCTATATCACGCAGTTTATTTCTCTCTCGAGAATGGATAATTACACAAGAGACTCCCTTTTTACCGGCACGCCCCGTTCTTCCGGAACGATGGGTATATACTTCTACATCGTCGGGTAAATTATAGTTTATAACGTGAGTAAGATTGCTTACATCGAGTCCGCGAGCTGCAACATCAGTGGCTACAAGCACCTGAATATTTTTTATGCGGAACTTATTCATCACGGTATCTCGTTGCGCTTGGCTTAAATCACCATGCAAGGCATCTGCGTTATAGCCATCTTTCATCAATTTTTCTGCTACTTCCTTGGTTTCCTGGCGAGTACGACAGAATACTATACCGTAGATATCGGGATTCATATCTACAATACGCTTTAAAGCCAAGTATCTGTTTGCAGCTTGCACCATATAGTATACATGCTCTACATTATCGGCACCTGCATTACGTGTACCTACTGCAATCTCCTCTGCATCATGCATATACTGCTGTGCAATTTTTGCGATTGCCTCCGGCATAGTGGCAGAAAACAGCAATGTACGGCGAGTGGATGGCACGAATTGCAATATCGTTTCCAAATCTTCTTGGAAACCCATATTCAGCATCTCGTCCGCTTCGTCTAAAACAAGATATTTTACTTCGTTTAATTTAACTTTTTCTCTGTTTATCAAATCGATGAGACGACCGGGAGTAGCTACCAATACTTGGGGCTGTACGTCGAGTTGCTTAAATTGTGATACTATATTCTCTCCGCCGTATACAGGTACTATTTTGATATTCTTAAGCAGTGATGAATAATTCTTTAAGTCGTTGGAAATCTGAATACATAATTCTCGAGTAGGTGCAAGAATAAGAGATTGTATTTTATTTTCCGAGGTTATCATGTTTAATATAGGCAAACCAAAAGCGGCAGTTTTTCCTGTTCCTGTTTGTGCCAATGCCACCAAATCTCTATCATTCGAAAGCATAAAAGGTATAACTTTCTCTTGCACGGGCATAGGATTCTCAAATCCTAAATTAGAAACAGCATCAATTAATTCTTGTCGTAAGCCTAATTCTGAAAATGTTATCATATAAAATATTTAATGAAATTATTCTTTATTTGTTTCCGCAGTATATATAATATGTATCGTAAACATCATGTACATACTCTACCGTATGTTTTCCTCTGAAAAATCCGTGTTTACAAACACTGTCGTTATAATATTCTTCTTGATTTTTAAGCAATAAGTATGTCTCTACATTTCCGAACCAGATATTCGGATTTGCACCATATTTCTCGGCGAGTGCCATTGCATCGAAGATATGACCCGGACCGGCATTATATCCTGCAAGAATAAATTTTATTCGTTCTTCTTTATTTTCAATGGATGAAAATATCATTTCAAGGCGCTTGATATACCTTACACCGGCTTCAATATTTCTTTCAGGATCTAAAGCAGAAACCTCATCAAGTCCAAATTTTGCAGCCGTCTTAGGCATTATCTGCATTATACCAAGAGCACCTTGTGACGACATTATGTTAGGATTAAACCTCGATTCGTGATATGCAAGGGATGCGAGCAAACGCCAATCCCACCCTATCACCTCGGAATACTGCTTGAAATATTCATCATAAGGCGAAATAGCACCGGCAGGTATTTCCACTTGAAATGATTGTATATAGCTGTTATTAAATAGATACTTGTTATCCAAAATCTTAATCAATTTCGGTTTTAAAGTTCTTCGCCACTCGTTTAATACTGTCAACAATGAATCACTGGTATTACGTACTGCCCATGATTTAGAAAGTTTCACACTTGCATTAAGGGTGCAATCTAAATTTTTTAATTTAAGATTAGCCGTTTTCGCTATATCCTCATCCACCAAACAGTAGTCAATCTCCCCTTTCGATACCATTAAGAGCATTTTATCGATAGAAACCGAATCCGGCACACACACATTTATTATTCCGCCTCCAATCTCTTCGTTTATATGGCGCAACCTCATTGCATATTTGCTTTCACTGCGTGTGTAGATAGTATCACCTCTTAAATCCAAAATAGTGCCAACACGCTCTTTTTGACGACGTTGTACAACCACCATATTGGAATAATCTTTATATTCCGTAAAAGATAAGTATCTGAGATTTTCTTCGGATGCATGTATTCTAAAAGCAATCATATCGCCCTCGCCTACAAGCAGTTTATTAATCATATCCTCCACATTGGATGCCACAATTAATTCGTAATCCAAGTCGAGATAATCGGCGAAGTTACGAGATAAGTCGTAATCATACCCACATTCATCGCCTTTTGCATCTACAAAATAAGAGTAAGCACTCTCTAATGTAATTACACGTAATTTACCGCGCTTTATAATATCGCTTAAATCATCAGACGACATAACAATATCTTCCATAATAATTTCCGTATCGGATTTTTTACACGAAAACAGTATGGAAACTGAAATTAGAAGTATTATCAAGCCGAATGATTTATATTTCATCAGCGCTTTATGTTAAGATGTTTTTCTACAAACATAGTAATAATATCTATGGCAATTTGATTATTACCCCCTTCGGGAATTATCAAGTCGGCATAGCGTTTTGTAGGCTCTATAAACTGCAAGTGCATAGGTTTTAAAACCCTGGTATAACGATTCATAACATCTTCGGCAGTTCTGCCACGCTCTACGATGTCTCGAGAAATTACTCGAATAAGACGCTCATCGGAATCGGCATCCACAAAAATTTTTAAATCCATTTGATTACGAAGCATAGGGTCGCACAACGCCAAGATTCCCTCTACGATAATCACATTTTTCGGTTCTATATGTATAGTCTCTTTTTGCCTTGTACAGGTTAAATAAGAATATGTAGGTTGCTCAATAGCCTTACCACTCTTTAATTGTGCCAATTGAGATGTAAGCAAGTCCCAATCAAAAGCATTAGGATGGTCGAAATTAATATTTTGTCTCTCCTCTACCGGAACATGACTACTATCTTTATAATATGAGTCTTGAGGTAAAACCACTACTTCGCCTTTTGGCAGATTCTCTACAATTTTTCTTACTACGGTAGTTTTTCCGGATCCGGTACCACCTGCTATACCTATTATTATCATGGATATAATATTTTTTGAACTTACAAAGTTATGAAAAAACAATTACATATACAATTCTATTCTTTTTTAGCATAAAGACGTGATTGATAAGTATTTAAATCTTTCATCCTCTTATGTAACTTAGCTATGAATTCAAAATTTTTCACACCCCAATCAGGATATATCAAAAGCTCTTTAGGACTTTGACTAATAAAACGCTCTATTCCGATAGAAGGTTTCAGCCGTTCTAAAAACTTAATACACAAGTCAATATACTCATCCATAGAAAAAGAAACCACATCAGCAATACCACTATTCCATTGTTTTTCGAGTATAGTACCCTTTACAATTTGTAATTGATGCAATTTAAGCATATCAAGAGGCAATTCATTTAACCTTAGCGCATGTGAAATAAAATCTTCTTCAACTTCACCTGGTAGACCAAGTATCAAATGAGCACCAACGTTTATACCTCTACGGTGAGTCTGTTCAACCGCTTTCACACTGTCGGCATATGTATGCCCTCTATTTATTCTTTTTAAAGTGATGTCAGATGTGCTCTCTATTCCATATTCTATCATAACGTATTTTGACTCAGAGATTTTTTGGAAGAAATCCAACATCTCATCATTAACGCAATCAGGACGCGTAGCAACTACAATGCCTATTACATTATCCAATTCAAAAAGCGCATCATAATACTTCTTTAAGGTAGAAATAGGGGCATAAGTATTAGTAAACGATTGAAAATAAGCCAAATATTGTTGCCCTTGATAACGACTGAAAAAGTCTATACCCTCCTTCATTTGAGTAACAACATCTTTAGTAGGCAAACAGTATTCCGGACTGAATGATACATTGTTACAAAATGTACAACCTCCAACACCTTTTGTTCCATCCCTATTAGGACAAGAAAAGCCCGCATTGATAGATATCTTTTGAATACGAGCTCCATATAAAGCCCTAAGATGTTGGTTATAATTATTATATAAATCCACTTCTTCCACTACGATATAATTTTTGCAAATGTAACCTTTTTTATTCGTATAAAATCAATTATTCTCAAAAATTATTCCTATCTTTGCAGAGTAAAGTTGAAATAATACTTAAGGCAGTATGCGTAATGGCGTTGCATTAAAGGCAAAGTTGCATTAAAGGCAAATGAGTACTGCTCATAAATAAACCCGAATTATAAACATACTCAAAATAAACAAACAACTATGGCAAAAACAATTTGTGATTTACAACCTCAATTGGTTTGGAAAAACTTTAGCAAGTTATGCAGTGTACCTCATCCATCTCATCACTTAGATAAGATTAGAAAAGTGATAGTAGATTTTGGAAAAGATCTTGGCTTGGAAACTATTGTAGATAAAGCGGGTAATGTAATTATACGCAAACCTGCCACTCCGGGAAGAGAAAATTCACTCCCTGTAGTGCTACAAGCACATATGGATATGGTACCTCAAAAAAACAATGATAAAGTACATAATTTTGAAACTGACCCTATAGAGACTGTTGTCGACGGTGAATGGGTACGCGCAAATGGTACTACATTAGGTGCAGACAATGGTATTGGAGTTGCTGCAGGTATGGCAATTCTCGAAAGTACTGATATTCAACACGGACCGCTCGAACTTTTTGTTACTGCAGATGAAGAGACCGGTATGTATGGAGCCTTCGGCATGGAGCCGGGCACATTAAAAGGCTCTATACTACTTAACTTAGACTCTGAAGATTTCGGAGAACTTTATGTTGGTTGTGCAGGTGGTGTTGATGCTAACATTTCTTGGAAATATCAAGGTGTGGCAGCTATCGCCGATGATGTAGCCATTAAAGTAACTATTAAAGGTCTTAAAGGCGGTCACTCCGGACTCGAAATCAATTGCGGCCGTGCTAATGCCAACAAATTATTGTTCCGCTTCTTAAAAGAGGTTATTTCACTCTACGAAGCCAGATTAGCTAAAGTAGAAGGTGGTAATATGCGTAACGCTATTCCTCGTGAAGCATATGCTATCATTTCCGTACCAACAGAAGAAGTTGATAACATCAAAAAATTGATTGAAGAATACGCAATTCTTTTCAACAAAGAGTATGCAAATATCGAAAACCAAATTGAAGTTCTTTGCGAAGAGGTAGAAATGCCGGAATTAATTATACCGGAAGAAATTCAAGACGACCTTGTAAATGCAATTACAGCTTGTCCTAACGGTGTATTCCGTATGATTCCTGCAATACCGGATACTGTAGAAACATCAATGAACCTCTCTATTATAGAGGCTAATGCCACAGATATCAGCGTTAAATGCTTGCTGAGAAGCTCTGTCGACAGCAAAAAAGAGGAACTTGCCTCAATGGTTGAAAGTGTATTCACCCTTGCCGGCGCAAAAGTGGAATTTACAGGTAGCTACTCAGGTTGGAATCCAAACCTCGACTCTACTATTTTAAAAACAATGAAAGAGGTTTACAAAAAAGAATTCGGAGAAGAGGCTGCAGTAAAAGTTATTCACGCCGGTTTGGAATGTGGTATCTTGGGAGCTATTGAGCCGAAACTCGACATGGTTTCTTTCGGACCTACAATTCGCCACCCACACTCTCCGGACGAGAAAATCAACATCGAGAGCGTATCTAAATTCTGGAAACTCCTTGTTGCCACTCTTGAACATCTAAAATGATTTCGGAGATATTAATAGATAACATGGAATTTTTTGCTTACCATGGTTTTTACCCTGAAGAGCAAAAAATAGGATGTAAATATACCGTCAGCCTTCGGTTGATTACTGACTTAAGCAATGCAGGCTCCACTGACAACCTCAACAATACTATTAATTACGAAGAGGTATTTAATTTGGTAAAAACCGAAATGAATATCAATTCAAAACTTATTGAACATGTGGCGGCGCGCATCGTAAAGTCTTTAAAAGCAAGGTATAAGATGCTTGAACATGTGGATTTATATCTTTATAAATACAATCCTCCACTTGGTGGACAAACGGAAAAGGTAGGAATTCACTTATATGAATAATAAAATAAAACGAGGTTCCAAAAATATTGGAACCTCGTTTTTTAAGTTTAGCTATACCATTTATTATTTACCGGCAATAGTTTCGATTTCAACAAGAGCGCCCATTGGTAATGCTTTTACTGCAAAAGCAGAACGAGCAGGGCATTCTGTATCGTAATATTGTTTATAAACCTCATTCATAGCAGCAAAATCAGCCATATCAGAGAGGAATACTGTAGTTTTTACTACATCCTTAAAAGTATATCCGGCTTCATCCAAAATAGCTTTTACATTTTTCAATGATTGATGAGTTTGTTCTGCTACACCGCCCTCAGGAAATTTTCCTGTTTCAGGGTTAATAGGTAGTTGACCGGAAATAAATAACATTCCATTTACTTGAGTAGCTTGGCTGTAAGGACCAATTGCTGCAGGAGCATTTTTTGTTGCAATTACTTTTTTCATCTTTAATTAAATTTTATATGTTCATGAATAATTGATTTATAAATAAGGTGTATTCATCACGAGATATATACTGACGTATTTCGTAATAATAACTATTAAAAAGGGCGCTACTAAGATGATTTTCACCCGTCACTTTCAGATATTTAGTGAATAAATCCAATGCTTTAACAAAATCTTTATTCGCTAAAAATACTAAGCCGCCATAAAGATAATCATCTTCATCATTTAGTTGATTGTCATCATACAATACATTGTAATACTTCAAAGCATTATCTTTTTCTCCAAGCATTAATAATGCCCAACCCAATTTTTTGCGGATACTATAATTATTCTCAGTCAAAAAATCCACTTTATAAAGAATCTTCTTCTCTTCATCATACATTTCTATTTTTGAATAGCATCCGGCAAGTTTAATCAACACGGCGATATTGTTTTCATCATGTAGCAAAATAGATTTATAACACTCTATAGCAGATGGAATGTCTTCTAATTGCAAAAAGCAAAAAGCCTTTTGACGTTTACTCCAAACGTCATTATTATCTATCAACTCCGCTTTGTTATAAATTTCTATTGCACTCTCAAAACTTTTATTCTTTTGCAAAGAGAAAGCATATCTCTGATAGAAAAACAAATCCCACGCTTGCTTATTCTCTAAATGACAGTATATAAGGATACAATCTGCCCAACTCTCTTCGTCGAACAGCATATCAGCTATTTCTCGTTGTAAGCCATAACCAAAAATAGTATCATCCGTAAGCTTAATAAAGAAGTCGACAAAAGACTTAAACGGATTTGTAATATAATTCGAGAACGATGTACTATTAAAAAATCTATACAAATCTTGTATATAGCCACGTACTGTAGCCGGATTTTTTGACAATGCCAATTTACTTTTCCACTCTTCGCCAACTTGATCTTCCTTAAGCATATCTATATCTGCACCTGTAGAAGAGAGCATATTATCTATCATATTATTAGGAAAATGTGATAAACCTAAGAATAGGGAATATTTATCCGAATCACAAAACTGATCCATTTTGGAGAAAACCTCCAAAGTTTTGTTATCAGTACTTGCCGATTGTAGCGAAGGATGCTTTGGCATAAACGGAAGAAACCAATTCGATATTTCCCCAAAGAAAGGAAAAAATTTCATGCTTACAAAAGTAGAATAGTAAACATCGTAACCACTTAATTGTAACTCTTGAAATTCTCTAACTTTCTCGGCAATATCTTTATTTTCTACAATATCCAACCATTTAGGATTGAGATTATTATCATCATCCAACAGAGCAGAATCTTTACTTATCTTTGAAGAATATTTGGCAACTTCCTTCAAAAGACCGTTTTGTATTTTATTATAGATGCGGAATGTATCAAGACTCTTAACTATATTCTTTAATATTTCAGAGATATTATTGTAATGATTTTCATCTTTGATAACCATATGAACAGCATACATCGCATCTTTTTCATTAATAATTCTACTATAATATTGGAAAAATACGAAAATAAAGGAGACGTATAACCGACCTTTAACTGCCGGATTACACTCTTTTATTATCGACTCAACGAGAATTAAAAACAAAGACTTATTATACGTTAGTAACAACCTGAGCATTAATGCCGAAGCAACCATCTGCTTTAACACTTCATCAGCATTACCATCGATTAACACAGACTTGATACCGGAAGAAATATTCTTTACATTGTCATCGAATACTATTTGTATAAAAATATCTCGCACAAGTTGTAATTGTTCCTCAGTAGCATTATTCGAAACATTACAAGTTTCCCATTGATTGATTACATGAAACACCTTAATATTCTTATCATTAATCAATTTTACGGTAGTATCGTGAAATTTAAGCGAATCTGAAATATCATAAAGATCATTCTTGATTTTATCCATAATACTACCCTGCTGAGGATCTTCAACTCCATTAAATTTATATTGAATCATCTGGCGAAGCACCATCTCAATATCATTCAACGAGTCGTAAATATAAGCCTTTTCCGGATATTTTTTTACAACATTCCGCATTTCGATAATTGCCGACATAAAGTATTGGTCGGCAATATAAGAATATATCTTATCCATATATATCTTATCCTTGTTCGTCATTATCCTTGCTGACTGATTTTTGTAAGCTGTTCGATATTCAATACTCTAATTCGCTTACCATTAACTTCCAAAATTTTTTCGGAATCGAAACTGGACAACGTACGGATAGCATTAGAAGCCGTCATATTGGCATAACCCGCTAAATCTTCGCGCGACAAGTAACCATTTATATTTTTAGTAATGGGATCAATTCCATAAATCTCTATCAATTTTAATATCGTCTCTGCCAATCTGCCACGTACATGTTTTTGAGTCATACTTACAAGGCGCAAATCGGATATTGCAAGTTCTTCGGAAAGCAACCCGATAAAATATACCGAAAGTTTATTGTTCGACTCAATAATTTGCTTGAATACCGACAGAGGAACGGCATATAAAGTAACATTATCAATACCTACTGCTGTAGCAATATATTTGGAATTAGAAAAATATGCTCTATATCCAAAGAGATTATTAGGACAAATTATTCGAAGAAGCTGCTGCCTGCCACATACTCCTTCCTTATATATTTTTACATGCCCATCTAAAAGAAAATACATATATTCCGGCATCTCTCCATCGCGATATATATATTCATTCTTCTTGAATTCCAAATACTTCGTATTTTCTCTTAAATAAATTCTCTCTTCATATGTAAGAGGCTTCCATATGTCTGACATTTCGTCTATCGGCGAAATATTTTTGCTTATTTCTTTCATGCTGATTGAATATTATTCTCTCTACAAAGGTACAATTATTATTTTTAATACCATCATCAAATAGCCATTATATCTATAACAGAACATAAATTTATCATTAATTTTAGTAATTTGATTATTATTTAATTAATATATCTATACCAAAGTTAATTTATAGTTAAATATAGTATTATGTATTACATAGTACAGAAAAAGTGAATACATTTGCATCGTAAAATTAAAAGAAAGATGAATATACAAGCTGACAATGTAAAATCGCAGATGCGAAAAGGTTTTTTGGAGTATTGTATTCTTTTGTCATTAAGAAACAAGCCTGCTTATGCATCCAACATAATAAATACCTTAAAGAAAGGGAAATTTATTGTTGTAGAAGGTACATTATATCCTATTCTTACAAGACTAAAGAATAATGAATTGTTGACATACACTTGGGTTGAATCGCCGGTTGGTCCTCCAAGAAAGTACTATTCACTTACCGAAAAAGGCAAAAATTTCTTAGAAGAGCTGAATACTGCTTGGGGAGAAATATGCTATATAGTAGACTATATAAAAGAAAATCCGATTACAGAGACGGATATCGACAACGAAAAAATTATTAATATGAATTTAAAGATAAATGAGTAATGAAAAAGACGCTTACTGTAAACTTAAACGGCTTGGTATTTACAATAGATGAAGATGCGTACGAAAAATTGCAACACTATCTTCAAGATGTAAACGACCATTTCAAAGAAGAAGACGATGCTGAAATTATTTCCGATATAGAAACTAGAATTGCGGAAATATTTACTGAGCGACTGAATAAAAACAGAAATGTAGTTACGATAGATGACGTGGATTTTATTATCAGTACACTCGGAAATCCCGATCAATTTGATGAAGACGAAAACTACACACCAAACACCACAACTAACGATAATAAGGAAAATAAAGAGAAGAGAAAACATAGAAAATTTTATCGCGATATAGACGACCAAATATTAGGTGGTGTAGCAGCCGGTCTGGCTTTATATATTGGTATCGACGTAACCATAGTGCGTATTTTATTTATACTGCTCACAGTGGCTAGTTTTTCCTGGATGATAGTAATATATGTATTACTCTGGATTATTTGTCCTCCGGCTCTAACTACATCTCAAAAATTGGAAATGCAAGGCATTGAACCATCTATAGAGAACATAAAAAATTACATTTCAAATCTTGACATAAAACAAAATGCTTCCACTATGGGTGGCGTTGTAGGTAAATTCATAAAGATTACTTTCAAAATATTGGCTATAATTATAGGCATAATAACTTGCTCGGTTATAATCGGTGCATTAGGTTTCATTATTATTACATGCCTATCATTTCTTTCTATACACCCATCAATTCCCGGAATATCAATCACTATGGCTGAATCGATATTGATGTTTATTTCAATAATCCTCATTATTACACTGCCAATTTTATTAATAATAGTAAGCCTTGTACATGTATTCAAACAGACTCATAAGAGCAATAAGAGATATAATAATTTCTTATGGACTACCGGAATAATATGGCTCATATGTCTAATTTTTGCTTTATTCATATTATTTAAATACAACATATCACCACACAAAATTCTTCAATTCAGAAACTATTTTATTCCGGTTGAGAATACCATATCAGAAAATAGATTATCAGATTATTCCGTCAATTCAGTAGATGTATCCAGTGCTATTAATGTTTTATTACAACACGATACTGTGAACTATGTTGAAATTTCAGGTAATGAAGAATTTTTAAGAAGCATTTCTATCGACACTGCAAACAATCAACTATTTATAACCAAAACATCGACTTTCAAGTCTTCTCCTAACAACGTAGTAATATTACATTATACTCAACCATTCAACAAGATTACAACATCATCTGCCGCTTCGATTTCAAACATCAAAGACTCAATACTTGTTGTAACAAACATGACACTGAATGCTAATTCTGCGAGTGAAATTAATTTAAAGATAAATTGCGACAGTTTATTTGTAGATTCGTCATCAGCTTCCGACATCGTATTAGAAGGTAATTGTAATTATTCTTATTTCAAAGCAACTTCTGCTTCCACTATCAAAGCAAAAAAATTGAAGTGTAAAAACAGTAATATTAACTCCACCTCTGCTTCCACTATTTCCGTGAATAGCGACACATTACTTATTAATGTAAAATCCGGTAGCGAAGTTAAATACAACAAAAATAATAAGATGAAGGAAATCGTATCTTCTACTTCCGGAACAGCAATTCCTTATTCAAAATAAATCTTCTCATACTATACTTTTAATTTGAAAGAGAGACTGAATATCATTATTTGGTCTCTCTTCTTGTGTGTATAAATAATAAAATATAACTTTGCAAATAGCAATCTCAAACATTAATTACCTTATAATCAATATTATGACAAATAAAAAATTATTTTTTCTACTATTCTTTTCGCAATTTATGCTTATGTGCAACATGTTTGCGGAATCAACAAAAAGCAATTTAGACTCATTATACAAATATGAAATATACGGATTTGTAAGAAATGATTTCACTTTTGATAGTAGAAAATCCATAGCTGCAGTAGGGGAATTATTCTATTTTATCCCTTACGACGTACAAATGTCGGCAAATGGCAAAGATATTAATGCCATATACTCCACTCGTTTATTGGCTGTAACTACCAGATTTGGTTTTAATTTCACATCACCGGTATATAATAACAATTTTCAAGTATCTGCAAAAATAGAAACCGACTTTTGCGGTAGTGCCAATTATATTACGCTATTCAGAATACGCCAAGCATTTGTATCATTAAAATGGCAACATCATAATATTATTGCCGGACAGACATGGCACCCTATGACAGGAGAACTAATCCCTAATATAGTATCATTGAATACCGGAGCACCATTCAATCCTTTTTCAAGAGCCCCACAATTAAGGTACAATGCATTAATTAACAATGTAACTATTTCGGCAGCAGCTATTTATCAATTACAATATCCATCACCGGGGCCGGAAGGCAATTCTACAAATTACCAAATATTCAACGGATTACCGGAATTCTATTTCGGCATTGCATACCATAATAAATATATGAAAATAGGAGCCGGTGTAGAATATTTAAATATCTCTCCAAGAAAAACAGTGACAGACGAATTTGATAACATATATAAAGTAACAGACAGAATATCATCGTTCAACTCTCAATTGTACCTTCAATTATCAGGAAAAGGTATCGATTTTAAAATCAAAAGCGTATACGGAGGCAATATGGGTCACTTGCTAATGATGTCGGGATATGGTGCTACTGCACTACTTCCGGATAAATTATCATATGAATATACCCCGATTAATCAATCATCAACATGGGCAACACTCGCATATACATATTCATCAAAAAAACACACAATTACAACTACAGTATTAGGTGGTTACATAAAAAACACAGGAGCGACCAAAGATTTATTAGCTGATAAAGTATACTACAGAGGAGCTACAAATTTTGATGATATTTTTAGAATTGCACCTTCTATTATGTATCAATACGACAAAAATTTAAATGTAGGATTGGAGTATGAATATACCGGAGTACATTATGGTGATTTAAATTCAAATTATACTGTAAGTAATCCTCACTTAGTGAGTAACAATAGGTTATACGTAATTTTAGTTTACAAATTTAATCATCTTTTTACCTCAAAAAGAAAATAATATTTTTTTTTTGAAATCGAAGATACTATAAAATATTTTTATTAAATTTGCGGTGCATTATAGGTGCCAAGATGTCTTGAGGCATCTACAATCATTTTTAATAAAACTAACATATTTATATTATATAAGTTATGAATGATAAACTTCAAGAATTAACCGATAAAATCTATTTGGAAGGAGTAGAGAAAGGTAAAAATGAAGCAAAAGAAATAGTTTCTAAAGCTTCAGAAGATGCTGAAAAAATTATTGCTAAAGCAAAAGCAGATGCTGAAAAAATTTTAGCTGATGCAGAAAAACAAGCAAAAGAACTTGAAAAAAACACCAAATCTGAATTAAAACTATATACGGATCAATCTCTAAACGCACTAAAAAGTGAAATTACAAATATAATTTCTGAAAAAGTAGCTTCTATAGCAGTGAATTCCGCATTAAATGACAAGCAATTTATGCAATCCATAATTTCTGATATCGCTTCAAAATGGATTTCAAACGGAGAAGTTGTCATCGAAGCAAAAGATGCAAAATCTTTGGAAGATTATTTTATGGCAAATGCAAAAGAATTGCTCAATAAAGGTGTTACTATCAAAGAAGTTAAAGGCTTAAAAACCGACTTTACCATTTCTCCTGTTAATAACGGATACAAAGTTGCTTTCGGAGAAAATGAATTTATCGAATATTTCAAGGATTTCCTTCGTCCTAAATTAGTAGACATGCTATTTAATTAATAAACAATGAATTATTATTGTTATATAGCAGGAATGCCGGATTTACAAATTGATAATCCGAAATCTGTTCCTACATTACAAAATATTATAGACGACGTAACCCCACTATTATCTTATTGGGATTTACGTGCGTTTACACTTTTACGGAACAGATATGATAACGACAATTTATTGCTCTTTTTAAAAGATAAAGAAGCTGATTTGAATCCACTCGGCACTTTATCTTCGAAAGATTGGCAAGAAATTATCGCGATTATCGACGAAAGTAATGAATTAAATCCTGCAAAGGATAAAAGAATTCTTCCTTATGTGCTTGAATTTTATACACATTATAAGAAGGAAGAATCAACAATAGTATTCCCACAAGAATATCTTTCATCGCTCTACTATGAATATGGAATAAAATGTAACAACAGTTTTATAAGTAATTGGTTTACATTTAATTTGAATGTCAATAATATTTTAACTGCATTAACATGCAAAAAATATAATTGGGAAATAAAATCCGCTTTAGTTGGTAACAACAACGTTGTTGACACAATTAAGACAAATCAAAACGCAAAAGATTTCAACCTCAAAACCGAAGTGGATTATATCGACAAAATAATAAACATATCCGACACTACCAATTTACTGGATAAAGAGCGTAAAATTGATTTATTGAAATGGGAATGGCTGGAAAATAATTCTTTCTACAAAGATTTCTCTGTAGAGAAAATTTTTGCTTTTTGGCTTAAAGCCGAATTGATGCATCGATGGGATAATCTCTCTCAAGAGCACGGTTCGGAAATATTCAGATCTATGATTAATGATCTAAAAAAAGATGTTAAATTCAAATAATATATTATTGATATAATGGCAACAAAAGGAATTGTAAAAGGTATAATATCAAACCTTGTAACAGTAAATGCAGATGGGCCTGTATCTCAAAATGAAATATGCTATATATCTCTTGGTGACATTAGGTTGATGGCCGAAGTGTTAAAGATAAATGGAGACAATGTATTCGTACAAGTTTTTGAAAGTACTCGTGGCTTAAAAGTAGGTGCCGAAGTAGAATTTACCGGTCATATGCTCGAAGTTACATTAGGACCGGGTATGCTATCCAAAAATTACGACGGACTTCAAAATGACTTGGATAAACTTACCGGTGTATTTTTAAAACGTGGAGAATATAATTTTCCTCTTGATACGGAAAGACTTTGGAATTTCAAACCATTAGCAAAAGAAGGCGATACAGTTGAAGCTGCATCATGGTTAGGTGAAGTAGAAGAAAATCACCAACCACACAAAATAATGGTTCCTTTTGCAATGGAAGGTTCTTATACCGTTAAATCTATAGTATCGGAAGGTGAATATAAAGTTACTGACACTATTGCAGTAATTACCGACGCAGAGGGTAAAGATCATGAAATAAACATGATTCAAAAGTGGCCGGTAAAAAAACCTATATTGGTTCACACCGAAAAACCTCGTCCTTTCAGACTTTTAGAGACCGGCGTTCGTACCATTGATACAGCAAACCCTATAGTAGAAGGTGGTACCGGATTTATACCTGGTCCTTTCGGAACCGGAAAAACTGTGCTACAACACGCAATATCCAAACAAGCAGATGCTGATATAGTAATTATGGCGGCTTGTGGAGAACGTGCAAATGAGGTTGTAGAAATCTTCGTAGAATTCCCTGAATTGGAAGACCCTCATACGGGACGTAAATTGATGGAGAGAACTATTATCATTGCAAACACATCTAATATGCCGGTTGCATCTCGTGAAGCATCCGTGTATACTGCAATGACAATAGCGGAATATTATCGTGCTATGGGACTTAAAGTACTTTTGATGGCAGACTCTACTTCTCGTTGGGCACAAGCACTTCGTGAGATGAGTAACAGAATGGAGGAATTGCCGGGACAAGATGCTTTCCCTATGGACTTATCTGCCATTATTGGTTCTTTCTACAGCCGTGCCGGATTCGTTTATCTAAAAAATGGTGCTACCGGTTCCATCACATTCATCGGTACCGTATCACCTGCTGGAGGTAACTTAAAAGAGCCTGTTACAGAAGGCACTAAAAAAGCAGCACGCTGTTTCTATGCTTTAGAGCAAAACCGTGCAGACCGTAAAAGATACCCTGCAGTTAACCCTATCGACAGTTACTCTAAATACATTGAATACCCGGAATTTGAAGAATATATTAAAACCAAAATAAAAGGTGACTGGATTAGTAAAGTAAATCAAATGAAGACTTTACTGCAACGCGGTAAAGAGGTACAAGAGCAAATAAACATCCTTGGTGATGACGGTGTACCTGTTGATTACCACGTTACATTCTGGAAATCAGAAATTATTGACTTCGTAATACTTCAACAAGATGCATTCGATAAAATCGACTCTGTATGCCCGTTAGAGCGCCAAGAGTATATGCTTAACTTGGTGATGGATATCTGTAACAGAAACTTTAATTTTGAATCTTTCCTCGATGTAATGGACTACTTTAAACGCATTATAAACATTTGCAAACAAATGAACTATAGCGAATTCCATTCACCACAATTCGAAGAATACCTTACCAAGCTCAATGAAATATTAAAAGAGCAAGAGTAAATATTCGGGATTTTTTAATAACAGATAAAAACACATTAAATAATATGGCAACAAAAGCATTTCAAAAAATCTATACAAAAATCACTGCTATAACAAAAGCAACTTGTTCTCTGAAAGCAGAAGGTGTAGGTAATGACGAATTGGCCACTATTAATGGTAGATTAGCCCAAGTTGTAAAAATTATGGGCAACGATATTACCCTTCAAGTATTTGAAGGTACCGAGGGTATTCCAACAAATGCAGAAGTAATATTCTTAGGAAAAGCTCCTTCATTGAAAGTCAGTGAACAACTTGCAGGACGCTTTTTTAACGCATTCGGCAACCCTATTGACGGCGGTCCTGAAATTGAGGGCGAAGAGGTAGAAATAGGCGGTCCTTCCGTAAACCCGGTAAGACGTAAACAACCATCTGAATTGATATCAACCGGTATTGCCGGTATCGACTTAAATAACACATTAGTTTCCGGTCAAAAGATACCATTTTTTGCTGACCCTGACCAACCATACAACCAAGTAATGGCAAATGTGGCTCTTCGCGCTAAAGCCGACAAAATCATTTTAGGTGGTATGGGTTTGACTAATGATGATTATCTCTACTTCAAAAATGTATTTAACAATGCAGGAGTTTTGGACCGTATAGTATCATTTGTAAACACTACGGAAAACCCGCCTGTTGAGCGACTCCTTATTCCTGATATGGCATTGACGGCAGCAGAATATTTTGCAGTAGAAAAGAACGAAAAAGTATTGGTATTGTTGACAGATATGACCTCTTATGCCGATGCATTGGCTATTGTTTCAAACCGTATGGACCAAATTCCATCTAAAGACTCAATGCCAGGTTCTTTATATTCCGACCTTGCAAAAATTTACGAAAAAGCAGTACAATTCCCTGCAGGTGGTTCTATCACTATCATTGCAGTAACTACCCTTTCCGGTGGTGATATCACTCATGCTATACCTGATAATACCGGTTACATTACTGAAGGTCAGTTATTCCTCCGTCGTGATTCCGATATAGGTAAAGTAATCGTCGACCCATTCCGCTCACTATCTCGTTTGAAACAACTTGTAGCAGGAAAGAAAACAAGAGAAGACCACCCTCAAGTAATGAATGCGGCAGTACGTCTTTATGCCGATGCTGCTAATGCGAAAACAAAACTTGAAAACGGTTTCGACCTTACTAATTACGACGAACGCGCCTTGGCATTTGCAAAAGATTATTCAGAACAACTCTTAGCTATTGACGTAAATATCGACAATACCCAAATGCTCGACGTTGCATGGTCGCTATTCAAAGCACACTTTAAACCGGAAGAGGTTAATATTAAACAGAATTTAATTGATAAATACTGGAAATAAATCCTCTTGTATTTCAATAAGATAATATGGCTATAACATTTCAATATAATAAAACATCTCTTCAAGGCTTGGAAAAAAACCTTAAGATGCGTGTACGCGCCTTGCCTACCATAAAAAACAAGGAGAGTGCATTGCGCTTGGAAGTTAAACGAGCCAAAGATGACATTGCACGATTGGATTCCGAATTGGAAGAAAAAATCCATGCATATGATAAGATGTTAGCCCTATGGGGTGAATTCGACACTACTCTTCTGAGCGTTATAGATGTAAAAATGGACATAAAGAAGATTGCCGGTGTACGAATTCCAATATTGGAAGAGGTGGTTTATTCCATCAAGCCATTCAGCGTTTTTACTTCTCCTAAATGGTATGCCGACGGACTATCCGAATTAAAAAAAATGGTTCAAATTGGTATAGAAAGAGAGTTTTGTGCAGAGAAAATAAGGCTTCTTGAATATGCCCGTAAAAAAACAACTCAGAAAGTGAATCTATTTGAGAAAGTACAAATTCCGGGTTATGAAGATGCTATTCGCAAGATAAAACGCTTTATGGAAGATGAAGAAAACCTCTCTAAATCTTCACAAAAAATAGTGAAAGCAAAAAAAGAAAGAGAAATAGAAACATCTGTTGAACAATAAATTGTGGGAATATGATAACGAAAATGAAAAAATTGGATTTTCTGGTGTATCATGCACAGTATGATGATTTTCTCGAGCAATTGAGAAATATCGGAGTATTGCATATTGCCACATTGGAAAATAATAATGATGGATGTGAGTTATTAATAGAGAAATTCAATCTCAAAAAAAGAATCGATAGTATTGTCGACACTCTTATAAAAACTATTGACCTTAATACGCCTCTAACAGAAACAACAGAAAAGAATTTCGACAACGGAATGCTGTTGTTAGAAAAAGCGGAAACTCTATTGTCAGAACAGGAAGAGACAAAACAAAAATTAGCTCTTGCTGAAAAAGAATGCGATAGAATTTCGGTTTGGGGAAATTTCTCTTTAGATAAACTTAATAAGATAAAAGAAAACGGTTATTTTATCAATTTCTACTCTTGCTCCCCTCGTTTATACAATACGGAATGGGAAGAAACATATAATGCTTGCAAAATTAACGAAGTTAGTAACACAACATACTTCGTTACAGTAACCAAGAATGAAAATGTAGAGATAGAAGCAGATAAATTTGATATCAATAATTCCGACAGTACTACTCTTTTGGAGAAATTGGAAATTGCAAAAGAGAACTATTTTAACAAAAAGGAAGAACTGAAGAATTTTGCTATCAGTAATATAAATAACTTGAAGTATCTTTCTTTACTCGTAACGGAAATTATTGATATAGACAAAGTAAAAAACAACACTATAAAAGCTGCAGATAATACCGTAATGGTATTAGAGGGATATTGTCCGATAGACACGGAAGATACTCTTGTGAAATTTTTACAAGAAAATGGAGTCTATTATGAAGAGAATGACCCACAAGCAGAAGATAATGTACCTATAAAACTCAAAAATAATTGGTTTACTAGACTATTCGAACCTCTTACCGGAATGTATGGTTTACCAAGTTATAATGAATTTGACCCAACGCCGATATTAGCACCATTTTTCTTACTATTCTTTGCGATGTGTATGGGTGATGCAGGATATGGCATTGCACTTATCCTCTTCGGATTAGGAGTACATTTCAAAAAAATAAACATAGAAATGTTTAAAGGATTAGGACCTATTATCGTTGTATTAGGTATAGGCACTACCATCGTTGGATATTTCTTAGGTACATTCTTTGGCGTAGATTTGACTACTGTATCATTCTTACCGGATAGTGCGAAGAGTGTAATGCTTAAAGGTAATTTTATGGGCTTCGACATCCAAATGGTTGCTGCTGTAGCAATAGGTATTTTCCATATATGCTTAGCAATGGTAATAAAAGCAATATGCTATACAAAACAATCCGGATTCTTAAATAACTTAAGTACGTGGGGATGGTTAATATTAATACTTGGAGGTATTATTACAGCACTACTCTCGGTAACTCAATTAATTAACATACAAGCCACTAGGATTTTAATCATAGCAATTGGAATAATATCCGCATTAGGAATATTTATTTTCAATAATATCAAGCGTAATCCGTTAATTAATATTGGAGCGGGACTTTGGGACACGTACAATATGGCAACCGGTATAATGAGTGATGTACTTAGTTATATCCGTTTATATGCATTAGGTCTTGCAGGTGGTATGCTAGGACAAGCATTTAATCAATTGGGAACAATGGTATTAGGAGAAGATCCAATCTGGATTAAATATTTACCGTTCATCTTGATTGTAGTTGCCGGTCATGTATTAAACATTGCATTATCCGCTTTAAGTGCCTTTGTACACCCATTACGTTTAACCTTTGTAGAATACTTTAAAAACTTGGGATACGAAGGAAAAGGAGAAAAATATGCTCCACTATCAAAAATCATCAAATAAATAAAACTAACAATTAAATTAACATAATAGATTATGGAAGAAACAATTTTAAATTCATTTAGTCCTGACGTAATTAGAATACTCGGTTATTTTGGACTAGCTTTTATTTTAGGCTTAGGAGGTATTGGATCTGCAATAGGAACAACCATTGCAGGTAATGCTGCAGAAGGAGCGTTAAAGAAAAACATAGGAGAATCGTCTAAATATATGATTCTTTCAGCACTTCCTGCAACTCAAGGTCTTTATGGTTTCGTTGCATTCTTGATTTGGCTATTAAGAAAAAACGTAGCTGAAGATGGAATAATGTTGTTTGCAATGGGCTTAGGAGTAGGTATATTGATGCTCTTCTCAGCTATCCGTCAAGGAAAAGTATGTGCAAATGGTATCATGGGTATCGCAGAAGGACACAACGTTCAAACCCCAACATTCATCTATGCAGCACTACCTGAGTTTTATGCAATTCTTGGTTTAGTTGCTTCATTAATGATTCATTAATGCTTCATTAATGATTTAATTTTAATTATCAACATAACAACTTAAATTAAAATATTATGGAATTACCTTTCGCAGAGGCCTACAAAATCAAAATGGTAGAGCCTATTCACAAATCAACACGCGAAGAACGTGAACAATGGATTAAAGACGCGAATTACAATCTGTTCGCATTAGAGGCAAGTAAAATTTATATCGACTGTTTAACAGACTCCGGAACCGGAGCAATGTCAGACCGCCAATGGGCTGCCATGATGACAGGTGATGAAAGTTATGCAGGTGCAAAATCTTTCTTTCATTTAAAAGATACTATTACCAAATTAACAGGTTTTGAATGGGTTATCCCTACTCACCAAGGACGTGCAGCTGAAAACGTATTATTCAGTTATTTGGTACACGAAGGTGATATCGTTCCGGGTAACTCACATTTCGATACAACTAAAGGTCATATCGAAGGTAGAAAAGCTTTTGCAGTAGACTGCACTATCGACGAAGCTAAAAATACTCAATTAGAACTTCCATTCAAGGGTAATGTTGACTTGAATAAATTGGAAAAAGTATTGAAAGAGCAAAACGATAAAATTCCTTTTATCATTGTTACTATTACAAATAACACAGCAGGAGGACAACCTGTATCAATGGAAAACCTCCGCGGTGTACGTAAATTAGCTGACAAATATGGTAAACGTGTAGTATTCGACTCTGCTCGTTTCGTAGAAAATGCATACTTTATCAAAACTCGTGAAGAGGGATATGCCGACAAGACTATCAAAGAGATTGTTAAAGAGATCTACTCTTATGCAGATGGTATGACAATGTCTGCTAAAAAAGACGGTCTTGTTAACATGGGTGGTTTTATCGCTACTCGCCACCAAGATTGGTATGAAGGAGCAAAAGGTTATTGTATCCAATTCGAAGGTTTCTTAACCTATGGTGGTATGAACGGTCGTGATATGGATGCACTTGCTGTTGGTTTGGAAGAAAACACTGAATTAGATACTATTGAAACTCGTATCAAACAAGTACAATATTTAGCTGCTCGCTTAGATGAATTCGGTATTCCTTATCAACGCCCTGTAGGTGGTCACGCTTTGTTTATCGATGCTTCTCTCGTACTTACTAATGTACCAAAAGAAGAGTTCCCTGCACAAACACTTGCTATCGAGCTTTACAAAGAAGCCGGTATTCGTGGATGTGAAATAGGTTATATCCTTGCAGACCGCGACCCTGTTACTCGTGAAAACAGATTCGGTGGTTTGGATTTATTACGTTTGTGTATTGCACGTCGTACTTATACTAACAACCACATGGATGTAATTGCTGTAGCTCTTAAAAATGTTTATGACCGTCGTAATGAAATCAAACACGGTTATAAAATTACATGGGAAGCTCCACTTCTCCGTCACTTCACCGTACAATTAGCTCCGGTAGAAGAATAATTTTATTGAAGTTTTTATATAAAACTTTATATAATTTATTGTTATATGGCTATGTGTTTCAAGAAACATATAGCCATTTTTCTTGCACAATTAAACAATAATTCTTATCTTTGCAGTTCTAAACGATGATAAATTTATGGTACAAGTAGAGATAATAAACAAGTCAAAACATGAATTGCCTAAATATAGTACAATTCAATCTGCCGGTTTGGATTTAAGAGCTAATATTGACACTCCGGTAATACTTAAACCATTGGAGCGCAAACTGATTCCTACGGGATTATTCATTGCTTTACCAGACGGATATGAAGCTCAAATAAGGCCACGCTCTGGTTTGGCATTAAAAAATGGCATAACGGTATTAAATACTCCGGGAACGATAGATGCAGATTATAGAGGAGAAATAGGAGTAATATTAATAAACTTATCGAATGAACCATTCACAATTAATGATGGTGACAGAATTTGTCAAATGGTAATATCCAAATACGAAACTATTGAATGGACCTCAGTGCAAATTTTATCTGAAACAACAAGAGGTGAAGGAGGATTCGGGCATTCCGGAAAATAATATGAAAAAGATATTTTTGACATTTATTTTATCGACAATAATATGTGTTTGTTATGGATTTGATGTAGACTACGATTCCATAATGAAGGCTTATTGTGCTAAAAATGCAATTGTAGATACTTCTGAATATGTTAAAGTCAACGACGCTTTTAACGAGATGATCAAAGATTTCATCTTAAAACGTGAAACAACTAAAAACACCTACGATATCATTGAAAAGCACTTTGATCTTTTAAGTGATAAAGACAAAGCCTTTTGTTTTTATTTATTATATAATGAGGTAAGTAATTTAAAGCAGTATGAAAATTCTACAATTCCTTATAAGATGATTTCTAATGCCGTAAAATACGATCCGAATAATTTGACCTACCTTAGAATAAAAGTAGCACTATGCATGATATCTAAATCATACAAATGCTCAAAAGAATGCTATACCAAAATAATTCAATTAGATAAATATGACTCTGATGCATATAATAAACTCTATATAAATGCTCTATTTCATAAGAAATTTAATGAGGCTAAAAAATATGCTACATTAAAATTTAATATAAATCAAGATGCAAAATCTTATTTAAATATGATGAGTTATGCTTTATTCATTGAAGACAAAAAGGCTTATTCTAAATCAATTAAATTTATTAATAATTTTATCAAACAAAATCCGGAGTATAAACAAGATGCAATTTTGCAATTATCAGAAAATCATTCAACGTTCAATCACTACGATTTAGCCATAGAAACAATTAACAATAATGCAGAATTGTTTGATAGTACATTTAGATATTATTATCTTTCTAATATTTATCAAAAAATAGATGAAGACTCTTTATTTGCCTATTATACCACAAAAACATTAGAAGGTAATATTATCGAGTTTAATGATTTAAAAGATAATATTAGATCTTCATTATATTACTATAACGAAACGAATCAACAAGATAAAATTGAATATATATTAGATTTATTATCAAATAACTATGCTGAGAATTCAATGATGTACAATTTGAAACTCGATGTATATAAAATGTTGAAAGACTCTGTAAATATTTATAATACAATGGAGTACATCACCGATAATTATCTCGACCAAAAATGTGCAATTGATTTTTATAACTTAAAAGTAAACAATAACGAAAATAGCAAACAACTCTCCGACTATTGCTATAAAAATTATTTCAAATACGATAATAGTATATGGCTTTCACAGTATTTAGTATTAACTCTAAACGACTCTACTCTATCTATTTCTTCCATAACCGATTCTATTAATAAATACATTAATACAATAAATGAAACATCACCAAAAGCAGAAATATACTCTATATATTCTTCATTTTTAATGACTAAACATGCTGATTACGACTTAATTATCGAATCGTTAGATAGTTGTTTGAAATACGATTCGGAAAATTATAATGCTCTAAATAATAAAGCTTATTATTTGGCAAAAGATTCAACCAAACTCAACGAAGCAGAAAAATTAGCACAAAAAGCCATTAAAGTACAACCTAATAAATCGTATATATTAGATACTTATGCTTGGATATTGTATCTTCAAAAGAATTATTTTTTGGCAAATATTTACATTGACAAATCTATTAGAATAATGGAAGAAGAAGAAAATCGTGTAGACATGGATAAAATAGTTCAATTGTATCATAAAGGAAAGATTCAGGAAGCTCTGAATAAACAATACGAAGCGGATTTAATTTGGACTAACATACTTAATATATACGATAGTTTGAATGATGAACAAAAGCAATCATTAGATAAAGAAACAAAAGCAATTATTTTAGAAATACAACAAAATTTTAATGCACACAATGAAGAACAATAACTTTTTTAAATTGGCAATAATATCATTATCAGCGATTGTAATGATATTCTCCGGTTGTAATATTCAAAAAAAAGCTACTAAGAACAAAAGTATCTCAGTTGAACAAACTAGTTCTGAAAATATTATTAAATCAGCAATTAGTGCTCAACCGAATTTTAATTCTATGAATATTTCAAAACTGACAATGTCATTGGATTATAATGGAATAAACTTCAATGTTAAAGGCACTCTACGAATTAAAACAGATAGTGTAGTCTCTTTAGGAATACAGCCTGCTTTAGGAATAGAGATGTATAGATTAGAATTTTTTCCAGCAAAATTTGTAGTATACGATAAAATCAATCGCAAATATGCTGAACATTCATACGATTATATCAAATACAATACAGGTATTGATGTAGACTACAAAGCCATACAATCTTTTTGTTCTCACCAATTATTCACACTTACAAATAGTAGCGAAAATCAAATTTTATCCAAATTCAAAGTAGACAATGTAATATCGGATACTATTACACTTTTAGGTACTGATACAATAGATAATATGGTTCAAAGATATGATATCTATAACAATAGAATAATATTAACCGGTGCTCAAGGTAAATATGATTTAGTTTATGGTATTACCTACGGAGACTTGGAGACCAACGATAAAATTTCATTTCCTACAAGCGTCAATATTACTACAAATCTTGTTAATACAAAATTTTCGGCAAAGATTAATTTTGAAAAGATTTCATTTAATAGAGATTTTACAATAAGCCCTATTAATATGAGTCGCTATACAAAAACAACATTATCAAATATAATATCATTTAAGAAATAAGATGAAATATAACATTATCATACTTATACTTATATCTTTACTACCCTCTTTTTGTAACGGACAAACCATAAAAGAACTTGAAGCAAAAAAGAAAAAAGCTCTTAATGATTTAGCCATTACTAATAAACTTTTAAACGAAACTCAGAAAAATAAAAAAGGTACTGAGAATAAACTCTATTTGCTTAAAAGATCTATAAAGCAAAGTAATGAATATATCAACACTTTAAACTCAGAAATATCGGTATTAAATCATGATATAGATTCCATCCAACAATCAAAGAATTCTTATGAGAAATATTTGGAGCAATTACGTATTGAATATGCGCAAAACTCCAGAGCCATTTACAATCATCATAAACATTTCTCACCAACAATGTATATTCTATCTGCAAGTAATTTTAACCAAGCCTTTCGAAGATTCAGATATTTACAAGAAGCATCGAATCATAGAAAAAAAATTGTAAAAGAGATAGAGCAAATTACATTGACACTAAAAGAACAAGAAGAATTATTGACTGAAAATAGGAGCAAGAAAGAAACGGCAGTCAATGCAAAAGAATTGGAACAACAACGATTGGAACAACAAAAAAGGCAGCACACATCGGAATTATCTTCGCTCCAGACAAAAGAGAAACAACTAAAAGCAAAACAAAAGAAACAACAAGAGCAAGCCAATCTTCTCAATAAAAAAATTCAAGATATGATTGCTGCAGAACTGAAAAAGCAGGATAAAACCGGCAATACACAATCGAAAGATAAATTTGAATTGAGCAAAGAGGAAAAATTGGTAGCCGGTAATTTCCAAGCAAATAAAGGTAAATTACCACGTCCTATAGAAAAAGGGTTTATTAGTGGTCATTATGGGGTACAACCACATCCGTTCTTAGAAAAAGTAACAATAAATAATAAAGGAACATACTTTCAAGCACCATCAGGATCTGATGCAAGAGCTGTATTTGAAGGAGTTGTAACACAATGTTTTTCTATACCCGGAAGTAATAGTTCCGTTATTATTAAACACGGAAATTACCGTACGGTATATTCCAATCTTACCACTTTATACGTAAAAGTTGGAGATAAAGTAACTACAAAACAAAAGATAGGTAAAATATATACCGATAAAGAAAACGATAATAAAACGGAATTATACTTTATGCTATATAAAGATACCGAAATACAAAACCCAGAACTTTGGTTAGCAAAATAATTAAATAAAACAATAACTATACTATTATGACAGAAAGAATTAAATGTTTAATAATTGGTTCAGGACCTGCCGGATATACAGCAGCCATTTATGCATCCAGAGCCAATTTAAATCCTGTATTATACGAGGGAATGCTCAGTGGTGGTCAGTTAACACAAACGACTGAAATAGAAAACTTTCCAGGGTACCCTGAAGGAATCGACGCAAATGTTATGATGTCTGAATTTAGAGCTCAAGCCGAAAGATTCAATGCAGACATTCGTTCCGGAATTGTGACTGATGTTGACTTTAGTGTTTCTCCTAAAAAAGTAATTATTGATGGAGAAAAAGAGATAGAAGCTGATACTGTAATTATTGCAACAGGTGCTAGTGCCAAATATTTAGGTTTGCCTGATGAACATAAATATATGGGTAAAGGAGTTTCTGCTTGCGCTACTTGTGATGGATTCTTTTACAGAAAAAAAGTAGTTGCCGTAGTTGGTGGAGGAGACACTGCTTGTGAAGAAGCTTCTTACTTGGCAAGTTTATGTTCTAAAGTATATTTGATAGTTAGAAAACCATTCCTTCGTGCATCTAAAGTAATGCAAGAACGAGTATTTAATAACGAAAAAATTGAAGTACTCTTCGAGCACAATACTCTTGGATTATATGGAGAAGAATTTGTAGAAGGTGCCAAACTGGTAAAACGAAAAGGCGAACCGGACGAAGAAATTGTTGATATTAAAATAGATGGTTTCTTCCTTGCAATCGGACATCATCCTAATAGCGACATCTTCAAGAAATATATTGAAACTGATGAAGAGGGCTATATTAAAACCGCGCCATACCGCCCATTAACTAATGTAGAAGGTGTATTCGCCGCAGGAGACGTTGCTGACCCTATTTATCGTCAAGCAATTTGCGCTGCAGCATCAGGATGTAAAGCCGCAATGGAGGCTGAAAAATATTTAGCATCACATAAGTAATGACTATATATAATACAACCTTTACAATACACAATTCGATATTGGACAAGTGCTTGTTCCTAATCAAAACTGAAGTAATAGATAGAATGTTGGAAGATGGTTTTTCTCAACCTACATTGATGAAAGTAGTATCGATAAACGACCCGGAATATACAAATTACGCACTTCAATTACAAGCACCTGATATTGAATTTATAGAAAAATGGAAAAACGATAATATGGATTGCATAAAAATGTTACAATCCTTATTTAAAGAAAAAGTATTATATTTCGATACAATATTAGAATCTATTTAATATGGATAGTAAATCAACGGAAAGAATTATTATGGGCATTGACCCCGGTACTAACATCATGGGTTATGGTGTTATAAAAGTAAAAGGGAACAATGTCAGATTAATTACATTAGGATTCTTTGATTTACATAATATAAAAGATCATTACCTCACTTTAAAAGAGGTACATAAACAAACTACAGCTTTAATTGAAAAATATTTACCAGATGAAATGGCTATTGAATCACCTTTTTTTGGTAAAAATGTTCAATCTATGCTGAAGTTAGGTCGTGCACAAGGGGTAGCAATCACTGCTGCCCTTTTACATGACATTCCGGTAACAGAATATGCACCTCTGAAAATTAAGATGTCGATAACCGGAAACGGATCTGCCAGTAAAGAACAAGTATCTACTATGTTAAAAAAAATATTAGGAATTCCTACAGAAGAAATTCCTATTCATTTAGATGCCACAGACGGCTTGGCAGCCGCCTATTGTCATTATTTACAAACTTCACGACCTCAAATAGAGAAAAAGTACAAAAGTTGGAAGGATTTCGCTTTACGCAATCCTGATAAAATCAAGTAGTTACAATTCATTAATAACTGATACGGTATGACAAGCAACAACACCTGCTGTTTCTGTACGTAATCTACTATTCCCTAAAGATACCGATTTAAAACCATTATTTAAAGCTAAATCAACCTCTTCAATACTAAAGTCTCCTTCAGGACCAATTAGCACTACTACATCTTCACCTTTATTACAAGATTTTAAGAGAGGAGTTTTCGGAATATCATAGCAATGAGCTATAAATTTCTGAGCCATAGAATCGGAATTGTTTGTAATAAAGTCTGCAAAAGGCATTAACTCATTAATGATTGGCATATTAGGTTTTATACTCTGCTTTGCAGCCGAAATAATTATTTTTTCCAGACGATCTAATTTCACCACTTTTCTTTCGGAATATCTACAAATTAGAGGAGTAATTTGAGCAACACCAATTTCGGTAACCTTTTCCAAAAACCACTCAAATCTATCTATATTTTTAGTAGGAGCAACAGCCAAATGTAGATTATACCCTATCTTATTGAAATCTTTTTCTACTTTAATAATCTCTACTTTAGTTTTCTTAGGATGAGGTTCTACGATTTTAGCAACAAAAAAGCCTCCAACACCATCAATGATATGAATTAAATCACCTTTATTTAAACGAAGTACTTTTATACAATGTAACGACTCCTCTTCAGGAAGAAAAGGAGTCGTACTTATATTAGGAGAATAAAAGATATTCATCTAAAAAAATTAATTTTTAGGAGTTTTCATAGATTGAGTAGCGTTAACAGATTGAGCTTTTTTAACTGAAACGCTTTGAGTTGGTTGTGCAGCAGGTTTTACTGAAGTAGGACCTTGAACTGAAACTTTAGTAGTTGCGTCTTGAGCTTTTGGAGCCATTTGACCTCCAACTATTTTAGCAGGCTCAGAAGCAGCAGGAGCTTCTTGAACTGCTGTAGGTTCTTCAGCTACAGTTTCTGCTTTTGCACACTCTTGAGCTTTTTCAGCATTTTTGCATTGATGCTCACCTTCAGCGTGTTGACATTGGTGCTCACCTTCAGCGTGTTGGCAACATTTGTGTTCGCCATCAGCGTGTTGACATTGGTGCTCTCCATTACCACCACAGCAACCCTCAGGTTTTTCAACAAATTTAAATTTACCAAGAAGCTCTTCATCTTTATATAAAGAAAGAATATCATCTTCAACAATGTATTTATTTACATTGCCCAAAATCTCAAGCATTTGACTTTCAATCATATTAGAATTTTCATCACACAAAGCACGTGTAATGCCAAGAGGACTGAAAGTAAGAGTGTCTTCATTAACATAATAAGAGCCGGCAGCGATAAAATTACAACCGAGGCAACCACCAATTTCATTACCTTCACGGAATAAGATAGCAACTGGTTTTTCTGTTGATTCTTCGGTATATTCAACATTGCCGAGTTGAACAGGGGTAATCATCTTACCGGTAAAATCATAAGTAGTTTTTTTAGAACCACAAGCAGTGAGCATTAATGCACACATCACTGCGCAAAACAAGATTTTTTTCATACAATTTTTATTAAATTTATTATTAAACAATTATTCTTTGTTTTCGCATAAGCATTGCAAAGATACAACTAATTTTCTACAACACAAATTTTTAAGCAAATATTTTTTCAACAAATTTAGGTTTAAATATTTGTGTATATAAAAACAAAATCGTACCTTTGCAGTCGATTTTATTTCAACATAATGTCTAACCTATTCATTTAGAAATTAAACAATTAACTAAAATGGAATTAGAAAACAAAAACGTAGCTCCTATGGCAGAATTCGATTGGGATGCATATGCCAATGGAGAAATCATGTCAAAAGAAGAAAAAGAGCAACAAACCGCTCTTTATGAAAAAACCCTTAACCAAGTAAAAGATAAAGAAGTGGTAATGGGTAAAATTATCTCAATGAACAAACGTGAGGTAGTTGTAAACATTGGTTTCAAATCAGATGGTATTATACCAATGAGTGAATTCCGTTACAATCCGGAATTGAAAGTCGGTGACGAAGTAGAAGTTCTTATTGAAAACCAAGAAGACAAAAAAGGACAATTAATTTTATCTCACAAAGCAGCACGTGCTACTCGCTCTTGGGATAGAGTTAACGAAGCATTGGAAAACAACGAAATCATCAAAGGTTTTGTTAAATGCCGTACTAAAGGCGGTATGATTGTAGATGTATTTGGAATTGAAGCATTCTTGCCAGGTTCTCAAATAGATGTAAAACCTATCCGTGATTACGATATATTTGTAAACAAAACAATGGAATTCAAAGTTGTTAAAATCAACCACGAATTCAAGAATGTTGTAGTTTCTCACAAAGCACTTATCGAAGCTGAATTAGAGCAACAAAAACGTGAAATCATCAGCAAACTTGAGAAAGGTCAAGTACTTGAAGGTATTGTTAAAAACATTACTTCTTACGGAGTATTCATTGATTTAGGTGGTGTTGACGGTCTTATTCACATTACTGACCTTAGCTGGGGTCGAGTAAATCATCCTGAAGAGATTGTTAAATTGGATCAAAAAATCAATGTTGTTATTCTTGATTTTGATGATGAAAAGAAAAGAATTGCTCTCGGCTTAAAACAACTTACTCCTCATCCATGGGATGCTCTTGATCCTGAACTTAAAGTGGGTGACCACGTAAAAGGTAAAGTTGTCGTTATGGCAGACTATGGTGCATTTGTAGAAATCATCCCTGGTGTTGAAGGTTTAATCCACGTATCTGAAATGAGCTGGAGTCAACACCTTCGTAGCGCACAAGATTTCTTAAAAGTAGGTGATGAAGTAGAAGCCGTTATCTTAACATTAGACCGTGACGAACGTAAAATGTCACTCGGCATCAAACAACTCAAAAACGACCCTTGGGAGAATATTGATACTAAATACGCTGTTGGCACAAAACACATTGCTAAAGTAAGAAACTTTACTAACTTTGGTGTATTTGTAGAGATTGAAGAAGGTATCGATGGTTTGATTCACATTTCAGACTTGAGTTGGACAAAGAAAATCAAACACCCATCAGAGTTTACTCAAATCGGTTCTGAAATCGAAGTAATCGTTCTTGATATCGACAAAGAAAATCGTCGTTTAAGCCTCGGTCACAAACAATTGGAAGAGAACCCATGGGATGTTTTTGAAACAATCTTTACCCCAGACAGCATACATGAAGGAGTTATTACCGAAATGTTAGACAAAGGTGCTGTTGTTGCACTTCCTTATGGTGTTGAAGGTTTTGCTACTCCAAAACATCTCATCAAAGAAGATGGTTCTATGGCTAAAGTTGATGAAAAACTCAACTTCAAAGTTATAGAATTCAATAAAGAAGCTAAAAGAATCATTCTTTCTCACAGTCGCATACACGAAGATGTAGCAAAAGCTGCCGCTGCTGAAGCTGCCGCTGCCGAAAAAGAAGAGAAAAAAGCTAAAAAAGCTGCAAAGAAAGAAGAACAACCTGCAACAACTCAATTAGAGAAAACTACATTAGGTGATATTCAATCTTTGTCAGATTTGAAAGACCAATTAAAAGAAGAAGAAAATAAATAACTCTTCTATTACTTAATAAAAAAATAGGGTGTATCAAAAAGATACACCCTATTTTTTGTAGTATAACTACCCTACTTTATTTAATCCAATTTTCTATATCTTCCTTTGTCGGATTAACTAAACCGAGTTTATTCTTCTTATTATATCCACAAAGGTCTTGATGTAGTTTATTAACGTTTACATCCTTCAATTTTGCAACCATATCAAAGCCTAATTTTTGCAGAGGCTCTACCCATTCAGAAAGAATACCTTTTTCTGTATATTTCTCTGCACCATCTTTTTGTACTTTCTTTTCCGGTTTCATTTGTGGGAATAAAAGTACTTCTTGAATAGCAGTTTGACCGGTAAGGAGCATAACAAGGCGGTCCATACCAATACCCATTCCAGAGGTAGGAGGCATACCATATTCAAGGGCACGAACAAAGTCCATATCAATAAACATAGCTTCGTCATCTCCTTTTTCACTTAAACGAAGTTGCTCTTGGAATCTTTCCAATTGATCTATAGGATCGTTTAATTCGGAATAAGCATTAGCCAACTCTTTACCATTAACCATTAATTCAAAACGCTCTGTAAGATCCGGATTATTACGATGACGTTTACAGAGGGGACTCATCTCTTTAGGATAATCTGTAATAAATGTTGGTTGTATATAATTGCCTTCACAAAATTCCCCGAATATTTCATCGATTAATTTACCCTTACCCATTGAATCATCAATTTCCATATTCAGTTTTTTACAAACTTCACGGATTTGATTTTCATCCATACCTGTAAGGTCATATCCGGTAAAATGCTTAATGGAATCAAGCATAGTAACTCTTTGAAACTTAGGTCCGAAATCAATTACGTTATCACCAACTTTTACTTGAGTAGTACCATTAACATCAAGACAAATTTTACGTATCATATTTTCTGTAAAATCCATCATCCAATTATAATCTTTGTATGATACATATATTTCCATACAAGTAAATTCCGGATTGTGAGTTCTATCCATTCCCTCATTACGGAAATTTTTTGAGAATTCATAAACGCCCTCAAAGCCACCGACAATTAATCTTTTCAAATATAATTCGTCTGCGATTCTCAAATAAAGAGGAATATTCAATGCGTTATGATGGGTAATAAAAGGGCGAGCAGAAGCACCTCCAGGAATTGGTTGTAGAATTGGAGTTTCCACTTCAACATAATCGAATGAGTTAAAATACTCTCTCATTGATTTATATACGCGAGATCTTTTTAGAAAAATCTCTTTCACACCATCATTAACTACCAAATCGACATATCTTTGACGATATCTCATTTCTGCATCATCGAAAGAATCGTATGCTACACCATCTTTATATTTAACAATAGGAAGAGGGCGAAGAGATTTACTTAACACGGTAAGTTCTTTACAATGCACAGAAATTTCACCCATTTGAGTTCTAAATACAAAACCCTTTACACCAATGAAATCACCAATATCCAGTAATTTTTTAAATACCGTATTATACATTTCAGGTTGTTCTTCCGTATTAATATCATCACGAGAAATATATACTTGTATTCTACCCTTAGAATCTTGTAATTCTATAAAAGAGGCTTTACCCATGATACGGCGACTCATAATTCTTCCGGCGATACAAACATCTACAGGATCTGCATCGTCTTTGAAATTAGATTTTATATCTATAGAAAAATTATCAGTTGGGTACAACGCTGCCGGATATGGTTCAATACCCAGTCCGCGTAAAGCATCTAAAGAATTTCTACGAATTACTTCTTGTTCTGAAAGTTCCATAATTAGTTTATTTAAGTTTCATTTAATTTTGTAATATCTCTTTTAATTTGACAATTGTATTTTCCAATGAAGTATAGCTCTCACCTCCGGCAGCATTTTTATGACCACCACCACCGAATTTTTCAGCTAAAACATTTACCGGCACATCACCTTGCGAACGAAATGATAATTTAATTTTATCTTTATCCTCGCGCAAAAAAACCGATTTATTAATATTTTCAATTTGCAACGGCATATTTACAAAACCCTCGGTATCGCCGATAGCATAATTGAATTGTTTTTGCTCATCAAGAGTAAGAGTAATTATAGCTGTATTACAATCATTTAAGATTTCCATTTTATTCAAGCAATAGCCCAATAATCTTAAACGATTTTCGGAATAAGTATTAAATACCTTTCTGTAAATGTCGTCCTTATCTACACCTTTTTCGAGCAATAATTTTATAATAGTATAAATTTCAGGGTCATTAGAATTATAAGTAAAACCACCTGTATCTGTCATCATACCGGTATATATACATTGAGCAGCCTCTAATGTAATCTCCGGATAATACCCCCATCGACATAAAAACCTGAAAACTAATTCGCTTGAAGAAGAAATCTCAGGATGAGAAATACAGACATCAGCCTTAATGTTAGGATTTAGATGGTGGTCGATAACAATTATTTTAGATTTTGAAGTCTCGATAAGAGGCTTCATACCATTTACTCTATCTAAAGAATTATAATCGATGCAGAATATCAAATCCGACTCTTTAAATATCTTCACTGATTCTGCTTTATTTTCTTCCATTATAACAACCTTCTCTATTCCGGGCATCCATTTAAAAAACGCAGGATACCTATTAGGAACCATCACTGTAACATTTTTACCTAATTTTGTCAACATATGATAAAATCCTAAAGTAGAACCGATTGCGTCACCATCAGGAGAGATATGACTTGTAAGTAATATTTTCTTTGAATTATCTATTAACTTACCGGCTTGAACAATATTACTTTCCAAAATGACTTTTGACAGCATAACAAATACGATATTATTTTTTCAATGATTTCTTATATTTTTTTAGGCCCTTTACATTTACTCTTCTTGATACCTTGGTCATATCCATCTGAGAAACAAACATTCCTATTATCACAATAACAAGACCTATCCATTTTATAAGTGGCATCATTTCATTTAATACAAAGATAGAAAGAATTGCAGTTACTCCCGGTGGAATATTATTAAATACATTGGCTCTGTTAGGACCAATAATTCTTACCCCGAAAGAGAAAAATAAGAAAGCAACGCACGAAGCAGAAAGAGCCAAAGCAATTATTGCATAGAAAGCTTCTAATGTTTCATTATTATATTGTAAGGCAGAAATCTCCCCCCATTCGGTAATAAGAGAAGTTGGAATAAAAAAACAGAGTGAAATGCAAAAGTTATAAAATACTATTGTCAACGTATTATATTTTTCCGGAATTTTTCTAAGAATAAGTGTATATGAGATAGATGCAAGGATAGCTATAAATAATAAGACAAAACCTATCAACGACACACTTATCTCACCACCTTTCTCTAAAATAATCATTAATACTCCGGCAATAGAGATAATGATTCCGATTAAATTTGTAAAAGTAACTTTTTCTCTTAAAACTATATAAGCAAAAACAGGAGTTAAAAGCGGAATGAGTGAAATCATTACGGAAGTAACTGTAGGACTAACACCACTATCCAATGCTTTTGCTTCGCAAAGGAAATAGATAAATGGTTCGGCAAATGCAGCCAAAACAAAATATTTAAGATCTTTAAATTGAACTTTTTGAATTCTTCCTGTAATAAATCCGATAATACCCAGCACTATTGCCGCTATAGAAATTCTTATGGTAACTAAAAACGCAGGAGAGAATACTTGTAATGCCCTATCGGAAAGCAGATAAGATGCTCCCCAAAATACTTGAGCTATTACTAATGCGAAAATTGCAATGGTTTGTTTTTTCATAGGATGATTTAATTAGTGATTATTTAATTTTAATCGAGATTGACATATGAATAAACCTATAATTACAACAAAAATACCTATCCATTTCAGCAGAGAGATGGACTCTCCAAAGAAAATCCAAACAGCTAATGCAGTTATGGCAGGCATAATATTACAAAAAGCATTTGCCTTGGTTACCCCAATAATCCTAACTACATAGCAGAAGCAAATATAACTTATTACAGAGGCAACGACAGCTAATATTATTATTGACATTATTGAAGAGAATAATATTTCACGCTCTCCAAAATGTTTAAGGTCAAAAATCAAAAACGTAGGTATAAAGAATAGCAAGCTAACCGCATGTACATAAAATACTATTGAGATATTAGAATAATGAGAAGGAATCTTTTTTAGACAAACGGAATATACTATTGCAGTAATAACAGCTATAAACAACAATAAAAGACCTAATGCCGACACCTTCATCTCATCATTTTTAATTACCAACATCAATACACCACACAAAGATATAACTATACCCAAAACATTATTCCACAATACTTTTTCTTTTACTAAAAGCCAAGCGAATAACGGAGCAAATAAAGGAATAGTACTTAAGATAACGGATGCGATTGTGGCACTCACCATTGTTAACCCATATGCTTCGCAGATGAAATAACAAAACGGTTGTGAAAATCCGGCAATAAGGAAAAGCGGTATATCAGCTTTATCTATTTTCTGCAATTGTCCTGTAACTATACCAACTAAACCTAAAATCAAAGTAGCTAATGACATTCTGATAGTTACAACGGTAATCGGATTAAAACTTTTTAGAGCTTCTTGTGTAAATAAGAAAGAGCAAGCCCATACACTCATAGCAAATATTATTGCCAGATAAGCACTCAATAATTTTTTATTCATTTTTTAAAACCAATAATAGCTCTAACTTCTTCTATTGTTTTCTTAGCACTTTCACGGGCTTTTTCAGCGCCTTCCATTGCTATTTTATTAAGCAAATTGGTATTATTTTCATACTCTATAATACGTTCTCGAATTGGAGCAGTAAATGCGGAAATATCTGCAACTAATTGCTTTTTAAGATCCCCATACCTAATAGAGCAATCATTCCACTTCTCTTCGAAATAATCGTAAGTATCTTGAGAAGAAACAATTCTAAGGAAAGTAAATAGATTTTCTATAACCTCAGGTTTTGGAGAATTCATTTGTTGAGGGCCTTGATCTGTAACTGCCTTCATTACTTTTTTCTTAATTATAGCCTCATCATCTTTCAAATAGATGCAATTTCCCTCTGATTTTCCCATTTTTCCGGATCCATCCAAGCCAGGTATTTTTACTGCTTTTTCACTTAAAGAAAAATTTTGAGGTTCCGGAAAAAAATCAACACCATACATTGTATTAAAACGGCGAGCAAACTTACGAGCCATTTCCATATTTTGTTCTTGGTCTTTACCTACAGGCACTTTTACTGCTTTATGAAGTAAAATATCAGCTGCCATAAGAGTCGGATATGTAAGTAAACCGGCATTAACATTTTCAGGTTGTTTACGTGCCTTCTCTTTAAATGTAGTACACCTTTCAAGTTCTCCTAAATATGCATTCATATTCAGGAATAAATATAATTCCAAAACCTCTTTAACGTCACTTTGAAAATATATAGTAGCCTTAGAAGGATCTATACCACAAGCTAAATATTCTGCAAGAATAGTATTGGCACTACGAATAATATCTTCCGGTTTAGGTCTAGTAGTTAAAGAATGCCAATCTGCAATAAAAAAATAGCAATTATAATCATTTTGCATTTGTAAAAAACTTTGTACTGCTCCAAAGTAATTTCCAAGATGAAGATTTCCGGTGGGTCTTATACCACTAACAACTATTTCTCTCATAAGAAGTTATAAAAACGATTTTTAATAATATTATATTTATGCAAAGGTACGTTTTTTTTTGTAATTTACAATAAGGATAGGAACACAAAAAAAAGAGAAAACGACTTTGTGTGTACTATTATTTATTTGTATCTTTGTAGCATTAATAAACGCAGTATTTAAATTAATAAAACACTATATTCTAACATGAAATCTTTTTACGATTTACTAAAAAATAGACGTTCGATAAGAAAATATCAAAACAGACCGATTGAGAAGGAAAAAATAGACTTAATAATGCAACAAGCATTGATGTCTCCTTCCTCAAAAAGAACCAACGGATGGGAATTTTATATTGTGGATAACAAGGAATTACTTTGTAAATTATCTACATGTAGAGAAATGGGTAGCAAATTTTTAGAGAATGCACCTCTTGCCATTGTTGTTTGTGCAACACCAGAAAAAAGTGATGTATGGTTTGAAGATGCTTCTATTGCCTCAATTATTATTCAATTGGCTGCTGCCGATTTGGAATTAGGTTCTTGTTGGGTTCAAGTATATAAACGAATGCATTCTGAAAATGAGACTGCAGGAGAATACATTAAATCTTTATTAAATATTCCGGACAATTTAGAAGTGCTTAATATTGTTTCTATTGGATATAAAGATGAAGAACGCAAACCATATGATGAATCAAAACTTCTCTATGATAAAATCCATACAACCTCACTATAACATAACATTCATCGGATCCGGTAGAGTTGCACATCATTTGGCACCGGCATTTGCCAATGCCGGTCATAAAATAATTCAAGTATATAGTAGAAATATAGAGAATGCCATAGTTTTGGCAGATATGGTAGGCGCCGAACCTATTTGTAAATTTGACAGTGTCAATAAACTATCCGACATATACATATATTGCATTTCAGACGATGCCGTACAATGGGTTATGAACCATATACAAGTACACGAAGGTTTACATATTCATACTTCAGGCTCTTTAAGTATTGATATTTTCAAAAAAACACGTGTTGATTACGGGTGTCTTTATCCTCTTCAAACTTTCAGTAAAGATAAAAAAATAGATATGCGTAAAATATCTTTTTTTATCAATGCTAATAACAGATCCAACCTTAATAAAATTAATTTATTAGCACGTGACATAACCAATAATGTATACGAGGTAACCGACGAAGACAAGCGTTACATTCATTTAGCGGCTGTATTTGCTAATAACTTTACTAACTTGATGTATATTAAGGCTGAAAAAATATTACAAGACAAAAATATACCATTCAAAGTATTAGGTAATTTAATTCAAGAAGGTGTAAATAAAGCAAAGAAAATAGGCCCTCAAAAAGCACAAACGGGACCTGCCATTAGAGGTGATGTCAGGATTATTGACCAACATATTTCTATGCTATCCAACGAGCCGGAATGGCAAGAAGTATACACCATATTATCGGATTTAATAAAAAAAGAAAACACATGAATTTTAAACAAAAAATAACCGGAATAAAAGCATTTATCTTTGACATAGATGGCGTACTATCTTCCACAATAATATCCGTCAATACCGAAGGTTTACAAAGAACTATATATTCAAAAGATAGTTATGCAATACAATATGCGATAAAAAAAGGATATAAAATTGCAATAATAACCGGAGGGAAAGGAGAACATTTAATAAAATGTTATCAATCTCTTGGAATAAAAGATATCTATATAAATTCCGGAATAAAAAAAGTTGCATTTCATGACTTCCTAAATAAACACAATCTTACCAAAGACGAAGTATTATACATGGGGGATGACATTCCGGATTACGAGGTTATGTCTGAATGCGGAGTAGCTGTCTGCCCGCTTGATGCATCGCATGAAATTAAAAGTATCTCTATGTATATATCCGATAAAAAAGGAGGTTATGGATGCGTTAGAGATATTATAGAACAGGTATTAAAAAGTCAGAATCAATGGTTTGATACTGACATAGCTTACGAATGGTAAAACACTAATGATATGAAAAACTATTTAAATTTAATCAGATATAAAAATATAGCATTTATTATATTAATACAAGTACTCACCTATTGGTGCATAATCAATCCTATTCTGAATGTTTATGGAGTAAAACAAACACTTTCAATATCAATTCAAATATTGAGTATAATTTCTACCATATTCATTGCAGCCGGAGGATATATTATCAATGATTATTTTGATATCAAGATTGATATGATAAACAAGCCTGACAAAGTAATTATTACAAATGGAATATCAAAAAAGAATGCGATGAACTTTTACACTATTATGACTGCCATAGGTATTTTATGCGGTTTAATATGTGCAATATATTTACGCAGTATAACATTAGCATTAATATATATAATTACACCTGGAGCACTTTGGTTTTATTCCGCCTCATATAAAAGGCAATTAATAATTGGAAATCTCATAGTTGCTATATGCTCTGCTCTAGTATTATTATTACCATTGATATGTGTATCTACATTCTTGATAGATAACTACCCTATGATACAAGAAACACCTATTATTAAATTGCTATACACATGGGTATGTGCTTTTGCATGCTTTTCATTTTTATTTACATTTATCAGAGAAATTGTAAAAGACATGGAAGATATACCGGGAGATAGAGAAATGGAATGTCATACAATACCTGTTGTTTGGGGTGAAACAATTTCTAAAATTATAGTATCTATATTACTTTTAGTTACAAATATAGTATTAACTATCATCACAATAAAATTCATACCATTTGAAGGCACTTTATCCTTAAGATATTATTTAATAGGAATAGCAACACCTACAATTTTTGCAATAATATCTATATGGAGTAATAATTGTAATGCCTATAAGAATGCATCTTACATACTTAAATTCATTATGTTAATAGGTATTTTATACTCGATTGTACTCTATTATTTATTAGCCGCAACTTATAAAATTCCATTTTTCGGTTTATTTCAAATAATATGATATTATGCTTGAGAATTACAAAGTAATTTTAGGGTCAAAATCTCCACGACGCAATGAATTACTATCCGGATTAGATATTAATTTCACTGTAAAAACCATTGATGTGAAAGAAGAATATCCGGCGTCGCTAATAAGAGAAGAAATTCCCATGTATCTATCTAAGTTAAAAGCCGATAATTACAATCTACAAAAAGGAGAATTGTTAATTACAGCAGACACTATTGTTTGTATAGGCAATACAATATTCGGCAAACCTAAAACAAAAAACGAAGCGATTGAAATGCTACAAAAGCTATCAGGCAACACCCATGAAGTAATAACGGGTGTTACTATAACGACACAAACCAGGCAAGAAACATTTGCTTCTATTACAAAAGTTACTTTTGATGAATTAAGCAAAGAAGAAATTGATTATTACATAGACAAATACAAACCATATGATAAAGCCGGAAGTTACGGAATTCAAGAATGGATTGGATACATAGGTATCACTTGCATAGAAGGTTCGTATTTTAATGTTATGGGACTACCAGTACAAAAGTTATATCAAAAATTAAAATCCTTTAATAATGAATAAAGTTTTGATAATAATTTTCTCTATTTTTCTTTTCATATCTTGTGTTGAAAAAAAAGAGAAACATTCAATAGATTATAATTTAATTAAAACAGAGTCTCCTAAATATGCAAAAGGGTTCAACATCGAATATTACGATGAATTTCAAGTGATAAATATTTTTAATCCTTGGAAAGAGAACGAAATACAAGAAAAAATTTTCGTTACTACATCTGACGATATTACATTTCCCCCAAAAAGCATTGTAATTAAATCTCCATTAAAGAAAATTGCAATTACAAGTTGTACACACATAGAATTTATAAATCTCTTAGGAGAAGTCGAAAAAATAAAAGGTGTATGCAGTCCCGAACTTATATATAACAATACAATACAACAATTATATAAGGAAAAAAAAATAACCAACTTAGGAGATGCATTCAACATAAATATTGAGCAATTATTAAATCTAAATCCTGACGGAATTATGTTAGCCACATATAACAAACAGGATAATAACACTCAAAGATTAGAGCATTGCGGTATAAAATTATTATATAACAACGAATGGACAGAATCTTCTTTATTAGGCAGAGCTGAATGGATAAAATATTTTGGCATTTTATTTGACAAAAAAGCAGAAGCAGATTCCATCTTTTTTAAGATAGAATCCAACTACAAAGAAGCCATACAGTTAGCCACTCAAATCAAAAATAAAAAGAGTGTAATGGTGGGTAGTAATTTTAAAGGAACTTGGTATGTACCCGGAGGAAAATCATTTATGGGTCAATTACTTAATGATGCCGGTGCCGAGTATTATTTTTCAAACACAGATGACACACAATCTATTCCACTTAATTTTGAAACTGTGTTAGACAAATTTTATAATGCAGACGTATGGTTAAATGCGCCGACAGCAACTATGCAAGAATTATTCAGCATAGACCCCCGTCACAAATTATTTAAATCTGCTCAACACAACGATGTATATGCATTCTTGGCAAAATCTAATAAAAATGGGGCTAACGACTTTTGGGAAAGTGGCGTCGCTCACCCTGATCTACTTTTAAAAGATATGATATGGGCACTATATCCTGAAGTTATGGCTAATTATTCACCATATTACATACTGAAATTAAAGTAATGAAAATCCAATTAAAATACTTATTACTATTTGCCCTTGTAATATGTCTTTTTACGGCAGACATAATAGTTGGTAGTGTAAAAATTCCCTTATCTCACCTTTTTGATAATGACGGCATCTACTATGAAATCATATACAATTTCAGATTACCCAAGGCCATAACAGCTATATTAACCGGATCTGCTATATCTATAGCGGGATTAATTATGCAAACTCTTTTTCAAAATCCTTTAGCAGGGCCATATGTATTAGGAGTAAGTTCCGGTGCCAGTTTAGGTGTTGCCATATATATTTTAGCCGGTTCAATTTTACCTCTATCCTTTGTTGATTCCGGGTTTGGATTAATCATTTCTGCAACATTAGGAGCGGTATGCGTTCTTTTGTTGGTATTAATAGTATCGTTTAGAGTACGGCAAGCAGTATCATTACTTTTAATAGGTATAATGTTCGGACAAATAACAGGATCTATTGTCAGCATCTTACAAAACATAAGTAATCCTGACTCCTTAAAACTTTATATTACATGGACATTCGGGTCTTTATCTGCAGTAACTTGGAAATATATGCTTTTTATGGCACCTATCGTATTGATTGGAATTATAATAGTTTTCTTAATTCAGAAATCTCTTAATTCATTATTATTAGGTGAGAATTACGCTCAAGGATTAGGAGTAAATATTAAGCGAACAAGATTATATATAATAATAGCAATTTCTTTATTAGCAGGAGCCACAACAGCTTTTACTGGTCCGATAGCATTTATTGGTATTGCAGTTCCACATATTGTTAGAAAAATACTTAGAACTTACGATCATCTACATGCCACAATAGGATGTATCTTAGTAGGTTCAGCATTATTATTACTATGTGACATTTGCACCCAATTACCTGCAGAAGGATATACGTTACCTATAAACTCTATTAGTGCATTAATTGGAGCACCGATAATAATATGGATAATTATTAAACAGAATAAATCTACATACTAATGGCACAACTCATCACTAAAAACTTAAAGATAGGATATAATAATCATATAGTTCAAAAGGACTTAAACCTTTCTGCCTTGAAAAGAGATTTAATCTGTTTGACGGGAACAAACGGAAGTGGTAAAAGTACTCTGTTACGAACAATAGCAGGCCTGCAACCTGCCATTTCCGGAGAAATTCTAATAGCTAATCACGATATTTCTACATTAACTAACAAACAAAAATCCCATCTTTTATCATTAGTTCTGACAGATAATATTGACGTAGAAAATCTCACTCTAAAAAATTTGGTATCTATGGGTAGGATACCATACACAAATTGGCATGGAAAATTACTTGCGAAAGATAATAAAATAGTAGAAGAAGCGCTTAACAATGTAAATCTATTGCATAAAGCAGATTGTAAAATTTCAGAAGTATCGGATGGCGAAAAACAAAGGGCTGTTATTGCTAAAGCATTAGCTCAAGACACACCCTTAGTTTTACTTGACGAACCAACAGCTCACCTTGATTTACCAAATAGAATAGAAGTAATGCTTCTTTTACGAAGACTATCAGTTACCACAGAAAAGGCATTTATTCTCAGTACCCACGAACTTGATTTAGCATTACAAATTTCTGATAAAATATGGCTTATGACCAAAGATGGTATCAAAGAAGGAATACCGGAAGATTTAATGCTATCAAATAATTTTCAAAGTGCTTTCGGTTCTAAATCATTCTATTTTGATGAAAACGATGGTCATTGCCATTTAAATCAACTAAGCGGTCCTTTTAAAGTATCTATTGTCAATCAATTAAACGAACCAAACAAGTATGAATCTTGGATGCGTAGAGCTTTGATAAGAACAGGAATCGGAGTATGTGATAATGCAGAGATTACGATTAATTGTTATGACAATGGATATACAATTAATAACGAACCGAGAAAATATGATGATATTGAATCTACATTAACTGCAATAAATCATATGTAAATTGCCGATATTATTCATTGTTTACCGGGCATGAATTACACATATTTCCGCCAATACATCCACTACAATTGTTATTATTCTTCCTTTTACAATTAGATACTATCTTTTTAACAAGTACAAAAATAGCAAATATAATTACCAATCCTACCAATACTTCTTGCCAAATATTATGTACCATAGTTTGGTAAAATACGAAAGAAACAAGCCAAGCGAGGATAAGAGAATAAACAACTGAAAATAAAGTCCATTTCCACGACTTGGTCTCATTATAGATAGTAGCTAAAGTAGCTAAACAAGGAATATATATAAGTACAAACAGCATGAAACTAAAAGCAATTGTTGGATTAAAAGGGTGAGTACCATCAGGATTCACTTCAGAAATCAATTTAGTAGACAAAGATGTACCAGACTCTGAATCGGATCCATACAAAACGCCCAAAGTACTAATTACGACCTCCTTAGCTGCAAGGCCTGTAATTAAAGCAACGCAAGAACGCCAATCAAATCCAAGCGGTTCAAATACGGGTTGTACAGTTTTTCCAATCTTTCCTAGATAAGAATTTTCTTTTTGTATACTACGTTCAACAGTTGATAATTCATCGTAATTTTTCCCATCATACATAGGAAAATAACTTAAAGCCCAAATAATAATTGAACCTAATAATATCGTAGTACCTATTTTTCTCAAATATTGCACTCCCCTATCCCATGTTTCTTTTAATAAAGTTTTCAAACTTGGAAATCTATATGTAGGCAACTCCATAACAAAAGGAGTTTCCTCTTTAGAGAATAAAAACTTCTTAAAAATCTTTGCCATTATAGCAGCGAGTAAAATGCCAATAGTGTATAATAAAAAGAGTACGGTACCGGCATTTTTTGAGAAAAAAGCACCTGCGAATAATAGATATATAGGCATTCGGGCACTACATGACATTAATGGAGATATTAAGATAGTAACCATTCGGGCATTCTTATTCTCTATGGTTCGAGTAGCCATAATGGCAGGCACATTGCATCCGAACCCCATAATCAACGGAATGAAAGAACGACCATGTAACCCGATAAAATGCATTATTTTATCCATCAAAAAAGCCGCTCTAGCCATGTAACCGGTAGACTCCAACAAGGATAAAAACAGATATAAAATAAGAATATTTGGTAGAAACACTAATACACCCCCTACTCCACTAATAATGCCATCGATAAGAAGGTCTCGAAAAACACCAGGAGACATTAAATTATGCAACCACGACGAGAGTAATTCCACTCCATACTCTATCCAAGACATAGGATATGCACCCAAGTAAAAAGTTGCTTGGAAAGTAATAAACAATATCAATAAGAATATAGGATAACCAAGATATTTATTTATCAAAATAGAATCTATCTTCGATGATTTTGAAACATTATTCTGTTTCGTAGCCGGTGAATATGTCTCTTTTAATGCTCCTGCAATAAAACCATATTTTGCGTCATTAATAAGATTTTCAGCCGACTCCTTCATATCTTTCATAATCGACTTGTCACAATCATCTCTAATTTTAAGTATCTCTGCCGCCCCTTCAAATTTTGTAATATAAGATTCTATATCGCCATCTCTTTCCAATAATTTAATAGCTATATATCTCGGAGTATAATCATCCGGATAGATAGCATGTAGCTGCATTGCATTCTTAATTTTTTTAATAGCCTCTTCGATAACGTGTCCATACCCAATATGGATATGTCTCACTAACTCATATTGATTTTTTGATTTTAAAATATCGGTGTGTATTGAGGTATTATCTTTATGTTTATGTGGTAAATTTAGATTATGATATTGTTTATCAAGCAAATTATCATCCGATACTTGAGCCATTAAATTACCATCTTCATCGATATAATCACACGATTCGTATACTCTAATAATAGTATCCAACAATTCATCTATACCAAATTGCTTATTTGATATCGTAGGAACCATCGGAATACCAATCATTTTACTTAAAGTTTGATAATCGAATTTATCGCCTTTAGCCTGTAATTCGTCGTACATATTCAATGCAATCACGACGCGTAAATTCATATCAATTAACTGAGTAGTAAGATATAAATTACGTTCCAAATTACTTGCATCAACAACATTGATAATAATATCGGGATGTTCCTCTGCAATTTGCTTACGCACATATATTTCTTCAGGAGAATAAGCAGATAAAGAATAAGTACCCGGCAAATCGACTAATGAAATATGGTAACCTTTATATTCAAAAACATTGGTTTTGGCATCAACCGTTACACCGGAATAATTGCCAACTTTTTCTTTAGCGCCGGAAATTACGTTAAACAAGGAAGTTTTGCCGGCATTTGGATTACCAACCAATGCTACTTGTATATCTTTGCGTTTTTGGAGAGCAACTGCTCTTATTTCATCTTCTGAAATAATGCTGATATTATCATTAGAATTATGTTTTGCAATTTCTTCTGCCTCTTCAACAGAAATTACCTCAATATGTTGAGCCTCATTAAGACGTAGGCTCACATTATATCCCATAATTTTATATTCAATAGGATCGCCTAAAGGAGCTTTATTGATTACTTCAACGAGTTTACCCTTTATAAAGCCCATTTCAACTATTCTCTTGCGAAAGCCACCATGACCTGCTACTTTAACGATAACAGCCTTTCCGCCAACTTTTACATCAGATAATTTCATATATACATTTTATAGATTATAAAAACAAAAAGCTGCAAATGCAGCTTATATATTAATTCATAGATGCAAGGAATTCTTCATTGGAATTAGTTTTTTCCATTCGATCTTTCAAGAATTCCATTGCTTCAACGGCATTCATATCAGACAAATAATTTCTTAGAATCCACATTCTTTGAAGAGTATCTTTAGACAACAACAAATCATCTCTACGTGTAGACGACGACATTATATCAACTGCCGGGAATATACGTTTATTAGCAAGTTGTCTATTTAATTGCAACTCCATATTTCCTGTACCTTTAAACTCTTCAAAAATAACATCATCCATTTTACTACCGGTATCAGTTAAAGCTGTAGCAATAATAGTAAGAGACCCTCCATTTTCAATATTACGAGCAGCACCGAAAAACCGTTTCGGTTTATGCAAAGCATAAGCATCAACACCGCCAGAAAGAACCTTACCTGAAGCAGGTAATGAAGTATTGTATGCACGGGCTAGACGAGTAATTGAGTCCAATAATATAACCACATCGTGGCCACATTCTACCAAACGTTTTGCCTTTTCATGAACAATACTAGCTACTTTAACGTGTCTATCAGCAGGCTCGTCAAAGGTAGAAGAAATAACTTCGGCATTAACACTACGAGCCATATCAGTAACCTCTTCCGGGCGCTCGTCAATCAACAAAATAATCATATACACTTCTGGATGATATTCCAAAATAGAATTAGCAATATCTTTTAGAAGCATAGTTTTACCTGTTTTAGGCTGTGCAACGATTAGACCGCGTTGACCTTTTCCTATAGGAGAAAACAAATCTACTATTCTGCTGGAAAGAGTAGCTTTTTTATTTGGAGTAGTAAGTGTAAATTTTTCGTTAGGGAATATAGGAGTAAGATGTTCAAAAGAAACTCTATCTCTAATTTTTTCAGGAGCCAATCCATTTATTTTCAAAGCTCTAACCAAAGGAAAGTATTTTTCTCCTTCACGAGGAGGACGAATATTACCCTCAACAGTATCTCCTGTTTTTAATCCATATGTTTTAATTTGAGAAGCACTTACATAAATATCATCAGGAGAAGATAGATAATTATAATCGGCAGAGCGCAAGAAACCATACCCATCGGGCATCAATTCCAATGTACCCATACCTACAAGAATATCATCAAATTCGTATGGACGCTCACCGGCTTCTAAAACAGAATTTTTTGATTGATAATAATTATTATTAAATTGATTTGATTGATTGTTTTTATATATCGGTCGTTGATTAATATTTGTATTCTGATATTGTTGCTTTTGTTGTTGAACTGCAGGTTGTGTAATCATCTTTTTACCTAATATATTATTTTGTTTTTGAGCCATATTAGGTCTTTGGAATTGTGGATTTTGCTGAACTTGCGTTGGGATAGAATTGACATTTGGATTTTGATTTATAATAGGACGATTATGAACAACAGGATCTTGATTTATTATGTTTGAATTTACATTTGATTGGAAATTATAGTTAGAATTTAAATCCTCCTTTTTAGATTCATTCTCTTTAGACTCTTCTATTCTATCTAAATCAATAGAAGACGAATCTAAATCATAATAATCATTTACTGGTAAGACGACTGAACCAATTACATCTGGATGAGAAATAACTGTATTTTTTACACGTAATGAGACATTTTTTTTCTCTACCTCGTTTTCTGATTTATCAGTTTGTTTTACTTCCGGTTCGGATTTCTTCATCGTTGTTTGTTGAACAAGGTCTATTTGACTCTGTAAAATAGATAATATAATATCTTCCATAGTTTTATTTGTTAGACCTTTTATGCCCATCGTCTTGGCAATTTCAATCAATTCTTTTTTTGTTTTCTCTTTTAATTCTAATAATGTGTACATATAGTAATCAACAATTTATTTTTTACAACATAGCGTATGATAACACTATGTAGTATAGTATAAATAAAAAATTCTATTATGGAAAAATCATAGCACAAGGAACTGTGCCTATGCGTCAAATTTTGGTAGTGCAAAGGTACTACTTTTTTTTAATATAGCTCAATATTAAAACAAAAAAAATGTAAAATTTCACATCGATATTAAAATCCAAAATATGATGGAAATAAAGCGACCATCCAAAAAATAATTAGTAACTTTGCAGATATTATAGAAATCTCAATAATAACAAACAACATGTTAGAAACGCTTTATATTACAATAGAATACATATTGTTAGCATTCTTATCAGTAACATTTATCATTCAGATATATCTCTATATTCATCCTTATTCATCAATTATAAGGAAGAATAAAAAAGAGAAAAAGCTCGGCATCTGTAATAATGATATACAACCTTCCGTATCGGTAATAATATGTGCAAAAAATGAAGCAGATAATCTTCAATCATTTTTGCCATTGATATTGGAGCAAGAATATCCAAATTATGAAGTTATTGTGGTTAATGACGGTTCGTTCGATAATACAAGCCATGTTTTAAAGGAAATGCAATCCAAGTACAAAGAACTATATGTAACCGGTATTCCTGAGGATGTAAATATAATCAGTAGAAAAAAACTTGCGCTCACAGTAGGAATTAAAGCTGCAAAAAATGACATACTGTTGCTGACGGATGCAGATTGCAGACCACATAGCAAACATTGGATTTCAACAATGGTACGTAATTTTAATGCGCACACAGAATATGTATTAGGTTTTGGTGACTATTTGCAAGAAAAATCTTTTGTAAATAAATTAATATGTTACGACACGCTATTTATTGCCATGCAATATTTAGGATTTGCATGTATTGGAAAACCATATATGGGTGTTGGCAGGAACATTGCATACAGAAGAGAGACTTTTTTTAATAACAATGGCTTTGCCGGCTTTTTACAAATTTCTTCCGGAGATGACGATTTGTTTGTAAATCATCATGCCAACAAGAGTAATACTAAAGTAGAAATCAATCTATTATCTAAGACGCTATCAATTCCAAAGCATACATTTAAAGATTGGTTTCACCAAAAAGCGAGACATCTAAGCAGTTCTAAATTATATACAAATAAAAGCAAATACCTTATAATGATCGAGCCTCTTACTAGAGGTCTATTTTACTTGACTTTAATTCTTCTATTATGCCTATATAGTAGTAATATTATGGTGGTTTCGGCATGTTTAGGTATGTTTTTTATTCGATATATTACACAATTACTAGTATATAATTTAACTTCAAAAGCTATAAAAGGTAGAAAATTATATCTTTCCATACTTCTATTTGATATATTACTACCGATAATAAATCTATATATTATTACCATACATAATAAAATTCACAAACGGGTTGAATACACATGGTAATATAAATCATTAAAAATCAAACGATTAACAATAAAAACTACTCGTTTATAATAATATAATTTTAAATTACTATACCAGCTAAAAAAATAATTATTTTGCTGATTGAATAAAAATATTTTTTGTATATTTGTAGCGATAAAAAACATACTCCATAATTGGAGATTAAACACTATATATTATGGAAGCACAAAATACTCCTAACTTAGAAATTAATGACAAGATTGTTACACCTAACAGCAATGAAGAGAATGTTATAGAAAACGTAACATCTGTCAATCCGGTAGAAGAGACGATTAACTCTAATACTGAAGCACAGTCTGCAACAACCACAGAAGATGTCGTAGAAACCTCTAATGAGAATTCTGAAACCAAAGAAAATCAGAACACTCAAGATTTAGAATCCAACCTATTAAAGAAAAAAGAGATTCTTGATAAATTAGAAGAATATTTAGGGACTTCAGACGACTTATCAAAAACGGTACCTCAATGTAAAGAATTGATTAGAGAATGGAAAAACATTGGAGACATTCCGGAACAGTACGTTCAAGAAGTTAATAATAAGTACAATAAACTTCTAGACACATTCAGAGGTTTCAATAAAACATATTTCGACATGAGAGAATATGATTTCCAAAAGAATCTTGCTCTCAAGAAAGAAATTATCGAAAAAGCGAAAAAATTATTAGAACAAGATATTACTTCAGCTGTAAAAGACTTACAAAAATTGCATGCAGAGTGGAAAGAAACAGGATCTGTAGCTCCGGCATTAAGAGATGAAATTTGGGAAGAGTTCCGTCAATTATCTTCTCAAATCAATCAAAAATATCAAGCATATTACGAAGAGCTAAAAGAAAAAGAAAAAGAATATGCCGAGTTAAGAAATAATGCTTGTATGCTGGTAGAGTCAATAGACTTTACTACTTTAAAAACATTCAAAGAATGGAATGAAAAAACCGAAGAAGTAATTGCCACAAACGTATACTTTAAGAAGACCGATAATCCTGTAGAAGCAAGGGTTATAAATAAATATTTTAAACGTTATAGGACTGCTTGTGACAAATTCTTTGAAGCTAAAAAAATATTCCAAAAAGAACAAAAAAGTATTCTTCAAGGGAATTTAGAAACCAAACAAGCAATTTTAGACAAGGCAAAAGAACTGAAGAATAGCACGGATTGGAATGCCACTACAAATGCTTTAATTGAGTTACAAAAAGAATGGAATGCAGCCGGTCCTGCTCCAAGAAAAATCAACGATACACTACATGCTCAATTTAGAGAGATATGTGATTACTTCTTTGAAAAAAAATCAGAAGCATACAAAGACAGAATTGAGGTAGAACAAGAAAATCTCAAAAGCAAATTAGAATTGATTGATAAGATTAAAAATTTTGAATTTACAGGTAATGATGATGAAGATTTCTCTGCATTAAAATTTCTCTGCGATCAATATCAATCAATTAAAACAATACCATATAAAGAAAGAGAAAACCTTTACAAGAAATACAAACAAATTACAGATGAGCAATTTAGCAAAATCAGAATGAAACGCAAAGCGGCTCAAATGTCATTTGAAGGTAATATTAACAAACTAAGGAATCAATATGATATTGTAAAACAAAAACTCATTACATATGAAAACAATATCGGGTTCTTTATGAAAGGTGGTAAAAACAATTCTATAATAAATGAATTGGAACGGAAGATTGCAGATTTAAGAGAGGAGTTAACTGTTTTACAAAACCAAATTAACAGTTTAAACGAATCCAACTCAAACAAAGAAGAATAAGACATGTCTGTACACAGTATTGAAGATGCCAGAAAAGTAACCACACATCGTCTTCTTGAGATGAAACAACGTGGAGAAAAAATAAGTATGTTAACAGCATATGATTATACAATGGCATCGATAGTGGATGAGGCGGGTGTAGATGTAATATTAGTAGGAGATTCTGCATCAAATGTCGTAGCAGGTAATGTTACTACCCTACCAATTTCACTAGATCAGATGATATACCACGGCAAATCTGTTGTAAAAGCAGTAAAAAGAGCATTAGTTGTTGTAGATATGCCATTCGGGTCATACCAAATTAGCGATGTTGAAGCGGTAAAGAATGCTATACAAATGATGAAGATTACCCATGCCGATGCTCTAAAATTAGAAGGAGGCGTTGAAATAATTGATGCTATAAAAAAGATTTTAGCTGCAGGTATTCCGATTATGGGACATCTTGGACTTATGCCTCAATCAATAAATAAATACGGCACATATAATGTAAGAGCAAAATCTGAATTAGAAGCTGAAAAACTTATTGCGGATGCAAAAGCATTAGAAGAAGCAGGATGTTTTGCCATCGTATTAGAAAAGATTCCTGCCCAATTGGCAAAAAAAGTAGCAGAGATAGTATCTATTCCTATCATAGGTATAGGAGCAGGAAAATATACTGATGGTCAAGTATTAGTACTTCATGATATGCTTGGAATGACAAAAGGATTTTCGCCAAGATTTCTACGTAGATATTGCGATTTGAACATGATCATTAACGAAGCCGTATCTCATTATGTTTCAGACGTTAAACATTGTGATTTTCCGAACGACTCGGAACAATATTAATAGAAATCAATATCATAAAATAGCCATAGACAATTATGTTTATGGCTATTTTTTTATCTTAAAATATTCTCCGCTCTCAGCAATAGAATAATAAGAAATGCCTTTTTCATTAAATATCTCTTTATATTTATCAATATACCCTTTATAAACACCATTTGTCAAAATCACATTTTTAGGACAAATAAATTTTTCAAATAATTTAGGAGTTGGATACACCCCTCTATCTATAATAAGATTATCAACAAACAAAGGTCCTTCGTCTAATGTTTTATATCTAAACACATTATCTCTCAGTATACAATAGCTTTGATTATCAAAAAGAAAGATATTATTACACAATAAAGAATCACTTATTACTATAGGTTCCGGAGCATTATATTTTAACCATATATCCAAATTAACATAATGATTATTCTCGTTAATATAAAGATAATTTGAATTACCATTAAAGACATTTACCATTAAAGACATTTTATTGGAAATATATAATACATCCATATTCCGACTATCTAAAGTATTATATGTAATCATACCAATAAACATTAATATGGATGCAAATACACCATACAAAGAGTATATCTTAGATTGTTTACTACAATATAAATAATTGATTATCAACAATATGAAAACATACAACAATATACACTCAAAAAAAGTAATATAGACATCAGTCACTGCATATTTTAAAGAAGATATTCTATCAATAATAACACAAAAAAATGACAATAATAAATTTAGAACATAAGCAAATAAAGAAGATACATACGGTATAAATGAAGTAATGAGCAGAATAAATCCTCCTATAAATATAGTCGGTGCTAGTAATACAACAAATAGATTTGTTATAATAAAGAAAAGCGGAAATTGATGAAATGAATACATTACTATAGGGCATGTAAGTATTTGAGCTGCAAGAGTAACACTAATAACGCTAAAGATATTATTTCTACCCTTAAAAGAAGGAATATTATCAATAAAGAAATGATATAATTTCTTATAAAACAAAACAATAGATAATACTGCCAAATAACTCAATTGGAAACTTATATTAAATAGTAAAGCAGGATTACACAACAAAGAAATAACAGCAGAAAAAAACAGAGCATGAATTACCCTATATTTATTACCCAAATATTTGAATAACAGCATTAAAGAAAACATTAATGAAGCGCGAATAACAGAAGGAGCAAATCCTGTAAGTAATGCATACAACCACAAAATCACAATTCCTGAAACTGTAACAATCCCTCTAAAAAAGCGATTATAAAACTTATTGTAGAGCAAAGAAATAAACATAAAAATAAAACCAACATGCATTCCACTTACTACTAAGAAATGAGATACACCGGCGGCAGAAAAATTGGATTTTGTATCGTCACTTAGCAAACTTTTGTCACCTAAAGTTATTGCACTTAATATTGATAATTCTTCATCATGGATATTTAATGATTTAAATGTTGATATCAGTTTATCTCGGAATAATAAAATCTTTTCAAACAATGAATACGAATCCGTCTCATTTTCCAGAATAATATCATCATAAATATATCCAATTTTAGAGTAACCATTAACTATTAAATATTCACCATAATCAAAAAAAGAGGCTGTATTATTTTTAGGAAGATAAAAAGAAGTATTGATAATATAGCTATCACCAATCTTTGGAATAACAAATTGAGAATCAACGACTTCTTTTAAAAGCACCTTATGATTTTGCAAATCGGCAAAAACAGAATCAAATGAATGAATTACAACGGCATCAAAAGTGCAATAATTATTTTTTATATGAGGAATTGATGTTACCTTAATGAGATACGAAGAGTGTTCTGACGGAACATTAACTTGTATATTATCATTTCTACTTATCATCAATGTAGCTCCTAAAGAAAAAATCAAGATGATAAATGAGAAAATAAAAATCCACTCTTTGAAAGGATTTTTACAAAGAGTGGATATTATAGTATTTATCAAAATTACGACAGTCGCAATTCCGAATAATGCATAATAAACAAAATCTGAACTAAGATAATTTCCACAAATGATACCAAGAGCAAGATATAAAAATACCCTAACGTAGGTGTACGATAAATAACTCTTTAAGAACCAAGGTGTTTTATCTATGTTGTTCTCTAAGAAGATCATTTACAGACTTAACTGGATTAAAAGTATCTATAGGTACTTCAACAAAAATAGTATTCCAATTACTCATAGCTCCATTCCATAATCCAGGCAATTCAAGCACTTTCATATCCTTACCATTTTTAGATTTTGAAGAAATAAATCCTGTTTGAGAATCTACAAAATCAATAAGATTAAATTTACTGCCCCTATAATCTCTAACACCGCAAACCAAATCAACAGGATTAAAGAATTTAGAATTCTTCATGATATTGACATCGGTAGTATTAGATTTATTAATTTGAGAGCTTTCTAAAATTTGCAACGAAGTAGAGCCATCCTTTTCCATTACGATGTATGGACCGCCACCAGGTTCTCCTTCATTTTTTACCATTCCACAAACTCTTATCGGGCGATTAAATTTATCAATCAAAAATTGTCTTTTTTCAGCAAAAGAATATGTCGACAAATCCATATCTATAGATAACTCTGCTTTTGCAAAAGAGATCATATCAAACAATTCTTTTTCAGACACTTTTCCACTATTAAGAATAGTAAGATAATTAAAAATCTTCTCTTGACAAGAAACTAAAACTCCGGCAATAATTTTTTTATACTTGATAGTAACATCTTTAAATCTATCAGGTACAACATTATCAATGTTCTTAATAAATATTATATCTGAATTTAAATCATTCAAATTCTCAATTAAAGCACCATGACCGGCAGGACGGAACAATATGGAACCATCCTCATTACGAACCACATTACCTTCAGAATCAAGTGCCACAGTATCTGTAGACTTTTTCTGAATAGAAAAGCTGATAATATAATGGACCTTAAAAAGATTCTCATAATATGGAATTTCTTCCATAAGATGAGCTTTAAACAAATCCAGATGCTCCGGGAGGACTGTAAAATGAATACGGACTTCATTATATTTATTTGTAGTATAAAGAGCACCCTCAACTATATGTTCTAAAAATGGAGTTCGAACAAAATTAGGGTATGAATGAAAGTTAAGTAACCCTTTAGGCAAAGCACCATAATTAAGACCTTGTTTATCTAAAAGAGCTGTTATAACCTCCTTATAATTACCGGATTTAATCAAGTCATCTACTGATTTACCAAACAAATCAACGTTTTTTTTATTTAAGATATCGAAGAAAGCGAAATTATGTATTTCATCAAAGAAACGTTTCACATAATCATTTTCAGGAGTAGTTGCATTAGAGTTTAAAAATTCATACAAATCTTTAAACATTCTACTGGCAGCACCTGAAGCAGGAACAAATTTAACTATATCAGAACCATTTTCTAAATAATGGTCCCAAGCTAAAATAGCATTTTTACTCTCCTCTTCGTTTAAATGTTTTATACCATTACCGATAACAGCAGAATCCTTTATTTTTAGATAAGGGAATCCGTTTTTTAAATTATCTATTTGTTTTAAAACAACACTCTCTTCAATTCCTATTGATTTGAATTGATTTAAATCTGCAGTAGAAAACATAATACTAATTATTTAGGGTTTTTCACTTTTACATTTTCAACGTGATTCCATAATTCTTTTTTGTAGACTAATGCATCGACAGATTCATCAGGAGCATAAATTTGAGTACCATCTTTCAACTCTCTAATAGGGGTAAGATGGTCAAAAAGAATACGTTTTTTCTTCTTATCATAATCGAGATTCATTTGAGCATTGATATCATACTCAAAAAGAACTCTAGATTGTTTACGTTTATTAGTTAACAATTTAAAGAATGGATTTCCGAATTTGATGGCAGTTTTACTAAATGACATAACGTCAATCACCTTATATTGAGTTTCTTCATTATCACCAGGAATCCATCCAAGGGCTACATATACGGTTTTATCACGATATCTACAATTGATTAATTTATAATAAAAACCACCATACCAATTCATTTCGTTCAAATTACCGGTAACATTAGGAATATACGGAATACCTTGAGCTAAAGTGTACATAGTACCCATTTCCCCATGTTGAATTAAAGCATAGTATTGAGAAGTACCATCTTTTAATGGAATATTCCAAGAATACATATGAATAACACCATCTTCAGATACAACAGAACCGATATTATCCAATGAGAATTGGAAAGCGAAATCTTCGGCTTGATATAAGATTTCTATCATCTCACGCTGAATAGAATCAGCAATAATAGTTTTTTCTTGAGTATCCTCAACGCCTTTAATTACTTCAAACCAATTACGAACTTTAGCTTCCCTCTCTTCAATTGTTTGGGCAAATGTCATAGACATTGACAATGACAACAATAAAACAAGAATTAGTGATTTTTTCATATTAATAATGTTTAGTTTAATTATTTACATTTAAATGCATTCTCCAATTCCAAACATGTAGTGGATTACTTGGTACATTTATCCTCTCATTTATATTTTTACAACGATGTAATCCATCACATGCCAAATAGTCTTGCCAAGGTAAAATAGCCCACATACTTTTTGAATTAATATGATTTTTTACAATCATATTGGCTAATTCCGGAGTTAATACTTTCGGAGCTTTACCTATGAGATGCAAAACGTTATTATAATACCATTGAGTAGTTGATTCATCTTCCTCCCACCATTGGCGTAATGTGCTGGTATCATGAGTACCTGTACAACAAACAGAAAGATATGGAACGTTTAATAAATCAACAAACTTTTGATTTAATTGTTTAGGCATTCGTTCTACTTCCAGAGAAAGAATTTGCAATTTTTTCATTACCCCCGGCACAGAATCTGGCACCATACCCAAATCTTCACCACAAACCAACATATTTGTACATTCTACCAAAATAGGCAATTTCTTCAAAGCCTCTTCAGCCCACATAGATATATGCCTATGGTAAAAAAACTCATCATGAATTATTGACAAACAGCGTTTTACATTATCATTCAATTTACTAAATGAATAAGAATTCATCAAGTTGATACGTGGATGATATAAGTTATTGTTATACTCATCTTGAATAAACAGCACTTCAGCATACAAAGGTAATAATTTTTCTAATATATTGTATTGTTCATTCAAGATATTATTTTTAAAATTATCATATAACTTACGCTGGGTATCATATTCAGGTTTAAATGAATACAAATCGCTGGTCTGTTGATTAAAAATATTTGGGACTATAGCACTAAAATCCGCGCCTAAAATACTATGTAACAACTCATTAGTTATATATGGATTAACAAATCTATCGTAATCGAATTGCAATCCATAATCTTGCATTTCTTGAATAGACATAGGTTTTGCAGGGGAGAAATGTCCTAACAATCCCCAGATATTTTGTTGCGGTATTTCCCAAATTCTGAAAAAACCAAGAATGTGGTCGATACGGAAAGCATCAAAATATCGTTCCATCACATTAAATCGGTGCTTCCACCATATAAAATCATCTTTTGCAATTTCATTCCAATTATATGTAGGAAAACCCCAATTCTGACCTTTCACAGAAAAATCATCCGGTGGTGCTCCAGCTTGCATACCAAGGTTAAAATATTGTGGATATACCCAAGCATCAACGCTTTTTGGACTTATTCCTATTGGCAGATCCCCTTTAATAACTATTCCTTTTGAATGTAATATATCAATAACTTCCGACAATTGCTTATCGAGATGATATTGAATAAAACAATAGAAACTAATATTTTGTTGATTATTGGAATAATATTTATCTACCAATTCTTTGTTATAAGTACCGTAAACTCCCCACGTGGAAAAATCATCAGTGCCAAACTCATCTCTAAGGGCAGAAAATACAGCATAATCTTTCAGCCATAAATAATTTGCATCTACGAAATCAGTAAATTTTTTATCCTTTATTATATAAGAATAGTTTTCTTTAAAATATTCTTTTAAATAACTTATTTTCAACTTATTAACTCCAGAATAATCGACAAAACCAAGACTATTTAATTTATTTGCTTTATCGGCATACTCTTTCATTTTTTTAGAGCTTTTCAGTCGTCCTATAGCATTTATATTTAAATACATAGGATGTAAAGCATATACGGAGTTAGCTTTATAAGGGTAAGAATCCAAATCGGTACCTGCAGACGTTGTATCATTTATAGGAAGAATTTGTATTAAAGAGTGTCCGTTATTCTTTACCCAATCGGCAAAATAAATAAGATCATAAAATTCCCCTACACCCCAATCCGAATTGCTACGCAACGAAAATACAGGAATAGCGACTCCACTTCCATGCCAATTATACTCAACATTAATATGTTTTGTATACACGGCATTAGGAATAATAAGTGGCATTCTACGATTATTTCCTAATTCCCACTTAACAATTTCATTTGTAGTTTTATCATAAACAATAAATTTGTATTCTGCATGAGTTAAGAAATTGTTATAAGGAATATTAACCCACCAAAAATTATCGTATGATGGGTACATATCAATTTTATTTTCCGACTTCCAATTACCTAAATATTCACCATCTCCTACAATAGCTACACCTTGATTTTTTTCTATACAAGGAGCATTGACCACAAATAAAATATCACCATCATTTATCGTTGGGAAAGGAACAACTGATTCGTGCTTCATCAAGCACTTTACGAAAGGTTTAGACTCAAACACAGAAGAGACATCACGATAAAGGAATTCATCATTTACTACCCCATTATGTTTATTAAAATATGGCAAGTATCTTTTTTTAATACCTTCGTGAATTATTGTTCCGTCCGGATTTTTTAAAACATATGAATATTCTATTACTGAATCACATCCCGGTTCAAAGTCATAAATCCACATTCCATCTCTAACATACGACATGGAATATTCTTTTTCACCTATTAATAAAAAAAGGTTTTGCCCGAAGTAAGTCGGGCAAAACAAATTAAAATTTATCATTATATTAAATTATTAACCACCACATTTAGAATAACCGCAATTACTGCAAACCAAACATCCCTCTTTCATTATAATAGTATGTTGGTGACATTCTGGACATTCAAGGTTAGTCATTGAAGTACCATCAGGAATATATTTTTTCAAAGCACGTTCGACTCCCGACTTCCAGTTATTAATAGACTCACTATCTAATTGTAAACCGGATACCAATTTTACAACCTGATCTATAGGCATACCATATCTAAGCACGCCGGAAATCAATTTAGCATAATTCCAATATTCTTTATCGAATTTATAAGAGAGTCCTTCAACGGTAGTTTTATATCCTCTGGAATTTTTATATTGGAAATCGTATCTACTTCTACCGTTTTCATCTTTGGTTTTGATGATAATACCATCAACAACAGATTTAGGCAAAAGGATACCCTCTTCATCATCAGCCAAACCGGTAAAAATTTCATAAGGACGTTCATCTCTAAGTCCCACAAACGCAATCCATTTCTCTTTTTTATTTTGGAAGCGAACCACATCACATTTTAATTCACGCGGACGCTCATAATTTGCAGTAGGATAACAAACGCATCTTGTATCATTATCAGATTTATTCGATTTATTCTCTTTAGTAGATACCAACACACCAGAACGGGAACCATCGCGATAAATAGTACAACCTTTACAACCGGACTTCCATGCTTCAAAATAGAGTTGAGAAACAAGTTCTTCGGTAGCTGTAGCCGGAAGATTAATAGTAACGCTAATACTATGATCCACCCACTTTTGAATTCTACCTTGCATCTTAACCTTCATCAACCAATCTACATCGTTTGAAGTAGCATGATAATATGGAGATTTTGCTACTATTTCATCTAATTCTTCTTGCGTATATTGTTTATCTACATCATAGCCATTAATTTTCATCCACTCTGCAAATTTATGATGAAATACAATATACTCTTCAAAAGCATCACCTTCCGAATCGGTATAATCTACACGGACATTAATATCATTCGGATTAACTTTACGACGACGTTTATAAACAGGTAAGAAAGCAGGTTCGATACCGGAAGTGGTTTGCGTCATTATACTAGTAGTACCTGTTGGGGCAATAGTTAGGCAAGCGATATTTCGTCTACCATACTTACACATGTCATTATATAATTGTTCGTCTTCGTTTTTAATTCTAAGAACGAAAGGGTTATTTTTTTCTCTTTCGGAGTCATACACTTCAAAAGCACCTCTTTCTTTTGCCATCTGAACACTAGAGCGATAAGCCTCAACAGCGATAGTGCGATGTATGTTTTCAGAAAATTTGGTAGCCTCTTCCGTACCATAACGCAAATTCATTGCAGCCAACATATCACCTTCTGCAGTAACTCCAACGCCGGTACGACGACCCTTAAGAGTTTTTACTTTAATCTTATTCCAAAGTTCAAATTCAGTGCGTTTTACATTATCCGATTCAGGATCTGAATTGATTTTCTCAATAATTTTATCGATTTTTTCTATTTCCAAATCGATAATATCATCCATAATACGTTGAGCTAATTGTACATGAACTTTAAACAAATCAAAATCAAATCTTGCTTGAGGAGTAAATGGATTAATAACGTATGAATAAAGATTTATCGCCAATAGACGACAACTATCATATGGGCAAAGAGGAATTTCTCCACAAGGATTAGTAGAAACAGTTCTAAAACCGAGATCTGCATAACAATCAGGTACGGATTCACGAATAATAGTATCCCAAAACAAAACACCCGGTTCTGCACTCAACCATGCATTATGAATAATTTTATTCCATAAATTTTTGGCATTAACCTGTATTTTATATTGAGGATTATCAGAATTAATAGGATACTGTTGTGAATACAGATCATCATTTTGAACAGCATCCATAAATTCGTCATCAATTTTTACAGAAATATTAGCACCGGTTACTTTACCTTGTTGCAATTTTGCATCTATAAATTTCTCCGAATCTGGATGTTTAATAGATACGGATAGCATCAAAGCACCACGGCGACCACCTTGAGCAACCTCACGAGTAGAATTAGAATACCTTTCCATAAAAGGAACAATACCCGTAGAAGTTAAAGCAGAATTTTTCACGGGAGAACCTTCCGGACGGATATGACTAAGGTCGTGACCGACGCCGCCACGACGTTTCATTAATTGAACTTGTTCTTCATCTATTTTAAAAATACCGCCATAAGAATCGGCTCTGCCATCTACTCCGATAACAAAACAATTCGACAAGGAAGACACTTGAAAATTATTGCCTATTCCGGTCATAGGACTACCTTGAGGGACGATATACCTAAAACGATCGAACAAATCAAAAAGCTGTTGTTCTGACAATGGATTTGGGTACTTCTTTTCAATTCTGGCTATTTCTCCAGCCAAACGATGATGCATATCAGAAGGAGTTTTTTCGTACAAATTACCATCTGAATCTTTTAATGCATACTTATTGACCCAAACTTGAGAGGCTAACTCATCTCCATTAAAATATTCCAGAGTAGCTTTTTTTGCCTCTTCTTCGGTAAATACATTCAATTTCACAGTAAAGATATAATTAGGTTATAATTCAAATTCGTGTAATAACGAGATATACATGCACTCAAAACAAGCAATGAGTGCCAAAAAATTTCTCTGCAAATGTACAATGATTTTTCTTTACACGCAACAGAAAATATTCTTTTTTTTAAATTATTTTAAAGGCAATTTTTCAAAAGTTATCCAATTTCAATTTTTGGATTTTTTATAAAACAATATAAATCAGATTATTACACAGACAAACAATCTCTATTCGCATTCAAAATATTTTCCATTTCAAAAAATCACAAAATATCTCTATAAAAAATTTGCCAATAAATTTCAATTGTATTATAAAAGAAAAAATAGTAAATTTGCAATCCGTATTACACATCATATTACACAATAAAAAAATGAAACAAACTCCTTTTATAGAGGCATTAGCCTGGGGAACTGATGCCGGATTTTACCGATTAATTCCTAAATATGTTATTCACCCTTCAAACGAGGAAGAGGTCAAAAGCATTTTTCATTTTGCTAAATTAAACAAGCAACATATTACGTTTAGGGCAGCTGGAACAAGTTTGTCCGGACAAGCCATAAGTAACTCAATCCTAGCAGTGGTTGGAAAAAAATGGGAGAAATATGAAGTAATTGATAACGGACGATATATTAAATTACAGCCCGGCATTATAGGAGGTAGAGTAAATCAGATATTATCAAAGTACGGCTATAAATTTGCTCCGGACCCGGCGTCTATAAAAAGTGCTATGGTGGGAGGTATAATTTCTAATAATGCCTCGGGCATGAGTTGTGGAATACACGCCAATAGCAATAAAATGATTCAATCTGCCAGAATTATATTATCAGATGGTACTATATTAGATACATCTTCAGAAAGCAGTAAAACCGACTTTATATCTACTCATAAATATTTCATAGATAAAATAATTGAAATAAGAGATAAGATAAATAAAGACAAAGAGATCTATGATATTATTAAAACCAAATACAGCATAAAAAACGTTACGGGACTTAATATGCTCCCATTTATCGAACACGAAGATCCTTTTGATATCATCACACACTTACTTGTAGGAGGAGAAGGTACCTTAGCATTTATTTCTGAAGTTACGATGCAAAACATCCCAATTCTACCCTATACGGCAAGCGCACTGATTTATTTCAAGGATGCAAATAACGGATGTAAATGCGTGATAGATTTAAAAAGACTAGGAGCTGATGCTGTTGAATTATTTGATTACAAAGCATTATTATCTGTAAAAGACCAAGTTGATGACATTAATGAACTACCTGAAGATACTATTGCACTGCTCATAAAAATTGATTCGTCAAGTAAAGAAGAATTATCCAACAAATGTAATGCTGCTTTACAGATTATTAATAAATACAGCACTATAAAACAGAGTGAATTTACAACAGATACTAATTTAATTAATAAATATTGGGCCATACGTTCCGGAATATTTCCATCAGTAGGAAGCATGCGCCCTATTGGTACAACGTGTCTAATAGAAGATATTGCTTTTCCTATCCATCATATAGTAGAAGCTACTAAAGACTTACAATTATTACTAACAAAGCATCATTATGATGATGCAGTAATATATGGCCATGCACTAGAAGGTAATTATCATTTTATAATTAATCAAAAGTTCGAAACACAAGATGATATTAACCGGTATGAATCGCTGATGAATGATGTAGTAACGATGGTTATAGATAAATATAACGGGTCGTTAAAAGCCGAGCATGGAACAGGGCGAAATATGGCTCCATTTGTAAAAAAAGAGTGGGGAGAAAAAATCTACTCACTAATGAAAGAGGTAAAAAATCTATTTGATCCTGACAATATATTAAATCCCGGTGTAATTTTTAATGAGGACTCTAAATGTCATATTTCCAACATAAAACCATTAGTAAAATGCCATCCATTAATAGACAAATGTATTGAATGTGGATTTTGCGAAGTAAATTGTGTGACGTGTGGTTTCACTCTCTCTTCAAGGCAAAGAATTGTTATTCAAAGAGAAATTGCACGTCTAAAAGCAACTAATGAAGATGATAAAAAATTAAGAGATTTAATTAAAGACTTTAATTATCCGGGAAATATTACATGTGCCGGAGATGGACTTTGCTCCACATCTTGTCCCGTAAAAATTAATACCGGAGAATTAATACATGTTATTCGGGAAAAAGAGATAGAAAATAACAAAATAGCGCAAAAAATAGGTTCGTACAGCGCAAACAACCTACACACTATTGAAAACACTCTCAAACTAGGATTATCAGTAGTAAGTGGAATTAATAATATCATTGGAGATAAAGCCATGAGTTCCATTGCAAACCAATTACATTCCATTTCAAAAAAAATTCCGTTATGGACACCATCAATGCCGAAATCCGCCTACAAAGTAGAGACAAAACAAAAAAGCAACTTAAAAGTAGTTTACTTTCCATCTTGTATTAATCAAACTATGGGAGCTAGTAAAAACAAGTATGAAGAAAAATCGCTACAAACCGTAACTATCAACCTATTAGAAAAAGCCGGATATGAAGTAATTTTCCCTAAAAATATGAACAATCTCTGTTGTGGAACGATTTGGGAAAGCAAAGGAATGCCTGATATAGCTGCACAAAAAACCCATGAATTAGCAGAAGCACTATACGAAGCTACAAATCAAGGAGAATATCCTGTTTTATGTGATCAATCTCCATGTCTATATCGAATGAGAAATAATATCAGTTCTTTAAAATTATATGAACCTGTTGAATTTATTCTAACATTCTTACAAGATAAACTACTCTTCAATCCGATAGACGAGGTCATCACCATACATGCAACATGCTCTACAATCAAAATGGGATTAAAAGATGAATTGATAAAATTAGCAAAATTATGTTCTAACAACGTTGTTGTTACAGAAGAAATTGGATGTTGCGCCTTTGCCGGAGACAAAGGATTTACGCACCCTGAAATAAACAAATGGGCATTAAGAAAATTAAGACCACAAATAGAAAAATACCAAATAACGAGCGGATATAGTAATTCCCGCACTTGCGAAATAGGGCTTACCACAAATGGTGGTGTTCCTTTTATGAATATTATATATTTAGTAGATAGAGTAACCACAAAAAGAAAGATAAATGACTGAAAAAGAAAAAATGCTAGCAGGCATTGACTATTATGCTAAAGATGCCGAATTAAGTTTTGAAATCAACAAGGTAAAAGATTTAATATGGGAATACAACAATATTAAGCCTACTAATATAGATGAACGACAAAATTTAATAAAGAAAATAATTCCTAACATAGGAGAAAACTTCCTTATTAACCAGCCATTTTATTGTGACTATGGCACTAACATAAAAATTGGTAATAACTTCTTCTCTAATTTCAATCTTACTATATTAGATGAAGCATTAGTTACAATAGGCGACAATTGTTTCATTGCTCCAAATGTTAGTATTTACACAGCAATACACCCTATTGATCCTATTAAAAGGAATCAGCAAAGACAAACTGCCAAACCTGTTACTATAGGTAATAACGTTTGGATTTGTGGTTCCGTTACAATAATTCCGGGTATCACTATTGGCAATAACGTTACTATCGGAGCTGGAAGTGTCGTAGTAAAAGATATTCCAGACAATTGCGTCGCTGTAGGGAATCCTTGTAAGCCAATAAAATTCCTTTAAAGTAAAAAATTAAGGAGCAGGTTATAACCTGCTCCTTTTTTATGATATTAAATAATTAATTCTTAAAACTTAACGTCTAACTGATGTAGAACTACTGCGACTCGTACTACTGCTACTAGGACGACTAACTGATGTAGAACTGCTGCGACTCGTGCTACTGCTACTAGGACGACTTACTGATGTAGAATTGCTGCGACTTGTGCTACTGCTACTATGGCGACTTACTGATGTAGAACTGCTGCGACTTGTGCTACTGCTGCTAGGACGACTTACTGATGTAGAACTGCTGCGACTTGTGCTACTGCTGCTAGGACGACTTA